>Ga0194130_10000160_pt1 | contig 131758 bp, 133 predicted proteins | sample TA2KigsurfametaG_FD_160084 | JGI IMG/M metagenome (GOLD analysis project Ga0194130, IMG submission 160084) | Freshwater microbial communities from Lake Tanganyika, Tanzania - TA2015050 Kigoma 12 surface | ecosystem: Environmental > Aquatic > Freshwater > Lake | place: Tanzania: Lake... | reverse complement strand
GCTAAAACTTACTGGCGATGAAGCGACGGGAGCAAAGATTGTTGAGCTTGCTGTTGAAGCCCCACTTAAGCAGATCGCTATGAATGCCGGTCTTGAAGGCGGAGTAGTTGTTGAAAAAGTTCGCAATCTTGCAGCAGGCCATGGCCTAAATGCAGCAAGTGGTGAATACGTTGACATGATCAAAGCTGGAATTATTGATCCTGCCAAAGTAACTCGCTCAGCTCTGCAAAACGCTGCCTCAATTGCAGCTCTCTTTCTAACCACTGAAGCTGTAATTGCTGATAAGCCAGAACCTAAATCTGCGGCTCCTGCAGCCCCAGGTGGGGATATGGACTTCTAAAAAAACTTCGATTCAACTTGAGTCAAACGCCCAGTAAAAAACTGGGCGTTTACTTATTTCTGCGAGTTATTCTCAAATCATCAAGAAATACCGCAGAATATCTAGGGTCAGGCGCTCGACATTGCTTACTTCTTACTATCGCCAATACACTTAACTCATGTCCAAATCAAAGAAATCAAAGGGTGCTGATCCTTTCCAAGCGGCAGAGCTAGCTAGAAGCGCTGCGCTTGAGGATGCTAAAGATCAAAAGTATGTGGGATCTTTACTTTCCATCGAAGCAGATGATGAGCGAATTGCAACATATCTTTTTGAGGCACATCTTCCGGGATATCAAGGATGGAATTGGGCTGTAACAGTTGCAAGGGTAGATAGTCAGAGCGCTCCAACTATCTGCGATGTAGTTCTGCTTCCAGGTGCTGGAGCTCTACTTGCACCTGAATGGATTCCATATAGTTCAAGAATTACAGCAGGAGATGTTGGAGTTGGAACGATTGTTCCTACAGCTCTTGATGATCCACGTTTAGTTCCCGCAGCTAGCGCACTACCAGGTGATGAAGAATTAGATCTGCATGAACTATTTGAATTTGGCGCAGGAAGAAATCGCATTCTCTCTATTGAAGGGCGCGATCAAGCAGCAAAGCGTTGGATAAGCGGAGACCGAGGTCCTGATACTCCGATGGCGCAATTTGCTCCGAAGAATTGTGGAACTTGCGGCTTCTATCTACCTATTGCTGGCTCATTTAGGGTGGCCTTTGGCGTCTGTGCCAATGCCATCTCCCCTGAGGATGCTCGCGTAGTTGCGGTAAATCATGGATGCGGCGCCCATTCAGAGGCGATAAACTAGAGCCCTGTCCGCAGAGCGCGGCGCACATGACACCTAAAAAGAATTTAAAAATAAGGAGGTTGCTCTCATGCCAGTTGGACGCGTGAAATGGTTTAGCTTGGAGAAAGGCTTTGGCTTTATCTCATCTGATGAGGGCGAAGATGTTTATCTTGCAGCCTCAGCACTTCCTGAAGGTGTTAGCACTGTTAAGCCTGGAACTAAGTTGGAATTTGGTGTTGCAGAAGGACGCAAAGGACCTCAAGCTTTATCGGTTCGAGTAATTGAAGCGCCACCATCTCTTGCTAACTCAAAGGCTGGAGCTGATGATTTAGCGGTAATCATTGAAGAATCAATCAAGATGCTAGATCGAGTTGGTAATGGTCTGCGCCATGGTCGATATCCAAGTGATGCAGAGGCTGCTCGCGTTGCTAAAGTCTTGCGCGGTATTGCTCAAGAAATTGAAGGCTAACGAGCCTTTCTCTCTCTAGCTTTTGTGTAGTAGATACCAATAAAGCCCAGAAGTATTGCAAGTAGGCAGGTAAGAATTATCTTTGCTACTGCATTTACTACTATTGCAACAACTAAAGCAATACTCCATAAAACGATTCCAAAGATGATTACTCTAATTGCGCTCTGCATATCGGTAATCATACTAGAATACGCAGATGGGAACGCTGCGATCATTTAAGCATCGCAACTTCAAAATTCTCTTCAGCGCAAACTTCCTCTCAAATATCGGCACCTGGGCTCAAGGCGTTGCTCAAGCTTGGTTGATTCTTGAGCTAACCGATAGCGGGACCTATCTTGGAATTGTGACTTCGTTGCAATTTGCTCCAATACTTTTCTTTAGTATCTCTGGCGGGAAGATTGCAGATAAGTTCAATAAGCGAAGAGTTCTAATGCTTACCAACTTAACTGCTGGAGCCTCGGCTCTCTCTGTTGCCACCTTGGTGCTGACTGAAAATATCAAAATCTGGCATGTGATGTTCTTTGCCTTCATGCTTGGGATGGGAAATGCCATCGATGCTCCAGTTCGCCAGAGCTTTAATGTTGAAGTTGTTGGTAAGCAAGATCTACCAAATGCAGTGGGGCTGAACTCCGCAAACTTCAATATTGGTCGCTTGATTGGGCCTGGTTTATCAGGTTTATTAATTGCTGCCTATGGCACTGGGGTCTCATTCCTGCTTAATGGAATTTCGTACTTAGTTGTAATTATTGCGCTGTTTAATATTCGTGAGAGTGAGCTATTTATTGAAGGGAAGAAATCCAGCTCAACCAAGATAAGAGAGGCGATGGCTTATGTTGCCGCTCGCCCAGATATTTTGGCAGTAATGATCACAGTATTTTTTGCAACTAGCTTTGGTCTTAACTTCAATATTTTCAACACCATGATGGCTACTCAAGTCTTTGATAAAGGCGCAGCAGAATATGGCGCGCTTGGAAGTATCTTGGCAGTTGGATCACTTTCGGGAGCAATAATCTCTGCTCGACTTGAAAAAAAGCGTGGCCCTAGATTTGTGATGATTGGGTCGATGATTTTTAGCGCAATCTTGATTCTCTCTGCTTTCGCACCGACTTATTTAGTTTATTCAATCTTGCTTCCAATTATTGGTTGTGTGGCACTGCTTACCTTCATTGGTGCTAACACGATGGTTCAGCTAAGAACTGATTCGCAGATACGTGGCAGAGTGATGGGAATTTATCTCACAGTGTTCTTAGGAGGAACTCCTATAGTTTCGCCATTTATTGGAATTATGACTCAGGAAGTTGGAACAAGGCCAACAGTTGCAATCTGCGGGCTAATTTCGCTACTTGCAGCAATTGCTACCTTTGCAAAGTTTAAAGATCGAGGACAGGAACCAGATAGCTTTGCTATTGCAGATGTCTTAGAGCCCACTTATGAGAACAAAAAAGACTAAGCTAAAAAGAATTACCAGGGTAACAATTCTTCTCGTCTTATAATTCATTATTTATCCTTACTTTTTTAGGTTTTCAACCACATATTCGATGCACTTAGTTAGAGCCTTAATATCCTCTGGATCAATTGCTGGGAACATTCCAACTCTTAGCTGATTCTTGCCTAGTTTGCGATATGGCTCGGTATCTAAAATTCCATTTGCTCGGAGGACTTTAGCAATTTCTAATGCGTCAATATCATCTGAGAAATTTATCGTTGCAACAACATTAGAGCGCATTGCTGGATCAGTGACAAATGGGGTGGTGTAGGAAGTTTTTTCTGCCCAGCTATAAATGATTTCGGCAGACTTTGCAGATCTACCAGCAGCAAATGCCATTCCGCCACCTTGGTTCATCCACTCAATTTGTTCCGCAAGCAGGATTAGAGTGGCAACTGCTGGAGTGTTATAGGTCTGATCAAGACGTGAGTTATCAATAGCTATATTTAAATCAAAGAATGCTGGCACCCATCTTCCAGAGCTTTTAATCTTTGCCACTCGCTCAATAGCAGCAGGACTCATTAGCGAGATCCAGAGTCCGCCATCTGAGGCAAAAGATTTCTGCGGAGCAAAGTAATAGGCATCAAATTCACTAGGAGAGACGCTCAGGCCACCTGCTGCGCTTGTGGCATCAACTAAAACTAGAGCGCCATCACTTTTTGCTGGGCGCTTAATCTGCATCGCAACACCAGTTGAGGTTTCATTATGGGTTAGGCAGTAAGCATCGATACCTGCTTCAACAACTGCCTGCGGATGAGTTCCTGGTTCAGATTTAATAACACTTGGTTCATCAAGAAATGGCGCTTCTTTAGCAGCTTGAGCAAACTTAGATGAGAACTCACCAAATGATAAGTGCTGTGATTTCTTCTCAATAAGGCCAAAGGTTGCGATATCCCAAAAGGCAGTAGAGCCGCCATTTCCAAGCACTACCTCATATCCCTGTGGCAGATCAAAGAGAGAGCTAAGGCCACTTCTAACGCGTGAAACTACGCTTTTAACTTCCTTCTGGCGATGAGAGGTGCCAAGAATTTTTGCGCCAGGGCCTGCTAAAACTTGAAGCGCGGCAGGGCGAATCTTTGATGGACCACAACCAAATCGTGGATCACTAGGCTTTAGACTTTCTGGAATTTTTATCTCAGACATGATTGCCAAATCCTATGGGGAGAGTCGCTCAAGACTCCAATTGGAACCGCTTAGATTAAAGCGAAGTCGATCATGCAGGCGTGAATATCTCCCTTGCCAGAATTCAACACTGCTTGGCTTAACTAGATATCCACCCCAATTCTCTGGCTTCGGCACAACGCTGCCTTGCGGGTATTTTTCAGCTAATTCTTTAAAGCGCTCCTCCAATACCTGCCTTGAATCGATAACCTTTGATTGGCTACTAGCAAGTGCGCCAATCTGACTAGACCAGGGACGAGTAGCAAAATATTTCTCTGACTCCGAACTGTCTATCTTGCTTGCACTTCCTATAACTATTACCTGGCGCTCCATTGGATACCAAGGAAAGAGTAGTGAGACCTTTGGATTTGCTTGAATCTGACGAGATTTATCTGATTGATAATTAGTAAAGAAGGTAAAGCCATTTTGATCAACATCCTTTAGAAGTACTGTTCGCGAGCTTGGCCCATCTTGGCCAAGAGTTGATAACACCATGGCATTGGCCTCAATTATCATGGAATTTGCTGCAGCCTCTTTTAACCAGAGAGTAAATTGCGCAATTGGATCAGGATTTATTGAGCTTTCAGTAATTCCAACCTCGCCATAGGAGCGGCGCATCGCTGATATTGCCTCACGGCTTATCTCTGGGCTCTCTGCCATAGGTGTATCTAACGTCACTTTGCCAGCCTTGGCATCTTTGCCTTGCCTCATTTGGCCCAGCGGGGTATTGAGTGGAGAATACGGCGCATGAATGAAGACTTTAAGCCGGGCCTTGAAGGGGTAATCGCTTTTGAATCAGAGATTGCAGAGCCGGATAAAGAGGGAAGCGCGCTGCGATATCGCGGCGTAGACATTGATGACCTAGTTGGTCGAGTCACCTTTGGCAATGTCTGGGGCTTACTAGTTGATGATGAGTTTAATCCTGGTCTTCCAGCAGCAGAACCATTTCCAATTCCAATTCACTCAGGTGATGTAAGAGTTGATGTGCAATCAGCAATTGCAATGCTTGCTCCTTCTTGGGGACTAAAGCCGCTTCTAGATATTTCAGATGAAGAAGCTAGAAGCAATCTAGCTAGAGCATCAGTGATGGTGCTTTCATATGTCGCGCAATCTGCCCGCGGAACTTGGCAGCCAATGGTTTCTCAAGCTGAAGTTGATAAAGCTCATACCGTGGTTGAGCGAATGATGATTCGCTGGCGAGGAGAGCCAGATCCAAAACATGTCCGCGCAATTGATGCCTACTTTGTCTCTGCTGCAGAGCATGGCATGAATGCCTCAACATTTACTGCAAGAGTAATTGCATCAACAGGCGCTGATGTTGCAGCTGCTTTATCTGGAGCGATTGGAGCGATGTCTGGACCACTTCACGGCGGCGCTCCTTCAAGAGTTTTGCATATGATTGAAGAAGTTGAAAGACTCGGAGATGCAAGAGCATATGTAAAAGAGTTATTGGATAAAGGTGAGCGCTTGATGGGATTTGGCCATCGCGTTTATCGCGCACAAGATCCAAGATCTAGAACGCTTCGTAGAACTTGTGAAGAACTTGGCGCACCTCGTTATCAAGTTGCTAAAGCGCTAGAGGATGCGGCGCTTGCAGAATTACGTGAGAGAAGACCAGATAGAGTTTTGGAGACAAATGTTGAATTCTGGGCCGCTGTTCTTCTTGATTTTGCTGAAGTTCCAGGACATATGTTCACACCAATGTTTACTTCAGCAAGAACTGCTGGATGGTCTGCCCATATCTTGGAACAGAAAAGAACAGGTCGCTTAATTAGGCCATCTGCTCGATATATCGGTAAGGCGCCAAGAAGGCCTGAGGATGTTAAGGGCTGGGATGAGAGCGTTTCAGGACTTCACCTCTAGTCTGAAAAACTAGCGTGTAAAAGTAAGAGCTTTATAACAAATAAGTAACCGCCCAAGATAGCTTGCAGAAGGGGCCCTTTCGTGTTGACGCCATCTTTGTTTAGGGCTGGAATTGCCCTCTCTGCAGCCCCTCGCTGTAGATACTTCCATGGAGGAAAAATTAATGAAGAAGAAATTCTTTAGAGGGTTCGCAGTACTAGCAACACTTGCTCTTGCAGCAGGCCTTGCTGTGACACCTGCACAAGCCAACACGAAGATTGTTGTCTGGGCAGATGAATCACGCGGACCAAATCTTACAAAGACACTAGCAACAAAAGGTGACTGGGTTCCGGGATATACCGTAACTATCAAGTCATTTGCCAACTTCGATGCGCTAAAAGATGCGATCGATAAGGCAACAGCAACTACTGGTCCAGATATCGTAGTTGGTGCTAATGACTGGGTTCCAACACTTGCTAAGAATGGAAAGCTAGCTCCATTAACTCTGACCGCTTCACAGCGCGCCAGATTCTCAGCATCCCAGTTCTATGATCTTTCTTATAAGAAGAAGTTGTATGGAATTCCAGTTGACGTAAACAACGTGGCAATGATTTACAACACCAAGCTTGTAACTTCCGCACCAACCTCATTTGGTGCAATGGTTGATTACTACAAGGCCAATAAGACTTCTAAGAACCTAAAGGCTGGTCTATGTGTAGCCGGTGGCGGTATGTCATGGGGCGCGCACTCAGTATTTTCAGCGCTCGGAGCTGATGCTTATTACTTCAATCCAAACGGAACAATAAATAAGGCAAAGTCATTTAATCCAAATGAGTTTGGTGGCAATGTCAAGAAGTTCCTAATGGATGGCAAGAAGAGCAATGGTTTCTTCCCAGCAACAGATACTGGCTGCAAGGACAACTTCCTGGCTGGAAGCGTTCCTTTCGCAATCATTGGAAACTGGGAGTGGAACGATTACAAGGCAAAGGGTTTCACTATGAATCTAATGCCAGTTCCAGGTGCTTCTTCAGGTAAGAGTGGAAATGCATTCGGATCAGTATCTGGTGCACTTCTAACAACATTTGCAGCATCAAATGGCGTAGAGGCAGCGGCTAAGTCTCTACTTGTTGATTTCTTCGGATCAACTGCTGGTCAAGTTGCTTATCAGTTAAATGAAAAGCGTCCACCAGCTGAAAAGGGTGCTTCAACAGATGCAACAGTTACAGATGGCCAAAAAGGATTTGGCGCCTCTGCAGCTGCTGCCAGCATTCCTCAGGTTGGAGCAATTTTGAATGGACCTAGCGGCACTAGCTACTGGGATTCAGCTCCTGCTTACTGGACTGCAGTACTAGTTGATGGCAAGGATCCTGTTAAGGAAGCTAAGAAGTTGGTCGCTATTTGGCGAGCAAATCTCAAAGCTGCCACTAACGATCTGTAGTCAGTAGTAAATAAAGTCTTGATCTAAATCAAGATGAAGTAGTTGAACTGACGTGGTTCTTATGGACCACGTCAGTTCGCTTTCTGCACTAAAGTCAGTTCTAAATAATTGGAGTTGGTGATACCTCTGCTCTCGATGATTATCCGTGGCAAAGTGGCAACCACGATAAAGGTTGTCTTACTGGCGCTAATTAGCGCTGTTTTATTGACACTGACTCAGAGCGCCTTCGCAAAGAAAGAGTATGTAATAGCAGCATTTCTAGCTGCTTCGATATTTGCACTAAATTTCACTTACTTTAGCAAAAGAACTGTTCCACTTAAGTTCTTTCTTCCAGGAATTCTACTTCTGGCAGCGTTTGTAATTACTCCAATTCTTTATACCGTGGTGATGTCTACCTATAATTACAAAACTGGAAATTACATAGGCAAAGAAGAGGCAGTTGAGCGAATTAAAGCGCTAGCCCTTGAGCCCGATGAGAATAACTCAGCTTTTGATATCGTGGTTGGCCAATTTCAAGAAAGTGATGCGCTACTTGTTTCAGATATCGTTAATGATTTATACTTTATTTCAACCCCAGAGCGAAGAATTGAGCTTAATAAAAACCAAGTAGAGCTGGATGAGAACCTTGTGGCACAAGGTGTAACTGGATTTATGAGGGCAGATGCAGGTGAGATATCTGCAAGTAAGGCAGCAACAAAACGTTATTTCTATAACAGTGAATATTTCATCACTGTGGAGAACTTAAATGTTGGAGCGGTGTTTCGTCAAAGTCTGGAATACTTACCCCAGCAAGATATTTTTCGTAGCCTTATAAGTGATGCTATTTATCGAGATAATGGCAATGGAAATTATGTAAATCCTGATGATAAATCAGATTTTCTTGAGCCAGGGTGGCGAGATCCGGCTTGGTTTACCAACTATGTTCGCCTTGTAAACGATGAACGGGTCAGGGACCCATTAATTTTGGTATTTATCTGGACAGTAGTTTTCGCCACCCTGACTGTTCTGACGCAATTTGCCTTCGGACTTCTTTTAGCCCTTGCCTTAAATAAACCAATCAGAGGTCGTCGAATTTATCGATCAATATTGATTCTTCCCTATGCCATGCCGAGTGTTATGTCGATATTGATCTGGGGCGGTATGTTCAACACAGAATTCGGCGCAGTGAATGAAATATTGGGCAGCAATATTGCCTGGTTCCAAGACCCAACATTTGCTCGCGTTGCAGTCATTTTGGTAAATCTCTGGCTTGGTTTTCCTTACTTTTATTTAGTCTCTAGCGGTTCCTTGCAAGCAATTCCAAGCGAGTTACTAGAAGCTGCAGCGATAGATGGAGCAAATCCCAGACAAGTCTTTAGTAAAGTGACGCTACCTTTACTTCTACAGATTCTCTCACCACTTCTAATTGCTTCATTTGCTTTTAACTTTAATAATTTCAATTTAATTTATCTCTTAACTGGTGGGGGACCTAGAGAGCAATTAGATGGCGAGATTGCCGGATCAACCGATATTCTCATTAGCTACACCTACCAAATTGCCTTCGGCAGCAATCTACAAGATTTAGGTTTAGCGAGCGCAATATCAGTTCTAATATTCTTCCTTGTTGCAAGTATCTCACTTTATGGGGTTAGAAAATCTAAAGTTTTGGAGAGTTTCTCATGACCAAGTGGCTAAGAGAAACCCTATGGCGACATGTTACAGGCTGGATTATGTGTGCATTTGCAGTATTTCCACTCTACTTAGTCTTCTTATCCGCGTTTAATGAGTCTGGAAGTCTTCAGGTAACTTCATTTCTTCCTAGGGAAATTTCCTTTGCAAACTTTGATGTTCTCTTTAATGACGAGAGAATTCCCTATCTAACCTGGATGAAGAATTCCCTCATGATTTCTGGGTTTGTAGCAATTGTCTCTGTAGTAATTGGTGCGGCTTCGGCCTTTGCTTTTAGTCGCCTACGCTTTAAAGGAAAGAAGTTTGGAATCCAACTTCTCCTATTGATTCAAATGTTTCCAGCCATTCTGGCTATATCAGCAGTCTATGTAATTATGGAGCGGGTATATAAGTTTGCTCCAAGCCTTGGAATAGGAACTCAAGCGGGCTTGATTTTGATTTATCTAGGTGGAGCCATGGGTGTAAATATCTGGCTACTAAAGGGCTTCGTCGATTCGATTCCAGCGGAATTAGATGAAGCGGCCAAGATTGATGGAGCTAGCGCTATGCAGACTTATTGGCAGATATTTGTGCCATTAGCTGCGCCAGTCTTAGCAGTTGTTTCACTCTTAAGCTTTATTGGAACATTTAATGAATTTATCTTAGCTAGATTGTTCTTGATTGAAGTAGAGAGCCGAACAGTTGCTGTTGGTCTACAACAATTTATTGGCGGCCAATATTCTGAGAATTGGGGGCCTTTTGCGGCTGGATCGATAATTGCCTCAATACCAATTGTGATAATTTTCTTAAGCCTGCAGAAATACATTATTAGTGGCTTAACTGCTGGTTCTGTTAAGGGCTAATGAAGCTTTCAAGGCTGGCCTTATTTGTACTACTTGCTTTACTGCTTGCGCCATTTACATCTCTTCATGCCCAAACTCCAAAGGTAGATGTTGCAAGAACCGGAATAGATAAAGAGGTTATTTACTTTGTTATGCCAGATCGTTATCGAAATGGCGATTTAAGTAACGATAATCTTCCTGGATTTGATCCAACTCATACCGCTTTTTTTCATGGTGGCGATTTAAAGGGCCTTACCGGTAACTGCGTTGATGATGATGGCCTAGCAAGATTAAAGAAATTAGGTTTTACTGCCATTTGGCTAACTCCATTAGTGGTGCAACAACCACCAACTGATGGTGGCGCTGGATACCACGGTTATTGGGGCGTTGATTTTCTTGGCGTTGATCCTCACTTAGGCAGCAGAGAAGACTTAATGGCGCTTCGAAACTGTGCCGAAAAGTTGGGATTAAAACTAATTCTTGATGTAGTTACCAATCACACCGGAGACATAGTTTGGTATAACAATCGAGATGCCTATATTCCAGATAAGTATAAAAATATAAAGAATCCAAGTTGGCTTAATGAGATAAGTAATTATCATAACTATGGAGATATGAATAGTTGCTGGAGCCCTGGGGCATGCGTCAGAGATGGTGACTTTTTTGGGTTAGATGACCTAGCTACCGAAAAACCCGAGGTATATAACGGACTTGCTGCAATCTATGGCGATTGGATTGAAAAATATGGATTTGTTGGCTTTCGCGTTGATACTGCCAGGCATCTAGATGATCAGTTCTTTAAAAACTGGAGCCCACAGATAAATCAGATTGCAGAAAAATCAGGCATTGCCAACTTCACAATCTTTGGTGAAGTTTGGGAGCCTAGCCCAATTGCTTTGATGCCATATATCAGAGTTAATAAAATGCAAAGCGCTCTAGACTTTCCGTTTCAAAGAGTTGCTGTTGATTACGCTGCCTCTAGTTCTCACGCTTCAATCCTAAAAAATCTCTTCGCCTATGATGATTACTACACCAGCGCAACAACCTCAGCTTCAAATCTAGTTACTTTCCTTGGCAATCACGATATGGGGAGAGCAAACTTTCTAATCGAGCGTGTGAAGGTAAATCCACCAGGGCAACTTCTCTCTAGAGTAAAACTGGCCAATACTCTGCTCTATCTAAGTCGTGGAGTTCCAACGGTTTACTACGGGGACGAAATCGGAATCCTTGGAAGTGGCAATGGTAGAGATCAATTAGCTCGCCAAGATTTATTTCCAACCAAGGTTGAAATTTGGAAGCAAGAGCCCAGAGTTACTGGTAAACCAGTTGGTAGCGCTGATTCCTTCGCCGATACATTCTCAAATCCCATTGCCAAGCATCTAATCACTTTATCTGAACTGAGAAGAGCACATCCGGCTTTGGCAAATGAGCAGATGCAGATTCGATATGCCAAGGGCTCAGTTTTTGCATTTTCAAAGCGAGCAATAAGTGAGAAGAGAGAGTATCTGGTAGTTCTAAACAATAGCCCCAAGACCAGCACGGTGAAAATCTCAACGGCTTCCAGTGGAAAATGGAGAGATTTAATCAGTGGTAAATTCTTTACTAGTAAGAGCGGTGAGTTAACTCTCAAGCTAGATGGACTTAGTTCAGCTGTTTTGAGGGCAGAAAGTGAGATAAACCAGAGAGGAATAAAGCTTGGAAATCTCTCTGCAAAAGAGGATTTTCTAAGTGGTTTCTTTAACGTTTCTTTAAAAGTTGAGAGCAAAGATCTGGCAATAGCAGAGTTCTTTATAAGAACAAAAGGTGATAGCAAATGGAGCACTCTTGGTGTTGACCTTAATCAACCTTTTAATGTCTTTATTAATCCTTACGAATACTCTGGTCCGATTGAAGTAAAGGCAAGTGTTATTGACTCTAAAGGAGGGAAAAATGAGCTTCGAGAAATCGCTTTCAATATTGCCACACCATGATGGCAGTGAACTTTACTTAAGCTCAAGCTCTCCCACACTACAGGAGAGAGTCACCATTAAGTTTCGAGCTGGCTCTAATTTCCCAATCGAGCAAGCAATATTAAGGCTTTATCACGATGGAGAACCACGTTTCTTTCCAATGAAGCGAAGCATTATTAAGGGCGAGCAATGGTGGCAAGTTCAGGTAGAGATAAGGAATTTGAAAACCCCATATCGATTCTTGATAGTAAACGGGGATACCTACTCCTGGCTTAATGCTCGTGGATTCCAGAGCCATGATGTAACTAGCGCAAATGACTTTCAATTGCTAGCAACCCGAGCTTTTCCAAAATGGATTCGAAGTGCTGTTTTCTATCAAATCTTTCCAGATAGATTTGCAACAACAGGAAAGTATCAGCATTTAAAGCCTGAAAAATTTGTCTCAAGACCTTGGGATCAACTTCCTAAAGGACGAGATAAGAGTACGGGAGTGGAGTTCTTTGGCGGTGATCTCGATGGAGTATCTCAACATCTGAAGTATTTGAAAGAATTAGGAATTAATGGAATTTATTTCACACCGATTTTCCCTGCTGGCTCAACTCATAGATATGACGCAAGTTCCTTCGATGAAGTCGATCCACTTCTTGGAGGTGATGCTGCGCTAATACGTCTTGCAAAGAAGGCAAACAGCGCAGGTATTTATTTAATGGGGGATTTAACCACTAATCATTGCGGCAGAGAGCACCGATGGCTGCAAGGATCTTTGAAATCAAAGAAGGCTAAGGAGAGAGAGTTTTTTTATTGGGATAAGTCAGTAAAGCATGGATATGAGGGGTGGTGGGGGCTTGCCTCTCTTCCCAAGTTAAATTACAACTCAAAGAAACTGCGTGAGTTGATGTATGAAGGAAAGAATTCAATAGTTAAGAAATGGCTTAAGAAACCTTACAACCTCTCTGGATGGCGAATAGATGTTGGCAATATGACTGGTCGCTACAAAGGAGAAGACATCAACGGCGAGGTTATTGCTGGCGTAAGAAAAGCGCTGCAGGAGAGCAATAGCCAAGCTTGGTTAGTTGCAGAAAATGCAGACCATTTCCCCAGTGATTTAGATGGATTTGGCTGGCATGGAACTATGAACTACAACGGCTTTATGCGTCCCATCTGGGGATGGCTAAACCATAGAGCTGAAGTTGAGAAAGCTTTCTTTGGTGTCCCAGTATCAATTCCTCGTTTTACTGCTGGCGAGATGGTTTCGGCAATGAAAGAGTTTTCTTCAACTATTCCGTGGAGAAATTTTGTCTCCTCAATGCTCTTACTAGATTCACATGACACTGCAAGATTTAGAAATGTTGTAGGAAGAGATACTAAGCGCCATATTGCTGGCATGGGCCTGCTACTTACCTATCCTGGCGTTCCCTCAATTTATGCAGGCGATGAACTAGGAGTAGAAGGTCAGTGGGGAGAAGATGGGCGCAGAACGATCGATTGGAGTGGGCAGAGCTGGGATCATGAATTTCTAAGCGAAGTTAGTAAGCTGATTAAAATTAGACGTCACTCTCACGCCTTAGCTCAAGGAGGGCTGCGTTGGATATTGATTGAAGATGACCTCTTGGCCTTTGAAAGAGAATCTAAGCGAGAAAAACTTTTAGTAGTAGTGAGCCGATCTGCTCAGAAGTGCAAAATTGAAGGCATCGCCGAAGTGCAGAAGCGCCTATATGGCCCTGAACTAAAGGGGCAGATTTATAAATCTGACAGTGCATCCCTTGGCATTTATCGCCTCTTTTAATCAAGATCGCAGCGCTAAATATCAAAAGTAGTGGTTGAATCACGCCATGAGTAAGCGCTCTATTTTCTGGTTTCGAAGAGACTTAAGACTTGCAGATAATCCTGCGCTTCTAGCCTGTCTTGATGAAGCAGATGAAGTGGTACCACTATTTATTTTGGATAATGAAATCTCAGAGCGAGCTGGCGATCATCGCAGGGCATTTCTTGCTAATTCACTAAGGGCTTTAAATGAGTCTCTAGGTGGCGCTCTCCATGTGATTAGTGGAAATCCGGTGGAAGTCCTTTCAAATTTGATGAAGCGATATGAAACAACGTCAATTCACTCAGCTTTTCCCTATGCTCCCTATGGGAATGCAAGAGATGAAGAGCTAAGAAGTGCAGGGATCAAACTAGAACATCTTGGATCTTCATACGCGGTTGCTCCAGGAAGAGTTTTAAAAGGCGATGGAACGCCTTATCGGGTTTATACCCCTTTTTATCGAGCATGGTTAGCTCATGGTTGGCGCGCTCCAGTTGCAGCACCTAAAAGTCCTAATTGGGTTACACCAAAGAAAAGTGATCAGAATATTCCAAATTGGAAAGCCCCTGAAGGAATTGTTTTACAAGAAGCGGGAGAAGCAGCTGCGCTTACAAGATTTAAAAAGTTTTTAAACGATTCCGCTGCAGATTATGGCGATAATCGAAATATTCCAGGCATTGAAGGAACAAGTAAATTAAGTCCACATCTTCGTTGGGGCGAGATTCATCCTAGAACTATTCTTGCCTCACTTGGACAATCTAAAGGCCATGAAGTTTATCGTAAAGAGATAGCTTGGCGAGAGTTTTATGCCGATGTACTTCACAATAACCCTCACACTAGCCGCGATTACTACGATCCCAAGTACAAAAAAATGCGTTATGAAAAACCTGGGAAGGCATTTGAAGCCTGGGCTAGCGGAAAAACTGGGTATCCATTTGTTGATGCAGCCATGCGCCAATTAGTTAAAGAAGGATGGATGCATAATCGAACTCGAATGGTAGTTGCCTCATTTTTGGTTAAAGACCTTCATATTGAGTGGCAACATGGCGCTAATTTCTTTATGAAATACCTAATCGATAATGATGTGGCATCGAATTCACATGGCTGGCAGTGGACCGCGGGATGCGGCACTGATGCCTCGCCTTATTACCGCGTCTTTAATCCAATTGAGCAGGGAAGAAGATTTGATCCTGAAGGAGTTTATATTAAAAAATATATCCCAGAGCTCTCTGACTTGCAGGGCGATGATGTTCACGAACCTTGGGAGTCTAAAGATGGGTATAAGAATGGCTATCCAAAACGCATTGTTGATCATGCAGCAGAAAGGCTTGAGTCGCTTGCTCGCCTTGAAGAGATCAAGGCAGCCAAGCCACTCAAGCCCTAATTGCTAAACCAGGAAGTTAGAGAACTGCCAAGGATCGCTGCTATCAAATTTCTTGCCATTCCAGCCTTCAAATAAATCTTTTCGATTCATCAAAGGATCCCAAGCGCTAGCCTCGGAGTGAATCCCGCCCCAGTACTTTTCGGCATAGCTAAGTACTTCGCGCCATGGAAGTTCATCCGGCACCAGTAATCCTTTTTCAGGATTTTTCATCGCCCAAGCAACTGCTGCATAAACGGCAGAGGCAACTTGAACTGTTGTTGCTGATTGATCAGGAATCAACTTTCTTGATTCATGGATGCTAAGTAGTGATCCAGTCCACCAAGCTTTATAGGGATGGCCCATTAGTAATACTCCAAGACGATCATCACCATCTGTGATCTCATCATTCATAATTCTCTGATTTTTATGAAGATCCCAAGAGCGCATCTCAAGTTCTTTCATGGAAGCGATAGCTTCATTTGTGGGGCAGTAGGCATAGTGAACCGTTGGGCGATAGAGAGCCTTGGAGCCATCCCAGACAGTTAAGTGATCTGAGATTGTAAATGCCTCGCCATGGCGAATTACCATGCCATGTATTTCAAAGTTTGGCACCCAAGAGCGAACCCAGGTTGTTGCTCCAGGTTGAGCAATTGCAATTTGATTCTTTGGTCCACTTTGATGTTCATAGGCATTTAGCGGAAGTGTTTTTTCGTGAGTCCCCCAACCAAGTTCTGCTGGAGCAATGCCTTCTTCATAAAAACCTTCAACTGACCAGGTATTAACAAATTCGCCCCATTGTTTAGGCTTATTTGTTACCTGAGTATCACGTTCAGAGATATGAATTACTTTAACTCCAAGTAGGTGAGCTAGATCGTTATAACGCTCATCAGTTAGGGCGCTTTCTACCCCAGCTGCTACCTTTGATTCTTTAAGGGCAAGGGTTGCAATATCAACCATGGACTTCTTCACTAGATGCGAAACAAGTCCAGGATTTGCGCCATGTTCAACAATGGCGGTTGCTCCAACTTTGTTCCACTTTGATTTCATCTCACGCATACGCATATGGCGGTAGTAGAGGGTCCGCTCTAGCGGATGCTTATTTGCTCCCCCCTCATAAGGATCCCACTCCTCAACTGAGGTGTTTAAATAGAGAACGCCATTGTCATGGCACCAATTAAGAATGGTATTGGCATCAATGTTCCACGCTAAATCAAGGAGAAAGTCTCCAGCACTTAAATACTTTTTTAATTGGCTATCAAGATTATCTTTAGTTATTTGGTCTTGGATATAAGTAGCGCCTTTATCAAGTGCGCCTTTAACTCTTGAGCGATTATCTCGCTGGTCCATGATGGTGATTTGCTTTGCATCAACTAGATGCTCGATTAAAAGGGGTAATACTGATTGGGATACTGATCCTGCTCCCAGGATTAAAACTTTATTTTTGAACTTCTCTGCCAATTAGGGAACCTCCTTAGCTTGGGGCTTGTTAATCTCACCTCATGTGGTTAAGCCTTTTAGGGCTTATTGGTTGGATGTTTCTGACTTGGCAAAATTTACAACCTAGAGCTAGATGTGCCTAATTGGTTATGCCAGGAGAGAATGCCAAGTTTTGATCGTTTTGCTTCATACATCGCTTCATCGGCTCTTCGAAGGAGCTGCTCGAGAGCACTTGAGCCTGGATCATTTTTTGCCTCACCAATTGAAACATCGAGGTGGATTTCATTTGAGTTAATGTGGAATGGATAGGTAAGAGTTGCCTTTAGAGCCCTTGCAACCTCAATGCCATCAACTCCTGGAATTAGAGCACCAAACTCATCACCGCCGAGGCGAGCTAGCAGGCCATCTGAGGGCATAACTCTTTGAAAGCGGTTAGCAACTTGCTTAAGGAGTTGATCGCCAATTCCATGTCCTAGGCTGTCATTGACTGCTTTAAATCCGTCTAAATCAAGAATTAGTAGTGAGCCAGGCTCTTTAAGAAATTCTTGACCATTCACCATGAACTTGCGCCGATTAGCAAGGCCAGTTAGCTCATCGGTTCGTGCCAGTATCTGCTCATTGCTCATGTTGCGAGCATCATTTATAGCAACGCCCATACGTAGAAATGAGAGCGCGATAGTTACAAAAGCGGGCAGGATCAAAAAGCGTGGAATGTATGAGGGCTGCAGAACTGCAATTGCAAGAAGGGCAGAGCTTCCAAGAAGAGCGATTGTGGCAACTGCTGAATTGAAACTTCTAGCCGCTAACTCTTCATTATTTGCAAACCAAAAAGCTTGGGAGAGAAGGATAAAGCTAATCAACCACCCAACATCAGTCAGGGATCCGAATTCATATTTGCCTAAATAGGATTGATAGAGAAAGTAGAAGTCAGATAGAAAAAATATTGTTGCCCCGATTAGCATAAGTCCATTTCTCCAGCTCATTGACTGCCTTAAAACCAAGAGAAGTACTAAAACCAAGATGACAATGTCTCCTACCGGATAAAGAATTGCGAGAAATACATCAAAGATACTTCCATCAATAGTTGTCATTGCTGGCCGGACTAAAAGAGCTGTCAATATCGTGGTATATCCAATTGCAATAATTGAAGTATCTAGTAACTCTAGAGACTTGCTAATAGTCTTGAATCGGATGGCTCTAGTTAGACCAAAAATCGCTAGTGGGTAAAAAAGTGCATAGAAGCTTTGAGCTATCAAATCAAGATCTAGTGGAGTATTTATCTCAAAGAAAGAATCAAGTGATGAGGTTATTGACCCTGCGCTCCAAGAGATGATTGCACCGATGACTCCTGCTCTGCCCAGGGGATCATCGAGAATTGGTGAGAGAGCAATTGAGAGCGCCGCAAATAGAGCAACGAGATTAAATAGGACTAGGTCATATTCCCACCTGGCATCTGAATTGTTCCTGAGAAATAGGTAGGCCATAAGAGTTGCGATGGCAGGGAGGCGGAAAAGGAGATAGATTTTCATCATCTAAAGGTATTAAAGGGGAGAGTATGGATAGCGAAAAAAATGTATCAAGACGGGCAGTACTTTGTGGCCTTGCTGTTCTTACGCTTGGTTTAATACCTGAAAATGCTATTGCTGCAAGTGGAGTAAAGGTGCTAGCAAATGGAAAAGTTGAAGTGACTCTCTCTAAAAATCCAGCCTTAAAAAAAGTTGGTGGAGTAGTTCAGTTCACCAATAATCAAGGAATTAATATTGCGCTGGTAAGAACTGGTAAAGGAAGTAGTGCTTTTAAGGCTTTAAACCTAGCTTGTACCCATCAAGGCTATCCCTTGAGAAAAGATGGAAATAAATGGGTATGTGACAATCACCTAGCAAATTTTTCAATTGCTGGCGCTGTCGCGAAGGGCCCTGCAGAGAGCCCACTTCGGAATATTGCGCTTAAAGTAACGAAAACTAAAGTGATAGTTGGCTAACTAAAACTTTATAGACCAGGCTTGCAGGCCTGCTTTCTATTTTGAAGGGTTGACTTAACCTCAGCCTTTGTATTTTCCACAGTTTGAAGAACATTTACTTTCTGTTTTTCCTTCTTTGCGACCTCATTAATCTTGTCACGAAGGCTAGCAGCCGATCTTTCAAAATTCTTGGCAGCGAGTTCATAACTGCGCGCAGCCTTAGTCCAAGTGGCAGCATTAGTTGTGTATTGCTTTCCAGCTGCTGTGGTTGCTCCAACTTTTGTCGCGTTGTCGGTATTAGCCTTGGCATCTAATAGCGCAGCTGCTTGCTTAGCCTTGGCATCAGTAGCTTTTTGATCAAAAGCTTTGGCTTCTGCTTCATCTGCAGGAGCTGCAGCTTTAAGGGCAGCAATTTCAGTATCGAGCATTGTTGCTGCTTGAGCAGCGGTCTCAGTTATTGTTACTAGTCGAGCGCTTGACTCAAGATATAGTTTATTGGAGTCGATGCATCCAACCCAGACCCAAGTTAACTTTGCATTCTTTACTGTGGGATTCTTGGTACAGAGGTAATTATCTCCGCCGATTTTGGTCTTTGCATTAGCTTTTTTGCATGCTGCTCCGGCTTTGTTTGCAGCCTCTGCTGGAATTACCGCAGTAGTTGCCATGAGCAGGGAGGTTGCAGCAAATAGGGTTGCGCCTCTTCCAAGTTGCTTTAGTGAGTTACGCACAATGAGTCTCCTTGAAAGTTGAGTTACCAATATGGCGCTATCTTAAAGGGGGAACTCTGTTTTTTTGGTGAGGGAAATGCGTAAAGTTCTAGTGAATTTACTGAGAAGTTAGAAAAATTACTTATTTCTCCCTCGGCGAGAGCCAAGGTTCATTCCGAGTTTTCTAACCCAAGATCTAGGGGCATATCTAGCCAGCTTTGAAATCACTTGATACTGCCTTCCAGGAATGCAGATAGCTTTTCCAGCTTGGGCAGCCTTCCAAGCATCTTCAGCAACTCTTTCAGAGGTAAGCCAGAGCCAATTGGGCAATCCACTCATTTTCATGTTCCCTCTTTGGTGAAATTCTGTTCTGGTGTAACCAGGTGCAAGGGCAAGTACTTTTACATTGCTACTCGAGAGTTCAGTGTGAAGGGATTCACTTATAACCGTTAGGTAGGACTTAGCTGCGCTGTAGGTTCCACTAGCAATCCAGCCAGCAATACTTGAAACATTAATTATTACTCCGCTATTTCTAGCCTTCATAGTTGGCAATACAGCATGCATTAAACGCATTGGCGCAGTTACCAAAACATCAAGCAGGGCAATCTCATCTGAAATCTCACTTACTAAAAAGCTTTTCTTTATTCCGAAGCCTGCGTTATTGATTAAAACTTCAATAGGCCTTGAAGAATTTTGCAAGCGTAGCTCAACTCGCCTTATATCTTCGTCACGGCTTAGATCAGCAACTAAGACTTCAACTTCAACACCAAAGCTCTCTCGCCACTTAGTAGCGTTTTGATTTAATCGCTCTAAGTCACGGGCAACGATTACTAGATCATGGCCTTTCTTTGCTAGTAGCTCGGCAAAGGATGCGCCGATGCCTGCTGTGGCTCCAGTTATTAAAGCTATCGGTTTTGACATTACTTTACGATATTACTGGCATCTTCTTCTCTGATATGCCAAGAGGTGCCATATTCCTCTAATAAATCAAGGAAAGGTTTGGCATCAAACCATTCCGGGCCATTTACCCCTCTTGGCTTCCAAAGTCCCTTTTCAATTAATTCCATCGCAATGATTGGATTTACAGCTGTTTGCCAGACTACCGCTTGATCACCATATTCCTTCATAGACCACTGATTATCTATTACGTTATAGATGTAGATAGCTTTTGGATTTCCTGACTTGTCCAAACCTTTTACTAAAGTTCCAGCACAAGTCTTTCCTTTCATTCTTGATCCAAGAGTTGCTGGATCTGGAAGTGATGCTGCAAGAAGATCTCTTGGTGAAACTGATACTCCCTGAACATCTACATTCTCTTTCTTATCCATTCCCAGCATATTGATAGTCTTTAGGATCTGGATGAACTCGGCTCCAAGACCATATTTAAAGTTAACTTTCTTGGCATCAATCTTTTGAGGAATTAGAACTACCTCTTCGTGTTCAACGTTTACACATTCAACTGGTCCAATTCCTTCTGGGAAATCAAATACCTCTATCTCGCTAAACGGCTCAGTTGTAAACCAACCGCGACCATCCTCCCAAACGAGCGGAGGATTTAAACACTCCTCAATAGTGGTCCAGATTGAAAAGGAGGGCGCAAAATCTGCCCCTTCAACTCTTAGGTTAGAGCCATCAAGAACTGTTATGGAATCTATTCGGGAGAAGAGTTCATCGTTGGCATATTTAGCAAAGATATCGCTCATTCCAGGCTCTACACCCATACCAACTAGAGCAAAGATTTTTCGCTCTTCCCAATTCCAATCTCGTGCAAACTGCTCATCTCCGAGCTTCACACCTGTTTCGCGATGTGGGTAGTGAGGATGCGGCCTTGATAAAGACATTGCCATATCGATGTAATTAGTATTTTCGATTTCGCAGGCAAGAAAAATGGGCATTACAAATCTAGGATCAACAGCATTAATGACTACATCAGGATCGACTTTACGAATTAATTCGCGCAGGTCTTCTAGTTCAGCAGCATTCACCTGAGCTGCAGAAAAGCGTGGGTCCTTGACGCGATACACGGCATCTTCGGCGCGCGAGAGGGTGCGGTCTGCAATTACCATCGAGGTAATAAAGGGCCTTCGCACAGCGATATTTGCTATCGCTCTTCCGACGCCACCGGCACCTATTACTAGGGCTTTCATGATTAGAAATCAACTCCAAACGAGATTGAGCGTTAGGCTATCTGAAAGCACTGAATTAAGCAATTTACCGCGTAAAAATATTGAATTATCATTAGATACTTCACATTTAATACGAAAGTAATTATCTGTGAATATAGTGTGAATTTAAATTCACTTAAGTCCTTGTAGCTCAGTGGATAGAGCAACCGCCTCCTAAGCGGTAGGTCGCCGGTTCAACTCCGGCCAAGGACACACTTAATTAAATATTACTGTTCTATTTCCTACAATAAATATTCTATCTTCAGCATAAAGTTTTACAGCTCTTGCTAAAACACGACGTTCAATATCGCGGCCAATAGCAATTAGCTCTTCAGGAGTAGATGCATGAGAAACATGAGCTACATCTTGCTCAATAATTGGACCCTCATCTAAATCTTTGGTGACAAAGTGAGCAGTAGCTCCAATAATCTTTACACCCTTTGCATGTGCTTGGTGATAAGGCTTAGCCCCTTTAAATCCTGGAAGAAAAGAGTGATGGATATTAATAATTCGATTAGAGAGTTTGTCGCAAAAATCTTGGGAGAGTATCTGCATGTAGCGAGCTAAAACGAGAAAGTCAATTTTCTCAGAATCAATAAGTGAGAGAAGTTGAGTTTCAGAGCTTTCCTTATTTTCACTTGAAACTGGAAGATATTTAAATTTGATGCCATGAGATTCGACTAGGCTCTTTAGCTCTTCATGATTTCCTACAACTAAAGGGATTTGAATCGGCAATTCGCCAAGTTCTAGTAGGTAGAGCAGATCTCGTAGGCAATGGCTCTCTTTAGTAACCATTACTAAGGCCCGCTTGGGTGAGGCGTTATCTCTGATGGTTAACTCAGGATTGAATTTTGAGAGCCCTTCAAATAAGACGTTTCGAGCAGTATTAAGTGAGGAGCTAGTTTCAAAGCGAGTGCGCATAACAAAGCTATTGGTCACTGGATCTGTGAACTGCTGATTTTCAATGATGTTGCCTTGGCAAGCCAAGACTGAGCTTGTCATCGCATGAACGATGCCTCTTTGATCAGCGCATTGCAGGGTTGCGATTAAATCCACTTGGGAATTCTACCTGCGCAGAATGCTTTAGTGATTAATTTGGAAGCGCTTGAGCGAGCGTGGAGCCCACCAATTCCAGTCACCAAAGAGTCTCATTAGAGCTGGCACTAGAAATGCGCGAATCAAAGTAGCATCAAGAAGTATTGCGAAAGCAACGCCAAATCCCATCATCTTGATCGATGTCACACCGCTAATAACAAAGGCAGCAAAGACCACTGCCAGAATAAACGCTGCTGCGGTGATGATTCGTGCTGATTTTTGTAAACCCATCGCAACAGACTCAATATTGGAATTGCCAGCATCATGTTCTTCTTTGATGCGTGAGAGTAAGAAGACTTCATAGTCCATAGATAGTCCAAAGGCCACAACTGCAATTAAGACCATGGTATTTGTATCGAGTGATCCAGTTTCAATGAAATCTCCGACCAGAAACTTTAGATTTCCATCAATAAATACCCAAGTAAGAACTCCCATGGTTGCAGCCAGTGAGGCGAAATTTAATATCACTGCTTTAATCGGAAGAAGAACTGAGCCAGTGAAGGCAAATAGCAATAGCAGAACTGTGATTATGATCCAGCCTAGAACGGCAGGAAGAGTGCTAGAGATTGCATTTTGTGTGTCTGCATAATCTGCTGCAGCGCCGCCAATCAAGGTTCCACTAGGTGCGGGTAGATTGCGAAGCTCCTTAATTAGAGCTTCGCCTTCACTAGTTCTTGGCTGCATCGAATGAATTGCAACCACGCGAGCACTTTCTCCAGCTAGTTCTACTTGGCCAACTCGAGTTATGCCTTCAGTTAGTGAAACTCGGTTTACAAATGCGTTGATCTCACCGGTCTGTGATGCGCCATTTGGAAAGACTATTTCAATCGGATTGCTCTCTTGGCCGGGAAATTCATCGGCAATAAATTGAGATGCGATATATGCCCGATCATCTCTAGGAAGCACACCACTATCTACTTGAGAGAATTTGATATTGGCTATGGGAGCAATCATCAAGAAGAGCACCGCTAAAGATGAAGTTATTACGCTGATCGGTCTTCTCATCACAAATCGCGCAACCTTTGACCATCTACCATCTTCTTTTTGAACTATTCCACCTTTACGAACTACTCCTTTATTAATTCTTGTTCCCAATAGGGCCAGAATTGCTGGTAGAGGGATGAGCGCTCCAACTACGGCAAGAGCAACTACTGCAGCTCCGGCATAACCCATCGACTTTAAGAAATTCTGTGGGAAGAAGGTAAGTGATAAGAGCGTAAGAACAACGGTAACTCCGGAGTAAAAGACAGTTTTTCCAGCAGTTCGAAGGGTATTTACTATTGCGCTTTCATTATCAAGACCCTTAGCTAATTCTTCTCGGAATCTATTAACTACCAATAGAGCGTAATCAATTCCTAAGCCCAACCCAAGTCCAGTGGTTAAATTCAAAGCAAAAATGCTTACATCAGTAACTAGAGTAAGTAGGAACATAACTAGGAATGTTCCTAAGATTGCCGTGATTCCAACAATTAGAGGCATCGCAGATGCTGCCATTGCTCCAAATACAAACAAGAGAAGTAGGAATGTAAGTGGGATTGAGATAGCCTCGGAGATCTTGAGATCATTTTGAATTCGGCCATTTATAGCATTCGCAAATACTGCGCCGCCAGATGCATAAACTTCAACGCCTTCAAAAGCTCTATCATATTTTTCTTGATAAAGCCCGCCGAGTTTATCTATCTCAGTAAAGTCCGTTGACTTTAGATATACGAATATAAATGCAGAATTTCCATCTTTGCTCTTTAGCGAGGGAGCGCCACCTGCTGACCAATAGGAGAGAACGTTTTCAGCACTTGGTTCGCTTCTAAGGCTGGCTTCAATTTTCTGCGCGGTAGCAACTACGCTTGGATCATCAGCTGACTTATCTTTTGCATCGACCACCAAAACAACAGCTGGGTCTTTAACCTTAAAAGTCTCATCCAGATACTCCCAAACTTTTGCTGAGTCACTATTGGGATCCATATATCCACCGGTATCAAAGCGAGAAAAGACTTGAGAACCAATGGCCCCTGCAAGGATTGTGGAGAGCAGGAAAAGAGTTAGGACCGACTTTTTACGCTTAGCTATCAAGTGTCCTAATTTTTCAAACATGGTGTCATAATAACTGTATGAGTGAAGTGCTTCCTGCTATAACTTCTGATGAAGTAGAAACCGAGATAGATATCACTCGCGATGAAGAAATTAAAGGCGAGAAGCCCCCTCATCACTAACAACTCAATTGACTTTTAGTCATTCTTTGCGGGTGGCGTTGTAGCAGTGGTTTTAGGGGTTGGCTTTGGAGCCTCACTTTTTTTAACTTGTGAATCAGTCTTATAAAAGCCAGAACCTTTGAAGACGATGCCGACATTTGAGTAAATCTTTCGAACCTCTTTGCCACACTCAGAACAAATTGAGATTGGCTCATCTGTGAAGGATTGCACTATCTCAAAGGCATGTTCACAGGCGGTGCATTGATATTGATATGTCGGCACAGCGTAATCTTAGGGAGTATGAATTACTTCGGCGAATCGGAATAGCAGGCGAGCATGTTCTTTGATCTAGCAAATAGCGCTCTAGCTGTCCTTGTAATTGGACTTTTAATTTCCCTCGCCTTTCTACTACCGGAGAATCAGGGTCGACTAGAGCAGAGCGCTTCGACAACTCTTCGGGGTTTGAAAATTGTTTCAGGATTATGGTTTCTCATATCCGTTGGTTATTTATTATCCAGCCTTGCTGAAATATTTGGCAGTGGTATTGGCGAGATATTAAAAGTGAATATCTTGCGATCATTTATAACTCAGATAACTCTTGGAAAATTGTTGGCCTATCAAGTCATAGTTGCTCTTGTAGTCTTTATCTTCTCGAATCTCGTAAAGAAAAATGGAGGCGCGCTAGCACTTCTTATTTTGGCCCTTAGCGGGATAGTTGCCCCACTCTTTCAAAGTCATTCCAGCTCTCAAGGCAGCCACTCATTAGCAATTGGCTCGCTTGTGATTCATGTAATTGCATTGAGCTTTTGGATTGGCAGTGTCATTGCCTTAAAGGTGATGCCAAGTGAGTTGCAGAACTTTGCTTTCTCCAGAGTGTCTGCAATTGCTCTCTGGTCATCACTATCTGTTGTCTTAACAGGAGTAGCTAATGCTTGGACCAGACTCCGTTTGAGTCAAGATTGGTTCACTGGATATGGCGCCTTAATTTCTCTAAAAGTTGTCCTTACGCTTCTTGTTTTCTTTATTGCTAGTAGGGTGAGAAAGAATTTATCGGTCAATACTTTAGTCGCATTTGAAATCGGGATAATGGCGGCGATATTGGGAATTGGATCAATACTCAATCGTTTCACTCCAGTGGAAAGTGGAGAAATTAAATTTGATCGCATCAGAGAGCTGGTGGGAATTTCTATGCCAAGTGAACCCACTCTTTCAAGAGTGTTCTTTGAATATGAAGCAAATGGTTTAGCACTTGGAGCGCTTATCTTTGTTACTGCGCTATATATTCGAGGCGTAGTTTCCCTAGTTCGAAGGGGAGATCGCTGGCCAGTTGGAAGAACAATTTCTTTTGCTATTGGGATTTCACTTCTAGATTATGCAACAAGTGGAGGCTTAGGTCTCTACTCTCATTTCTCTTTTCAGTATCACATGATTGCCCATATGGTTTTAAGCATGATTGCTCCAATTGCAATCATTTTAAGCGCTCCAATCACACTTGCACTGAGAACTCTTCCTATTGGTCGGGACAAATCTGAGCGAGGAATTCGAGGCATGCTGATACAAGCTCTTCACTCTCGCCCGAGTAGAGTCATAACTCATCCAGTTTCAGCGCTAGCAATATTTGATGGCTCGCTCTTTGCACTTTATTTCACTCCACTTTTTTCAACTCTGATGAGTGGACACTTTGGTCATGTGATTATGAGTTTTCATTTCATTGCTGCTGGCTTGCTCTTCTTTCATGTGATAGTTGGAATTGATCCAAATCCCAGAAAGGTTCATCACTTAGTTCGAGTAGTAATACTTCTTACAGCGATGAGTATTCATGCCTTTTTCTCGGTTGCTTTGATGTCAGCTAATGAATTAATTGATGGGGGTTTTTATCAGCTCCTAGATCGACCTTGGGCCACAGATCTTCTAAGTGATCAAAAGGCGGGGGCTGCTATTGGTTGGGCGATGGGTGAGATACCTATTGTTATTGCCCTTGTTGCAACTTTTATTCAGTGGGTAAGAAGTGATGCCAGGGAAGCCAAGAGGGCAGATCGTCGCTCCTCCACAGAGCTTGCCGAATATAACGCCTATCTTGAGCAACTTTCTCGCAAGAACAATTCATCACAAGATAAGTAGTATTGCGCCATGGAAAATCTCTTCGACCTTCCTGAGGAATACCAAGCCTTAAGAGCAAGTGTTCGCTCACTTGCTGATAAAAAAATCCAACCCTTCGCTCATGACGTTGATGCTAATTCCAGATATCCGCAAGAAGCATTTGAAGCTCTTCAAGGCGCGGGTCTTGCAGCAGCCCATGTTCCAACTGAATATGGCGGCGATGGAGCAGATGCCCTTGGCGTAGTAATTATTATCGAAGAAGTTGCCAGAGTCTGTGCTTCTGCATCTCTTATTCCTGCTGTTAATAAACTTGGATCGGTTCCCCTTATCTTAGGTGGAAGCCCTGAACAACAAAAGCGCTGGCTAACACCGCTTGCTCAAGGTAAAGGTTTTTCATATTGCCTCTCAGAGTCTGAGGCTGGATCAGATGCTGCTTCAATGAAAACAAAAGCGGTCAGAAAAGGCGATGGTTGGGTTTTAAATGGAAGTAAGAAGTGGATTTCAAATGCCGGAGTCTCTGAGTTCTATACAGTTTTAGCATCAACAGATCCAGAAAAAGGCGCCAAGGGAATTACAGCATTTATCGTAGAAAAAAGTGATCCTGGTCTTTCATTTGGAGCGCCAGAGAAGAAAATGGGCTTTAAAGGATCTCCAACGCGTGAGGTCTACTTAGATAATGTAGAAATTAGCGATGATCGCAGAATTAGTGAAATCGGTGCAGGTTTTGCTCTTGCTATGAAGACTCTTGATCACACCAGAATTACTATCGCTGCCCAAGCGCTCGGCATCGCCCAAGGTGCTTTTGAAGTTGCAACTAAATATGCACATGAGAGAAAGCAATTTGGCAAACCAATCTTTGATTTTCAAGCTGTGCAATTTATGTTGGCTGACATGGCTATGGAAATTGCTGCTGCAAGGCAGCTCACATATGCCGCTGCAAGTAAGAGTGAAAATAGTGCAAGTGATTTAACCTTCTTTTCTGCTGCATCAAAGTGTTATGCAACTGATGTAGCTATGAAGGTAACAACCGATGCAGTTCAAGTTCTTGGTGGCTATGGATATGTAAGTGATTATCCAGTGGAGCGAATGATGCGAGATGCGAAGTTAACTCAAATTTACGAAGGAACTAATCAAGTCCAGCGATTGGTAATGGCTCGAAACCTTAATTCTTTGCTGTAAACCTAACCAAGATCTCAGGAGTTGCTGCAGCATCTACTTTGCAATCAAAGCTCTCTATAGGAAGGCTCTCACTAGTTAGTTCGCCGCTATAGACCAGGGCAACCTTCCATGAATTTAGCTTCGCTAGCGCGCGATCATATGAGCCTCCACCTTGACCTAGGCGATTTCCTTGGCGATCAACGTGAAGAGCTGGAACTATCACAACATCAATCTCGCCCTTAAAGCTCTCACCCTTTGGTGACTTTAAATTGCCATCAATTTCTAGATCTTCATCTTTGCCACTCCAGATAATCCAATCCAAATCATTGTCTGCAAGGCGTCTTGGCAATAAAAGAGTTTTACCACTTTGAATGAGGGAATTGTTTAGCTCTGATGTTTCTGGCTCACTTCCATAGGAGTAGTAACTTACAAGAACCTCTGCGCTTTTGATTTCCTCACTATCTAATAAATGCTGCCAAGAAATCTCAGTGATGAGAAACTCTCTCTCACTTCGAAAGCGTTTTCGAAGTTCTGACTTAATTAATGACGCACTCTGGCCTGAATCCACGGGATTAGCGTAGATACAAAGTAGGGTTACTACGTGAGCGAAACGATTAAGGTGGCTGAACTTGCTACCGAACTGCTAGCGCTAGCAAAGCCGCTTGCTGCCTTTGATATGCCATTACTTGATGCCCATGGCGCAACTTTGGCCCTTGATGTGAGCTCTGGTGAGCAGGTTGCACTCAAATCTGGTTCAAGAATCCGCGCAACTCAAATAGGACTAGCTGCATCTCTTGGTTTAGATCGGCTTCCAACTAGACCTCAGCCAAGAGTGGTGATTGTTTCGGCAGGAGATGATTTAGTCGAACCAGGTTCACCGCTTAGAGACGGCAAAGATGAATATGAGACTAATTCATGGCTATTAACAACAGCAGTAAAAGAGGCTGGAGCTGTGGGATACCGAGTTCATACCATTCCTGAAAATGCTGCTCAATTAAAGGATGTAATTGAAGATCAATTAGTAAGGGCGGATTTGCTGGTCATCTGTGGTGAAAGAAATGATGAGTCATTTTCTCTAATCTATTCAGTCCTTAATGAGCTTGGAAAAGTTCGTGAGGTTCTTCCCTTAATTGAGGGAAGTGGTAAACATGCATTTGGTGTGGTTGACCCGGATCAGACTCCCGTTGTTTCACTTCCAGGAGATCCGATATTTGCATATATCTCAGCAGAGCTTTTTATTCGTCCAATGATTCGAAACATGATGGGACTTTATGACATCCATCGACCAGTAATCAAAGCAACTTTAACAAGTGATGTATTAAGTGAAGTTGGAAAGCACTCCTTTATAAGAGGGATTCTCTCCAGTGATAAACCAGAGCGAAGGCTCATTACTCCAATTGAAAATCAGGGAGATTTAATTGGATTATCTGATGCCACAGGTCTAGTAGTTATTCCAGAGAGTGAAAGTGGCGCAAGTGCTGGCGCTGAAGTTGATGTTCTAGTTCTCGAGCGACGTTTTAATTGATTTTATGGCAAGTATTTATAGCCATAGCTGGCCCACAGTTCTCAAAGAAGATCAGATAACCCTTAGACCACTTAGATTGCGCGATCGTTCAGCTTGGTTAGCAGTTAGAAAAGTTAATAGAGCCTGGCTCTCCCAGTGGGAGGCAACCTCACCCCTTAACCATGAGAATAAGAATCTTCCTAGCTACTTTGAGATGGTTAATTACCATCGAGGCGAGGGCAGAGCTGGAAGATCGTTAACTCTGGCTATTTGGTTTGAAAAGAATTTAATTGGTCAAATTACTTTAGGGGGAATCTCCTATGGCGCATATCGCGGAGGTCATATCGGTTATTGGATTGATGAGCGATATTCCAACAAAGGGATAACCACCAGGGCTGTTAGGAGATTGACTACTTATGGCTTTGAGGAACTTGGTTTACATCGCATCGAAATTAATCTAAGACCTGAGAATGCAGCATCAAAGAGAGTTGCCGAGAAGGCAGGTTATGTTTTTGAAGGACTTCGTCCTCGCTATCTCCATATTGATGGTTCATGGCGCGACCACCTCTGTTATGTGAAAGAAAATCCTAGAATTTAGAAATATAGGAATTTCAAAAATCTTAAATTTAGTACTAGGTAAATACCAGAAAAGTCCAACCCTTACCTTTAAAGTTATCTTTCATGGGATCAGGGCTCATCTACTTAATAATCGTTGGCATGTGGATTGCCTACTTCCTGCCCCGTTGGATTTCAAGTCATGAAGAGATAAGCGGAAGATCTGTTAAACGATTTGATGAAGCCATGAAAGCTGTTGGAATAACTTCTGGCCACACTGCTCTAGATATTGAATCTATAAATAAGAAACGCGAACATCAGATTGCAATTTGTAGAATTCAATTCTTCTCCATCATTGGCCTAGCAATTGTTATTTCACTATTTACATTAGTGGGCCTACTTTCTCCAGTAATTCTTCTTCTACCAGGATCAGTCTTTCTAATGTATGTTGTTAACACTCGATATCAAATTAGTTTGATAAAAGAAGAGGTAAAGCGAGTTAATTCTGCAAATAGAGTTACCAGTAAATCATCTGCAGCAAATTACGCAGAGATTATTGGAAGGTCAAAGCGCGCAGCATCTCTTGCAAGTATTACTGAAGGTTCAGGTTTGAGTGAAGAGCAGTGGCTTCCATTATCAGAGCGACTCTCTTCGTACCAAGATAGTGGAAGTATTACTTTGCTACCTAAAGGAAGTGCAAACAAAGATGATAAGAGCTGGGATCCAGTTTCAGTTCCTGCACCAAATTATGCTAATTCATCAAAGGCAGTTCCTCGTCGCGTAATTGATTTAACTATTCCTGGTGCTTGGAGTGAGGCGCAAGAAAAGATTATGCGCGAAGTACTGGCGCCGAGTGCAGATAAGATCTTTGATCAAGAGATTGCAGATCAATACGAAGAACACCTTCGCAGCAATAGAGCCGCTGGTCAGTAGTTAAATCCAGCTAGGAAACCACATTCGCGCATACCAATCTTGGTATGGCAAAACTGAACCAACATAGAGTGGCAAAAAGTAGGCAAATGTAAGGCCAATTAAGCCAATAGTCAGTAGGGCATACCTCTTCCTAACCCCCCTTAGCTCCTGATTTTCCAGGGCCTTTGCCATCACATAAATCAGAGCCAAGATCAAATAAGGCTCAAAGGCAATGGAGTAGAAGTAGAAAGTAGTTCTCTCGGGAAATGCAATCCAAGGAAGATAATTTGCAAATAGAAAGAGCAGAATTAGGCCAGCGTTTAATTCTCGTTGATATATGAAATAACCTAATGCAATAAAAATAGATACAAGACCTAACCACCAAAGTGTGGGCGTTCCTAGAGCCAATACTTCTTGTGAGCAATTTTCTTGACCACACTGTTTTGGAGTGGCATAGAAGAAAGATGTTGGCCTGCCAAGAATTAGCCAATTCCAAGGACTTGCTTCATATGAGTGATCAGTTTTTAGATTAGTATGAAAATTTAGCATCTCGCGATGATAATTAAAAAGCGAGAATAGAGAATTACTTGCCGAATCTCTCTTCCAACCAATATCACTTAAAAACCATCCACTCCAAGTAATTAGATATGCTAAAGCGGGCAGAATTGTAAATTGCAGGGCAGTCTTTAGATATGTCTTCTTGTAAAAGAGTAAAAATAAAATGAGTGCCAATAAGAGATAGAGCGCACTCCACTTAGTTGCTAGTGCTAAGCCGATAGTGATGCCAGCTTGCCAATACTTTTCTTTAATGACTAGATAAAAAGTGAGCAAGATAAAGAATGATAAAAATATATCTAGTAGCGCGGTTCTTGACATTACAAGATGGAGTCCATCAAGTGAGATTAAGGTTGTGGCAGATAAACTTAAAAAATTAGATTTAAATAAAGCTTGGGTGATGACATAGATGAGAGCGACTGAAGCAAGGCCAAATAAAGCGGCGCTAAATCGCCATCCAAAGGGGTTATCTCCGAAAGTTTGAATTCCTATCGCAATTAGCCACTTGCCAAGTGGCGGATGGACTACAAACTCTGCTTCACCTGATTGGCTCTCTACCCCATAGGTAAGAAAGTCTCTTGCGCCATCTACATAATAAACCTCATCAAATACCAGTTCATTTGGCCTACCTAGATTGGCAAAACGTGTAATTGCTGCGAAGAATAAAATGATTGCCAGTGCAATCTGATTGCGATAGTTGAAAATCGGCCTAGCCATTAAGGCACTCATGATGGATAAGGATACTAAGGGCCATAATGAGGCAGTGAGCGAGTTAATTCTGGCTGGAGTGCCCCTTGGAAACATTGGTGATGCCTCAACGAGATTGAAGGCAGCAATTTCAAGTGCGGATGTAGTACTTGCCGAAGATTCGCGAAGGTTTAACCGATTATGTAAAGATCTTGGAATCGAATGTACTGCCGAAGTTCTCTCATTCTTTGAAGGAAATGAAAGCTCACGACTTGATGAAGTGGCGAGTCATTTAGCATCAGGGCGCCAAGTTTTATTAGTAAGTGATGCAGGGATGCCATCAGTTAGTGATCCTGGATATAGAGCAGTGAGAATGGCCATTGATAAAGGATTTAAAGTGTCAGTAATCCCAGGCCCTAGCGCTCCACTTGCTGCACTTGCTATCTCTGGCCTAGCTAGTGATTCATTTGCATTTGATGGATTTGTGCCAAGAAGTTCTGGCGCACGTGATCAATTCTTTGAAAACCGCGCTACGGAGACTCGAACTCTGATTGTATTTGAAGCGCCACATCGAATTAGTGAATCACTCCAATCAATGATTAAGAGCTTGGGCCCAAATAGGCAGGCAGCAATCTGTCGCGAATTAACAAAGACCTATGAAGAGGTTGTGCGCGGCGAACTAGTAGAATTACTTAGCTGGTCTGAAAGTAAAGAGATGCTTGGAGAATTCACCATAGTTATTGCCCCCTATGACCCAAGCGAGCAAGTTGTAAGCAATCAAGAAGTAGTTGAAACTGTCTCGCGCTATGAAGCATCTGGAATTACTCGCAAGGAAGCAATTGCCTTGACTGCCAAAGAGCTTCACATACGTAAGCGAAAAGTCTTTGACATCATGGTGGAACAGAAGTAGATAGAATTCAGCCCATGTCAGATACCAATAAATCTTTCTATCTGACCACGCCTATTTATTACGTTAATGATGCGCCCCATATTGGGCATGCCTATACAACTGTTGCTGGTGATTTATTAACTCGCTGGCATAGACAAAGGGGTGAATCTGTCTGGTTTCTAACTGGAACTGATGAGCATGGCCAGAAAGTAATGCGCACAGCCGAAACTAATAACACAGCGCCGCAACAATGGTGTGATCGATTAGTTGAACAGGAATGGAAGCCGGTTTGGAAGCACTTAGAGATTGCAAACGATGACTTCATTCGCACTACTGAAGAAAGACATACAAGGAGAGTTCAGAAATTTCTCCAAGGATTGATGGAGCAGGGTTATATCTATGAAGGCAAATATGAAGGCCCCTATTGCGTTGGCTGTGAAGAATTTAAGTTACCTGGAGATCTGATTGAAGGAAATTGCAAAATCCATTCAAAGCCAGTTGAAATGCTTAGCGAGACAAACTGGTTTTTCAAGTTATCAGAGTTTGCCACTCCTCTTCTTGAGCACTACAAGAAAAATCCGGAAAGTTGCCAACCAGAGAGCGCAAGAAATGAAGTAATTTCATTTCTAGAAGGTGGAGTTTCAGATCTATCGGTATCTCGCTCAACTTTTGATTGGGGAGTAAGAGTTCCTTGGGATGAAAAGCAAGTTGTTTATGTCTGGTTTGATGCTCTCTTAAATTATGCAACTGCAGTTGGCTTAACTGATGATCCATCAAGTGATGGTGGTAAATTCTTTGAAAGGACTTGGCCTGCTGATGTTCACCTAGTTGGAAAAGACATCCTGCGCTTTCATGCTGTGATCTGGCCCGCAATGCTTATGGCTGCAAAGCTTGCTCTACCAAAGAAAGTATTTGCCCATGGCTGGCTCTTAGTTGGCGGCGAAAAGATGAGCAAGAGTAAATTAACTGGAATTGCTCCCTCAGATATCACAGATCACTTTGGTATTGATGCCTTTCGGTATTACTTTATGAGAGCGATACCTTTTGGAAGTGATGGCTCATTTTCTTGGGAGGATATGGCTGCCCGCTACACAAGTGAGCTTGCCAACGACTTTGGAAATCTGGCTTCACGCCTTGCAGCAATGGTTGAGAAGTATTGCGATGGCATTCTGCCAAATCCAGTAAAAGATGAAGAGCTGGCAAGCGCGCTATCAAAGACTGTTGAGAGCGCAGATAAAGCAATTGTGGCTCTAGATTTTCAAGGTGGAATAAATGCCATCATGGATTTCTGTAAGGCTGTTAATGGCTATGTCACGACACAACAGCCATGGGTTGTTGCTAAAGATGAGAGTAAAAAAAGGGAACTTGATGCAATTCTATATAACACTGCAGAATCTTTAAGGGCCCTTGCAATTCTGCTCCATCCAGTAATGCCACTTTCAACTAGCAAGCTATGGTCATATTTAGGAGCCGAAGGCTCACTTGGACCAATTGGTTCGCAGAAAATTTCAGATGTTGCCAAATGGGGACAATTAAAGGGTGGAAGCAAAATAATTAAAGGAGAAATTCTCTTTCCCCGTCTTCCGGATATAGAAAGTTAAAAAACTTAGCAAATGGCTGATCGAATTAGTCGCGAAAGTGATCGCAGAGCTGCCCCACTTCCAGAGCCACTGCCCACAACTTGTGTGGATTCTCACGCCCACCTTGAGATAGTCACTAGTGCAGCAGCCGATAGTGATGATGTTAAGAGAGTCTTAGATGATGCAAGAAGTGTTGGTATTGATCGAGTAGTTCAAGTCGGTATCTCTGTTAAGGAATCTCAATGGTCAGTAGATTGCGCCAATTATTTTAATACTCAGGTTTTAGCAGCTGTAGCGCTTCATCCCAACGATGCTCCTTTAATTGAAGATCTTGAATCAGATTTAGAGGAGATTAATCGGTTAGCTGGTGAAAAAAGAGTCTGCGCAATTGGTGAAACGGGGATGGACTTCTTTCGAACCGAGGAGAGCCTTAGAGATAAACAAAAGTACTCATTTAAAAAGCATATTGAAATTGCTAAAGCTCATAAGAAAGCTCTCATGATCCATGATCGTGATTCTCACCGAGCAGTATTAGATCTTCTTGATGAAGTAGGTGCGCCAACTCATACTGTTTTTCACTCATTCTCTGGAGATGCTGAGATGGCCAAAGAGTGTGTCGCTAAGGGCTATCTACTCTCTTTTTCAGGGACTCTGACCTTTAAAAATGCCCTACTTCTACATGAAGCGCTAATGCATGTTCCACTAGAAAACTTGCTGGTAGAAACAGATGCTCCCTTTCTAACTCCAACTCCAAATAGAGGAGCTCATAACACTCCTGCTCAAATTCCACACATTTTGCGCTTTATGTCAGAGCGAAGGGGAGAGGATCTAACAACTCTTACCAGAGCAATTAGCGATAATGCAGAGCGCGTATTTGGATCCTTCATCAGATGAGCATCACCTTACTTGGCGCAGGTGAGATCAGGCAGATTGCAGAGTCCTTAGACCTTCGCCCCACAAAATCACTTGGTCAAAACTTTGTAATTGATAGCAATACCTGTCAGAAAATTGTTCGGTTAGCAGGAATTACATCAAGTGATCATGTAGTTGAAATTGGCCCAGGCCTTGGATCTTTAACCCTAGCTCTGCTACAAGCCAGCAATAAAGTAACAGCAATTGAAATAGATAAACGTCTCTCCAATCAATTAGAACTCACCGCTAAGTCTCATGGGGCTAGCTCGAAAAACTTAACAATAATTAATGCTGATGCTATGGAAGTACATGAAATTGCGGGAAGGCCAGATAAGTTAGTGGCTAATCTTCCCTACAACATCTCCGTTCCTGTCTTATTGAACTTTCTAGAAAAGTTTGAATCTATTACTTCAGGAATTGTTATGGTTCAAAGCGAAGTTGCCGAGCGACTAGCAGCAAAGCCAGGCAGCAAAATCTATGGAGTTCCTAGCGCTAAGGCTGCATGGTGGGCTGATCTAAAATTGGCAGATTCGGTTTCACGTTCAATTTTTTGGCCCGTTCCTAAAGTTGACTCCTCATTAGTTAAATTCACAAGACATAAGCCTTTAGGAGATGAAAGGCTACGAAAGCTCACTTTTGAACTAGTTGATCGCGCATTTGGGCAGAGGCGAAAGATGCTGCGCTCAATTTATGCAGATCTTGCCGGGGGATCAGCCCAGGCCGAGCAGCTGCTAATTGCTTCAGGAATTGAGCCAACTATTCGCGGAGAAGCGTTAACAATTGATGACTTTCTGGCAATTGCTCGTCAATTAGATAGGCGTTAATAGCGCCGTAGTAATACCCTCACCACATGAGCGCCCATGTTCTGGTTCGAGTTCCAGGAAAGATTAATCTTCAGCTCTCAGTTGGTCCGCTGAAAAAAGATGGATTTCATCCAGTGGCAACAGTATTTCAAGCAGTCTCAATCTTTGATGATGTAAGAATTGAACTAAATGACAATGGGCTAGTACAGGTCCGATCGACAGGAAAAACCAATAATCATCTCCCGCTAGATAAAGAGAATTTAGCTGCTAAAGCTGTGGAACTAATGCGCAAGAAATTTAGTATCTCAGATGGAATAACTGTTACCTTAACAAAGGAAATTCCAATAGCTGGTGGTATGGCTGGCGGAAGTGCTAATGCAGGGGCAGCAATAGTTGGAATGGATAGTCTTTTTAATCTTGGTCTGAAACGAAACGATATGGAAAAAATTGGAGCAGAACTTGGCGCAGATGTTCCATTTACTATCTCCGGTGGCACTGCTATTGGAACAGGCAAAGGAGAGCAGATAACTCCAGTACTTTCTCGAGGAACATATAGTTGGGTTCTTGCTCTCTCTAGCTCTGGATTATCAACGCCTGCGGTTTATAGTGAATGCGATCGCCTCCGTGAAGGTCTGCAAGTTGCTCCACCACAAATTAGTGATGCGCTCTTGCAAGCACTTAGTTCTGGAGATAGCAACAAACTTGGTAAAGCGCTAAGTAATGATTTGCAAGCAGCAGCATGTTCACTAAAACCAGCGCTTCGTCTAATTCTTGATGTTGGTCTGGATTATGGCGCCCTTGGTGGAATTGTCTCTGGCTCAGGTCCTAGCGTGGCATTTTTGGCAGAGCATGAAGATCATGCGCTAGATCTTGTTGTTGCACTGACCTCAAGCGGAGTAGTAGGTAATGTGGTTAGAGCATCTGGGCCAGTACCTGGAGCTCGGGTGATAGAGAGCCTTTAAATATTGAGCGTTATGGAGCATCCAGCCTGAGGCAATAGAATTCAGGTTCCTCCATTGTGTAGTGGCTAGCACATGGGCCTTTGAAGCCCAGGGTCCAGGATCGATACCTGGTGGAGGAGCAAGAATTAAGCGGGAAAGAGATAGCTCAAAAATTAAATAGAATAAGGCCAGGAGCGCAGAGAGGTGGGGAGTTGAACCAGCTGGATCTCGCAATACTCCTCGCTGCTGGCGAGGGCAAACGAATGAAATCCTCTCGCGCCAAAGTTCTCCACGAAATTGCTGGTCGATCGCTAATCGCACATGTCATCAAAGCAATCGAGTCATTAGCAGCTAAAGAGTTAAGAGTTGTAGTTGGAGCAGATAAAGAAGATGTAATCCAACATCTAAATCAAATTTCACCAAATGCTAAAACAATCTATCAAGAAGTTCGCGGCGGAACTGGACATGCTGTAAAAATTGCGCTCGCTGGAAACAATCCATCGGGAACAGTTTTAGTCTGCGCTGGCGATACTCCATTGCTAACCGGAGCAACTCTTAAAGGATTGCTTAAACACCATGTCTCAACGGGAGCAAGCGCAACTGTATTGAGTGCCAACATGCCGGATCCAAGTGGATATGGTCGAGTATTGCGAGAAGCAAAGGGAGATCTGGCAGAGATAGTTGAAGAAAGAGATGCCACAGAGATTCAAAAGCAGACCTCTGAGATTAACTCAGGGGTCTATATTTTTGCCGCGGCAGATTTAGTAGCAGCGCTAGGCAAAGTAGGTAAAAATAATGCGCAGCAAGAAGAGTATCTAACTGATGTGATTGGCATCTTAAAGTCAGAGGGCAAGAAAGTTGCAGCCTTTGAAACTCCAGATTTCACTGAGATTCTAGGGATTAATGATCGCTCCCAGCTCTCGCAGGCCGGTTTTATAATGAATGCTCGAATTTGCGATGCATTAATGCAAAGTGGAGTAACAATTACAGATCCAATGAGCACATGGATTGATATAACAAGTGAAATTGATATCGATGTGACAATTGAGCCAGGTAGTGCGATTAAGGGCAGTACAAAAATTGGAAGAGCAGCAGTCATTGGCCCGCGAACTACTCTGATTAATTGCGAGGTAGGAGCGCAGGCGCGAGTATTTGAATCACATTGTGAGAGCTCACAAATTGGAGAATCTGCCCAAGTTGGCCCATATACCCATCTGCGCAGTGGAACAGTGCTTGCAGAGCAGGTTCGAGTTGGCTCATTTGTCGAGATTAAGAATTCAACAATCGGATCAGGATCTAAAGTTCCACACCTTTCATATGTGGGAGATGCCATAATTGGAGCAGAGACTAATATCGGCGCTGCAACAGTGATTGTTAACTATGACGGCGTTGAAAAACATCAGACCATAATTGGTGATCATGTAAGAATCGGTAGTGATTCCATGTTGGTAGCGCCAGTAAGTATTGGTGATGGCGCCTACACGGCAGCTGGATCAGTAATTACCGAAGATGTCCCTCCCGGAGCGCTAGGGATAGGACGAGCTCGACAATCTAATATCCTCGGCTGGGTATTAAAGAGGAGAAAAGGCAGTAAGTCAGCAGAAGCGGCAGCCAAGAAAGAAGGGTCGAAATGAGTAACGAACTACGTCTCAGCTCCGAAAAACGTCTCCGTCTCTTTACCGGACGTGGATACCCTGAATTAGCTGATGAGGTGGCATCAGAACTTGGTATTCCAATTACCCCAACATCTGCATTTGATTTTGCCAATGGTGAAATATTTATTAGATTCGAAGAGAGCGTTCGTGGCTGTGATGCCTTCGTAATTCAAAGCCATACCACTCCAGTAAATAAGCAGATCATGGAACAACTAATCATGGTCGATGCCCTTAAGAGAGCATCGGCTAAGCGAATTACTGTGATTGCTCCCTTCTATGGCTATGCCAGACAAGATAAGAAACATAGAGGTAGAGAGCCGATATCCGCTCGTTTAATGGCAGATTTATTTAAAACTGCAGGCGCCGATCGTTTAATGACAGTGGATCTTCACACCTCACAGATTCAAGGATTCTTTGATGGTCCAGTTGATCACTTATTTGCGCTACCACTTCTAGCAAATTACGTTGGTTCAAAAGTTGATCGCTCAAGGTTAACTATCGTCTCTCCAGACTCAGGACGAGTGCGAGTAGCAGAGCGATGGAGCGACCTATTGGGCGGAGCTCAGATTGCCTTTATTCATAAGACACGTGATCCAAGAATTCCAAATGAAGCAATTACCGGACGTGTAGTTGGAGATGTCTCAGGACAAACCTGCGTAGTTATCGATGACATGATTGATACCGCTGGCACCATCACTAAAGCGATAGATGCGCTCTATGACGCCGGTGCTAAAGAGGTAATCGTTGCTGCAACTCATCCAGTTTTTTCTGGCCCTGCAGCAGAGCGCCTAGCTAATTCCAGAGTCAAAGAAGTTGTGGTTGCAAATACTCTTCCAATACCTGAGGAGTCGAGATTTCCAACTTTGACGGTTCTATCTATCGCACCTCTTCTAGGTAGAGCAATTCGTGAAGTATTTGAAGATGGCTCTGTTACGAGCCTCTTTGATGGCCATTCTTAAAAGAGCAAGGCTGCGCTGGCTCTCTCTTCTTCTCTGCGCATTCTTTCTACTCCCACTTGCACCTGCCCAATCAAATGAGCCCTATCGCATAACAGTGATGTCAAGAAATATCTATCTTGGCGCAGATGTTGGGGTGGCACTGGATTTGATTCCAAATTTTCCAGCCGCAGCTCAATTTATGTGGGATCAGATGAAGCAGACAAATTTCAAAGCTAGAGCTCCAAAATTAGCTAATGAAATCCTTCAAGATCGCCCAGAAATAATAGGGATTCAAGAGGCAACTTCTTGGCGATGCAAGAAAGATTTCTTTGGCCCAGACGTTGAAATCTATAACTTCCTTGATGACTTGCTAGCTGCTACAAAGAGTGCAGGAATTTCTTACTCAATAGCCTCTGCCAACGGCGTCAAAGCCTTTAATCCAGGCTATTCAATTGGCGCTATTCCCTACCTAACTAAAGTAGTTGATCCAGAAGTTTTTTATCCAATATTTGGTCAAGATAGTGCGGCCTGCGGCTTTGTTATTGGCGATGCTCTCTTAGTGCGAGACGATGTGAAATCTCAGATAATCCAAGTTGGAAATAGCGAATATGAAGCAAGTTATTCCATAGTTCCAGTATTGATGAAGATCTATCGTGGATATAGCTGGGCTGATTTTAAGGTTCAGGACTCAGTGGTTAGGGTCATTACAACCCATCTTGAATCAATCTGGGATGAGAATAAGATTCCAAATTCTGCTATTCAGGCTCAGCAATTAGTCGCTGATCTAAAAGATGCCAAGATGCCAATTATCATTCTTGGCGATTTCAATGCCGATTATCGAGATCCAAGAGGAGTTGATGAAGCTAACCCAGGTGAGCAACCAGTTGTTAGTGATACTTGTCCAACTTCTGGTGGAGCTAAGTGCAACGCTTTCTCGACAATGATTGAGGCCGGATTTGAGAATGCTTCACCTGATGCAAAGAACGCGCGCTACTTCACCTGGGGAGCATCAGCTCTTCTAGATGGCCCTGATAAGAAGCGAGCAAAGATTGCTAAGCAACTTGGTAATCAATATGGATTTACAGATCGCCTTGATTATATTTTTACTAAAAATGTTTATGCCACAGTAAGTTCAAAGATAATTGGCAATGTTTGGCCAGATGGCTCTGGAGTCTGGAACTGCGGGAGCAAGATTTGTTTCCCTTCAGATCATGCTGGAGTTGTTTCAACTATCGAATTACCAAGAATGGCAGGAGCGATCGATCCAGATCTAGATAGTCACGCAAAATCAGCTTTCACACCATGGTATTTGGCAGCAGGTGTAATTCTGCTCATTCTTATCTGGCTTATAACTCGTCGTTTAAGGCGGTAGTTGAGCCCGGTTTTGCGCTTCTAATTGCCTTTAGGTAGCCTTCGCATCACTTAAGGCGAGGGGGAATCCCCCGTTATCGACGAAAGGCAAGAAAATGGCTGAAGTTTCAATTAAAGGCGCGCTCCGTAGTGAATTCGGAAAAGGCGCATCAAGAAGAATCCGTCGCGATGGCAGCGTTCCAGCAGTTATCTATGGACATGGTGAGAAGCCAATACACATCTCCCTTCCAGCGCGCGAAGTTGGAATAGCAATGAAGACTTCGAACGTTCTTCTAAATGTTGATTTAGGTGAGAAGCAAGAGCTAGTGCTTCCCAAGTCAATCGTTCGTAATCCTCTTAAAGGAACTCTGGAACATATTGATTTAATTATTGTTCGTCGTGGTGAGCGCGTTGTAGTTCACGTGCCAGTTCACACCCATGGTAAGTACGATCCAGAAGGTATTTTGGAGCACGTACATAACACGATTGAAGTTGAAGTCGATGTCACCTCAATCCCAACATCACTTGATCTTGATATTGAAGGCTTGATGGCAGGAGATTCAAAGTCAGCATCAGAGGTAACTCTTCCTGCAGGCGTAATTCTTAAGAGCGATCCAAAGATGACCGTTATCCATCTATCGGTTCGCGTGGCGTTTGAAGAAGTTGTCGCTGTCGCTGCTACCCCAGCTGAAGGTGAAGCTGCATCTGCTGACGCTGCTGCTCCTGCTGAAGGTGCACCTGCTGAGGAGAGTAAAGAAAAATAAAGGGCTAACCTTGCTCCATGTTTGGCAGATCAAACAAGGATAAAGGCGGAGCTTCTCCTAACCGATGGCTATTAATTGGCCTCGGTAATCCTGGCAAAGAGTATGAAAAGACGCGCCATAATATTGGCGCGGCTGTAGTTTCAGAGTATGCCAAGAAAGCTGGAGTTAAGTTTTCATCTCACAAATCTCGTGCAGATATTGCTGAGATTAGCATTGGAGTTGGCGCTCAACGAGTCTTGCTAATTGCAGCAACCCTTCGCTGTTATATGAATGAATCTGGCGGTCCAACAAGCTCTCTCGCTAACTTCTTTAAGGTCAGTAGTGATCACATAATCATCGCTCACGATGAGTTAGATATACCGTTTCAATCTATTCGAGTTAAGTATGGCGGTGGCGATAATGGCCATAATGGCCTTAAGAGCGTTACCTCTGGACTTTCTAGTTCTGATTACTATCGCATAAGACTTGGTATTGGCCGGCCAATCGGCGAGCAAGATCCAGCTGACTTTGTCTTAAAGCCTTTCTCATCTACTGAGCGAAAAGACTTAGATCTATTCTTGCAAAGAGGTATTGATGCTGTTGAGCTTCTTATTACGCAAGGAATTGAGAAGGCTCAAAACTCCTTCAATAAGTAATCAACCAGTATTTCTAAGTCCTGCAGCCACGCCATTAATCGTTAATAGTAATGCTCTAGTGTTTAAGGGATCACTACTTCCCTCACGGACTTTCTTTAGAAGAGATATTTGTAATAAATGAAGCGGAGCAAGGTAGGCATCACGAACTTGAAGAGTTTGAGCAAGAATTTCTTGATCGGCCAAAATATCTTTCTTGCCAGTTAGTAGCAAAATCTCGTTAACAGTTAATTCAAACTCTGCCTTGATGTCATCGAAGAAGTAATGAAGTGAGGGATCAACTAAGGCCGAAACATATTTACTAGCCATCTCTAAATCAGTTTTAGCGATGGTCATCTCCACATTGCTTATAAATGTTCTAAAGAAGTGCCAATCTTTTAGCATCGCTGCCATGCTCGATGAGTGGCCTGCTAAGCGAGCGGCCTTAAGGCCACTTCCCACTCCATACCAGCCAGGGACAATCTGTCGTGATTGAGTCCAACCAAAAACCCAAGGAATTGCTCGAAGTGATGACAAATCGGCGCTTGCATCCGGCCTTCTTGAGGGGCGAGAGCCTAAAAAGAGATTTCCCAGCTGTTCAACAGGAGTTGATTGATAAAAATAATTAGCTAGTTCTGGGTTTTCAACTAGCGAGCGATATCTAGTAAAGGCCGCTGAGCTAATTGATTCCATCGCTGAATTCCACTTGGCAAGATCTTCTGAAGATTGACGAGCAGAGCGATTAAGTATCGTTGCCTCGAGCGCTGCAGCAAGAGTTAATTCAACATTCTCTCTTGCAAGAGCTGGAAGTGCGTACTTATCTGAGATGACTTCGCCTTGCTCAGTCATTTTTATCTGTCCATCTAGAGTTCCCCAAGGAAGAGCGATGATGGCGTCATAAGTTGGTCCGCCGCCGCGCCCAACAGATCCACCGCGACCATGAAATAGTCTTAACTTAACGCCATATTTTCCAGCAACGTCTCTTAGTTTTCGCTGCGCCTGATGGATCTCCCACTGGCTGGTAGCAATACCTGCATCTTTATTTGAATCGGAATAGCCAAGCATTACCTCTTGAATGTCGCCACGTAATTTCACATATTGGCGATAAATTTTGTTATTTAAGAGTTTTTCTAAAATATCTCCAGCTGCTCTAAGTTCAGCAACAGTTTCAAGTAGAGGTGCAACATCAATATCAGCCTTTCCACTTTCAATATCTACAAGTCCAGATTCCTTAGCTAGATATAGCGCAGCTAAGACATCTTCATGGCCTTTTGTCATTGAGACTATATAGGTTTCAATTACCGATGGATCAAAACTTGCTTGTAGCTCTTTTATTGCCACAAAAGTTCTAAGAGTCTTTCCATCAATCTCGCTCAATTTTGAACTATCTCGCCTAGCTTGGGTGAGTTCATGGGTAAGAAAATCAGCTTTTTCTTCAGGGGAGAGTTGTAAATAATTACTATCGCTAAAAAGTGATTGAATCGTATTGGTATGAGCCTGAGAGTGCTCTCTTACATCCATAGTTGCGTGAGTCAGACCAAATGCTGAGATTGTTCGTATGGTGCGCTCCAGTAAGCCTTTGGCTATTAACTCGCCACGATTTTGCATCAGTGAGTCATACATCAACATCAAATCATCAATCAGCTCTTTGGTATTTGCATAATCACGCCCTGCTTGATGCTCGGTGCGATTTTGGTGTCTACTTCTAGTCAAAAGCAAGCGATGACCAATTGCAGTGGCTTTGAGTCGGTAAGGCTCTTCAACATTTATTCTTCTAAATCTAGGCTCAATTTCTGGCAGGTTCTCTAAATCCTTAGCAACAGAATCAAGTAGTTGCTTTGATGTTCCAGCAATCTTGGTTGAAACAGATAAGGCCTGACGAAGTTCATCCATTACTTCATTTAGAACTCTTATGGCATGGCCCATCTGGAGCACAATTGCATCTTTGGTGACCTCAGGAGTTATGTTTGGATTACCGTCTCGATCTCCACCAATCCAAGAGCCGAATTTTAGAACTGAATCTCTTGGCGAAACTGTTATCCCAAGCCTTGAAATTTCCCGAGAGAAGTCTTCAAGAACTTCAGGAATTGTTAGTCGGAATAGATCGTCTAGATAGTAAAGAGCATTTATTGCTTCATCAAGTGGCTCTGGTCTACCAAGTCTTAACTCATCGGTTTGCCAGAGAAGATCTACCGATTCAGCAAGACGTCGGTCACGAGTTGGGCTATCACTTTTATCTAATAACTCAGAGATAGTCGAGAGTTTTCCAAGAACTGAGCGACGAGCAGCTTCAGTTGGGTGTGCTGTAAATACTGGTCGAACTTGAAAATTCTTCAACCACTTTTCAATATCTTGACTTGTAAAGCCTTCAGAAGTTTTACCCGCAGCCAAGATGTTATCGACAGCTCTACTTAACCAGGAGCCACCCTTAATACGCTCTTTTGCCAGAATTCTTGAGCGGTGAACTTGTTCAGCAACGTTTGCTAAATTGAAGTAGACATTAAATGCTCTTACTAATTTCACTGATTGATCTGCTGATATTAATTGAAGGAGATCTTCGCCCCCGCCTTCGCGCACTGACTTTCTAACCAGCTCCACTAAATCAAGAAGCTCTTGACCATCTTGGCGAGCTAGAGATTGGCCTAAGAGATCGCCTAAACGGCGGACATCACTTCTAAGCGAGAGATTTTCTTCGGCAGAAGTAGGCACGGACACGGGCTAATAATGGCACGATAGAATTACGCCGCGTTTTACAGATAAGCCCCTTTCATCTTGGAAGCAGCACCCCTGCCCTCTATGAAATCGGGGCTAATCGGCGTTGAGCGTAATTCAAGAGACGAGGGAGCAAATCAAAGTGAGTGGAAAGCTAGCGGGCTTTATCTCGCTATCTGAAACAACAGAGCTTGCCTTGGAGCAGAGTGACGTTGCAGTAATCGCTCCAGCACCAGCTCTTCCATTCCTAATTGCTGAAAGAAGTAAAAAAGCTCCGCAGTTAGTAATCACTCATTCAAGTTCTAGAGCATCAGAGATTGCTCTGCAATTATCGGAGCTAGTAGATCAGGTAGCAGAATTTCCAGCTTGGGAGAGTTTGCCTCATGAACGCCTAAGTCCGAACAGCGATACTGTGGCAAGACGAATAGATACCCTGATAAATCTAGGTGAAACTAGAGTTGTAGTAACAACTGCAAGAGCTTTACTACAACCAATTAATCAAGAAATTATTGAAATGCCGATGTTAAGCATTCAAAGCGGCAAGCAACAAAACTTTTCAGAGCTGATTCAAGAGCTAACCCACCGGGCCTATAGCCGAGTAGATATGGTGGAGAAGCGCGGAGACTTTGCAGTAAGAGGCGGAATTATTGACCTATTTCCACCACTTGCAGATCATCCAGTGCGTATTGAATTCTTCGGTGACGAGATAGAGGAGATTAAGTATTTTGAAGTTAGCGATCAAAGAACCTTTGCATTAGTAGACGGAAGCCTTAATCTCATTCCTTGTAGAGAGTTGATTCTTACTCCAGAGGTAGCAGAACGAGCACAGAAATTAGCAATCAAATATCCAGAAATAAGTGAAATCTGTAATAGGGCTACAGAGGGAATTTATAGTCAAGGCCTTGAATCATTACTTTCAGTTTTATCCAAGAAGTTGGTGCCGCTACTAGAACTCCTTCCTAAGGGCTATGAAGTAATAAGTCTTGATCAAGAGCGAATTGCTCTACGAGTCAGAGATTTAATAAGCACTAATGAAGAGTTTCTTGAAGCTGCTTGGTCTAGCGCTTCCCTTTCTCAAGGCGGTGACGAAAGCTTTAACACACCGCTTCGCAAGGATCTATCTTCCGGTGGCTTTTTAGAATTAGATGAAGTCACTGCATACGCCGAAGATAATAGGATTACTTGGCGCCATATCAACTCATACGGCACTCCAGAAGATCTACAGATCAATCAATTTATCGCTGTAGAGCCATTTAAAAGTAATTTTGAAAAGTTAATCCAGCAAGTAAAAACATGGATTAGCCAAGGATTTTTAGTGGTCATCTCCTTAGAAGGCATTGGAATTCTTGAGCGTTATCGAGACATATTTGCAGATGGCGATCTCGCTGTTGCTTTAGTTGAAAAGTTAAGTTCTGATCTATCGCCGGATAAGCTCTATTTAACATCCACCGTAATTCGCAATGGATTTATTGATCAAGAGCAGAGGATTGTCTTTCTTACTGAAGCTGATATCACTGGAAATAAAGACCTGCGTGCAGCAACTTCACGGATGCCGTCCAAGAGGAAGGCAAGCATTGATCCTCTCGAGCTAAAAAGCGGTGATTATGTGGTTCACGAACAACACGGTGTTGGAAGATATCTTGAATTAGTGCAGCGAGATGTTGCAGGAATTTCCCGGGAGTATTTGGTAATTGAATATGCCTCTTCAAAGAAAGGCCATCCTGCAGATCGTATCTATGTGCCAACTGATTCTTTAGAGCAGATCACGCGCTATATCGGTGGTGAAGCTCCAGCAGTTCACCGCATTGGAGGTGGAGAGTGGATTAAAGCAAAGAGTCGAGCCAAGAAAGCGGTTAAGGAAATCGCTGGCGAATTGATTCGTCTTTATGTGGCAAGAACTAGTGCTCCTGGATTTGCATTCTCACCTGACACCACGTGGCAGCGAGAACTCGAGGACTCCTTTGCCTATGTTGAAACCCCAGACCAATTAGTGACTATTAATGAAGTCAAAGAGGATATGCAACGTCCCTATCCAATGGATCGAATTATCTGTGGCGATGTGGGATATGGAAAGACGGAGATTGCTATTAGGGCAGCATTCAAAGCAGTTCAAGATGCAAAGCAAGTTGCAGTTTTAGTCCCAACAACACTTCTTGCTCAGCAACACCTGGCAACCTTTACCCAGCGTTATAGTGGATTTCCAATAACTGTTTCAGCTCTATCGCGCTTTGCATCAAGTAAGGAGATTAGTGAAACGCTAACCGGCCTTGCTAGTGGAGGTGTAGATATCGTCATCGGCACCCATAGATTGCTCTCAGATGATGTTGCTTTTAGAGATTTAGGTTTGATTATTGTTGATGAAGAACAAAGGTTTGGCGTTGAGCATAAAGAGAAGTTAAAGAAATTGAGAGCAAGTGTTGATGTTTTATCCATGTCTGCAACTCCGATTCCTCGAACTCTAGAGATGGCCATTACAGGCATTCGGGAAATGTCCACAATAGCTACGCCACCAGAGCAGCGTCATCCAGTTCTTACCTATGTTGGCGCATATGATGAAAAGCAAGTAGCAGCAGCGATTCATCGAGAACTACTGCGAGACGGCCAAGTCTTCTATATTCACAATCGTGTGGAGTCAATTGACGATGTAGCGGCCAAGATTAGACGGTTGGTGCCTCAGGCAAGTGTGGCTATCGCTCATGGGCAAATGAGTGAAGCAAATTTAGAGCAGGTAGTTGTAGGTTTCTGGAATCGCGAATTTGATGTTTTAGTTTGCACCACAATTGTTGAAAATGGCATAGATGTCGCAAATGCTAATACTCTAATTGTTGAGCGCGCAGATCTCTTTGGACTATCTCAACTTCATCAACTTCGAGGAAGAGTTGGACGCTCACGAGAGCGCGCTTATGCCTACTTCTTCTATCCAATCGATAGAGCCATGAGCGAAGTGGCACTTGATCGATTAAGCACAATTGCTCAGAACACCGAACTTGGAGCCGGAATGCGCGTGGCTCTTAAAGATTTAGAGATAAGAGGAGCAGGAAATCTGTTAGGCGGCGAGCAATCTGGTCATATTGCAGATGTGGGATTTGATTTATATATGCGTATGGTCGGAGATGCTGTTAATGAGTACAAAACAGGATTTATAGATGGCGGGCAAGAATTAACTGATTGCAAAGTTGAATTGCCTGTCACAGCTCACCTCTCTGCTGAATATGTTCCATCAGATCGACTCCGACTTGATCTATATCGAAGACTTGCAGATACAAAGGATGAGGATGAGATTACAAAGATTGGCGAGGAGTTAAGTGATCGCTTTGGCGCTCTTCCTAAAGAGGCCAAGAATTTACTGCGCATCGCTCGACTGCGCACTTATTTAAAGGAGCGAAAAATTCAGGACTTTGCAGTGCAGGGTCGCTACGTAAAGATCGCACCACTTGTGCCGAGTGAATCGTTAGAGTTGAAAATTCAGCGCCTTTATCCTGGGTCAATTGTGAAGTCGGTTACCCAAGTTGTGATGATTGCTCGTCCGCAAACTGCTGCCTGGGTATCAGAGGCGGAGGAAATGGGGGATACTTCTCTCATTGATTGGGCGGTTGAGTTATCCAAAACTCTTCTTGAGCGCCCCTTAGGAAAGTGAGAATCCTGTGAAGAAATTTCTAGCTCCCATTATCGCCATATTGGCGCTAGCTCTATCTTCCTGTTCTCAGGTCGATTCAGCAGCAACTATTGGAGATGAGAAGATAACAATTGCTGCGCTACAAGACCAAGTGGACTTAATCCTTGCAGAGCGTGAAGGTATTGATACAACTCAGATGAGTCTTGAAAGTGGAGAGGCTTTAACTCGCGCACAACTTTCCTACATGATCTCTAATTTAATTATTAATGAAGTTGCAAAAGAAGAGAAGATTGAAATAGATCAGGCAGAAATTGATGCCTACAAGATTGAGATCTATGCCAATATCGGAGGCGAGGAAAACCTTCCGAATGTACTTGTGAGCGCTTCAATTCCCTCAACATCTCTAGATAATGTCCTTCGTAGGGATTTAATCCTTCGCAAGATAACTGATGGCGCAATTGCATCGGGTGTTAGCGAAGCTGAGATTAATGACTTAGTCCAAAAGATTGTCACCAATAAAGCAAAAGCTCTTAACGTTGAGGTTAATCCTCGATATGGCACCTGGGATTCAACGAGTTTAACTGTTGTTGCTGCAGAGCCTGCCGGCGATGCTGTTAATGATTAACTAGAAAAGCGCTTCAAGATGGCTTATGAAAATCTAGCTCGACTTGCCCAGGTGATGGACACCCTTAGATCTCCTGGGGGATGTCCTTGGGATAGTGAGCAGAGCCATCAATCACTACTTAAATACTTACTTGAAGAATCTTATGAGTTTATTGAAGCTGTTGAGAGCGATAATCGCGAAGATATGCGTGAAGAGTTGGGAGATATTCTCCTGCAAGTTTATTTCCACTCAAGGATTGCTGAAGAACATGGAGAAAAGCCCTTCAACATTGATGATGTTGCTAAAGCAATAATAGAAAAATTGATCTCACGCCATCCTCATGTCTTCTCAGATGCCAAAGTAGATTCCAGCGCTGAAGTATTAGAAAATTGGGAAGAGATTAAGCGGAAAGAAAAATCTAGAACCAGCGCTCATGATGGAGTTCCAACAGGTCAACCTTCATTAGCTCTTGCTAGCAAATTGATTTATCGGGCTAGCAAGAATGACCTTTCAACACCAGAGCATCCGAAAGAAAAGATCGAAGTTAATGAAACCGCGCTAGGTGAGCAACTCCTCTCCCTAATCTCATGGGCGATAGCAAATAATCTTGATCCTGAGGTTGCTCTGCGCAAGGCTGCACTCAAATATCGTGATGCAATGAGTGAAGAAGAATCAGGCTAGACTTCGCGCCTGTGAGCACAAATTCAGCGATTAAATCCATCACCGCAAGAGAGATCCTTGATTCAAGAGGAAATCCAACAGTTGAAGTAGATGTCCAATTAGAAGATGGTTCATGGGCACGAGCAGCAGTTCCAAGCGGAGCCTCAACTGGAGCTTTTGAAGCCGCAGAGTTAAGAGATGGTGGCTCAAGATATTTAGGAAAGGCCGTATCTGGTGCGGTAGAAAACGTCAGGACAAAGATTGCGCCAGCCTTGATGGGCCACGATGGCTTAGACCAAAAAGGCTTAGATGAAAAGATGATTGCACTTGATGCCACGGTCAATAAATCATCACTTGGCGCAAATGCCATTCTTGGGGTCTCACTTGCAGTTGCAAGGGCTGCTGCGGTGAGCAAGAAGCTACCCTTTTATAGATTTATAGGCGGAGAAAAAGCAACACTTCTACCAATTCCAATGATGAATATTTTAAATGGTGGAGCTCATGCTGATACAAATGTAGATATTCAAGAATTCATGATTGCACCAATTGGCGCTCCAAGTTTTAAAGAGGGCTTGCGCTACGGAGCTGAGATATATCAATCACTCAAGTCAGTATTAAAAAAGCGCGGCCTTGCCACAAGTATTGGCGATGAAGGTGGTTTTGCGCCAAATCTTGAGAGTAATCGAGCCGCACTTGATTTAATTATTGAAGCTGTGGAGAAAGCCGGCTACAAGATGGGAAGCGATATTGGTCTTGCAATGGATGTGGCTGCTACTGAATTCTATAAAGATGGTAGTTATCACTTTGAAGGTTCAAACCTAAGCGCAACTGAGATGATTAACTATTATCAAGGATTACTTGATTCTTATCCATTATTATCAATTGAAGATCCACTCTCTGAAGATGATTGGAGTGGTTGGGCCGATATAACAAAGGCAATGGGAGCTAACGTTCAATTAGTTGGCGATGACTTATTTGTCACTAACCCAACTCGCCTAGCTCAGGGAATTAGCCAAGGTTGCGCTAATGCCCTGCTTGTTAAGGTCAATCAAATTGGGACCCTTACTGAAACTCTAGCTGCTGTTGATATGGCCCATAAAGCTGGATATCGCTCGATGATGAGTCATCGCTCAGGAGAAACAGAGGACACCACAATTGCAGATTTATCAGTGGCAGCTCTCTGTGGTCAGATTAAAACAGGTGCTCCTGCTCGTAGTGAGAGAGTTGCTAAGTACAATCAGTTACTGCGAATTGAAGAGGAACTGGGTTCAAAGGCTCAATATGCCGGCCGTGACGCATTTCCTCGTTTTACTTCGCGCTAAGCAATAACTTAGAGCAAATAAGGAGAGGCTATGAAGCGCAGCAAAATCTCGCTTCCTAAGACTCTTGAGAGTTTTGCCGCAAAACGAGGAATCTCAACTCGATTATTGATTCTCTTTCTAGTTCTATTTATTGTTGCCGTTACTCTTGCCCCTCCAACGCAGCAGTATTTTGCGCAGAGAGCGCAAATAAGCGCCCTTGAAGCAGATCTAGATTCCAACTATAAAAAATTAGAAGCAGCAAGAGCTGAGCTACAAAGATGGCGTGATCCAGATTATGTAAAGAGTGAGGCAAGAAATCGACTCCACTTTGTTCTGCCAGGTGAGCGGCAATACATAATTTTGGGAGCAAAACCAACAATCGACCCTGAAGCCCAAGGAGCTGCTCCAATCAATCAAGATTTTCCATTAGGAGTTCCTTGGTATTCCAGAGTTATTTCATCAATTACCTCAGTCGGAGTCGGCGTAACCACGCCGTAGTACTTAGTTATGGGCGAGAGAGCAAGTGATGAAGATCTATCTACGATAGAGATTCAATTAGGCAGAGCGCCAAGAGATGTTCATAGCATCGCTTATCGCTGTGCCTGCTCTCATCCAGCTGTAGTTGAAACTAACCCACGTCTTTCAGATGGAACGCCATTTCCAACCTTCTATTACGCCACCTGCCCCAATCTCACTGCTGCTATCTCAACTCTAGAAAACTCTTCCCTGATGGAGGAGATGAATGAGCGCTTAGCAATCGATGCCGAACTATCTGGTCAATATCGAGCAGCCCATGATGATTATTTGGCAGCAAGAGCTGCCCTTGGTATCGATGTTCCAGAAATTGTTGATATCTCAGCAGGCGGTATGCCAGATCGTGTTAAGTGTTTGCATTCGCTAATTGCTCATAGCTTGGCAGCAGGAGAGGGAGTAAATCCCTTAGGCGATGAAGCCCTCGCATTACTTCCAAAGTGGTGGCTAAATGGAAATTGCTTAGAACGGCGCGATCAGTGAGTCGAGTAGCTGCAATTGATTGTGGGACAAATTCTATTCGTCTGCTGATTGCAGATGTTTCAGGAAGCAATCTACGTGAGATTTATCGAGGAATGGAGATTGTCCGCCTTGGACAAGGAGTAGATAAGAACAAATCTTTTAATCCCGATGCAATAGATAGGACTCTAAAAGCTACGAAGTCATTTGCAGATGAGATTAGAAGGCGCGGCGTTGAGGTAATTAGGTTCTGTGCTACAAGTGCCACTAGAGATGCATCAAATAGAGATCTTTTCATCGATGGCGTCAAAGCAATACTTGGAATTGAACCTGAGGTCATTAGCGGCGAACAAGAAGCTGAGCTCTCCTTTATCGGGGCAACCCATCAACTAAATCAAATGGGCGCTCCCTATTTAGTAGTAGATATTGGTGGAGGCTCAACTGAATTTGTCTATGGACAGGACGCAGTTGAGGCGTCGGTGAGTGAAAATATTGGCTGCGTGAGAATGAGCGAGCGTCACTTAAATATCTCCCCGCCTAGTAAAGCTGCGATTGATTTGGCAATTACTGATATTGATAGCGCAATAAAAAATGCTGCTGCAAAAGTTCCAATCGCAAGTGCTAGGACATTAGTAGCTGTTGCAGGAACAGCAACTACTGTTGCAGCTGCAGCACTTGGCCTTGAAAGCTACGACCGCGACATAATTCATCTCTCTCGAATCAGCGCAGAAAAGACTCATCAAGCCTGTCAGAGCTTTCTCGCACTTGAAAGATCTGAGATTGCATCACTTGGCTATATGCACCCAGGACGAGTTGATGTAATTGCTGCAGGATCTTTAGTGCTTTCAAGAATTATGGCACTTAGTGGGGCAAGTGAATTTGTTGCCTCAGAGAGCGACATTTTAGATGGAATGGCTCTTCTTCTTGCGAAGTAAACCCAGAGTTATAGCCAAGGACATTAAGAGCTTAATAGTTCTTGATAAAGAAATTATCAAATGTAGCGCCTGCCCAAGGCTGACCTCTTGGCGCGAAGAGGTGGCGATTACTAAGCGCGCTGCATATCGCAATGAAGATTATTGGGGAAAACCAGTTACTGGATTTGGTCCAAGTGATTCCAAATTATTAATTATCGGACTTGCCCCTGGTGCTCATGGGGCAAATAGAACTGGAAGAGTCTTTACTGGAGATTCTTCAGGAGATTGGCTCTATAGATCACTTCATAAAAATGGTTTAGCAAAGATTTCAACTTCGCTATCAAGTAATGATGGGCAAGAGTTATTTGAAACTCGTATCACCTGCGCGCTTCGCTGCGCTCCACCAGGAAATAAGCCAACAACAATTGAGCAGCAAACCTGTAAGAGCTGGCTTGAGGCAGAGATGAAACTACTTATGCCAACTCTGCGCGTCTTTCTGCCACTGGGTCAGATTGCCTGGAAGGCAACGATCGATGCCTTGCTCGCGATAGGTGAAGAATTGCCGAGAAAACGCCCAAAGTTTGGCCATGGGGCTAGTTTCAACTTTCTTGGTCGCGACGGGAATACTAGATTGGTCATCGGTAGTTATCACCCTAGCCAGCAGAATACTTTCACGGGAAAGCTCACGCGCTCCCAACTGGATTCGGTGGTAAAAAAGGCAGGTAGATTTGCCCACGCGGAAGTGGCCCCTGTAGCCCAACGGCAGAGGCAGACGACTTAAAATCGTCCAAGTGTGGGTTCGACCCCCACCGGGGGCACGCATTAAGAAAAAAGTTCATAATGGGTAGCTAGGACTACAAAAGGAGAGAGATGAATAGTTCCAACCCAGTACTTGGTAAGGCATTTGGCGAGAAGGGCCGTAGAGGTTATGCCGCTATGGATAACTTCCCGCAAGATAATCTAGAGCAGAGCTTTAACGCTCCTGCTGCTTCATCACTTCGCACTGGTCGCATGACCATGGATGATGTTGTTGCAAGAAGCGGGATGCTTTTTGGAACCTCAGCACTTGTTGGCGCAGCTGCTTGGTATTTCAATCTTGGTGGCGGCTTACTTCTTCTTGGTTTTATCGGTGGATTAGTAACGGCCATGATTGGAATTTTTAGTAAGACGATTCGTCCTGGAGTTTATTTAGCTTATGCAGTCTGCCAAGGTTTAGTTCTTGGAATAATTAGTAAAACCTATGAACTCTTCTATCCTGGAATTGTTCAGCAAGCAATCGTTGCAACTGCTGCAGCATTTATTGGAATGCTTACTCTTTATAAGAGTGGACGCCTTCGCGTAACCCCTAAATTCACCAGAATGCTTCTTGGCGCTGCAATTGGTTATCTAGTTCTAGCACTTGGAAGCTTAATTGGATCATTCTTTGGACTTGGCGGCGGAGCAGGACTATATGGTCTCAGCGGCTTTGGACCATTACTTGCTGTGGCAGGAGTTGGCATTGCATCCTTCTTCTTAATTCTTGACTTTGATCAAATCGAAGAGGGTGTAAGAGCTGGAGTGCCACAAGAGGAATCGTGGCGAGCTGGCTTTGGGCTATTGATGACTATGGTCTGGCTATATCTAGAGGTATTGCGCTTGATTTCCATACTTCGCGGAAATGATTAATTAGACCTCATTCATAGGAGGTTTCCTAGAATCCCCGAGATGGGCTGAATTTGTCTCGGGGATTTTTAGCGCCACCATAATTGCAAGTGAAAATACTGCAGCACTTACACCTATTGCTGTTCGATAAGAAAAAGCATCAGAGATAAAGCCAAGTAATACTGGCCCAACCATCATTCCGGCATCTCCTGCCATCTGCCAGAAGGCATAGACCTTTCCACTCTTTCCTTTGATTACATCGCCAACAATTGCGCCAGCAGATGCAGCAAAGCCAGCGCCAAGACCCATAACAATCATTGCAATTAGATAGACCGTCACATTATTTGCAAGAAAGAGGATTCCAAGCGATGCCATTACGATAGAAAATCCAGTAAGGATGACTGGCTTTCGTCCGTTCTTATCTGAGTGCTTTCCAGCTCTAACCATCACTGAACCCTGAGCAATTAGCGCTACTGTAAAACTCAAACCCACAAGCGAAGGACTTGCTTTGAGATCTTCCACAACAAAAAGTGGCAAGATAGATGAGCGCATACCAAAGAGAATCCAGCTTCCAAGAAATGCTAGAAATAGTGAGTAGAGATAAGGTCTAATTGCCAGAGCTTCTTTAATTGTTAGTGCGCGCTCCTGGCTACTTTGTTCAACTTTTGCGCCCAATCTGCTTTCGTGAAGAAATATTAATGAAACAGTTCCTGCCGCAATTAAAAGACCAGAGTAGATGAAAAATGGCGCTCTAGGAGAGAGCGCAATTAAAGCTCCACCAAATGCGGGGCCCGCCACACCTCCGGCAATAAAACCGCCGTTATAAAGTGATTGGGCTTGGCCTCTCTGATTATCTGAAACCACTCGAAGAATCAAGGCGCCAGCTGAAACTGAGAACATCGATGATCCAAGGCCGCCTGCAGTTCGAAATATCAACAACTGTTCATAGTTTTGAGCAAGTCCTGAAATTAAAGTAAATATTGAAACCATAAAGAGGCCAAGACCAAGCACTAATCGCTCTCCAAATCGGTCGACTAATTTTCCTGCAAATAGGCCAGATACAAATCTCATAATGGCAAAGGCAGAGATGATAAATCCAATTAAAGTGTTTGAAACACCAAATGATTTAGCAAAGATCGGAATAGCAGGGATTATTAACCCAAAGCCAACAGCTACGAGAAAGGAAATTGAGGTTAATACCGCTACTTCTTTAGGCAGGTCCTTGAAGGGTGATTTGAATTTAATTTTAAGTCAAGCCTTTCTGGCGATGCGCAATTGGCAATAGAGAGCGAAGATTACTACTATCGGGCAGGTGAAGGCAGTTATTGCAGAGAATCTAATCAAAACCTACGACAAGGGCAAAGTAAGAGCTCTTGATGGCCTTAGTCTTGATGTCGAAGAGGGAACAGTTCTTGGAGTTCTTGGTCCAAATGGAGCTGGAAAAACAACCACGGTTCGAATTTTAGCAACGCTTATAACTCCAGATTCAGGAAGAGCTACCGTTGCCGGCATTGATGTAATTAAAGATCCAGGCAAAGTACGTGAGGTAATTGGGTTATCAGGTCAATATGCAGCAGTGGATGAAACGTTAACTGGCTGGGATAACTTAACGATGTTTAGTCGCCTTTATCATCTCTCACCTTCAGCATCAAAGAAGCGTGCAGGTGAATTACTTGAGCAGTTCTCACTAACCGATGCTGCCAAACGCCCAATTAAAACTTACTCAGGTGGAATGAGAAGAAGACTAGATCTTGCTGCTTCTCTAATCGTTAAACCAAAAATTCTATTTCTTGATGAACCAACAACTGGCCTTGATCCCAGAGGGCGAATTGAAATGTGGGAGGTAATTCAAGGCCTAGTCAAAGATGGCACCACCTTGCTTCTTACCACCCAATACTTGGAAGAGGCTGATCAGCTAGCAGATGAGATTGCAGTTATCGATCATGGAAAAGTTATTGCCAGAGGAACTTCAGATCAATTAAAGAAGGAAGTTGGTGGAGAGCGCCTGGAGATTGTGGCTGAGGCAAAAGATTTACAGCAAGTGGCAGAAATTGTTGGCAAAGTCAGCGGTGGAAAAGTAGTAGTAGAGGAAGGCTCCCGCCAAGTCTCAGCCCCCGTTACTACTGGATCTAGAGCTTTAATTGAAGCAGTTCGCTCGCTTGATGATTTAGGAATTCACCCTCTAGATATTGCGCTTAAGAGACCATCACTTGATGATGTCTTTATTGCACTGACTGGCCATGTAGCGGAAGAGAAGAAATCTGAAGAGTTAGAAGCAGCACAAAAGAGAGGCAGGAGAAAGTGATTAAGTACGCAGTCTCAGATTCACTAATTATCACCAAGCGCCAACTCCTGCAATTAATTCGAGTTCCTGAAGTCTTGATTTTCTCAACTATTCAACCAGTAATGTTTGTTTTGTTATTTAGATATGTTTTTGGTGGCTCCATCTCAACTGGAATTCCTGGGGTGGATTATGTACAACTACTTATGCCTGGAATCTTCGTTCAAACAGTTGCTTTTACCCTGGCAGGAACTGCAGTTGGTCTTGCTGAGGATATGCAGAAAGGTTTAATTGATCGTTTTAGATCACTTCCAATCTCAAGATCTGCTGTTGTCTTTGGAAGAACTCTTGGTGATGGCGCACTCAATATTGTGGTGTTGGCAGTTATGGGGCTTGCTGGATATGCCGTTGGGTGGCGTCCATCTTCTGGACTCTTCAACGTTTTACTTGGCTTTGCATTCCTTCTGCTATTTGGTTTTGCCATGGCTTGGGTTGGGGTCTTAATTGGCCTTTCAGTTCGCTCAGCTCGAGTTGCCAATGCTGCAGTCTTTATTGCCGTCTTTCCACTTACCTTCCTTTCAAATGCTTTTGCTCCAACTACTGGAATGCCAAAAGCGCTGCAGTACTTTGCGGAATGGAACCCAGTTTCAACAATGGTTGCTGGATGTAGGGAGTTATTTGGGCTACAGAATATCTTTGGCGTTACTGCCAATTCTTGGCCTAGCCAGAATCCTTTGGAAATGTCCTTGATTTATATGGTGATTATTATGGCTATCTTCATTCCTTTAAGTGTTCGTAAATACATTAACACTGCCTCAAAGTAATTAGGTGTAGACCTCTGCCTTTAAGATTTTTACTGAGATCGTTTTCCCATTTGGCGCGTTATAGGCTTTAGTATCTCCAATCTTTGCTCCCATCACTGCCGCTCCCAGCGGAGACTTCTCGCTATAGACATCCAAATCACCAGAGGAAATCTCTCTTGAGCCAAGTAGGAATTCCATTTCATCGCCCATGATTTCAACAGTGACTCTCATGCCAGGTGAGATCAAACCATCTGCGTTATTTGGCGCAGTTCCAATCTCTGCATTTTCTAGCATGTGTTTTAGTTGTCGGATGCGTGCTTCAATCTTTCCCTGCTCCTCACGAGCTGCGTGATAGCCACCATTTTCTTTCAAATCACCTTCAGATCTTGCTGATTCAATCTTCTTAATAATCTCTGAGCGTCCAGTTGTTTCAAGGCTTGCAAGCTCGGCAGATAAACGATCTGCAGCTTCTTGGGTCAACCAACTCTTACTCATAAGGAGATGAGGTTACTTACCTTTTAGATCTATTGCATCACATTTAAGAACTGAGGCATTAACCGCCCTTAACCGGGTGGGAATAGTGTCATCTCGCTTGAGGGAGCCTTGGCTTGAACTAGGGATTGCTACCTCAACTTCTCCAACCACATTCTTATCAAAATCCCGGGCAATCAAAGTGCAATTCAAGGCAAGAGATGGATCTCGCCTTTGAATCAAATAGGTGATATCGATTGAATTATCTTGCTCATTTTGAAAACTTATTAAAGTAACCCGAATCTGTGGATTTGAGTGATGCCAGGCGCTCCATATCAACCAAGGAAGAGCTGTCAGCAGAAGCAGCGCTGCGATATAGCGCCAGGTATTTGAGCCCTTTTTCCCATAGCGCTGGGCAAGAAACTCTTCGTTGCTGCCTATCTGCTGACTCATGGGAGAATGATTACATGGAAGCAACAGTTTATGACGCCGGGATTGCAGGCTCAATGACGATGATATTTCTAACTCTTGCCACAGTTTTCTTGCTTAGAAGTTTCTATAAACGCTGGAAAAGGATGGATCAGCGTCGCCTAAATGATGAAAATAAGTAAGAGGGAGTTGCCGAGCAAAGTTGGCGCAGCTTTTATAGTTCTTATTCTCTGTGCAACTTTTATAAGACTTGGCTTTTGGCAATTAGATCGGGCAGGGGAGTTTCAAGAACTCCAAAAGCCCTATATCGAAAGACCAATAATCAACCTATCGCAGGTAGCAACACCTGGTGAGAATCTAAGTGATGACTCAATTAATCAAATAGTTGCCTTCAGTGGAAGATATCTTGAGCAATACATGGCCCCTAACCAAGAAGATAAATCTGGAGTTAAATCAGAATGGGTTGTTGGTCTATTAGAAGTGGATTCAGGTGGAGCGATATTGGTAGTTCGAAGTATTTCCAATGCAGAACTTCCCAGTGGCAGAGTTGAAATTACCGGACGGCTCTTTAATAGACAATTTGATGATCGAGCGGAGAAGGCTTCATCGAAGTTGAGCAGAATTGATCCTGCGCTATTGGTCTCAAGCTATGAGCAAAAACTCTTCGATGGATTTGTTCTAGCGCAAAGTGAGAAAATTAACGGGGTAGAAATTGATTTAAAGCGCCCAGAGCTTGATCCAGCAAAGCCAAGTGTGCCTGGCTATTACTGGCAACATATCTCCTATGTCGTTATTTGGTGGCTTATGGCATTGGTAGTACTTTTTCTACCCTTCTATCAAGTATCACGAAAGAGGCAGGGCTATGAACGGAGTAATTAAGAGATATCGCTTCATGGCGGTAGCAGCTGGCATCATGTCGCTTCTGCTCTGGTTCGTTGAACTTCCAGTGGTCTATCTCCTTGATAATCCAGATTTAGAGGCAAAAGTTAAGTGGATTCCCTTTGTCCATGGCTATATCTATGCCTTCTATGTTCTTGCAGCTATTCACTTCACCGCTAGGGCTCGCTTTACGATCAAGCGAATGATTTTGTTTATCTTGGCAGGAACCCTTCCAATAGCTTCATTTATTGCTGAGCGGCGAGTTATGAGGCAATTTCCCCTCTCATGAGAGCTAAAACTTTAATCAAGTCAGCGCTCTATCCCCTCTATGAAAAGCGCTTACTTGCAAAGCTTGATCTAAGTAGGACCCCGCGCCATATTGCAGTGATTTTAGATGGCAATAGAAGATGGGCAAAAGAGAATCCTTCATTAAATGGCGATACTTCATCAGCTCATGGCCATAGAGCTGGGGCGAGCAAGATTATTGAGCTACTCACCTGGTGTGAGCAGACTGAAATAGATGTAGTGACGCTATGGCTGCTATCAAGTGATAATTTAAATCGAAGCCCCCAAGAGCTAGATTCTTTGATGCAGATTATTGGATCAAGCGTTGAGTCCCTTGGCGATACTGGCAGATGGAGTATCAAGGTTTTGGGCTCGCTTGAACTACTTCCTGAAAAACTTGCAGAACAGCTAAAGGCAATTGAGCAAAAGAGCGCAGGAATATCTGGCCTAAAAGTTAATGTGGCAATTGGCTATGGCGGAAGACTTGAGATCGTCGATGCGATTAAGAGCTATCTGGATTCAGCAAAGAGTTCTGGAAAAGATTTAACGCAGATAAGAGATGAATTAACGGTGAACTCACTAGATCAATATCTCTACACCGCAGGGCAACCAGATCCTGAGTTAGTGATTAGAACATCTGGGGAGCAAAGACTTGGCGGGTTTCTCCTTTGGCAGAGCCATCAATCTGAATTTTATTTCTGTGAGGCTTACTGGCCAGATTTTCGCCGGGTAGATTTTCTTCGAGCACTTCGCGCCTATTCGATGAGAGAGCGACGCCTCGGCAGGTAGTTAAAACCTCAAGTTGAACTTGAGCGTGTCGCGTGATTTCAAGGCCCTTAGGACTTACCTTTTTCTCGTGGTACTTCCCCGGCCAATCTGCCTAATTCAGGCGGAAAAAGCCCTATAACAACAGAATAAGCAAGGAGTTCCGTGGCCCGCGCTAGCTCCGAAGGTCGCAAGACCTACGTTTTAGATACCAGCGTCCTTTTAGCAGACCCCTCCGCCTTCTTCCGCTTTGATGAGCATGAAATCATCATTCCAATAGCGGTAATCGGAGAGCTTGAATCAAAGCGAGATCATCCTGAGCTTGGATACTTTGCCAGAGCAGCTTTAAGAAAGCTTGATGATTTAAGAATTACCCATGGAAGACTTGATAAACCCTTAAAAGTTACGGCAACTGGCGGCACTCTCTCAGTTGAGTTAAACCATACTGATACTTCATCGCTGCCTCATGGATTCTTGCGTGACGGCACAAATGATTCAAGAATTTTAGCTGTTGCTAGAAATCTAGTAAGTGAAGGAAAAGATGTCGTTCTAGTTACTAAAGATCTTCCGTTAAGAGTTAAAGCATCATCTGTTGGAGTAAGTGCGGATGAATATCGCGCAGAGCTAGCGCCAAATAGCGGTTGGACTGGAATGGCTGAGGTAAGCGTTGGAAGTAAAACTATTGATGCTCTCTATTCGGGCGAGAAGGTAAGCGATCCTGAAATTAAAGATCTTCCAATTCACACCGGAGTAGTTCTTCACTCTGAAAAGGGCAGCGCCCTTGCAAGAGTCAACGCTGATAAAACTCTCTCACTTGTTAGGGGAGACAAGAGCGCATTTGGAATTCATGGCAGATCTGCTGAGCAGCGAATAGCACTTGATCTGCTCCTTGATAATGAAATTGGAATTGTCTCCCTGGGAGGAAGGGCTGGAACTGGAAAGTCTGCTCTTGCTCTCTGCGCCGGCCTTGAGGCAGTTCTTGAACGTCGCCTCCATAAAAAGATAATTGTCTTCCGTCCGCTCTATCCAGTGGGAGGACAAGAGCTTGGATACCTGCCAGGAAGTGAAGGGGAGAAGATGTCTCCTTGGGCGCAAGCAGTCTTTGACACCCTAGGAGCTGTGGTCTCTACCCAGGTAATTGAAGAGATTTTAGATCGCGGACTTATTGAGGTTCTGCCCCTAACTCATATCCGTGGCCGCTCACTGCATGACTCTTTTGTCATTGTCGATGAGGCTCAGTCGCTAGAGCGCGGAGTTTTATTAACTGTGCTCTCTCGAATCGGGCAGGGCTCAAGGGTGGTTCTCACCCATGATGTAGCCCAGAGGGATAACCTGCGGGTTGGTCGCCATGATGGCGTTGTTGCTGTTGTGGAATCTCTTAAGGGCCATCCTCTCTTTGCCCACGTGACACTGACCCGCTCGGAGCGCTCTCAGATCGCAGCTTTGATAACTGAGCTTCTTGAAGATCCAGTCCAGCTCTATGCCTAAAATTTGGGGTTTTAGCACAAATAGGGCATAACGGACTTTATAGGGGCTGACCTGCACTTTTCTTATCCACAATTGCTGTGAATTTAATCTTTTTGCGCCACTCGCAGGTTAAAATTTGCCCCTCACCCCTTCCTTTGTAACCCTAAGCCCAATTCCCCCCAGTAATACCCACGAGCCTGGCTCTGACTTGTTCAGCGCTAAGGAGGTAGAAAGATGTTGCCAAACCGGCGCGCGATCGTTGCCCTCGCCTTTGCGACCCTCTTTATCTCCTCGCTTGAGATCTCCCATGCCCAACCCCTCCAGCCAGATCGCCTAGAGCTACTAGTTGCCGATTCAACCGAGGCTCTTAAGGTCAGCGTGCCAGGAGATCTAGAGCCGAATTGGCCAACGCTAATAGAGATGAGCGATCGCTCATCACTTATGGCCTGGGATATGTTGCTGGTTTCGGTGATGATTAAAAAAGTTGAGTTAGCCAAAAGCGCCAAGGGGGCGAGAAAAGTTGGCAAAGAGATGGCCAAGGAGAGTTATGGCTGGGGCAGCTACCAGTTCTCTTGCCTAGATACTTTATGGACCAAAGAGAGCAATTGGAACTATAGGGCGAGAAATCCTAGAACTGGCGCTCATGGAATTCCCCAAGCCCTTCCTGCCACAAAGATGGAAGTTGTAGGAACTGATTGGAGAACCAATCCAGTTACTCAGATTCAATGGGGTTTGAGATATATCGATATTCGCTATGAAACGCCATGCAAAGCGCTAGCTAAATTTAAGCGCTCTAGATACTACTAAAAAGAGCTCTCTGGTTTTACCCCAATAGTTAGCGGTTTGAGTGAGCCGTTAAAGAAATCATTTCCTTTATCATCAACCACGATAAATGCTGGAAAGTTTTCAACTTCAATCTTCCAGACTGCCTCCATACCAAGTTCTTCATAATCAAGAACTTCAACTTTCTTGATGCAATCTTGAGCAAGGCGCGCAGCAGGTCCTCCAATAGAGCCCAGATAGAAACCACCATTTTTCTTACATGCCTGAGTTACCTGCTTTGAGCGATTTCCTTTAGCGAGCATTATTAGCGAGCCGCCGAGCGCTTGAAAATATTCAACATAGGAATCCATTCGTCCAGCAGTTGTTGGACCAAAAGATCCTGAGGCATAACCTTTTGGAGTCTTGGCAGGTCCTGCGTAATAAACTGGATATCTCTTGAAGTATTCCGGCAGTTCTTTTCCTGAATCAACTAGCTCCTTTAATTTCGCATGAGCTAGATCTCTTGCCACAACCATTGTTCCGCTAAGTGATAAACGAGTCTTTACTGGGTGCTTTGAAAGCTCAGCCAAGATCTGGTCCATGCTTTGGTTTAGATCAATATTTACTACGCTCTCATCTAAGTGCTCATCTGTAGTCTCTGGCAGGAAGTGGGCTGGGTCGCGCTCTAATACTTCAATAAATACGCCCTCTCTAGTGATCTTCGCCTTTGCCTGGCGATCTGCTGAGCAAGATACTGCAATTGAAATAGGAAGTGAGGCGCCGTGTCTTGGAAGACGGATGACTCTCACATCATGGCAGAAGTACTTGCCGCCAAATTGTGCGCCGATTCCAAGTTTTTGGGTGAGGGCTAAAACTTCTTCTTCAAGTGCTAGATCTCTAAAGGCTCTACCAGTTTTGGCATCACCTGTTGTAGGCAGTGAATCTAAATACTTAGTTGAGGCAAGCTTTGCGCTCTTTGCTGTGAACTCAGCTGAGGTTCCGCCAATGACAATAGCTAGGTGATAGGGAGGGCAAGCAGCAGTTCCAAGCGAGCGTAGTTTTTCCTCAAGCCAAGTTATGAAAGATGCTGGATTTAGGATTGCCTTAGTCTCTTGATAGAGGAAAGACTTATTAGCACTTCCGCCGCCTTTTGCAATAAAGAGGAAGTTATATTCCTGCGCATTCTTATAGTCCGAGTAAATCTCAACCTGAGCAGGCAAGTTATTACCAGTGTTCTTCTCCTGCCAAGTGGTAACAGGTGCCAGTTGGGAGTAGCGCAGATTTAGCTTGGTAAATGCATCATAGATTCCTCTAGATATTGTTACTTCATCTTGTTCTGAGGTGAGAACTTGCTGGCCTTTTTTACCCATAACAATTGCAGTTCCGGTGTCTTGGCACATTGGAAGAATTCCACCGGCTGCGATATTGGCATTTTTGAGTAGATCTAGTGCGACAAAGCGATCATTGGCAGAGCTTTCAGGGTCTTTAAGAATATTTGCTAGCTGCTGCAGGTGTTCGCTACGTAGGTAGTGCGAGATATCGTGGAGAGCAACTTCAGTTAAGTTTCTAATTGCCTCAGGAGATACTTTTAAGAAAGTCCTTCCATCGCCTTCAAATGTTGAGACGCCATCACTTGAAATGAGGCGATATTGCGTGGTATCTGGGCCAACCGGAAGTAAATCTTCATAGATAAATTCCGGCATGGCTTACTCAGCTTCTACTTGAGATTTTGCAGCTTCTAATTTTGCGCGTGCGCCATCGAGCCACTGCTGACAAATTGCAGCAAGCTCCTCGCCGCGCTCCCAGAGTTTTAAAGATTCTTCAAGGCCCACCCCGCCAGCTTCAAGGGTTGCTACAACGCTTGCTAGCTCATCTCGAGCTTGCTCATAACTTAGCTGGGCCATATTCGTAATCTACTCGCTTTTACTATCTTCTTGGCTGCCAAGAGCTGTCGCAAGGGCCACACCTTTAGCCATTCGTAATTGAATCTTCTCGCCGCGGGCTAGTGATGCAGGGTCTTTGACAATAACTCCATCGCTTTTTTGCACTACTGAATAACCACGATCAAGAGTGGCCTGCGGGGAGAGGGTTCTAACTCTGGCAGCAATATGGGTGACTTCATCAAAGGCTCTAAGCAGCTTGGAATTCATACTCATAAATGAGCGCGAAATAAAGCCTGAAATTATCTCCTGTCTAGATGTGACCATAATTAGCGGATCTTTCATAACTGGTCTTTGGATTAAGTTAACAATCTTGGTCATTTCAAGAATTACTAAGTCATTAATCTTTCTATCGGAGCGATCTCTTAGATTTTTGATTTTACTTACCTCTTCTTGAAAATCAGGAACTACTAATTTTGCTGCATCAGTTGGGGTTGAGGCGCGAACATCTGCTACTAAATCAAGAAGTGGAGTATCTTGCTCATGGCCAATGGCGCTGACAATTGGTTTTTTGCACGCGGCAGCAAGTCTTACTAGCCCTTCATCTGAGAAGGCAAGCAGGTCCTCAAATGAGCCGCCGCCTCTAGTGATGATGATGACATCAACTTCTGGATCGTTATCGAGCTCTCGCAAGGCGGCCGATACTTGAATAACAGCATCAGCTCCTTGAACCGCTACCTCCCTAGTTTCAAAGCGAACTGCGGGCCATCTTCTTCGAGCATTCTCTTTAACATCTTTTTCAGCAGCACTTGCCCGGCCACAGATAAGTCCAATTTTATTTGGCAGAAATGGAAGTGGCTTTTTTCGCTCAAGTGCAAATAACCCCTCTGCTGCAAGGACTTTTTTAAGTGCTTCAAGGCGAGCAAGTAATTCACCAAGACCAACTTGCCGGATTTCTTTAGCGTTAAGTGAGAGACGGCCAGTTGGGGTATAGAAATTAACTTTTGAATTGATTACAACTCGAGCATTTTCACTAAGAGGCGCCACTGCTTTAAAAACTGATCTTGGGCAGGTGACCTCTAAATACATATCAACGCTTGGATCTCTTAGTCTGATATAAATCATTCCAGAGCCAGCTCGATCATTTAATTGCGCAATCTCTCCTTCAACCCAAACCTGTCCTAAGCGATTTATATATTCACTAATCGCCTCAGAGATAACCCTTACTGGGGCAGGCTTTTCACTTGAAGTTTCGAGCATTGGGTAATGCTAATAGGATAGGGCTATGGCTAAACGAGTCCTTCTTGCTGCGCCGCGTGGTTATTGCGCAGGTGTTGATCGAGCGGTAATCACCGTTGAGAAGGCTCTTGATCTCTATGGCGCCCCGGTCTATGTCAGAAAACAGATTGTTCATAATATTCATGTGGTTTCATCACTTGAGAAAAAAGGTGCGATATTTGTTGATGAGACCGACCAGGTCCCAGAGGGTTCAATTGTTATCTTCTCAGCCCATGGCGTCTCACCTCAGGTTCATAAAGAGGCAGCTGATCGAAACCTAAAAACTATTGATGCCACCTGCCCCCTAGTTACTAAAGTTCATCAAGAGGCGCGTCGCTTTGCTAAAGATGATCTCCAGATTCTTCTCATTGGCCATGAAGGACATGAAGAGGTGGAAGGAACAGCAGGTGAGGCCCCAGATCATGTGAAATTAGTTGATGGCCTAGATGGCGCAAGAAGCGTTGAGATTGATCCAAATAAAGGAGTTGCTTGGCTCTCCCAGACCACACTTAGCGTTGATGAAACCCTAGATGCCGTGGCAATTCTTAAAGAGCGCTTTCCAAAGCTTCAAGATCCGCCATCTGATGACATCTGTTATGCAACACAGAATCGCCAAGTGGCTATTAAGCAGATCGCGCCTCAAGCTGACCTTATTCTAGTCGTTGGTTCAAAGAACTCTTCAAACTCAGTGCGCTTAGTTGAAGTTGCTCTGGAATATGGCGCAAAGGCTGGATATCTAATTGATTATGCCAACCAGCTAGAAGATAACTGGTTTGAAGGGGTTGAAACTATTGGGGTTTCAAGTGGGGCTTCAGTTCCTGAAATTTTAGTAACTGATTTATTAACTGAGCTTGCAGCTCGCGGCTATAGCGATGTGGAGACCGTTACTGCAATGGAGGAGCACCTGCTCTTTGCTATCCCGCCTGAACTAAGAAAAGATTTAAGAGCCGCTGGAAAGTAGTTTTTTTCGCTCTTTAAAGTAATACCACCAGCCAAATATTGAGCCAGTGATTAGAAATGGCGCAACGCTTGCAAGCCCTGAAACTAGATCAACTCCAAGGCGAGTAATTGATAGCGATGCTCCGCCAACTGATGGCAGAAGAAGGATTGCTGCAAGACCAAAGGCAAGTGGGGGATTAACTACTGCGACATAGGTTGTTCCATCGCGACCGTAAATCAGCGCGCCATAGTAAGAAGCCCAGATAGCAAGACCAGTTAGAAAGCCAACATTTGATCTAAAGAAGATTTCAATTAGCGCAACAAAAGATATTGCTAAGAATTGAAGAATTACCACTCCAGGCTTTGTTAGCCCCGCACCTTTTATTGGGCTCTTAATCGGTGGGGTGGGCAGGCTATCTCTCATCGCTCTCACCCTCATCTAAATCATCATCGCCATCATCTAGGGCTGCGGAGCCAAGTTCCTTTGGCGCGATCTGTCTTACCTCATCATCGATATCTTCAATAGCTTTTAATTTAGAGCTAGATGGAGCACCAAGCTTCACCATCTTTCTAGCTGGCTTAATAACATTTTCTTCAGCGCTCTTTATTAGATCATTGAAAGCTCGCTCCGTTGATTTAATTCGGTCGCCTAGCGTCTCTATCTTGCTATGGACTTTGCCGATTCTCTTAAGTAGCTCGCCAGCAAGATCTTGAATCTCTTGGGCATTTCTTGCAAGCTCAGATCTACTAAATACATAGGCAACAGTTCTAAGGAGTGCCATCATTGTTGTGGGGGTTGCAATAGTGACATTTTTTTCAAATGCCTTATGAAGAAGTTGTGGGTCAACATCGAGGGCTTCGCTAAGAATTGATTCAAAGGGAGCAAAGAGGACTACATAATCAGGTGAGTTATTACTTTCTTGATAGCCCCTTTTAGCAAGAGAGGTGACATGGCCCATCAAATCTTTAGCGTGGGCTTGCATCAGCCTGGTGCGCTCTAAGGGATCTTTTTCAACTATTGCTTCAAGGAAGCGATCAAAAGGAAACTTTGAATCGATAAATAGCTCGCTGCCACCAGGGACAGCAATTTTGATATCAGGCTTGGTGATCTCGCTACCACTACTTCGGTAATCTTGCTTAAAGAAGTGAACGTTTTCTATTAGGCCAGCATTTTCTAAGAGGGTCTCAAGTTGTGCTTCGCCATATTTTCCGCGGGTCTGAGAATTGGAAAGTGCTCCAGCTAATTTAGTTGTCTCTCTAAGTAGCGTCTCATTTCCTAGCTTCATATTCTCAATTTGAGCTCTCATCTCAGATTCAGCTTTTGTTCTCTTTATCTCTGCCTCTTGGCTCTGAGTATTTAACTGCGTCATTGAGGTAGTAACGCTTCTTAGCTGTTCATTAAGAGTTGTTAACCGACTCTCCTCTTGGCGCATCGCCTCTATCTGGCCATTAAGTAGTGAGACTTTGCCCCGCTCGCTATTAAGGCGGAAGTATCCAATAAGAAGACCTAGGCCAATACCGAGAGTTAAGCCGATGAGCAGATAGATCGCTGTGTTCATGGCGCTATCGTGGCATCAGGAGGTGACATTGGCAGTTAGGCTCTACCCCTTGTGAGCCTCTCCATCGGAATCGTGGGTCTACCCAATGTCGGAAAATCGACCCTTTTTAACGCTTTAACGAAAAATAACGTTCTAGCTGCCAACTATCCCTTTGCAACCATTGAGCCAAATGTTGGCGTAGTTGGCCTTCCAGATGAGCGCCTGGCAGTGCTTGCCAAGATATTTTCCTCAGAGAAGATAATTCCAGCAGCCCTATCTTTTGTTGATATCGCAGGAATTGTTAAAGGAGCATCAGAGGGGGCAGGACTTGGCAATAAGTTTCTTGCCAATATCCGTGAGTGTGATGCGATCTGTCAAGTAATTAGAGCTTTTAACGATAGCGATGTAGTCCATGTTGAAGGAAGAGTTGATCCAAAGAGTGATATTGAAACTATCAATACCGAGCTGCAATTAGCAGATCTGCAGACCATTCAAAAAGCAATTCCAAGAATTGAAAAAGAGGCAAGGCAGGCAAAAGAGAGAGCAATAGTTCTAGAAGCAGTAAAAGAGGCAGAGCAGGTAATCTCATCAGGCGGCTTGATATCTCAATCAAAGATTGATTTAACACTCATCAGAGAGCTACAGCTATTAACTGCAAAGCCCTCTCTCTATCTCTTTAATCTTGATGCTAGCGAGCTGCAAGATAGCGAGTTAAAAGCTAGATTATCTGCGCTAGTTGCGCCAGCTGAGGCGATCTTTCTTGATGCAAAGACCGAATCTGAGTTAATTGAATTAGATGAGGCAGAGGCTTTAGAGCTATTAAACTCAATTGGACTATCAGAGCCTGGGTTAAGTAGCCTTGCTCGTGTTGGTTTTGCAACTCTTGGGTTGCAGACCTATCTAACTGCAGGTCCTAAAGAGGCTCGGGCTTGGACCATTCATAAGGGCGACACCGCTCCTATGGCAGCCGGTGTAATTCACAGTGATTTTCAGAAAGGCTTTATTAAGGCCGAAGTTGTTTCATTTACCGATCTAGTTGAGGCTGGATCACTTAATGAAGCCAAGGCGCGGGGCAAAGTTCGCATGGAAGGCAAGGATTACGTAATGGCTGATGGAGATGTCGTGGAATTTAGGTTCAATGTCTAGAGTAATTAAATCTGCCCACTTAAATGGCCTTGAGGTAAAGAGCCGTGAAGAGCTAAGAAATCTAGCCATTATTGCTCACGTAGATCATGGCAAGACAACACTTGTTGATGCGATGTTATGGCAATCAGGAGCCTTTGCTGCCCATAAAGCCCAAGCAGATTCCCAAGATCGTTTGATGGATTCGATGGATTTAGAGCGGGAAAAAGGAATTACGATCCTTGCTAAAAATACCGCGGTAAAGCGTGGGGATAGCATCGTTAATATCATCGATACTCCAGGGCACGCAGACTTTGGCGGCGAAGTAGAGCGCGGACTTGAAATGGTCGATGGCGTTGCGCTTCTAGTTGATGCCTCAGAGGGGCCACTTCCGCAGACAAGATTTGTTTTGAGAAAAGCTTTAGAAAAGAACCTTCCAGTTATTTTGATTATTAATAAAGTAGATCGCCCTGATGCAAGAATTGCAGCAGTTGTTGATGAGGCCTATGCCCTCTTTCTAGATCTTGATGCTGATGAATCACAGATTGATTTTCCAATTGTTTACACCTCAGCTAAAGCTGGAAGGGCCTCGCTAAAGAGGCCAAGTGATGGCGGCATGCCAGATGAAGAAAATCTTGATGTGCTCTTTGATGTTATCTTTAAAACTATCCCAGCTCCTAAGTATCACGTTGGAGCTCCGCTACAAGCCCACGTTACTAACCTTGATTCATCTCCTTATCTTGGCCGCCTTGCGCTATGTAGGGTCCATGAAGGTGAGATCAATAAGGGCCAGATGGTGACCTGGATTAAAACTGATGGAACGCAGAGCAAGGTAAAGATCTCAGAACTTATGATTACTGAAGGACTGGAGCGAGTTCCAGCGACAAAAGCTGGCCCTGGAGACATTATCGCTGTTGCTGGAATTGAGACTATTACCTTAGGTGAAACCCTCGCTGATCCTGAAAATCCATATCCACTGCCATTAATTACCGTTGATGAACCAAGTATTTCTATGACTATTGGTATTAATACCTCCCCACTTGCAGGAAGAGTTGGTAAGAAATTAACAGCTCGCTTAGTCAAAAACCGTCTTGATCAAGAGCTGGTTGGAAATGTTTCACTCCGAATCCTTCCAACCGAGCGTCCTGATACTTGGGAGGTGCAGGGAAGAGGAGAGCTTCAACTTGCAGTGCTCGTTGAAATGATGAGGCGTGAGAGCTTTGAGCTAACCGTTGGAAAACCTCAAGTTGTTACCAAGATGATTGATGGAAAACTTCATGAACCGATGGAGCAGCTAACCATTGATGCGCCAGAGGATTACCTAGGTGTTATCACCCAGTTAATGGCTCTTCGCAAAGGTCGTATGGAGCAGATGGTTAATCATGGAACTGGTTGGATTCGAATGGATTTCAAAGTTCCATCTCGCGGCTTAATTGGTTTTAGGACTGAGTTCTTAACCGAGACTCGTGGCACCGGACTTCTTCACCATGTCTTTGATGGCTATGAAGCATGGCATGGCGAGTTAAGAACTAGAAATACTGGATCACTTGTTGCTGATAGATCAGGAACTGCCACCTCATATGCCATCTTTGGTCTGCAAGAGCGCGGAACAATATTTGTTGAAGTAAGCGCTGATGTCTATGAAGGAATGGTTATTGGTGAGAACTCAAGGCCTGAAGATATGGATGTTAATGTGGTGCGCGAGAAGAAGCTAACCAATATGCGCGCCTCAGGTAGCGATGAGACAGAGAAGTTAATTCCACCAAAGCTATTAAATCTAGAGCAGGCACTTGAGTATTGCCGCGAAGATGAATGTGTTGAGGTCACTCCAAATACGGTTCGCATCAGAAAAGTCATCTTTGATCAGAACGAGCGATCAAGACTTACCTCAAAGGCCAAAAAAGCCAACCAATAAGGGCTAAACACGCTGATTTATAGGCTCTTTTGCTCCATTGTCAGTGGCTGCCTCTTTAATCACCTCCATAAGCAAATAAGCCGGAGGTATTACAGATGAATCTAAGAGAGCTAGCCTTTCAACTCTCAGCAATAACACTCATTGCTGATGCTGCTAAAGAAGCCAAAGACAGGCTAAGAAGGCAGTTTGCGCAAGCTCTTGAGGAAGTTGGCGCAGATTCAGCCAAAGCCGCACTTGAGGGTGAGGAGATTGCTAAGGTCTCACTGATTAGACCTAAAAATACCCCACAGGTTTTAAATGAGAAGGCTTTTGTTGATTGGGTTAAATCCAATTACGAGTATGAAATTATTGAATCAATTAGAGAGTCATTTAGAAAGCATGTTATGGACTCTGTAGAAAATGTTGATGGAAAAGCGATCTATAAGCGAAGCGGTGAGATCCTTGATTTCATTACCTTTAATAGCCGCGATTCTTATATCTCAACAAGATTTTTAAGCGGTGGTCGTGAGGTTTTAAGCCAAGCTTTTAGAAGTGGCTCACTCTCTCCAAGTTCTGTTATGGCTGAAGAGCTAGAGATGGCGGTGGGGCAGTAATGAGCTATTTTAATTTAAGTGATTACGAACCAGTTGAAAATCGTATTAGAGCGTTCTGGCTCAAATATCCAAATGGAAGAATCTTGACTGATTTGCAGAGAACTGAGCGCAGCGATGGCAGGATTGAATGGATCTGTCGAAGCGAGGCATATACCAACTCTGAAGATATTCGCCCGCAGTCAACTGGCTTTGCTACAGAGATTGAAGGCACCTCTCCAGTTAATCGCGCTAATGCCAGCGAGAATTGCGAAACTTCAAGTATTGGTCGCTGCCTTGCTAATTTAGGTTTTGCCGCCAAGGGAAAGCGCCCAAGTAGGGAGGAGATGGCAAAGGCTGCCAGAGGTAGCTCTGGAAAGGTATTAAATAAGAGTGATTGGGAGCGGCTAATCAGAGAGCTTCATGGTTGCACTGAGTTAAGTCAATTAAAAGCCTGGTCTGCCTATGCTGCAAGCTTTAATATGCCTGAAGTTAAGCGAAATGAACTACTTTCAATCTATAAGAGTCATCGAGAGAGCTTAAGTAAAAAATCTGAAGTTGCTTAATTCAGAGTAATACTCAGAGCTCTGTGATCACTTAAGCCATTGTGCCTATGAATCAAAGGCTCAACCTGATCTGCATTAATGTCTTTACTTAAGATGTAATCAAATTCGATATTTGGCTTCCATGATGGATATGTTGCACCTGGAGCAAGATCTTGCCACCTAGAGATCTTTGCTGCTACTCCCCATGGAAGGTTAAAGTCTCCGGTGAGGATATGTTTTCCAGCAATACTTGTAAGCCATTTAATTATCTTTCTTAGCTGTGCAACATTTTTTCCTGGCACAAATGAGAGATGAGTAGTACTAATTGATAGACCATTTTCAAGCTCTGCAACTAGGGCGCTCCTTGGCTCATCTGAGACATAGATAAATTGCGCTCTTTTTTCGCCTGGAACTAAAAGTGGCATACCGATAGCAGATCTTCCAAGATTTATTCGATCCCAGGATTTAACTTTCACTTTTGAAACAATTCCAATGCCATACATTGCCTGATTTGGAATCACTGATTCTTGAGTGTAAATCAGATTGCTATCAACTGCGCTCCATTTCTCACCTGGTGTTCCAATTAGTGAGGGAGCAAAGGCCCAATAATTTGCGCCAATTAATTTAGCAATATGACTTACCTGATTAACTCCAGATGATCTATTTTGATTGAGATCAACTTCTTGAAGCGTGATTACATCGCTACTAACTTCTTGAAGAATCTCACCTACCGCACTTTGAAGCGTTGCCCCAGAATTTGGCGGAATCGCCATGCCATGAAGGGTGTTCCAGCAGGTCAGGCTAAAGCCCTGGGTAGATGCCATGAAGGCAGGCTAGTAGGGTCGCCCCGTGCTGCTAAACCTCCCGCTCTCGCGCTCAAAGCTAGATCGAGCGGCCCATCTGCGCAGTGATTCTGCATCACTTGATGAGCTCTTCTCCAAGGCAAAGATAATTTCTATGGTCGCTGATCGCTTTGAATGTAGCGATAAAGGGCTGACTTTTATCTCACCTGAGTTTGCTAAGGGTGAGCGATATTTTCTAGGGCTTTCAAGTGATGGCCAGGCCTACTTTGTTGCGCATCAGGTGAGTGATCAAAAGGAATTTGGAGAGAACTTTCAATCTTTAAGAACGCTGGGAGTTCACCTAAATGATCTAGAAATTGGCGCTGCGGTTCATAGCCTTGCCTTATCGCAGTGGCATCAGAGCCATATGAGATGTTCAAAATGTGGCGCGGAGACTGAATCAATTCTTGGTGGCTCTGTTAGGAAGTGTCTGGTCTGTAGCGCTGAGCATCATCCAAGAACTGATCCGGCAATTATTGTTTTGGTTAAAGATAGTAAAGATCGAATCTTGCTTGGGAGACAGAAAGTCTGGCCTGCGAAGCGCTTCTCAACTTTTGCAGGTTTTGTGGAACCAGGTGAGTCATTTGAAAGTTGCGTTATCAGGGAAGTTGAAGAGGAGTGCGGCGGGATAGTTATTGATATGAAGTATCTTGGCTCACAGCCTTGGCCATTCCCAGCATCAGTGATGATTGCTTATGAAGCTAATGTTTCAAATCCTGACTCAGTGGTTGCAGATGGGCAAGAGATTGAAGAGATTGTCTGGCTAACTCGAGAAGAGTTAAAGTCAAAATGTGAAAGTGGCGAGCTACTACTGCCACCAATTATTTCAGTTGCTCGAGCGATGATTAATGCTTGGTATGGCCCAGATGCAGAGAGTGAATTGTCAGGTCAGTCGTGGCGCAATTAGCTGATGAGATTCTTTCATCACTTGATCCCCAGCAGCGAAGTGTCGCAACTGCTCTAAAGGGGCCAGTATGTGTAATTGCTGGAGCTGGAACTGGAAAGACTAGAGCGATAACTCATCGCCTGGCATATGGCGTTGATATTGGAGTTTTTGACCCAAAGCGAGTACTCGCTCTTACTTTCACTGCAAGGGCAGCAGGTGAGATGCGAACCAGGCTTAGATCACTCGGTGTTGCAAGTATTGCGGCAAGGACCTTTCATGCGGCGGCCTTAAAGCAGTTAATTTACTTCTGGCCTGAGACGCTAGGGGGGCGTTTTCCCTCGTTATTAACTAGTAAAACTGGTTTTTTAAGCGAGGCAATGAAGCGAGCAAATATCTCAAGTAGCAAGAAGAGCTCGCTGCTTCGAGATTTAGCAGGAGAGATTGAATGGGCAAAAGTTTTAACCCTGGCCCCAGATCAATACTTGCAAGGACTTAGCACTTACTCCAGAGTCTTTAACCCAAGTAGCAAGATAAGCGCCGAGCAGGTGGCAAAAGTCTATGAAGCATATGAATCACTAAAGAAGCAAGAGCGCGCCATTGATTTTGAAGATGTCTTACTACTAACTGTTGGAATGCTTGAGGAAGAACGAGAAGTTAGGGAGAGAGTCAGAGATCAATATAGATATTTCACAGTTGATGAGTATCAAGATGTTTCACCGCTACAACAAAGACTATTAGATCTATGGCTAGGAAAAAGAGAAGATATCTGCGTCGTAGGAGATCCAGCTCAGACGATTTACTCTTTTGCTGGAGCAAGTACAGCTTTTCTTCTTAACTTCACCGCTAAATATCCAAACGCTGAGGTAATTAGGCTAAGCGCTGGATATCGCTCAACTCCTGAAATTATTAATACTGCAAATACTATTTTACGAAGTGCCAATCTTGGCCATGAGCTAGATGCAATAAATGGCCATGGCGAAAAACCAATGGCTAAGGGCTATAAATCACAGAGCGAAGAGGCCCAGGCGCTAGTTTCGCTAATTAAAGAAGATATCGCAGGCGGCCTTGCAACAAATGAGATAGCAATTCTTACTAGAACAAATAGTCAATTAGAGCTTCTTGAGAGCGCTCTTGATGCTGCAGGTATTGAGAATCAAATAAGAAATTCAGAGCGCTTCTTTAATAGACCGCAGGTAAAAGAGATAATTGGGGCGATAAGAAGCGCTTCAGTGCTATCAGAATCTGATTGGCTCTCTGACTTGCGAGATTGTCTAAAACCATTTGGTCAAAGTGAATATGTACGCTCATTTTTGCAATTAGCGGGAGAACTTGAGGCAGAGGGACTTACCTCTCTTCGGGCATTTCTAAGGGAACTTGAAGAGCGCTCAGAGACGAATAACCCCCCGATCCTTCCTGGAGTGGCCCTTGCAACGCTGCACGCTGCAAAGGGTCTGGAGTGGCGCAAGGTTTATCTCTCAGGAGTCAGCGCTGAAGTTCTCCCCTGGCAGGCTAGCTCAATCGAGGAAGAGAGACGTTTGTTTTATGTGGGGGTAACTAGAGCGCAAGAGAGCCTGGCTATTACCTACTACGGAGTAGCAAGCCCATTTTTAGCAGAGGCAGGGTTAGTAAATTAATTAGTTTGCATCATTTGCTAGCGATGCATTACTCTTGCCAATCCATGACAGCAGCAAGAAGTACTTCACTAACGATGAGCGCAAATCGCACACATCGTCATTGGAGCATGCCTGCATTTGGTTACAAGTATTTTGCAACCAAGTCAACCAAGGCCGATGGATTCGGCACCTGGAGCGCTATCGGATAACACCGATAAAGCAAAGCCCAGGGGCCTAGAATCCAAAAGGATTCGGGCCCCTTTTTCTTTATCCAGGTAATTAAAAATGAGATGAAAAAGGAAGGCAGAGGTGAGAACGATGAGCGTTCTCTTTAGCGAACTATTAATTCCAGGCTGGGCCGAGGGCGAAGGCGCCATGATCGGACTAGATGCAGTCACTGGCGCATATGGCAGTGAACAAGCATTTAGCTTGCCATGTCACACCTCCAATCCTGAAATCTTCTTCTCTGATAAGAGCGATGAGATCGCTTATGCCAAGAGCCTCTGCAGCGCATGTCCGGTAAAGAAGGAGTGCTTACAAGGAGCTCTTTCACGAAAGGAACCTTGCGGTATTTGGGGCGGGGAGTTATTTGAAGATGGAGTGGTTATCGCTGCCAAAAGGCTTCCAGGAAGACCGAGATTAAATCAAGAAGTTCTTACTTCTGAATTAATTGATGAAAAGGTTTTGGTAGCAACTGCTTAAACAGCGCTGTAACTAAGGTGTTGATGGGGTGAGCGACGGGGCTTGAACCCGCGACATCCCGGACCACAACCGGGTGCTCTACCAGCTGAGCTACGCCCACCATGCAATAGAAAGTATTGCGGGACCGAGTATACCGAGAGTGTCTAGGTGCTCACTACGCATTTCTGCTCAGCGTTTGATTCACAACTTTGGTCAGTAAATAAGCATGTGCTTGCCTCATCTTGGCCTATGAAAGGACTATGGAAAATGATGAAATTCAGCGTGGAGCTGATTATGGAGCGCTACAAAGCCTTTTAGAAGATGATGATATTGAAGAGATTTGGATTAATTCGCCGCAGAGAATCTTTATCGCCCGATCGGGAAAGAGTGAGTTAACTAATATAGTTTTAAGCGCTTCAGAGCTTCAATCAATTATGGATCGCATATTGATGTGGTCGGGCAGAAGAATTGATCTAAGCCACCCCTTTGTTGATGCCCGCCTACCTGATGGAAGCAGGCTCCATATTGTTATTCCTGAAGTTACTTCTGAACATTGGGCGATAAATATCCGTAAGCACTTAATGCGTGGCAAGAGCTTACTTAATTTAGTTGAGATGGAAGTTATCTCTTCCGAGATACGAGAGTTTCTAGGTGAGGCAGTAAGGGATAGAAGGAACATATTGGTAAGTGGTTCAACTCAAGCAGGTAAAACAACGCTACTTAACGCTCTTGTCAGCGCAGTGCCAATAACAGATCGAGTAATAACTATTGAAGAAGTTTTTGAGCTAAGTCCAAGAATTCCAGATTGTGTTGCGATGCAGACTAGAAGCGCCAGTCTTGATGGAGTTGGGGAGATAAGCATTAGAAAGCTAATCAAAGAAGCATTAAGAATGCGTCCATCACGTTTGGTGATTGGGGAGATTCGAGAAGCAGAATCTTGGGATATGTTGATTGCGCTCAACTCAGGAATTCCTGGAATGGCAACAATTCATGCTAATTCAGCAACAGAGGCGATAAGAAAACTTCAGACGCTCCCACTTCTAGCTGGCGAAAACATCACCCAAGATTTCTTAACCCCAACAGTATTTCGAGCACTTGATTATGTGATTCACGTTGGTCTTGATAGCACTGGAGTTCGAAGAGTTCTGCAAGTGGTTAAAGTGCTAGATAGGGCAGAGAACTTTCATATCGATTTAGAGCCAATATTTACCTGGAGCCAGGGGCAATATCAAAGAGGTTTCCATGTTTGAGCAGTTTGCTCTACCAGTTTTTGCGGGCTTGCTTGCAGCACTTGGTTCATATATCGCTCTATCTAACCTAGGTCCTTTAAATAAAAGATTTAAGTCAGATAAGAAGGTCTCTTCTCGAAGCGCTCTGACTTTGATAATTACTCTTATCTCTTCATACTTCACTACCTTTCTACTCACCTCATCTGAGGCAATTTCTTTAGCGATTGCTACGCTCTCAGCAGCACTTCCTTTTCTTATTGGCCGAGGGCGAAATCTAAAAAAGCAGAGGGAGCAAGAAGTTGCCTGGCCAGAGGCAATTGACTCTCTAGTCTCAGCGCTTCAAGCCGGCATTTCAATCTCTGAAGCGCTTACTCAATTAGCGCTGCATGGTCCAAAGGTATTAAGGCCGAGCTTTGCGCAGATTCAGAGCGATCTATTAAACCTAGGAAATTTTGAACAGGTGTTACTAAAAGAGAAGAAACGCTTAGATTCAGCAATCTCTGATCAGGTCTTTGAAACTCTAATTATCTCAAAGGACTTTGGAGGAAGGGATGCTAATAATGCACTTCGCTTGTTAGCCGAATTTGTTAGAGAAGATATTGCAGTATCTGAGGAGATTCGAACTAAATTTGGTTGGATCAGAAACTCAGCTCTTTTAGCAACTGCAGCGCCCTGGCTCTTATTGATTCTCCTCTCTACTCAAGATTCGACAGTTGAGATTTACTCCACGCCAAGCGGAGCCTTAGTCCTATCTCTTGGAGTTGTAATGACAGCAATTGCCTACATCTGGATGGAGAAGGTCGGCTCTATTCCTGCCGCGCCAAGGGCGTTGAGATGAGAGCAGAGTTATCTGATATTCGCATGCTCTCACTTCTTACAGTTTTGCCTCTCATGTTGTTGGGGGTTTGGATAATTAGTAATGAGAGCTTTGCGAATTTAGGTTCAAGGAGTGAAAGGTATTCAAGGGTAATTAGAACTGAGAGCCTTGGTCATAAAGCGGCCAGAGTTAGAGATATCGGGCTCTACTTCTTGATCCTTAGCGCAGCGACAATTGCACTCTACTTATTGATTGCTATCTGGCCTGAGCAGATTCCAGCATCACTATTTCTTCTAAGCATCTTGGCCTTATTTCTTGCACTACTTCGTAAGCGGGCAGGTGCGGAGAAGAAAGTGGCAACCCAGATCTTTGAAAGAGAACTTCCCTCGCTCATTCAACTTCTAACTATTCTCATCTCCTCTGGAATCTCGCCCTCTAGGGCACTTGCAATAATTGGTCAGAGATCAACATCGCTAAGTGCTAGAGAGCTAGACCTAGTGGTTTCAGAAATCTCAAATGGCACATCTCTTACCCAGGCCCTTGATAATCTCGCTCTGCGCTATGACTCTCTAGTATTGAGAAGATTTACTACCAGCATAGCTTTAGGTATTGAGAGAGGCTCATCTTTAGGGCCTATCCTGATTTCTCAGGTTAAGGATGCTCGCCTATCGAGCAAGAATTTGATCTTGCAGAGAGCAGGAAAAGCCGAGATTTCTCTTATGATTCCGATTGTCTTTTTAATCCTTCCTATCTCAATTTTGTTTGCACTATTTCCTTCATTTGAGCAGCTCAATGGTTTCATGTGATTAAACCAAGTTATACACAGCGCCCTTTCTCCACATTCTAAAGCCTTTGTTTTAAGTAGATGTCTGAGGTCGGTGATAATTACAGAAAGAATAAACAAAGGGGGATGAAAAATGGAAATCAAAAAACTTTTAGCTAGTGAAGTTTTCCAAGTAAAATTCATAGAGACTAAGGATTCATTGAATAAGTCTAAAGTTGCTAAGAAGTATCGAGAATTCATGGCAAAAGATGTTGATGAATCAGGAGATGTCCCTGGTTGGGTACTAGTGGTATTAATGACCACGGGATTAGTTACCGCTATTTGGACTATTGCTGCTCCAAGACTTAGCGCAATTTTAAAGAACTCATTGGATGCAATGAATGGCATTCGTTAATGAAATGTAGCGAAAACCAAGATTTAGAAAGCGGTTCGGTGGAGTCGGCCCTTAGCTTAATTCCCACAACTGCATTTTTTCTTCTAGTTCTCCAATTAATGCTCTCAGGTAGTTGGCAGCTGCTCGATAAAATTGATATCTCAAATGCCATAAATCGCAGTGCACTATTTTCAGCAGAGGTAGGAGAAAGTGCATTTTATGCTCTGGATAGTAGCCGAGAGATAGACCAAGAAGTTCTAGCACTTCCTGGTGGGGGCGAAATTATTACCTATAGCTCAACACTTGATATTCCAGTGATCACAAATTTATCTGGCTCAGCAATCAAGATGAAGAGTGAAGGCATAGCCATTCGTGAATAGAAATAGCGATGAGAGCGGATCAGCAATTGCTGAATTTGTACTCATTGCAACGCCACTATTTATCCCTGCTTTAATTTTCTTTTCATCTATGCAGCAGAGCGCAAAAGAGGAGATGACTGTCTCAACCCTTGCCAGGCAGAGCCTTAGAGCTTTTACAACAGCAGATGACTTATCACAAGGTCATCAGAGGATTAGATTCATACTTAATCAATATAGACAATTAGAGAATCAAGGACGTAGTAGTGATGATCTGCGCCCTGGCTTTACCTACAACATTTCCTGTCAGAGTCAAGGTTGTCTAAAGCCTGGCTCACTTGTTGAATTGAGTCTTTATCGCTCATTTGAAATAGAAGTTCCTGACTCTGATCAGATGGCAAGAGTTGAGAGTCGAAAGGCTGCTGCAGTTGCAAGAGGCTATGTTGATAAGTGGCGTGATGAGAGTTAGTGCGCAATTGAAGGATGAGTATGGGTCAATTTCTCCCTTGATCATGGGCTACTTCATTATCGCGATGAGTTTGACCTTTCTCATTTCAAATATAGCCTCGGTCTATATCGCAAGAAGAGATTTGATTAATCTAACTGAAGGCGCCCTATCTAGAGCGGTGCAGGAGTTAGATGAAATTGCTTACTACTATCAAGTGCCCATTCCAGAGATATTTCCCGGTCAGAGTAGAGCTGTTCCTATCAATTGCAGTGACGCTGGCAGGACCTTTAGCCAAGAGATAGCGTTATTAGCAAATAGTAAGTTGGATCTCTATGGTCGAAGCTTGAGCCAAGCAAATAGTGATATTGAGTTGAAATCATTTATCTGTGATGGAAAGAGTCTTCGTGTCAGGGTGCAACAGGTTCATCAATTGCCATTTAAGTTGCGGGTCTTTGGAATCACAGAATTTACCAATCAAATAGAGGTATCGATGGAGAGCATCTATCAATGACTATGACAGCAATAATTGGGGTTATCCTTAACCCATGGCAGAGCGCGATATTAATGGTGAGATAGCTGCCCTTGATGCTACATTGAAATCAATAGAAGCTGTTTTAGATTTAGGTAAGTTAAGAAAAGAGCAGGTGGAGCTAGAGACGCAAGCAGGAGTTCCCGATCTTTGGAGCGATCCCGAGGCAGCGCAGAAAGTTACGAGCGCACTCTCAAGGGTAAATAGCACTATAAATAAAGTAAGTAGCCTTAGATCAAGAGTCACTGATCTTCCGATTATGTTAGAACTTGCAAATAATGAGTCAAGTGATGGAGCTGAGCTAGAAATACTAAAAGAGTTAGATTCTTTAACTTCAGCAATATCAGATCTTGAAATACAGACGCTGTTAAGTGGTGAATATGACCATCGAGATGCGCTTATAACTATTCGCTCAGAGGCTGGTGGTGTTGATGCCTCTGATTGGGCGGAGATGGTCTCAAGAATGTTTTTCAGATATTGCGAGCGCCATAATTATGGAGTTAGTGTTCTAGAAACCTCTTATGGTGAGGAGGCTGGAATCAAATCAACCACCTTTAAAGTAAGTGGCCCATACTGTTATGGCACTTTATCTGTTGAGCAGGGCACTCATCGTTTGGTGAGAATCTCGCCATTTGATTCACAGAACCGGCGCCACACATCCTTTGCTGGCGTTGAAGTAGTTCCAGTTGTTGATCAAAGTGATGATATTGAAATTGATGAGAAAGATATTCGAATCGATGTTTATCGATCATCAGGGCCTGGAGGTCAGGGAGTAAATACCACTGACTCTGCTGTTCGAATTACTCACATCCCCACAGGAATTGTCGTTTCGTGCCAGAATGAAAGATCTCAAATTCAAAATAGAGCTACTGCAATGGCAGTTCTCCAATCAAAATTGCTGGAAAGACGTAATGCACAAGAGAGAGCAAAGATTGATGCGCTCCGCGGTGATACTTCCGGCTCTTGGGGGAATCAAATTCGATCCTATGTGCTTCATCCCTACCAAATGGTCAAGGATCATCGCACTGATTTTGAAACTGGCAATACCCAAGCGGTTCTAGATGGCGATCTTGATGGATTTATCTCCGCTGGAATTCGATGGCGTAGAGAGAGAAAATAAAGCAGGATTTATACGCTCAATTGGTAATTCTGCGTTATTTCTCACCCTAATTCCGCGGGTTTATCCGCAGCTTTCTTACTAGCTCTACCTAAAATCACACCCGTGATTCGTTTTGAGAACGTGACTAAGGGCTATGCCAAAAATGACCGACCCGCTTTAGATAACGTTTCGATTGCAATCGAAAAGGGCGAGTTTGTATTTCTAGTTGGACTCTCAGGCTCCGGCAAATCCACATTTCTTCGTCTTGTTTTAAGGGAGGAGCGACCAACTTCTGGAACGATCCATGTTGCTGGAAAGGATTTGGGAACACTTTCTAGTTGGAAAGTTCCTGAGCTAAGGCGTCAAGTCGGCACGGTATTTCAAGACTTTCGTCTCCTGCCAAATAAAACAGTTGCCGAAAATGTGGCCTTTACTTTGCATGTATTAGGTTTTTCAAAGAAAGAAATCGCTCGCGAAGTTCCAGAAGTTCTAGAGTTAGTTGGCCTTGAGGATAAATCTGATCGAAAGCCTGGAGAGCTCTCAGGCGGGGAGCAACAAAGGGTTGCGATAGCAAGGGCTTATGTGAGCAATCCTGCGATTCTTATTGCTGATGAACCAACCGGAAACCTAGACCCTGCAACCTCTGTTGGAATTATGAAGCTACTTGATCGAATCAATCGCGAGGGAACTACTGTGGTTATGGCTACCCATGATTCTGGAATTGTTGATCAGATGCGCAAGAGAGTTATCGAATTAGATAAAGGCCAAGTAATCCGCGATCAGATTCGTGGGGTTTATGGATATACGGGGTAGCGATGCGCGCTGGATTTATTCTTAGTGAAGTAGGCATTGGCCTACGTCGAAACCTAACTATGACCTTTGCCGTTGTAGTGACGGTTGCTATCTCGCTATCACTTCTTGGTATTGGCCTGCTTTCAAATTCGCAAGTTCGAGTGATGAAGGATTACTGGTATGACAAGATCGAAGTCTCGGTCTATCTCTGCGGTTCCCTCTCTGACTCACCTTCTTGCGCCGGAGGAATCATCACCTCAGAGCAGAGACTTGAGATTCAGGCAGATCTTGAAGAACTTCCAGTTGTTGAAACGGTTTATTACGAATCACAGTCTGAGGCATTTGAGCGCTTTCAGGAAAGATTTAAAGATTCAGCTATTTCACAAAATGTCACTGCAGATCAATTGCCAGAGTCATTTCGCGTAAAGCTAACTGACCCTACGCAATTTGCGGTAGTGCAGAGCGCCTTCTCAGGTCGGCCTGGAGTAGATGTAGTTCAAGATCAAAGGTCAATTCTAGAGAAGTTCTTTAGGTTACTAAATGTTTTGCGCGATGGAGCGTTAGCAATTGGATTTGCCAGCGTGCTAACCGCTGCGCTATTAATTAGTAATACTCTAAGAATTGCTGCCTTTAATCGAAGACGAGAGACCAATGTAATGAAATTAGTTGGCGCAAGTTCTTTCTCCATTCAACTTCCATTTATTCTTGAAGGTGTTTTCTCGGCGATTATTGGTTGGGGATTTTCAGTTGGCCTGCTCTCTTCGTTAAAGTATGTAATTGACGATCGAATAGCTCCGCTTCTAACCTTCACTAACTTCTTTACCTGGAATGACGTTTGGGTTGTATCTGCTTATCTTCTTGGAACCGGACTTTTAGTTTCATCCCTGGCATCGATATTGACTCTTCGAAAGTACTTAAAAGTCTAACTTCTACTTGCCCTATCGCTGAGCGCTAATTAGCTCTTAGTTGAGTTCTAGTGTGCTTCTGGGCTACCGTTACCGCCTTGCAATTAGAACGCTTTATCAAATAAGGAAGCAATAGGAGATTTTCAAGTGAGTGAAAAGAAGAAATCACCTGCTTCCAAGCGCGCTGTAATTGGTGGAAGAGAAAAAAAGCCAGATTCAACCGCTACAAGGTCGAAAACTGTCAGCGAAGTTAATCCTTCTAAAGTTATTGATTCTCCTAAGGTAATAAATAGTCGGCAGAGGCTAACTAACCCAGATCAGCTTCGGAAAGCCGTCCTAGCAGTATTGATAACTTCACTAGTTTTTGCAATAGGAATTCAGGTCGGTGAGTCTAGAAATAGTAGTTCAGTAGATGAAGCGATAAAGAGCGTAGTTGAAAGTAGCGCCAAAGATATAGATCGTGATGTATTAGAGCGAGCTGCTATTGAAGGAGTTCTAAAAGCATCAGGTGATGAGTGGGCTAATTACTTTCCAAGAGAGGCCCTAAAAACCTTTGAAGCTCAGAGCTCTAATTCATTTACTGGAATTGGTATTTACTTGAGTAAATCCCGTGGGGGAGTAATCAAAATTACCTCGATTCAAGAGGGATCACCTGCAGCAAATTCTGATCTTGCAATAGGAGATGAGCTAGTTGAAGTAAATGGCACTCAAGTAACAGGCGCATCTCTTGCTTCCACTATTGCACTTATTCGAGCAGATATTGGAAAACGAGTTGATTTACTTGTGGTTAGGAATGAGCAAAGAATTCTTGCATCGATAAAGACTGGCAAAGTGCAGGCAAAGAGTGTTGAACTCACACAAGTTAGTAGCTCGGTAGCGCTAGTTGAAATTGCCTCCTTTATTTCAGGAACAGCGAACGAGGTTTCAGAGGCTCTAAAGAGCGCCAATTACAAGTCTGGCGTGATAATAGATTTGAGAAATAACTCTGGGGGCTTAGTAGAAGAGGCAGTTGCTGTGGCTGAGCAATTTATTGGCAGTGGCATCATCGTTTCTTACAAAGTAAATGAATCAGAAAAAGTATTTCGTGCAGTAAATTCAAATCCAATAAAGGTCCCAGTGGTTGTAATTATCAACCGAAACACTGCAAGTTCTGCTGAGATATTAGCTGGAGCATTCCAGGATAGAAATCGAGGCGTAGTTATTGGCGAACGCAGCTATGGCAAAGGTTCAGTTCAAGAGCTCATTTCACTTGATGATGGTTCAAAACTTGAGCTAACTGTTGCACTCTTTCTAACTCCATCGGGTCGCATCATTGAGGAAGTTGGAATAACTCCCGATCTGGCAGTAGCCCCTGCTGAGATTGGCCTTAAATCACTCCAGGTCTTAGGCGGTTTAGCATCCTTTATCTCAAAGGATTAACTCAAAGCAGTTAGTTAGCAGGGATATCTTGGCCAGGAGAGATACCCTTAAGCCGTGGTAAAAGAAATAGGAAAGAAATTAATTGCCCAGAATAAGAAGGGGCGACATGACTATTTCATCGATGAGGTTTTTGAAGCAGGACTAGTCCTTGTCGGTACCGAAGTTAAGTCTCTAAGAGCTGGAAGAGCAACACTTACTGATGGTTTTGGAATGATTCAAGATGGCGAGATATACCTAAGCGGTGTTCATATTCCTGAATATAATGAGGGTTCTTGGACTAATCATGAACCAAGGCGAAATAGAAAATTATTAATGAGTAAGCGCGAGATAAATCGCCTGATTGGAACCTTAAAAGAAAGCGGACTAACTCTCATTCCACTCTCACTTTATTTTAAAGATGGCAAAGCAAAAGTTGAGATTGCACTTGCTAGAGGCAAGAAAGCCCACGATAAGCGCGCAACGCTGATGGAGAAACAGGCAAACCGTGAGATTGATCGAGAACTCTCTAATCGCTCAACTGGAAAAAGTATTAGGGGTAAATCAAAGAGATACGAAGATTGATTCTCAGTTATAGCGCCACTGAGCGTATCTTCTAGGTTTTTTGAAGTCCTATCTCTGCTCTATAATTTGCAGACAGCTTCTAATCCACGTTAATCGCGGGGGTGAACGGTCTCGACTTCGTTTGTTGAGCCAGGGGAAGCGGGCCGAGGAAGCCGGGATGATCTCGTTAACCACAAAAACCCGTGCACACATACAGACGCAGATAAAACTTCGTCTGATTACCGCCTCGCTGCCTAAGCGAGCTAAGTAATCCGTTGGCCTGAGCGCGCTCCCCGCCTCAGAATCCAACGTCGATAGGGGGGCTTACTAACCGAAGTTGTTGTGGCTATCGGTAAGGAAATCTTTCACAACTGAGTCTGTCGGTTACTAGCGTGCGAGAGAACCGGGACAGAGAAAACGAATAGCGCGCTACGCCCGTAGAAGCCCTGTTTCAGTGTCGAAGGACCCGGGTTCGATTCCCGGCACCTCCACCAGAGAAACTCCTTAAAGAAATTTTAAGGAGTTTGTTTTCTATATCTCTTCAATTGCCATAGCGATCCAAGGCCAGTGCTCAAACCAAGTGCTCCAATGAGAGTCGAACCCCGACTTATATTTTCAACAATTAAGAATATTCCTACACAAGTTGAGGCAATTGCTAAAACAATAATGAACCAGCGGCGAAAACTAGACATTGCTTTTGGTCTAAAAAATGAAAGTAGGAGAGCTATTGGTCCACCGTAGAAAGCAGGTGAGACAAGAATTGCTACTGCAAGCGCTAGTGATTCCATAACAGAACTCTACTCTTAAATGTACCTGTCACCTCAGAGGGCTTTAAGTGCGCTCACAACTTTTGTCAAAGAGGCCTTGGCATCCCCAAAGAGAAGCGTAGTCTTAGAATCAAAGAGAAGTTCATTCTCAATTCCAGCAAAGCCTGGTCTCATAGATCTCTTTAGGAAAATTACATTGCTAGCTTGCGCTACATCAAGAATTGGCATGCCATAGATTGGGCATCCTGGAGTTGTTTTTGCAGCAGGATTAACCACATCATTTGCTCCAATAATTAGTGCAACGTCAGTTTGTGGAAATGTTGGATTAACTTCATCCATCTCAGATAACTGCTCATATGGCACATTGGCCTCAGCAAGGAGAACATTCATATGCCCTGGCATGCGACCTGCAACTGGGTGAATTCCATAAGCCACATCAATTCCCTTGGCAGATAAGAGGTCTGCAAGCTCTCTGACTGTGTGTTGAGCTTGGGCAACTGCCAGACCAAAGCCTGGAACGATTACAACTCTGCGCGCATAGTTAAGCAAAATAGCCACATCATCAGGAGATCCTGATTTAACGGGCCGATCTTCCCCAGCGCCTGAACTATCTTGAGGTTTTGCAGTAAATGCTCCAAATAAAGTGCCAAAGAGAGAGCGCCCCATAGCCTCTGCCATCAAGCGAGTAAGAATTGTTCCCGAGGCGCCAACTAGAGTTCCAGCAATAATTAATAGCGTTGAATCAAGGACATATCCGCCAGCGGCAACTGTTAAACCAGTGAAAGCATTTAGTAATGAGATAACAATAGGAACATCTGCTCCGCCAACCGGAAGCACAAATAAAATACCAAAGGCAAGTGAAAGACCTGCAAGAACTAGTAGTGGGGTCGTGCCAAGTGATGAAACAACCCAGAGGGCGCATCCAAGTGTGGCAAGAAGAGTTCCAGCGATAACAAATCTTCCTCCTGCAAAAACCACAGGGCGAGTGGTCATCAATTCTTGAAGCTTTAGAAAGGTGACAATTGAACCTGAAAACGATGTTGAGCCAACGATAACTGTAAAAACTGTGGCAATAACAACTGTAGTTGATGCGCTCTGGCCTAGCTTTAGATATTCAACGATGGCAACAAGAGCTGCTGCTCCGCCGCCAACGCCATTAAAGAGTGCAACTAATTGCGGCATCGCCGTCATCTGGACTCTTCTTGCTGCAGGAACTCCAATAATTAAACCAAATACAATTGCTCCTAAGATCCAGCCAAGATTATTTAAAGGAAGCTCGCCATCGCTGCTGTAGAAAAAGACTGCAACGGTTGCAATTGTTGCTCCCGCTGCTCCTAGAAGATTTCCTCGTCTTGCAGTTCTTGGATGCGATAGCCCCTTAAGTGCCAGAATGAACATAACACCAGCGCTAAGACCGATTAATTCATATAAAAAGCGGCTCATTTACTTATCACCAGAGCCTTTACTCTTTGCACCTTTGCCTTTAAACATCTCAAGCATGCGATCTGTGACGACAAATCCACCAACCATATTGATTGTGGCAAGAACAATTGCAGCTAGGGATAAACCAAGTTCTAGCGAGTTATCGCTATGGTCGGCCACAATGATTGCGCCCACCAAGATAACGCCGTGAATTGCATTAGCACCGCTCATAAGTGGGGTGTGAAGAGTTGATGAGACCTTGGAAACTACCTCAAATCCAACAAATATAGAGAGCGTGAAAATGGAAATTATCGCCATTGCTTCCATGGTTTTAGGACCCCTTCCTTAGATTTCCGCCATGGGTTAAGGCTGAGGCGTCAATAATTTCATCAGAGAAATCCAGAGCAATAGCGCCATCCTTAACCATCAAGAGTAGAAGGTTGACCATATTTCTTGAGAGCAAGTAGGAAGAGTGAAATGGCAATTGACTTGGAACATCTTTTCCGCCCCAGAGCAAAACTGAATTTCCAACAGTAATTACTTCACCCGGCTTTGATCCTTCAACATTTCCACCGCTTTCAGCAGCTAGATCAACAATTACTGAACCAGGGGCCATTGCTTGATACATCTGCTTTGTAACTAGCATTGGAGCAGCTCTTCCTGGCACTGCTGCTGTAGTAATCAAAACATGAGATTTTGTGATGTAAGGAGTGAGAAGTTCTCGTTGTTTTGCTGCGCGCTCCTCGCTCATCTCTCTGGCGTATCCTCCAGAGCCTTCAAGTGCTTCTAACTCTAAATCAATAAACGTAGCGCCCATCGATTTAACTTCATCAGCAGAAGATGGGCGAACATCATAGGCAGAGACAACTGCTCCTAGCCTTCTAGAAGTTGCAATTGCTTGAAGCCCTGCAACACCTGCGCCAAGAACTAAAACATTTGCAGGAGTAACAGTTCCCGCAGCAGTCATAAGTAATGGGAAAAAGCGCGGAGAAAGCTCGGCTGCCACAAGGGCTGCTTTATAGCCAGCGCAGAGCGCCTGGGAAGTTAGCGCATCCATTGATTGCGCTCTTGAAATTCTAGGTAGCGCCTCTAGTGAAAAGGCTGTTGCTCCAGATTTAGCAAGTGCATCAATGCTCTCTTTAGCGCTAACACTTGAGAGAAATGAAATAGTAATTGCGCCACTTTTTAGATTACTAGCCTGATCTGGGCTTAGCGGCTGCACTGAGAGGACTACATCAGCGCCTGCAAACTCTTTTCTCTGATCACTTGCGCTAAAAATTGTTGCGCCTTGCTCTTTATAGCTCTCATCACTTGCCCCGGCATGTATTCCGGCCCTTGATTCAATGGAGAGACTAAAGCCTGCCTTTGTTAATTTAGAGATGATGTCTGGAAGGAGCGCTACTCGCTTTTCCCCAGCCTTACTCTCGGCAGGAACCACTACGCGCATATCAAAAGCCTATCTCGTTGGCTAAAAAGCCGGCCACTTCAAATGGGCCAACCTTTAATGAAATTAGATTCAAATCCTTCCCTTTAATTCTCCGCGCAGGCTGTGATAGAGAATGGCTTGAATGGTAGTTCGGCGATGATAAGCCTGACGCCAAATCTTTGAAGTAGGACCATCTATGACAGATGCGCTGACCTCTTGGCCGCGATGAGCTGGCAAGCAGTGCATGAAGATTGCATCTTTACTTGCAAGGCTCATCAACTCATCACTTACAGAGTAACTTGCAAGGGCTTTCTCTTTCTCAATCCGATCTGCTTCAGGATCTCCCATTGACATCCAGACATCGGTATATAAAACACTTGCCCCGCTCGCGGCAGACTTGGCATCACTTGTTACTTCAACTCTTCCGCCGCTTTCTAAAGCTAATTTACTTGCAAGCTCGACGATTTCCTTTTTAGGAGCAAACTTTCCTTCAGGCGTTGCTGCAACCACATGAGCGCCCATAATCGCACCCATCATTAACCAAGCAGTAGTGACATTATTTCCATCACCAAAATATGTGAACTTTCTTGCTGAGATGTCTTTTCCAAATACTTCACGGATAGTTAGCCAATCAGCAAGTGCTTGGGTGGGGTGGTCATAATCGGTAAGGCCATTAATGACCGGAATGCTGGCATTAGCTCCTAATTCATCGACATCGCTCTGAGCGAAGGTGCGAATAATTAGCGCTTGGGCAAATTGGCTTATTATCTTGGCAGTATCTGCAATGCTCTCTCCTCGACCAATTTGGAGATCATCGCCGCGAAGAAATATAGGAGTTCCACCAAGATGAGCCACTGCGCTCTCAGATGCCAGACGAGTTCTAGTTGATGGCTTAGACATATAAATTGCAACAGTTTTATTGGCAAGAAGATTTGATGCCTTGAGTGGCTCACTTGCAAACTCGGATGCGGTAGCAAGAAGCATCTCCACATCAGATTTGAGCAGATCTTGGCTGCGCAATAGATCTTTCATCTGCATATCTTACGGCCCCAGAGTTAGCACTTGGGGCTCTGCCTACTCGCCCTATTATTAGCGCTATGAAGCAAGCTTTTGAGCCAGAGCAGGTGATGGGGCTATTTGGTAGAGGAAAACCAAGTAGCGATGGCGATACCTTGATTGATACTCGCACTCAAGAGCAGCTGGATTCAGGCGATCACGAAAGATTCTCACACTATGTTAGAAAAGAAAAGATTGTTGAATCAGCTGTCTCTGGAAAACCTGTAACAGCGCTCTGCGGCAAGAGATGGATTCCATCTCGTGATCCAAATAAGTTTCCAATCTGTCCAACATGTAAAGAGATTCATGCCGGCCTTCGCAAAGGGCCAGATGATCAATCCAATAACGAACTTTAGGTAAGTGATGGCGCTAGGCACCGCTACGCAAGTAGATAGCGAAGTTAATTTAAAAGCAGATCGGCCATGGGTCTGCATAGTTTGGGATGATCCGGTTAATTTAATGACCTATGTTACTTATGTCTTTATGGTGCTTTTTGGTTACTCAAAAGAGAAAGCAACTGAGTTGATGTTAAAGGTTCATAATGAGGGAAGAGCTCAAGTTTCAAGCGGTACTCGCGAGGAGATGGAGCGAGATGTGCAGCGGCTTCATGAGTATGGCCTTTGGGCAACGCTACAAAGAGATAATGAGTATTAATTAAATGTCATCACTTAAACGGGAAGAAAATGGCGAGATCTCAATTGAGATTTCAACTCAAGAATCTCATGTATTAATAAGTTTGACCGAGCAACTTCTAGAGCTTCTCTCTCAAGGCGACTCTCTTGCTGAAGCGCAAGATCCACTTATGCATATCGTCGGAATTTCTGAATCTGATGCACTTCCTGAAGATCCTGTTTTGCGCAGGCTATTTCCTGATGCGTATGAAGATTCAGCCTCCTCTAGTGAATTTCGCCGTTATACCGAATATGGGCTTCGCGAAAAGAAGAAAGCACATGCTCGAATAATTTATGAAGCTCTAACTAGCCAAGGAGAGCCCGAGGAGATTACTGGCGGCAATACCCCTATTGATAAAGGCTCTTTTAAGCTGATTATCAATAGCGCAGAGTTACTTGATTGGCTCTCAGGACTTAATGACTTAAGGCTTGCACTTGCGGTGCGACTTGGAATTGGCGGCAACCAGCAAGAGAGCGCAGATATTGATACCAAGGCTATTCATAATAAGTATGAGCTCATGTTGGAGAGCGATCCAATGAAAGCTGTCTACGCAGTTTATTCCTGGATTGGCTGGCTACAACAAGGCTTATTGGAAGAAATCTCACCAGAATAAAAAAAATCAGGGCCCGGTTTCCCGAGCCCTGATTCCTACTTCTTTACTTCTTAGTGATCGTCCTTCATTCCTTCAGCAATTGACTTCATGCGTGCGATCTTAAGAATTGTTAGACCGAATACGCACTTAGCTGCTACGTCAGCGATGGTGTAACCAACTTGACGTCCAACGAATGCTCCAGAGCTTGCTGCTCCATCTGCATCGATGATTGGTAGGAGGTAGGCGATTGGATATACGCCCCATGTTGCAATCAGTAGAAGGCGTAGGCGACCAACAGTGGCTGCAACTCCCTCAGGCTGACGATCTAGGGACTTACCAAGCTCTACGAATAGAACATAAAGGATGTAGAGGAAAGGAATTGTGGAGAGAACGCCCCACATAATCTTCTCGCCCTGGTCTGCAGAAACTTCACCTGGATAACCAAGTGCGATCATTGCTGCTGATGCAGGAACGAGGCGTGTGATTAGTGAGCGAGCTGCTTCTTTAGCAAGAGCTAATACTGCGATTACCTCAACAAGAAGTAGTGGCACGGTAAGGATCCAGTCAACATAGCGGTATCCCTCGTTGAATGCCATTGAACTTACGTTGTAATCGGTTACAACTTCAAAGGTGCCTTCTTTTGTTGCATCCTTGAAAGAATCGAAGATTCTCAAGTAGTGATAAGCAGCAATGAAGGTAACCATTGAGGAAAGAACGAGCGCGTTGCGATACTTAGGAAGAACGCGGTTCTGTGAAACGAGTGTGTAGACGGTTGTTGCGAGCATGGATACAAGTCCAAAAGAAAGGATGTTGTAGACCGTGCTCCACTGAGATGCGTCTAGTTGCATTCGATAAGCCTCCGTGGGCAATTAGGTTTGCTCGACTCAATTAGGGCCAAGCGATCGCGCCTTCCGTAGACCCATATGAAGCCTCGGCAGATGCGATTAGGTGAAGAGTGCTTGATACTCACGGGTAATTCAAGCCACTTCTTCGGTAATTCTTAAGAAATATTCCTTTTTTTTCTGGGCAAAACGGACATTTTCCAGCTGAAGATGGAACCCTTTCCTCTGATAAATGAGACCAAACCTCATAGAAAAGCACCTTTAGACTTACCGCTATGGCCAATCTGGATACTTCAGCCCCCATTGGCATCTTTGATTCTGGCCTTGGCGGCCTAACAGTAGCGAGAGCAATAATTGATCAGCTGCCAAATGAGGCCCTGATCTACTTTGGCGATACCGCTCGCGGCCCCTACGGACCAAGGCCCCTTGCTGAAGTTCGCTCCTTCGCCCTAGAAATTATGGACTCTTTAGTAAGCGCCGGGGTTAAGGCAATCGTTATCGCCTGTAATACTGCAAGTGCTGCGACGTTAAGAGATGCCAGGGAGCGCTACTCAATCCCAGTTATTGAAGTGATTCAACCTGCAGTTCGAAGAGCCGTTGCTGCCAGCAAAAATGGCAAGGTTGGAGTTATTGGAACCCAAACCACAATAGATTCTAAGGCCTATAACGATGCCTTTGCTGCAGCCCCACACCTTGGGCTAACAGCACTTGCCTGTCCTAAGTTTGTTTCATTTGTTGAGAGCGGGATGACCTCAGGAGATGAGGTAACCAAGGTTGCCCAGGAATATCTAGCGCCGCTAAAGGCAGCTAGGGTTGATACCTTGGTTTTAGGTTGCACCCATTACCCGCTACTTACCGGAGTCATTTCTTATGTAATGGGAAGTGAGGTCAATTTAGTATCAAGTGCGGAGGAGACCGCAAAAGAGCTCTATAAAGTCTTAGTTGAAAATTCTCTTCTAAGAGTTGAGAAGAGCGCGCCAAGTCATCAATTCATTTCAAGTGGCGACACCGATACCTTTGCCCATCTAGCACGGCGCTTTCTTGGCCCTGAAGTTAACTTTGTTAAGGGTCAGATTTAATTTAAATGAATGGAGAGTATTTAAGTGTCTGAGGTAAAACGCAGCGATAAGCGCAGCTCTGAGCAACTTCGACCAATTACCTTTGAGCGTAATTGGCTCAATAATGCTGAAGGCTCTGTACTAGTTTCATTTGGTAATACTCGAGTTCTCTGCGTCGCCTCATTTACCCCAGGAGTTCCTCGTTGGTTAGTAGGAAGTGGCAAAGGATGGGTGACTAGTGAATATGCGATGTTGCCAAGGGCCACACATAGCCGCTCAGATCGAGAGAGCGTTAAAGGCAAATTAGGCGGACGAACTCAAGAGATCTCAAGATTAATTGGTAGATCGCTTCGAGCAATTGTGGATTTCAAAGCTTTAGGTGAGAACACAATTGTCCTAGATTGCGATGTTCTCCAAGCAGATGGCGGAACTAGAACTGCAGCAATAACAGGGGCATATGTTGCGCTAAGTGATGCAATTTCTTGGGCGATGAAAGCCGGACATATCGCTGGCAAATCAACACTTATTGGCTCAGTTGCGGCAGTTAGCGTGGGAATCATTGATGGTGAGCCAATGATTGATCTCTGCTATGAAGAAGATGTAAGAGCCCAGACTGATATGAATATTGTCTGCACTGGTGAGGGAAAATATATTGAAGTTCAAGGAACAGCAGAGGGAGAGCCTTTTGATAGAGCTCTGCTTGATAAGTTATTAGATCTTGGAACAAATGGCTGTAAGCAGATTGCAGCGCTTCAGGCTCAAGCCCTCGCTAAATAGTATTTAAAGTCGAAAGATGAAAAAGACTCTAGTACTAGCAACTAGAAATAGAGGCAAAGTTTTAGAGGTGGAGCGGATGCTAAAAATTCACGCTCCAGAAATTTCACTTATCTCTATGGCAGAGCTAGATATTGGAGATATTGAAGAGACGGGAAATAGTTTTGAAGAGAACGCTCTGCTAAAAGCAAGTACGGTCACCAAGCTCTCAGGTCTTCCTGCCTTAGCTGATGACAGCGGACTAGCAATAAATAGCCTCAGTGGTGAGCCTGGAATCTACTCGGCTCGCTATAGCGGAGTTCATGGCGATGATGCAGCAAACAATGCCAAGGTTCTAAAGCTGATGGATGGGATTACTGAGCGATCAGCCTCATTTATTGCAGTATTGGCACTTACCCGCCCCGATGGGCAGAGCATTATTTCAAGGGGTGAGCTCTTGGGTCAGATAACTTATAGCCCTAGCGGGAATCAAGGTTTTGGCTATGACCCAATATTTCAACCAACGGGTTTTAACATTACAACTGCGCAGATGAGCCCGGAAATCAAGGATTCAATTAGCCATAGAGGTAAAGCTCTAGCGCAAATCGCCCCAAAAATTTCACCTTTTCTCTCCCTTTCATAGCCACTGAAAGTGCGCACTCGCAGGTAGGATTGGAATAGCAAAGCGCGCTCCTAGTTAGATTACTAAGAGCAAGTGCGCAAAGTTTTAGAGCGAAGGAGTAATAGTGGCGGCAAAGAAGAAAGCTTCTGCAAAGCGGCGCGTTAAGAAAGCCCCTGCAAAGCGCCCAGCTAAGAAAGCTGCGAAGAGAGTTGTTAAGAAGGCAAGCAAGCGTGTGCCTAAGAAAGCCGCAGCTAAGCGCCCTGCAAAGAAAAGCGCGAAGAAGGCAAGCTCAAGAAGCGATCTTTCAAAGATAGTAATCCCTCCTGTCCCATCAAGAGGAACAACTTCAGTTACATCAACACCAGCTCCAGCAAAGAGTGCGAGCGCACCGGCAGCGCAAGCGCCGGCAAAGAAATCAAATAGCGTTCTATTTATAGTTATTGCAGGAGTTGTTCTTCTAGCAATTTTTGCACTCACCAACTCATCAAGTGATGATGAGGCTAAGCCAACTCCAACTGAGTCAGTTTCTGAGGAGCCAAGCGCTGAACCATCAGAGAGTGAAAGTGAAGAGCCCGCAATTACAGCCTATGAAGCTCCTACTGGCTTTGTTGCGATTAGAAATGCATCTGGTGGAGTGACCCTTCGCTGGAAGGCTCCTGCTGCAAGTGATGGATTAACTGGCTATGCCGTATCAGTCTCTTATAACGCCGTTGACTTTGTTGAAGTTTCAACAGTTGGCGCCGATCAACTTTCATTTGATATCGCACTAGCAAGTGATGAAGGTGGAACTCAATTCCTGCTGCAATCCGTCTATTCAGATGGCACAAAAGTTGATGCTGCTAAGTTCTCACTAAAGGGCAAGTATCAGAATTAATTAAATTACTAAAAGAGACCACTTCTTAAAAAAAGAGATGCGGTCTTTTTTATTTCTGTAAAACTTCGCGGATCGCAGAGACATAAGCATTAACTCCCGGTGGATTCAAATGAACTCCATCAGAGGCAAAGAACTCTGGATGATTTGCTGATATGGCATCCCAATCAACCAAGATGGTATTGGGATATCGCGAGGTGACACTCTTTATCAGCGCGTTGTTCTCACCCTTCCAAGATCTTGGAACAGCGCTATTTACTACAATAATTTTTGATTGATTCTTAACTACTTCCATTAGCGCCACAACATCGCGCTCTATTAAGCGATTGTTATTTCCTAGGTTTAATACTACTGGCGATGCGCCAACGAAGCGTTGATCAGTTCTTGCAACTTCAATTAGCTCGCCAATTTGTCGGCCAACTCTGGCATTTATTAATTCAATTCGTTCAAATTGAGCTAGAACATTTCTGATTCCAAGGATTACCGAATCTCCTGTGACCCAGAGCCCTGGGCTATCAGGGTTGGTGATTACTTGATCAACAGGTTCTGAGACTTCGGCTGCTAATTTCTCTTGCGCTGCAATTTCATCAGCTTTTCTTATTCCATCATTTGCAACCAGGGTTGTTGCACCAAGTAAAGCAACTATGGTTAATATCGTTGAAAGTTTCTGCCTGATTCGCACTGACTTGGTGCGATATTTCATGCCGCGGAACCAGAGTTCGAAATATCCACGTCTTACTGGTATTTCGATGTAGCGAAGCGAAATATCGGCAAGGGCAAATACAATCAATACTCTTAAGGCATATAAAGCCCAATCATCTCCAACTAAATCAAGTGATGGCCTGGTTAATTGAAAGACAATCCAGTGCCAGAGATAGATTCCGTATGATCTCTCACCGATCCAAATAAGCGCTTTAGTGCTCAGTATTGGTGCAAATCTAGAGGCAGGATGAACAACTGAGATTAGCGTGGCACATCCAAACAGAGCAGATAGTGGGAATGCGATTCGATAGAGCGTTGGATCACTTTCGTTGATGAAGAGAAATGTTCCAAGCAATCCCAGTAAACCAACTACCCCAATTAGATCAATGAAGTCTTGAGCTCTCTTGCTTATCTCTCTGGTGAGATTTGCTGGTTTCCAACTGACGGCTAGAGCAGATCCAAGAAACAGTCCAATGGAGTGGGTATCGGTTCCAAAGTAAACATGGCTAATAGCTGATGCTTGAGTATCAATCTGCACTGAGTAGGCAAAGAGAGCTACCCCTGATGCAATGGCTATGGCAAGTGCGACAATTGAAACTCTTTTTTTGCCAAAATACTTCAAGATAAAGAGAAGGACTAGTGGCCAAATGAGATAAAACTGTGCTTCAACTGCCAGCGACCAGGTGTGCTGCAATAAAGGAGGGCGGCCAATGCTTTCGAAATAATCCTGTTGCCTTGCAACCAGAGCCCAGTTAATAGATCCTGATAAAACATATCCAATATCAGAGACGAATCTTCTAACAGTTTCTGGAGCATAAACGCCAATAAAGAGAAGGGTGAAGATGATCATGGCAACGAGAGCCGGAAGCAATCTTCTTACGCGACTTAAATAAAAGGCTCTTAGATCAAGAGTGCCTGATCTATCGATCGATTCAAGAATAAGTACAGTAATTACATAACCTGAGATTACAAAGAAAAGATCAACTCCTAGAAAACCCCCTGGAATCCAATCAATACCTAGGTGATAGAGCAGAACTGCTAGAACTGCAACGGCGCGAAGGCCATCAACTGATTGGATATAGCGAGCGCTAGACGACATCACCGACGTTTCTTAGTTGCGCTCTTTTTACCTGGAGTTTTCTTTGCTGCGCTTTTGGCTTCACCATTTTTTGCAGCGCTAATCTTTGCAGCCACTTTGGTGTCTGCACTTGGTGTGCCATCTGCAGAAATTGCGGAGACTACCTGCTTTTGTAGCTCTGCTAGTCGATTAAATGCGCTCTCAAGTCTCTGTCTGGATTGAGAAATCGCATTTTCTGCTGAATCAAGTGACTGACTCTGAATTCGATATAAGCGCTCTGCCTCTGAAATAACTCCAGCAAGCCAGTTTCTATACTCTGAAACTTCAGTGGTTGCTTCAAGGATTAGGCGCTCTGCCTCTTTCTTAGCAGTAGCTGTGATTGCCCCACCCTCGCGCTTCTTGCTAGCCAGAAGGTCTTCAGCTTCAGAATTAGCTTGAGAGAGAATATCTGAGGCATCACTTTCTGCTGCTTCAATGTATTTACGACCGCGAGATTCTGCTTGAGAAAGAAGTGATTTAGCTTTTGCTTCAGCTTGTTCTAGAGTTGAAGTTGCTAGCTTCTTGCTCTCGTTTAATACTCTCTCGGCACTTGAGTTTGCTTTAGCTTCGCGCTGCTGAGCGGTGCGAATGATAGACATCGCAGTCTCTGTTGCCAGAATTTCAAACTCTTCCTTGCTTAGCCCTGTTATGTCGCGGCGAGAACGAAGATCGTTTAGCTGGGATTCAAGTTCGCGGATGCGATCTAGAGAGGCTGACCCTGCGGCAAGATTTGTTTTACTGGCATCACTCTCATCGCCCTTAAATCCAACCCATGATAAAAAATTCTTATCTGCCACTTTGTTCAGCTCCTCATTAGTTCAGCACTTCTTTTCGGTACTTTCAGGGGGCGTGAATCTTCCCACGACTGGCGCTAGCTTGAAAATGGGGTGATGCACTTGATTGTGGGTAGAGGCCGCGGAGGCGATGTTCTACTGGTGCGGGAGGTGGGACTTGAACCCACACGCCGAAGCACAGGTTCCTAAGACCTGCGTGTCTGCCATTTCACCACTCCCGCAAGAGTTGAAGGCGTAAGGATACCCAGTAATTGCCAGAGTCAAAAACCGCTGGAAAGTACTTAAATACGTAGCCTTTAGGTCGTGCTCGCTCCTCGCCTAGATACAGCATCAATAGTTGCTGAGATAAGAAGAACTGCGCCAGTAACCATGAACTTAATTCCAGCTGGATAGCCAAGTAGCGCCATGCCATTATCAATGACTGCTACAACAAGGCCGCCGAGGATTGCATCACTAACTTTTCCTTTTCCACCAAAAAGACTTGTTCCGCCAATAACTGCAGCACCTACTGCATAAAGAAGCGTTGAACTTCCACCAGTTGTTGGTGAGATGGAGTTTGCTCTTGAAACAAAGATCATTCCTGCAACTGCTGCAAAACCGGTACAGATCATAAATGCTGTAATTCTTACCATCTTGACATCAATACCAGCTCTGCGAGCAGCTTCAGCATTTCCACCAACTGCATAGATATGAAGGCCAAATGAGGTGCGAGAAAGAACGAAGGTGGCACCAACTAAAAGAACCAGAATTACCGGCACTACATAAGGAATTCCTCGAAGACTTACTAAATCTGGATTATTGCTGCGCTCTACAGTTAAGGCCCAGGTGGCCAGAGTTCCAATAGCAATTAAAACAAAAGTCTTTATTACCCAGAGTTTAAATAAATTATCAACTAGGCCGGCTTTTTTGCGCTTTCTAAATTTCAGTGAGCCAGAGATGAGATAAGCGCCAGCGGTGAGAAGGAAGAAAATCCAGCTATAGGAAACTGAGAGGTTTTTATTCTCAACTGCAAGAATTACTGGATCTTCAATACGAATTGTTCCGCCCTCGCCAACCAAGAGAAGTAATAGCCCCTGAAAAGCTAGGAATGTTGCAAGAGTTACCACGAATGAAGGAATTTTTAATTGGGCAACTAAATATCCAATAATTGCTCCTAGGAGAACTCCAGCAAGAACACTGATTGGAAATGCCAGATACCAGGGATAATCCATCTCAGTAATCATGATTACCAGAAGGGCGCCACAGACTCCTGCGGCATAACCAGCAGAGAGGTCAATTTCTCCAAGTAAGAGCACCTACTTTCACTAACCCCTGGCGCGGTAGTCGGATATCTCAAATTCTGAGCGGGAGCAGATAACACTTTGATAACAGGACCCTTTTTGAGTTCAAAATCAAGGCCTTTTCTCGTTGACGCAAGAAAGAAGGTGGGGTCGGTAGCCTTATCTAGGTGTCGGCCTCTAATTCACCAAATTCGCTTGAGCTTCCCCCTCATCAGCTCCTTGCCGGTGCAATTTTAGAATCTGTCAAGGCCGCTATTCTAAAAGGTGAGCTGCCAGCAGAGTTGAGTTCAAATGCAGCTCTTGATGAAATCACTATAGAGCGACCCAAGAATCGCGATCACGGTGATTATGCAACTTCAATTGCGCTCGCGCTAGCAAAGAGCGCTGGAAAACCACCAAGGCAGATTGCAGAGATTATTACTAACTCACTAAAGTTAAATGAGATTATTGAAAGAATTGAAATTGCAGGACCAGGATTTATAAATATAACTTTAGTAAAAGCTTCGCAAGGCGCTGTAGTTAATGCCATCTATGCTCAAGGCGATAAGTTTGGAGAGGTTAAGATTCTCTCTGGAGAAAAAATAAATCTAGAATTTATAAGTGCTAATCCCACCGGTCCCCTGCATCTAGGTCATACCAGGTGGGCAGCAGTTGGTGACGCCCTTGCAAGAGTTTTAATCGCAGGTGGAGCGAGAGTAGCTCGTGAGTTTTATATAAATGATCGTGGTAATCAGATGGATCTATTTGGAGCATCACTTTTCGCATCTGCCCTCGGTCAAGATAAACCTGAAGATGGTTATCAAGGTGAATACATCGATGAGTTGGCTCAAGAAATTCTCATAAAGAACCCAGAATACAAAAAACTCAGCGGGCTGAGCGCAATTGAGACTTTCCGCGAAGCTGGATATGAATTGCAATTAGCGCAGCAGAAGAGAGTTTTAGATAACTTTGGAACCCATTTTGATATCTGGTTTTCAGAGCGTTCACTTCATAGCGGTGATGGCATTGATAAAGCATTAGCAACGCTTAAATCGCAAGGTCATACCTATGAAAATGAAGGGGCCATCTGGCTTAGAACAACTGATTTTGGTGATGATAAAGATCGAGTCCTGGTTAAATCTGGCGGAGAGTTAACTTACTTCTCATCTGATACTGCTTATTATCTAGATAAGAGAAGGCGCGGCTTTGATATCTGCATCTATATGCTGGGAGCAGATCATCATGGCTATGTCGGCCGGCTTAAAGCAACGGCTGCTTGCGCTGGAGATGATCCGGAATACAACATCCACGTATTGATCGGCCAATTGGTCAAGATCATTGAAGGTGGCCAAGAGATTAAGCTCTCAAAGAGGGCCGGAACAATTATCACTCTAGAGGAGCTGGTGGAGAAAGTTGGCGTTGATGCAGCTCGCTACACCTTGATTCGCTATCCAGTTGATACTCCTATGGTTTTAGATATTGATCTGCTTAAAAAACGCACTAACGATAATCCTGTCTTTTATGTGCAATATGCCCATGCCAGAATTTGCGCAGTACTAAGAAATGCTAAAGAACTATCAATACCTTATGGAGTTAATTCCTACCAAGCAGATCTTCTAACCCACGATCGCGAGCGCGAGCTATTAGGTTCTCTTGCAGAATTTCCGAGAGTTGTTGCAAGCGCTGCAGAGCTTCGTCAACCTCATCGCATCGCTAGATATATTGAAGAGTTAGCAACTCTGTATCACGGCTTCTATAACGATTGTCGCGTCCTTCCGCTTGGTGATGAATCACCAGGTGCAATACATTCATCGAGGGCATCGCTCTGTGATGCAACGCGTCAGGTAATAAGTAATGCTTTAAATCTATTGGGCGTAAGCGCTCCGGAGAAGATGTAGCTATGAGCCAAGATCTAAATCCTGTAATGTGGCCACTTAGTGCAAGAAGAGTGAATGGCGAAATCACAATTGGCGATATCTCAGTTTGTGATTTAGCAGATGAGTTTGAAACGCCAACTTTCATTCTTGATGAATCAGACTTTAAAGCTCGAGCAAGCCTCTGGGCTAAAGCTCTACAGGAGGCATTTGGCGCAAATGCTGGAACTGCTTATTACGCAGCAAAGTCATTCATCTCAACTCAAGTTGCCCGCTGGATTGAACAGGCCGGCCTTGGACTTGATGTCTGCACTGATGGTGAATTAGCGGTAGCAATTGCAGCCAATTTCCCAGCTAAAAAAATTGAGTTACATGGAAATAACAAGTCAGAGTCAGAAATTGCTGCAGCCATTGATTACGGAGTTGGTGTAATTGTTATTGATTCACTGCAGGAAATAGATCGTGTGGCCAGAATCGCACATGAGAAGTCAGTCACGCAAAGGGTATTACTCCGTCTAAATCCTGGAGTGGATGCTGACACCCATGAAGCTATTTCAACAGGACATGAAGATGTGAAATTTGGATTTTCAATTGCATCAGGGGCGGCGTGGGATGCGATCTTGTCTGTGAAGAAACATGAAGCACTTGAGCTAAGGGGACTACATGCTCATATTGGTTCGCAGATATTTACGCCAGATTCTTTTGAATTAAGCGCTTCAAGACTTATCGCAGTCCTTGCTAAATACCGGGATGAGTTTGGAGTAGAACTTGCAGAATTAGATCTTGGCGGAGGCTATGCAATTGCGTACGTCGAAGGTGATAAACCAAGTTCTGCTAATGAAATCTTGAGTGTGATTGCAGGTAGAGTTAAGGCAGAGTGTGAGAAAGCCCTGCTAAAGATTCCAAGAATTTCTATTGAACCTGGTCGAGTAATTGTTGGCCCCGCTATGGTGACAATTTATAAAGTTGGAACAACTAAAGAGGTAACTTTGGCAGATGGCTCAACTCGCTGGTATGTATCAGTTGATGGTGGAATGAGCGATAACATTCGACCAGCCTTATATGAAGCGCAGTATTCAATTACACTTGCAAATCGCAGTAGTAGCGCCCCACTTAGAAAATCTCGAGTAGTTGGAAAACACTGTGAAACCGGGGACATCATCATCAGAGATGTGCAACTGCCTGGCGATATCTCTCCGGGTGATCTACTAGCTGTTCCCGCTACCGGCGCTTATGGGCGCAGCATGGCCAGCAATTACAACCATATGACAAGGCCGCCAGTGATTTGCGTCCTTAATGGCAAGGCGCGCAGCATTATTCGCCGCGAAACTCATCGCGACCTTCTAGCCTTGGAGATTGAAGAAGAACCAAAACAGATCGGTAAAGGTGGGGCAAAGTGATTAGCGCGCAGCAGAGTATTAACGTCGCCATGCTTGGCTGCGGCGTTGTGGGCTCAGAGGTAGCTCGCTTGCTATTGGCAGATGATGGCGATTTTGCTGCTCGATCTGGTGCTAAATTGAATTTAACTCGGATTGCAGTTAGAGATAGCAAAGCAGGGCGCGAACGGATTCCAAAAGAACTTCTTACTCAAGATGTTGAATCTGTAGTTAGCGATCCATTGGTAGATATTGTTATTGAAGTGATGGGCGGAATAGAGCCGGCTCGAACTCTAATATTGAAAGCAATCAGCAATGGAAAATCTATTATCACTGCCAATAAAGCACTGCTTGCCCAACATGGCGCAGAGTTATTTAGTGCAGCCGATAAAGCTGGGGTAGATCTCTACTATGAAGCATCGGTTGGCGGCGCAATCCCAATACTTCGCCCAATGCGCGAATCAATTGTTGGAGATCATGTAAAACGAGTTATGGGAATTGTAAATGGCACTACTAATTACATTCTTACCAAGATGGATGAAGAGGGATCATCTTTTGCAGAGGTATTAAAAGAAGCGCAGTATTTGGGATTTGCTGAGGCCGATCCCACAGCAGATATTGCAGGCCATGATGCTGCAGCAAAAGCTGCAATTCTCGCAGGCCTCGCTTTCCATTCAAGAATTACATCAAGTGATGTTTACTGTGAGGGTATTAGCCAGATCAGCGCTAGAGATGTAGCGGTAGCAAGAGATATGGGTTGTGTGATTAAGTTATTAGCAATTGCAGAGCTCACCAAAGAAAATGAGATATCAGTGCGAGTTCACCCCACACTAATTTCTCGCAAGCATCCACTTGCTGCGGTTCGTCTATCCTTCAATGCAGTGTTTATAGAAGCTCAGTCAGCTGGGGAGTTAATGTTCTATGGCAGAGGAGCGGGAGGCGAGCCAACAGCGAGCGCAATTTTGGGAGATCTAATTGCAATTGCCCGCAACAAAATTAGGGGTGGCCAGGGCCATGGCGAGAGTGATTATGCAGATTTGGCGATAGCGCCAATTGATAAAGTGAAATCACAGTATCTAATAAGACTAGATGTGGCTGATAAGCCAGGAGTTTTAGCAAATGTGGCCCAGCTATTTGCTGCCAATAGCGTCTCTATCGAAACAGTGAGACAGACTGGTCGAGGCGATAGCGCAGAGCTAATTGTTGCAACCCATTACGCCCCAGAGTCGGCGCTTAAGAAAACTGTTAAGTCGCTTGCAGATAGCGATGTAGTCAAAAGCGTTGAGAGCGTGCTTCGTATTGAAGGAAGTAAATAGTGAGCTTATTTAAAAAATCTGGCGCCCACCAATGGCGCGGCGTAATAACAGAGTATAAAAAGCGTCTACCCGTTAGCAGTAAAACTCCGATTGTTACGTTAAATGAAGGCGGTACTCCTCTTATCCACGCCTGCGTGCTTTCAGAGATGTTAGGAAATGATGTCTGGCTTAAATTTGAAGGAGCAAATCCCACAGGATCTTTCAAAGATCGCGGAATGACGATGGCTATTTCAAAAGCTGCAGAAGATGGCGCAAAAGCAGTTATCTGCGCCTCCACCGGTAATACCAGTGCAAGTGCTGCTGCTTATGCCACTAAAGCTGGAATGGTTCCAGTTGTTTTAGTTCCGCAGGGAAAGATCGCGATGGGAAAGCTAGCCCAAGCAATTGCTCATGGCGCAAAGTTATTACAAGTAAAGGGTAACTTTGATGATTGCCTAACTCTTGCAAAGCAATTATCTGAGCAATATCCAGTATCACTTGTTAATTCAGTAAATCCTTATCGAATTGAAGGACAAAAGACCGCATCATTTGAAGTTATAGATGCACTTGGTTTTGCCCCAGATATCCATGTGCTGCCAGTTGGAAATGCCGGAAACATAACGGCTTATTGGAAAGGATATACAGAGTATTACGCTGATCGAATTTCAAAATCACTTCCAGCTATGTGGGGTTTTCAAGCAAAGGGAGCAGCTCCTATTGTTCGTGGCAAGATTGTTAAAAACCCAGAGACGTTAGCCACCGCCATTCGTATTGGAAATCCGGCTTCCTGGAAGCAGGCAGAGCAAGCTAGAGATCAATCAAAAGGTTTGATCGACATGGTTAGTGATGCTGAGATATTAAGCGCCTATCGCTTGGTTGCAGCTAAAGAGGGAGTCTTTGTTGAACCATCAAGTGCAGCAGGACTTGCCGGATTGATTAAGTATAAGGCTGCAAAGAAGCTTCCAAAGGGCAAGAAGATTGTAATTACCGTAACTGGAAACGGCTTAAAAGATATTCAATGGATATTAAATGGGGCCGATAAGCCAATTACTGTCCCAGTAGATGTGAAAAAAGCTGCCAAATTGATTGGACTTAGCTAATGATGTCTAGAGGATTTAAAGATCGCCTCACATATAAAGCAACTCCGATGCAGGCAAGCGTTCCAGCAAGTTCTGCCAATTTAGGCCCCGGTTTTGATTGCTTAGCTCTAGCACTTGAACTTCGTGATACCTATGTTGCTCAAATTTTAGATGATGAAATATTTGATGTTGATGTTACTGGTCAGGGCGCAGATGAAGTTAAGAAAGATGGTAAGCATCTCGTAATTAAAGCAATGATGGCTGGTTTTGAGTTTATGGGAGGCAAACCAAGAGGTATAGCGCTTAGATGCCTGAACGAAATTCCTCATGGCAGAGGACTTGGATCATCAGCTGCTGCAATTGTTGGCGGCCTAAGTCTTTCTAGATCTCTAGTTCTTTCTGGAAGTAATTTGATGAGCGATGATGACCTAATTGCACTTGCTACAGATATTGAAGGACATCCAGATAATGTTGCTGCTGCAACCTTTGGCGGTGCAACAATTTGCTGGATGGAAGATAGAGCAAAAGTTGTAACTGGTTGTGCTTCAGGCTTTAGCGTTGACCCAAACATTCGAGCTCTTTTATTTGTGCCAGATACTCAACTTGCAACGGGCAAGGCGCGCAAAATGCTTCCCGAGCAGATATCTCATAAAGATGCCAGCATTAATTCTGGAAGATCAGCCCTTTTAGTCCATGCTTTATCTTCCAGACCAGAGCTACTTTTTGCTGCAACGCAAGATCTTCTTCACCAGAGTTATCGAAGAGAGGCTATGCCAAAATCAATGGATCTAGTCAATAAATTTAGAAAAGCTGGAGTAGCGGCAATGATCTCTGGGGCAGGGCCCTCAGTTCTGGTTTTGCACACTGCAACTAAGGCCGAGCATGACGATTTGATTCGAAGCGGGGGCGATAACTTCAAGGCGATGGATATTGAGATTTCTCCAACCGGCGTAAGGATTTCAGCGGTATAAATAGCCTCAAACGGCGGGCAAAGCCTTGGATTTGTCGGTTGAGTCGAGGCAGTGGTAGATTTCAACCTCGTAGGGCATGCATATTGAGCCCACAATCTGATACTTCCCGTAAGACCAGATAAGAAAAATCATAAATTCAAACCAAAAGATCTCACTTAAGGTCTAGAAAAGAACCATAAATGGCAGAGACAAGCACACGTGCTCGGAGAGAATCTGGCGATCTATCTGCATTGCTACTTCCTGAGTTAAGAAAAATTGCAACTAATCTAGGCATCGAAGGCGCAGCAGAGTTAAAAAAGCCTGACCTAGTAACAGCAATCACCGACCTGCAGGCCGCTAACCGCGAAGCTGCTAAAGCTGAGCGCGAAGCAAAGCGAGCTGCACGGAATCAAAAGAGACGTGACAATAATTCAAATGAGACAGCGTCATCCGAGAGTGATGATGTTCAAGATGAGGATGAAATGCCTTCAGATAATTCAAGTAATAACTCCAATAATTCAAATAACAATAATTCACGTGATAACTCTCGAGGCGATAGAGAGTGGCGCAGAGATCGCCACCGCGATAGAGGCCGTGATCGCTTTAGAGATAGAGATCGCTCAAACCGGACAGAGCGCGAGATAGTTTTAAGTGAAGATGATGTACTTCTTCCAGTCGGGGGCTTGCTAGATATTCTCGATAACTATGCATTTCTTCGAACCGCTGGATATCTTCCAGGCCCAAATGATGTTTATGTATCGCTACAGCAAGTGCGCCGATATGGCCTTAGAAAAGGCGATGTAGTCACCGGACAGGTGCGCCAAGCGCGCGAGGGAGAAAAGAGAGAGAAATTCAATGCTCTAGTTCGGCTCGACACTATCAATGGTATGGAGCCAGATACTTCAAAGGAGCGAGTAGATTTCACAAAACTTGTTCCGCTTTATCCGCAGGATCGTCTCCGTCTTGAGACTCAGCCAAATATTTTAACTACTCGCGTCATTGATTTGATTGCCCCAATAGGTAAAGGTCAACGCGGATTAATTGTCTCCCCACCAAAGGCTGGAAAAACTATGGTGCTGCAGGCAATTGCTAATGCCATTACAACTAATAATCCAGAGTGTCACTTAATGGTTGTCCTAGTTGATGAGCGCCCAGAGGAAGTTACTGATATGCAAAGATCAGTAAAGGGCGAAGTAATTGCATCAACTTTTGATCGTCCTGCAGATGATCACACCACTGTTGCTGAACTTGCTATTGAACGTGCGAAGCGCTTAGTAGAGCTAGGTCATGACGTTGTTGTATTGCTTGATTCAATTACTCGTCTTGGTCGTGCTTACAACATCGCAGCTCCAGCATCAGGAAGAATTCTCTCCGGCGGTGTTGATTCAGCTGCGCTTTATCCACCAAAGAAATTCTTTGGAGCAGCAAGAAATATTGAAGATGGTGGATCACTAACTATCTTGGCAACAGCTCTAGTTGAAACTGGCTCAAAGATGGATGAAGTTATCTTTGAAGAGTTTAAAGGAACTGGAAACATGGAGCTCAAACTGGATCGCAGATTTGCTGACAAGCGCATCTTCCCAGCAGTTGATATTGATGCATCCGGAACTCGTAAGGAAGAAATTCTTATGGGGCCTGAGGAGCTAAATATTGTTTGGAAGCTACGTCGAGTTCTACACGCCCTTGATTCCCAACAAGCACTTGAACTTCTCCTTGAGAAGATGAAGGGCACTAAGTCGAATGCTGAATTTTTGATGCAGGTTCAAAAGACCACCGTTGGTCCTGATCAATCCCCGAAGGGGGAGTAGGGCCAATTGGCTCAAATGTGGGGGCGTTAGGTAGCCTTCGCACCTAAGTGGCTGGTTCACCGAAATTCCTCGGACCCAGCTAGATGAAAAAATAAGGAGCAACGAAGATGCGTAAAGATATTCATCCTGAATATGGATATGTGATATTCCGCGATACCTCTGCAGATTTTGCAATTTTGACTCGCTCTACAATGAAAAGTGACCAGAAGATGGTTTGGAGCGATGGCAAGGAGTATCCGCTAGTTACTGTGGAAATTTCCTCAGCTAGCCATCCTTTCTACACTGGCAAGCAGCGCATCCTTGATACCGGTGGACGTGTAGCTAAGTTCGAAGAGAGAGCTAAGAAACAAAAGACCAAGAAGTAGCTTTTAAAGTAAAGGCCGTTGCCCCTTTGAGTAATTGGGGTGCGGTCTTTTCTTATTTATCGAAGTAAATTGATTTTGATTAGAAAAGGAGAGGCAAATGGCTGAGAAGAATGCCAATCGTTTCTCCACCATGCCTGAAATTCTTAAAGAGTATGAGCAACTTGAAAAAGATATGGCAGATCCATCGATTCATGCTGATCAAGGAAAAGCTCGCCAACTAGGAAAAAGATATGCCCAACTAGGACCTGTCATTGCTGGCTATCGCGCCTTTAAAAAGTCTGAAGAGGATTTAACTGCTGCTCGCGAACTAGCAGAGGTGGAACCAGAGTTTGCTGCCGAGATACCTGCGCTAGAAAAGGCTTATGAAGAATATGCAAGCGCGATGGAAGAGTTGCTGTTACCAAGAGATCCCAATGACGATCGCGATGTTATTTTAGAAATTAAAGCTGGAGCTGGCGGCGATGAATCAGCTCTCTTTGCTGGAGACCTTTTGAGAATGTATCTACGTTATGCCGAGAAGCAAGGTTGGAAGACGGAAATTATTGATGTCACTGAAAGTGATTTGGGTGGCTATAAAGATATTTCTGTTGCTGTAAAGGCTCGCGGCGGAGCAGCTGCGGGGTCAGCCCCATTTTCAAAGCTTAAATTTGAAGGCGGAGTTCATAGAGTTCAAAGAGTTCCAGAGACTGAATCCCAAGGGCGAATCCACACCTCGGCTGCAGGAGTTTTAGTACTTCCAGAGGCAGAGGAAATTGATGTTCAGATCAATATGAACGAGCTACGCATCGACGTTTATCGCTCATCTGGTCCTGGCGGACAGAGCGTTAACACCACTGATTCAGCAGTACGTATTACTCACATTCCAACTGGCATCGTAGTTTCTTGCCAGAATGAGAAGAGCCAATTGCAGAATAAAGAATCAGCGCTTCGCATTCTTAGAGCCAGAATGTTAGCCGCTGCTCAAGAGGCCGCAGATGCGGCAGCAGCTGCAACCAGAAAGAGCCAAGTTAGAACTGTTGATAGATCTGAGCGAATTCGTACCTATAACTTTCCAGAAAATCGCATCAGTGATCATCGAGTGAATTTCAAGGCTAATAATCTTGATGCAGTATTAAATGGCGAGCTTGATGAAGTAATTGGAGCGCTGCTTGAGGCTGATAAGGCAGAGAAGCTCTCAGCTGCTGAAGCATAAAATAATGAGCATCAAGCAAGTTCTAAAAGATAAAAAGGCGCAGTTTGCATCTGCTGGAATTTCAGAGGTGGATGCTGAATTAATCTTGGCATTTGTACTAGGTGTTGAACGTATGGAACTTCATGCAAGAGATTTTGATTTAGAAGTTGAGCAAGGCGAACTACTTGATGAGCTAGTTGCAAAGAGAATTTCAGGAAAGCCAACCCAATACTTAATTGGGCATGCTCCGTTTAGGTATCTAACCTTTCAGGTAGGGCAGGGCGTCTTGATTCCAAGGCCCGAGAGTGAGGCTTTAGTTGAAGCAGCACTTCTTGAGATTGAAAAAATTCGCTCAATGCACGGCCAATCAAGTAAGACGCCAGTAAGCGTTGTTGATTTAGGTTCAGGTAGTGGCGCCCTTGCCATCTCCGTTGCCCATGAGGCAGAGCAGAAGAATTGGCCAGTCACAGTTGTCGCTGTGGAAAAATCAGATGCGGCTATCGAATGGCTTAAGCGCAACATTGCAGCCTGCGATGTCTCGGTTCGCGTTATCTCTGGCGATGTTTTAGAGGTTCTAGAAGGCGTTAAGTGCGACATTGTTATTGCAAATCCTCCCTATGTCCCAGATGGCGATAAATTGCCCGAGTTAGTAATTGGAAATGAACCAAGAGAGGCGCTCTTTGGTGGTGGAGCTGATGGTCTTGAGATTCCGAAAAGATTTGTTAAGGCTGCATCTATTTTATTAAAGCCTGGCGGTCTACTGATTATGGAACACCACGAGAGTCAATCTCTCCTACTTGAGGCTGAGTTAGCAAAGGGCTACTCTGAGATAAATTTGAATTGCGATTTAAATAATCGTCCAAGATGGATTAGCGCTAGGCGAGAGGCAGAGTAATGGCAGAGAGATACTCGCTAACCGATGGCCTAATTGATAGTAATGAGTTGATCGAAAGAGCAGTGGCCTCTCTTCGAGATGGCAAGTTAATTATCGCCCCCCTTGAACACGGCTATGTGTATTTAGCAGATGCCTTCAATCATGGCGCAGTAAAGAAAATTCATAAACTACGTCAATCTCCACCAGCAACTGCAGCGCAGGTAATAGTTGGAGATGTAAAAACTGTCAAAGGAATTTCTCTCCAATTCGGTGAAACAATTACTGCGCTTGCAGAAAAATTCTGGCCCGGTCTTTTAACTATTAATCTCACCCCTGCTCAAGGTTTAGTCTGGGATTTGGGAGATGCAAGAGCCTTAAATGAAATTTCAGTGCGAGTGCCAAGCGCAGAATTTATTCGAAGCGTTGCACTTGCCTCAGGTCCGCTAGCTGTTGGAGCAGCCTGCCTATCTGGAAGACCTGCTCCAAGAAAATCTACTTTCTTTCCAGCCTTAGATAGTGATTATGCAGCGCTCTTTGACCTAGGTGAACTGCCAGAGGGGCCAAGCTCTACCGTTATTGCTATTGAGCAAGAAGGGGCGAGACTGGTGCGTGCGGGAGCAATATCACTTGCCGACCTGCGCTCTGTTTCTGCCAATATTTCAGTTCCCGCCTAGGATTTAGGCCATGTCAGAGACTTTCTTCGGCCCAGATTTTCAAGCCCTGCAGGGACAAGATCCAGAGATTGCTGCAATCTTAATATCTGAACTTGATAGACAGCGCGAAAATCTTCAATTAATAGCTAGTGAGAATTTCACATCTCCAGCAGTTCTTGCCGCCCTTGGTTCAACCCTTTCAAATAAATATGCTGAAGGCTATCCAGGAAAACGTTATTACGGAGGATGCGAAGAGGTTGATAAAGCTGAAGTAATTGGAATTGCAAGAGCTAAAGAGTTATTCGGGGCAGAACATGCAAATCTGCAACCACACTCTGGAGCAAGTGCCAATGTTGCGGTTTATCAAGCTTTCACAAAGCCTGGAGATACCGTTCTTGCTATGTCACTTCCTCATGGCGGTCATCTAACCCATGGATCTAAAGTTAATTTCTCTGGTAAGTGGTTTAACGTTGAATCATATGGAGTAAGGCAAGATAACGAGTTAATTGACTATGACGAACTTCGCGATATCGCGCTACGAGTTAAACCAAAGATGATCTGCTCAGGAGCCACTGCCTATCCAAGCTTGATCGATTTTAAAACAGTTAGAAGTATCTGTGATGAAGTTGGGGCAATTATGTGGGTCGATGCAGCTCACTTCATTGGTTTGGTTGCCGGAAAAGCTATTCCTTCACCGGTTGAATATGCAGATGTTGTTTCGTTTACTACCCATAAAGTTTTAAGAGGTCCTCGAGGTGGAATGATTTTGAGTAAGGCTGCTCATGCATCTGCCATTGATAAAGCAATATTTCCAGGGATGCAGGGCGGACCAATTATGAGCGCAGTAGCTGCAAAAGCTATTGCCTTAAAAGAGTGTGCCACGCCGCAATATCAGGCCTATGCCAAGCAAGTAATTGTTAATGCGAAAGCACTCGCCAAGTCCTTAGAGGATGAGGGAATGAGAGCAGTATCTGGGGGAACAGAGACCCACCTAGCACTCATTGATATTCGCTCAACTGGGGTAAATGGAAAAATAGCTGATGAGAGATGCGGCAGAGCTGGAATTTCACTAAATAAAAATGCCATTCCTTACGATCCAGAATCACCTGCGGTAACAAGTGGAATAAGAGTTGGAACACCAGCAGTGACTACGCAAGGCATGGGCACCGAGCAGATGCCAGTGATTGCTTCTTTCATCGCTCGCGCCATTAAAGATGGAGAAGATGAGGCAAAGATTGCTCAGATTCGCAAGGAAGTAAATGCACTAACTGCAAAGTTCCCTGTCTATCCAGCCTAATGCGCGAATACCTCTTAACTCTTTTAATCGCTGCAGTACTTACTTATATGTGCACTCCTCTGGTTCGCTCTCTTGCGCTGCGCTCAAAGGCTGTTGCATCAGTTAGAGAGCGCGATATTCATACGCAAGTAACCCCGCGTTGGGGTGGGGTAGCGATGTGGCTAGCCATGGGAGCAACATTAGTAATGGTAGGTAGCCTTAATTTAGTCGGAAAGGCTTACTCGCAAGAACTACTAGGAATATTTCTTGCTTCAACCTTTGTGCTCTTAATTGGCGCTCTCGATGATCGCTATGAATTAGATGCAATTACAAAGTTAGCAGGTCAAGGCCTGGCAGCAGCAATACTTTTGATTTTTGGAATTCAAATTCTCTGGCTACCAATAGATGGAATCATTGTTCTTCCAACAAATATTGGTCAGCTATTAACAGTAGTTGTGGTTGTTGTAATTATTAATGCGGTTAACTTCATAGATGGTCTAGATGGTCTTGCTACCGGAATTGTTGGTATCTCTGCGGCAGCATTCTTTGGCTTCTCATATCTATTGGCCGTTGAAAATGGCTTTAGTCGGGCTGGCGCGCCATCTCTTGTTACGGCAATCGTCATTGGCTGCTGCCTAGGTTTTCTGCCTCATAACACCCATCCCGCAAAGATATTTATGGGTGATTCTGGATCGATGTTCCTAGGTTTGCTTCTTGCAGCATCAGCTATTACTTTGATGGGCCAAATTGATGCTAACGCAGTATTTGCAGAAAATATTGGACCCGCCGCCCTTCCACTTCTCTTGCCATTTGCAGTTCTTGCTATTCCATTACTTGATCTAGCGCTGGCAGTTCTGCGTAGAGTTAAATCGGGACGCTCGCCCTTTGCCCCTGATCAAGAGCATCTCCATCATAAGTTAATGGCATGGGGAAATTCGCAACAAAGAAGTGCAGTGATTCTCTACTTAGTTACTGCCATGCTTGCTCTTCCGGCGATGCTCTCAGCATTTATTCCGCTATGGGCAGCACTTCTAGTTGGCGCTCTACTACTTCTTAGCGCCGTAATTACCACCAAGCTAGAGAAGAAGGTCAAGGCATAGATGGACATTGCATCATCTAATAAACAGATGTGGCGCGGAGCATTAAGCGCATCACTTGTTGCAACTGTACTTGCAATTGTCTTTTTTACTATTTACTTAGGCGCTCCAGGTTTTTTTGGTAGCGCTCTTGCAAGTTTTGTGGTTTTGATATTTTTTTCAGTTTCAATTGTGGTTGGGATATTAAGCAGAAACTCAGATCCAATTTCAGTAATGGCCCTTGCCCTAATGTCTTATTTCATTAAGCTCTTGCTAATTGCCCTCTTTCTAATTGCGGTCACGCGTTTAAGCGAGCCTGACTCACTTGATAGGTCTGCCTTTGGGATAAGCGCTCTGGCGATCTCTGCCGCATGGCTATCTGGCGAGGTTCGGGCTTTCTTTAAACTACGACTAGAGTTACCTCAACCTAAGAGCCAATCAAAGGAGTGATGATGAGCAGTAATGAGCCAAAGAGACCGAGCGAAGACAATGCCTTCTGGACCATCTTTGGATACATGCTCTCAGGGCTTCTAATTTGGGGCGGAATTGGCTGGGGGCTTGATCAATGGCTTAATACCGGCTTCTTCCTTCTGGCCGGCCTTCTTTTGGGAATGGGATCAGCTCTTTATCTAGTCTGGCTCCGCTTTGGACGAAAGTAAGAGAGCCCCCATCGAATTTAAGTAAGGCAAGTAACCCATTTGACCCCTATTTTGGCTAAAGTGAATTTCTCAACCTGGCCTCTTGCCCATAGGGTTACCCCGTCTTCCCTATGAAATAAGGTCCAATAACGCTTCAAGGAGTTCTTTCTTGCTTAGTTATGCAGCCGAGGTTGGCAAGGATGAGGGATTTAATCCCCCCGATGCCGGAGACTTCAACCTCCCTCCATTTATTGAAGGTAATGAGTTTGCAACTAAGCCAATTCTTCTAGTTTTTCTCTCCGTAATTTTGATTTCAATCTTCTTCATACTCGCATCAAGAAAGGCCGCATTAGTTCCATCAAAACTCCAATTCGCGGGAGAGTCGGTCTATTCATTTGTAAGAAATGATTTAGGGCGCGAAGTAATTGGCCATGAGTTTATGCGCTTTGTTCCATATCTGTTTACTCTCTTTACTTTCATTCTTGTTAATAACGTATTTGGAATTGTTCCTATGCTGCAATTTCCAACGATGTCGAGAATCTCATTTCCTTATGTTCTAGCCGCCTTCACATTCTTTATCTTCCATTATGTAGGAATACGCAAGCAAGGCTTCCTCAAATATATGAAAGAGATTATGTTCCTACCAGGAATTCCAAAACCTGCCTACATCTTGATCACCCCTCTTGAGCTTGCCACTTACTTTTTAGTTCGCCCACTGACTTTAAGTCTTCGTCTCTTTGCCAATATGTTTGCTGGCCACCTACTTCTCTTGGTATTTATCTTGGGTGGAGAGCACTTGCTGCAAGGAGTAATTGGACTTAAATTGATTAGCCCATTTGCCTTTGCCATCGGTATTGCGCTGACATTCTTTGAATTTATGGTCCAATGCCTGCAGGCCTATATCTTTACGCTTCTAACAGCTCTATATATCGCCGGAGCGTTAGCAGATGAGCATTAAATAACGAGATTTACTCACGATAACGCTCGGTTATTGTGAAGGATAAAGAAGAAGGAAAGGTAAGAAACATGGAAGGCACACTCAACCTGGTCGGTTTTGGCCTGGCAGCGATTGGACCGGGTATTGCAACCGGACTTATTTTCGCCGCATATATCAATGGAGTAGCACGTCAGCCAGAGGCTCGAAGCGTTCTCCAGCCGATCGCATTCCTAGGCTTTGCACTCGCTGAAGCTCTAGCGCTATTCGGTCTAGTTCTAGCATTCGTTCTCTAGAGTCAAGCAAATAAGCATGCGCTCTATTGAATTGGCGGCAGAGGAGTTAAATCCTTTAATTCCGCATACCGCAGAGATAATTGTTGGCTTCATCGCCTTCTCACTTCTCTATCTGGTGCTGCGACGCGCAGTTGTTCCACGTTTTGAAAAAGCATTTGCTGAAAGAACAGATGCGATTCAAGGCGGTATGGAGCGAGCTGAGAAGGCACAAATTGAAGCAGAGGCGGCTCTTAAGCAATATAAAGTTCAACTCCAAGATGCTCGCGGCGAAGCTGCAAGTATTCGAGAAGAAGCCAGAGCCCAAGGCGCTGCAATCATTGAAGAGATGCGAGTCAAAGCTCAAGAAGAGGCAACTCGTATCGCTGCAAGCGCGCAAGCTGCCATTGAGTCAGAGCGTCAAGCAGCGCTTACTTCACTTCGTAATGAAGTTGGAACTCTTGCAACGCAGTTGGCATCAAAGATTGTCGGAGAAGCACTCGATGACCAGGTCCGCCAGTCAAGAATTGTGGATCGTTTCCTAGAAGATCTGGAGAAGAGTAAGTAAAAATGAGTAAAGCAATGGCAGCACTGGGTGGGGCATCTCGCCAATCACTTATCGCTGCTCGCAAATCACTTGATGAGCTCTTAAAGGGCTTATCAGCAGCAGATGCATCTGCGCTCTCTGCTGATTTATTTGCCGTTGTTGCAACTCTTGATTCCTCAACTCCACTTCGCCGCGCACTAACTGATAACTCAAGGGATGCTAATTCCAAAGCAGAACTTGCGAAAGAACTCCTTGCTAAGAGCACATCTAATCTGGCTATTAAGCTGCTAATTAGCCTCACCGCCCTTCGATGGTCGAGCCCATCGAATCTTGGTGATGTTATTGAGCAATTAGCGGTTGAAGCTGAGGCATCCGTTGCTAATCAAAGTAACGAACTAGATCGACTTGAGGAGGAGATTTTTCAGTTCTCAAGAATCGTGGCGAGCGATCTAGAACTTCGTCAGATTCTCAACTCTTCAAAATATTCAAGTGAGGGCAAGCGAGTTCTTGTTGCAAAATTATTGGCATCAAAGGTATGTCCTTCAACTTCAAGACTACTTGCCTCATTGGTAAGTGGAATGCGGGGAAGAAGTATTGAAAAAACTATCGCCTTTTATGCCAGCGCCGCTGCTGCAAGAAAAATGAGAATAATTGCTCATGTTAAGAGCGCAGTTGAATTAAGCCAGGCTCAGAAAGACAAATTAGCTAGCAGCCTCTCTGGCAAGATCGGGCAGCCAGTGAGATTAAATGTTGAACTTGATCCAAAAGTTTTGGGTGGTCTATCCATCCGATTTGCAGATGAATTGATTGACGCCACAATCGTCAATCGTTTGGCCGACGCGGGCAGAGCGCTCGCAGTATAGGGAGAGAAAAAATCATGGCGGAATTAACGATTCGACCTGAAGAGATTCGTGATGCCTTAGCAAACTTTGTTAAGTCATACGATCCAGGTAGCGCATCACGCGATGAGATAGGTACCGTCGTTGAAGCTGGCGATGGCATTGCTCGCGTGGAAGGACTTCCATCGACAATGACTAATGAGCTTCTAAAGTTTGAAAATGGCACCTTAGGACTTGCGCTAAACCTTGATGTGCGCGAGATCGGTGTTGTTATCTTGGGTGAGTTCACCGGAATTGAAGAGGGAACAACAGTGCGTCGCACTGGAGAAATTCTCTCGGTTCCAGTTGGCGATGGCTTTTTAGGAAGAGTGGTTGACGCCCTCGGTCGCCCAATTGATGGCAAAGGTGAAATCAAGGCAGAAACTTCTCGCGCACTTGAACTACAAGCCCCATCAGTTGTTCAAAGACAGCCAGTTAAAGAGCCTCTAGCTACTGGAATTAAAGCAATTGATGCAATGACTGCAATCGGCCGCGGTCAGCGTCAGTTGATCATCGGAGATCGTCAGACTGGAAAGACTGCGGTTGCAATTGACACCATTATTAACCAGCGCGATAACTGGCGAAGTGGTGATAAGAAGAAGCAGGTTAAATGTATTTATGTAGCAATTGGTCAGAAGGGTTCAACTATCGCATCTGTTAAAGGAGCGTTAGAAGAAGCTGGAGCGATGGAGTACACAACCATTGTTGCAGCGCCAGCATCTGATCCAGCAGGATTTAAGTACCTCGCTCCCTACACCGGTTCTGCTATTGGTCAGCACTGGATGTATGGCGGGGGACATGTACTAATTGTTTTTGATGATCTCTCCAAGCAAGCTGAGGCTTATCGCTCCGTCTCACTCTTGCTTCGCCGTCCACCAGGTCGTGAGGCATATCCTGGCGATGTCTTCTACTTACACTCCCGTCTTCTTGAGCGCTGCGCAAAACTCTCTGATGAGTTGGGTGGCGGCTCAATGACTGGTCTTCCAATTATTGAAACAAAAGGTAATGACGTTTCAGCCTTCATTCCAACAAACGTTATTTCAATTACCGATGGACAGTGCTTCCTTGAAACCGATCTCTTTAACTCAGGAGTTCGCCCTGCTATCAACGTTGGTATCTCAGTTTCTCGCGTTGGTGGTTCGGCTCAGACTAAAGCGATGAAGAAAATCGCTGGTCGCCTCCGTCTTGATCTTGCACAATTTCGCGAGCTAGAGGCATTCGCTGCCTTCGGTTCAGATCTTGATGCAGCTTCTAAGGCGCAACTAGAGCGCGGCGCACGTTTGGTTGAGCTACTCAAGCAGCAGCAATACACACCATTCTCACTAGAGAGAATGATTGTCTCGATCTGGGCTGGAACCACAGGACAGCTCGATTCGATTCCAGTTGCTGATATCCGCCGCTTTGAATCAGAGTTTCTTGATTATGTTGGGCGCGAACAAAAGGCCATCTTTGATGTTATCGCTGAGAGCAAAGAGCTAACCGATGACACTGTTGCCAAATTGACCGCAGCCATTAATACCTTCAAAGAGCAATTTGCTTCTTCATCAGCATCTGCTGTTAATGAAGCCCCTGCTCAAGCTGAAGGCAGCGATGGCACCGAGCAGATTACGAAATATAAGAAGTAGATAAATGGGCGCTCAACTACGCATCTATCGTCGACGCATTCGCTCGGTTAAAGCGACTAAGAAGATCACCCGTGCCATGGAGTTAATCTCGGCATCGCGTATCGTCAAAGCGCAGCAACGAGTAGCAGCATCGACCCCGTACGCAAATGAATTAACGCGTGCGGTGAGCGCAGTTGCCACATTTTCAAATACTGATCACCCGCTAACTACCGAATCGACAAATCCAAAGCGCGCTGCAGTGTTAATCATTACTGCAGATCGAGGAATGGCTGGGGCTTACTCATCAAGTGCAATTAAGGAAGCAGATGGCCTAGTCATCACACTCAAAGAGCGCGGTCTTGAGGTAAACACCTACCTGGTGGGAAGAAAGGCCGTTAACTACTTCAAATTCCGAAACCGCCCAATTAAGAATTCTTGGACTGGCTTTTCTGATAATCCAACTTATGCTCACGCTAAAACAATTGCTGATGAATTAATTCCAGCATTTATTGCCGATGCTGCAACAGATATCAATGGTGTGGATGAACTCCATATCGTTTATACCGAATTTAAATCAATGATTGCTCAGATTGCGATGAACAAGCGGATGCTTCCGCTAGAAGTTGTTGAAGCTGAAGGCCCAGCTCCTGCAGGGCTGCTACCAATGTATGAATTTGAACCTAATGCAGCAGAAGTACTCAACGCCCTTCTGCCACGCTATATCGAGTCGCGCGTCTATAACGCACTTCTGCAGTCGGCAGCCTCCGAACATGCAGCAAGACGACGTGCGATGAAGTCAGCAACAGATAATGCTGACGAGCTAATAAAGTCGTTGACCAGACTTGCAAACGCGGCCCGTCAGGCCGAAATTACGCAAGAAATCAGTGAAATCGTCGGCGGCGCAGACGCGCTCGCCTCAGCAAGCGCAGGGAGCGAATAATGACAACTAAGACAGCAACCGGACGCGTAGCGCGCGTAATTGGACCGGTCGTTGATATCGAATTTCCAGCAGATTCGATGCCTGCGATCTATAACGCGTTAAACGTAGAGGTAACACTTGGCGGTGAGATGCGAAAGCTCACACTAGAGGTCGCCCAACACATTGGCGATAACTTGGTGCGCGCTATCTCAATGCAACCAACCGATGGAATGGTTCGTGGCGTTGAGGTAAGTGATACCGGAGCGGCAATCTCTGTTCCAGTCGGAGATGTCACAAAGGGCCATGTATTTAACGCCCTCGGTGAATCACTTGATGTGCCAACCTCATCTCTTGATATCAAAGAGCGTTGGCCAATTCATAGAACTGCTCCTGCCTTTGATCAACTTGAGTCAAAGACTGAGATGTTTGCAACCGGAATTAAAGTTATCGATCTTCTAACTCCTTATGTTAAGGGTGGAAAGATTGGTCTCTTTGGTGGTGCTGGAGTTGGTAAAACAGTTCTTATCCAAGAGATGATCTATCGCGTTGCTGAAAACTTCGGTGGCGTTTCAGTATTTGCCGGCGTTGGTGAACGTACTCGTGAGGGTAACGATCTATTTTTGGAAATGACTGAGACCGGAGTTATCAATAAGACAGCTCTAGTCTTTGGTCAGATGGATGAACCACCTGGAACGCGTCTACGCGTTGCACTCTCAGCTCTAACAATGGCGGAGTATTTCCGTGATGTTCAGAAGCAGGATGTGCTCCTGTTTATCGATAACATCTTCCGCTTTACTCAAGCAGGATCTGAGGTTTCAACACTTCTTGGTCGTATGCCATCTGCTGTGGGATATCAACCAACTCTTGCTGATGAAATGGGCGTGCTTCAGGAGCGTATTACTTCAACTAGAGGCCACTCCATTACCTCGATGCAGGCTATTTATGTCCCAGCTGATGACATTACAGACCCAGCGCCGCACACCACATTCACCCACCTTGATGCCACCACAGTTCTCTCTCGTCCAATTTCAGAACTTGGTATTTATCCTGCGGTGGATCCACTCGATTCAACTTCGCGCATTCTTGATCCTCGCTACATTGGTGAGAATCACTTCCGAGTAGCAAACCGCGTGAAGCAGATCTTGCAGAGATATAAAGATCTTCAAGACATCATCGCCATTCTTGGTATCGATGAACTCTCTGAAGAAGATCGAATTCTCGTTGGTCGCGCTCGCCGTATCCAGCGCTTCCTATCTCAAAATACCTTCGTAGCTAAGGTATTTACTGGACTAGATGGTTCATTTGTTCCACTAACTGAAACCATTGCAGCATTTGATGCTGTAGCAAATGGAGATTATGACCATATTCCAGAGCAGGCCTTCTTTATGTGCGGCGGATTAGAAGATGTCGAACGTAAAGCTGCAGAGTTGGCAAAGAAGTAAAAGATGTCAGATAAAACGCTAACCGTTGAGTTCGTAACGCCAGAGAAGCGAGTCTTCTCTGGCAAAGCGATCTCCCTATCTGCTAGAACGCTAGAAGGTGATCTTGGAATATTGGTAGATCACACACCACTTCTAGGAGTTTTAGTAGATGGCAAAGTCAGTATTGAGGGTGTTGACGGCAGCGTACAAGAGTTTGAAGTCAGCGGCGGATTTATCTCTGTTGCTAATAATCGTATTTCAGTTTTAGGTGAGAGTGCGACGCAGTAGCTTTTTCTTAATCGCCCTTGCGCTCACATTGAGTGCTGGGCCAGCACTTGCGCATTACCCAGTCAATCTAAAGCCTTCACATAACACTGTCTCAAAGAGCCCAATTCTGCTTGATGGCACTATCTCATTTGCTGTTTATGCAGACTTTTCTAAGGCTAAAGATCAGCGAAGTGTTCGGTTTGCCTTGAAAGAAGGGGATAAATTAAACGTCGAATACTTGATTCTTGATGCGGCCCCAAATAATAAGTTGAAGAGCTCCCAACTTCCAGGTGTCACTATAACTACGCCATCAGGAAAGAAAATTGTGATGAAGATTAATGAACGATCACCTTTTTATGAACCATATGGCAAGAAGAATTACTTATTCCTCTCAAGAATCTCGCAGAGAGCTGAAGCTGGAATTTACTCCATCACAGCTACTGCAAAGAGAAAGTCATCTGCTGTAATTGCAATTGGCAGAACTGAAACCAGGGGTGAGTACCTAGAAGTTGGAAGTAGTGCTGGGACTTGTCCAATAACTTTAAAGAGTGAAGAAGTAATTTCAGAGGCCAGGGCAAACCAGTTGATCTCTATGAGCGAAGAAGAGGCAGAGATTTGCGCAGCTGCTAACTCTTGGATTTATCGAATTGGCGAGAGAGATGGCGAAGGATTTATGCTGACTAAGGATTATCGAACCAATAGAGTTACAGTCAGTATTGAGTCAGGTTTTATCACAAAAGTGAGCGTTGGCTAAAGCTTTAATCAACTCTAGTTACATCTGCTCCAAGTCCTTGAAGTTGCTGGGCAAAATCTGGATAGCCACGATCAATGTGATGGCCACCTTCAATAAAGGTAATTCCATCGCTAACTAAACCTGCAAGAACTAGGCCAGCTCCAGCTCTAATATCTGAGGCAACGACAGGAGCTGAAGATAGCTCTTTGATTCCGGTAATTGAAGCGTGATGGCCATCAACTCTAATCTTTGCTCCAAGGCGCAAGAGTTCATTGACAAACATGAAACGACCTTCGAAGACATTTTCAGTCACTAGGGAATCACCTTCGGCGATTGCATTTAAGGTGATTACAAAGGGCTGTAGATCAGTTGGAAATCCAGGATAGGGCAGGGTTGCTACATCGATAGCTGTTGGCCTTCTATCCATTTTCACTCTTATTCCATCGGAAATACTGGTAATTACCGCCCCTGCTGAAACTAGTTTTTCTAAAGGCAGCTCTAAATGCTCAGGCCTTGCGCCGTGAATGCTGATGTCTCCTACGGTCATAACCGCTGCAAATGCCCAAGTTCCAGTAACGATTCGATCGGAAATTGCAGTGTGAGTCGCGCCTTTAAGTGATTTAACTCCAGTAATTGTGATTGTTGAGGTGCCAAGTCCTTGAATATCTGCTCCCATTGCAATTAAGAAGTTTCCAATATCAACAATATCTGGCTCTCTTGCAGCATTTTCAAGCGTGGTTACTCCTGATGCTAGAACTGCTGCGCTCATAATGTTTTCAGTAGCGCCAACACTAGGAAATTCAAGTTCAATCAGCGTTCCAGTTAATCCTTTGGCAGCACTTGCAATGATGTAACCATGTTCGTTGTGAGATTCAGCTCCAAGTGCGACAAGGCCCTTAGTATGAAAATCAAGTCCCCTTGAACCAATGGCATCTCCGCCAGGAAGAGCAACTTCTGCCTTTCCAAGTCTTGCAACCAGGGGACCTAAAACATTTATTGATGCGCGAAGTTTTCTAACCGATTCATACTCAGCGCGATAACCTGGTGTTTCTGGCACATCAATTGTGATGCTCTTTGATTCAAAGTCTCTGGATATTTTGCAACCTAGCCTCTCTAGTAGCTCTGCCATCATGGAGACATCTGCAATGTCTGGAACATTTCTAATCGTTGAGCTTCCTGGCGCAAGTAGTGAGACTGCCATTAATTTTAAAACTGAGTTCTTAGCTCCAGAGATATAGACATCGCCAGCTAATCGCGCGCCACCAACGACGCGGAAGCGATCGGGGTTTATCTGCCCGGCTATGGGATAGAGCTTGGCCATAAACTCCTCTTGATTCCTTCCCAATTCCAAGTATTTGCCTACCTAAGTGGCTACATCGTAACGACTCTATTAGGGTGAGCCCATGGTAAATCTGACTCGTATTTATACAAAAACTGGCGATGATGGCACAACATCACTTGGGGATATGAGTCGAACCTCTAAGAATGACCCACGTCTTGAGGCATATGCCACCGTTGATGAGGCAAATTCCTACATCGGAGTAGTGCTAGCTAGCGCCAATTTAGATAAAGAGATCTCAAAATTATTAGTTCGAATTCAGAATGATCTATTTGATGTAGGAGCAGATCTCTGCACCCCAGTAGTAGATAACCCAGAGCATGAACCGCTGCGAGTTTTGCAATCTCAAGTTGATTACATTGAAGCCCAAATCGATCATTACAACGCAAGCCTTGCTCCTTTGAAGTCCTTTGTTCTTCCTTCAGGAACTCCAGCTTCGGCTCACCTGCATGTTGCAAGAACTGTTGTCAGGCGCGCTGAGCGCAGAACCTGGCAGGCAATCCATTCATTTGGAGAGGGCGTAAATAAACTAACAGCAAAGTATTTGAATCGTTTATCAGATTTGCTCTTCGTTCTTGCTCGCTATGAAAATAGAGAGAGTGGCGATCAACTCTGGGTTCCAGGAAAGAATCGCTAGCTTCTTAATATCGCCTGAGCAACGCTTATCTCTTTTTCAAAAACTAGTATTTTTGGACCACCCTTTGTTTGAGTCAAAGTTGCTTTAATTCCATGTTCATCTAATTTCAACCTCAACATCTCACCCTCTACAAAGTTACTTGGTGAGGCAACAACCTTTAATAAACCATATTCGTCTTCATCACCAATCTTCATAGGTTTTTCAACTAAAGATGAGCCACGAGAAAAAGCCCATTTAAGCAAAATAATAAACAAGCCCATTACTGCAAAGCCAGCAAATGATGTGAAGAACAAAGTGTTGTTTATGCCACCAAGCATTACTGCCTCCTATGAATTACTTGGGCTAGCAGTTGGGGTGGGGGCAACAATGGGTGAGTAAATATTGCCTGGTTTTGGTTTATTTGTTGAATCCCTATGGCAAATTACCTTGATTGATCCGATAGAAGTTCCTGGGGTTACCTCTGCTCCACTTATAAGAAAGATAGTAGCTAGCGCCTTTTCTTTGCTGCTCTTGTGATAGGTAGTTAGTGTTCCAATTTTTTCCTTACTTAAATCTGAGGCTTTTAGGGCAAAAATCGAAGAATTAACCTCCCACCACTTACAGCCGGTTTCAGAGGCAACAAAAACTGCGCCGCAAGCAAACTCTTCACAAGTTTTAACTAGTGGTTGAAGTGACTTCTTTGCAGAAAGTAAGCCGAGTACATCTTTACCGCTTGGAACTTTGGCGTAGACGCCTTCTTTGCCTTTAAAACCTTCAGGGGGCCATTTAGCTGCAGGTGAAGGGATGGGCTTAGCGGTTTTCTTTGCAACGACTTTGATCTGATCTGCTTGGCCAGTTGCTGTTGAAAGCAGAGTTGCGGCAAGGCAGGTGAACAAGATCTTTACTAGCTTTGAGTTCACGGAGGTAATCTTGCCTTAATTACGAGAGAATATCCCTGTGAGTCCTCGGAGAAATAGACCAAAGCAGCGTGGTCGCAAGATAAAAAACGATGAAGAGAGTGATTCCCCCTCGCATCAAAGCATTGAAGAGCATAGCGAAGGCATCTATATGGTCCGCAAAATCACCGGCTCATCGTCCAATAAGCCATACCGCTGCCCAGGATGTGATCAGTTAATTCCCATGGCAACACCACATATCGTTGCTTGGATTGAACATGATGTGGAATCTCGCAGACATTGGCATAGCGCTTGTTGGAGTAAGAAAGATAAGAGAAAACCAAAAATCGAGAGAAGTAGAAACGCCCCTAGGTTTTAACGTCTGCGACGTTTATGCAAAATCTTTGTTAACAACATAACTATTCGATCAGCTCTCTGGCTTCTATCAAAAGTTGTGAAATTAATTGGAATTCTAAATCTAGGCTTGATTATCGCTCTTGGATAGGTGAATTCAAGGAGGCCCTCTGCGCCATGAGTTCTTCCATACCCACTATCTTTAATGCCACCAAAGGGAAGAGAACTTACTGCGGTATTTGAAAAAGCTGAGTTGATTGAAACCATTCCACACTTAAGTAGTGAGGCGATTCTCTTGCCATTTTTCTTTGACCAGACAGCAGCACCAAGGCCATAGTTACTAGCATTTGCTAGATCAACTGCCTCATCCATATTTCTAACAGTATTGATGATTAAAGTAGGGCCAAAAGTCTCATCACTTATTGCTTTTGAATCCTCAGGCACATCAGCCAAAATTACAGGGCTAACAAAATTGCCTTTTACAGCAGACTTATTGCCAAAGAGAAAGCGTCCGCCGCATTTTTCAGCATCATCGATATGGGCTTTGATGACTTTTAGTTGAGAAGGCATAGTGGCAGGTCCATAGTTGGCGCCATCTTCATAACCAGCTTTGATTTTTGTCGCCTGCTCCACAATTAAAGTAGAAAACCTCTCAGCAACATCTCTATGGACATAAACCCGCTCCGCTGCAATACAGGATTGACCAGCATTAGCCATGGCGTGCCAGAGCGTTACTTCAGCAGCTTTCTTCAAATCAGCGTCGCGATCAATTAATACTGCATCTTTTCCACCGCACTCAAGTAGCACGGGGGTCATATTAAGAGCGCAGGCTGCTGCAACTAATTTTCCAGTTTTAGTCGATCCAGTAAAGGAAATTTTGCCCACTTTTGACTTTGTAAGTGCAGCTCCAGTTTCAGCTCCACCCGTTATTACTGTGAAGATATCTGCAAATGGAGCGATACGTTTCCAACTCTCTCCAAGCCATGCACCAACTGCTGGAGTAAATTCACTTGGCTTAAAAACTACAGTATTTCCAGCGGCCAAGGCATAAGCAATAGAGCCAACAGGAGTAAAGAATGGATAGTTCCAAGGTCCAATAATTCCGATTACGCCAAAGGCAGATCTCTGAACTTTCGCTGCCATATTAAACATCAATAAACCTGAGGGACGTGATTGATCACTTAACACTTTTGGTGCATATTTTGCTGCCCAGCCAATATGTTCAATTGCAATGCTGACTTCAAGGCGAGCATCACTTAAAGGCTTTCCTGTCTCGCGATGGATTAGATCTGCGCTGCTTTCAATTTCGCGCGTTAAAATTGATGCCCAATCGCGAAGAATTATTCCGCGCCTTCTAAAACTTAACGAAACCCAATGCTCACTTGCAATATTTGCCTTAGCAACAGCCTCATCAACTTCTTTGGCAGATGTTTGGGGAAAAACGCCAATTACATCGCCAGTTGCTGGATTTAAGGATTCGAAGGTTTTCATACTCAGGGATAAACTTACAGGCATGGCGGAGTTGATACGACCCAGCACAGTTCTGCCCGCCGAGCGCAGCGCTATTGCCTTTCTCACCAGCGATGGACTCGAGTTAATAGGTGAAATAGCTAGACCCATCCAAGATAACCATGGAATTGGCCTGCTCTGCCTTCATCCTCTTCCAACCCACGGCGGGATGATGGATAGCCACATCTATAAAAAAGCTGCAAATCGCCTTCCACACCTAGCAGGAATTAATGTGATTCGCTTCAACACTCGTGGCACCAAAAGTGATCAAGGATTGAGTGAAGGTCAGTTCGGGGAAGGAATTACTGAGAAAGAAGATGTCATTGCCGCAATTAATTACTCTTTTGATGAACTTGGAATAAAGAAACTATGGGTTAGCGGATGGTCTTTTGGAAGTGATTTAGCTTTAAAGTATGCAAGAGATGAAAGAGTAATGGGGCTAATACTTCTCTCACCGCCTCTGCGCTTTTCAACAACTGAAGACCTTGCTTTCTGGGGGCAAGATGGCAGAGCTATCACTGTGCTAATTCCAGAGTTTGATGATTACTTAAAGCCAGATCAGGCTAAGCAGCGATTTGCTCCAATTCCTCAAGCAGAACTTATCGCCATCAAAGATGGTAAACATTTATGGGTAGGTGAGCCCTTTGTTCATAGAGTCTTAAGTGAAATAGTTAAAGTCATTTCTCCAGAACGTTTGCCTCTACCGCTTGAGATTTAATTCAAGCATTATCAGTTTTTGGAAAGACCACTTCATCCATTATTAGCAATATCGCAGCAGCGATTGGAACAGCAAGGATTCCGCCAACCAAACCAAGAAGAGAGGTTCCAAGAAGGGCTGCAACGATTGTCACTAAGCCTGGAATGGCAAGTGAGCGTTTCATAATTCTTGGTGTGATAATGAAATTCTCAATCTGCACATATGCGGTATAGAGAATTAGAGCAAGAAGAGCCTTACTTGGAGATTGGGTAAGAGCGACCAAAATAACAATGCTGGCACCCAGAAAGTGACCAATCAAAGGAATCAAAGCAACAAATAAAATGACCATGGATAGGGCTGCTGCATAGGGCAGAGCAAGTCCAAGGGCTAGTGCAAAAACAAATAAAGCAGCAAGGCCAGCGATTGATACCTGACTTCCCACAAAGCTTCCAACTCGAGAGATTATCGCATCGCCAATGCTTGATACTCGTGCTCTTCTTGATGCTGGAGCTAGGCGATAAAAGATTTTGGTCACTGATGGCAGAGAGGTAAGAAAGTAGAGAGTGAGAACTAAGACAGTTAGAGCTGAAAAAGCTCCAGATAAAACAGTTCTACCTACGCCAAGAACTCCTCCAAATGCGCCAGTTAGTATCTTTCCATCTGATATCCACTCTTCGAATTTCTTCTCAAGTGAATCGATAAACCCATAATCAATATTAAGTTGATTTAAAGTGGCATTACTTCTTAGTGAATCAAGTAATTGTGGGGCGCTTTCGATTAATTCATTGACTTGAGTCGCAACTGGTGGTATTACAATCAAGGCAAATAAGGCAATAATTGCCAAGGCGACTACAACCACAACAGCTACAGCTGATGATCTCTTTAGTTTTCTTGATTGCAGGGCATCGACTGTGGGATTAAGTCCCATGGCAAGGAAGAGGGAGATAATTATTAAGACAAATACTTGGCTTGCCGATTGAAGTGCTCGAAGCAGAGTTATGGCTACTAAGGCACCTGAGGCTGCAAGAAAGCCAAAATAGAAGGGGTGTTGCGTGTTAAGTGGAGCACCTTTTTTTCCAAAATCTTGAACTTCTTGAACTTTAGATGGTCTTTCTCCAACTTTTTTAAGAACTCCTCTAATTTTCGCCATACATCTAGTCTAAAGCCTGAAAGAATGCAGCAGTGGCAGCGACAGATAAACAACTACATATAAAGGGACTTGGCGAGGAAATCTCTGCCCTATATAACCTGCCCTGGCATACTCCATTGGAGCAGTGGCCAGAAGATGAAACTCTGGCAGCGCAGCGCGGTATTTCTCGTCATATTGTCAGATTGGTTCGCTCAACACCGGATCCTGCTAGTGAAATATATGCAGTAAAAGAAACAGTTGAAGAGTTTGCTGTGCGGGAATATGAAGCCTTGCGTGAATTAAGTCTTAGGGGAGCGCCAGCCGTTGCTCAAGTAGCAATTGTCACTAATCGCTATAGTCAAAACGGTGAAGAACTGCCTTGCGCAATTGTTACTAGATTCTTGCCTTACTCACTTCCCTATCGAGTTATTTTAAGTGGTCAGATAACCCAACATGAGATTACAAATATGGCCAATGCTCTTGCATATTTATTAGTCCGCCTTCACTTACTAGGATTTTGGTGGGGAGATTGTTCTCTTTCAAATACTTTGTTTCGACGAGATGCAGAGGGCTTTGCTGCTTATTTAGTTGATGCTGAAACTGGAGAGTTTCAAAAGAAGTTAAGTGATGGGCAGCGAGAGCATGATTTAGAGCTTGCAAGATTTAATGTAGCCGCAGAGCTTGAAGACTTAAAGATTGCTGGCGTTTTATTTCCAGCCATGGATCCAATCAGAGCAAGTGAATCGGTGATCACTCGCTATCGAAAGATATGGAAGTCTCTAAGTGAGCCGCAGATCTTGCCAGCTGGAGATAGACACGCAGTCGAGAGAGCGATGCGATCCCTTCAAGATATTGGCTTTGCAGTTGAAGAAGTTGATATTCAATTAGCAGGGGATAAATCAACGGTTACCTTTATTCCAAAGCTGGTTGCTCCTAACTATCACTCACAGAGATTAATTGAACTAATGGGCCTTGAAACAGAAGAACTACAAGCAAAGCGGATATTGGCCTCGTTTGATCGCTTTAGATCTCGCGAACTTGAGAAGACTCCTAAGAAAGAAGAGGCTGCCAAACGCTGGCTTGATGAAGTTTTCTATAAGGTCGTAAATGCAGTTCCTGCAGCAATGCGCGGGCGAGTAGAGGATGCACAGCTATTTCATGAAGTACTTGAACATCGATGGTATTTGGGGGAAAAGTCAGGGCGAGATTTAGGCCTTGAATTCGCTACCAATGACTACATTTCAAAGGTATTGCCAGAGAGAATGGATTCTGGTGCTCCAACTCTTTGAGAGAATAACGCTATGAGCATGCCTCCTGCTGGTTTTGGTCGAGCTTTTGATCTGAGCTCGCTGACTAAACCAAAAGTTGAAGTAGGTGCCACTGCAAGCGATGAGGCAACTGTTGAAAACTTTATGGCTGATTATGTCGGCCGTTCTAAAGAAAAGCCCGTTGTACTTCTGGCCTACTCACCAAGAAGCGCGGCAACGGTTGAGTTAAGACAATTAATGGCAAGTATTGCAAAAGAAGATAACGATAGCTGGATTTTTGGAGCAATTAATGCCGATACTCAAGTGCAATTGGTGCAAGCGCTTAAAATTACTGCTGTTCCATTTGCAATTGCATTTATAAATGAGCAACCTGTAGCACTCTTTGATCGAGTCTATCCAAGAGAACAGATTGTCATGGTGATTACTAAGTTATTTGAATTAGCCAAAGAGCAGGGTTTAAATGTTAAAGTCCCAGAAGTTAAAGAAATTCCCATGGAGCCAGAGGAGGCAGCTGCTCTAAGTGCTTTAGAGAAGGGTGATTACTCAGGAGCTGCAATGGCTTATCGAAATTGGCTCATGAGAAAACCTGATGAGCCAGTTGCCAAAATTGGACTTGCACAGTGCGAGTTAATGATTCGTATCTCAGCCCTCAATCCAACTCTTACTATCAAAGATGCCGATGGAGATCCCACTTCGATAGATAAGGCGGTAATGGCAGCCGATGTTGAGATTGCACAAGGGCTTCAGAAAAACGCATTTGCTAGGCTCATAAATTTTGTAAAAAACTCCAGTGGGGATGAGAAGAAGAGAGCCAAAGAGCACCTATTATTGCTCTTCCAGTTAGTAGATCCTGCAGACCCTGATTTGATCCGTTCTAGAAATGAGTTAGCGAGCGCCTTGTTTTGAATAAACCTCTAGAACGTAGCGAATTACGCCACCTGCAAGCCTTCTTCTTCCTATTTGGACTTGGAATTATGTGTCTGGCTCCCAGGCTTCCTGATATCAAAGCAAATCTTGATGTTTCCACTTCCTACTTTGGGTTCTTGATGAGCACAGGCTCGATCGGCGCCTTATCGGCGCAGTTGGTCATGGGCCACATCGTTCATCGACTAGGGGTTTATAGAGTTTTGATCTATAGCTCAACACTTACTTATTTAACTCTTGGAATCTTGATTGAACTAAAGAGCGCACCGATTTATCTAGTGGTAAACGTGCTCTGTGGTTTTGCTTGGGCTTCCTATCACATTGCAATTAATGCGCAAGCTCTACATCGTCAGCATGAAAGCGGCAAGCAGATAATTCCTATGCTCCATGGTCTTTGGAGCGCGGGAGCCGTTGCTACAGCCTTTATTGCACTCTTAATTTCGTCATCTGTTTCATTGAACTGGCATATTCTGACTTTAATCTCACTGGTTTATTTACTGACTCTTCGTTCAATAAAGGCATCTAAGGCATATTTGCTGCAGGGCCATGAGGTTACTGAAGATGATGAAGTTATAACCTTTAAGAAAATGATTACCTCGTTTCAAATTGATTGGGTTGTCAGCCTGGGCTTTTTATGTGCTTTGCTTCTTGAGGTTTCAATCGGCGATTGGGCAACAATTATGGCCCGTCAAGAATTTGGCGTGAGTAAATCTATTGCAGTTACGCCTTATTTCTTATTTATGGGAGCGATGA
>Ga0194130_10000157_pt1 | contig 133136 bp, 134 predicted proteins | sample TA2KigsurfametaG_FD_160084 | JGI IMG/M metagenome (GOLD analysis project Ga0194130, IMG submission 160084) | Freshwater microbial communities from Lake Tanganyika, Tanzania - TA2015050 Kigoma 12 surface | ecosystem: Environmental > Aquatic > Freshwater > Lake | place: Tanzania: Lake... | reverse complement strand
GTTTCTATGACACTTCCACAATAGATAAGACGATTACTTCGACAGTAACGGTTGTATTTAAAGTTAAATCTTAACTTATCGAAGTAGCGCGATTAACTAACCAGATCTGGACGCTACAGGGAGCCACGATAGTTTTGTCACTGGGTTGTCTAAGGGCCGGCTCGAGAGAATTAACTTCGACCGCTGAATCAAAAACTGTTCTAAAGCCATCACCCCAATTTGCATTTGGAAGTGTGAACTCTTGAACGGTCTCGGCGCTGTTTAGTATTACAAATAATCCTTGCTTGTGAGATGCATCAATTAAGAATGCGAGGTGGCGCAATGAACCATCTTGCCAAGTGCGAGAGGTCATTTCGAGCCCATCCTGGTTAAACCAGGCAAGATCTTTTCGCTTTGTTTCTTGATCAAGAGTGCCGGTGAAGAAATCATCGATGACTAGAGACATATATTTTGCGCGAATATCCTTTAAAGCCGCAATAGTTTCGATTAGTTCATTACCACTCTTTACTTTCTCCCAGTCCAAAGCCCAGCCGCCTGCAAAGTTCTCAGGAGCATCCCACGCTTGCTTTAAATCTAGGGAGTAAGCATTGTTAGAACCAATTTGAGAGCGGGAGATTTCATCACCCATATTTAGCATCGGAACACCGGATGAAATCATCAAAGTGGCAAGTAAGGATTTCTTTAAAGAGTTTCTTGTAGCAACAACTCTTTCATCATCACTCGCACCTTCGATGCCGACGTTCCAAGATCGATTTTGATTGGAGCCATCGTTGTTTGCCTCGCGATTAGGCTCGTTGTGCTTCTCGTTATAAGAAACTAGATCGTTAAGTGTGAAACCATCATGAGCGGTAATGAAATTTATTGAGCTTGTAGGGCCTCGGTAATTGAAGATGTCATTTGAACCGGCAATGCGTGATGCCAGATCAGAAACACCGTTGCTATGACCCCGGGCTGAATCGGTTAACCAGAATTGGCGGACCGCATCGCGATAAGCATCGTTCCACTCACGCCAAGGATGGGGAAAATCTCCAAGGGCGTAACCGGCGATATCCCATGGCTCGGCAATCAATTTACGCTCGCGCAGAACGGGGTTTGCTGAGATAGCGGAGATTAAAGCTCCATAAGTGTTTATCTGGGAGCCGCTTCGGGAAAGAGCTGTGGCTAAATCAAATCGAAAGCCATCAACCCCAATCACTTCGCTCCACCAGAGCAGTGAGTCGATAATCATGCGAGATACAAATGGCCTGCTTGCATCAATCGTATTTCCACATCCAGTTACATCTTCATATTGGTCTTCACCGAGCAGGCGATAGAAAGTCTTATTGTCTATCCCGCGGAATGAGAGCGTAGGACCTGACTTACCTTCTTCGGCGGTGTGGTTATAAACGACATCTAAAATAACTTCGATACCTGCGCCATGAAGCGTATCCACGGCTATTTGTAATTCTGTAATTGGATTATCTGTTGCTGCGTAGGGTCGGTGCGGTGCAGAAAATGAAATTGGGTTATATCCCCAATGATTCACTCGACCACGGGAGCGAACCCCTGTTTCGCTTAGGAAATGATGAATAGGTAATAGCTCAATTGCTGTCACACCCAAATTCTTGAGGTGCGAAATAACCGTTGGATGGGCTAGAGCTTTATAAGTTCCTCGTTCATTCTCTGGGATATCTAGATTTCTAAAGGTTAATCCGCGGACATGCGCTTCATAGATAACGCTCTTGCTCCAAGGTGTATTGGGGCGATGAATAGAACGGATTTCGTCTTGAGTAACTACAGATAAAGGAACGAACGGTGAAGAGTCTCGCTGATCTTGTATCTCAAGAAAACCATTTCCTAATTCATCACTTGCTTGGTGTCCATAAATCTCCGGAGTTAAACTCAATTCACCATCAATTAAGTGCGCGTACGGATCGATAAGAACTTTGTTGGGATTAAATCGCCAACCGTGCTCGGGTTGCCAAGGCCCGTAGACGCGATAGCCGTAGCGCTGTCCCGCTTTAACACCTGCGAGATACCCGTGCCAGATCGGCCCATCCCTATGGGCAAGTGAGAAACGGACTTCCGAAGTTGCACTTCCAATTTGATCAAAGAGGCAGAGTTCGACGGCATCGGCAGCAGGGGCCCATAGAGCGAAGTTAGTTCCCTCTTGGGTTACTTGGGCGCCTAATTTATGGGGGTCAGCTGGCCTCACTTTGGTATCCAACCACCAGCGGGCGGTGAAAGTTCTCAAGTGGAATGCTGTGTTACTCACCAGTAGCATTTCAGGTATGAAAATCGCCATCTGCGTAAAGCAGGTCCCAGATTCATGGGCAGAGAAGAAGATGGTCGGCGGTCGCCTTGATCGCGAGAGCGTTGATGCAGTTCTAAATGATCTTGATGAATATGCAATTGAAGAAGCGCTTCGAATTATTGAGCCATTAAATGAAGGAAAAGAAACCCCCGAACACACAATCACTTTGATTTCAATGGGACCAGATCGGACTACCGAAGCGATTCGCAAGGGTCTCTCAATGGGAGCTGATAGCGGCCTCTTGGTTAGCGATGCAGCGCTCGCTGGGTCCGATGCCGTTGCGACTGCAAAAGTACTTTCGAAAGTCATTCAAGATGGTGGTTTTGATCTTGTCTTCTGTGGTACTGAATCGACCGATGCGCGCATGAGCGTCATTCCTGCGATGCTTGCTGAATCTCTCGGATGGGCGCAATTAACTTTTGCGGGCTCGGTGAAAGTTGATGCGAGCGCAAAGAGCGTTGAGATTGCTCGAATGACTGAGAGTGGTGTTGAGAATATGTCCGCTAACTTTCCATGTGTAGTGAGCGTGATTGAAAAGATAAACGAACCGCGTTATCCATCTTTTAAAGGAATCATGGCTGCTAAGAAAAAGCAGATTGATACGAAAGCCCTTGCCGATATTGGAATCGCTGCTGGCGATGTTGGTTTAAGTGGGGCCTGGAGCGAAGTACTAGAGGCCAATCCACGCCCTGCCCGCGAAAAAGGTGTGAAGCTTGAAGATGCTGGAGATGGCGGAACAAAACTTGCTGACTATTTGCTTGAGAAGAGATTGGTCTAGAGTATGGCTAACGTCCTATTTCTAATTGATCACGATGGTTCAAAAGTGGCGAAAACTGCCGGCGAATTAGCTACTTTCGCAAAACGAGTTGGTAGCCCCGTTGGTGTAATCATCGCAAATAGCGGAAGTGGCGATGCGCTTGCCTCCCAGCTTGGCGGAACTGAAGTAGAAAGAGTTGTCGTAGTCGAAAATGATGATGTTGCAAAGCATGGAATCGCGGCCGCAGTATCTGTACTCGCTCAAGTCGCTGCAGAGCAAGAACCAAGCGCAGTACTCGTCGCTTCTTCGGCACGTGGAAAGGAGATCGCAGGGCGCCTCGCGCTTCGCACAGGCGGCGGCGTTATTACCGATGCTGTTGATTTGAAAGCTGATCTTTCAACCACACAATCCGTCTTTGGTGGTTCATTTACTGTGAACGCAAAGGTAAAAGTAGGAACTCCGGTAATCACTATTCGCCCGAGCTCGAATGAGGCTGGCGCTGGAAGTGGACCAGCTAGCGTTGAGAAATTTGCTGTAACAATTGAGGCGAAAGATAAAACCGTAGCAATCACAAATTCCCAACCTCCAGTTAAAGGCGGTCGCCCCGACTTAACCGAGGCAAAGATTGTTATTTCTGGTGGACGCGGAACAAATGGAAACTTTGTTGAAGTTGAAGCCATGGCCGATTTGTTAGGCGCTGCAGTTGGCGCATCGCGCGCTGCAACTGATGCCGGTTGGTATCCACATACTCATCAAGTTGGCCAGACTGGAAAAACGGTTAGCCCACAGCTCTACATCGCATGTGGAATTTCAGGGGCGATCCAACATCGAGCTGGAATGCAGACCTCAAAGACCATCGTTGCAATAAATAAGGATCCCGAAGCCCCAATCTTTGATCTTGCAGATTTCGGCGTTGTTGGCGATTTATTTGCAGTCCTTCCGCAAGCACGCGAAACCATCAAATCCAAGCGCGCATAAATAACGTCATATCCTCGCTTTAGACTTATCCCATGACACGCGTCTACTTCGATAACGCTGCAACCACGCCTATTAATGGCGTTGCCCTACAGGCATTTATCGACCAATCACGCGAACTTGGTAATCCCTCAAGCCTTCATGGCTACGGGCGGGCCGTGCGAAAGAACGTAGAAGAGGCGCGCGAGAAGATCGCATCCCTTCTCGGATGTGAAGCAAGTGAGGTCATCTTTACTGGAAGTGGAACTGAAGCGAACAATCTTGCGTTAAAAGGAATTTATTGGAAGCGAAAGAGTGAAGATAAGAAGCGTCGGGTCGTAATTATTTCAGCATTTGAGCATCACGCAGTTCTTGATCCAGCAAATTGGCTTGCCGAAGTAGAAGGCGCCGAACTAATAGTTGTACCTGTAACAAGCGATGGTTACATCAATATGGAATTCCTAAAAAGTGCAATCGAGAATCGAAAAGATGAAATTGCTTTAGTCAGCATCATTCATGCAAATAATGAAGTTGGCACAATCCAGCCTATCGGCGAGATTGTTAAGTTGGCCAAGAAATATAAAATTCCAGTTCACACTGATGCCATACAGAGCTTTGGCAAAATCCCACTTTCATTTGCCGAATTAGGACTCTTTGCGATGACGATTAGTGCGCACAAGATTGGGGGACCAGTAGGAGTAGGTGCTCTAATTCTCAAGCGAAGCGAGGAGATAACCCCGCTATTGCATGGCGGCGGTCAGGAGCGAGATATTCGTTCGGGTACTTTAAATGCAGCCGCGATAGTTAGTTTTGCATCCGCTGCACAAGGGATGCTTCGAAACCTTGAGAAGAACTCTCTATATGTCTCTGGGCTTCGGGACGCGCTCCGCGAAACCATAAAATCAGATGTTCCGGATGCGATATTCAATACGGGCGACGGTGAGAAACTCCCTGGCATTCTAAATGTTCGGTTTCCGAACACCGAGAGTGATTCGCTCTTATTGCTCTTTGATAGTGAAGGAATTGCATGCTCAACGGGTTCGGCATGCTCTGCGGGCGTTCAACAACCAAGTCATGTTCTTCTTGCTATGGGATTGAGCGAGAAAGAGGCGCGTTCCTCGCTTAGATTCTCGATTGGCGTTGAGAATTCAAGGGCGGATATTGATTACTTCCATACCTGTATTAAGCGAGTAATCGAGCGAGCAAGGGCTGCATACCGGAGCACCGCATGAAGTTGATTGCAGCGATGAGCGGGGGAGTTGACTCTGCTGTTGCTGCCGCGCGCGCTACAGAATCCGGCCACGATGTGATTGGCGTGCACCTAGCGCTATCGAAAAATCCCAAGAAGTATCGCTCCGGCGCACGAGGTTGTTGCACGATTGAGGACTCCCACGATGCAAGGCGCGCCGCAGATCGAATCGGTATTCCGTTCTATATCTGGGATATGTCTGATGAATTTCATGAAAATGTAGTTGAAAACTTCTTGACTGAATATGCAAGTGGACGGACTCCGAATCCCTGTCTTCGTTGTAATGAGAAAATTAAGTTTGCGGCTGTACTAGATCGTGCAAAAGCGATGGGTTTCGACGGAGTGGTGACGGGTCATTATGCGATTACAAAAGAAAGTGAATCAGGAAAGCTTCTCTACCGGGCAAAAGATCCACTCAAAGATCAATCCTATGTACTTGCAGTACTAAACCGGGAACAGATAAAGGGCGCATTCTTTCCACTTGGCGACACAACAAAAGATGATGTACGAAAAGAGGCATCGGCACGCGGGCTAACAGTTGCAAATAAACCTGATAGCCATGACATCTGCTTTGTGCCATCAGGAGATAACGCAGGTTGGCTTAGAGATCGACTGGGAAGTGAAGTGGGACCAATCGTCGATGAAACCGGCGAGAAGTTAGGCGAACATAAAGGCGCCTACACGTACACAATCGGCCAGCGCAGAGGTTTAGGAATCACAACTCCAACGCCCTCAGGTGAACCTCGCTATGTGCTTCGAATCGAACCTAAGAGCAACACGGTCGTTGTGGGCGAGCGAGAATCCTTGGCTATTTCCGAAATCACAGGGGAGCGCGTGATCTGGTGTGGTCCATCAGTAGGAAAAGAGGCTATGAAGGGTTTTGTGCAAGTTCGCGCACATGGTGAAGCACATCCTTGCACTTACTACTCGGTTGAAAGCGAATCCGGTTACTCACTTATTTCTGAATTAGATCAACCAATATTTGGGCTTGCTACTGGGCAAGCAATGGTTATCTACGATGGCGATCGAGTAGTTGGATCAGCCACGATTGCAGGTACGAAGTGAGTGGTGATAGCGAAATTCGCCACCGGATGAGCGAGTTATCTGAGGAGATACGCGATCATCAATATCGATATTACGTTCAAGATAAACCAATAATCTCAGATGCTGAGTTTGATTCGTTATGGCGCGAGCTAGAGAAACTTGAAGCAAAAAATCCCGAATTACGTGATCCAAATTCACCAACTTTTGAAGTAGGTGGTGGGTTCGCGACTCATTTCACTCAAGTTGATCATCATCAACGGATGATGAGCCTTGATAACGCATTTACTAGTGAAGAGCTAGAGGCTTGGTTTGAGAGAGTAAAGAAAGAAGATGATGGCAGGGCAGCAAGTTGGCTCTGTGAATTGAAAGTTGATGGTCTTGCAATAAATCTAATCTACGAAAATGGCGCCTTAACTCGCGCGCTTACCCGTGGAAATGGGGTAACCGGCGAAGATGTCACAGTTAACGTGCGAACAATCAAAGGTGTTCCACAAATGCTAGAAGGTAAGAATCCACCCAAGTTGGTAGAGATTCGGGGCGAGATCTATTTTCCACTTGCAGCATTTAATGAGTTAAATGAAGGTCTAGAAGAAGCCGGCAAGACTTTATTTGCAAATCCAAGAAATGCAGCTGCCGGTTCGCTCCGCCAGAAAGATCCGCGGGTAACTGCGAGCCGACCACTTTCATTAATTGTGCATGGAATTGGTGCGGTTGACGGAAGAGATTTTGATACCCAGAGCGCGGCTTACGAGTTATTAAAGAAGTGGGGGCTCCCCGTCTCGTCTCGATACAAGGTCGTTTCGAGCCGCGAAGAAGTTCGAGAATTTGTGGACTACTACTTAGAGCATCGCCACGATGTCGAGCATGAGATTGATGGCGTTGTAATAAAGGTAAATGAGCGAGCCGCTCAAGTTCGAATCGGATCAACCTCGAGAGCCCCCAAGTGGGCTATTGCCTACAAATATCCACCGGAAGAAGTGACTACAAAGTTATTGGATATTCGGGTAAGCGTTGGCAGAACCGGCCGAGTTACTCCATTTGGATTTATGGAACCGGTTCGCGTTGCAGGTTCAACGGTTACAAATGCAACCCTTCACAATATCGAAGAGGTGAAACGAAAAGGCGTTCTAATCGGCGACACCGTTGTCTTACGTAAAGCTGGCGATGTAATCCCAGAAATTCTTGGCCCAGTTATTGAGAAGCGAACCGGCAAAGAGCGCGAATTTGTCATGCCCAACAAGTGCCCTGAGTGCGGTACATCCTTACGTGCGATAAGTGAAGGGGATGTAGATATCCGTTGTCCGAATTCACAATCCTGTCCTGCTCAACTTAGAGAGCGCATTTACTACATCGGCTCGAGAGCGGCTCTTGATATCGATGTTTTGGGTTATGAAGCTGCCCAAGCTTTGTTAGATTCAAAACTTATTAAGGATGAAGGAGATCTCTTCTCTCTTGATGAGAAGAAGTTGGCCAAGAGTGAATTTTTTATTAAGAAAGATGGCTCACTTGGAGCAAATGCAGAGAAATTATTGACAGCCCTTGAGCAAGCTAAAGCTCGTCCGCTCTGGCGAGTCTTGGTAGCACTCTCGATTCGCCATGTTGGCCCCACCGCCGCACAAGCTCTCGCTCGCGAATTTAAATCTATTGATTCGATAACGAAAGCATCGACTGAGGAGCTCTCAAGTATTGATGGCGTGGGAGATGTAATTGCAATGAGCATCAAGGAATGGTTTAGTGAAAGTTGGCATAAAGAGATAATCGAAAAGTGGCGAAAAGCGGGGGTTAGCCTCGAGCTACAAGTCACGAGCGATAAGCCCAAGACGCTCGCAGGAAAGACCCTTGTAGTTACCGGTTCACTTGAGAATTTCACGAGAGATGGAGTTAGTGAGGCAATCACAGAGAGAGGTGGAAAGGCAGCCTCCTCAGTATCAAAGAAGACTGACTACGTTGTTGTTGGCGATTCACCCGGTTCAAAAGCGAAGAAAGCGGAAGAACTTGGAGTGAGCGTCATAAATGAAGCGGAGTTCATGCTGCTTTTGGAGAAGGGGACGCTCTAACAGTTATTATGCGCACCATGTTTATGAGAGCGATGCAACTCTTTAGCGAAGAGGGTAGAGAGCTTCCAGCCCACCCAATCTTCTTTGGTGGTTTGGCCTTCGGAATCTTGATGCTTCTTCTTTACCTAGTCCTAAGACTTGATAAAGATTAAGAACTGCGCCATCTTCGGCGGGACTTTCGATCCAATTCACAATGGTCATCTCCATCTGATCAAATCGATATTAGATTTAGAGAGATTTGAAAGGTTAGTAATAGTTCCTGCCGGAGACCCTTGGCAAAAAGATACCGAAGCTAGCTCAAACCAGCGCCTTGAAATGCTCGAGCTCGCTATCGCTGGAGTAGGCGTTGAGATTAGTAATTGCGAATTGAATCGAGTTGGACCCTCTTATGCGATAGATACGGTCAAAGAGTTAAGGGATGAGTTTCCGGCTGAGCAATACACCTGGGTACTTGGAAGTGATGCTTTCGCCAAGATTGAAACTTGGCACAAGATTGAAGAACTAGTCGAACTTGTTGATTTTCTAGTTGTTGTTAGACCAGGAAGTTCTAGTCCCACACCATCACTAAAAATGAGATTTGAAATTATCGAATTGGGCGCCCTAGACATTTCGGCAACCGCGATTAGAAAGAAAGTAGCGACGCGCCAATCCGTTGCGGAATTAGTTCCTGCGCAAGTCTGGCAATACATCAAGGCAAATGGACTCTATGGCGCCGCGTAAATCAACGCTAGATAATCTCGAAATCGCCGCCAGCGCCGCACTCGAGAAACTCGGTAAAGACTTAGTCGCGATTGATTTAACTGAGCAGATGGTTTTAAGTGAGGTCTTCTTATTGGTTAGTGGAGCGAATGAAAGACAGATCGATGCCATCGGAGATGAGATTGAGTTAAGGCTTAGCGCTCAAGGAGAGAAACCGGCGCGACGCGAATACTCGCCACATTGGATTCTTCTTGATTATGAAGATTTAGTTGTGCATATACAAACTCAGGAGATTCGCCAGTACTACATGTTGGAAAGACTCTGGAATGATTGCCCAAGAATTGAACTTTCTGCAGTTAAGGCAGATGAAGCAGTGCGAGGAGGGAAGAAGTGAGGCAGCGAATTGTCTTGTGGCGACATGGTCAGACGGATTGGAATATTCAAAATAGATTTCAAGGACATTCGGATATCCCATTAAACGAAACTGGTTTTGCCCAAGCACGAAGGGCTGCTCCGCTTTTGATGGGACTTTTCCCCGACAAAATTGTCTCGAGTGATTTGATTAGAACTCAGCAAACGGCATCAGCTCTCGCAGAGATCTCAAAATTGCCAATACATACTGATGCGGGTCTACGTGAGACTAATGGTGGAAAGTGGGAGGGGCGAACTGGCGAGGAGAATCGCGCCGATGATTTTGATCGATTTGTTAATTGGCTAGATGGAAATGACGAACCGGCCGGTGAGACTGGAGAGCGAAGAAGCGAGATTGCAACAAGAGCAGTAAGTGCGATTGAAAGAGCACTTACAGATGAGATCTCAACTCTAGTTGTCGTAACACATGGTGGTACAACGAGAATTGTTATCGGCAAGCTACTTGGCCTTCCAATGAATCAATGGTCAACTATTGGCGGATTATCAAATGCATCTTGGTCAATCTTGGAGCGCGGTCGCCATCGTCCCGGCTGGATACTTGTTGAACATAATGCTGGCTCACTTCCAGAACCAATTTACGGAGAAGAAAGCGGCGCTTAATTGTTGTAAGGTGCATCTGCTCAAAGGGGCTATGGCGCAGCTGGTAGCGCACCTGCATGGCATGCAGGGGGTCAGGGGTTCAAGTCCCCTTAGCTCCACTTAATTCTTATCAAGCCCTAAGGATGGACAAGTCATGAGCGAGACAAGCGCGAGCAATGGAAGAGGACTTCCACTTCAAAAGATCCCATCTCGTTGGAGCGCAAAGGACTTGCCAAACCTTGAGGGAAAGCGATTTCTAATAACGGGAGCCACTAGTGGAATTGGTAAAGAAGCTGCCCGTGAATTAGCTCGAGTTGGTGCAAAGGTCACGATTGCTGCGCGTTCAACCGAGAAAGCCGAAGCGGTAAAAAAAGAGATCTCAAACTCACGAATCGACATTCTCCAGCTTGATCTCTCTGATTTAGAGAGCGTCCGCAAAGCAGCTAGAGGTATTGAATACGAAATAGATGTTCTGATTTTAAATGCAGGAATAATGGCAATTCCCCTGACAAAAACTGCTGATGATTTTGAGATGCAGATGGGAACAAATCATCTTGGCCACTTTGCATTTGCTGGATTGATACGAGATCGAATCAAATCGCGAGTTGTCACTATCTCTAGCCAAGCCCACCGGATGGGAAGTTTTGGCGACTCCTCAGTTTCCAGCATTAGAGATATTTGTTTAGGTCGAAATGAGTACTCCGCTTGGGGAGCATATGGCGCAAGCAAGTTGGCAAATCTGCTCTTTACTTTTGAATTGGAACGTCGCTCGAGCGCCAATAATTGGGGATTCAAAGCCCTGGCCGCACATCCCGGCTACTCGAATACAAATCTACAGAGCGTCGGTCCTAAAGTGCGCGGAAACTTATGGGAAGAACGCGCAACAGCATTTATGAATGGCGTAATTGCACAATCCGCTTCAAGAGGAGCTTTGCCGACTCTCTGTGCTGCAACATTTCCAAATCTTTATGGTGCATCTTTTATTGGTCCTGATGGATTTATGGAGATGCGTGGTTTTCCGCGCGCAGTCCGTGCGCGCTCGATTGCATATGATCAAACGCTGGCAACAAATCTTTGGAGCGTGAGTGAGGAATTAACTGGCGTAGTTTGGCGGTAATCTACGCATATGCATGAGGCGTACGACATCCACCATGTCCAAGAAAAGTGGTTGCCGATTTGGGATGAGATAGCGCCGTTCCGCTCCGGAAAAAAAGATGATCCACGCCCGAAGAAATATGTGCTCGATATGTTTCCCTATCCATCTGGGGATTTACATATGGGCCATGCTGAGGCTTATGCGCTCGGCGATGTAATTGCGCGTTATTGGGTACAAAAGGGTTTCAATGTCATGCACCCGATTGGTTGGGACGCCTTTGGCCTTCCGGCTGAGAATGCAGCAATCAAACGGAATGAAGACCCAAGTATTTGGACTTACGAAAATATCAATACCCAGCGCGCTTCGATGCGTCGCTACGCCTGCTCCTTTGATTGGGATCGAGTTCTTTATACCTGCGACCCGACTTACTACAGATGGAATCAATGGATCTTTTTGAAGTTATATGAAAAGGGCCTTGCTTATAGAAAAGACTCTGCTGTTAATTGGTGCCCTGATTGCCAGACCGTTCTTGCAAATGAACAAGTTGTAGCTGGACTTTGCGAGAGATGTGATAACCCGGTAACAAAGAAGAAGTTAAATCAGTGGTATTTCAAGATTACTGACTATACCGAGCGCTTGCTTAAAGATATGGAACAACTCGAAGGCAAGTGGCCTGAGAAAGTGCTAACGATGCAGCGTAACTGGATTGGAAAATCCACGGGCGCGGAAGTTAAATTCGAAATTGAAGGTCGAGCCGAACCGGTTGTTATCTATACAACTCGCCCCGATACCTTGTATGGCGCGACTTTTATGGTGGTTGCTGTTGATAGCGAACTAGCGCGCGAACTCGCAAGCGGAACGTCAATCGAATCGGATTTCAACAAGTACTTTGACTCTGTTAAAGCAGCGAGTGATATTGATCGACTCTCGACCGAGCGGCCTAAGAGCGGTATTTTCCTTAAGCGATATGCAATTAATCCGGTTAATGGGGAACGAATTCCAATTTGGGCGAGCGACTACGTTCTAGCTGATTACGGTACGGGCGCCATCATGGCTGTTCCAGCCCACGATCAACGTGACCTTGATTTCGCCCGGGCCATGAAACTTCCGGTTCGCGTCGTCGTCGCAACTGAGGCTGATGATCCAGCCGTCTCCGGTGTAGCCACAGATGGCGATGGAAAATTGATTAATTCTGGCTCGCTAAATGGGCTAAGTACGAGTGAGGCAATTAAGAAAGTAATCTCCGAGCTAGAAGCGAAAGGTCTTGCGAAAGCTACCTCTAATTTCAGATTGAGAGATTGGTTAATTTCAAGGCAACGTTATTGGGGTACGCCTATCCCAATCATTCATTGCGAGAAGTGCGGTGAAGTTCCGGTTCCACTTGAGCAATTACCGGTGAAGCTTCCAGATTCAAAGAGCGTTGATCTAAAGCCAAAGGGAAGTTCACCACTTGCAACTGCGAAGGATTGGGTCAACGTTAACTGCCCTAAGTGCGGAGCTATGGCCATGCGCGACACCGACACGATGGATACTTTCGTAGATTCTTCCTGGTATTTCCTCCGCTACACCAGCGTGGATAAGGATGACCGCGCCTTTGATTTGGATGAAGTTAAAACATGGTTACCTGTTGATCAATATGTAGGTGGCGTAACCCATGCAATCTTGCATCTTCTTTACTCTCGATTTTTTACTAAAGCTCTCTTTGACATGGGAATGGTTGATTTCAATGAACCATTCACTAGGCTTTTAAATCAAGGAATGGTAATTATGGATGGCTCCGCGATGAGTAAGAGTCGTGGAAATCTTGTGCGCCTCTCAGATGAATTAGAGCGCCATGGCGTGGATGCAATCCGACTTTCGATGGTTTTTGCCGGTCCGCCAGAAGATGATGTTGATTGGGCAGATGTTTCACCATCTGGCTCAGTTAAATTCTTAAATCGCGCTTGGCGTCTATCAGGAGATGTAACAAGCAAAGTAGGCGTTGATTTTCAAACCGGTGATATTGCGCTTCGAAAAGTAACACATAAGGCGCTCCACGATATTTCCTTTGCGATTGAATCTTTCCGCTTCAATGTTGCGGTGGCCCGCGTTATGGAGTTGGTAAATGCGACTCGAAAGGCAATCGATAGCGGTTGTGGCGGGCCTGACCCAGCTGTCCGTGAGGCAACCGAAACGGTAGCAATCGCGCTATCTCTTATTGCTCCATATACGGCGGAGGAGATGTGGGAGCGGTTGGGACATAAACCCTCTGTAGCTCTTGCCGGCTGGCCCAAGCTAGATGAATCCTTACTTACCGAAGAAGCGGTAACGGCAATCTTCCAGATAAACGGAAAGATCAAGAGCAGGGTTGAAGTTTCACCAACAATTTCCGATAGTGAGCTTGAGGCGATGGCACTTGCAGATCAAGGGGTAAAGAGTGAACTTGGTTCGACCGCGCCGAAGAAAGTAATCACTAAGGCGCCTAAGTTTGTGAATATCGTTCTCTAATTCCACAGCCACTTAAAATCTTTACTATTCGATTGAGAGTTCATGCTCTTATTCGCGCATGAAAAAATTTCTCGAGTACACCGCCGACCAGAAACGCGCTTTAATCGCAATCGCCCTTGGCGCAATATCTATCTCAACCTTCCTCTTCTTCGCATCCAAAGGGGAGGCGGTTGAGGCTCCACCGATAAAGATTGTTGAATCCGTTCCGACCAAGATGTTACTTGTGCATGTTGCAGGGTTGGTAAAAAAGCCAGGGGTATATCCAGTCCTTGAGGGATCGAGAGTTGTAGATGCGATCGCTGCTGCGGGGGGAGCAAAGAAGGGGGTTGATCTCTCGCAGATAAATCTTGCTCGAAAAGTTGTAGATGGTGAGCAGATATATCTGGGCGAGAAGCGCGCAGTTAAATCAGCCGGAACGAGTAGCTTCAGAGGAACTGTCTATGTGAACCGAGCAACCGCCTCACAGTTTGATTCGTTACCTGGAGTTGGCCCAGTTATTGCAAAGCGAATAGTCGACTATAGAAATACAAATGGCCCATTTGTAGATATCGCAGACCTGCAGAAGGTTGCTGGCATTGGGCCTAAATCTTTTGAGAAAATTAAGAATCGACTCTCGCTCTGAGGGCTCTGCCTCTAGCACTTGGAATTTGGCTTGGAATATGGGTAGCTGACTTCTCATATTTATCGATACTTCCCTTATCGATTTTCACTTTTCTTATACTTAAAAGAGTCGCTCTGCCTTTGATTCTTGCCTTATTGGCTGGCGCGCTCATCTTTAGTATCCATAGCCTTGCGTTAGCAAAGAGCGAGGTTGCTAGGCACTTAGGAACCGAAGTACTAGCCCAGGGCGTTGTAAGTAGTGATCCAAGTAAGACTAAAGCACGCGTCTTTGGCTCCCGCGCAAGTACACCAAAAACGACTTTCTTGATGCGCCTTGAAACTATCAGCTCGCAAGATACAGCTTGGAAATCGCTACGAGTTCCAGTTCGGGTATTGATCAGTCAAGAGGTAAATCTCTTTCCAGGAATGCGAATTGAGATCACTGCCCGAGTTGTGAAGAGTAAAGAGCGAAAGGTTGCAGCGCTATTAATTGGGAAGTCTGAATCGCTTAAGGTTTTAAAAGAACCTAAATCGCTTGCCTCTTTAGAAGTTGTCCGCTCTGTACTACGTGAGAAAGCCAATGAGATTGGTGGAGATTCTGGCTCACTAATTCCGGGGATGGTGATTGGTGATACAACATTGCAAACCCCGGAATTTTCAAAACAGATGTTGGATGCAGGACTTTCTCACCTAACTGCTGTCAGTGGCGCAAATTTTGCGATAGTGAGCGCTTTTCTATTTGCCCTAATCGGGGTTGCTATCCCGGACCGTAAAGTTCAAGTAATCACTACAATCTTTGCGCTAGCTATCTTCGTTCTGCTCGTGCGACCAACTCCTTCGGTCTTGCGAGCAGCGGTAATGACGCTCGTCTTTTTGATTGCAAAGATAAGTGGGCAGAGAAATGTGGCTGTCAATTCACTTGCTATCGCTATCGCGCTACTTCTATTGATAAATCCCTTTCAGGCATTTGAAGCGGGATTCATCTTGAGCGTTTTGGCCACCAGCGGCCTGATTTTTCTCGCTCCTTCGATTGCCGAGCGGATAAAGGGTCCAAAAATTGTGGGGGAGATGGTTTGCATACCCACCGCTGCAACCTTATTTTGTTCACCATATCTAATGCTCTTATCTGGAGGGTTAAATCTGAGCGCAATACCGTTAAACATCGCGGTCGCGCCAGCGGTGCCCTTTGTAACTATCTTCGCCTTTCTGGCCACGATACTTGTATTACCGATTCCAATCCTCGCTGACATCCTCCTCTTCTTCGCCAACTTTGGAGCAAGTTGGATCGTGTATGTATCTACCTGGAGTAATCGCGCTCCCTCATTTGTAACAAGTCCTCTGCTAATAATTCTCATTGGTGCTGCTTTCATCGGCAATCGCTATTTTGATTTTGCTGTGAAAGTTAAGGTGCTAATTCCGATCACGCTCTTACTAGTTCTTTTCCTTTCTGATCAGCGCCTTGCATTCCCTGGAGAGGAATGGAAAGTTGGTCAATGCGATGTTGGACAGGGCGATGCGCTTCTTGTAAATCTGGGAAGTGGAAGCGCAATACTCTTCGATGCCGGCCCAGATACAAGAGCCCTCGATCGTTGTCTAGATTTATTTAGGATTTCAAAATTACCTTTAATTTTCATCAGCCATGCTCACGCCGATCATTACCAAGGCCTAATTGATTTAAAGGGAAGAGAGATTGGTGAAATTTGGAGTAATAGCGCTACTAACACGTTCGGCAATAAGCCAATAGAAGTAAAAGAGGTAAGAAAAGGTTTATCAGCAGAGTTAGGCGAGGTATCTCTTGAGATTCTCTGGCCCGAGACTGGGAAAGAGAGTTTTGACTCGATCCAAGGGGATGGCTCAGGGGAAAATAATCGAAGCGTCGTCGCTTTAGTTACTGTCTCAGGCAAGAAATTGCTCGTTACCGGCGATATCGAACCAGGCGCCCAAGGAAGATTGCTTGAACAACTTCCAGATTTGGATCTAATCAAGGTGCCCCATCACGGCTCCAAGTTTCAAGATCTTCGACTCTTCGAGAGTGCTGAGGTTTTTCTAATAAGCGTTGGCGCGAATTCCTACGGACATCCAAATGAAGGTCTAATATCGCATCTCGAGAAGCTGGGTCGAGTCTTTAGAACTGATAAAGATGGTGCAATCGCTCTTGCTTGGCAAGGTGGTCGTGGCAACGAGATACTCTCAGCGCGTCTTTTAGGGAAGGAGTGGTGGCGGATTTCATGGCATTAAGCCCACTTGTTCTCATCCATGGAAGTGAGGCGGCGCTCTCTGATCGCGCGCTGCACGAAGCTCTTAGCGGAAGAAAAGATTTCGAGCGCACATCTCTAGATGGAAGTGATTTAGAACTTGGTAGGTACGGCGAAGTAATCGCACCCTCTCTATTCTCGGAAAAGCGAGTGATAGTTGTTAAGGATCTCCAGGATGTAAGCGCAGAAGTGGGTGAGGAGATACTAGAAAGTTTCGATGCTATAGACCCTAATACCCATCTGATCTTTATACATCGCGGAGGAGTAAAGGGAAAAGGGTTAGTCGAGAAGATAAAGAAGTTAAAGAGCGAATACATCGCATGTGAACCGTTAAAGAAGCAATCAGATAAAGAAGCTTTTGTAAGAGAAGAGTTTGCGCGCCACGGAAGAAAAGTTTCACCAGCCGGTGTTCTTGCGTTAGTAAATGCAACTGGAAGTGACACCCGCGAGTTAGCCGCCGCATGTAGCCAGATCTCCTTTGACACTAATGCCGGCAAATCTGTAATTGATGAGGGCGATATCGCAAACTATTACCAGGGAAGAGTTGAAGCTACTGGCTTTGATGTTGCAGATGCTGTAGTTGCCGGAGATGTAAAGGGAACTCTAGTCACGCTTCGAAATGCCTTAGATACTGGCACAGATCCGGTGATGATAATTTCCGCTGTTGCCAATTCAGTACGCGCAATCGCAAAGGTCTCTGATGTACCAAGGGGGGCAAAATCATTTGAACTTGCTGGACCACTTGGTCTAGCGCCTTGGCAGATAGATAAAGCACGTCGCCAATTAACGAGGTGGCGCCCCGGAATGATTACTTTTGCTATTACTGAATTAGCGCGCGCCGATTACGGCGTGAAAGGCGGGGAGGCCGATCCCATTTATGCCTTGGAGCGGGCGATGGTTTCGATAGCGAAAAACGTTGCTTCTGGAGGCTCGGTTTGAGCCTTTAGCGGTCTGGCTGATAGCCTTCGGCGCTCAATCGGAAGCAAGAGATTAAGGAAGGCAGTTTCGTGGCAAATATCAAGTCCCAAATTAAGCGAATCAAGACCAATGAGAAGGCTCGTCTTCGCAATAAGTCAGTTCGCTCATCATTTAAGACTGCTATCCGCCGCTTCCGCGATGCCCTTACATCTGGCGATAGCAAGGCGATCGCAACCGAGCTTAAGACCGCATCACGCGAATTAGATGTTGCTGTATCCAAGGGCGTAATTCATGCCAACAACGCAGCGAATAAGAAGTCGGCTATGGCAAAGGCTGCCCATAAAGCCGGCGTTCGCTAACACCTTAAGTAATAAGAAGGCGGACGAAAGATGCCCGCTATACCCCTAAGTAAGGCGCCACAACCTTCCAAGACCGATCCAGCGCAAATCCGTAATTTCTGCATCATTGCTCATATTGATCACGGTAAATCAACCCTTGCAGATCGAATGCTTGGCATTACTGGAGTTGTCGATGCCCGAAACATGCGCGAGCAATACCTCGATCGGATGGATATTGAGCGCGAACGTGGCATAACTATTAAGAGCCAAGCTGTTCGCCTGCCTTGGCAGAGTGGTTTAGATGGCAAGGATTACATCCTTAACATGATTGATACACCTGGCCATGTTGATTTCACTTATGAAGTTTCGCGATCACTTGCTGCATGTGAGGGCGCGATTCTTCTGGTTGATTGTGCGCAAGGTATTGAAGCTCAGACACTCGCAAATCTCTATCTTGCGATGGAAAATGATCTCACCATCATCCCAGTTCTAAATAAGATTGATTTACCAGCTGCGCAACCAGAGAAATTTGCCGAAGAGTTGGCAAAGTTGGTTGGATGCAAACCAGAAGATTGCTTACGCGTCTCAGGCAAGACTGGCGCAGGCGTTGAAGAGTTGTTAGATCAAATCGTCGCTCAAATCCCAGCGCCTAAAGGTTCTGCCGATGCACCACCACGCGCGCTCATCTTCGATTCGGTTTACGACACTTATCGTGGCGTGGTCACTTATGTAAGAGTTTTTGATGGGCAACTAACTCCGCGCGAGCAGATCCAAATGGTCTCAACTGGCGTTCGCCATGAGCTCCTTGATATCGGCGTGATTTCACCTGAGCCAGTCTCAAGCAAAGGTATCGGCGTTGGCGAAGTGGGTTATTTGATTACTGGAGTGAAAGATGTTCGCCTCTCGCGCGTTGGCGATACGGTGACTTCGTATCACAATCCAGCGAAGCAGGCTCTATCTGGATATAAAGATCCAAAGCCGATGGTTTTCTCAGGTCTCTATCCAATCGATGGCGATGACTATCCAATTCTCCGTGATGCACTAGATAAATTGCAGCTTAATGATGCCGCTCTCGTTTATGAGCCAGAAACCTCAGTCGCACTTGGATTTGGCTTCCGATGTGGCTTCCTCGGACTTCTTCATATGGAGATTGTCAGAGAACGCCTTGAGCGCGAATTTAATCTCTCACTAATCTCAACCGCGCCAAACGTTGTTTATCGAGTATTTCTTGAGGATGGAAGCGAGAAGATAGTTACCAACCCAAGTGAGTATCCGGATGGAAAAGTAGCAAAGGTCTTTGAGCCAATCGTTAAAGCAACGATTCTCTCGCCCTCGGATTACATCGGAACAATCATGGAACTCTGCCAATCCCGGCGCGGAACTCTTGGGGGAATGGATTACCTCTCGGAGGATCGAGTTGAGATTCGATACACCTTGCCACTTGCTGAAATCGTCTTTGACTTCTTCGATCAATTGAAGTCACGCACAAAAGGTTATGCCTCACTTGATTACGAACCAATCGGTGAAGCAGAAGGCGATCTTGTTAAAGTCGACATCTTGCTCCAAGGAGATACTGTTGACGCATTTAGCTCAATCGTTCATCGCGAAAAGGCTTATCCATACGGTGTAATGATGACTACAAAGCTTCGTGAATTGATTCCAAGGCAACAATTCGAAGTTCCAATACAAGCGGCAATTGGCGCAAAGATAATTGCGCGCGAGAATATCCGCGCTATTCGCAAAGATGTTCTGGCAAAGTGCTACGGCGGAGATATTTCACGTAAACGTAAACTCTTAGAGAAGCAGAAAGAGGGTAAGAAGCGGATGAAGATGGTGGGCCGGGTCGAAGTCCCACAAGAAGCCTTTATCGCAGCGCTCTCAACAAATTCGGATGGCGAAAGTGGAAAGACCAAGAAGTAGCGCTACTTCGGCGCTCTCCTTTTATATCCATATCCCGTACTGCTCCAAGCGGTGCGGGTACTGTGACTTCAATACCTATACGCCCAAGGAGTTAGGTACCGCCGACCTTGCTCTGATAACTACCCCTTATGTGGATTCAGCAATTAATGAGATTGAGCTAGCAAAGCACCAAGTTGGCCAGGCGATAGTGCCTACGATCTTCTTTGGCGGAGGTACGCCCTCGTTAATGCCATCGGGCGAAATTGCAAGATTGATATCAAGCGTTCGAGAAAATTTCGAAATCTCAAGTGAAATTGAGGTGACTCTGGAAGCAAATCCAGACACCATCACCGAGAAGTATTTAAGTGAGATTTTTGCTGCGGGTGTAAATCGCTTATCAATGGGTATGCAATCTGCCGTCTCGCATGTTTTAGCGGCGCTAGATCGCACACATGATCCAGCGAATGTGAAGCAGGCTTGCGAAATAGCGAAGCGAGTTGGATTTAAACATTTAAGCGTCGATCTTATTTATGGCGTTCCTGGCGAATCAATTGCTGATTGGCAGACTAGTTATGAAACTGCTTTTTCACTTCCAATCGACCATATAAGTGCCTACGCGCTAATTGTTGAGACCGGCACAAAACTAGCGGCGCAAGTCAAACGCGGTGAATTAGTTATGCCAAGTGATGATGAGACGGCTGAAAAGTATCTCGCTTTTGATGGAGCGGCTGAGCGAGCTGGATTTGCTTGGTATGAGTTAAGTAATTGGGCGAAGCCTGGCGGACACTGTCGCCACAATATTGCTTACTGGAATGGTTCGTATTGGTGGGGCATAGGACCTGGTGCGCATTCTTATTTAAACGGTAGGCGATGGTGGAATGTAAAACATCCAACGACTTATCAGAGCGCGATAAGTGGCGGACAGTCACCTGAAGCAAATAGTGAATTGTTGAGTGAAGAAAATATGCGAGCCGAATTCATAATGTTGCAGATAAGAATGAAAGAGGGAATCGAATTGGCGCGCCTTGATTCGCGAGAGTGTGAGCAGGCCAAGAGTTTCAGAGACTCGGGTCATATCGATGGTGAGCAATGGCATAGTGGGCGCTTGGTTTTAACGCCCCGTGGGCGTCTAATTGCAGATCGAATCGTGCGCGAAATGCTGGTGTAGTAACTTCGCTTCCTATGCAAACAGCCCACACAGTAATCACGCTATTTCTGGCGGTCATCTTCCTTATCGCTGGCCTATCAAAGGCGAGTGGAAGCTCGGCCGGTTTATCTGGAACGCGCGATATTGGCTTTCCAGATGGAGCAGCGCGATTAGTTGGGATGCTGGAGACGCTCGCTGCCTTATCTCTTGTTATTGGTTTTGCACTTGAGAATAAGGATCTAAAGACCTATGGATTTATTTTTCTCTGGTTCACGATGGCCGGGGCAATCTTCTTTCACTTTAGAGCCAACAAGGCCAAGACTGCATTCCCAGCTATGTTTCTTTTGATTCTAACTACCGTCGGTATTGCAACTCTCTAGTGGAGTAGATATGGAATCGCGCCAACTCGAAATCCTTCGCGCTATCGTCGATGAATACGTGGCAACTGAAGAACCTGTTGGATCTCGCGCAATTGCCGAGCGCCATGGACTAGGAATTTCATCGGCGACAATTCGCAATGAGATGTCGGTTCTTGAGAGCGCAGGGCTTATTACTCAGCCGCATACAAGCGCCGGTCGAATTCCAACAGATAAGGGATATCGAATTTTCGTTGATAAATTGGCCAAAGTTAAACCCCTTTCAAGTGCAGAGCGTCGAGCAATCGAAACCTTTCTTGAGGGCGCACATGATCTTGATGATGTAGTAATGAGGACGGTAAGACTTCTTGCACAGGTAACGAAACAGGTCGCCGTTGTTCAATACCCATCGCTTACCAAGTCCAGAGTCCGTCATATCGAATTAGTGGCGCTTAATAGCACTCGCATTATGTTGGCACTCATCACAAATACAGGTCGAGTAGAGCAGCGAGTGTTGGAGCTGCCGTACCCAATGAATGATCAACTGCTTGGAGATTTGAAGAATCGCCTTAATTCTCTAGTTGCTGGAAGAAGCATGGCCGATGTCTCAGGTTCCCTTGAATCGATATTGGAAGTATTTCCACGAAATGAGCGGACCTCTACCGCGCTAATAATTTCAAATCTAATTGAGATGTCACTTGAAAAACCAGAGGAGCGAGTTGTGATCGCAGGTACTGCAAACTTGGCGCGCTCATCAAATGAGACAACCAGCGATATTCATAGTGTACTTGAAGCGCTAGAAGAGCAAGTTGTTTTATTGCGACTATTGAGCGATTCTGGCGATGCGATGAAGATACGGATTGGCCACGAGCAATCAGAGAAGAGTCTCAAGAGCACCAGCGTTGTGAGTATGGGATATGGAAATGATGGGAATTCCCTCGGCGCACTTGGCGTTATTGGTCCTACTCGTATGGACTACTCAACATCAATGTCTGCCGTACAAGCAGTAGCTCGGTATGTAGGTCGTTTTCTGACTGAAGGAAGATAATGGCTGACCACTACCAAACTCTGGGCGTTAGTCGAGATGCATCGGCCGATGAGATTAAGCGTGCGTATCGAAAGTTAGCGCGGGAGATGCATCCTGATGTAAATCCCGATGCAAAAATCCAAGATCGCTTTAAAGAAGTCACTGCTGCCTATGAAGTATTAAGTGATCCAGATAAGCGAAATTCTTACGATCGAGGCGGAGATGGGTTCTCTGGAATTGGCGGGGGATTCGGTGGCTTTAGTGACATCATGGATGCATTCTTCGGCGGTGGTGGCGCTCCCCGTGGACCACGCCCACGAATGCGTCAAGGCCAAGATGCGCTGATAAGAGTTGAAATCGATTTAAGTCAGGCATGCTTTGGAGTATCAAAGTCAATTGGAGTTGAGACTGCAATTATCTGCGACAAGTGCGGAGGCGACGGTTGCGAATCAGGCAGTTCACCAAAGACTTGCGATATTTGTAAAGGTCGTGGCGAGGTACAGCAAGTAACTCGTTCATTTATTGGACAGGTTATGACCTCACGGCCTTGTGGAACTTGCCAAGGTTTTGGAACGGTAATTCCTCGTCCCTGCCGTGAGTGTTCTGGTGATGGAAGAGTTCGGGCAAAGAGAAATGTCGAAGTAAAAATTCCTGCGGGAGTAGAAACTGGAAATCGAATCCAACTTGGAGGGCAAGGCGAAGTTGGCCCTGGTGGCGGCCCAGCTGGCGATTTATATGTCGAAATCATCGTTGCTGATCATGATTTTCTAGTCAGGGATGGCGATTCACTTCACCTACAACTTAATGTTCCAATGACAGGAGCAGCGCTGGGAACGATGATGAAAGTTGAAACGCTAGATGGCGAAATCGAAGTTGAGATTAAACCGGGCACTCAGAGTGGCGAGATGATTCCAATTAAAGGTAAAGGAATGACCCGACTGCGAAGCGGAAGTCGCGGTGATCTTTTTGTGCATGTGAATGTTGAAATACCAAGAAAGCTTTCCAAGCCCGAACAGGAGCTCCTACGTTCCTTTGCACAGATGCGTGGTGAAGCAACATCTGGTGGTCAGGTAAAGCGAAATAGCGATTCGGGGCTGTTCTCAAAGTTTAAAGAGGCGTTTCGAGGATAGATGCTTCCGTTATTCATAGTTGAAAATATCCCGGATCGCGGCGATCTCGTAATCGAGGGCGATGAGGCGCATCATGCTGGCTCTGTACTAAGAGTGAAAGTTGGCGAGCGCATCAACGTCACTAACGGAAAAGGCAGAAAAGCTGAAGTTGAAATTCTAGATATCAATAAGAGAAATATCGGCTGTCGAATTCTTGATGTTGTCGACGAAGTGCGACCGAGAACAATTCTGACAGTGATCCAAGCTCTTACCAAAGGCGATCGGGCGAGAGAGACAATCGAGCTGTTAACTGAAGGTGGAGCTGACTTGATTATTCCCTGGTCAGCTTCGCGCTCAATTGGTCAATGGAAAGAGGATAAGGATTCCCTTGCTAAGTGGCGCTCCTGGACCAAGGAGGCCGCAAAGCAATCTCGAAGAGCATTCGTTCCAGAGGTCTTGGATATTCACTCAACTTCTCAAGTAAAGGAGCGAATTGGTGATAGCGAGTTAACTCTTCTTCTTCATGAAGAAGGTGCGAATAAATTCTCTGATGTTGTTGGAGGTAAAGCGCCAAAGGAGATAACTCTGATCATCGGTCCAGAAGGTGGGATTTCAGAAGATGAATTAGCAGGTTTCGAAAAAGCAGGTGCTCAAACTGTAATTTTGGGTAAGCCAGTCTTTAGATCTGCTCATGCTGGAGTTGCAGCGCTAGCTGCAGTTCAAAGCGGATTTGGAATTTGGTAGAGATAACTATGAACTGCATATTTTGCAAAATCGTTAGTGGCGAGATTCCTTCAAAGTTTCTTTATGAAGGTGAGCGAGTAGTTGCATTTGAAGATTTAAATCCGCAAGCTCCCACTCATATTCTTATCGTTCCTAAGTCACATCATGAAAATGCAGCGGATTTATCTCTAGGTGATCCCTCGGCATTGTTAGAAATTTTCAAAGCGGCTAAGCAACTTGCAAATGAGCGAGAGTTAGAGGGCTATCGGACGGTCTTTAATACCGGCGCCGCTGCCGGACAATCCGTGTTTCACGCTCACCTTCACCTTTTAGCTGGAAGAGCGTTGGGATGGCCGCCCGGATAGAATGCCGCTAATGGAGAGAACGGTTCTAACACTTCCAAAAGACATTCCAAGCGTTTCCTTAACTGGTCCAAATGATTCCTACATCCGTGAGGTAGAAAAGGCGTTCCCCGAAGTTGCCATAACGGTTCGAGGCAATGAGGTAATCCTTAGAGGCCCTAGTGGCTCTATTCAAAATGTGGAGAAGTTAATTTCTAATTTTCTCTCAGTAGTGCGCGCTGGCCAACCGCTTAGCGATGATGCTGTCCGCCGTTCAATCTCGATGATTCTTGGCGATGGAAATGAGACTCCAGCCGAAGTTTTAACTTTGAATATTTTGAGCAACCGCGGAAAAACTATTCGTCCCAAAACCGTAAATCAGAAGCGCTATGTTGATGCAATAGATAAGAACACAGTCACGTTTGGAATCGGACCTGCGGGAACTGGTAAGACTTATCTCGCCATGGCAAAGGCGGTACAAGCCCTTCAATCCAAACAGGTAAATCGGATAATTCTCACTCGCCCAGCTGTAGAGGCAGGAGAGCGACTTGGATTCTTGCCAGGAACGCTTCATGAAAAAATTGATCCATATCTAAGACCGCTATTTGATGCGCTCCACGACATGTTGGATCCAGATGCAATCCCGAGGCTCATGTCATCCGGCACGATCGAGGTAGCGCCGCTTGCGTATATGCGTGGCCGTACCCTAAATGACTCTTACATAATTTTGGATGAAGCCCAGAACACCTCACCTGAACAGATGAAGATGTTTTTGACGCGACTTGGCTTTGGTTCAAAGATGGTTGTGACGGGGGATATAACTCAGATCGATCTTCCGAATCATCAAGAGTCTGGTTTGGCGGTAGTGCGCTCAATTCTCGAAGGTATAAACGATATTGCTTTTATGGATCTAACTTCAGAAGATGTTGTACGCCATAGATTAGTAAGTGAGATTGTTGATGCCTACGGAAGATTTGATTCTAAAAATGGAGTAAACCGGGCGGCGCGCCGAGCCAGATGAATATAGAAATTACAAACCTGGCATCGCTCAAATGTGACGAGAGCCGGATAAAGAGCGTTGCGAGTTATTCACTTGAGAAATTGGGCATGCATCCAGATTGTGAATTGAGCATCTCACTTGTTGAAGAATCTGAGATGAGCTCACTTCATATGCAATGGATGGATGAGCAAGGACCAACGGATGTGCTCTCATTTCCGATGGATGAAATGAAGCCAAATTCTGCTGCGCTTGGACCTGGAGTATTGGGGGATATTGTGCTCTGCCCAAGTTATGCGGAAGCGCAAGCTGAGAAAGCGGGCCACTCGCTGCAAGAGGAGCTTGAACTACTCACTGTTCACGGCGTTTTACATCTGCTTGGTTTTGATCATCGTGAGAGTGAAGAAGAGCGAGTTATGTTTTCAATGCAAGATGAGTACTGGAAAGGTTGGCGTATCCAGATATGAGTATCTTGTTGATCTCAGTCGTGGCCCTACTGCTTTTATTCGCAGGCTTTCTTGCCGGAAGTGAGAGTGCAATTAACTCAATCTCACGGGTAATCGTTGAGGAATTAGAGAGTAAATCGTCAAAGCGGGCAGCTTGGGTACAACGCGTATTGGCTGAACCAGCTCGCTATTTGAATGTAGTTTTATTTGTCCGCAAAGCTGCTGAATTAACAGCAACTGTCCTTGTTGCTGAGAGCTTGGTAGATCAATTCAACTCACTTGCAATTGCGATGAGCATCTCAGTTGTAATCATGCTGGTTCTCTCTTTCGTCGTGGTTGGAGTTGGCCCAAGGACGCTCGGTAAACAACATGCTGGCGCTTGGATAGTTCCAGCGAGCATCATTGCCGTAATTCTCGCCAAGGTTTTGGGACCAATAACTACTCTTCTAATTGCGATTGGAAATGCGTTAACCCCTGGAAAAGGATTTAAGACTGGACCTTTTGCAAATGAGGCTGAGTTGCGCGATTTAGTTGATCAGGCTCATGAGCGCGGTCTAGTAGAAGAGTCTGAGCACGAGATGATTCACTCAGTTTTCGAACTAGGGGACACCTTGGTGCGAGAGTTGATGGTCCCAAGAACTGAGATGGTTTGGATTGAAGGAAGCAAGAACCTCCGCCAAGGATTATCGCTAGCTCTGCGCTCAGGATTTACCCGAATTCCAGTCGTGGGCGAAAATCTAGATAACATAATTGGAATTGCATATGTCAAAGATCTTGCGAAGCGGACCCATGAATATCGCGAGTCTGAACAGAGCGAGTTGGTAGCCGATCACCTTCGTCAAGCAACTTTTATCCCTGAAACTAAGACTGCTGCAGAGTTACTTAAAGAGATGCAGCGCGATCAGATTCACTTGGCGATTGTTGTTGATGAATATGGTGGCACCGCAGGGCTAATAACGATTGAGGATTTATTAGAGGAAATAGTCGGTGAAATCGCTGATGAGTATGACGATGATCTAGATGAAATTGAATGGATTGAAGAAGGACGTAAGGCGCGTGTTTCTGCCCGGCTACATATCGAAGATCTAGCCGGCCATCTTGAGATTGAACTCGATGAGAGCGAGCGAGAAGATGTCGACACGATTGGTGGATTTATGGCAAAGGCACTTGGGCGAGTTCCAATTCCAGGAAGTGAAATTGAATTACATGGTTGGCGAATTACCGCAGAGCGACCTGTTGGCCGGAGACATCGAATTGGCACCGTTCTGGTAGAGCGCGGAAATACTGAAGCCAAGCCCTAAGGTTTACCCGTGCGAATTCTCCGCTTTTCCCCACCAAGTGATTCAAAACTTGGAAGCGATCCGCTTTTTGGAATTCTTGAAGATGATTCGACCATCCGTGTTCTCTCAGGCGATCCACTCTATTCGGGAATTCATCCTCGGGAAGAGTTGCTGCCACTTGATTCGGTTCGAATTCTCGCTCCGGTAATTCCAAGGAGCAAGGTTGTCTGCGTCGGAAAGAATTATGTCGATCACGCAAAAGAGATGGGTGGAGAAGTACCCAAAGAGCCGGTTATCTTTATAAAACCGAACACTTCAGTCATCGGACCAAATGATGTAATTCAATGGCCAAGTGTTAGTGAGCGCGTAGATCATGAGGCTGAGCTGGCAATTGTGATCTCACGAATCTGTAAAGATGTGCCTAAAGAGCGCTATCAGGATGTCATTTTTGGCTACACAATTGCAAACGATGTAACAGCTAGGGATATCCAGAAGAGCGATGGCCAATGGACGCGAGGTAAAAGCTTTGACACTTTCTGTCCGCTTGGGCCTTGGATAGATATTGACTTTAAGCCTGGCACACAGAGATTGACCGCTGAAGTTGCCGGTGAGATTAAGCAGGATGCGAAGTTAAATGAAATGGTTTTCGATATCCCAACGATTATCAATTTCATTACAAACGCAATGACCTTACTTCCTGGTGATGTAATTTTGACCGGTACACCCGCTGGAGTCGGACCAATGAAAGAGGGCGAAGCGGTAAAGATCGCAATCGAAGGCCTAGGCGAATTAGTGAATCGAGTATCTAAACGTGGCTAGGGAAATCCGCACTCGTTTCGCGCCATCGCCAACTGGAGACTTACATGTCGGCAACATTCGTACTGCGCTATTTGATTGGGCCTATGCCCGCCACACTGGGGGCAAGCTGATTTTTCGCATCGAAGATACTGATCGAGAGCGGGTAACAGATGAGTACATCGCTCGGGCAATTGAGACTTTAAAGTGGCTCGGACTTGAGTGGGATGAAGGCCCTGAAGTTGGCGGCGAATTTGGTCCTTACCTGCAATCCCAGCGATTGGATATTTACACCAAGTGGGCTAAAACTTTTCTAGAAAATGGCGATGCCTATAACTGTTACTGCTCTACCGAGGAGTTAGAAGCTCGTCGTGAAGCGCAACGCGCCTCAAACCAAGCTCCGGGCTATGACGGTAAGTGTCGCTCACTAACTCCTGAAGAAGTTTCTAAGTTCTTAGCCGAAGGTAGAAAGCCCGTTATTCGTATGCGGATGCCTGATGGCGAAACTCGATTCACGGATCTCATCCGGGGCGAGGTTGTATTTGAGCATAAGTATGTGCCGGACTTTGTGCTGATGCGCGCTGATGGATCGCCGCTTTATACCCTTGCGGTGGCGGTTGATGATGTTCTAATGAAAGTTACCCACATCTTAAGAGGTGAAGATTTGCTCTCCTCAACGCCACGTCAGATTCGCGTTTATCAAGCGATGGGTCTAGCTACCGATGAACTTCCAGCTTTTGCTCATCTTCCCTTCGTAATGGGGACGGATAACACAAAACTCTCCAAGCGAAATGGCGAAGTTTCAATCGCTTGGTATCGCGAAGAGGGTTTCTTACCGGAGGCAATTTGTAATTACCTAGCGCTTCTTGGCTGGTCTCCTGGCGACGATAAAGAGAACATCACAATGAAAGAGTTGGTAGAACTCTTTACGATTGAGCGCGTCAATAGTTCACCGGCTCGATTTGATATGAAGAAACTCGAAGCAATAAATGGTGACAAGATTCGCGCGCTAACGATTGATGAATTTCTAACCCGGGCTCTTCCGTTCTTACTAAAGGAACAAGTAGTCAAGGGTGAAGAAAGCGAGATTGAAGTTGTACGTAAGGCGTTACCCATTATTCAAGAGCGGATTGCCCGGATGAAAGAGGTAGTCCCGATGCTCCGCTTTTTATTTGTAAATGAAGTCACCTTTGATGATGAGAGCGCCGCAAAGGTCAATGAGGCTGATTCCAAGAAGGTAATTTCAACTGCGATAGAAGCGCTTTCCGGGCTTTCCCTTTGGAGCCACGGAGAGATCGAATCAGCGCTACGGAAAGCACTTATCGAGGGTCTTGGATTGAAACCTAGAAATGCATTTGGTCCAGTTCGAATTGCTGTGACAGGAAGTCACATTTCACCGCCACTTTTTGAATCGATGGAATTACTCGGAAAAGAGCGTTCGATGGCACGGTTAGAGAGCGCAGTTAGATAAGGCAATTTCTTCGGGGTATCCTTGAGCGCTCGCGAGAGCGGGTCAATTTGGGGTATGGGGTAATTGGCAGCCCAGCTGATTCTGGTTCAGCTTGTCTAGGTTCGAGTCCTGGTACCCCAGCGATAAATTGAAAGTGAAAAGAATTTAATAGCGGTAAACATGGCCCCGTCGTCTAGTGGCCTAGGACTCTGGCTTCTCAAGCCAGCTACGAGGGTTCGAATCCCTTCGGGGCTGCCATGTTTACTTAATAAACTAACTCTTCTTTGCTAAAAACTCCGTTAACTTAACTGCTGTTGCAACTATTGCTGCTGCATGCAATCTTCCTGGTTGTCTTCCCAATCTTTCAATTGGACCGGAAATACTTACGGCAGCAATAACTCGATTATTCGGTCCACGCACAGGCGCAGATACTGATGCAACTCCGGGTTCTCGCTCGCCAACGCTCTGTGCCCAACCACGCCTTCTTACGGCAGATAGCGCTGCGGCATTAAATCTCGCACTTGTTAGCGCTCTATGTAATTTGTCAGCATCCTCCCAAGCAAGAAGTATTTGAGCCGCGGAACCAGCGCTCATTGTTAAAGCGGCGCCAACTGGTACTGAATCGCGAAGTCCTGACATTCGCTCAGCAGCAGCTACACAGATTCGTTGTTCGCCTTGGCGTCTATAGAGTTGTGCACTTTCACCGGTTGCGTCTCGAAGAGCGGTGAGAGCTGGGCCAGCGGCGAGTAGTAATCGATCTTCGCCCGCGGCTGCTGCAAATTCGGCATTTCGTGGACCGAGAATAAATCTTCCATTTAAATCGCGGGCGACCATCCTGTGAAATTCAAGGGCGACTGCTAAACGATGGGCCGTAGGGCGCGCGATTTTCGTTGCTTTTACAAGGTCAGATAGTGAATGTGGGCCAGCCTCTAGCACCGATAGGATTCGCACGGCTTTATCTAAAACGCCAACTCCGCTATTCTTCTTGTCCACAATCTGATAATGCCATCTCAACTATTGAGAAGGCAAACTGGGCTGGATGGGAGGTCGTATGGGCAAGACGCTCGCCGAAAAAGTTTGGCAAGACCATGTAGTTAGAAGCGCTACGGGTGAGCCTGATTTAATCTATATCGACCTGCATTTAATCCATGAAGTAACTAGCCCACAGGCTTTTGATGGCCTTCGGCTAAGTGGGCGCAAAGTTCGCCGCCCGGAACTAACTCTGGCAACCGAAGATCACAACGTTCCCACCCTTGATATTGATAAGCCAATCGCAGATCCCGTTTCACGCCTGCAGGTAGAGACGTTGCGAAAAAATTGTGCTGAATTCGGTGTTCGCATCCACTCACTTGGCGATATCGAACAGGGGATTGTGCACGTCGTTGGTCCTCAACTTGGGATAACTCAACCCGGGATGACGATTGTCTGTGGAGATTCTCATACCTCAACTCACGGCGCATTTGGCGCGCTCGCCTTTGGAATAGGAACTAGCGAAGTTGAGCATGTTCTAGCTACCCAAACACTTCCACTTTCAAAGCCGAAGATGATGGCGGTAAATGTTGAGGGCGAATTAAAACCAGGCGTTACATCGAAAGACATAATTTTGGCTGTAATCGCTCAAATTTCGACTGGTGGCGGACAGGGTTACATCATCGAATATCGTGGCTCTGCAATTCGCAAACTCTCGATGGAAGCTCGTATGACTATTTGCAACATGTCGATTGAAGCGGGCGCTCGCGCTGGCTTAATCGCACCCGATGAAATTACCTTTGAATATATAAAGGGAAGAGCCCATGCACCTAAAGGCGCCGATTGGGAGGTTGCTCTTGAATATTGGAAGGGCCTTAAGAGTGATGCGGATGCAAAATTCGATAAAGAGATCTTCTTAAATGCCGATGAGCTATCACCATTCGTGACTTGGGGAACCAATCCTGGACAGGGTGTACCTCTTAACGAATCGGTTCCGAAACCAGAATCATTTAAGGATGAACAGGAGCGCAAAGCAGCCGAAAGCGCTCTCACCTATATGGATCTAACCGGTGGAACGCAGATGAAATCGATAAAGATTGACACGGTTTTCCTCGGATCCTGCACAAATGGGCGAATTGAAGATCTCCGCTCAGCAGCAGCAATAATGAAGGGAAATCGAGTGGCCGGCGGAACGAGGATGTTGGTAGTGCCTGGCTCGGCAAGAGTTCGATTGCAAGCCGAATCCGAAGGTTTGGATAAAGTCTTCTTGGAGGCCGGAGCTGAATGGCGAAGTGCCGGATGTTCTATGTGCCTTGGAATGAATCCAGATCAACTAAAACCAGGCGAGAGATCGGCATCAACAAGTAATAGAAATTTTGAGGGGCGCCAAGGAAAAGGCGGACGTACACATCTTGTAAGTCCACTTGTGGCAGCAGCAACGGCAATAAAGGGAACGCTGGCCTCGCCGGCGGATTTGTAGGAGTCGCCATGGAAAAATTTATTTCGCATACCGGCGCCGGGGTTCCACTCCGTCGAAGCAATGTTGATACCGATCAAATCATCCCCGCTGTCTATCTAAAGCGCGTTACTCGTTCCGGCTTTGAAGATGGGCTATTTGCAGCATGGCGAAATGATCCTGAATTCGTTCTCAATAAGGAGCAGTACAAAGGCGGAACGATTCTTGTGGCAGGGGTTGATTTCGGCACCGGCTCCTCGCGCGAGCATGCAGTTTGGGCCCTACAGAACTATGGCTTTAAAGTTGTTATCTCATCCCGCTTTGCCGATATTTTCCGGGGCAATTCACTAAAGGGTGGACTTCTAACAGTCATTTTTCCGCAAGAGGACGTAGAACTTCTCTGGAGCGCTATTGAGAGCGATCCGAGCACTCAAATCACAGTTGATCTCGATTCGAGAACCGTTGCCTATCAAGAAAAGAAGATTTCCTTCGATTTAGATGATTACACCCGTTGGCGCTTGATGGAAGGCCTTGATGACATTGGTTTAACGCTTCGCCATACAGATTTGGTAGATGGCTTTGAAGAAAAGAGATCGAAATACAAGCCAAAAACGCTCCCTGTCTTGTCATAAAAGCAATTTTTCACCGACTCTAAACCTGTAATTGAGGGTTTTTTACGCGTAAAAAGTGCAAAAAATCAGTAGAAACAATCTTTGAAATATTGCGACACACCGAGAAATATGCGCCAAATAATGATTTTCCTTGCGTAAATTTAAGAGCAGGTTAAGCGAACGCTTAACTTTACGCGTAAATAAGGGGATTAAATGAACAAGACCCAGTTCATTGCTTCGTTGGCACCACACTTCAACGGAAGCAAGAAAGAGGCTGCACACGCTGTCGAGATCGTTTTCGACTCCATCGTGCGCAACATCCACAAGGGCGAAGATGTCACCATCAACGACTTTGGAAAGTTTAAGAAGGTTGATCGCAAGGCACGTAAGGGCCGCAACCCTTTCACCGGCGAGACAATCCAGATCAAGGCGAGCAAGAAGGTTCGCTTCCTCCCAGCTAAGGCGCTCAAGGAGACAATCTCCGGCGCTCGTAAGCTCGGACCAGCTCCAAAGCCAGCTCCTGTCGTTAAGCCAGTAGCTAAGAAAGTGGCCAAGAAGGTAGCTAAGAAGGCTCCTAAGAAGGCCAAGGGCAAGAAGAAGAAATAAATTACTACTAAGTAAGGGCCACGTACTCGTGCGTGGCCCTTATTCATGCCCTTTAGGCTTTAACCATGAGCGGGTCTGAAATTTTCTACGAACCACCTCAAGGAAAGCCGCTAGGTTCGAACTTTGCCTTCAAATTTGGGGCCAACATCGTTCGGCCCATTCTCAACGTGATAGTCAAACGCGATTGGCGTGGCGGCGAGAAGATGCCGAAAAGTGGCCCAGCAATTGTTGTTTGTAATCATCTCTCGCATCTAGATCCTCTCACCTTCACACACTTCCTTTACAACAATGGCCGAGCCCCGCGCTATCTTGGAAAAGAATCTGTTTTTCGGATACCGATTATTGGCTGGGTCGTAAAGGCGGCCGGACAGATCCCAGTAAGTCGCGAATCAAAGGATGCAATTAAAGGTTTCGAACATGCCATCGCCGTTCTAGAGGCAGGCCACATGCTCGGGGTATATCCCGAAGGGACATTGACGCGAGATGAGAATTTATGGCCGATGAAAGCAAAGACGGGCGTTGCCCGGCTTGCTCTTGAAACTGGAGTTCCGGTTTATCCATGTGCTTCATGGGGCCCGGAGAAAGTCATTCCGCCTTATGGAAAGAAAATTAAACTCTTTCCGCGCACCAAAGTTTCAGTAATCATGGGCGATCCAGTAGATCTCTCCAAATGGCGCGGCAAAGGTCGTGATCCAACCGCGGTGGAGGAAGCGAGTGAAGCAATCATGGATGAGATCACTCGATTGCTCGAGATTATTAGGGGCGAGAGTGCGCCAGCAGTGCGATTTGATCCCAAGAAATCAAACCTTCCAAGAACCGGGAACTTCAAAAAGAAGAAATGAAGATCTCCGTTCTCGGCACCGGCCAGTGGGGCACAGCCTTAGCCCAAGTTCTTGTTGATTCCGGAAATGAAGTCACAATGTGGGGTCGTAACCCCGAAGTCATAGGGGAAATCAATTCAAAACATAGCAACACTAAATCTCTTCCCGGGCTCTCACTGCCGGATGCAATCAAAGCCACAACCGATTTTGAGCAAGCTTTAGATGGCGCAACTGCAATCCTGCTTGCGATTCCGGCCCAATCGCTCCGCGAGAATCTAACTTCCTGGAGGCCGATTTTTCCAAAACATCTGCCCGTGATTTCATCACTTAAAGGAATTGAACTTGGCACACACTTGAGAATGACTGAAGTTGTGCAAGATGTGCTTGAACTTGAAGAAGGACAGCTCTCAGTTTTAACTGGACCAAATCTCGCCCGCGAGGTTGTACTTCGTCAACCCGTTGGAGCGGTAGCGGCTTCAACCTCACAAGAGCTAGCAGATTTAACGGCAGCGATATTTCACGCCCCATATTTTCGCGCTTATACATCCACCGATGTAGTGGGATGCGAGTTAGCCGCAGCTGCCAAGAATGTAATTGCACTTGCTGTTGGAATGTCGATTGGAATGGGCTTTGGTGAGAACACGCAAGCACTTGTGATTACAAGAGGGTTAAATGAATTGACCCGACTTGGAATGGCGCGTGGTGCAAAACCACTCACTTTTGTTGGTCTCGCCGGAGTTGGAGACTTGTTGGCTACTTGTGGTTCGTCGCTATCTAGAAATCGAACCTTTGGCGAGGCTTTAGGAAAGAGCGGTTCAATGGAGAAGGCGAGCGCCGAAGTAACTTCCACAGTTGAAGGCGTTGCCACCGCAAGCTCCATCGTTGAGTTAGCGCACTCAGTTGGGGTAGGTATTCCGATCATGGAGGCAGTTGCCGATGTCGTAACGAATACCATTACCCCGACTGAAGCCATCATTCGACTTATGAGTATTGATACCGGAGCGGAGATCGACGAGTAATGAGCAGAATTCGCGTCGCAATCATCTGTGGCGGACGAAGTAGCGAGCATGAGATTTCTTGCATCTCTGCAAGCGGCGTATTTGAATCGATTGATCGTGAGCAATTTGATCCGATCCTGATTGGTATTACAAAGAGTGGAAATTGGGTATCACTTACTGGAACAGATTCGTTTCGCCCGGGAGATGATGGACTCCCTTCGGTGCCAGAGAGAAACTCCGAGCTTCAAATTACAAGTTCTGGTATCTCAAACCTAAAGGGGGAAGATTTAAGAATTGATCTTGCCTTCCCAGTACTTCATGGAGCGTATGGCGAAGATGGCACAATCCAAGGTTTGTTTGAGATGGCTTCGATTCCTTATGTTGGCTCAGGTGTCCTAGCTTCTTCAGTTGCGATGGATAAGACCTTTGCAAAACCAATTTATGCCGATTTTGGGATGAAGGTCGCAGATGGTTTTACCGTCCACGAACGCGACTGGCGCGCAAATCAAGCTATGGAAATTGCCAAGATCAGTTCACTTGGATTCCCATTGTTTGTAAAGCCAGCACGAAGCGGTTCAAGCCGCGGGACCTCAAAAGTAAAGAGCGAAGCAGAAATTAAGAAGGCAATCGAAGAAGCGCATCGCCATGATCCAAGGGCAATGGTTGAAGTTGCTGTTAAGGGGCGCGAAATTGAGTGCGCTGTTCTTGAAGTTGAGGGAGTGGCACAGGCATCAGTCCTCGGTGAGATTCGAGTACACGAACCGCATGAGTTCTACGACTTCGAAGCAAAGTATTTAGATGGCGCCACAAGTTTTGATGTTCCAGCTCCGATCTCTGAGCCACTTGCAAAAGAAATTCGCGAGGCGGCCATTACTGCTTTCACCGCTCTTGGCTGTGAGGGTCTTGCCCGCGTTGATTTCTTCCTAACTGACTCTGGCGAAGTAATAATCAATGAGCTAAACACAATGCCTGGCTTCACGCCGAGATCAGTTTTTCCAATGCTCTGGCAGGCCACAGGTAAGTCTTACCAAGAGGTCATATCGGTCCTCTGCCGAAGCGCGCTTGGTAGGTCTAAGAACGTTATTCGCTAATTAGCGTGAAACTTCAATTTAAAGCTGAGCGAGCAGCTGGCGATCAATGGCGCCGAGTAGCAGAACTTCGACTACGCGCTTTAACTGATAGCCCTGAGTGGTTTGCCGGAAATCTTGACAAAGAAAGTAAGAGAAGCGAAGCTGATTGGCGCAAATTAATTTCGAATATTCATATCGTCATTTACTCTCACGAGGGGCGAGATGTGGGAATTATGAGCGTAGAAGAGGCCGAGCCAATCAGAAAAACGGATTGCTGGTTAGGTGGATGTTGGATTGAACCGGCACTTCGTGGCAAAGGAATAACCGCGATGATGATTGAGAAATTAGATGAGATTTGTGGAGAAGAAGGTTGGCAAGTCCAAGGACTCGGAGTCTGGCCGGATAACGAGATTGCGATAAGGGCTTATCTAAGTACCGGGTGGAAGAAGCGCGGTGAACCGCTACCGAGCCGAAGCAAACCAGGTCAGATGTACCAAATAATGGTGAGGGAGTTACCGAGTTAGAGAATTGCGACGGGACAGGTAAGTGTTCTGGTGATTCCGGGTACTGCTTGCACCTTGTTCAAAACGGTGCGACCAAGTTCTTCCATATTTGCCGCTTCAGCGCGCATGATTACATCGTAAGGACCCGTTACCGCCTCAGCGATTGTTACTCCGGCTATACCGCCAATCGCCTTTGTGACGCTGCCTGCTTTTCCAACTTCTGTTTGGATAAGGATGTAGGCCTGAATCGACATTTCTTTAGGCTAGCGCACTTAGGCTTATGTAGGGAAGGGGGTATCGTGCAAGAGCAGGAATTGATTAGTGAGATTCAGGCGCTCTTTGCGCGCACCGGTAAATCCGACCTCTTAGTTCCAAATGGTGATGATGGCGCAGTCTTCCGCGCTGATCAGAAAGTAATTGCATGTGCCGATGTTGCAGTCGAAGGGGTTCATTTCAACATTAACTGGAGTTCATTCTTTGGGGTGGGGCGAAAGATAACGGCGGCAAATCTCGCGGATATCTGTGCGATGGGTGGCTGGCCAAAATTCTTACTTGTGACCCTCGTATTGCCTGCAAAATATCTCGCTGGAGCCCTTGAAATTGCAAAGGGAATAGCTCACGAGGCTGACTTGGTCGGTGCCCAAGTAATTGGTGGAGATCTTTCAAGCGGAAACGAGTTATCGATTTCAATTACTGCTATCGGAGAAACGGAGAAGCCTCTTCTTCGAAGTGGCGCAAAGGTTGGAGATTTAGTTCTGGTCTCGGATTTGCCTGGGTTATCTGCTGCCGGGCTATCCCTATTAAGAAAAAATTTGAGCGCAGATTCAGATTTGGCTAAAAAGGCGATTACTCAACATAAGTCACCGACTCTTAATTACGAGAAGTATCGAAATGCTTATAAGTCACTTAATTGTGCGATGGATGTGAGCGATGGGCTAGTTCGCGATGCCGGACACATTGCAGATGCAAGTGGCGTCCAAATTGATTTGCGATCCGAAGCGCTTGCTTCGAGTGAGTTGCGTGAATTGGACTCTTCGAATTTCATGGAATGGGTATTGGGTGGAGGCGAGGATCATGTCCTGCTGGGCAGTGCGAGCGCGCCAATTCCAGGGTTTGTAGTAATTGGAAAAGTGCTTGCCGGTAGCGGAGTCACCCTCGATGGAAAAGAGATTAGGACTGCGGGTTATTCCCACAGTTGGAGCTAACTAAATTTAGCGAGCGACCTTTCCAGCCTTGAGGCAGGAGGTGCAGACGTACTGGCGCTTGGTGTAACCGTTGACGAGCGTACGGATGCGCTGGATATTTGGATTCCAACGGCGACGGGTACGACGATTTGAGTGCGAGACGTTATTTCCGAAACTTGGGCCTTTGCCACAGATATCGCATACAGATGCCATATCGCAAGATTAGCGGTAGGGCTACCGATTACGCCAATTGACCTAATTTTCCCGGCGATATCCGGCTCATTTAGGCGTCCATTGGGGAGAATGAAGCATGGCAAATCCGACTAACTTCTCGATGAAGTTGAGCAAAGTGGTCGGGGATAGAACTGCAAAGGCGCTTTCCGAAGAGCTTGGTCTCGAAACTCTAGAAGATTTACTTCGTCATTACCCAAGAAGGCATGTTGTCCGCGGGGAATTAACTGATATTGAATCACTAAATGAAGATGAAGAAGTAACAATCCTTGCTCGTATCCAAAGTGTGAATGTGAAAAGAATCCCAGGGCGCAAGGGAGCGATTTTGGAAGTAGTTGTATCTGATGGAAGAGCGAAGTTGATTCTTACATTTTTCAATCAGGCTTGGCGGACGAAAGAATTACGCGAAGGTAGAGAGGGGCTCTTTGCGGGAAAAGTCGGATTGTTCAAGGGCAAGCGCCAACTTGCGCACCCTGATTATCTATTGATCCCAGAAGGTGAGAATAAAGAGGAAGCGATAAGTGATTTTGCTGGAAAATTCCTCCCGGTTTATCCCGCAACTCGAAAACTTCCCTCATGGAAAGTTGCCCAATGTGTCCGCCTTGGCCTAGATGCAATCGGAGAAATCGCAGAGCCGCTGCCCGAGAAGTTTCGTGAAGGACTTGGATTCCCAACTTTGCAACAGGCGCTCCATCAAGTTCATTCACCTGCGTCACTTGAAGAGGCGCAGCGAGCACGTGAGCGACTTACCTTTGATGAAGCCCTTGCGATGCAGATCTTCTTGATTCAACGGAAAAATGAGATAAAGAAACAGCGGACAAAAGTTCGCGAAAAGCGAAGCGGGATATTAGAGAAGTTTGATGCGCGTCTTCCCTTTGAATTAACAGCCGGACAGAAGCGCGTCGCCGCTCAAATTGAAGCTGACCTGTATTCAAGCGCTCCCATGTTTCGCTTGCTACAAGGCGATGTCGGTTCCGGAAAGACAATCGTTGCCTTACGTGCGATGTTGGCAATTATTGATTCTGGTGGCCAAGCAGCCTTACTTGCGCCGACTGAGGTATTAGCACAACAGCATTACAAGAATTTTCAAAAACTACTTGGGGATTTTGCGATGAAGGGGATGCTAGGTACTGCGGATGTCTCAACTCGAATCGCGCTCTTGACTGGCCCAACTCCTTCCGATGAGCGGGGCGAGATCATTACTGGGACAAAGTCAGGAGAGATTGGAATTCTGATTGGAACACATGCGCTCTTAACTGAGGGCGTTGATTTTGAAGATCTAGCTCTACTCGTAATTGATGAACAACATCGATTCGGTGTCGAACAGCGCGATGTTCTGCGTAACCGTTCGGAGCTGCCACCGCATGTTCTCGTAATGACAGCAACTCCGATTCCGCGCACCGTTGCCATGACGGTCTTTGGTGATCTTGATGTTTCCACTCTCGATGAGCTGCCTCTTGGTAGGACTCCAATTGAGACGCATGTGATTTCCGCAAATGAGAAGCCAGCATTTTTAGAGCGTGCCTGGAAGAGAGTTGTTGAAGAGGTTGATCGCGGCCAACAGGTTTACATAGTGGCACCGCGAATTTCGGCCACAGATAATTCTGATTTCTCAACGTTCGGTCTTACCGCTGACGAACTTGCGCGCGCTAGGCGATTATCAGGTGAAGAAGTTGAAGCAGCAGAGTTTGGAAAACACTCGGTAGAAGAGCTCTTTCCCAAGTTAAGCAGCGGTGAATTAAAGGGCCTTCGAGTAAGTGCGCTTCATGGACGCATGAGTACCCATGAAAAAGAATCGATAATGCGTCGATTTAGCGCATCTGAAATTGATGTGTTGATTTCTACAACTGTTATAGAAGTTGGAGTAGATGTTCCAAATGCATCGATGATGGTGATTATGGATGCCGATAGATTCGGAGTCTCACAATTGCACCAGCTTCGAGGCCGAGTTGGACGAGGAACTGTGCCCGGACTCTGTTTACTAGTCACAAGTGTGGCAAGTGGAACGCCAGCGATGCTTCGCCTTGAAGCGGTGGCGAGCACTACGGATGGATTTGAATTGAGCAGGCTTGATCTCGAACAACGGCGCGAGGGCGATGTCTTGGGCAGCGCCCAATCTGGCGCAACTTCACACTTAAGGTTGCTGAGAGTAATTAGAGATGAAGATGTAATCATTCGAGCCCGACAGGTCGCAGAGCAGATTTTGGAGATTGACCCTGAATTGACAACAAACTCCGCGCTCCTAGATGTGGTTGATAAATTGCGCCAGGAAGAGCGAGCTAGTTATCTCGAGAAGAAGTAGGTGGAGTTAAATTGAGAATCATTGCTGGTCTGGCAAAGGGTAGAAACCTGCAATCTCCAAGTGATGGCGTTAGACCTACTTCTGATCGCGCTCGCGAAGCTCTCTTTTCAACGCTCGATTCTGAATTTGGCTCGATGAGCGATCTACATTTTCTAGATCTTTATTGTGGATCAGGCGCAGTAAGTGCCGAAGCACTTTCGCGAGGCGCCGCTTTTGTTCAAGCAGTTGATAAAGATGAACGAGCAACATCGGTTGCAAGAAGTAATCATGAAATGCTCGGAAAACTGCAAGGAATTGGAAGTAGCAGCGTAGTTACCATGGCGGTCTCTAGATTCTTAGAGCGCAGCGCTGAAAATAAATTCGATATCGTTTTTATGGATCCACCTTATGAACTAGGTAGTGATGAAGTAATAAATTCCTTAAATCTTTTGAGTTCGAACGGATTTGTTAAGCCAGGAACTGTGGTTGCTATTGAGCGCGACTCAAGGAGCAAAGGATTTGAATGGCCAACGGGATATGTTCCGCTGAAAGAGCGGAAATATGGCGCTGCCACTATCTACTATGCCGAGGCGTGTTAGCGTTTGCCCACTATGAGAAAAGCTGTCTGTCCTGGATCTTTTGACCCGATTACAAACGGACATCTAGATGTAATTGAACGGGCTAGTGGACTTTTTGATGAGGTAACGATTGCAGTTCTTGTTAATTCATCTAAGTCGGGACTTTTCACTATCGAAGAAAGAATCAAAATGGCGAAAGATGCATCCACACATCTTCCTAATGTGAAAGTTGATACCTGGTCTGGACTTCTTGTTGATTACTGCAAGAGCCATGACATTCGCGCCATAGTAAAAGGTCTGCGCGCGGTGAGTGATTTTGATTATGAACTTCAGATGGCCCAGATGAATCTTCAACTTAAGGGGGTGGATACGCTTTTGATGGCAACTAAGCCCGCGTACTCTTTCCTCTCATCTTCATTGGTGAGGGAGATTGCGCGCTATGGTGGCGACGTTTCCGCCCTAGTCCCAACTGGAGTACTTAATGCGCTCCAGGAAAAAGCAGGAGGTAAATAGTGGACTCTCTGGAAAAGATTGAAGCTGCAATAACAATGGTGAAAGAGTCGCGAGCCGTTCCGCTCTCGGCATCCTGCGTCGTACACAGAGGTGAGTTACTCGGATTACTAGATGAGATAAATGAATCGCTCCCAAGTGATTTCGCCAGCGCCCAGAAGTTACTTGCTCATCGCGAAGAGATAATTGAAGAAGGGCGCCAGAGCGCAGAAAAATTAATCGCACATGCCCGCGAAGAAGTTGCCCGAATGGTCGAACAGACGGCGATAGTCGCCGCAGCGCGCGAAGAGGCAGGGCGTTTAGTCGATGAAGCGCATGCTCAAGTAGAGAAAGAGCGCTCCGAAGTTGATGCCTACATTGATTCTCGTCTCGCAACTCTTGAAGTAATTTTGAATAAGACCCTTGAAGCTGTTAATCGTGGAAGAGAGAGACTTGCGGGCGCTAGCGATAAGGATGTTCTTTCACAACTAGCGGACGAATGAAGTCAAAAGCTCAATCACCCTTTCGGGTAAATCTTCATGAGTTGCCCAGGCGCGCCGGTGAAATGCGCACCTATCAACTCCAATTCCAATTGGAAGAAGCGATTGGAACTGCGATGTTAGCTATTCGCAAGGGCGAAGGAATGGAAATTGAGTTTAAGGCCGAAGCAGTCTCAGATGGAGTTTTAATCTCTGGAAATGTAAAAAGTAGCGCAAAAGGTGAATGTGGCCGCTGCCTTGATGAGATTAATTGGAAAGTGGATGAGGAATTCCGCGAGCTCTTTCTATATGAAAGTCGGAAGGTCGATGATGAAGAGGAAGATGAACTATTTGCCATGGATGGAGATATCGCTGAAATTGAAACTGCGATTCGAGATGCGGTTGTCCTAACGATGCCAATAAATCCGCTCTGCAAGGAAGATTGCAAGGGTCTATGTAGCGAATGTGGGGAGCGGTGGGAGAATTTGGCCCCTGATCACACCCATGAAAAAACCGATCCAAGGTGGTCAGGCCTTGCTGGATGGCAGCCCAAATAACCTTCGATTTGGCAGAAGTTGAGCGACTGGGGGATACTTCCGACATGCCATTACCAAAGCGAAAGATGTCCCGCTCGCGTACGCGTCACCGCCGCAGTTCATGGAAGGCGACTCCCGCAGCTACATCGACTTGCTTCCAGTGCCAGCAGCCAAAGTTGCAACACAGGGCTTGCCCAACTTGCGGCACCTATAACAAGCGCCAAGTACTAGAGGTTTAGTCCTGTCGGTAGTGCTAACCGAAAAGTTGGGAATTTCGGTAAGTCCAGAATTACTTGAACTCGCCTTAACCCATAGATCTTTTTCATATGAATCCGGCGGACTTCCCACCAATGAAAGACTCGAATTTCTAGGTGACAGTGTTCTCGGGTTAGTTGTAACTGAAGCGCTCTATGAAAAGTTTCCTGATTTGGATGAATCAAGACTCTCGCCCCTTCGCTCTGGCGTAGTCAATATGAGAGCGCTAGCGATCATCGGACGCGATCTTGGACTCGGAACTGCGCTTCGAATTGGTAAAGGCGAAGAAGTCACAGGCGGTAGAGATAAGAATTCTATTCTTGCTGATGCCTTTGAAGCTTTAGTTGGTGCAATCTATCTTGATCATGGTTTCGCGAAAACAAAAGAAGTTTTACTAAGGTTGATGGCGAGTGCAATCGAAGATGCTGCATCGCGCGGAGCTGGCCTTGATGGCAAGACTGCACTTCAAGAGATTGTCGCTGCAAATGGTTGGCCAGCGCCTGAGTATCGTGTAAAAGAATCTGGGCCTGATCACGATAAGGATTTCATCGCCAGCGCAGTTGTTAATGGCACTTCCTACCCAGAAGGCCACGGAAAGAGTAAGCGCGAAGCTGAGCAAGTAGCCGCTCGACTTGCATATGAGGAAATATCTAAGAAACTTTAACCATGCCCGAACTGCCCGAAGTTGAGACAGTTAGGCGCGGCCTTGAACCTTGGCTAACAGGTAAACGAATAAGGCAAGTTGAAATCTTTCATCCGCGCGCGCTTCGTGAAGGCTCAACAATTCCGTTCGACTCAATAATTGGCGCACGGATTGAACGAGTTGATCGACGTGGAAAATTTTTATGGTTTGTCTTGGATAGGGATATCGCACTAGTCGGCCATTTGGGAATGAGTGGCCAAATGCTTGCCTCACCGCGCAAAGCGCAACCGGAGAAGCATTTAAGGGCAAGAATTGATTTTGGGGATAAGAAGCGCGAGTTTCGCTTTATTGATCAACGTACCTTTGGCTGGCTTTCGGTTGAGAGCCTGGTTTCAAATAACTATGGATTGCTTCCTGAGTGTTGCTCTCATATTGCCCCGGATATCTTCTCGGAAGAGTTTGATGAGCGCGAAGTAATCGCCAAAGTACGAGGGCGAAAAGTTGAGATTAAAAAGGCGTTACTAAACCAAGAAATTTTGAGTGGAATTGGAAATATCTATGCAGATGAGGCGCTTTGGCACGCAAAGATTCATCCTGAAACACCTGCATCAAAACTCAGTGAAATCGAGCTAAAGGCAATTTTCAAAGCGGTACGACGCGTTATGCGAAGCGCGCTAAAACAAGGTGGCACTTCCTTTGATGATCTTTATATCAATGTGAATGGCGAGAGCGGATATTTCGAGGTCTCACTTCGAGCGTATGGTCGCGAGGATGAGCCATGTCGCCGTTGTGGAACTTTTATAAGGAGGATTACATTTGCAAATCGATCCTCACACTTCTGTCCCAAGTGTCAGCGGAAAAAAGGTGTCAAAGCTCGCTCTCGTGGGAAATCTCGCGCGAAATGGGGGCGGAAGATACCCAGCAAGCGAGGCGCTGTTCGCTAGGTTCTACCTGTGTATTTAAAGAGCATGACCCTCAAGGGCTTCAAGTCCTTTGCTGCTCCCACCACGCTCCGCTTTGAACCCGGAATCACCTGCATCGTTGGACCGAATGGTGCGGGCAAGAGCAATGTGGTCGATGCCCTGACTTGGGTTATGGGTGAGCAGGGCGCGAAGAGCCTGCGCGGCGGAAAGATGGAAGATGTCATCTTCGCTGGAACTTCAGGGCGAGCTCCACTTGGCAGAGCAGAAGTCGCCGTCACGATAGATAACACAGATGGCGCGCTTCCAATTGATTTTACTGAAGTAACGATCTCGAGAATTCTCTTTAGAAATGGTCAGAGTGATTACCAAATTAATGGTGAGAACTGTCGATTGCTCGATATCCAAGAGTTGTTAAGCGATAGCGGTATCGGTCGTGAAATGCACGTGATCGTGGGACAGGGACAGCTCGATGCAATCTTGATGGCTAACCCAGAAGAGCGTCGTGGATTTATTGAAGAAGCAGCAGGAATCCTCAAACACAGGAAGCGCAAAGAGAAGGCGCTGCGAAAACTTGAATCGATGCAACAGAACATGTCACGTGTTCAAGATTTAACAAATGAACTAAGGCGCCAACTTAGGCCACTTGGTAAACAAGCCGAAGTTGCTAAGAAGGCTGCAGTCATACAAGCAGAAGTACGCGATGCGCGCCTTCGCATACTTGCTGATGATGTCGCAAGCTTTAGAGCGACCTTAAATTCCGAAGTTGCCGACGAATCAGCGCTGCGTGCTCGTAGATCAGAAGTTGAACAAGATCTAGATCGTCTGCGCAATCGCGAAGTTGAGCTAGATCGCGTTGCCAGCGTCGAGGGCCCGTTACTAAGTGCGGCGCAAGATAATTATTACAACCTAGTTGGTCAACGCGAGAAATTGCGAGGAACCCAGAATCTTGCATCAGAGCGAGCACGTTTCTTAGCGGAGGAAGTTGAGGAAGCGCGTTCAAGTGGACGAGATCCTCAAGTTATGGAAGAGGAAGCGCGTTCGTTAAGACAAGAAGAGAGCGTTCTTAGAAGTGAGTTGAGTAAATCGCAGAGCGAACTTACAGATGCCAGCAAAAATGTAGTTGAGCTTGAAGGCCGAGTAAGAGTTGAAGAGGATCGCGTTTCGGCGGCCCTTCGAGCAATTGCCGATCATCGCGAAGGAACTGCCCGGCAAGAGGGGCATATCAAGAGCCTGCAATCTGCAATAGATGGCGCAAAATCTGAGTTATCACGTTTGCAACGGGCGCTAGATGAAGCACGTGAGCGCGTTGAAATTGCACGTAGGGAATTCGCATCACTGGAAAGTGAAATTGCTGGATTAGATGCGAGCGAGTTAGGTCTTGATGCAGAGTTCGAGCGGGCCAAGAACGCGCTCAACTCAGCTCGAAGCAAATTAGAAAGTACCCAAGGCGATCAGAACAAGGCGGAGCGAAATCGCAGCGCTCTACAATCAAAAGTTGATGCGCTAAGACAAGCAACGCTGCACAAAGATGGCAGCGGAGCGCTATTAACAAATAACCGAGGCATTGAGATTAGAGGTAGCGTCGCTTCACTTATCACTGTGGAAAGTGGTTGGGAGAGCGCAGTCTCCGCAGCACTAGGAAGCGCTGCTGATGCCCTCGTTGTAAATAACCCCGAGAGCGCGATATCGGCGATTACATTTTTAAAGTCGGAGAGTGCGGGAAGCGCCGAGATGTTGATTATTTCTGCGCATGGAGCCGGAGAAAACCCATACCCAAGTGATGTGGTCACCCTTGCTTCAAAGGTTTCATCATCAACGCTGGGAAGTTTAATTGGCCAACTCTTTGCCGGCTACATAGCAGCCGATTCACTCGCCCATGCAGAGCGCTTGATTAGCACACATCCTGAATTGATTGCGGTAACGAGAGAAGGCGATGTAATAGGAAGGGGCAGGGCTAAAGGCGGTTCCTCGGTTTCTACCTCTCTTATCGAGATCTCAGCTCTAATTGAAAAGAGCGAGATTGAACTTACAAAAGTTAGTCATGAGTGTGATCGTTTAAGTTTTGAAATTTCATCCCAAGAGAATCAGGTTCGCCAAACTCAACAAGAGTACGACGCAACCTTGGCAAGACTTAATGAATCTGATGCGCGGATGGCTGGACTTGCAGAACAGATGGCAGCTGCTGGTCAAGGAGTTAGAAGTGGAACATCTGAGATTGAGCGGTTGGAGAGTTCGATTGCCGAGGTTGAGAATTCACTTCGCGGGGATGAGTCAGAACTTGAGATTGCATCACGCGCACTTCAATCTGGAAGTGAGCCGGTAGAACCAGATAAAACACAACTCGAGAATCTCCGCGCCTCAATTTCCACAGCACGAGCAGTTGAAGTTGAGGCAAGGCTTGCCATGCGCACAATTGAAGAGCGCGTTTCCGCGATCGCTCAGCGAGCATCTGAATTAGAACAGAGCGCGCTAAATGAACGCGAGAGCACTGCCCGGCAGATTTCGCGCAGAGAAGCTCGCGCTCGCGGCGCAGTAACTGCCCAAGCAATTGCCGATGCTGCCTATGAAGCTCTGATTCAAATTGAGAATTCAATCTCTAGAGCAAATCATGAACGTTCACGGTTAGAAGAGGCAAGGACAACTAGAGATGGCGAGATACTCTCCATCCGGGCACAGATTAGAGATCTGGCAAGTGAGCTCGATCAATTAACTTCGAGTGTTCACCGAGATGAGATCGCGCGGGCCGAGCAGAGGCTACGGATTGAGCAGATGGAAGTTCGGGCCATGGAAGAGTTCGGCATCGATAAGGAAACTTTGATTAGCGAGTTTGGTCCTGACCGAGATGTTCCAACTTTCGTTGAGAATGAAAGTGGCGAGCTTACTCAGGGCGACTACATCCCATTCGTGCGCGAGCAGCAAGAGAAGCGATTGGCTAGCGCTGAAAAATCACTTGCGTTACTTGGCAAAATTAATCCACTTGCTTTAGAAGAGTATTCATCGCTAGAAGAGCGTTTGAAGTATCTTGCCGAGCAATTAGAAGATTTGAAGAAATCTAAGAAGGACTTACTAGATATCATCAAAGAAGTCGATGATCGAGTCCAGCAGATCTTTGAAGAAGCATATAAAGATACTGCCCGTGAATTTGAAAAGATATTTGCGCGGCTCTTCCCAGGCGGAGATGGCAGGTTAATTCTTACCGAACCGGGAGATCTTCTGAATTCGGGCGTTGATGTCGAGGCTCGTCCCCCTGGAAAGAGAGTGAAGAGACTCTCGCTTTTATCTGGTGGTGAGAGATCTTTAACGGCTGTCGCGCTAATAGTTGCGATCTTCAAAGCTCGCCCAAGTCCGTTCTATGTTCTAGATGAGGTTGAAGCAGCGCTAGATGATGTAAACCTCGGGCGATTACTTACAGTCCTTGAGGAATTACGCGCTGCATCTCAGCTAATAGTTATTACCCACCAGAAGCGGACCATGGAGATTGCCGATTCACTTTATGGAGTAACAATGCGCGGAGATGGAGTGTCCGAGGTTATCTCTCAGCGACTTCGCGAAGTAGAGTCCGAATCAGTCTCCGGATGATTTGATTATGGGTCTATTTGGATCCTTCCTTACAAAGTTCTCACGCTCGAGGGCAACGCCAGAAGATATAGATGAGTTTCGTAAAGTCTTGATTGAATCCGATATTGGTACAGAGTTCACCGAAGAGATAATCAAGTTAGTTGAAAGGGAGAAGTCGGAGAGTTTAAGCGAGAGCGTTTCAACTCATATTCGCGCCTCATTAAGTAATCAAGCTCGATTGATTACAAAAACTGAGGGTCGATTAACGACGATATTAGTTGTGGGAGTAAATGGAACTGGAAAAACCACAACCGTTGCCAAGCTAGCTAATTTATTAAAGGGCGAGGGCTCTAAAGTAATGCTTGCCGCCGCTGACACATTTAGGGCCGCTGCGGTTGAGCAACTTTCAACTTGGGGCGAGCGGATTGAGATTCCGGTTGTAGTTGGAAAGGTAAATGGCGATCCTGCTTCAGTGGCTTTTGATGCCGCCACTCGAGCGAAGAACGAGGGCTTTGACTACCTAATCATTGATACAGCGGGGCGACTTCATACAAAAAATAACTTGATGGAAGAACTTAGCAAGGTACGAAGAGTGGTTGAGAAGGTAACTCCAATCGATGAAGTGCTATTTGTTCTCGATGGAACGACTGGTCAAAATGGGATCACCCAAGCAAAGTCATTTGCAGATGTCGTAAGCATTACTGGAATAGTTGTAACAAAGTTGGATGGCTCGACAAAGGGCGGAATCGCTCTGGCGACCGAACGGGCGCTTAAGGTCCCGATAAAGCTGGTGGGCACTGGGGAGGGCGTTTCGGATCTATCTTCCTTCGTCCCCGAGCCCTATATCGCGGACTTGTTAACACAGCCGTAACTCAGCGGGTCAAATAGTCACCCAAGCGAAATAGAAGAAGTCCTTTATATGTAACGCTCTGCCGGGACGATTCGGCCATTCTCAGCGTTGAGAGTTCTTCCTACTTCAGGAGATATCGATGGAATTAGATGCAGGCAATACCGCGTGGGTATTGGCTAGCTCTGCCCTTGTCTTACTAATGACTCCGGGCTTAGCACTTTTCTACGGCGGAATGGTTCGAGCGAAAAGCGCCCTGAACATGATGATGATGTCGGTGATAACTATCGCAATCGTTAGCGTGCTCTGGGTAATTTACGGATTTAAGTTGGCATTTGGTTATGAAGCTAATTCACAATGGTACGGATCAATTTCATTTTCCGGACTAGGCGATGCAGTTGGTGAGCTAGCGAATAATGGTGGGGTCTATCCAATTCCACTCTTGGTATTTGCGGTATTCCAGTTGATGTTTGCGATTATCACTCCAGCACTTATCTCCGGAGCAATTGCTGATCGCGCAAAGTTCCTCTCATGGGGAGTCTTCGTTGCCATTTGGGTAACACTCGTATATTTCCCAGTCGCGCACTGGGTATTCGCATTTGGAAATAAAGTTGGTGACACGGTAACTGGCGCAGGTTTCTTGGCTTCTAGGGGAGTGCAAGATTTCGCGGGTGGAACTGCTGTCCATATCAATGCTGGTGCAGCTGCGCTGGCACTTGCGATAGTTCTCGGTCGCAGAATCGGTTGGCAGAAGAGTCCAATGCGTCCGCATTCACTTCCGCTCGTAATTCTTGGTGCGGCGCTACTTTGGTTTGGCTGGTTCGGTTTCAATGCCGGCTCAGCGCTTGCCGCTGATGGAATTGCAGCACTTGCATTTATTAATACTCAAGTTGCTACAGCAGGCGCACTTATTGGATGGATCCTTGTCGAGAAGATTCGCGATGGACATTTCTCATCACTTGGCGCAGCATCAGGCGCAGTCGCAGGTTTGGTTGCAATCACACCTGCATGCGCGTTCGTAGCTCCTTGGGCTGCGGTCGTGATTGGTCTAATTGCGGGCGCAATCTGCGCACTTGCGGTTGGACTTAAGTATCGATTCGGCTTTGATGATTCGTTAGATGTAGTTGGCGTCCACCTAGTCGGCGGCGTTATCGGAAGCCTCGCAATCGGTTTCTTTGGTTCAAGTGCAGTCAACTCACTTGGTGCAAATGGAATCTTCTATGGCGGCGGAACAACGTTGCTTGGAAAGCAGGCGCTCGGTGTTGGCATGGTCGCTGCCTATTCATTTATCGCAACCTTGATTATCGGATTCTTGATTGAAAAGACAATCGGATTCCGCGTATCTAGCGATAAGGAACTTGGCGGAGTCGATCTAAGCGAGCATGCTGAGAGCGCATATGAAATGGGCGGAATCCTTAAGGGAGGTCGTTAATCATGAAACTTATAACTGCAGTCATCAAGCCACAGAAACTCGATGATGTTAAATCTGCGCTTCGAGCAATCGGCGTGAAGGGAATAACAGTCTCAGAAGTTTCTGGAGTTGGTCGCCAAGGCGGACACGTTGAGGTTTATCGTGGCGCCGAGTATCCAATCGATCTTCTCTCGAAGATTCGATTTGAAATTCTCGCAGAGACCAAAGATGTACAGCCAATAATCGATGCAATCGTAAAGAGCGCAGCTACTGGGCAAATCGGCGATGGCAAAATCTGGGTAACAGCAGTCGAAGAGGTAGTTCGAGTGCGCACCGGAGAGAGAGGTAGCGCGGCGGTTTAGTACGCTCGCGCAGTGTTTGAGTCACTCTCAGAGAGGTTCTCCTCTGCCTTTACAACCTTAAGGGGCAAGGGGAGAATCTCCGAGAGTGATCTTGATGCAATATGTGAAGAGATAAGAGTTGCTTTACTTGATGGCGATGTTGCTCTCGCTGTTGTTAATGGCTTCATATCCCGAATAAGAGAGCGTTCAATTGCGGCGCTCCCTGAAATCCGAAAGAGCACCAATCAATCGCAAGAAATCCATTCCATAGTAAATGCCGAGCTAGTTGAAATCCTCGGCGGCCCGGCGCGGCGAATCAGATTTGCTAAGAACCCTCCAACTGTCATCATGCTCGCTGGACTTCAGGGTTCAGGCAAGACAACTCTCGCTGGAAAACTCGCGCTCTTCCTAAAGGAACAGGGCAATACTCCACTTCTCGTTGCTGCGGACTTACAGAGACCAAATGCCGTCACGCAACTAACTCTCCTTGGCGAATCAGTTGGCGTGAAGGTTCATGCACCTGAGCCAGGTAATGGAACAGGTGATCCAGTTGCCGTAGCCAAGAGCGGAATCGAATTTGCGAAATCCAACTTCTACAACACGGTAATTGTAGATACAGCAGGTCGCCTTGGTGTTGATGAAGAGTTGATGAATCAGGCACGAGATATCAAGAGTGCCATAAATCCCAACGAAACTCTCTTTGTGGTCGATGCGATGATTGGTCAAGATGCAATAAGAACAGCACAAGCATTTGAAGATGGAGTTGGTTTTGATGCTGTAGTCCTCACAAAGTTAGATGGCGATGCCAAAGGTGGTGCTGCGCTTTCAATTGCCGAGAGTACGAAGAAAGCGATTCTCTTCGCCTCATCAGGTGAGAAATTAACTGATTTTGATTACTTCTATCCCGATCGAATGGCTTCGCGAATACTTGGATTGGGAGATATCACAACCCTTGCTGAACAGGCTAAGAAGGCAATTGATGAAGGCTCAGCAAAGCGGATGGAGGAGAAGTTCATCGCGGGTGAGGATTTCACGCTCGAAGATTTTCTCGAACAGCTTCAAGCTATGCGAAAGATGGGCTCTATGTCGAAATTGCTCGAGATGCTACCTGGCGCAAATAGCGCTGCGATGCGAAAACAAATTGATGCGGTAGATGATGATGAACTGGTGAGAACGCAAGCAATCGTTCAATCCATGACCCCGGGTGAACGTAGAGATCCAAAGATTTTAAATGGATCAAGAAGATTAAGGATTGCAAAGGGAAGCGGCCGAACCGTAACCGAGGTAAATAAATTGGTTGAGAGATTTAGTGCGGCGCAGAAAATGATGAAACAGATGAGAAATGGTGGCGGGTTTCCAGGTATGCCAGGTGCGTTTCCTGGGGGAGCTCCTTTTGGTGGCGCAATGAGGCCGGTACAGCGAAAGAAGAAGGCAAAAAAGAAGCGGCGATAGCCTCAATCTCGTCGATTGGGCGATTTTTGGCTCGCATGGCAAGATTGGGACCCTGTTCAAGAGCCCTCTACCTCTTGACCGGTACCTGTTAAAAAAAGTTCGGTTGTCATCACCTTGGCATCCCACTCCTGGGATGAGGACCGTTCGAAGATATTAAGGAGCAAGCCCTAGTGGCCGTAAAGATTAGATTGGTACGTCTTGGAAAGATTCGTACCCCGCATTTCCGAATTGTCGTTGCTGATTCTCGTAAGGCGAGAAATGGACTCAAGATTGAAGAGATCGGCCGGTACTCACCAGCCTCAGATCCTTCGCTTATTGAAGTTAATTCAGAGCGTGCGCAACATTGGTTAAAGAATGGTGCACAACCAACTGAAGCAGTAGAGGCGTTGTTAAAGATCACCGGCGATTGGCAGAAGTTCAAGGGAACCGCTGGCAGCGAAGGAACGCTAAAGACTCTTCCAGCTCGCCCAGATAAGCGAGTCGCTTATGAAGCTGCTGTTAAGGCTGCGATGAATGAACCTAAAGATGGCGCAACTACTATGAAGAAGCGCGCCGCTGAAAAATTAGCTGCAAAGTCTGCGCCGGCTGAGGAAGCTCCTGCAGCACAGGCAGAGGCTGTAGCTGAAACACCAGCTGCTCCGGTAGAAGAAGTTGCACCAGCAGCCGAAGCTCCCGCTGAGACACCAGCTGAGTAATAACTCTTCAACTTTCGTTAAGGAGTAAGACATGTTTGATGAGGCTCTTGAACATCTGGTTAAAGGCATCGTTGATAACCCGGAAGAGGTTGTCATTACCGAGCGCGAAGGACGTAGAGGTACAACACTTGAAGTTCGCGTTCATCCCGATGACATCGGCAAGGTAATCGGCAGAAATGGCCGCACTGCGAAAGCGTTGCGAACCATTATTTCGGCTCTTGCTGGCCGAAGCGTTCGCGTCGATTTAATCGAAGCGGACGAAGCTCGCTAGTTTCCTTGCAGCTCGTCGTAGCTCGTATCGGTCGCGCTCACGGAATTCGTGGCGAGGTAACGATTGAGCTCCGAACGGATAACCCAGCTGAGCGCTTTGACGTTGGACGTATCTTCAAAACTGAACCGGAACGTTTTGCGCCGTTGAAGATTGCCTCTATCCGTAACCACAACGGAACTCTCCTACTGTCCTTCGAAGGAAGAGAAGATCGAAATGCAGTTGAAGAGCTACGAAACGTTCTTCTAATTGCTGATGTCGATATTCCCATCCCATCTCCAAAGGATGATGAATTTCATGCAACTCTGCTGATTGGCTGTCGAGTCTTCACTGAAGATGGCCTAGAGCTTGGGGAAGTTGTAGATATTTTGCAACTCCCAACCCAAGACACGCTCGTCGTAAAGAGGGATGGCAAGGAAATTTTGGTGCCCTTCGTAAAGAAGCATGTGCCGGATGTGGATGTAAAAGAGAAGCGAATTGTGGTCCGAGAAATGGAGGGGTTGATTTGAAGATTACAGCAATCTCAATTTTCCCAGAATATTTCTCACCGTTACGACTTTCTTTAATTGGTAAAGCGATTGAGTCAAGCGTTGTCGACTTTAAAGCTATTGACCTACGCGAGTTCACTCACGATAACCATAAAACAGTTGATGACACGCCCTATGGTGGTGGCGCTGGGATGGTTATGAAACCAGAACCATGGGGAGAGGCAATAGATAGCGCCCTTAATCGCCATGATGGAATTGTTGATTTAATCCTTCTAACTCCGGCTGGAAAGACATTTGATCAAGAATTAGCAGCAAAGTTATCTTCACGTGAAAACTTGTTGTTTGCCTGTGGTCGATACGAAGGCATTGATGCGCGAGTCTCAGACTTCTACCGTGGCCATCAAAGAGTGAGATTGCATGAAATCTCAATTGGCAACTATGTATTAAATGGGGGAGAAGTAGCTGCCTTGGTAATGATTGAGGCAATCACGAGATTAATTCCTGGAGTCATAGGAAATCCAGATTCACTTTTAGAAGAGTCGCATAATGAGATTGGCGAAGTTGAATATCCGGTTTACACAAAGCCCGCTGAGTGGCGAGGATTAGAAGTTCCTGAGGTACTTAAATCCGGAAATCATGGCGAAATCGCTAATTGGCGCCGACGAGAGGCGCAGCGAAGGTCGAAAACCTTAAGAGAGAGCGAATAAGGGGGGAATAATCCCGACACGCCGACTGTTGGGCAGGACATGCGCCCGGGCTATTAGGCATTATCCGCCCGAGGTTAAGACCTAACCGATTAGGTCTTACAAGAAGAGAACTAACTTTTGAAAGGTGGTGAAGATCGATGGCAACCGATTATGACACGCCGCGAAAAACGGATGAAGAGCTCCATGAAGAATCACTTGAAGAACTAAAAGCAAAGCGGGCTGAGATTGCCTCAGGACAGATTGATGTTGATGAAGAAGATCCTGAGAACGTCGAACTTCCTGGCGCTGACCTTTCTGGTGAAGAACTCGCAGTCCGCGTTGTACCCCGACAAGAAAATGAGTTCACTTGCTCAATATGTTTCTTAGTGCATCATCACACCCAGCTTGCACGCGGTGAAGGAGCAAAAGCCGTCTGCAAAGATTGCGCTTAATTTTTCGCTAGCGCCGTTCTTAAAGCTTCAGGATTCCTAGAACTTACAAGCCAATACGGAGTCGGGTCGCGTGAATCATTTAGCTTTACTTTCACGCCTCCCTTTATCCAGAATCTAATCGCTAAATGTGCCTGTGGATTAATTCCTGGTCCGCGTAAATATTTAATTTCCTCTTCATCGAGTACCGTTATCGATTCAATGTACTTACTCTCAATCCTTGCTCGTCCAACAGTGAGCTGCTCCCTATTTGCTTCAATTACCAACCTTGAACGAAAGCCAAGAAGCAAGATGAGAATTAGTGTCAACCCTAGGAAGAATAGAAGTAGAAGATCACTCAAGATGACCCCGATTGAAATAACAATCGCAAGGCCAAGTGAGAATGCAAATAACCAGACCCGTAGTGGCCAGATAATGACTTCACGCATATCAGGGTAATCTTCTCACCATGTCGCGCAGATTGAGTATTGAGCCGCCGGCCGGAGCGAAAGTTCCACCAAGACACCCACAAGCACCAGTCCCAGGAACTCTCCTTGGATCACATAATCAAGATTGTTTTGGTTGCGGCGCTTCTCATCCAACGGGACTTCACCTAACTGCATATGCAGCCCAAGGCATGACGATAACTGCGAAGTTCACAGTCGGTGAGCATCATCAAGGCGCACCTGGTCTTGCACATGGCGGCTTACTTTCTTGCGCTTTTGATGAAGCGCTCGGCAAATTGATGTGGTTAGTAAGGGCTCCGGCGGTAACGGGAAAACTAGAGACTTCATTTTTGATGCCAGTTCAAGTTGGCAAGACGCTCTACATAACTGCAGAAATCATTGGGCAAGAAGGGCGAAAAATATATTGTCGCGCCGAAGGAAAAATTGGCTCTACAGAAGGTCCAGTCGCAGTTGAAGCAGCAGCAATATTTATAACCGTTCCGCTCGAACACTTTATTGATAACGCTCCAGAGAGATATCGAGCAAGCCTTTTTGGCTCAGCAGCTCCAGAGCTTGAGATAAATCCATGAAAGTATTGATAACTAGGCTAGATAAAGATTTACCCCTCCCAAGTTATGCAAAACCCGGCGATGCAGGGCTTGATCTTTATTCACGAATCGACTTGGAACTTACCCCCGGAGAACGAGCCATGGTCCCGACCGGGATCGCAATTGCACTTGAACCAGGATTTGTGGCGCTTGTGCATCCACGCTCTGGACGCGCTGCAAAAGAGGGCTTGGCGATGGTCAATTCCCCAGGAACGGTTGATGCTGGATATCGTGGTGAATTGCAGGTAATTCTTATAAATCTCGATAGCGGATCAACTATCAAGATCAAACGCGGCGAGCGCATCGCGCAACTTGTAATTCAACCAGTAATTCAAGCTGAGTTAGTTGAAGTGGAGAGCCTCCCAGGTAGCGCAAGAGGTGAGGGTGGATTTGGTTCCACTGGTAAATCATGAGCCAAGAAGAAGATAAAGCGAGGATTCTCTCTGCCTTCGGTGGCACCAAGGGATTAATTGATTCTGGCGCTCCAGCCTTAATCTTTTTAATTGCATTTAACTTCACCAAAGAGGTTAGGGACTCTGCATATCTAGCGCTGGCCTTTTCCTTAGTCGTAACGCTAATTCGCTTGATCAAGCGTGACACTATTCAACATGCAATCTCCGGCGTTATCGGAGTTGCATTCTGCGCTTGGTTATCTAACCGCAGCGGTAAAGCTGAAGACTTTTATCTTCCCGGGCTATGGACAAATGCAATTTATGGCGCGGCATATGCGCTCTCTGCGATTATTCGCTGGCCAGTTGTTGGTTTGATACTTGGTCCATTGTTGGGCGAGAACTTGAAGTGGAGAAAAGATCCAATTCGAAGGGCCTTGTATGTCCGTGCGACCTGGGTTTGGGTCGGGCTATTTGCAGCAAGGCTAGTTGTGCAATATCCGATCTATCTTTCGGGCAATGTAAATGCACTTGGGACCGCAAGATTAATTATGGGATTTCCCATGTTTATCTTGGCAGCTTGGTTAACTTGGCAGATTGTTAAAAGTGGCCCGAAACTTCGAGAAGATTTAAGACCAGCGCCTTAACTGGCGATGAAACAGCCTTTTATTTGATTCTCGGCTTCAGCTGAAGCAACGAATATCAATTCATCGCCGGCGCTAAAGAGGTCATGTTGCGAAGGTGAAATTACATGACCATCTCGAATAATTGCTGCGAGAGATGCATCTTTAGGAAGCTCTATCTCTGAGACTGATTTACCAATACAGATTGAGTTATCGGGAAGAGTAATTTCAACAAGATTCGCCTCTCCCGATTTGATGGAGAAGAGACGAACAACGTCACCAACGCTGACGGCTTCTTCCACCAGGGCTGCGATTATTCGCGGGGTAGAAACCGCAACATCTACGCCCCATGAAGAATCAAAGAGCCACTCATTCTTTGGATGATTAACGCGGGCAACTACTCGCGGTACTCCATATTCAGTCTTAGCGAGCAGGGAGGCAACCAGATTCACTTTATCGTCACCGGTTGCCGCAACCATGACTTGGCATTGATCAAGGCTCGCCTTATCTAGAGTTGCGATTTCACATGCATCTGCAAGAAGCCATTCTGCGTTAGGCACGCTATCCATCTTTAGCGCTTTTGGATTCTTATCTATAAGTAGAACTTGATGGCCATTTCCAATCAATTCGCGGGCAATTGCACGTCCCGCATTCCCAGCTCCGGCAATTGCAATCTTCATTTCTTCTCCTCCGGCGGCTGGGAGAGAGCGGCTACGACTTGGGCAACATCTTTGTCGGAGATAAGCACATGGAGCACGTCGCCTTCTTGAAGTACGACATGATCATCCGGAATTAACCCGGCTCCGAGCCTTGTGATAAATGCGACTCGCGCTTTAGTTAACTCTTGAATTGCATTTACGGGATAACCAAACCAGTCGCGATGTATATGAATCTCCGCTAATTGAACTTTTCCAGATGGATCTTGCCATTCAGACTTTGCCCCAGAAGGCAAGATGCGGCGCATGATCTGGTCAGTAGTCCAAAGGACGGTTGCCACAGTTGGAATTCCGAGGCGTTGATAGATCTCGGCGCGCCCTGGATCATAAATACGAGCAACTACATTTTTTACGCCATAAGTCTCACGCGCAACTCGCGCTGCCAGAATATTTGAGTTATCGCCATTAGAAACTGCGGCAAATGCATCGGCTCGCTCAATACCAGCCTCAATAAGGGTGTCGCGATCAAACCCGACACCTGCGACAGTGAGTCCATTGAAATCAGCGCCAAGACGGCGGAAAGCTTCACGCTCTTGATCAATTACAGATACAGAGTGACCTAAGGCTTGAAAATCCTTTGCCAGAGTTGAGCCGACGCGGCCACAACCCATAATCACGATGTGCACAGAGAGAGAATTTACACCTTTAGGCTTGGGTAAGAGTAATTCACGCGCGAAATTGAGGTGTTTCATGAATGTTGGCGATGAAGTTGTTGTCGATATTTCTGGAATAGCTCATGGTGGGCATTGTGTATCTCGTTTTGAAGGAAGAGTGATCTTTGTAAGACACGCTATTCCAGGTGAAAAAGTAAAAGTGCGAATTACTGATATCTCTAAGAGTTTTGCGCGAGGAGATTGCATTGAAGTATTGAGCGCTTCAAAAGATCGCGTAACACCACCATGCACCTACGCACATCCCGGTGGCTGCGGTGGATGCGACTTTCAACATATATCTACTCCAGCACAGCGCAAATTAAAGGCAGAAATTATCAAGGAGCAGTTTTCCCGGCTGGCAAAGAAGAGTATTGATGTTGAAGTTGAAGAGGTCAAACCAAATTTAGGTTGGCGATCTCGGATGGAGTTCACTGTTTCACAAAATGGCAGGTTGGCTATGTATGAATCACGTAGAAACAACTTAATTGAAATCTCTGAGTGCAAGATCGCGGATCCAAAAGTGGATATTGGTGGAATAAATAGCCGTAAGCTTCCTATTGGCAAGAAAATAGATGTTGCTGTGGGCACGACCGGAGATGTAGTTACTTCGATAGAAGGCCGGGAGAACATTGCCTTAATCAAGCAGGAAGTTGCTGGTTTCGAGTTCTCGATCTCACCCGATAGTTTCTGGCAGAGCCATACGGCGGCGCCACAAACGCTGCTCGCTGTTGTTATGGAAATGTCTGGACTCCGTCAAGGAGATCATTTCTATGATCTCTATTCTGGGGTTGGATTATTTGCAAGCGGTGCGCTCTCGTTAGTCGGTCCGGGTGGTCGAATCACAATGATTGAAGAATCTGGGAGCTCAATCACTGACGCCCGGAGAAATTTTGCTAACTATGAAACGGTAGAGGTAATTGAAGGAAAAGTTGAGCGAGAATTATCTAAATTTGTAAGAGGAGATGTAGTAGTTCTTGATCCACCAAGAGCTGGCGCAGGGGAGCGAGTCATAAAATCCATTGCTGCTTTAAATCCACGGACCATCGTTTACGTGGCCTGCGATCCAGCAGCGCTGGCACGGGATACTGCAATTCTTGAGGCCAGAGGGTATGAACTTGATGCAATTCGAGCTTTTGACCTATTTCCTATGACCCAACATATTGAAAGTGTGGCGCGCTTCATCAGATCCGAATAATGAAGGCAATAGCCCAGTCAAGTTAGGATTCGGGGTATGAGCAAGAACTCTTTTGGGGCCAAGCGTTCGTTAGAAGTTTCAGGAAAAAGCTACGAGATATTCGATATCACCGGCTTAGAAGGTGCAGCAACCCTTCCTTTCTCCCTAAAGATTCTTCTTGAAAATCTGCTCCGTACTGAAGATGGAGCAAATATCACTTCTACCCAAATCAAAGCTCTTGCAAACTGGAATCCAGACTCTCAACCAGATACTGAAATTCAATTCACTCCGGCACGTGTAATCATGCAAGACTTCACCGGCGTTCCTTGCATTGTTGATTTGGCCACTATGCGCGAGGCAATCTCTCAACTTGGTGGAGATCCAACTCGGGTAAATCCGCTTGCTCCCGCAGAGTTGGTAATTGATCACTCTGTGATCGCCGATAAATTTGGAACAGCCTCTGCATTTGAAGAAAATGTAGATATCGAATACCAGCGAAATACCGAGAGATATCGCTTTTTAAGGTGGGGTCAGACCGCTTTTGATGAATTCAAAGTTGTTCCACCCGGAACTGGAATCGTTCACCAAGTTAATATCGAATATCTAGCCCGAGTAGTAATGGTTCGCGAAGTCGAAGGCTCGGTTCGCGCATACCCAGACACCGTCGTTGGTACTGATTCGCACACAACCATGGTCAACGGCCTCGGAGTTCTTGGTTGGGGAGTTGGTGGAATTGAGGCAGAAGCTGCGCTCTTGGGCCAGCCGGTATCAATGCTCATTCCTCGAGTTGTCGGATTTAAATTAAATGGAAACCTTCCGATGGGAACAACTGCAACTGACCTCGTTCTCACCATCACCGAAATGCTCAGAAAGCATGGCGTGGTTGGAAAGTTTGTTGAGTTCTATGGACCCGGAGTTAGCGCCCTACCGATGGCAAATAGGGCAACTATTGGAAATATGTCACCTGAATATGGATCGACGGTAGCGATATTCCCAATTGATGAAGAGACTATTAATTACCTTGAGCTAACCGGTAGAAGTAGTGAACAACTTGAGCTAGTTGAAAAGTATGCAAAGGCTCAAGGCATTTGGCATGACCCAACTGCATCACCAAGATACTCAGAACATCTTGAGTTAGATCTTGCAAATGTAGTTCCCTCTATCGCAGGACCAAAGCGGCCGCAAGATCGAGTTGCGCTAAGTGATGCGAAGAGCTCGTTTGCGAAATCACTCCCAGGTTATTTAAGTGATAAGAGCGCAAAGAGTCCTGTTTCGGTTTCGGTCAATGAAAAGAGTGGCGCAGTTGCTAACGGGGCAGTCGTTATTGCCTCGATTACTTCATGTACCAACACTTCAAATCCGAGTGTGATGATTGGCGCCGGTTTGTTGGCAAAGAAAGCAGTTGAAAAGGGATTAAGCAGTAAGCCATGGGTTAAGACAACTCTTGCGCCGGGGTCAAAAGTTGTTACTAACTATTATGAGAAGTCTGGGCTAACGCCGTTTCTTGAGAAATTAGGCTTTAACCTCGTTGGATATGGCTGTGTAACTTGTATCGGAAATTCAGGACCATTACCGATAGAGGTAAGTAAGGCCGTAAATGAAAATGACCTTGCTGTCGCTGCCGTTTTATCTGGAAACCGTAACTTTGAAGGTCGCATTAGCCCTGATGTGAAGATGAATTATCTAGCTTCACCTCCGCTAGTTGTCGCCTACGCCTTAGCCGGAACTATGGATCATGATTTTGAAAAGGATTCGTTGGGTAAGGATGCTGGCGGTAAAGATGTTTTTCTACGCGATATCTGGCCATCTCCACAAGAGATTCAAGTTGTAATCGATAGCGTTATCTCATCTGAGATGTTTAAGAAAGATTACGCCAGCGTATTTAAGGGTGATCATCGTTGGACTTCACTTGATACTCCAACTGGAAAGACTTTTGAGTGGGATACAAAATCGACTTATGTAAGAAAGCCGCCATATTTTGAAGGCATGCCAAGAAATCCAGAACCTGTAACCGATATTTCGGGCGCGAGAGTTCTTGCCAAAGTTGGAGATTCAGTTACTACCGATCACATCTCGCCAGCCGGATCAATCAAGCCTGATTCACCTGCTGGAAAGTACCTACAAGAGCATGGAGTTGCTCGAGCTGATTTCAATTCATATGGCTCACGTCGTGGAAATCATGAAGTAATGATTCGCGGAACATTTGCCAATATTCGCCTAAAGAATCTCTTGTTAGATGGCGTTGAGGGTGGATATACAAGGAATTTCATATCGGGCGGCGAACAGAGCACAATTTATGATGCATCAGTCGCTTATCAAGCAGCTGGAGTTCCACTAGTGATTCTTGCTGGAAAAGAATATGGATCTGGTTCATCGCGAGATTGGGCGGCAAAGGGAACAGCGCTACTTGGTGTGCGCGCTGTTATCGCCGAATCATTTGAACGAATCCATCGCTCCAATTTGATTGGAATGGGAGTTTTACCTCTGCAATTCCAAGATGGTGAATCAAGTGAGAGCCTTGGGCTTCGTGGTGATGAAACCTTTGAGATTACCGGGATCATTGAGTTAAACAATGGAAAGATTCCAGCGACAGTGAAGGTCAAGGCGGGAGATAAGACATTTACCGCCCGGGTCCGTATCGACACCCCAGGTGAGGCTGATTACTATCGCCACGGCGGAATCATGCAATACGTATTGCGCTCGCTACTCGCTTAGAAGGATTGGTTTTTAGTAGTTACCATTAAGCCTATGAAGTTCCTTCCGCGCCTCAAGTCACCGTCTGACTTGGCTCGCATGAGTGAAGCTGAACTCACTGAGCTCTCAGCCGAGATAAGAAGCTTTTTAGTAGATAAAGTTTCAAAGTCAGGTGGCCATCTAGGATCGAATCTTGGAATCGTTGAATTAACAATTGCAATTCATCGCGTCTTTCAATCTCCTCACGATGTCGTAATTTTTGATACTGGCCACCAATCTTATGTTCATAAAATTCTCACCGGCCGCGCCGACGGATTTGAAAAGTTGCGCCAACGTGGCGGCATCTCGGGCTATCCAAGTCGCGCTGAGAGCGAACACGATGTTGTTGAGAACTCACATGCATCGACCTCACTTTCTTGGGCAGATGGAGTTGCTAGGGCATTTAGCGTTCAAGGAATCACCGATCGAACGGTTGTTGCAGTTGTTGGTGATGGCGCACTCACCGGAGGCATGGCCTGGGAGGCGCTAAATAACATTGCGGCTTCACAGAATCTAAGACTTGTAATTGTTGTTAACGATAATGAACGCTCGTATTCACCGACGATCGGCGGTGTTGCAACTTATCTCTCGACACTACGAGCGACTAAGGGATACGAGAAGTTTCTGGATTGGGGCAAAGGAGTCCTTGAGCGCACCCCAGTCGTAGGTCAACCAATTTATGAAACTCTGCATGGAATGAAAAAGGGTCTAAAAGATATTGTTGCTCCACAAGGAATGTTTGAAGATTTGGGCCTTAAATACCTAGGGCCAATTGATGGTCATGACATCTCAGCGCTGGAAAAAGCCTTGATTCAAGCAAAGAAATTTGAAGGCCCGGTCTTGGTACATGCAATCACTGAAAAGGGACGGGGCCACGCGCCAGCCATAAATGATGAGGCTGAGAAGTTTCATGCAGTTGGCGTTGTAGATCCTGAAACCGGCGAGCCCCTTGCAAAGGCTGGTAAGACTTGGACGCAAGAATTCTCTGATGCCTTAGTTGAGTTAGGCGGCCAGCGTAAAGATATTGTCGCGCTTACTGCAGCAATGCTTGGTCCCACAGGTTTGGACAAATTCCAAGAGAATTATCCAGAGCGAACATTTGATGTCGGAATAGCCGAACAGCATGCAACAACATCAGCTGCGGGAATGGCTTTTGCTGGGCTCCACCCAGTAGTTGCGGTCTATTCAACATTCTTAAATCGTGCCTTTGATCAATTACTACTTGATGTCGCACTTCATAAAGCGGGCGTCACATTTGTTCTGGATAGAGCAGGAGTGACGGGCGATGATGGCCCATCACATCATGGAATCTGGGATTTGGCGCTAACTGGAATTGTTCCAACACTTCGAGTAGCTGCACCAAGAGATGGCGCTCGACTCCGTGAATTACTTGGTGAAGCGGTTTCTGTTAAAGATGCACCAACACTTTTACGTTTTCCTAAAGGAGCTTTAAGCCCAGAACTTCCTGCCTTTGAACGACGTGAGGGAATTGACGTTCTCTATCGGGGCGAAAGTCCTGACATTTTGGTTGTTGCTGTCGGTGCAATGGCCCAACTTGCTGTCGATGCCGCCGCCCAGGCATACCGCGAAGGCGTTGGAGTAACAGTGATCGATCCGCGTTGGGTGCGACCACTCCCAGTCAGCGCGCTGGCTCGAATGGCGGAGCGTTATTCAAGAATTGTAGTTATTGAAGATGGCGTGCGAAGTGGTGGAATTGCTAGTTCGCTCGGTGATTCATTCCGCGATCAGAATATTTCTACTCCGATTCATTCAATCGGGGTCCCATTAGTTTTCATCGAACATTCCAAGCGCAATCAGATCCTGGGAGATTTAGGAATAACTGCCCAATCCGTGGCGCGCCAACTAGTTAGTTGGTTCTCCGGAAGCATTACGCAGGAAGTGACGCGACTCCAGGTGGATGAAAGCGCTGACCGCAAACCGCTTCGCTAATTCCCTCACGATCTAAGTAAGGCAATATTCCGCCGAGATGCATCGGCCAGCCCGCGCCCATCAACATACAGAGATCGATCTCCGCAGCTGTAGCAACAACGCCTTCATCGAGCATCATCCGCGCCTCTTCGGCTAGCGCTTTAAGGGCGCGCGCTCTTACCTGTTCGGCGGTCGAAGGGGAATTACCTTTTTCAACTAAGGCAAGAGCCTCTTGATTAGGGGCTAGCTTTCCAGATTCATCTTTTATGTAGAAGGACTTAACACCCTTTTCTACCAACTTTGAGACAGTTGGTGAGACCTTGTAGCGCGCTCCGAGATTTGCATTAAGTGTCTTTGAAACATGAAGTGCAACGCCTGGGCCTACTAGACCAAATAGTTCGAGTGGTGACATCGGGAAGCCAAGCGGACGAAGCGCGCTATCTGCGACATCGTAAGGAGTTCCTTCATCTATCGCATCGGTTACTTCACCCATAAAGCGGGTTAGAAGGCGATTGACAACAAATCCCGGCGCATCTTTACAGATAATCATGGTCTTCTTTAGTTCTTTACCAACGCTTATCGCAGTTGCGGTAGTAGCGTCATCAGTCTTACTAGTGCGTGCAACTTCAAGAAGTGGCATGACCGCAACTGGATTGAAGAAGTGGAATCCAACAACACGCTCTGGGTGAGCAAGGCCTTCACCCATCTTCTCAACCGAAAGTGAGGAAGTGTTTGTCGCAAGGATGCACTCTGCGCTAATGATCTTCTCAAGTTCCTTAAATAGTTTCTGCTTAATGGAGAATTCTTCAAAAACCGCTTCAATGATGAAATCTGAACCGGCGAAGACTGATTGATCAGTAGACCCACTAACAAGTCCCTTTAGGCGAGCGGCACCTTCTTGGTTTAGTCGCTTCTTCTCAACCAACTTGTCGATTTCACTATGTATCCAGGCAATTCCCTTATCAACGCGAGATTGATCAAGGTCGGTCATCACGACTGGAACTTTTAGATTACGCATAATCAAGAGCGCGAGTTGGGATGCCATCAATCCAGCTCCCACGACCCCAACCTTGCTAACTTTTCTTGCCAAGGCGGGCTTTGGTGCGCCCTCAACTTTCTTACGTTTCTTCTGTATTAAGTTAAAGGCGTAGAGCGATGAACGGAGCGTATCTGACATAACTAACTTTGCTAGGACTTCATCCTCAGCATCAAATCCTTGATCCAAGGTGTTTGTTTTCGCAGCCGCGATCAACTCAAGAGCGCGAAGCGGGGCAGCTACCTCAGCGCCACCGTATTTCTTGGCAACTGCGCCCTTACCGGTCGAAATTGCGCGCTCCCAGGCAGCGCCATCTTTTGAGTGATCCACTCGTTCTATCTTCTTCTTGCCACTTAAGAGATCAGCAGCAAAGGCGCAAGATCTCTCTAGGAAATCGGCTGGTTCAAATACGGCATCTACTACGCCAAGTGCTAGCGCTTCTTTCGCCTTCATCATTGTGTTGTTATTCAACGCATTAAGAATTATTACTTGAACCGCTTTTTCTGGACCAATTAGTTTGGGAAGGATTGTTGCGCCACCCCAACCGGGGACGATTCCAAGGAAACATTCGGGAAGGGCAGTAAATGCAGTCGAGGCGAGAGTGCGATAAGTGCAATGCAATCCAATCTCAAGTCCGCCGCCGAGAGCTAAACCATTTGTGAATGCAAAGGTTGGCTTCTTGCCTCGACCTAAACGCTTAAATAGATCATGGCCGTATTTGCCCATAGCAAGAGCTTGAGCTTTATCTTTTAGGAATGGGAGAGCAGAAAGATCAGCGCCGGCTGCAAATATAAATGGCTTTCCAGTTATAGCAATTGCGGCCGAAGAACTACTTTCGGCAGCAGTTAACGCATCGGATAGTCCCTTGAGTGATTGGGGACCGAGGGTATTTGGACGGTTGTAATCCATTCCATTATCGAGCGTGATTAGCGAGAGGGTTCCATTAAAGCCAAATGGAGTGAGATCAACTTCGCGCAAGAGTGAATTCGTTACAACTTCTTCCGGAGCGCCTTCAGGTGCGGTGAACTCAACCATTATTTAAGCCTTTCCATAATCTTTATGGTGTGGGTTCTCCCAGATCACAGTTCCACCCATTCCAAGACCGATACACATTGTGGTAATTCCATAGCGAACTTCAGGGTGTTCTTTGAAAGCTTCAGCAAGGTTCAAGATCAAACGCACACCAGATGAAGCGAGCGGATGGCCAACTGCAATTGCGCCGCCATAAATATTTACTCGAGGATCATCATCTTTGATACCAAAGTAATCTAGGAACGAGAGCACTTGGATTGAGAAAGCTTCATTGATTTCAAAGAGGCCGATATCTCCAATATCAAGGCCAGCGAGCCCCAGCGCCTTTATCGTGGAAGGAACTGGGCCATACCCCATAATTTCTGGCTCAACTCCAGCAAATGCAAAGGTGACAAGTCGGGCCTTCGGATTTAAACCAAGTTCTTTAGCTTTACTTTCGCTCGCAAGTAGCGCTGCAGTTGCACCATCATTTAATCCGGCGGCATTTCCTGCGGTAACTCGGCCAGCTGGACGAAATGGAGTTTTAAGAGCTGCTAACGCTTCAAGAGTAGTTCCGGGACGAGGTGGCTCATCAACTGTGGCAACGCCCCAACCTTGTTCCGCGTTTCGTACCGCAACCGGAATTAGATTTGGCTGAATCTTTCCAGCGGCATACGCAGCGGCGGTTTTCTGTTGTGAAGCAAGTGCATATTTATCTGCACGCTCCTTTGTTAGATGTGGAAACTTGTCATGCAAACGCTCAGCCGTATTTCCCATCGATAGCGCATCGGTATCAACAATTTTCTCGGCAAGATATCTTGGGTTTGGATCCATTCCTTCACTCATTGGATGATTGCCCATATGTTCAACGCCACCGGCAATTGCTAAGTGATAAGCGCCCATATTTATAGCGCCAGCAATAGTCGTTACTGAGGTAAGAGCTCCAGCGCACCAACGATCTACTGAGTAACCAGGAACTGTGTTTGGAAGTCCAGAGAGAATTGCTGTGGAGCGACCGATATTCATTCCCTGATCGCCAAATTGAGTTGTGGCAGCGATTGCAACATCATCAATTTCGGCTGGCTTTACTTGTGGGTTACGTTCCAGCAAACCTCTAATTGCTCGGACCATGATGTCATCAGCGCGAGTACCTGCGTAGAGGCTTCCGGCTCTCCCGAAAGGGGTGCGAACGGCATCTACTAGAAGAACGTTGGTCTTTGTGGTGGCAGATTTCATGCGGCAAGCCTACTCACCAGTAGGAATTTGCGACACCCAACGAATCGGTCCGACATGCTCCAGAAATACTGCGCTTCCCACCTCAAACTTGAGCGGACCAGTTACCCGTACCTTCAACTCGTCGGCCAGCCCGGCAATGCCCAGTTCGAGGACAGCGTCATGTCCGTAATATTGAATCTGCGAAATGGTGGCGCGGGTTAAACCCTTTGTGCCCTTCTTAGTTTCTACAACTCGAATCTCCTCGGGTCTAACAAGTAGGTACCCGCTCTCACTCTTGCCAAATGACTTCTTAGATTTTGGATGTAGAGCAGAGATGTAGTGGCGTCGCCCTACACGAATTGCTGGAAGCTCCAAGATGTCTCCAGTGCTCTCGGCGATTTGGGCGGAGATCGGATTCATATAAACGTTCTCGGGGGAGCCTGCCTGTACGACTTGGCCATCGCGCATCAATGCAATGAGATCGGCGGAGACGAGAGCATCCTCGCGGTCATGAGTCACCATTAAAGAAGTTGTCTTGGTCTTTTTTAAGAGCGCCACAACTTCGCCGCTCACTTCGGCGCGTAATGCATAATCAAGATTAGAGAAAGGTTCATCAAGGAGAACTATGGCTGGTTTAGTTGCAAGGGCTCGAGCCAGCGCTACTCGAGTCTGTTGACCACCACTAAGTTGATGTGGCTTACGATTATTAAAACCAGTTAAGCCAACGAGTTCTAACATTTCGTTGATTATGGAGTCTCGCTCAATCTTTTTAAAGGCTTTTGCGAGTGCAAAGCCAACATTTTCAGCAACGCTTAGGTGTGGAAAGAGTCCGCCTTCTTGTGGAAGGTAACCAATGTTTCTCTTATGTGGCGGCAGTACAAGTGAGGAGATACTCACTAGTTGCTTTCCAAATCGGATTGCTCCGGATGTTGGGCGAACTAATCCAGCGATTGTGCGCAGCAGCGTTGTCTTTCCGCATCCGGAAGGTCCAAGCAGAACTGCAAATGAACCGGAAGGAACGGTGAGATTTAGATTCCGCAGAATCTCACGCTCACCAAGATGTACACCCAGGTCTTTGATCTCAAGAGTTGTCATCAGATCTCATCCCTCATTGGTTCGGTGCTTTCTTGTCTATCGGGACGGCTGATTAGAAAAGTAGGAATAGCGGCAATTATGACAAGAAGTAGGGCGTATGGAGCAGCTTCACTAAATCTGAAAATAGCTGTGTTGCTCCACATCTCAGTTGCCAAAGTTTCAAAACCGGTTGGACGGAGCATCAAGGTAGCGGGAAGTTCCTTCATAGCAGAGAGAAGTACGAGCAGAGTTCCGGAAAGGACTCCTGGTGCGGCAAGTGGCAGAGTTACGCGATAGAAAATGCGAGCCTTGGATTGGCCAAGAGTCGCTGCTATCTCAGTTAAATTCTCAGGGACACGGGCAAGTGAGGTTCTAATTGTTCCCACCGATCTGGCAAGAAAGAGGATTGCGTAGGCGACCCCCAATAAACCTACAGTCTGATAAATCATCGGAAAGTCTGAACCGAAAGCAACTAGCGCTAGTCCCATAACAACTCCGGGTAGTGCGTTTACGAGCAGGACGCCTCGCTCGGCAACTTTGCCTATGAGGCTGGCACGCAGAGCAAGAAGAGCAATTGGAAGTGCTAGAAGAAGTGCTATTAACGCACCAATTGCAGCCACCAAAATGGTTGAGAACGCCGCTTGGGATAGACCTAGAAGATCTATTGGTTTTGGCCTGGCAAAGAAGCGAAATAGCAGAACGCTCATGGGAGCTATAAGTGCTGCCAAAATATAAGTTGAGAGAAGTGATATCGCAATTATTCTCGCCTTGAGTGAATCGATTGGTTCAATCTGTTTCGTTATCGAGACCGAGCTTCTTGTTACTTGAGTTTTTTTGCGTGATGAGACTTCTAGCGAAATGACGATTCCGGATAGAGCAACAAGCATCAGGGCAAGGACCGCGGCGCTACTACGATCAAAACTACCCTGGTAGGTGTTTTGAATTGTTCTTGTGAAAGTATCGACTCCAAGAAGAGATACTGCTCCAAAGTCACTTAACACGTAGAGCGATACGAGAAGTGCGCCAGCGGCAAGAGCATTTCGCATTTGGGGGAGCGTTACTCGCAAAAAGATTTGGAATTGATTTAAGCCGAGAGTGTGTGCAACGTCGACTTGAGAAGAGTCAATTCTTCGCAGAGCAGCCATCGCAGCAAGAGTTACATAAGGTGTTGTAGAAAGAGTAAGCACTACGACCGCAGCAAGAAATCCATCTGGCAAGATCCCAAGGGATAACCAGCAATACGTGAAAACATAGCTCGGAATTGCGATGGGCAAGATAACCAATGCACGGATGAGGTTTCTCCTCGGAAGATCGATACTCTGCAGAGTCCAAGCGAGCGCTGAGCCTAGAAATGTGGCCAACCCAGCGACGAGAACGACTAAAGAAACCGTTGTTGTAAAGACCTCAAGGGTCTTAGCTCTAAAGACAACTATCCGGACGGACTCAATATCGCCCTGTAGCGCTCGGCCAATTAGGTAAACAAGTGGAAGTGCAACAAAACCAAGGGAAATAAGCGCCGCGCTTATCAATACGGGTGAGGTGCGCGGATTTGGGGTTAGCCCTGAAGGAGGCTGTTTAACTGCCAATAGGTTCATCTTAAGAACGCCCCAAGTTAGAGCAGTCCGACCTTAATCAATAGACTCTGAGTGCGCTTCAAATCCTTAAGCGCTGCCAAATCAACTCTCGGGGCTTTTATATCGCTCAGTGGGATTAATTCGCCCGGACTTTGTGACGAATCTACAGCAGAGTATTCATTGACATCATCAACGAAGAATTGCTGAGCGGTATCTGACAATAGGAATTGAATGAGCTTCTCGGCAGGCTCAGTCTTTTTGCTTGTGGCAAGAATGGCAATACCGGAGGCATTGATTAGATTGCCAATGTCGCCTGGGGCAAAGAATGAATTCTTTACATCTATTTCGCGACCTAACTCTTCTGCAACTTCATAAATGTAATAGTGATTTACTAATCCAGCATCAATCTCTCCGGCATCAATCGCTTCCACGATAAGGCTGTTCTTTTCAAAGTACTTTGGAGAATTTGCCGCAATTCCACGTAGCCATTTCTCAGTTTCGACTTCACCCCGGGTTTGAATCATGGCGGTGACAAATGCTTGGAAAGAGGCGTTAGTAGGCGCAATACCTAGGCGACCTTTCCATTCTGGTTTCGTTAAGTCATCCACTGTTCTTGGTAAAACCGTGACTCGCTTAGGTGAATAAGCAAGGATTCGCACTCGACCCGTTAGCCCAACCCAATCTTTATTTTGGGAGCGGAAGTACTCGTTGACTCGATTTAGGATTGCATCATCAAGAGTTGCAAGTAGGCCTTCACTTGAGACGGCGCCAAGCGCCCCAGCATCTTGCGAGATAAAAAGGTCAGCGGGAGAGTTATCGCCCTCTTCAAGGATTTGAGCTGCAAGTGCCGCTGAGTCGCCGTACCTGATGTCGAGTTTGATCCCGGTCTCTCTGGTGAAATCTTCAAAGAGCGTTCCCGTGTACTCCTCGGCACGCCCCGAGTAGATAACCAAGCTATCGCCATCGATCTTCGAGCTTGAGCAGGCGGCTAATGAAGCCACTAAGGAGAGGGTTAAGAGGGAGGCAGCCAGGCGCTTGAACATGGGGAAACCATAATTCGCCGGGGGGTATTTACGCAACATTTTTGTTGCGTAATTCATTTCACTCTTCTGGAGCGGGCGCCGCCGGTGCTTCACGCTCAGCCCGGGCGCGGGCAATCGCATCACTTGCAATTTCAATCTGCCACTTTCGCGCGCCCAGTTTTGCCAAGGCATTGCTCACGCCGCGGATTGAATCTTCTCCGTAAGTAACTATTTTCTCTTTACCCTCATTGAATAGAACCTTTCTTACCAACTCAGGAGAGATCAGATTCTCAAGTGGGATGTTTAGCGCTAGAGATTTTTCGGTTAGCAAGAGTCGGGCATGAGCCAGATGTATGTAAGCAATAGGGAATTTATCTCGCCAAACGCGCGGTGGTGGAATCGAATCGCCACGAGCACGCATTTCCGGCCAATGAGATTGGTCCATTTCGTAAGCGTCACTAAGTAGGGTCCACCAGCGCTTTAAATATGAGCGCTGCACGTCATTTCGGATCTTCTCTTTCATTATCGGTAGCGCTAAGAAGTCCTCGTAATTTGATGGCTTATGTTTTGCAAGATCAACTATGACCGCATCCGACAGAAGGCGACCTGGGGCCAAATCAATCTCGGATGCAATCGAATCTCGAGCGATCCACAGCTCACGGATTATTGCTAATTCAAAGCGTGACTTGATCTGGTGCATCCCAGATGTCCTTCGCCAAGGGTCTTTTCTAACTTTAGGAGCGGTATTTTGAAGCGAGGCAGCGAACTCTTCTTTCGCCCAATCTAACTTTCCATTTTCTAGTAGAAGAGCTTCGACTTTATCCCGTAAATCCAACAAAACAGCTACATCTAGAGCGGCATAATCTAACCACTCTGGTTTAAGTGGTCGATGTGACCAATCGACGGCGCTATGTTCCTTGGCAATTTGAATTTCCAATAAATTCTCGCAAAGCGAAGCTAGCCCCACCCGTTCACAACCAGCAATTCGCGCACCTAATTCAGTATCAAAGAGAATCTTTGGATTGATGCCAAACTCTCGTAGGCACTCTAAGTCTTGGCTACTAGCGTGAATTACCGACTCAATTCCGGAGAGAAGTGCGTCTAGTTCTTCCACCTCGGCAGCTCCCCGTAAAGCTATTGGATCAATTAAGTGAAGACCTCCACCACGCCTAAATAGCTGGATTAGATAGGCCCGCGCGCTGTAACGAAAACCGCTTGCGCGCTCGGCATCAATCGCAACTGGGCCATCTCCTGCAGCCAGTTGCTCAATTGCATCCCTAAGGGCAACCTGAGTTTCTATTACCGAGGGAGTTCCACCCGCCGGGGCGCTTAACGTCTGCATCAATCAGCGTCGCGACTTTAGCGAACTAACTCCTTCTGCAATCGGTGTTAAGCCCGAAACAGTTTCAATTAACTTTACCCAGGCATCAATGTGGTCAATCAACTTTGATGCATCAGTTGGTGTCCACGAGGCACGAATCTCGATCTCTGATGATTGATCTGTTTCTGAAAGTTGCCCATAAGAGGCGCTCAATTCTTTTGTCACAGTTCCCGAAGTTGCTGCATAACTTGCACCAATTGCATCTAGTGATTCGCTCACCCAAGACCAGGCCACATCTGTAAGAAGTGGATCAGATTGCAAATCCTCTTCAATTGCAGAGCGAACGAAAGTTACGGCGCGAAATCTACCGCCCCATGCTTCTTGTCCGGCCGGGTCGTGAAGCATTACAAAGCGTCCGGTTGCAACATCATCTCCTTGCACTTGAACATCAACCGAAAAGGCAACTGCATGCGGCGCAAGTCTTTGGGGGGCTGGAACTTCTTCAAAATCAATTTCGTCTCGCGCTCTAAAAGTTCGAGCACTTTCGCAGAATTTATCGAAGAGAATCGTGTCACGATCTGGGTTTAGATTCTCTGGCATGAGATAAGGGTAGAAGAGGGTTCTTCCCTCACTCGGAAGGCGCGAGCAGATAGGGTGAAACCATGGGTTCATTGCTCGCCTTACTATCAAGTTTTCTCTGGGGAACGGCTGATTATTTAGCTGGGAACCTCTCTAAAAAGTATCGAGCGCTTGCGGTTACCGGGGTATCTCAATTCTTTGGTCTTCTATTTGGAGTAACAGTCATCGCAATCGGCACCCAATTCGGTTCACCATTTCTCAAGCCAACTTTGGAATGGGATGGTTATTTTGTTGCCGGAGTGATTGCCGGTATCTCAGGTTTTATTGGATTACTCGCCTTCTATTCAGGTTTGGCGACCGGCCGAATGGGAGTCGTTAGTCCCATTAGTTCGCTCTCAGTTCTCATTCCGCTCACTGTTGCATATTCCCAAGGTGAGCGCGCTAGCACGCTTCAAGCAGTCGGAATCTCCGTTGCCTTGTTAGGAGCGTTTCTTGCAAGTGGTCCTGAGATGAAAGGTGGACTTCCGATCAAGCCGCTCATCTTTGCAGTGATTGCGGCATTTGGATTTGGTGGCGCACTAACCTTTATTGCAATCGGCGCGAAAATAGATTCGATGCACACAATGACCTCAATGAGAGTTGCATCAGTAACTGTCTGCATTGTCATAGCAATTCTTTTCAGAACCATAGGTGGATTTGCAATAAGGGTCTTTCCTCTTCTAATTTTTATCGGCGTCGCAGATTTTCTCGCAAATTTCTTCTTAGGTGTAGCAACTACAAAGGGGCTTGTCTCTGTGGCTCTTGTACTTGGATCACTTTTCCCTATCGTCACAGCGCTACTAGCTTTTAAGTTCCTTCATGAACGCCTTCATAAAGTTCAATACTTAGGAATTTTCTTTGCAATCCTAGGAGTTTGCCTTATCTCGGCCGCTTAATTGGTACCCATACTTCAAATTTCGTTCTATTAGAGGTTGATTGACTTAACAACTTGTATTTGGCGCCAAGGGAAGTCTCATCAAATTTGTTGCCATCTCCCGCAATTGCGGAACGCGTTATATGGAATTCATCAATTAGCACTTCATCAATAAGACCGTTTAAGAATTGAACCCCACCTTCTATGAGGATTTCTTTGTAGCCTTCGCTGATTGCTTTAGCTAAGAGTTTGCTAGGGGAGAGGTTGAAAGAGTGCACTTTCTCCCTTTTCAAATTTGAACTCCGCGATGAGATGTAGAGCGGAAGTGGGCATTTTGAATAAGGTTCATTTCGAAAGGTTGACCCGCCAATGAGAATGACCTCCGATGTAGAGCGGATTTCATGAAATCGAGCCCGATCCTCGCTACTTGAAAGCGACTTTGAGGAGCCCTCATATGTGGTCATCCCATTGCTTCCAACTACGAGATTGGCTCGAACTCTGCGCATGGCTAAAAGGTAGCGTTTTAGATACTTCAAACGAATGTCAGTGCTGCCTTCTATCGTCCTTGCCATGATCATTGACTGTGATACCTGCACCATGCGAGATATCGCTTGTGGCGATTGCGTTGTAACTATCTTGATTGGGCCACCGCCTAATTCACACCTAGAAGCCGAGGAAGCTCGGGTGATAGACCTATTGGCCTCTAGAGGGATGATTCCCCCGCTCAGATACGAAAATCCCCTTGATTCACAGGAAGTTAAGCGCCGTTCAGGTTGAGCGAGAAGTGAGTCCACAGTTAGCCTAAACCGATGCGACAAGCGCGAACTGGGATCTTGGCTCTATTGAGCCTCGCTTTAATAATCCCGATAACTCCACCAACAAGCGCTGCTCCAAGTGCGGACTTGCTCCGCGTTCGCCAAGAAGTAGAACAGCTGCAAGATGATGCCGCTGAGGCCGGCGAGAATGCCCAAGCAGCAAAAGTTCAACTACAGAGATTGCGCGCCCAGCTAAGCACGGTGCAACAGGAAGCAGATTCACAAAAAGCAGTAGTTGAGAAGATTAGAAATTCACTTGCCACTATTGCAGTCGCCCGCTACAAATCAACCGGGCTAGGTGAAGGAGTCGAACTCCTCTTCTCCTCAGATCCATCTCTATATCTCTCCTCGGCTGGCTCTCTTGAAAACATAACAAGAAAACAGGCAGCCCAATTAAGAAAATATGCGACTGCTAAACAGAGGTTAGATGCAACATCTCTCACCGTCGCAGACAAACTCCGTTTAGTTCAAGCGGCGGAAGCGCGCTATCGAGCACAAGCCGCCCAAGTAAAGTCAAAATTAGAAGCAGCTGAAAAACTTCTCTCAAAACTTGAGGCGAAAGATCGTGAACGACTCCGCAAGATTCAAGAGATGGATGCTGCTGAGCGCGAGGCTTACTCTCGTGAACAGGCAAAACTTGCCAACACAGTCTCAGGTCGTGCAGGTCTTGCCCTTCGCTATGCAGTAAAACAAATTGGTGACAATTATGTTTGGGGAGCTGCAGGGCCAGTCCGTTGGGATTGCTCGGGATTAACTATGCGCGCATTTGAACAGGCGGGCGTACGGCTTCCGCATTCATCGCGCGCCCAATTTAATTATGGTCGCTCGATTGCCCGAAACAATCTACTTCCAGGAGATCTTGTCTTCTTTGGCTCTCCGATCTCTCATGTCGGTATTTACATCGGGAAAGGAAAAATGGTTCATGCCCCTCGTCCTGGAGCCCGTGTGCAAATCGTTGAGTTTAGAAATTTCTTCGGTAAGAAGAGGTATGTCGGAGCCCGTCGCCTCTAACGGCGAAAAGTAATTGTGCCGAAAATTCTCCTTGTCACAAATGACTTTGGTCCGCGCGCAGGCGGTATAGAAACATTCATAATCGGTCTTCTTGAGCGGATCCCCAAGGGAGAAGTCCTTGTTTACACCTCAAAGCAAGATGGCCATGAAGAACACGATCAAGGATGGCAGAGAGATTTTGGCATTGAAGTTATTCGCGATCGCACCAAGATTCTCTTACCAACGCCACGTGTAATTCGCTCACTTCGAAAGTTAATCTCAACGCGCGATATTGAAGTAATTTGGTTTGGGGCGGCAGCGCCACTCGGTCTAAGTGCTAGATGGCTACGAACTTCATCGGTTAAAAAGGTAGTTGCCCTCACTCATGGACATGAAGTTTGGTGGGCAAAGTTGCCCCCATTTAGTTTTTTGATGCGGGAGATCGCAAAGGGAGTCGATCACTTTGGTTACCTTGCGGAATACACTGCTAAGGAGCTCTCTCGGGTTATTCCGCAGGCAAAGTTGACCAAGATTGCACCAGGTATCGATGTAAACCATTTCATTCCATATCAGGTCGAGAAAGAGCGTCCCGCGATAATTTCAGTTGGAAGGCTAGTTCATAGAAAAGGTCAAGATAAGTTAGTTGAAGCGCTGCCCCTAATTAAACGAGAGATTCCTGAGGTGGAACTAATCTTTGTAGGCGAAGGTCCTCATCGAAAAGAGCTAGATCGCCTCGTAAAGAAGCATCAACTTCAATCCTCGGTGCGCTTCATTGGTCGCGTGAACTACAAAGAACTTCCAAGATATTTCTCACTAGGAGATGTCTTTGCGATGCCCTCGCGCTCCCGCCTTTTTGGATTGGAAGTAGAGGGCCTTGGAATTGTTTACCTTGAAGCGAGCGCCTGTGGACTTGCCGTAATCGGTGGAGATTCAGGCGGCGCTCCCGATGCCGTATTGGAAGGCGAGACAGGTTTTGTTGTTGATGGAACAAGCGTTGAAGATATTGCAGCGCGCGCCATCGAGTTACTTAGGAACGAAAATCTCCGCAAGAAGATGGGAGAGCGAGGTCGCTCTTGGGTGGAAGAAGAGTGGAATTGGAATGTTTGGTCAGAACGTTTTAACGCTCTATTGCGGTAACAAACCAGCTTTTCTCGCGACATTAATTGCCTGTACTCGATTTCCGGAGTCGAGTTTTCTATAAATCGCAGCTAAGTGAGTCTTAATGGTTGCCTCTGTTACAAAGAGAGACTTTGCAATTTCAACAATGGTCATTCCGGTAGGCAGTATTTCTAAAATCTCAAGCTCTCTAGAGGTAAGTCCAAAGTCTCTATTTCGACTGGAGATTACATCCGTCGCGCGCCGCGCTGAGAAACTCAGAGGCGACTTACAACTTCGTTCAATTGCCTCGATCAAATCAATGATCGGGGAGTTCTTCTCAACAAAGGCGCTTGCCCCAGATTGCATACATGCCAATACATGTTCAGGTTGCGTCGAGAAGGTAAGCGCCACGATTCCCAACTTTTGATCCAGAGCTCTCGCCCACGCAATAACTTCAAGGCCACTTCCATCTGGAAGATGTAGATCAACCACGATTGCATCAGGTTTGTGATGAGGAATTTGGACAAGGGCTTCTCGTTTAGATGCAGCCTCGCCAATCATTGAGAGGGTTGGATGTCCGGCAAGTGCGCGGCGCAACCCTTCGCGGATAAGAACATGGTCGTCAACTACCAATACTTTTGGGGTCAAAGGAGATTCGAATTCATTCGAATCGTATATTCAAAAACCTCTTTGCCTGTCTCGAGTTCAATGGTGGCATCAATATTGCGAGCCTGCTCCGAGATGAGTTTTAGGCCAAGTGAGTTCTCTTTGATATTGATTCGTGCAGCGCCATCATTACCAATTCGAAAAGTAGGAACTTGATCTTCTAGTGAGTAAATAATCCAAAATCTTGATGGGCGGGCATGCTTCGCTGCATTACGCGCTAATTCGAGGAGAATCTGAGCCAAGGTGGTTTCAACTCTTGGTTCGAAGTTCAAGTTAAGTAGCGTTGCCTCAACATCAGTTTTAGGAAGTATCCTCCTAACCTCTTCGAGGGATTCCTCAAGTGTTAGGTTTTCAAGGAGATAAAGCTCATCACGTAAACCTTCTGTTAGGTCGATTAATTCGAGGCGGGCTTCACGAATAAGCCTTCGAAGATTAGGGGCAAGATCTGGGGACCCGATTACCTCATCTAGTTTGTAGCCAAGAGCAATTAGTTGTTGCGCCGGCCCATCATGAAGCCGGCGGGCTAGTTCTAAACGTTCTTCTCTTTTAGGCAAAGAGTTCGGCAATCTCTGCCGAAAACTCTTTGTGAACTACGTGACGCTTTACCGAAAGTTTTGCGGTTAATTGTCCGCCTGCGATGGTGAAATCGACTGGGAGAATCTTGAACTTACGGATTGATTCAGCCTTACTCACAGCCTTGTTCGCTTCATCAACCGCAGTCTGAATGACGGCAATTAAGTCAGGATCGTTTACCAAATCAGGAATTGTTGCGCCTTCCTTCTTATTCGCGACCAACCAAGGCTTAATGGCTTCTGGGTCAATTGTTACCAGCGCTGCGATAAATGGTTGATTATCACCGACAACAACGCACTGACTTACAAGCGGATGAGCCCGCAGACGATCTTCAAGAACTGCTGGAGCGACGTTCTTTCCGCCTGAGGTAACTATCAATTCCTTCTTTCGACCAACAATATAGAGAAAGCCTTGATCATCTAGTTTTCCAAGATCACCGGAGCGGAAATATCCATCTTCGGTAAAGACTTCTTGATTCGCAACATCGTTCTGCCAATAACCGCGCATAACGATTGGGCCCTTTATTAAGACTTCTCCATCATCAGCAATTTTGATTGTTGTGCTTGGGATTGGTCGACCGACTGAACCAACCCGATGCGCGGTAGTTAGATTTAGCGTCGCTCCCGCTGTTGTTTCAGTAAGGCCATAACCTTCAAGGACGCGAACACCCGCGCCTCTAAAGAAGTGGCCAAGGCGCTCACCAAGAGGTGCGCCACCTGAAATTGCAGCTTCAACGCGGCCGCCGAGAGCATGTCGAATCTTGGAAAAGACTAACTTGTCGAAGAGCGCATGCTTTGCTTTAAGGCCAAGTGGAACCTTGCCCTCATCTTGTGCGCGACTATATTCAATTGCAATTGCAGCAGCCTTGCGGAAGATCGCACCTTTGCCAGCAGCATCTGCCTTCGCTTCAGCGCTGTTGTAAACCTTTTCGAAAATTCGCGGTACAGCTAGAACGAATGTTGGCTTGAAGGAAGCTAGGTCGGTAGTTAGTCGACCAAGCACATCCCCACAATGTGCGAGGTGCAGGCCGGCGCGAATTGATCCGATTTGAACCATGCGACCAAAGACGTGCGCAACTGGGAGGAATAGAAGTGTTGATCCGCCTGGCTTCATAAAGAGATCGGATGCGCCCATAACAACGTTGCTGCACTCAGAGAGAAAATTTCCATGAGTTAACTGAACGCCTTTGGGCTTACCGGTAGTTCCAGAGGTGTAAATCAAGGTTGCTAGCGTCTCAGGATTCAAAGCAGCGCGACGGCGATCAATTTCGGTATCAGGAATATCTTTACCGAGGTAAGCGAGTTGAGCTAAGACATTCTCTGTCATAACCCAGCAGTTCTTGGTGTACGAAGGAAGAATTGGAGTGACTGTCTCTTTCAACTGCGGTGTTTCTACAATTATTGCTACTGAATGCGAATCAGTAAGAATCCAATCAACTTGTTCAGCGGAAGAAGTTTCGTAGATTGGGACTGTTACGCCACCTGCAAACCAGATAGCAAAATCTAAAATCGTCCATTCATATCGAGTGCGCGCCATGATTGCGACGCGATCGCCAATCTCAACACCTGATGCTATGAGTCCTTTTGCAGTAGCTCTAATTTCTGCTTCGAGTTCCCGTGCAGTTACAGGTTGCCATCCATCACCAAGTGGCCTTGAGACCATGATTCGTTCTGGTTCAAACCAAGCGCGTTCGGCAACTAAATTTGTGAGATTGCCAGCGGTAGCCGCAGGCTCTAGCGCTGGAGCGAAGAATTGGTTAAGGGTGGCAGTTGTCATAGCCAAAAAGTAGCGGTAGAGGGCAACTTCGGGAAGAGGTAGCCTCCCGCCATGTCCGACAACTCTTCGAATTCACAGCAAATAGATGCTCCGGCCTCTGAGGTAGCCGAGATACTCGTAGATCTTGAGAAGTACCCAACCTGGTCTTCTGCGATAAAGAGCGTAGAAGTGCTCGAGAAGGATGGTTCGGGAAGAGCCACAAAGGCAACGGTCAAGATTGAGGCCGGCGTGCTAAAAGACCGCGCGACCTTGAATTACGACTACTCGGACTTTCCAAAGTCAATCTCCTTCTCTTTAGAGGATGCAGATCTAATGACTGAGATGACAGGTAAGTACTCAATCGTTGATAACGGCGATGACACCACCAAAGTTACTTACGAGTTAAACGTTCAAGTCTCGATGCCTGTCCCAGAAATAATGAGGCGCAAAGCTGAGATGGCAACTATTGATGCAGCGCTTGCTCAACTCAAGAAGAAGATAGAGGGCTAAGTGACCCTCGACATTGGTATCGATGTCGGCGGTACCAAAGTCTTAGCAGGCGTCGTCGACTCTCAAGGAAAGATAATTGAGAAAGTTCGTCGGGAGACACCTATTGAAGGTGGAGGCGCCTTAACAAAAGTAATTGCCGAAATGGCAAATGAACTAAAAGCAAAACACGAAATTACTGGAATCGGTGTCTGCTCTGCCGGCTTCTTTGCTCCTGATCGAAGGAAGATAATTGCAAATCCAAATATCGCAAATTGGAATGGCGTTGAGTTGGCCGCTGAACTGGAAAAGCAGATTGATAGACCGGTCATACTTGAAAACGATGCAAATGCTGCTGCATGGGGTGAGCGGCAATTTGGCGCAGGAAAAGGTTCAGATGAATTGGTATTGCTTACGATCGGAACTGGTCTTGGTGGCGGATTAATAACCGCAGGAAAGATATTTCGTGGTTCGCGGGGCGCGGCAGCCGAGTTTGGACATATGCGAGCAGTCCCAGATGGACATCTCTGTGGCTGCGGACTGCGGGGTTGCTACGAGCAATATGCCTCGGGTACGGCGCTAATGCGCCACGCGCGTGAATCAATCGCGGCATCTCCGGATCGCGCAAGAGGTTTACTCGCTCGAGGAAATGGAACGCTTGAGGGCCTGACCGGAGAGCACCTCACTTCTGCTGCAAAAGATGGAGATCCAGTTGCAGTAGCTGCCTTTAATACAACCGGGTATTGGATTGGCGTCCTTGTGGCAACTCTTGAAGCGGCGCTTGATCCAGCGAAAGTTGTTATTGGCGGTGGAGTAATAGCGGCTGGAGAAATTCTGCTCCGCCCAATACGCGAATCGATGTCACAGCACTCATTATTTAGAGGAAAGCGGACACCACCTGAGTTAGTCGCTGCGACGCTGGGAAATGATGCCGGGTTAATTGGCGTTGCAAATTTAACTCGCTTCTAAGAAAGCTAATTTTCTTCAAAGGGATATTTAAGGCCGATTTGGTACCTAATCTCATCCATACAATCCATAATCGCAAGAGTTTCTGAGTGAGGCATTAACTCACTTTCGAGTTTTCCTTCTCGGACTAGATTCGCAAAGTGAGCGGCCTGCTCACGGATTCCATGTCCGTTGTAGTTTGCGGGGAACTCTTGAGTACCTTTTCCGTCAATTATGACTCGCATTGAGGTCGGTGTGTAGAAATTACTATCGACTTCGATTCTTCCTCGGGTTCCTATTATTTTTGCAGTACAGGGTGTGCGAACTTCAAGCGTTGTTGTCATTACCGAGTGTTCTCCAGAAACGTAGCTGAAGATAAATGAAGTCTGCGCATCAACACCGCTCTTAGTTTCTTGCGAAGTTGCGATTATCGAATCTGGATCGCCAAGAACCATAAAGGTTAGTGAGATTGGATAAATACCAAGATCAAGAAGAGCGCCACCAGCGAGCTCCGGTGCATGTAGCCGGTAGTAAGGATTAGCTGGAAGTGCCTGGCCATGATCGGCGTAGATTGCGACTATTTCACCCAGCTCACCAGATGCAACAACTTCACGAATCACTTTGTAATGTGGAAGGAATCGACTCCACATACCTTCCATAAGCGCCACATTATTTTCTTGTGATGCCTGAATCATCGAATTGGCCTCAGAGGCGTTAACCGCAAACGGTTTCTCGCATAAAACAGGTTTACCTGCCTTCAATGCCAGGATTGAGTTGGAAACATGAAGCGTGTGCGGCGTTGCTATATAGATAGCATCCACATTAGTTGCGACTAGATCCTCATAACTTCCATAGGCCTGGGCCGAGAATTCAGAAGCAAAATCTCGCGCTTTCGCGAGAGTTCTTGAGCCAACCGCTGTTACGGAATGGCCATCCAAGAGCTGAAGATCTCGAGCAAAGGTGCCTGCTATCCCGCCAGTGCCCAAGATTCCCCAACGAAAATCGCTACTCACTAGAGCGCCACCCCATCTCCGTCATTGGCATCGGGTTTCATCTGCCAGAAGAAAGTAAAAACGCCCGCGAGGAGAGCGATCATTCCGGGCCATATTCCAAGACCGAATAAATCAAATGCGGTGATCTTAGTTATCGCTATATAAGCCGGACCTAGAGTTACACCGAGTAAAGCTCCGCGTTGGATTGAAGTGAGAGTAGGCAGCGAGCGGTTATCACCCTCATATTTCTCAGCCGCCTCCACATTTTCAAGCTCATCTATATATGAAGTTGGGGCAGATTCATCGAGGCTTAGCCCTTCTACTATCGATTCAAATTCTTGATCAATTAGTTCCCTCTCATCGCCTCGAGATAACTCGCCACTTAATACATCGGTAATAAAAGAGTGGCTTTCTGCGACTAAGAGCTCTAGGTCATGATCCAAGGCAACATTATGAAAAGATCGTTCAAAAACAACTTCGCGGATATCTACCGAAGCAACGTTTTCGATCACAAACTCCGAATTCTTCGGGTCAACCACATGATCATTTACAGAGTAACCAATCATTAGCGGAGAACTTATTTGGGGTAAATCTATTTGCGTCAATCTCCAGAGCTTTTGAAGAGAATGAAGAGCTTTGAGTGGAGTGCGTCCGTAACTGTGGCGGGGAGGATTTGGCGCTGCGACATCAGTTCCACGACCTTTTATTGACGGAATTAGATATTTCAATATTGGAACAAAATTCATAAATAGGCGACGGTCGCCAATTGAGGGATTGAGAAGTATGAGACCCTCGATTTCTCGAGAGTACTTATTAGTTAATCGGATTGAGAGCGCGCCGCCCATGGAAAAACCAGCTACAAATACCCGCCGATGCCTTTTTTTCAATTCCAAAAACGCACCTTCAACTTCTAAATACCAGTCTTGCCAACTTGTCGTATTCATCTCATCCCAAGTTGTTCCATGCCCGGGAAGTCTCGGAACTTTTACGGTGAAGCCTTTAGCGTGTAGACCCTCAGCCCAAGGGCGAATTGAAGCGGGTGATCCTGTGAATCCGTGAATCATCAAAATAGCGATTTCTCCGCCCTGTAGCTCAAATGGCTCAGCGTGAGGAATGCTCATGCGCCCGATAGTGTCACAAAGTTGTACCTAGAATCCAAAAGAGGCTCTAAATTAGAGCCATGTCCATTCGCAGAAAGCGAAAAACTGTCTCTGATGTTGTGCAAGGGGACAAGGTTGCCTATGGTTTATTGAAATCTTTTCTCCTTCCGGTTCTTACTCTGCTCTTTCGTCCCAAGGTAAAGGGGCTACGCAATGTCCCAGCAACAGGTCCGGTAATTATTGCTTCTAATCACCTCTCATTTAGTGACTCAATTTTCATGCCTTTGGTTGTTCCTAGAAAAGTTACTTTTCTTGCTAAGAGCGAGTACTTCACTTCACCCGGACCAAAAGGTTTATTAAAGAAGTTGACCTTCATCGCATTGGGTCAAGTACCTGTTGATCGAGCGGGCGGTTCTAGAAGTGAAGCGGCTTTATTGACCGGGTTATCTGTGCTTGCTAAAGGTGAGTGCCTTGGAATTTATCCAGAAGGAACCCGCTCTCCGGATGGTCGTCTATATCGAGGCCGGACTGGAATAGCGAGGCTGGCTTATGAATCGGGGGCGCCGGTAGTTCCAGTTGCGATGTTTAATACCGATGAAATTCAACCAACCGGAAAAGTCATTCCAAAGATTATGCGCGTGAAGATGGTTTTCGGTGAGCCGATGTATTTCCAAGGAGCTGAGAAAGCAACGAGCCCAGAAGAGCTACGCAAAGCGACCGATCAGATAATGAAGAAACTCCAGGAGATGTCGGGGCAGGAATATGTTGATATTTATGCTTCGCAAGCGAAAGAAGCTATTGAAGAAGAGAAGAAACGCTCATCATCTACAGAGGATGAGGATTAATTACTCCGCGCCGAATACCTCACGCCGGTCAGATATAAATTTACAAGTCTCACAGGAGCTATCTCTTGTCGGAGTCGGCCCTGAAATCATCGTTATAAATTCACTTAAGCGCGCTTGAAGGGCTTGTGGATCACGTTTTATCGGGAACCATGAGCTATTTAACTCAAGGTTAAAGCCAGAGCCAGGGTTGCCGACGGGCTTCTTAGGTGACCAGACAAGCAAACCCATCACCGATATTTTCAGCGCATTGCCAGAAACGGGATTCTCAAGGGCAAATGCGTAAGCCTCAAGTTGTGGGGCATAAAACTCGCTCTTATCGTTATCTTTCCCTTGAAATTTACAGTCAATAATTCCGTGAGTTCCATCAGCAAATTCCATCAATAGGTCATATTTACCGCGAATTGCGTAAGGCGAAGGATTTCCATTAAACGGAATTGGGATTGATTTGACCCAAGCCCCGCGCCCAATAACTTTTCCTTCCGGTAGAGCGGGATGTAAAGCCGATGAATGCGCATTTGAGAAGTGATTCTCTTGAAGAGCAGATAATTCACCGACAAGTGGGAAGAAAGAAGGCGCCTTCAATCCATGGTTGTAGTGGAGCCATAAACAACGATGGCAGTTATCCCATGAGAAAGTTAAATCACTTGGGCTTATAAATTCGCGCGCCTTTGTCATGGCTTGATTCTGCCGTGGAGGACTGACATTTAGCCTCTACAGCGCGGCAGTAAGGGTGAAAACTCCAAGCAAGATCATCACGACTCCGCCTACCCGGCGCATGAAAATAAGTCTTGATGGGGTGTTGGCCATCCAGTCTCGCATAGTTCCAGCAAGCACGCCCCAAGTCCCATCTCCGATAAATGCGAGGAGAGCAAAGGTTGCCCCCATCAATAAGAGTTGCGCGGTCAAATTAGAGCCATCTCGGTCTAAGAACTGGGGGAGTATCGCGGCAAAGAAAACTAAACCTTTTGGATTAAGGGCGCCTACCCAAAATCCATCACGCATGGAGCGAAGTTGCGAAGGACGCACATCGCCTTGATTGACCATATCCGCAGCTTCAATTCGCGAGTGGCGTATCGCATCAACTCCGAGATAGATCAGATAGAGGCCGCCCAGAATTTGCACGGCAATAAATGTAATTTCGCTTCTCTGCAGAATTGGACCGAGCCCAAATGCAACGAGGACAGAGAGGGTAAACATCCCAAGAGCATTACCCGCAACAGTTGCGATAGCGGTAGCCCGCCCCCATGAGATTGCCCTTGCGATTGCGAAGAGAACGCTGGGGCCCGGGGCGAGAATGATCACGATGGCAGCGACGAGATATTCCGGGAAACGGGCAGGGAAGTCGATGAACACCCCGCGATTATTCCCTGATGACGCTTGCCCCCCTGACTGATTGCATCTAGTATCGCCTCGATATATCGGATAGATATATCTATTAGATATCTCAACCGGAGGCTGAAAAGCAAGATGCGCTCTAGAGCTGACTCACTTGAGTTCGCCCTTCTTGGTCTATTGGCCAAGGAGCCGCTCCACGGCTACGAGCTACGTAAACGCCTCACCACAATCTTTGGTCCATTTCGAGCGCTTTCATTCTCAGTCCTCTACCCGCAACTTCGCCGGATGACGCTCGCCGGATTGATTGCTCAGAATGAAGTGCCTAAGGGTGGCCGCTCAAAGCGAACCCGAATTGTCTATTCAATTACCGCTCGTGGAAGAAAGAAGTTTGATGAGTTAACGGAGCGGGCGACGCCCAACTCCTGGGAAGACGAGAACTTTGAGGTTCATGTCGCCTTCTTTAGCCCGACCTCAAAACGGAACCGAATAAGAATTCTTGAAGGACGGCTAAATCGCCTTCAAGAGCGAGCCGACATCCTACGAGCAGATCTCGAACGCTCTGCAGTTGGTCTCGACAAGTACCTAGTTGAGTGGCGTCGCCACTCACTTGAGACTGCGATGCGAGAGATCGCCTGGCTCGAAGAGATGATCAAATCGGAGAGGAAGAGCTAATGAGCAGTAAAGAGATTCGAGTAGCGATTGTCGGAGTAGGCAATTGCGCGAACTCACTTATCCAAGGCGTCGAGTACTACAAGAACGCCAAAGAAGATCAAGAGATCCCCGGTTTGATGAATGTTGTTGTTGGCGGGTACCACGTCCGTGATGTGAAGTTTGTTGCCGCCTTCGATGTGGATTCCAAGAAGGTCGGGAAAGACATTGTCGATGCAATGTGGGCAAGTGAAAACAACACCATCAAATTCTGCGATGTCCCAAAAACTGGCATCAAAGTTTTGATGGGCAATACCCTTGATGGGTTAGGTCGCTATTACCGCGAGACAATTGTTGAATCAAGTGAACCTACGGTGGATGTAGTAGCAACACTGAAGGCTGAAAAAGTAGATGTTCTTGTCTGTTATTTGCCGGTGGGTTCTGAAGAGGCAACGAAGTTTTACGCCCAATGCGCGCTAGATGCAGGGTGCGCCTTTGTGAACGCACTCCCAGTCTTCATCGCATCTACTCCCGAATGGGCCGATAAATTCAAGAAAGCCGGGCTACCAATCGTTGGCGATGACATTAAGTCCCAAGTTGGCGCAACTATCACCCATAGAGTTCTAGCGAAACTATTCCAAGATCGAGGAGTAAAGGTCGATCGGACCTATCAACTAAACGTTGGTGGAAATATGGACTTCAAGAATATGCTCGAGCGCGATCGCCTCGAATCCAAGAAGATCTCTAAGACTCAATCCGTGACCTCACAACTTGATTACGAATTGGGTGCCGGAAATGTTCACATCGGTCCATCAGATTACGTCCAGTGGCTTGATGATCGAAAGTGGGCCTTCGTTCGTCTCGAAGGTCGCGCCTTTGGTGATGTACCGCTGAACATCGAGTACAAGTTAGAAGTTTGGGACTCGCCGAACTCGGCTGGTGTCATCATTGATGCAGTTCGTTGCGCCAAACTAGCGTTAGATCGCAAGATTGGCGGGCCACTACTTTCGCCCTCAAGTTACTTTATGAAATCTCCACCAGAGCAATACTCTGATGAAGAGGCGCACAATCGCACCCAAGAATTCATCGATGGAAAGCGCGAGAGATAGCTTCTGCTGAGAAAGTAATTATGGCTAGGATTTCCGGGTGAGCGAGGTCCTAGCTAGTACCGAGAATCAAATTTTAACTCTCACCCTAAATCGCCCCGCAAAGCAAAATGCGATTACCCGCGACATGTACCAGGCTTTGGCCAATGCGATCAACGAGGCCCAGAACGATTTCGGCATTCGAGCTGTTCTTGTTACTAGTTCTTCGGAGAATTTCACCGCTGGAAATGACCTCTACGATTTCTTAAATGTAGCTCCACATGAGGAAAGTTCGCCCGTGATGAACTTTCTTCATGCCATCCATAACTTAGCAAAACCATTGCTAGCTGCTGTTTCTGGGAATGCAGTGGGAATTGGCACAACGATGCTCTTTCATTGTGATGTTGTGGTTGCTTCACCAACTACAAAATTCTCTATGCCCTTCGTAAATCTCGGATTAGTTCCTGAAGCGGGATCTTCACTTCTTTTTCCACGGCTAGTGGGGCATCAAAGGGCAAGCAAGGTCTTCTTAGCCGGTGAACCCTTTGGGGCGGAAGATGCCCTTGATTTTGGGTTGATCGCCGAGATCTCCTATAAGCCGATTGATTCGGCAAAGGCGATCGCAGAAAAGATTGCATCTCAACCTCCAAATGCAGTCATCCAAACCAAGGCACTTTTAAAGAGTGAGTTGCACGAGAAGGTAAGCGCGGTAATGCGAGCCGAAGGTGAACTCTTTCAGATGGCCCTTCAATCTGATGAAGCTCGCGAAGCTTTTATGAATTTCCTCGCAAAGAAAGGGAAGTAGATGTCGCTGCAAGGTAAACGAATATTTGTCACCGGAGGCTCAAGAGGAATTGGCCTTGCTATCGCGCTACGAGCCGCGCAAGATGGCGCGAAGATTGCAATTGCAGCAAAGACAGCTGATCCACACCCGAAACTGCCTGGAACCATCTTTACAGCGGCTGAAGAGATAAAGGCGGCTGGGGGAGAGGCGCTAGCGATTCAATGCGACATTCGCGATGAGGCCCAAATTGAGGATGCAATAGCAAAGACAGTTCAAGCATTTGGCGGGTTAGATATCTTGATTAATAATGCAAGTGCAATAAATCTGACTCCAACACTTGCAACCCCAGCCAAGAGATTTGACCTAATGTTTGATGTAAATGTGAGAGGGACATTTCTAACTTCACAGGCAGCCATTCCTCATCTTAAGGAGTCAGCCAAAGCTGGTCGTAACCCTCATATCCTCACTCTTTCGCCACCGCTATCCATGAAAGCGAAGTGGTTTAAGAACCATGTTGCCTACACGATGGCCAAATACGGTATGAGCATGTGCGTTCTCGGAATGGCAGAGGAGCTTAAGCGGGACGGTGTTGCCGTAAATGCGCTCTGGCCAAGAACAGCGATTGATACCGCTGCGCTACAAATGATTCCTGGTGTAGATACAGCCGCATGTAGAAAGCCCGAAATATTGGCAGATGCTGCTCATGTGATTCTGAATCGAAATAGTGCGGAGTGCACCGGCAACTTCTTTGTTGATGATGAAGTCTTGGCCTCAATAGGTGTGACGGATCTTGAGAAGTATTCAGTCGTACCTGGGACGAAAGATTTTCTGCTCGACTTCTTTCTTGATTAAGAACCTTGCGTTTATTTAAAGCGAGAATCCAACTGGCATCTCGAGTCTGTGGGTGGCTAGTAATTCTTTCTTTCTAAAGAGAGATGAAGTCGGCTCATCGGCCGCAATAACTCCGCCAGAAAGAATTACCGATCTCTCGCATAGCTCCGATGCATAGGGAAGATCGTGAGTAACCATCAAAATTGTTACATTGAGTTCTTTTAGGATTGCCGCCAATTCTCTTCTTGAGGCGGGATCTAGATTTGATGAGGGTTCATCAAGGACGAGGATCTCTGGGTTCATCGCTAGAACTGTTGCGACTGCAACTCTTCTCCGTTGCCCAAAGGAGAGATGGTGTGGCGGCCGATCTTTAAATTCAAGCATTCCAACTCTCTCCAGCGCCTTCGTTACAACATGTTCTAATTCTTCCCCGCGTAGTCCGGAGTTAAATGGGCCGAAGGAGACATCTTCAAAGACTGTCGGCATAAAGAGTTGATCATCCGGATCTTGAAAGACGATTCCAACTCGTTCGCGAATATGTTTAAGACCCTCTTTATTCTTAGAGTCAACAACTGTTCCGGCAACGCTAACACTGCCTTGTTGAGTTGCGATGATCCCATTTAAGTGAAGCACCAAAGTTGTTTTACCGGCACCGTTCGGTCCAAGAAGAGCAACTCGCTCGCCTTTGTGAAGTTCTAGATTTATACCAAAGAGCGCCTGATGCCCATCAGGATATGCATAAGCAAGATTTGAGATTCGCAGACTTGGAATTGCGTTCATCGCAGCAAACTCGTTGTCAGAGAAATTGATAGAGCAGTAATTGGGAGCACTAAGGCAACTAGCCAATTAGTTGATTTGCGAGCTACCAGAGTTGGCATGGTCCCAGCGTAACCACGAGAGAGCATTGCCAAATAAACCCGTTCGCCTCGCTCATATGAACGGATAAAAAGTGCACCAACGGTTTGAGCCAAAATTTTCCAGGAGCGAATGCCAGTGGCCTCAAAGCCACGAGATTCCCGAGCAATCTTCATTCTGCCCATTTCATCGTTGATCACATTTAAATAGCGGAGCATGAAAGTTGCGATGTTAACCAGCGGTGCGGGAACTCTTAACTTCTCTAGCCCCGCGAGAAGATCTCTTGCCGAAGTTGTGGCAGACAAGATGATTGCGGTAATTACACCGAGCGTTCCCTTGGCGATGATTCCTGCGCCAGCCCATATCCCTGCTTCATAGAGGGAAAGCCCAAGAAGATTGACCTTTTCTCCCGTGCCGAAGAAAGGCATAAGCAGAGCGAAGATAACGAAGGGAATTTCCACTAGCGAGCGGATGAATACGGTCCTTAGGGGCAATTGAGAGGACTTGATAAGTATTAAAAGGAGGGTGAAAAAAAGGCCATAAGCGATGAGATTCTGAATCGGGGTTGCAACTACGACTATCGCAAAGAGTAGGGCGGAGAGAATCTTTGTCTCAGCAGGTAAATCATGGATTGCGGTATGGCGATGCAGGTATAGGCGTTCGCCTTCATCATGGCCATGATGATGCGAAGAATTCAGTTCGTCGCGCCCCTATTCATACGCTTTGCTAAAGCAAATACCCCAAAGGCAACTAACGCAGTCACGAAAACTCCGATAACTCCTGAGAGGCCAACGCTAAGTCGGTCATCTTCAATGCCGGCAACGCCATAATCAGAGAGGGGGGATTCCGATAGTGCTGAATCTTTAGCGGTCTCCAAAAAACCCTTATCTTCAGCAACCTTTTCAAGTCCATCTGGTGAGGATGAGGCATAGAAAGAAAGAACTCCCGCAATCAGAATCGATGCCATTAGAAAATATAGGTAAAAACGTTTTGAAACTTTACTCATGATTTAATCTCCAACTTCTCTTGCCATCCAAAAACTAAATCCGAGCGAGTTCCTATTACAGAAGAGACCGTTAAGAAAGTAATTAAAGCTTCACCGATTCCAATAAGAAAGTGAGTTCCAAGCATGGCGGTTGCCACGGTTGCGGCATCGATTGTCCCTGTGCCACCCAACGCATACTGGATTGAGAATCCAGTCGCAGCAATGGGAACTGAGAGGAAAGCGGCGGCTCCGGCTGCAAAGGCAACCGAAGTCTTAGTCTTAGGAAGAACTCTCTTAAAGAAGATTATTGCGAAGTGGCTTACCCAGACAGCAATAACTGAGAGGTTGAAAACATTTAGTCCGAGCGCTGTTAAACCGCCATCTGCAAAGAGAAGCGCCTGTACTCCAAGGACAACTGTGAGTGCGAGCGTTGCTGAATACGGACCAACTAGAGCGGTTGCCAGCGCCGCTCCCACAAGGTGGCCACTTGTGCCGGCCGCGACTGGGAAATTAATCATCTGGGCAGCGAAGATGAAGACCGCTGTCAATCCAGCCAAAGGCGTAGTGCGATCATCGAGCGTTTTTGCTGCACCCTTCAAGGCAAGGGCAACGAAGGCGATCGAGAGCAGGCCAAAGAGCGCGCTAATCGGTAGGTTGATGAAGCCATCTGGGATGTGAAGCTTTGGTGTAAACATGAATCAATTCTATTGCAAATTATTTGCAACTGCAATACATAGGCATTGGTGATTCCCTTTAGAAGCCCTAGCCTTTTGGAGTGAGTAACCGGACAAGGACCTTTCTTTCCCTCTGGACGGTTTACATAATCTGGGGCTCCACATATTTCGCGATTGCAAAGGTAATCGCAACGATGCCACCGCTGCTATCGATGGGAATTCGTTTTACTCTCGCGGGACTCATTCTTCTCGCCTTTATCCGAGTTACGAAGGGGAGTAAGGAGTTCGCTATTCCGCGACCCGAAATTCTCTCTGCCTCCGTGCTCGGTTTTGTAACCCTTGGCTTTGGCCTTGGAAATGTCGCTGTCTCCTCCAAGCATGTTCCAACCGGTGTTGTTTCCTTGATCATTGCCGCCCTCCCACTTTGGATAGCTCTCTTTCGCACGGTGGCGCGCGAGAAGATCTCTAAACGGAGTTGGCTCGGGACCCTTGTTGGATTTGCTGGCGTTGTAATTCTCTTAAAGCCGGGCAGTATCGAATCGGTCAGCGGTGTCGATTCGCAGACCCTCTTCTTCTACATGTTCATGGTTCTAATCGGAAATATCGGTTGGGCGCTTGGCACATACCTCGCTCCTAGATTCCCCATCCCTAAAAACTCTCTTCTATTTACTGGAATCGAAATGCTTGCCGGAGGTATCGCTTTAACAATTGCTGCGCTAGTTAGGGGCGAAGAGTTATCAGACTTTCTCGATGCCTCAAATACATCTTGGTTCTGGTTCTTCTATCTTGTTCTTGTTGGTTCGATTGCTGGGTATACCGCTTACTTATGGCTTGTTATGAATGCACCGGTCTCTTTAACTGCAACATATGCCTATGTGAATCCTGTAATTGCAGTAATTCTTGGAGTTCTATTCTTAAATGAAACTATTACCCTTAATTACGCTCTCGGTGGTGCCATAATTCTGCTTGGGGTTCTCACCGTAGTCTCAAGTGAGCGAAAGTAACTCACCCTTCATACTTTTCCGATCAACTATAAGTGCGCTGTGATTTGGCATAAGGTTCCAACCTTCCTGATCCCAACCAGAAGAGGCAACTAAGCACCCTTTCTCATCGAGTCGATAGCGAACTTCGTAGTAGTTCGGCTCGGTCCAGGAAGGACGGTTATCTGGCTCATGCTCGCTAATCACGATAAGAAAATCTGAATTTAGGAACATCGAATTGATGCTGCTGTATTTATAGCCAGCCTTGATACTAAGAATAGATTGAAGAACACCCTCTTTAAAACCATGCTCCTTAATTTTAGTAAGCGCATAAAGAAAGAAGAGTTCACTATCGCCTGTTCCAGTGCGAAGTTTTAAGTACTCAGGGCTTATGACATCCAAAAGCGCATCGTATGGTTGAAGCGCGCCGTTATGAATAAATGCCATATCTTCATATGCGAATGGATGAGCATTCTCTTCATTTACAGTGATTCCTGGGGAGGCCCAGCGAAAATGCAATAACGCTCCTTTAGCTCGCTCTTGCCTTACTAATTCTTGAAAGCTATCGCTATTGGCTGCGCTCTCTACGCTCTTATAAGTGCTCTTTCTCTCCTCATCGACTACCGAATAGCCCCAGCTATCTTTATGAACCGTAGAAAGTTTTACAAAATCTTTAAAACGGGCACCACCGAAATTCTCAATTGAGGTTGGTTCTTTGGAGACATAACCAAGGAGACGGCACATAATGAAATCTTATCGACTACCCTCATCTCATGTTGCTAGAAGCCTTGGTTCTAATTGTTTTAACTACTTTCGTCCTCGAATCAATTCTTGATGAGCTAAATCAGAGAAGCGCCCAAAACGCGCCCGATCCGCTAGTTGCTCATCTCTACGATGCTAAAGAACGCGACCGCTCAATTTCATATGGGCGAGAGCGGAACCAATTGGGCCTACTAATGGGGGCTGTAACGACTGTAGCCATGATTCTCGCTTTAGCCTTTGGATGGTTTGCTGACTTGGACGCTTTTATCTCAGAACGAGTTGATAACTCGATTTTAGTTTCGCTCTTTTTTATTGGTGCACTCGGATTCATCTCGTGGATATTGAGCCTGCCGTTTGCGATTCGCTCAACTTTTGTAATTGAAGCAAAGTACGGATTTAACAAATCCACCCCGAAGACCTTCATTCTGGACACGGTAAAGGGAACTGTGGTTGGGGTTTTGATTGGGGGAGCGCTTCTTGGAGCGGTGATTTGGCTATACGAGCGATTTACCGATCGTTTCTGGCTCTACGCCTGGTTACTCGTTGCCGGTTTCTCAATTTTCATGTTTATGTTTGGAACAAAGTTGATTCTTCCGCTATTTAATAAATTGACCCCACTTGAAGATGGCGAACTTAAATCAGATATCTCCAAATACTGCCAATCCCAGGGCTATGCGCTCGGAAACTTATTTGTTATGGATGGATCGAAGCGTTCCACTAAGGCCAATGCCTTCTTTAGCGGTATGGGCAAAAGCAAAACAATTGTTCTTTTCGATACCTTGATTGAGAAGTTAAGTAGAGAAGAGATTGTGGCAGTTCTTGCCCATGAGATTGGACATTACAAACGTAAACACACGCTTGCCATGTTTATCGCCTCAAACCTACAGAGCCTTGCGATTTTTGCACTGCTTGGCTGGGCGCTTCAATATGACGAACTTTCACGGGCGCTAGGTGCGCAAGAAGGGAAATTCCATCTATCGGCTCTTACCTTCTTCCTGCTTCTTACTCCGCTTCAACTTCTATTGGGGCTACTAAACAACTCACTATCAAGGCGCAATGAGTTTGATGCAGATGATTTTGCCGCGCTCACCTACAAGCGCGAGCCAATGAGGACGGCTCTTTCTAAGATTTCTACCGATAGTCTTGCAAATCTAACTCCGCATCCTCTCTATGTTGCTTTCAATTACACCCACCCACCTTTGGTGGAGAGGCTAAAGAACGTTGGCTAGATAAGGACTAAATAAAAAAAGGCCCACCATTACGGCGGGCCTTTTTTATTAACTTCTTAGATATCGAAATAGAGCTCGAACTCGGCTGGATGTGGACGTAGTCTGACGTAATCAATCTCTGACTTACGCTTCCATTCAATCCAAGTATCAATTAGGTCTTTAGCAAAGACACCACCACGAGTTAAGAATTCGTGATCTGCTTCTAGGCTATCGATGACCTTGTCGAGTGAACCAGGTACTTGAGGAATTGACTTGGCTTCTGCACCCTCGAGCTCGTAGAGATCCTTATCTACTGGCTTTGGTGGCTCGATCTTGTTGATGATTCCATCTAAGCCAGCCATCAAGATTGCCGAGAAGGCTAGGTATGGATTTGATGAAGGATCAGGGCAACGGAATTCAATTCGCTTTGCCTTTGGACTCGTGCCGGTGATTGGAATTCGAATACATGCAGAGCGATTACGCGCTGAGTAGACGAGATTTACTGGCGCTTCATAACCAGGCACTAACCGCTTGTAGGAATTCACCGTTGGATTTGTGAAGGCCAGTAGGGATGACGCATGTTTCAAGAGTCCACCGATATACCAGCGCGCGGTATCAGAGAGATTTGCATAACCATCGCCCCAGAAGAGTGGTTTTCCATCTTTCCAGAGTGATTGATGAACGTGCATTCCAGAACCGTTATCGCCAAAGAGCGGCTTAGGCATGAAGGTCACGGTCTTGCCGGCCTGCCATGCGGTATTGCGAACTACATACTTGAACTTCATCAAGTCATCGCCGGCGTGCAAGATGTCATTAAAGCGATAGTTAATTTCCATCTGACCAGCAGTACCAACTTCGTGGTGAGCGCGTTCAACTGAGAGGCCAACGTTTTCAAGGTTGATGACCATCTGGTCGCGTAGATCAGCAAATTGATCGGTCGGGGAGACGGGGAAATATCCGCCCTTGATACGGGTGCGATAGCCACGATTTGGAGTGCCATCCGCATCTTCCTTTATGCCGGTATTCCATGCGCCCTCATATGAATCTACTTCGTAATAACCGGTGTTCATGCCAGTTAGGTAGCGGACTCGATCGAAGACATAGAACTCAGCTTCTGGCGCAAAGTAAGCGGTATCTGCAATTCCAGTAGAGCGCATGTACTCAACGGCCTTTGCAACAACTTGGCGTGGATCGCGTGAATATGCGGAATTGTCATCGGGATTTACTACCGAGAAGTGAACTACAAGAGTCTTTTCCTTGCGGAATGGATCTACGAATGCAGTTTCGGGGGCGGGGAGAAGTTTCATATCTGATTCATGAATTGATTGGAAACCTCGGATTGAGGAACCGTCGAACATCAACCCATCTTTAAACACATCTTCAGTGAATTGACTTGCTGGAACATTGAAGTGATGTTGAATACCTGGTAGATCTATAAAGCGGACATCAACAAGTGCGATGCCCTCTTTCTTAATGAAGCTGATTAGTTCAGCTGAGGACTTAAACATTTTTCTCCTAGCGCCATTTCCAGACAGCGTCTTCGGGGCTGCTCCTCATTGAGCGGATGTGGCGAATCGTAGATGTAGGCAGTGAAAGAGCGGTATCTGGGGTGTTACAGATATGTTTCCAAACCGCCGGTCAGTACGGTAGGCCAATGGAGCTGGCCCGGGCATCACTTAGTCGCCGCCTCGCCGCCCTCTTTATTGACTGGATGATCGCAACCTTTACCACCGGACTCTTCTATCCGCTCTTTGCTAGTTCACTAGAACCGAGCCTTGTACGCGTTGGGGTATTCGTCCTCGAAGTAGGAATGCTGACCGCGCTAACCGGCGCATCTATTGGCAAGAGAGCGTTGGGTTTGAGAGTGCTTAGCTATCCAGATCAGCTCTTTATCACTCCTGGCTCAGCATTCTTACGAACCTTGCTCCTTGCCCTTGTGATTCCTCCCTTAGTTCAAGACCAAGAGGGAAGGGGGCTCCACGATCGATTTACAAAGAGCCAAGTTGTTAGAACGCGTGCCTAACGCAATTTCGGCATACCCACATTCTTAGGTAGAGGACCTTTGGGAAGTGGAATATTCATGCCACCGATTGATTTCAAACGAGCACGCAACTCTCTTACTTGCACCCGCGAAAGTTTCTTTGGGTATTTTTTCAATTGGCGCTGAACCTTACGTATTGGAATTTGTCCTTCTCTACTTCCAGAGACGAATTCAAATACCGGAACACCTGGAGCGAAGCGCTCTAGCTTTTTACGCTGGTCGTTAAGTAAACCTTGAACAGCAGGGCCGCCTTCGCCAACTAAAACAACTCCGGGCCTACCGACTGCTTGGTGGACCATATCTTGATTCTTATTAAAACTAACATGAGGAGTAATCGTCCAGCCACGTCGGATTGACATTAAAACGCTCGCTGCGGCACCCAACTCTCCTTCAATAGAGGAGTACGCGGCATTGCTTGCAAGTCGAGTGAAGTAGAAAAACGCACCCAAGAAAGCAAGTGGGAAAGTTACGAATGCTGCATAACCTTCACGATCAAGCAATGAACCTAGGAAGATTCCGAGCGACATAATCAAGGCGAAGATGAGTAGGCATCTTAAGAAGACAAATTTGTAGGCTCGCTTGGAGAGTGCATAAGCATCGCGAATCGTCTTGAAACGCTTTTCGCGCGGGGCAGTACTTTTTTCTTTCTTCTTCCGACCGAACACTTATATTTCCTTCCGTCTGCGCTTACTTTCCAATTCAACCATCTCAGGGGTCGGCGCAGTTCCACCAAGTCGAGCCGGCGCCCAACGTTGACCGACGGGCGAGTGGGGATATTCACTTTGCGCCTGATCTAGAAGGGATTGCATGGCTGATTTCAATCTAGCAAGGGCTCTTTCCGGGTCCTCATCGGCGGTAAAGCTCATAGGCGCGCCAATTGAAACTATTACTGGATAACTAGATCTAGAAAAATCTCGGGGAACTTTCTTGGTCCAGATCCGCTGGCTTCCCCAGATAACCGTTGGCAAGACTGGCGCCTTTGATTCAATCGCCAAGCGGATTACGCCAGTTTTCATAGCCTTTAACTCAAAGCTCTGGGAGATCGTCGCTTCTGGAAAAACTCCTACGATTTCGCCTTTTTTGAGCGCCTTTAGAGCTTCAACAAAAGATGGAGCGCCATTGTTTCGATCGACACTTATGTGACGCATTCCGCGCATGAGTGGACCTGCAATTGGATTATCAAAGATTTCACGCTTTGCCATAAATCTTGCAAGTCGATTTGAAGAAAGCAAGGCAGTTCCAGCAATTGCAAAATCGATGTAACTAACATGATTCATAGCAAGAAGTGCTGGACCTTTTCGGGGAACATGGGATTGACCTTGAAAACGAAAGTCGATATCTAAATATCGCCAGAAGCCTTTAACGATTTGGACGATTGGACGGTAGACCAAATCAGCCATTGCAGCTATGCCTTAGCCACGCCAGCTCTTGCAGCGGAGGCCTCTTTAAAAAGCCTTCCAGCTCGATAACTGGAACGAACCAACGGACCACTCATTACACCTAGGAATCCCAGGGTTTTTGCTTCTTGGGATAACTCAACAAACTCATTCGGCTTAACCCATCTTTCGACTGGGTGATGGCGTGAAGATGGACGCAGATACTGAGTGATTGTGATTAATTCACAACCTGCGATACGTAGATCCTTGAGAGCCTGGGAGACTTCTTCGCGACTTTCTCCGAGCCCCAAAATCAAGTTTGACTTTGTGATTAAGCCAAAGTCGCGCGCCTGTGAGATTACATCTAGGGAGCGCTCATAATTGAATGCTGGGCGAATCCTTTTGAATATCCGAGGAACCGTCTCTAAGTTATGAGCGAATACTTCGGGACGTGATTCGAACACTTCTTGTAGCAGCGCAGGATTAGCTGAAAAGTCTGGTGCCAGCATTTCAACGCCACAACCAGGAACTGCATCGTGTATTGCACGGATAGTTTCGGCGTAGAGCCATGCGCCTTCATCTTCTAGATCATCTCTTGCAACTCCGGTAACAGTTGCGTATTTAAGGCCCATTGTCTTTACGGATTCGGCAACCCGGCGCGGCTCATCGCGATCAAGAGGGGCTGGTTTTCCAGTATCAATGTTGCAAAAATCGCATCTGCGAGTGCATTGCTCGCCGCCAATTAGAAATGTAGCTTCCTTATCTTCCCAACACTCGAAGATGTTGGGACAAGCCGCTTCCTGACAGACGGTATGTAATCCTTCATTCGTTACTAGCGAGCGAAGTGCGGTGTATTCCGGCCCCATATGTGCGCGAGTTTTTATCCACTCTGGTTTTCTCTCAATCGGTACCGCCGCATTACGCGCCTCAATCCGGAGCAATTTTCTTCCATCGGGTGCGAGCATCAGATTGAGACCTTTGCTAGCGCCTCGAAAATGTGGCGTTCTAAAACCGGCATTACTTCCGCGCTCGAAACCTTTTGATTCAGCTCTTTTGCAATGGAGGTGACTCCGGCATCTGCAATGCCACAAGGAACTATGCGTTCGTAGTAACTAAGGTCAGTATCTACATTGATTGCAAAGCCATGCATCGTCACACCACGAGCAACTCGTATTCCAATTGCAGCAATCTTTCGATCGCCCTTTTCATCACGAATCCAAACTCCGGCGCGCTCGCAATACCTCTCACTATTTATTCCGAAATCGGCACAGACCTTAATTAGCGCCACCTCTATCTCGCGGACAAATCCCACAACATTTAGGGGATCACGTAGTTTCACAATTGGATAGCCAACTATCTGTCCAGGACCATGGAAAGTTATCTTTCCGCCTCGATCAACATCGATGACTTTCGAACCATCAACAGGTCGCTCGATAGCTAGAGTTCTGCGCCCAGAAGTAAAAATTGGGGGGTGCTCTAAAAGTAGAAGGGTGTTTGGTCGGATCTCATCTGCAATCTCTTGATGAAATCCGCGCTGCATCGCCCAAGCCGTTTCATATTCAATAAGTCCCAGCCGCTTTAAATCTATGGGCGCTGTAGCCAATGAGATATCTGTTGCGAGTGACACAGAGATAGCCTACTTTCCCTACCCTTTTCGTAACCCGTAACCTGCTTGCCACATAAGATAGCCCGTTATGAGCATCACATCTGAGAAGGTAATGAGAAGCAAGGCCCGTAAGGCTCTCTGGTTGGCGATTATTTCGATCATTACATGGTTAGCCATTGGTGGCTTTTCCGGCCAGGCATTTTCGAAGATTTCAAATGTGCAAGAAAACGACAACTCGGCCTTCTTGCCCGAGAGCGCTGAATCGACTGAGGCATCAAAGCTAATCGTTAAGTTCTCAGACCAATCCTTAGATCTTCTTCCAACCCTTTTGATAATTGTTGGCGATGTAAACCCGGCAACAAACCCAGAGAAGTTCGCTGACATAAACGCATTTGCCCAAGGCCTTGGTTCAAAGGTGCTCCCGGAGTCGAATAAACCACTCTCAACTTATTTTGCACCCGGCGCGCCCATTCAGGCTATCCCGTCTCAAGATGGCAAGGCGGCGCTAATCAATGTTCAGATTGATTCGGTTATTGCCGGAGAAAACATCAACGATGAACCTGCTCTGCCCCTAATAATTGAATTTATTAGGGAAGAGATGAAGCGAGATCTGGCCAGTTTAGATTCGCATGTAACTGGACCGGGCGGAATATTTGCAGACCTATTTGATGCTTTTGGATCTATTGATACAACGTTATTGCGCACCACTTTGATAGTTGTTGCAATCATCCTGATTTTGGTCTATCGATCACCAATACTTTGGATCATTCCATTGTTCACCGCTGCGACGGCACTCGGATTAGGAACGATGATTGTCTATTATTTGGCTAAAGCAGATGTGATTGATCTAAATGGTCAGACAGTTGGAATCTTGGATGTTCTAGTACTAGGCGCTGCAACAGATTACGCCCTTCTTCTAATCTCTAGATACCGAGAGGAATTGCATCACCACCAATCAAGATTTGATGCGATGAAGAAGGCGCTGCGCGGAGTAGTTGAACCAATTCTTGCCTCCGGTTCAACTGTTATTGCTGGTCTGATGGTTCTTCTCCTTAGTGATCTCTCAAGCAATCGTGGCCTCGGCCCCGTCGGTTCGATTGGTATTGCATCAGCCATGTTGGCAGCGCTTACTCTCCTTCCTGCTCTAATAGTTGTTTTCGGACGTTGGATCTTCTGGCCAAGAATTCCTAAATTCGATGATGTAGATGAGAAGCTCTCTGGTTTCTGGGCAAAGGTAGGTAACTTTGTAGATCGCAAACCTAAGCCAATCTGGATTTCCACTGCGCTGGCACTTCTCATTTTTGCCGGATTCTCTGCGACGCTAAAGAGTGATGGCTTATCGCAAACTGAAGCATTTACAACAAGAACTGATTCGGTTATTGGACTTGAAAAGCTAGGTGAGCACTTTCCTAGTGGCGAGGGTACCCCGGTTGAGATTGTTGCGGACGAAGCTGATGTTCCAGCCGTTCTGGCTGCGGTAAGGGGAATCTCAAATGTTGCTGCAGTTCTGCCATTAACTGTGCAAGATCCAGTAACGCGCCAGCCAACCGAAGAGATCAAAGTGGTTGATGGCAAGGTCTTGGTCTATGCCACATTGAATGTGGCTGCCGACTCTAAGGAAGCAAAAGAGTTGATTCCGACCATCCGCGAAGCGGTGAAGAAAGTGGATTCCAACATTCTTGTTGGTGGTCAGACTGCAGTTGGCCACGACATTGATGAATCTTCCAAACGGGATAACCGTGTGATTATTCCAACCGTCTTAATTCTGATTGCAATAATTCTGGGATTACTTCTACGCAGCATTCTTGCGGCCGGCCTGCTTCTTGCAACAGTAGTACTTTCATTCTTCGCAACTCTTGGCGTCTGCGCATTGGTCTTCGAGCATGTCTTTGGATTTGCTGGGACAGATGCATCATTCCCACTCTTTGCCTTTGTATTCTTAGTTGCCCTTGGTATTGATTACAACATCTTTTTAATGACGCGTGTTCGTGAAGAGTCGAAGAAGATCGGAACTCGGGCTGCCGTGATCAAAGGTTTAACCGTTACTGGTGGCGTAATCACCTCAGCTGGCGTAGTTCTAGCTGCAACCTTCGGTGTACTAGGACTTTTGCCGTTGGTATTCCTAGCCGAACTAGGTTTTGCCGTTGCCTTTGGAGTTCTCCTAGACACAATTGTCGTCCGCTCGCTCTTAGTGCCCGCTCTCGTAAAGGTGATTGGGCCAAAGATTTGGTGGCCATCTAAATTGCAATACGAGCAGAAGCAGTAGAACTTGAAGCGGGTTGGGCTCATTGGTTATGGGCTTGCTGGTCGCTCATTTCATGCTCCACTACTTCAAGCCGCCGGTTTTTTTATCGCGGCGATTGCAACTCGATCAATAGAGAAACGCGGCCTGGCGCATGATGAGTTTCCACTTGCAACGATGCTGGCAAGTGCCGAGGAATTGGTAGAAGAGGAACTTGATTTAGTTGTAATTGCATCAACAAATGAGGTGCATGCCGCCCAGGCCAGGCTAGCAATTGATGCTGGAATTCCCGTAGTTGTTGATAAGCCAATGGCTCTTGATTACTACGAAACATCGGCACTCTTTGATTACGCCGATGCCCGCGGTGTTCCGATAACTGTTTTCTTTAACCGCCTCCTTGATAGCGACACGCTTACCCTGAAGCGAGTTATTGCAAATGGCGATATTGGTGAAATCTTTAGATTCGAATCCAGTTTCGAGAGGTTTCGTCCCGATAGCAATCCAAGTGCTTGGCGCGAAAATACTCCATCAGTTCTTGGCGGAGGGTTGCTACTTGATCTACAGACTCACTTAGTTTCAACAGCGCTAGATTTATTTGGTCCAGCCGAACTTGAATTCTCATCGCTTCGCAAGATTCGTGGCGAAGTTGAAGATGATGTTCTATTAGTTTTGAAACATGCAAGTGGAGTTGATTCCTATCTTTCAGTAAGCGCGATCTCGGGCGCTCCTAGGCCACGGCTTCGGGTAAATGGTCGAGCTGCAGCTCTCATTGCAAAAGAACTTGACCCACAAGAAGCTCTACTTCGAGCCGGAGTAAAGCCGTTATCTACTGGTTGGCAAGATTCGATAAGCGCGACCAGCGAGTTTCGAATCTACAAAGGTAGCGACTCGATTGAGTACAAAGGCGTACCTGGAAACTATGTTCACTTCTATAACCAAGTGAGAGATTGCCTCGAGGGAGTGGCAGAAATGCCAGTCGCTCGTGAGTTTGCACTTGATGTTGCGCGCATCATTGATCGAGCTAGAGAGATTGATATTCATCAGTGAGTAAGAGAGTCATTGTCTGTGGCGCAGGTTGGGCTGGGTTAAACGCAGCGCGATTTCTGGTTGAAGGCGGTTTTGAAGTCACAGTTCTAGAGAAGAGTGACCGCGTTGGTGGCCGAATCACAAGTGACTATGTAGATGGCTTCACTCTTGATCGAGGATTTCAAGTAATAAACCCGGCATATGCAGAACTCAAGGAGAGTGAAGCTCTTACGGATGTTGAGTTCTTCCATCTGCCCAAAGGGCTTGAAATCTGTGATGGCGATCAGATTTTAAAGGTCGGAGATTTTCGAAGTAGTCCCAACTTCCTTCCGGATCTCTTGAGTTCTAAGACTGGATCTTTGGTCGAGAAATTGAAGTTCTTGAACTATCTTCGAAAGAAGAGCGAGGATGTAACTTTTGAACTCGCCCTTATAGATTCCAATAGACTATTTGTAAAAGTACTTAAACCATTTTTTGATGGTGTCTTTCTTATCGATTCAAAGCAAGTCTCAAACCGAATGGCGCGCGAGCTAATACATTGGTTCATCAAGGGTCGCCCTGGAGTGCCAGACGCAGGAGTAAGGGCAATCTCTGAAAAGTTAGCTGCTGGACTAGATGTTGAGTTAGGCGCAGAAGTACTCAAGATAGGCGTTAAGGAAGTTGTAACTAGTGACGATAGGTACGAGGCCGATGCCGTAGTAAATACGCTCGACCCACTTAGCGCCACAAAATTACTTGGGTCAGAGGCGCCGAAAATGAATGAGTCGCATACCTGGTACTTCTCGCTTCCTGAGGGAGAGATTGCGAGCAAGCTACTTCGCGTGGGTGGGCCGGGGCCGCTCGTTAACTCGGTAGCAATTTCAAATATTGCAAAAACGTACGCTCCCCACGGTAGGACTCTTATTGCTGCAACCACTCTTGGATCGGGAAGTGAGAAAGATGTGAGAGCGCATTTAGCGAAGCAGTGGAGATGTGAAACGAAGAGTTGGGATTTAATCGAGGCTTACCGAATTAAGGGCTCGCTGCCCTTTCATCCTCCGGGTAAACCGCTTCTAATGCCGGTTAAAGATGAGAGTGGGGTTTATATCGCAGGGGATTGGCGAAGCACTCCATCACAACAAGGAGCGCTATTAAGTGGAAAGCTTGCCGCGCAAGCGGTTATTGCTGATCTATCAGGGCGCTAAGAGCTGGAGCAAGGTGCGGATAATCAAATTGAAAACCGGAATCTACTAACTTCTTTGGAGTGACCCGCTTTGATCCGAGAATTTCGGAGGAAAAGCCACCCAAGACAATTCGAAGTGCAAAACCTGGGACTGGAATTAACGCTGGTCGACGAAGTGCGCGCGCTAGCGCTGCCGTGAATTCTTGATTAGTTGCTGGATTTGGAGCAACTAAATTGACTGGACCTTCGACATCTTTTTCTAGCAGGTAGCAGATTGCCTTTAATTGATCATGCAAAGTTATCCATGACCACCATTGTTTGCCACTTCCCAATTTTCCACCTAGGCCAAATTTAAAGAGCGGCAGCATCTTTCCCATCGCGCCACTTGTTGGTTCAAGAACTAATCCAGTTCTGATTTTCACAGTCCGAGTATCTGTTGCTGTATCTGCAGCGGCTTCCCACTCTTTACATACAGCAGCAAGAAAATCATCGCCAGGCCTATCGTCCTCAGTTACCGCTCGATTTCCTGTCTCGCCATACCAACCAATCGCACTTGATGAGATAAATACATCAGGTTTCAATTTTGAAACTGCAGTTGCAATCGTATTTGTGCCAAGGAGCCTGGAATTTAAAATCTCTGCACGGTATTTCTTGCTCCAACGCTTATCGCCAACGTTGGCTCCAGCTAAATGAATCACCGCATCAACGCCTTCAAGGGCAGCTAAATCAACTTCTCCAGTTGTTGGGTTCCAAAGAACTTCATCGGGTGAGACGACGGGGCGCCGTACTAATCGCTGAAGAGTGTGTCCTTCAGACTTTAGATGGCCAACAAGAGCGGATCCGATCATGCCGGAAGCCCCGGTTATAGCAATCCGTTGTGGAAGCGCCAAGAGCTATAGACCCCTCGCCTAGAGACCGAGGTCAGATTCGAAGCGACCCTCTTCAAGTCGCTCTTTTAGCGTGGTCAAGAAGCGCGCGGCATCTGCGCCATCGACGACGCGATGGTCATACGAGAGTGCGAGATAAACCATAGAGCGAATCGCAATTGTTTCCCCGCCATCCTCGCCCTTAACAACAGTTGGACGCTTTACTACTGCGCCAAGTCCCAAAATCGCGACTTGAGGCTGGTTGATAATCGGTGTATCAAAGAGTGCGCCACGAGATCCGGTATTTGTAAGTGTAAATGTTCCGCCACCTAATTCATCTGGGGCAATCTTGTTATCGCGGGTGCGCTGTGCAACTTCGGCGATTCGACGAGCAATACCGCCCATATTTAGATCGCCGGCATCACGAATCACCGGTACAAGTAAGCCGCGTTCGGTATCTACGGCAACGCCAAGATGTTCAGCGCCATGATAAGTAATCACATCACCTTCTACAGATGAGTTGAGAACTGGGTGAACTTTTAGCGCTTCGCAGACTGCAACTGCAAAGAAAGGAAGGAAACTTAGCTTTACGCCCTCACGCGCTTCAAAGGAAGCTTTCGCCTTATCGCGAAGTCGAGAAATCTTGGTGATATCAACTTCAACAACAGTAGTTAGTTGGGCGCTAACTTGAAGTGATTCCAGCATTCGAGCGGCAATAACTTTACGGAGGCGAGACATCTTTACTTGGGTACCGCGAAGTGGCGAGGCAGATACGGGAGCTGCTTTCGTAGGCGCGCTCGGTGCGGCAGAAGTTGATGCAGCCACAGCAGGTGCAGAAGGCGCAACGCTTGCTTTACTTGGAATCGCAGCTAAAACATCCTCTTTGCGAATTCGTCCGCCAACTCCAGTGCCTTTTACCTTTGATAGATCAACTCCATTTTCATTAGCTAATTTCCTAACGATTGGTGTTACATAAGAATCATCAAGTGCAGATGGTTTTGGAACTAGTGGCGGCGGAGTTTGTGGTGGAGCTGGAACTGGGCGCGCTGGGGAGGGAGCAGGAGTAGCGGCGACTGGAGCTACTGGCGCAGCTGGAGCCGGTTTCGGCGGAGCTGGTGGTGTGGCAACAGGTGCGGCGGCTCCGGAACCAATTGATGCAAGGCGCGCACCAACCGGGACTGTGGAATCTACTGGGACATCGATAGTAAGAAGTGTTCCTGAAGCTGGAGATGGGATTTCGGTATCAACTTTATCGGTGGAGACTTCAAGCAACGCTTCATCAGCAGTTACTTGATCTCCAACAGATTTGAGCCAACGAGTAACTGTTCCTTCGGATACGGATTCACCAAGCGCAGGCATTGTGACAATAGTGGCGCTACCAGATTGAACCGGAGCTGGTGTCGCGGCTACTTGTGTAACAACTGGTGCTGGAGTCGGCACTGGAGTCGGCACTGGAGCTGGGGCAGCAACGGGAGCAGCGGGTGCTGGAGCGCTACTTGCAGTTGCGCCATCATTAATTACAGCTAACTCGGCGCCTACTGCAGCAACTTGATCTAATGCGACGACAATCTTTGCGAGAACGCCCGCAGCCGGAGATGGGATTTCGGTATCAACTTTGTCGGTAGAAACTTCCAATAGTGGCTCATCGAGTGCGACTTGATCGCCCTCTGCCTTGAGCCAACGAGTGACGGTTCCCTCTGTGACGCTCTCGCCTAGTGCGGGCATCTTCACCGAAAAAGTCATCTCATCCTCTCAACAATCCGATTACTTCAATTGGTGGATTATCCATGTGCATGGAGTGGTTTTCCAGCCAGCGCCAAATGAGCCTCTCCCATTGCCTCCGAAAGCGTTGGATGGGCGTGGATTAGTGGTGCAACATCGAAGGCTTCGGCCTGCCAATTGAATATTAGCTGAGCTTCGGCAAGCAATTCACCGACGCGAGCGCCCACCATATGCATGCCAAGAACTGGGCCATTCTTCTCCGCCACTAACTTAATAGAGCCGGCAGTCTTTAGTATCTGCGCCTTTCCATTTCCGGCGAGATCGTAATTTAGTTCAACAACATCTAATCCTTTTGCCTTAGCTGCTGCTGTTGTTAATCCAACTGATGCAACTTCTGGCTCGGAATAAGTGACTCGTGGAACTCCGTCGTAATTAATTGCACGTGGTTTTAAACCTGCAATCTCTTCTGCAACTAGGATGCCTTCAGCGAAACCAACATGTGCAAGTTGCAGCGTTGGAATTAGGTCGCCCACTGCCCAGATTCCCGGAATATTTGTACGACACTTATCGTCAACGAGGATATATCCGCGATCCATCTTTATACCTTGGGCTTCATAGCCAAGATTTGCAGAAGTTGGACCGCGACCGACTGCGACTAAGAGAATCTCTGCGGTAAATGTCTTTCCATCTTCGAGTGTGACAGTTACACCAGTAGCGCTTTTTGTAGCTGACTTAAACTTTTTTCCTAATTCAAAGTTAATGCCACGCTTGCGGAATGCTCGCTCTAGCTGCTTGCTTGATGATTCATCTTCAAGAGCGATTAGGTGTGGCAGCGCTTCAATAATTGTTACCTCAGAGCCAAAGGACTTCCAAACAGAAGCGAACTCGCAACCGATTACGCCGCCTCCAAGAACTATCACTGATTTTGGTACATGGTTTAAATGCATGGCGTTATCACTAGTCATTATCTGGGTGCCATCGATATCAAGTCCGGGTAGCGTCTTTGCATATGAACCGGTTGCAAGAACTACATTCTTTCCGGTGTAACGCTGGCCATTTACCTCGACCGTGTCTTTAGCGACGAGCTTTCCAGCGCCTTCGACATAGGTAATGCTGCGCGACTTAACTAAACCTTGTAGCCCTTTATGTAACTTTGAAATCACACCATCTTTGTAGCTGTTGACACCTGCCATATCGATGGAGTGAAACTCTGCCTTAACGCCAAATTCGCCCGCATGTCTTGTGTTATCTGCAATTTCTCCTGCGTGCAGAAGGGCTTTAGTTGGAATACAACCTCTATGTAGACAGGTTCCGCCCAGCTTATCCTTTTCGATTAGCACAACTTGTAACCCAAGTTGTGCGGCACGAAGGGCGCATGCATATCCACCACTACCGCCACCAAGTATTACGAGATCAAAATTGGCCACGCTTACCTCAAATCGCTCTTAGTTTCTGGGACACATTTTGCCAGCCTTACTGGCTTACTAAGTCCTCGGCGAAGGCGAGAAGTGTGCGAAGTGCGACACCTGTTCCGCCTACGGTTGTGTAACCGTGAGGTTTTGACTCATTAAATGCCGGCCCCGCAATATCGAGGTGGAGCCAGGGAAGATCGGCAGCAACAAAGTCTTTTAGGAAAAGGCCAGCAACCAACATGCCACCCATGCGCTCACCGATATTTGCAAGATCAGCAACGGGTGAATCCAGTGACGCCCGCAACTCTTCGGGAAGTGGCATCGGCCAGAACTGTTCGCCACTTCGAGTTACGCTCTTTAAGAATTCATCACGGAACTCTTCGTTGTTAGTCATTACAGCGCTTGTCCTAGTGCCGAGGGCAACAACTTGGGCGCCAGTAAGAGTTGCAACATCAACTATTCCATCCAATTTTCCATTCTTATTACCGACCTCAGCTGCGCGAACTAAGGCATCAGCAAGAATTAATCTTCCCTCTGCATCGGGGTTTAGTACTTCAACGGTCTTGCCACCATAAATACTTATGATGTCACTTGGCCTAGTCGCGTTATCGCTAACCATGTTCTCAGCAAGCGGCGCCCACGAATCAATATCAATCGGAATTTTTAGCTCTGCAGTCGCCAGGATTGCTGCTGCGACGGCCGCAGCGCCACTCATATCCGACTTCATCGCCTCCATGCCCTGAGCAGGTTTTAGCGCAAGACCGCCGGTGTCAAATGTGATTCCCTTTCCGACATAGGCAAGTCTTTTCTTTGCGCCCTTGGGCCGGTATGAAATGTGTAGCAGGCGCGGAGGATTTGCCGATCCTTGGCCCACACCAATGATTCCGCCATAACCTTGCTTCTTTAATTGAACTTCAGTTAGAACTTCTACTTTAAGTCCAAGTTTTTTTGCAAGTGGCTGGAATTTTGAGACAAATGAGACTGGGTTTAGGTGGCTAGGAGGGGTGTTAACTAAATCCCTTACTAAGTGGGTGTATCGCGCAAGAACTTCAGCTCGATTAAGGGCGGTTGTTAATTTCTTATCTCCGGCAAGGGTCGAATGAATCTCAATTTTAGATAGCGGAGATTTGCGATCTGCCTTTGTGGAACCACGAAATTCATCGAAGACATAAGAACCAAGAAGGGCGCCTTCAGCAATCGCAGTTGCTTCCTCGCGATTTTTATGAGGCAGAGCAAAAGTTGCGCTACTTTGACCAAGAAGAGAGCGAGCAGCTGCTCCAGCAGCCCGTCTTAGGGTTTCATGGGTCAGTTCGCCATTTCCTAGGCCGGTTAGAACCATCAATTTGGTTGAATCTCCTGGAAGCTTTACAACTTCATCAAGTGCGCCGGATGCGCCCAATTCGTGTAGCGCAGAGAGAATTGAAGCTGAATCAAATCTGATCCCACTCGTTAAAATCGTTAGCTTCTTCTTTTCATCTCGCTTTAGTCCAAGAACTAGGACATCACCTGTTATCTGAGCATCTGTCGCTCGAATCGTTGGGGCCATTGCGCTAGGTTATTGGAGTGATGGGTTCTGCGCCATTGAAGCATTCACCTCTTCATAGCTTTCATCTCGAGGCTCGAGCAAAGATGGCTGATTTCGGCGGCTGGGAAATGCCGATCGAGTACCCCGCAGATAGTGGTGGCGGAGTAATTAATGAACATACTGCGGTACGCGAACGAGTTGGGCTATTTGATGTCTCTCATCTAGGCAAGGCCAAGGTGAGTGGAGCAGGCACGCTTGAATTTCTAAACCTCGCCCTTACAAATGATCTGACCAAAATCAATGACGGCCAGGCGCAGTACACAATGTTGTGCGACCGAGAAACTGGTGGCGTTGTTGATGACTTGATTGCTTATCGCAAGAGTGCTGATGAATTCTTACTGATACCAAATGCTGCCAACACCACAGAAGTAGTTAAATGTCTCGCCGACTCAGCGCCCGCGGGAATTAGCGTCACAAATGAGCATATGAGTTATGGGGTACTCGCACTGCAAGGTCCGCTCGCGAAAGATATCTTGAAAACTCTGGGATACGAAACTGAACTTTCTTATATGTCCTATTCAAATGGCGTAATTGCGGGCAAGAATGTAATCGTATGTAGAACTGGATACACCGGTGAATCTGGTTTTGAGATCTTGCCAATGTGGAGCGATGCGTTAGAGGTATGGAACGTGATTTATTCTGAAGTTAAAAGAGTTGGCGGACTTGCCGTGGGACTTGGTGCAAGAGACACGCTTCGAACTGAGATGGGTTATCCGCTTCATGGCCATGAACTATCACTGGAGATAACTCCAGTACAGGCAGGCGCAAATTGGGCGGTGGGCTGGAAAAAGTCTGAGTTTTGGGGAAAGAAAATTCTTGAGGAAGAGAAACGAAACGGAGCTCATCGCATCTTGCGTGGATTAGCGCTAACTGAGCGCGGTATTCCGCGGGCCGGGATGGCGGTTTTTTCTGGCGAAGATTTGATCGGTGAAACAACGAGTGGAACTTTCTCACCGACTCTAAAGGTCGGAATTGCACTCGCACTTTTGGCTCCAAAGATTGAGGTTGGAGCTAGCGTTTCAATTGATGTTCGAGGTAAACGAGTTGCGGCAGAGGTTATTAAGCCCCCGTTTGCGCCTTCGCGTGTGCGTTAAGTTCCCGCCACTGGGCTACGGATTCCAAGCGATAACAGGCACGCTTTAGAGCAAAGAGGATCGGCTTTGCTGTAATAAGAATTAGCAAGAATGTGAGTATCGCTCTCGGTAGATCCCACGAGAGAGCGGTCGCAAAGTGGAAAGTAATAAACCTTGAGAAATTCTCTGCAACCGCGGCTCCTGGCTGGAAGGAAAGTTGGGTATCACTACCAACTAACCATGGCCAGAGTTGAAGATCCATCAAAAATCCAAATATGAAAGATGCAACGGCTCCATAAATCGCAAGGAAGTATCGTTCTAATTTAAAGCTCTTAAGCTTAGGAATTACTGCAACACCGAGAGCTATCCAACCTGCTGCGAAGATTTGAAAAGGTAGCCAAGGTCCAATCCCACCGCTTAAGAGAGCACTCACGCTCATGGCAAGAATCGCGATTACAAATCCAATCTCTGCCCCGAGCGCGCGCGCCGCGAGAATAATTAGAAACCAGATCGGTTCGATGCCGACCGCTCCTGCTCCTAGTAGGCGAAGAGCTGAGATCAAGCCAACAAGGACAGAGACAAGTGCAACCGTTTTGCTATCAAGAAGGCGAGCATTTATGGAGAGAAAGAGAATTCCTACCGCCACTAAGGCCAAGAGAATTGAAAGCCAAGTGGCTTGGGTAACTTCGGTGAAGCCGAACTCTTCGGTGTTTAGATAAAGCGGCCAGGTAAAAAGAAATACTCCTAAAGCACTTACTGCGCCAATAATCCAAGAGCCAACTCTCATTTCCCTAGCGCCTCTTTGACTTCATTTACAGTCAGCAAACCCTTATCGGGAAAAGCTTTCGCTACTTGAGGGGCGAAGGCAGGGGAGGAGGTAAGTGCAGCTCGCACGCTACTGTCCGAAATCAATTCACCCTCAGCAATAAAAATTACTCTATCTGCAAGTTCTGCTACCAATTCTACGTCATGAGTTGCAAGAAGTACGGCGCGACCTTCGGTTGAGATTGATTTGAGAATTCCAATCAATTTTCGCTTTGCTTGGTAATCCAAGCCGCGGGTGGGTTCATCCAAAACAATTATCTTTGGATCGGCTGAAAGTAAAAGACTTAAGGCAAGCGATAGTTTCTGTCCTTCGGATAGATCTCGCGGATGGGCATCTAGTCGAGCGTCCCCAGTCAAGTTCCGGTAAATCGCTAGCGTCTTTCCGCTAGTACATCCATTATCTTGATCAGCGCGCGCACACTCTTGTGCAACCGAAGTTTCAATCAGCAGATCGCCTGCTTCTTGCGGTACAAAACCAATCGCTTTGATCAACTCGCGACCGCTAAAGCTGGCTGGGTCTTTTCCGAGGACTAAGACCCTTCCGGATAGAAGCGGGGTGAGGCCAACAAGTGATTTGAGTAGCGTTGATTTACCAGCGCCATTTCTTCCCATGATCGCAAGTATCTCGCCAGCCGCAATTTCCAAGGTAACTTTCTTTAAAGCAAATTCAGAATCGGAATCGCGATAATTAACTGACAAGTCTTGAATCCTTACCAGGACCTCTCCATTTCTTTCATTTTGCACTTGCTTGGGCAGTTGAAACTCTGGAGCTTGCTTGCGAAATTCGCGGACGGTAAGTGCTACTTCGGGGAGGCTGGCAACTCGAGAGAGTTCAACGAGTGGCGGAGCGATTGGAGAGTGCGCCATAATTTCTCGGGTAGAACCAATCTCTGCTCGACCTGAATCTCGAATAAGAAGTATGCGATCTACAAATTGGATTACTCGCTCCAAGCGATGCTCCGCTATAACAACAGTAAGACCTAAATCATGAACTAGTCGGTGCAGGATTGATAGAACTTCTTCGGCTGCTATGGGATCGAGCGCACTTGTGGGCTCATCAAGCAAGAGAACTTTTGGTTGAGTAACTAACGCTGCCGCTATTGCGACTCTTTGTTGTTCTCCGCCGCTAAGCGATGCAATCTCACGGCTTCTAAGTTCGGAGAGCGCAAGGAGGTCAAGAACCTCTTCGATTCGCTTACGCATCACATCCGGTGCAATGCCGAGGGTTTCCAATGTGAAAGCAATTTCATCTTCAACTATTTCGCATACAAATCCATTAACTGGGTTCTGACCCACGATTCCTACAACATCTGAGAGTTCACCCGGCTTTATCAATCTCGTGGATCTTCCCGCCACCTCTATCTCGCCAGAGAGAATGCCGCCGGTATGGTGAGGAACCAAGCCATTCATCAGGCGCAGGACGCTGCTCTTACCAACGCCGGTCTGACCGACGACTAGGACAAATTCACTTTCCCAGAGTGAGAAGCTCAAATTCTCGATAATGGTCTGCTCAGAGTTCGGGTAAATGAGCGAGACATTTTTAAATTGAATCATTGCAACACCACAACTGGAGTGATCAGAAGAGCTATGAAAAGCAGGAGACTGAGAATTGAAGGGAGGATAAGTATTGGGTAGATCGCAGCCAGATAAAGTAGTGGTAATAAGGCAACTAATTGCGCCCCATCCCACTTAATCGCTCGATACCTAGTTGGGTTTTCATAAAGACCATAACCGCGCGCCTCTAGAGCTGTGGCTAAATCAAGTGATTTAGATAGAGCATCTTCAAACACTGGCGTTCCGATTCTTCTCCACCCAGATGATTTTTGGCCGCGAATATATTGCGCCTGCTTGACTCTTGTTATGCTATTTGCAAATTGTGGCGTGAGTGTTGTGGCAAGCGCTGTTGCTACTCCAACTCCATAAAGTCGGCGCGGAATTACTTTGAGAATTTTGCTCGGAGTCGAGAGCGCATTAGCGCCGCCAAAGGCCACAATCAAGGCCGCAAAGAGCGAAGCTTCTTCAAAGGCGCTCAATAATCTCTGGGTTGTGACCTCGCCACCAACTCGTATTCCAACGAGAAAGTCGGGGAGATTAACTTGCGGGATTGAAAACAGAACTCTCCCTGGCATTGGAACGCCAATCAAGATTGCAAAGAGCATTCGAATCAAGAGTGCAAGACCGGCAAGTCGTAGCGCAAGTGAGAGCGTAGAAAGGCGCGTTGCGGTGACGCCGACGAGTTTCACAACCAAGATGGTTGCGAAGATAGCGGTGAGACTAAAGAGAATTTCATCCAGCCTAACGAGCGCTGTAACCAAACAGGCAGCCCAGAGCCAGAAAAAGACTGGATGAATCTCGCGTTTCAAGTGCTTGGTTTACTTAGCTGATCTTCTGCGCAGCGCTACCACTCCAGCTAGCAACGCGATTACAGCAAGGCCAATGAGAGCAAATGAGTTATTGCTGGTGGCTTCATTTTCGCCAGCCTTCTCTATTGCTAATGGCTCTTCTTCTGGACCGCTAAGAACTGAGATATCAATCTCAGCGCCGCACTCCTCGGAGGGATAACCTGCGATGCCACATATAAGTCCTGAGTCGGCCGCCCTCACATCAAGAACTGCGTTTAGTACATCAAGGCCTACCGATCCTTGATCCACCACAACGCAGTCTCTAAAGAACTCGCGTGGAGTCTCACCCGAAGGCGCAATTTGGCTCGCACCAAAGTCAACAACTAATCCGACTCGAACCTTGCCTGCAACTTCTGAGACTTCACCACAAAGTTCGGCGAAATCTGGATCCATCATGGGAGGCGTTGCTGGAATGTCATTACTACTGGCAGTGAATGTCCAACCTTCTACATCACCATCCCTGACCTCAACAGATGGTCCAGTCATTGCGGCGGTCCAACTACTTGCACCGGATGGAGCTTGAAAGTAGCCCCAATAGCGATATCCGGTTTCAGCGTTAGCGCTTGGAATTTGAACGAGCGTGAAGAGAACTGTGACGAGAAATAACTTTTTTAACATGTGAACCTTTCCAGAATGAAAGAGTGCTCACGATGGCGAAAAAAAATCTCCGCCCCGCAAACCTCGACGGGTGGTCAAATAAGAATCGATGAATTGGTAATCCGACTTACGCCTTGTTCGGCGTTCACGGTTGCGGGTCAGCGTCGGATTTTCACCGACTTCCCCAGATTCACCGACTATTTAGTTGTGGGCGAAATAAACCACGAATAGATCAGGCAAGCAAGGAGGCACTACGCTTGCAAACATGGAATATAGAAGACTCGGTAGTTCAGGAATGTACGTAAGTGAGATTACCTACGGTAATTGGATAACCCATGGATCCCAGGTCGAGCAGGAAGCCGCAATCAAGTGCGTCCGAGCCGCCTTCGATAACGGGATTACCACCTTCGACACAGCAGATGTCTATGCCGGTACTAGAGCCGAAACAGTTCTTGGCAAAGCACTAAAGGGAGTTCGACGCGAATCCTACGAATTGCTTACAAAAGTTTATTGGCCAACTGGCCCTGGAAAGAACGATCGTGGTCTCTCACGCAAGCACATTATGGAATCCGTTCACGCCTCACTCAAGCGACTAAAAACTGATCACCTTGATCTCTATCAGATGCATCGATTCGATTTTGAAACCCCACTGGAAGAGTCCCTTAGCGCATTTGATGATCTCATTCGCCAAGGAAAAGTTCATTACATTGGTTTTTCAGAGTGGACCGCAGCGCAGATTAGCGATGCGCTTAAAATTCAAGATAGTCGTGGTTATACCCGCTTTATTTCCAGCCAGCCTCAATATTCGATGCTCTGGCGAGTAATCGAAAGTGAAGTTGTCCCGCTCTCTAAGGAGAAGGGCATCGGCCAGATTGTCTGGTCACCGATCGCTCAAGGAGCGCTCACTGGAAAGTATTTGCCCGGGAAGAAGCCACCAGCCGGATCTCGCGCTACTGATAAGAAGGGTGGCGCAAACATGATCTCCCGTTGGATGCGTGATGAGGTACTAATTGCTGTTCAGAATCTAAAGCCAATCGCAGATGCAAATGGATTGACCCTCGCCCAACTTGCAGTCGCGTGGGTACTTCAAAATCCAAATGTTTCAAGTGCAATCATCGGCGCAACCAAGCCTTCACAGATCAAAGAGAATGTGAAAGCGAGCGGAGTGAAGTTGGATGCTTCGACAATGAAGCAGATTGATGAAGTATTAGGTGCACTGCCTAAAAAGGATCCAACCAATACAGTCTCGCCAAATCCGCGAGCCTGATCTAACTCAGGCTACACAGATGCGTCGCGTTTTACCTTCGGGGTAGGGGCGCGTAGTTTTCTAATCTGCGTAGAGCGGAGCCAGCCATACATTCCAAGGCCTTTTAGAGGTGTACCTGGATAGCGGGCCGTCACCTCGCGTTTGATCTTTCTACTTAAAAAGAAACCGTCCATAATCGAAAAAAGTAGAACTGAGTACATAAGGACAATCGCAGCGAGCTGCACTTCAAGAATTGGCACGATTGTCATAAATAGAACTAGAACAATTACGGGGAGAAAATATTCTCCAATTGAACGGCGAGCATCTACATAGTCTCTGATGAACCGTCTTACCGGTCCGCGATCTCGAAGCGGAAGTGCGTTCTCATCGCCGCGCATATATGCCTGGCGTTGAGCAGCCCTAGATAAACGAGCTTGGGCTTTCTGTTGTTTCTTCGCCTCTTTAGTTGCGGCTGGAGCGAGTCTGCGAAAAACGCGCTGCTCTTCGACTTCTTTTCGCTTTGGTGTCGGGCGACCTTTTTTATCAGCCATGCTCTTAAGGTAGGGCGAGCATTCGCTCTAGCGCAACTCGTGCATGATGAGCGATCTTTGCTTCGACCTTTATCTCATTAACGACTTTGCCATTTGCTACTGATTCCAGTGCCCAAACCAAATGCGGCAGGTCGATCCGGTTCATTGTGGAGCAATAGCAGACTGTTTTATCCAAGAAGTAGACCTTCTTATCTGGATTTGAGGCCGCTAGACGCTTTACGAGATTTAACTCAGTTCCAACTGCCCACGATGAGCCACTTGGCGACTCTTTAACAGTTTTAATAATCATCTCTGTGCTGCCAACGACATCGGCCGCCCTTACTACTTCGTGTTGACACTCTGGGTGCACGAGGACTTTGACTCCTGCAATCCGATCACGGATCTCGTTTACATTCTCAATACTGAAACGACCGTGAACGGAACAGTGGCCGCGCCAGAGAATTACTCGAGCTGACTTAATTTCTTGATCAGTCAGTCCACCTCGTGGTTTCCAAGGATTCCAAAGGACACAATCCTCAAGTTTCAAACCCAGCTTTAGAACAGCGGTATTTCTGCCCAGGTGTTGATCGGGAAGGAAGAAGACCTTTTCTCCCTTTTCGAAGGCCCATCTCATGGCCCGTTCTGCATTTGAAGAGGTGCAGATTGTTCCGCCATATTCTCCAGTGAAAGATTTAATTGCGGCGGTGGAATTCATGTAAGTAACTGGAATTGTCTTGGTAGAGATTCCGAGCTCCTGCATTACTCTCCAGGCGTCGTTAACTTGATTTGCAGCGGCCATATCTGCCATCGAACAACCTGCAGCTAAATCCGGAAGAATCACACGCTGAGTTGGACCCGTGAGAATATCTGCGCTCTCGGCCATAAAGTGAACGCCACAGAAGAATACGAATTCAGCGTCACCTCGTTCCGCTGCGGCTTGGGCTAACTTAAAAGAATCCCCAGTTATATCTGCGAATTGGATGACCTCATCTCGTTGATAGTGATGGCCAAGAATCATCGCCTTATTGCCAAGTTTTGCCCGAGCTTCTTGCGCGCGCTTTACAAGATCAGGGTCGCTGGCATGAGGTAACTCACCAGTGCATGAGACGCCCCGCTCGCTCGAGAGGTCTGCGCCCTGCCCAAGTAAGAGTAAGTTTCCAATGCTTGATAACCCGCTCATTGAGACATTATCCCGCTATTGCGAGTAAAGTTCGGCCTATAGGAAGTGGGCATTAGCTAAAGAGGAATTTGGAGGCGTAACAATGAGCACAGAGACCGCAACTGGAATTCTCCTTACCCCCGTCGCTGCCGAGAAAGTAGCGTCACTGCTTGCCCAAGAAGGTCGCGATGACCTAAAGCTCCGTGTTGCTGTTCAACCAGGCGGTTGCTCCGGACTTCGTTATCAACTCTATTTTGATGATCGCGCTCTGGATGGCGATGCCGTTGTTGAATTTGGTTCAGTAAAGGTAGTCACCGACAAGATGAGTACTCCGTACCTAATGGGCGCGACTATCGATTTCGTCGACACAATTCAAAAGCAGGGCTTCACAATTGATAATCCAAATGCCCAAGGCTCCTGCGCCTGTGGCGACTCGTTTAACTAACTTTTCTAAGCTCTGCAACTTGCTCGGATAAGGCTTTAACTAACTTATCTAGATCGCTCTCGGTGTGAGTGAATTTCAGGGTAATGCGAATTTGCCCATCTTGGCTAAACCCCATCGCTTCTAGTACATGGCTAGGGGAGAGGGCGCTGGCGCCGCAAGCCGAACCGGCATCAACTTTTATCCCTTGTTTATCGAGCTGGCGGAGAAGTTCTTCTCCAATAACGCCCTTGATAACCATCGCCAAGTAACGAGGGTCTGTGGCTGAGCTATCACCGACAAGTGAGACATCAGGAATCTCTGCTTTGATTTGATCACGGACTCTCTCATTTAGCGCTCGAAGTTTTGCTTTTTTTGACTCGCTATCTTTAACCCAATCTTCAAGTGCAAGCGCTGTCAAAATCAGAAGTGGTTTTGAGAAGGATCCGAATAAACGACGTTTATCAATTGGAGGAATCGGTGATCTCCAGGCCGACTCAGAATTTATCGCAAGGATCGCAGTGCCTTCAGGGCCGGCAAAATTTCGCGGATCCCAAAGCGCGACATCCCAACTCTTTGGAAGTCGCTGTGGATTCAAACTCGCCGTCAGATCTGCAATCACATTTGTGGCGCTCGTTAAGAGCGGGGTCTGCTCAACTCCAGTTTCCCGATTAGTTGCCTGCCAAAAAACCCATGAATCCGAAGGTGCTGCCTGATAATCAAAGAGACCATCCCTTCCACAAGTAAGAGTCATTAGATTCTTACCCGAACTCTGGTGTTCCCGAGCGAAGGCATGTACGACTTGGCGATCGGTAGCACCATGAACAAATGTCTTACTGGAATTCTTGAGGGCTCCTGAAAGTGCGGCCCAGTAACCAAATCCGAGTTCGCCGACAAATTCAAGAGAAGACTTTTCTACCCCTAGATTTGTCGCGATGCTCTCGCGAGATTCTTCAATGAGATTTCTTAACTTGGCCGAATCGTGGTGCAGTTTTGAAGGGTCCTGCCAGCCCATTTCAAAGGCGCGATCCATCGCAGCGCACACCGTTTCCGATAGGGGTAGCGCGCTAGCAAAGTCGCGTGAAATTTCTGGGCCTGTGATTGGGGACACCCTTGGAACGCTACCGGCTAGAGGGCTGGTTAGCGAACTGCGACTATCCTTGGCCCGTGCTTGTTTTCATGCGCCGGCTTAAATTTGCGCCATTATTTGCGCCGCTGCTGCTTTCTGGTTGCTCGATGGAGGAGCTCACCGGAATCGGTTTCAATGAAAATACTTCGAGCGTAAATCAGACAACTTTCGGTCTCTGGCAGGGAGCCTGGCTAGCTGCGGCTGTTGTTGGCGCATTCACGATGATTCTTATTCTCTGGCCAGCCATCTTCCATCGCAAGAAAGATGAAAAGTTTCCTCAACAATTCCAATACAACATTCCGGCCGAAATTGCGTACACCGTAATTCCATTTGTAATCATTGCCGTACTCTTTGGTTACACCGCAAAAGCCCAGAATGAGATCACCTCTGTCTCACCTGCAAGCGCGACCGAAGTTCACGATGTAACAGTCAATGCATTCCAATGGTCTTGGCAGTTCACTTATAAAGAGGCGGGCCCCAATACAACGGTTACCGGCTCTCCGGCGCAGCCGCCAACTCTTTATCTACCCCAGGGCCAACCAGTCCGCTTCAAAATTACGGCATCTGATGTAGTTCACGGGTTCTGGATTCCAGCTTTTATGATTCAAATTCAAAATATCCCTGGTTTTGAGAATGAGATCGAGTTCACCGCAAACGAGTTGGGCACATTCCCGGGTCGCTGCAACATTCTCTGTGGTCGCCAACATTCACAGATGCTCTTTGATGTGAAAGTTGTAACTCCAGCTGAATATGACGCTTACATTCAATCACTTAAGGCAGGTGCCACCTCATGACAACTTTCGCTACTAAACCAGCTGAGCGGTTGTTGCCTAAGCCACCTGCGCCCACCAGCAAGGGAAAACTCGCCCTTAAGCTGTTAACTACGACTGACCATAAAGTAATTGGATATCTCTATCTCGCCACCTCGTTTTTCTGGTTCTTGATCGGCGGACTTTTAGCTCTAGCTATCCGCGCTGAACTTGCTCAGCCCGGCATGCAATACATGAGTTCAGAGCAGTACAACCAAGTCTTCACAATGCATGGCACCATCATGTTGTTGATGTTTGCAACACCTCTCTTCGTAGGTTTTGCCAACGTAATCATGCCGCTACAAATCGGCGCGGCCGATGTTGCATTTCCGCGAATGAACATGCTCTCTTATTGGCTCTATTTCTTTGGCAGCATCATGGCCACTGCTGGATTTTTAACTCCAGGTGGCGCCGCTTCCTTTGGTTGGACTGCTTACGCGCCACTTTCAAGTCAAGCTTATTCGCCAGGCATTGGTGCAGATCTATGGATTGTGGGTCTTGCAGTCAGCGGTCTTGGAACAATTCTTGGCGGAGTTAACTTTGTAACCACAATCTTCACCATGCGCGCGCCCGGTATGACTATGTTCCGTATGCCAATCTTTACTTGGAACACGCTCTTAACCGCGATTCTTGTTCTTATCGCTTTCCCGCCACTTGCCGCAGCACTTCTAGCGCTTGAATCAGATCGCCTCTTTGGTTCTCATATCTTTGATCCAGCAAATGGTGGCGCGATGTTATGGCAGCACATTTTCTGGTTCTTTGGCCATCCCGAGGTATACATCTTGGCTCTTCCATTCTTCGGAATTGCAACTGAAATCCTGCCGGTCTTTAGTCGCAAACCAATCTTTGGGTATAAAGGTTTGATTGCCGCAACGATTGCAATCGCCGCACTCTCGGTTGCTGTCTGGGCGCACCACATGTATGCGAGCGGGCAAGTTGATCTCGCCTTCTTCTCCTTTATGACTTTCTTGATTGCAGTGCCCACGGGTGTGAAGTTCTTTAATTGGATTGGAACGATGTGGCGAGGTTCGCTCACCTTTGAGACCCCAATGCTCTGGGTAATGGGCTTTTTGATTACCTTCCTTCTTGGTGGTTTAACTGGTGTGATTCTTGCTAGCCCGCCGCTTGATTTTGCAGTTTCGGCCTCGTACTTCGTTGTAGCTCACTTCCACTATGTTCTATTTGGAACGGTGGTCTTTGCGATGTTCGCTGGTTTCTACTTCTGGTGGCCCAAGATGACTGGCCGGATGCTCAATGAGACCCTTGGCAAGATTCATTTCTGGACGCTCTTTATTGGTTTTCATACAACATTCTTGATTCAACATTGGTTGGGCATCAAGGGCTTCCCTCGTCGCTACGCTGATTATTTAGCAACTGATGGATTTACAACTATGAATATGGTTTCAACAGTCGGAGCTGCGCTACTTGCGCTCTCGATGATCCCATTTGCAATAAATGTTTGGATTACCCGCAGCGCACCAAAGGTCACTAGCAACGATCCTTGGGGATATGGCGCCTCACTTGAGTGGGCCACAACATGTCCACCTCCTCGCCACAACTTCTTAACAATGCCGCGAATCCGTTCTGAGCGTCCTGCCTTTGATTTACACCACCCAGAACATGCTGAGATTCTCATCCATAAGAAGGTGGCGGTTCACAAATGAAATTTGGTTATCGCCTCTTTCTATTTCTCTTCTTCTTTTATGGCCTGCTAACTTTCGTCTACTGGCAGATGGCAAATGAGCCAGTAGGTATTACCGCCCTTGCTCTTAGCGCAGGCCTCGCTTTAATCATTGGCTACTACTTCTGGTTCATTAATCGTCGAACTGGTGGAGTGCTTCCTGAAGATAATCTCTCGGCTGAAATCTCAGATGGTGCCGGCGAACTTGGTTTCTATAGCCCATACTCTTGGTGGCCACTTCCGGTAGCGGTTTCTGCGACGGCGGCGGGTTTGGGTTTGATTATTGGATGGTGGCTAACCCTGATTGCGGTCGGCGCGCTGCTCATTTCGGTCTTGGGCTTCGTTCTTGAGTACGAGCGCCCTAGTAATTCAGCTCATCACTAATTAGAGTCACTCCATGAGTGATGTTCGTTCCGAGATTCTAAATACTGGAATAACTGAGCTTAAGTCAGCTCAGATTCTCATCGATGCGCCAGCAGCGAAAATCTTTGAGATCATCGCTAGCCCCGCTTTGCATCCTGCAATTGATGGATCAAATAGCGTCAAGAGCGTTAACTGGGGACCTGAGCGACTATCCCTCGGTGCAAAGTTTGGCATGAGAATGAAACTGGGTATCAAGTACAAGATCACTAATACTGTGGTTGAGTTCAAAGAGAATGAATTGATTGGATGGCGCCATCTTGGTCGTTGGATTTGGCGTTATGAGTTAAAGGCGCTTTCGCCTAATCAGACACTTGTGACCGAGAGCTTTGATGGACGTCCATCACCAATTCAATGGTGGTTGAAGGCAAGAAACGCTTATCCCTTTACAGAGAGAGCGGTTGCGAAAACCTTGGTGCGACTTAAGAGATACGCCGAGAGCGGCGTTTAGTGGTGCCCGTCCTCTAACTCCAACATATCTTGCGATGTTGGCTTTGAAATCTGTTCTTGGCTGGCACGTGACATGCGAGCGCGCACCTTGCCTTTGATTCCTTGGGGATTAGCAACGCCATTCTCATCAGCTTCACCAATTTCTAGCGCGGGAAGTTGTTCATGGCTAGATAGTAGGTACGCCTTCTCGGGAGAGAGCGGCTCGTGAACCTCGATGAATTCACCGTGAGGCAACATAACAAGGCGACCAGTCTCGCGTCCATGAAGAACCTTCTCGCGATCAGCGCGCTGTAGCGAGAGGCAGATACGTTTTGTAATTACAAATGCAATCGGTGGTAGAACGATTAATCCGATACGCGAGAACCACATAATCTGATTAATTGAGAGATCGAAATGTGTTGCAAGTAGATCATTACCACCATTTATGAGAGCAACTAGAGCGAAAGTTAGAGACATAGCGCCGATAGCAGTACGGTTTGGATTGTTACGAGGACGATCAAGTAAGTGGTGCTCTCTTTTATCGCCGGTCATCCACTGTTCTATAAATGGATAGAAAGCCATCAAGGTGAAGATAATTCCCGGAATAATCAATCCTGGAATCAGAATGTTCCATGAAATTGTAATTCCGAAGGCGTGAGTCTCAATTGGGGGAGCGGCGCGAACTAATCCATCGAGCCAACCCATATACCAATCGGGCTGTGAACCAGCTCCAATTTGTCCTGGGTTATAAGGTCCAAAGATCCAAATTGGATTGATTTGTGCAACTGCGCCAAGAAACGCGGTTACGCCAAAGACAATAAAGAAGAATCCGCCAGCTTTAGCCATATAGACCGGCATTAATGGATAGCCAACGACATTCTTCTCAGTTCGACCAGGACCTGGGTATTGGGTGTGCTTCTGGTACCAGACCAACATTAAGTGCGCAGTAATAAGCGCCAGCATGATTCCGGGAATCAGGAGGATGTGCACCGCATAAATTCGTTGAATGAAGAGCTCACCCGGGAAGGCGCCGCCAAATATGAAATACGAGAGATATGAGCCAACGACCGGGATTGCTTGGATGATTGCTTCAGCAATTCGGATTCCAGTTCCAGAGAGAAGATCATCAGGAAGTGAGTAACCAAGGAAGCCTTCAACAATTCCAAGGGTAAGAAGTGCGACACCGATAATCCAATTTAGCTCGCGTGGCTTGCGGAAGGCTCCAGTAAAGAAGACGCGCATCATGTGAACCACCATTGCTGCCATAAAAATCAATGCTGCCCAGTGATGGATCTGGCGCATCAAGAGTCCGCCGCGAACATCAAATGAAATATGAAGAGCAGAGGCGTAAGCCGCAGACATCTTCACGCCATTTAATGGCTCATATGAACCTTCGTACTCAACTTCGCGCATTGATGGGTCAAACCAGAAAGTAAGAAATGTTCCCGAGAGAAGAAGAATTACAAATGAGTACATCACAATTTCACCGAGCATGAACGACCAGTGATCAGGGAAGACCTTTGTTAAGGTCTTCTTCATCCACTTTGCAGCGCCAGTGCGCTCATCTAAGAAATTAGCGGTGCCGCCAGCAACTCTCTCGCGTGCGCTCATTTAGGAATCACGCCCCCAGAAACTTGGTCCAACCGCCTCGTTAAATGGCGCCTTTGCCACTAGATACCCCTCGGCATCAACGGTAATGGCTAATTGTGGCAGCGGACGCGCGGATGGTCCAAAGATAACTTTGGCGGCTCGAGTCACATCAAAGGTGGATTGGTGGCAAGGGCAGAGAAGATGTTTGGTGGTCTGCTCGTAGAGAGCAACAGCACATCCCATATGTGAACAGATCTTGGAGAAAGCGATGATTCCTTCATAGGTCCAAGAGAGTCGCTCGGCATCTAAATTGAACTCTTCTGGTCGGATGCGGATTAACAGCACTGAATCTTGGGCGATGTCATCAAGGTGACGAACTTTTCCGATCGGAAACTCGGGCTGAACTTGAGCTACTCCGCCTACCTCAAGATCTGAGGGCCTTATCGGGCGATCACCGGGATCGGTTACGAGCCTTGTTCCAGCCTTCCAATTAGTCTCATTTAAATCATTTCCTGGAAGAGGTCCGAGGTCGCGCAGAAAAAGAATCGGAGAGAGACCGACCAAACCAAGGGCAAGACCGAGGGTCCGTTTAATCAATGGGCGTCGACCGAGAGCTGCCTGGGCTGCGCCATCCTTAACGGTTGCAACAAAGGCTGCACGATCTTCGTCTTTGGAGCGCTGCTCTTTTCGGATATCGACAACCTCATGGTCTGGCATAAGAGTCTTGGCCCAATGAACTGCGCCCATTCCGATGAAGAAGAGCGCCATAGCAAGACCGAGACCAAGAAATAGTTGGTGCGCGTTTGTAGTTCCAAAAATTGGAAGGAAGATTAATTGCTCTCTTGGGATCCAAATGTAGGAGTAGATAAAAAGAACTGTGCCAATCGCCGAGAAGAGAAAGAGGATCGAAACTTGCCGCTCCGCCTTCTTCGCAGCTAGCGGGTCAACATCACTCTTTCGATGAACATGCTCAGGAAGCCCGGGATCGGAAAGTGGTTCTAACTCGTTCTTCATCTCACTCATTTTTCATCTAACCTTTAGCGAGCCTTCGTCGTTAACCAGACAGCGATTCCGATGAGAATGCCGAGACCAAGTAAGAAGGCGACTGCGCCTTCGGTAACAGGTCCAACCCGACCGAGAGCAGCGCCACCTTGTGACGGTTCGCTCTCAACAAACTTGATCCACTTAATGATTGAAAGCTTCTCTTCGTGAGTTAGAACTGTATTCGCAAAGACCGGCATTGCTTGTGGGCCGGTGACCATCGCTTCGTAAATATGTCGAGGTTCAACGCCCATAACTGTTGGCGCATACTTTCCTTGAGTTAGCGCACCGCCTTGTCCGGCAAGGTTGTGGCACATCGCGCAATTAGTTCTAAATAATTCGCCACCTTCAGCAGTATTTCCATCGCGCTCCCAAGCGAGCTCTTCATTTGTAACTGCAGCAGGACCAGGTGCAAGCGAAGCTACATAAGCTGCAAGCGCAGCGGTTTCGCGCTCGTCATATACAGGCTCCTTTCGCATTGCCTGCTGGCTCATATCAGCCATCGGCATACGGCCAGTTGCTACTTGGAAATCAACAGATGCGGCGCCAACTCCTATAAGCGATGGAGCAGCACCAGCGCCCTCGGCATTTAACCCGTGGCAAGAGGAGCAACCGCGAGCAAAAATCTCTTTTCCTTCTGCGATCAAGGTCGCCCTATCTACGGAAGATAACTCTTGTTTAACTTCTGTGGCGGCCTGGGCAACAGTGAAACCAACTCCTGCGATAAAGAGCGCTGAGAAGAGAAGAAAAGGACCGGCAAAGCGATGGCGGCGATAACGCGAGAGAAAACCGATTGCTTTTGTCATTACTGCACCAAATAAATCGCAGAGAAGAGCGCGATCCAGACGATATCGACAAAGTGCCAGTAGTAGGAGACAACGATTGCAGTGGTTGCTTGAGAGTGGCCAAAGCGGCGCGCTTTAGATACTCGGATCATCACAACTAGAAATGCCAATAAGCCACCAGTCACATGTAAACCGTGGAATCCAGTTGCAAGATAGAAGACTGAGCCATAAGGAGCAGACGAGAGAGTCAGGCCTTCATGCACAAGTTCGGCGTATTCAAATACCTGACCACCAATGAAAAAAGCACCCATGATAAATGTGAGCGCGAACCATTCCCGCATTCCCCATTTCGAAAATTGCCAGATAGTTCCAGTCCGCACATTCTGGAAACGCTCCGCCGCGAAAACTCCAAACTGGCAGGTGACAGAGGAGAGAACCAGAACTGTTGTATTAATCGCAGAGAATGGAATATTCAAGAGCTCGACTGATTCGGCCCAGATTTCCGGTCCCTGCACCGCGCGCGTTGTGAAGTACATTGCAAAGAGAGCTGCAAAGAACATCAATTCACTTGAGAGCCAGACAATCGTTCCGACCGCGACAATATTTGGGCGATTAAGCCTCTGTGCGGGTGCGGCAACTGCGCTGGCCATGAGCCGGATTATTCCGGAAAAGCACTTCTATTGCCCCACCCGGGCGACCGGAGAGCCGGTGAAGCGCATCACTTACATCCTCAATTGAAGAATGGCTCTAGACTCGCCTCACTATGTCTACTTTTAAAATAATCGTCTACTCCGATGACTCAACTGTGAGAGAAACAGTGAAAAAGTCGCTGGGAAGGCGATTAGCCCCGGAGTTGGCTGATAACGAGATTATTGAATTTGCCACGGCGGATGCCCTGAGGCTCTATGTTGATTCAAAGAAGGTGGGAAGTAAGACTCGGGTAGACCTATTCATTCTTGATGGTGAGGCGACTCCAGAAGGCGGAATGGGACTCGCGCGCCAATTGAAAGATGAAATTTTCAATTGCCCGCCAACCCTCGTCATCGTCGCAAGAGAGCAGGATGCATGGCTCGCAGGATGGTCTAGAGCAGATGGTGTTGTAACTCATCCGATCGATTCTTTTGGGTTGGCTAAGAAGGTTTTAGATCTAGTCAAGACTCCTGCCCTTTAAACTTTAAAAATATGTGGGATCAACTCCTCGATAAATTAACTTCGAGGCAAGACTTAAGCGTCGGAGAAATTCGCTTTGCCATGACTGAAATCCTTGAGGGTCGGGCTGGCGAATTGCAGATAAAAGAGTTCTTGTTAGGAATGAAGAACAAGGGTGAACGGGCTGAGGAAGTCAGAGCCCTCGTTGATGCGATGTATGACCATGCAACGTTGATAGATATCCCAGATCGCGCCGTCGATATCGTAGGTACTGGCGGCGACGGCTTTAACACAATAAATATTTCGACAAGCGCTGCAATCGTGACAACAGCTGCTGGCGGGCGAGTTATAAAACATGGAAATCGAGCTGCATCTTCCGCATCAGGGGCCGCCGACTTATTGGAAGCCTTGGGAATAAATATCAATCTCGATGCCGCGGGTGTTAAGGAATGCGTACGCAAAATTGGGATTGGCTTTGCCTTTGCGCCTAAATTCCATCCTGCAATGCGCTATGCCGCTCCGGTTCGAAAGAGCCTTGGCTTACCAACCGTCTTTAACATTTTGGGGCCACTCGCAAATCCAGCTCGCCCCAAGGCGGTCGCCATCGGCGTTGCAAGAAGTGAGATGTTCGAACTCGTTGCCGAAGTGCTTGCGGCTCGGGGTAATGAAGGGTTTGTATTTCGAGGGCTAGAAGGCCTTGATGAAATTTCTATTTCTGGAGCGAGTGAGGTCATTCAAGTATTTGAAGGCAGGACGTCTAAGTCACTCTTTGACCCAAGAGAATTGGGAATCGATCCGATTTCACTTACCGAGATAAAGGGTGGAAGCGCGCAAGAAAATGCAGCGACAACGCTTCGAGTCCTTGAAGGAAGAAGTGTCGGTGCGCGAGAGGCGATCTTGCTAAACGCGGCTGCTGCGATCGCGGCATTTAAGGGAGATTTCCGTTTACCCATCGAAACACAATTTGCAAATGGTTACACGCTTGCTAAATCTGCGATTGATAGCGGTCGGGCTATCGAGTTAGTTCAGCGCTGGCGGGATCTTTCAAATGAGCTCGCGAAATCCTCTTTGTAGCGGCTCTTTTCATTTAAAACTTTAAGGTCCTCAAGTTGGGAACGGGCATAGCCGGCTCCAAAAGAGGCTCTTGCCCACTCACCTTTTATCTCTAGCAATTCAATTCCATCTTGCTCCAAGTAGCGCAATAAGACTTCGACCTCTTCGTGAGTTGAAGCAGGAAGAACTTTCTCGCTTGCCGGCACAACCTCACCGGTAAGTCGAATCGCAGTGAGGGCTTCATCTAATCGATCTTGACTAGTAAGAAGCGATGCGGCAAGACGTCCGTAACGAATCAGCACTAGCTCTATGTTTTTGCCTGAGCGCGTAAGCGCAACAATTTCTTCCACTTTAGTGAGACTTCTAATTCGTTCACCTCGCGCAGTTCCGCGGATATATGCACCGAGGCGATTTCGCACCTCGGCCGCCTCTTCAAATCGCTCCTGAATAGAAAGGGTATGCATCCGCTCTCGCAATTTGGTGAGCATTTCTCGTGAATCAATCAACATCGCAAACTTGAGATCGCTAGCAATAGAAAGGTAAGAATCAAGGGACTGGAGGCCAACACATGGAGCGCCACATTTACCCAGATCTAAGAGCGCACACGGGCTAGCATGCTTCATGCTTGTAAGAGTGATCCTTGGTTTACATTGCCGAATTGGGAAAACTTCATGAAGCGCTTCAATTGCGCGCTCGGCTTCATCCCGTCCATTAAATGGACCGCTCCATCCATGTTCATCCCTCAGGCTGGAAGCCCCGCGAACCTGGGTTAGCCGGGGATAGGGCTCGTCGGAAAGTTTGATCCAGATTGCCTTCTCTTGAAAGCGTGATCGCCTATTAAAGCGCGGTCGTTTCTCGGCAATCAGTCGCAACTCTCGAATCTCTGCCTCAATAATCGTTGGAGTTTGAATGATCTCTACTCGATCTGCGAGAGCAATCATGTCGTGAATGCGTTTTCTAGTCTCAGCTGCGGTGAAGTAAGTACGCACTCGGTTCTTCAAGTTCCTCGTTGTTCCGATATAGAGAGGTTCACCTGTGGAATCCTTAAATAAATAGACGCCAGGAGTGGAAGGGAGCCCTTCTGCAAAGTGGCGTTTTCTTCGTTGCGCATCTGTGACTCGGTTTGTGAATCCCTTGAGATCTTCGAGAGTTGTTACCCCAAAAGATCCAAGTCGCTCAATTACACCGTGAAGAACATCTACAGTGGCGCGGGCATCGGCTAGCGCTCGATGTTCTGGGTTTGTATTTGCGCCAAAAAATGAAGCAAGGGTCGATAATTTGAAATCACGTACTTCATCTCGCGTCACTACATAACGCGTAATTCGAGCAGTATCAATTACCTGGTAGCGCGGCCAAGATGTTTGCAGTTTTTCTGCTGCCGATTTTAAAAAACCAATATCAAAGGGGGCGTTATGTGCAACGAGAACTGTCTCTTCGCAAGAGCCTAGAAACTCAATTAGCGAGAAGAGCGCTTCGCCAATTGGGGGAGCGGAGATAACCATTGCATCGGTGATTCCAGTCAAAACGGTAATAAACGGCGGTATCGGTCCGCCGGGATTAATCAGAGTTTGGAATTCGCCAATAACTTCACCGCCCCGAACCTTCACTGCTCCGATTTCAGTTATGGCGCAGTCGCGAGGGGAGCCGCCTGTTGTCTCTAAGTCCAATACGACAAAGGTTGTATCAATGAGATTTCGACCTAAGTCATCAAAGGAGGGCTGCCACCCCGCTTCTAATTCCTCTGCTCCACTCACAGGTGAAATCTAGAATGCCGCTCTGACAATTAGGCAGCTTCAATCCGCTAGCCTCTCGGTATGTCTACCGAAGGGGCCCCGGCCGGTTGGCTCGAGGATTACAGCTTTGATGGCGCTAACGGAATTGGCATTCTGCTTCTGCACGGTTTCACGGGTTCACCAGCTTCGATGCGACCTTGGGCTCACTACTTAACAGAGCGAGGCTTCTCAGTTCGCGTTCCGCGAATACCTGGGCATGGGCGTCGTTGGCAGGATCTAAATAAGACGAAATGGCAGAGCTGGCCAGAACGCGCCGAAGAAGATCTGATGAATTTAATCAGAAGAAATGAGAGGGTATTCATCTTCGGACTATCGATGGGCGGAGCAAACACTCTTTATTTGGCAGCGAAACACTCTTCAAAATTAAGCGGAATCGTTCTTGTAAATCCGATGATTCATATTCCGGATCCCACAATCAAATTCATTGAGATCATCAAGTACATAACACCCAAGCGCCCGTCGGTCGGAGATGACATTAAAAAACCAGGAGTAACGGAGTGGGGTTATGACGCGCTACCGATGAAGGGGGTAGCCCAACTCCATCGATTCCTTAAAGCTACGCGAGCCAACTTGAAGCGCATCAACTGTCCAGTCCTTCTTTTTCACAGTACCGAAGATCATGTTCTACCAGTATCTAACACTGAAATAGTAATGAGCGAACTTGGAACGATTGATAAGCGAAGGATTGAGTTAACTAACTCCTATCATGTTGCAACTCTTGATTATGACGATCAAACTATTTTTGAAAATGCTCGGCTATTTATTGAGGAGAAAACTAAGTGAGCCAAAATCCCTTCCTTACTCGCTCAACTTTGCCCTATGAGATACCGCCGTTTTCGCAGATAACGGAGGACCACTATCTAGAGGCCTTTTACGCTGGAACAGCAGAGCAAATTTCAGAAGTTAAAGCGATATTAGCTAACCCAGAAATCACTTTTGAAAACACAATCGTCGCCCTTGAAAAGAGCGGCCAAACTCTTGACCGAATGCTAAATGTTTTCTACAACAAGTCCTCTAGCGATACCAATGATCGAATCGATGAGATCAAAGCTGAGATTGCTCCCAAATTGGCTGCTCACGCCGACGCTATCCGATTAAATCCTGCGCTCTTTGCCCGAATCAAAAAGCTAGTTGATCTCAAGCCGGACTTGGACTCTGAAAGCGATTGGTTGTTACAGCGTTACTACAAGGATTTCCTCCAAGCAGGCGCAGCTCTTGATGAGTCGGCCCGCGAGAAGGTCAAGAAGGTAAATGAAGAGCTCTCCTCACTCGAAACCCAGTTTGGGAAAAATCTGCTTTCAGATACAAATGACCTTGCAGTTTTTGTAGATGACATATCCGAACTAGATGGCTTGAGTGAAAACCAAATCGCTGCATGTAAGGCAGCGGCACAGGCCCGCGGAATTGAAGATAAGTGGATGATTGGAATGGTCAACTTCACCGGCCATCCAACTCTGGCATCTTTAAAGAATCGCCCACTTCGTGAGCGGATAATGAAGAACTCGCTAACTAAAGGTATGCGCGGAAATGATTTTGATACTCGAAAAATCCTACTTCGCATGGCTGAACTGCGAGCAGAGCGTGCAAAGCTCTTTGGCTTAGGTTCGCATGCTGAATATGTACTTCAAGAAATGACTGCAGCCCATCCTGATCGCGTACATGAAATGCTCCGCAAAATCGCACCAGCTGCTGCTACCAATGCTCGTCGCGAAGCAGCAGATATTGAAAAAGTCATTACCCAGAACGGCAAGCACGAACTTGCAAGTTGGGATTGGCTTTTCTATACCGAGAAAGTAAGGGCTGAGAAATACAACTTAGATACCGCGGCCATGCGCCCCTATTTCGAATTAGAGCGAGTTCTGCATCAAGGGGTTTTCTTTGCGGCAGAAAAACTCTATGGAATGAAATTCAAAGAGCGTAAAGATTTAATCACCTATCATCCCGAGGCGCGCGCCTTTGAAGTTTTCAACGAAGATGGCTCATCAATTGGCCTTTATATAGGTGATTACTACACGAGGGATTCAAAGCGAGGCGGAGCATGGATGAACTCGCTTGTAGCTCAGAACCATCTACTCGGCCAAAAGCCGGTCGTTGTAAATAACATGAATATCTCAAAGCCACCTGCCGGAGAGCCAACCCTTCTTACCTATGATGAAACCACGACGCTCTTTCATGAATTCGGCCATGCAATTCACGGCTTGTTATCAGATGTGAAATATCCACGCTTCTCTGGAACTAGCGTTCAGCGGGACTTTGTTGAATTCCCCTCGCAAGTAAATGAGATGTGGATTCTCTGGCCCGAGGTGTTAGATAACTACGCAATTCATTACCAAACAGGCGAACGGCTACCTCAAGCGTGGGTAGATAAGTTAAATGAGTCCTCGACCTTCAATGAAGGATATGCCACAACGAGCTATTTAGCTGCAGCAATTCTGGATCTCGCTTGGCACTCACTGGCCGATGTAAGTGAAATTAGAGATGTTGAGGAATTTGAAGCAAAGGCGATTGCAGATTACGGTCTAGATTTTCCACCGGTACCAACCCGCTATCGCTCAACTTATTTTTCTCACATCTTCGCCGGCGGTTATTCGGCCGGCTATTACGGATACATCTGGAGCGAAGTTCTAGATGCTGACACTGTCGAGTGGTTTAAGAACAACGGTGGATTGACCCGAGCAAACGGTGATCACTTCCGAAACTCACTAATGAGTCGAGGCGGATCGCTTGATTCGATGCAGATGTTCCGTAATTTCAGAGGACGGGACGCTGATATAGAGCCTCTTCTACGCAGACGTGGTTTGAAGTAGAGGCTAAAGTGCTAGAAGCGATCTTTCTCGGCATAGTTCAAGGACTAACTGAGTTCCTCCCAATCTCATCAAGCGCTCATGTTCGTATCTTTGGCGAATTCCTTCCCTCCGGAAGTGACCCAGGGGAAACCTTTACGGCAATCATGCAAATCGGAACCGAAGTAGCGGTGCTTATCTATTTTCGCTCCGATATCGCAAGAATCGTAAAAGCCGTTCTTAGCTTTATCTTTGGTGCAAGATTCGAAAAAGGTAGCGCTGAATATCAAAGCGCTCGCCTTGGTGGGCTAATCGCAGTTGGATCCATTCCCATCTTTGCATTGGGTTACTTAGGACAGAGCTACATACGTGAAAACTTCAGATCGTTATGGCTGATTAGTTTCACCTTAATCTTCTTTGGCATTGTTCTAGGCCTGCTCGATCACTTTGGAAAGAAAATTAAGAACCTTGAAGACCTCAATCGGCGCGATGGGTTGGTTTATGGTTTCGCGCAATCCTTGGCCTTGATTCCTGGGGTCTCGCGCTCTGGCGCAACCATCGCTATGGGTCGAGCGCTGGGCTACAGGCGAGAGGCTGCACTGCGCTATTCATTCTTATTAGCAATCCCCGCCGTGCTTGGAAGCGGAAGCTATGAATTGCTCAATTCGCTGACCGAACCAACAAACAGCTTCTCTATACTCGAAACCGCATCGGCAACTCTGGTTGCTTTCGTTGTCGGATACGCAGTAATCGCTTGGCTAATGAAGTTCGTACAAACCCGAAGCTTTATGCCCTTTGTTATCTATCGAATCTGTCTCGGAGTAATTGTGATTGGGTTATTGCTTACCGGGACTGTTAACGCGTAACTCCGCCTTATCTGGAATAGGCAATTCGCAAGGAGCGCCATCGCAACAGTTTGTTTTCATATGACAATTTGGACATAACCACCTAGTGGCAACCGGGTCATAGGGCTGTTGGCAGAAATCGCAAGGCATCTGGTTGTTAGCGGTCACGGGATAAATGTACGCTGGGGGATATCGAGTGCAAGCGAAAGGGGTGATGAATTGCCTAAGGCTCGAGTAACAACAGTTATGTTCAACAGTGAGAAACCGGAAGAGTTAGTGGAGTTCTGGACGAAAGTTCTTGGCGTGCAAGCTCATCCTCACAATCAGTCAACTGAGCACATCTGGCTCTTTCCAACTGAAGGCGAGAATTTCAAATTAGGTTTTCAACGAGTGGCAAGAAAGTCTTCCGATGCTCAGGAGGTTCATATCGATGTTGCCGTTGAGGACCTTAACGAAACTGAAGAGTTGGTGAAGAAACTTGGTGGTAGTCATCTGAAGACCTCGCGAACGAGTAGTGGATTTGAGTGGCGGATACTTAGGGACCCTCAGGGAAATCCATTTTGCATCTTCAAAGATTCAGGTCACTAGCCAAACAACTGAAGCGTTCTGTGGACGATACTGGGATCGACTCGTGGATATGCTTGATTTGATATCCATATAGATGAAATTCCTACTTGGTTCAGATATTAGACCATTGGGTAGACATTTTTGGCATTTGGATCCCACGATGTCAGATCTGGGTTCAACATTCCTGGGGAGCAGAAGGAGGAGTCTG
>Ga0194130_10000154_pt1 | contig 133755 bp, 116 predicted proteins | sample TA2KigsurfametaG_FD_160084 | JGI IMG/M metagenome (GOLD analysis project Ga0194130, IMG submission 160084) | Freshwater microbial communities from Lake Tanganyika, Tanzania - TA2015050 Kigoma 12 surface | ecosystem: Environmental > Aquatic > Freshwater > Lake | place: Tanzania: Lake... | reverse complement strand
TTTGTCACAACTACGGAAATTTGTTCTTTAAATTCAGGTAAGAGCTTCTGAAAAAGAGCGTGAATTCGATTTCTTTCTTGGAGAATGGATTCCACTATTTGTTGGTCTACAAGTTTATTGGCCCGCATCCTTTCCTCATACCTAGCTGCACAATCTAACCACTCTTTGGCTAGAGTTGGTCTTGGGTCCCACATGCGCTTGAGTTTTGCTAATAACTCTCGAAAATCCATAAAAATACTATTTGACCTGGGTGATTCTATCACTGTTTTCTAGTTTAACTCAATAGATATTAATTGCAAATTTTACGAATCGAAGCCATTTAGACTTCAGACAAAATGTCCATTAAGTGTGTCTTTCACCCTAATTCCAGCCTGCGTCGCATCGCTATTCTTATAAAAGTTAAGGGTGCTATTATTTTCTCCTAAACGTAGTTCTGATAAGGCGAGTTCACCCGCGTGCAAGAAACCCATAATAACCAAGCGAGCTTCTGATCACAGATAATCCTTTTGATAAACAAACTGGAATAACAATAAACAAATAGATTATTTAAATAATAATTATATTTTAAAAGTTTTCGTGGGCGGTCCGCTTTTCGCTTTGCCGTGTTTGGAGCACCAGTAAACGGAAAGAGTCGATTTCTTCTTCAATTTTTGTGCGGCTCTCTTCCAATTCAGCCGCCTGCTGGGTGGCGATGAGAGGAAGTGCCTGCTCTTTTTCTTGCTCTGTTTTGAATTCTTCCCTCGTGATAAGATTTTTCTTTAGTTGGTCTCTTGTCGCCTTTAAAATCCCCACCTGACCATTTAAGGAATAGACCTCCCCTTCCAAAAGTTGCTGAGAAATCAAGTCGCTGATGGGCGACAAGTCGATCGCATTCGCCCTTTCAACTATAGGGGCTATTTTAGCCTCAACAGCGCTTAATTCCTTGGCGATGGAGTCCATTTTAGCAAAACACTCTGTCCCGTTGAGCTTTGCTCTCAAAGCTTTGACCTCACGTGATCGCTTTTGGAAAAGATTTAATTGCGTTTGCGTCTCATCAAAAAGCTCCAGTTTTTGTTTGAGATTTTTTCTACGCATTTCCCAAAGGGATTCTATAGACTCTAAAACAGTTGTTTCAATGGGGAACCATTTTTCTAAATTGTCTATGAGCATCCTTTGTACCCCGGCAGAGAGCTTGTCGATATTTTTCGAAAAAATTGCTTCAAAGCGGGGCCTGAGAAACCATCCCTCATCTTTTTGATCCAAAAATTCGAGGACGTATGGGATGAGATCTTCGGGCATAAGACCTACGACATATTGTACAATATTCCTATCATAGGAAAAGAGTTCGGTTGCTAAAAACTGGATCCATCGCCCCTCACCGATCACCGTTTGCGGGCAACGGTTCAGAAATTTCCCTAAATCCTCTGCAGCAAAGGGATCTCTTGGTATCGCCAAGGACATATCTCTAATATGATTAAAAATTGTATCCTGTCTACGGCTAAACGTAACCATCTCCTGGGAAGCGGTTCCACTGTAAGAGCATTCTTGAGCTAAATTTAAGAAAGTGGAATAAGGCAATCTTGTTGCGAAAAAAAACATCTCGTTTGGAGGGATGAACCCCTCCTCGTAAAGTTGGTTCAAGTGGGCCAATACTACTTTTTCAAAATTTGTGGTGAAGGTGATGCTTTTCATCAAAAGCTCTTTAAGCCATTCAGGCAGGCTTTGTAGCTTGTCCTTAAGATAGTCGTTGCTTTTTGTGGAAAACGGCTCTATAAGGGCCCTCAGTATTTTGATATCCTGTTGGTATTTTAAGGGGACAGTGCTTAGAAAATGAGGGTCATGAATCAAATGAGTATTTTTGTATACCTCAATCAATGCAATCGGGCAAATAAACCCTAACCCATTTTTTTCATGGGAAAAAAACTTTTTACAGATTAAATGAGCTTTTCTATCGAATCTATTCATGCTTAATTTACTCGAAAGATAATTTGCCAGACAGGAAAAGAGGTTATCGCCCAAGCCTAATTGATTAAGGGCATAAGGGATATTTTCCATCGGACAGATTTCCAAAATTTTCTCCTGAAGAAGAAAAAGCTTTGGCTTAAAAAAGCTTTCTGCCAAACCGGATCTCAAAATATGGATAATATCGAAAAAAGAGTATATAGATTGATCTTGGAAATACACGGACAAAACACCTCGATGCAAGAGAAAATGGTCTATGAACCACCTCTTATCTTCTTCCAATAGAGCCCGCATTCCATCATGAATTTCCTGGGTGCTAAGGTGAGGTAAGTTTTTCTTTCCGTCCTCATCTGTGCTATTAAAACAGACCGCAAAAAGGGCCAGCTTAAAGAAGGGGTAAAAGGGGGATCCGCCCCTTTTTTCCAATTCCTCTAGAAACACTCTTTTGTTTTGTCCTTCCAAAACTGCGATGATATTTCCAAGAACAATCTCTGCAATAAAGGTTTTTTTCTCTTCGGCATCCAAAGAATCAAATTCGTCCAAGAGTGCTACAGGATTTAAATCGCTCTGCGTCAGGTCGAGATGCTTTGCAAGGAGGATTTTGGTGATCTCAGAGCAAGGAATGTGAAAATCGTGTTTACGGTAGGCTCTAACCCAATCCGAAATAACAAAAGCTCTTTGTAAGGGCTGGTTAGGATACACAAGAGAAGTATAGCTTTTATCAGCATCGGGCGCACTGCAATGGGTGTTCAAGAAGTGCATTAAATAATCGTTACTCCTTGAGTAAAGTTCTTGTTTTTCACCAAGCTTCAGCTGATGCATAACCAGTTCGTAGGCTAAACATTTTTTTGAATCCCCATTGTAGCAGGGTACTATTTCGTGTAAAGTTTTTCCCTCTTCACGACAGAGCTCAGGTAGACTATCCTTTAAAATCGGCAGCACTTCAGAAAGGGCTTCACTACCAAAAATGGCCGCATCAATCAACAAATCATTAGGGCTGGATTTTTGTAGTATCTCCTTAAGCGGAGAGTTCCCTATCTTTTTGAGCAGCTCTGTTCTAAGGGGAAAAAGACCGGGCTGTTTTTCTAGAATATACTTTCTTTGACTAAAACCCAGTCTGTAAAACAAAGACTTTTCAAATACACCCGATCTTTCAAAAGCTTTGGGTCCTATGAGAGCCAATCGAAAAGCCTGGGCGCTCATCACAACATCCCCGTCTTTAAAAGGGATGTGCTCTACCCTATCGCAAAAAGAACTTACATATGGATCAGGCCGGGACTCTTTTTCCCGGTTTTCAAACCCCATCCCATACTCGGGAGCCGGAAGATAATCCTGTATGATGCGGAAAAACCCCTTATAGAGTGGCATCTCTATTCCATTTATGAAAAACTTTTTGGCAAATCTCTCCACAAGAGCAGGTATTTGTCGAATATCTAGTGGGTTGTCAAAATCCACGTTATCCCCATCAAATTCGATCCAAGAAGCCCACGTCTCAACAGCCTGATCAATTGTCATACGAAATCTTTTGTTAGAAATTTACCCATTAGGGTTTTTATGCTTTTTACGGATTCTTAAGCTTTTAAAAAAGGTTTGCCAAAAAGATCTATTTTCCCACTTTGGCATGGAGGATATTTTACATAGGTCACCCTTTTTATGAAATACAATAAAATATACTACAAAAGGGGTGTCCGTTTCTTGAAAGCCTATTTTTTTGACTCCCACGTTTATCCCCCCCTCGCTTAGTATTAAAGAGTCGATAGGCAATTTCAAAAATAGGCTTTAAATGACTTCGATTGAAAATAGACTCCATTTGGGTATTTATGGCTTGATAGAAGAAAACGGGCGGATTCTTGTCATTCGTAAATCCCGCGGCCCCTATAGGGGTTTGTTTGACCTCCCAGGAGGTAGACCCCTCCACGGTGAAGATCTGTTAAAGGCTTTGACAAGAGAGATTGAGGAGGAGACCGGTATAAAGGCAAAAAGCTTCTCTTTTTTCGGCAATTTTTCCCACGTCGTTCCGTACCAAGACGATGGGGGTCGCCTAATGGAATTGTACCACGTTGCGCTGGTCTACCTAATCGAAACTATGGATGCTGAAAACCTTGACCACAAGATTATGGCTGAGGATGTAGAGGGCAGCCTATGGATCGATATTTACAAGCTAAAGGGTACCGAATGTTCCCTCCCTCTGATCAGTGTTCTAGAAAGCCTCGGTGCCACTGAGCATTAGCCCCCCCTCCTTTTATAGCGTCCGGCAAAAAGCTCTTTTTAAAAAGGGTGTCTCTAATCAAAAATAAAACCCCACCTAGGTGGGGTTTTTCGGCTCTTCCGGTAAAAGCCTTACGAAGGGCTGGTTTAAAAATTTTTTTAAACGATGTATGCGAACGCACGATTTCGAAAGTCTACTTCATTATTTAAGAAAAAAGTTCCTGCGATGATTAAAAATAGATTGCTTACTTTATAAGGGGTACCCATACATCGCCCGGCCGCTTGTTGAAAAAAACCATAGAACGTTGCAAAGAACACACCATTGACAAATACGGAAGTCAAATTGTCTTGGGGAAAAATATTTTTAAATACGGGACGCATCAAGGCGTCGGTAAGGGTCAAAGAGGCTGCAATACCTGCCCCAGCCAAGGCCATATTCCCGGAAGCCCCTGATGAAATTTTAATAGCTGCCGTCGCTAGAGCCCCTTGCATGGCTTTTTGCGTTATTTGTATTGGTAGTTTTTGTATAAACGCATTTAAAGAATTAAATTGTACTGACATATATAAAATGACTCCTATTAACCAAGGAATTTTACTTAAAAACTTTATTAAAGCCAACAGAAACAATTGGGTGCTACTCCCTATCAATTTCCAAAAAATAAAAGTTTTTTTTGACCTCCGGGTTAACCGCACCTCGTACTCATGAGATGTAGGTGAATCGGGCCGGTCATCGAAGATTCTTTTTTAAAAGGGGTGCTGTGCAAGAGGGGCGTAGCACGCAAGGCGCTCGAGTGTTGCACCAAGTAGGTTAGATCTATTGGGGCCTAAAGGGCTCGGCGAGGGCGCCTTTGGATCTCAAAAGAAGGGGTTAGTTTGCAGGCCCCTTTTTCCCTATGCAGCTAAATAAATGTGCTATCCTGGGGGTTGTTGTTTCAACCATGGATGCAAAAAGGGGTACCAGGCTTAAGGTGATCGGGTTATTTGTATTTTTTCCAAAATATAAAACTACGCTGGTATAGGAAATGACACTTATGATTTTCACTATTCGATTTGGATTTAAAGGATGTTCTGTCGATGGATCCTGAACTTTAGTCTTTAGTAAAGATGTGTAATTTGTAAGAATCTTTTTTTCGAGACCTTGGGCGTCAATTAAAGTACTTAGATAAAATGAGGCAATAAAAGAGCGACTAAAAAAACTGTTGCTCAAACTGTATACTTTGTAAGCCAAAGCAGTTGTCGCAGTTAAAACCAACAGCTGTTCTTTTAAATTTTTTTCAGGGTTTTCCTCGCAACTTCCATTCAGCTTTGTTTGAAGACTTTTTATCTCGGGAGAAAATCCCGTTACCATACCAAAAAGTAACCCTGAAAGTGAAGCTAGTGCATCCCCTGGAGTGGATACGGAATGAAAAAAGGCTTTTAAAAGAAAGCACCCGTTTGCATACGCAACTCCATTTTGGAAAGCAGATAAACTCATAATTACACCTTTATTTTTTAGATTATGTAAATATTACGTAAATAAAGAAAAAAAGGGTAGAAAAGTTTTAATACAAAAACGTATGTAAACTTTTTTAACATTTGTCTCGCACCCATCCCAAAATCGTCCCCTACATTTTTAAAGCCGCTAAACCTCTTTTCACCTGGGAAGCAAGATTTATTCGCCCATTGAAAATCAGGATCGACTATAGATAAAAAGATGTTTCGAAAAAAAATAGCTCAAATGATATTTGGTCACGCTTTTTTGCCGTTTTCAGGATTCTTTCGACTCTTATCCTTTTTTTCATCTCTTTTGAAATGTTAAAAAGGGAGTACTTGTTCAAAACGGGAGTTCCAAAAAAAGAGACTTCCCCAAACAAATAAATCCTTCTTGTATACAACGCTTTTTTTAATAAGCTTTATTTTTAGAATAAATAAATAAAAGTTCACAATAAATTGCGTCTACTGCTAAAGTTTTTATCATTATTGAAGGTAGGTTAAAATCTCTTTCGTGCATTAAATAAATTAAAAAGGAAATATTATGGGTGCACCTTCAGGAGTAGCAGGCCACATGCTACATCTTTCAAATGAAGCTTTTGGCTCTTCATTTCATGGTTTCATGTCGGGAGTAGGACATTACCTTGTGTTCAGTAAAACAATAGATCAAAATAGAATCTACAACATTACATATCAGGCCCTCTTTGCAGTGGGATTGCTAATGAATCTTAATCAACAAATAAAAGAGGAAGGAATCTCAAAAGGATCCGCTCGTTCACTAAAGGACTATTTAATTCAGCAAATTTATTTTTCTTCATGTAAATTTGGTGTATGCCAGTCACGAAACATCAACTTATTAGGTAGTAGCAGCCGAAAGGTTCAAATTTTGTTCGGATTGCTTGTTTTGTTTAGACATCTAGTAGCCAAATCTCTACATTCGATAATAATCCGACCTAAACTTAGCCAACAAGAAGAATAATTTAAGTAAAGCCTTCGAAAGGGGGCTTTTTAGTTGCTAGAAAAGAAAAAAAACGTCCTCGAATTGCACTAGAAAAAACCTTACCCACCCTTTCTAATTGATTTTCAATAGTTTACACCGTTTTTTTCCACCTTCCTTTTTTTGCCTAATTTTCAATAGTTTACACCCATTTCAATATTACCCTTTCTAGATGCACCACTAATAGCTCGCGGGTCTTTTTTGTAAGTGCCTAATAAATCCCGTATTTTTGATTTTAAGCCTATTTTTAAAGAAATTATTTGAAAAATTAATTTATAAAATGTAAAATTAATAACGAGGGGAATAGTCCTCCAAGTAACATGAGGTAAGAAATGCAGACAGCAACTATTAAGGAATCTCCAATTGATTGGATTAAAAAAGAACTAGCAAAAGTTGAAGCTACCATTAAAACCGATGTAGAAAAGGCTGTACAAACAGTCCGTTCCGATATCGCGGATTACATCGACAAAAACGCCCAGCCTTTAGCTGATAAAGTCACATTGCTTTTAGAAGAAGCAGGTTCGAATGTAGAGGCCGAAATTGGTAAAATCTCTGACATGGTGCGACAAGACGTAGACACAGCGGTGTCAACCGTGGTTGCTGATGTATGTAAAGCCCTAGGTATAGATCCCGACACGGCTAAAAAAGTGGAAACTGAAGTCCAAGCCAAGATCGATAACGCCATAGCCGGTACTACGAATAAAATCGAAAAGGCATTGCAAAACATCGTGGATGGGGTGGCTCAAAAAACAGACACATCTATAGCAGCTATTTTGCATGACCTTGCAAAGAAAATCCGTGGTTAATTTTTACCAAAAAACCCTCCTGATCGGGAGGGTTTTTACTTTTTTTGAGTTACGAAAAAACAAATCGGGTCTTAAATAACAAGATCTGCGATGCAATATTTGAAAGCGGCGGCCCCTAAAACGGCACCGAATAGTGGACCCAAAAAAGGGATCCGCGCATACTCCCATTCGGATGCAGGCTTATCCGGATAAGAGATCAATTGATGCAATAACCTTGGGCCAAAATCTCTCGCCGGGTTAATAGCGTAGCCGGTCGTCCCCCCAAGGGACAACCCTATAGAGAATACAACCAATCCTATCATCAATGGTTGCAGGCCAACCGCCAATTGGTTCATCGGATCGATAATCGAAAGCACGGAAATCACGAGAACAAACGTCCCGAGCGCCTCTGTTAAAAAATTGACCCCTTTAGAGGGATGAACGGGGCTTGTGCAAAAAGACATCAATTTCAATTTGGGATCTTTCGATCTCGTAAAATAGTGGTTTTTATAAACTGAAAATACAAAAAAAGCCCCCAAAAAAGCCCCGAGAAATTCCCCAGCAAAATAATAAGGGACAGACTCCGGGGTTATTTTTCCCAAAAGCATAAACGCCAAGGTTATTGCCGGATTCATGTGGGCCCCACTTATGGAACCGATCAAATAGATACCCAGCATCACCGCAAGCCCCCAACCGGCCGTGATGACAATCCACCCCCCGTTTTCCCCTTTCGTGCCCGGTAAAATAGCGTTCGCAGAAACTCCATTCCCCAAAAGAATTAAAAGGAACGTGCCAAAAACTTCGGCTAAAAATATGGACATGCCCTATCCTAAAAACTTGTTGACAATTCCGGAAATTTAAACGATTTCTATTAAAATGGCTAATATAAAAAAATTCATCCTTGCACTCGATCAGGGAACAACTAGCTCGAGGTCAATTCTTTTTGATTTGGAAGGAAACGTCATCGCATCTGCACAAAAAAGTTTTCGGCAATTTTTTCCTAATCCAGGGCTTGTCGAACAGGACCCTCTTGAAATATGGACTTCCCAATATGCGACTATGATGGAGGCTTTAGCAAAAGCCAGGATCCGCCCTGACCAGATTCTAGCAATCGGGATCACTAACCAGAGGGAAACTACCATCGTTTGGGACAAAAAAACAGGAATCCCGATTTACCCTGCAATTGTATGGCAAGATCGACGCACCACGGCGATGTGCGAAAGACTGATTGCCCAGAATAAATCAGAATGGATACAGAAAACCACCGGGTTACAAATCGACCCCTACTTTAGCGCCACAAAGATCAGTTGGATATTAGACAACGTCCCCGGCGTTAGGGAGAGGGCACTCAAGGGAGAACTGGCTTTTGGGACTGTGGATACGTGGCTGATTTACCAGCTTACCGGAAAAAAAGTACATGCGACCGACCCATCGAACGCAAGCAGGACGATGCTGTTTGACTTGAAAAAAAATGCGTTTTCAAAAGAGCTGCTTGATCTATTTTCCATCCCCAAATCGATGCTCCCCGACATTCGCCCTTCAGCGTCTTCTTTCGGGACTGTTTGTCCCCAAATTTTTCCCCACCCGGTACCCATCACAGGGGTCATAGGAGATCAGCAGGCAGCTCTCTTCGGTCAAGGTTGCTTTTTCAAAGGGATGGGTAAAATCACTTACGGAACGGGCTGCTTCATTCTGATGAATTTGGGGCATAAAGTCGAATATTCCAAGCATAAGATGCTCACGACGGTGGCCTGGCAGATCGGTGATGCCGTCACCTACGCTTTAGAAGGGAGCGTGTTTATTGGTGGAGCTGCCGTGCAATGGATTCGGGACGGGCTGGGAATCATAAAAAATTTCTCCGAGATTGAAGAGCTTGCCTCCAAGGTACTCTCCGCAGACGGAGTTTTGTTCATACCTGCTCTTACGGGACTGGGCGCTCCCCACTGGGATCCCAAGGCCAAAGGGGCAATTTTCGGAATCACAAGGGGGACAAAAGCGGCCCATCTTGCACTAGCTACACTGCAAGGGATCGCTTTTTTGGTGTACGACGTGATTGATGCGATGCAAAAAGACGCAGAAATTCCTATAAAAACGATGCGTGTTGATGGCGGTGTCTCTAAAAGCGATCTGATTTTGCAATTTCAAACCGACCTTTTACAAATAGAGATTGAGCGCCCCCCCTACCCCGAAATGACCGCTTTGGGGGCGGCTTTTATGGCCGGGCTTGGAGTCGGAACCTACAAATCCATCAAAGATATTGAAGGGATCTATAGCGCCGAAAAAACTTTTCAACCTAATAGATCACTAAAACTACAGGATTTAAAGGATCGTTTTCATAAAGCGATCGATTTAATTCGAGCACTGGAGAAAACCGATGGATCGTGAAGCTATGCTGAAAAAGGGGGTTGAAACTCCCCTATTTGACATCATTATCATTGGTGGAGGAGCCTCCGGTTTAGGGAGCGCCGTCGATGCCGCCTCCAGAGGTCTGAAAGTTTTGCTTGTGGAGCAGTTCGATTTCGGAAAAGGGACCTCTTCAAAATCTACAAAATTAATCCATGGAGGCTTACGCTATCTGCAACAAGGCAACGTCAAACTAGTTAGGGAAGCTTTAAAAGAGCGGGGTCTATTAACAAAAAATGCGCCTCATCTTGTCTCCGAAAGGAGATTTTTAATCCCCGTTTACCACTGGTATGAGTTCCCTTTTTATGGTGCCGGACTGAAAATCTACGACTTTTTATCCTGTTCCTATAGCTTACGACCCACAGCATTTTTATCAAAAAAAGAGACTATTGAGGTCGCCCCGCAGATTCGGCAAAACGAGCTTAAAGGGGGACTTGTATACTCCGATGGGCAATTTGACGACGCCAGGCTTTTGATCTCTTTAGCACATACGGCCACAGACTTGAAAGCGGTATGTTTGAATTACATGAAAGTAAAAGAGCTTGTCAAGGAAGAGGGCGTTGTCAAAGGGGTTGTCGTCGAGGACTTCTTCACAAAAAAAACATTCTTATTCCGCTCAAAAGTTGTTTTAAACGCCACTGGGGTTTTTGCAGATGCCGTTCGCCACCAGGATAACCCCGACGCGCGTTTAATGATGGCCCCCAGTCAAGGTATCCACCTTGTCCTGTCCCGTAAATTTTTAAGCCAGGATACGGCGATTCTTATACCGCATACCGCAGACGGCCGAGTCCTGTTTGTTGTTCCTTGGCATGATAAAGTTCTTCTTGGAACAACAGACACATTTAAAGATAAAATCGAACTGGAACCAAAATACCAGGAGGAGGAGATCCAATTTCTCCTTAAGGAAGCCACAAAATACCTTGAAATTCCCCCTGAGCGAAAAGATATCTTGAGTATTTATGCGGGCCTTAGACCCCTGATCCGGGATAAAAACAAACCGACGAAAGCGATCTCCAGAGAGCACCTGATTGAAATCTCTGCCGGAGGGCTTATCACTCTTGTCGGGGGGAAATGGACAACATTTAGAAAAATGAGTGAAGACGCGATAGAAGCCTGTGCAAAATTTTTAAAAGCTAAGTGGAAACGCTCAAAAACTGAGAGGCTCAAGCTGCACGGCTATATGGATGCAATCGATCGAGATGACCCGCTCCTCCCCTACGGTTCAGACAAGGAGATCATCCTAAAAATCGCTGAAGAAAACATCTCTTTTGCAAAAAAAATCCACCAAAAACTTCCTTACATTATGGCTGAGGTTGTTTTCGCTGCACGGCACGAAATGGCTATTCGCCTGGAGGACGTCTTATGCCGACGGATGCGAGCCCTCTTTCTTGATTCAAAAAGCACTCTTGAGGCAGCCCCCGAAGTGGCTAAAGTCTTAGCGGCTGAGCTCGGCTTCGACGAGGATTGGATCCAAAAAGAATTGGAAGCGTTTCACGAAGTTGCCAAAAACTTTACCCCATGAAAATAAATATAATTAGTATTTTTTTTTAATTCTAGATTGTATATGGGAAAGATACGATGGAAGCTTTTTCGAAAAATAAATTCTTTGCCATTGGACTATTAGCGGTTTGCGGCGCCTGTCATAAAGAAACACAAGATCCGGCTATTTCACAGCCCATTTCTTTGCATCAACCCCTTGATAAAGCGTTTACATCCTACCAATTTTGCAAGGGCGATTGGCCTTCGCGTCAATGGTGGGGGTTTTTCCAGGACTCCCAGCTAAATTTCTTGGTTGAAAAAGGGCTTCGGGAAAACCCGTCCTTGAAAATGGCTCAGGCCAAATGGATCAGCACCTTAGAATATGCTAAGGTAGTAAAAAGTAAACTCTACCCCCAACTTAACGGGAACTACGAGGAAGATTGGACCTATTTTGGGAAAAACGGTTTTGTCCTTGGCTTTTACCCTTTGCCCCCTACGCTCACCCCCCCCCAAAGCGCAAACATCATAGACCTATCACTAAATTTCTCCTATGAATTTGATTTTTGGGGAAAAAACAAACAAAGGTACCAAGCGGCTCTTGGGATCGCCATGATGGAGTTGGCCGAATCGATTCAAGCAGAACTGATTTTAAGCACGATGATCGCCTACGCCTATTTTGAATACCAGACTCACCAAACCCTTTTGTGCTTAAAAAAGCAAATTTATAACAATTACCAGTCTATCTCTTCTCTTCTACAAAAAAGGAGCTCTACCGGGATCGACAACGCTTTTCCTGAGATAAATATCGAAAAAAAGCTTTTTGAGGCCTCGCAACAAATCATCGAAGTTGAAAAAAGTGTAGAGATCGATCTCGTTGTATTGAAAAATCTTGTGGGGAATGGTCCAGACAGCTTTTTAGAATTAGAGCCGGTTCCCCTATTTTTAGAAAAACCACTTCCGGTCCCTGAAAATGTGGGTCTGAACCTCTTAGGACGAAGACCCGATTTGATAGCTATGATCTGGCAAGCAGAATCGGCCAGTAAAGAGATCAAAGTTGCTAAGACTGAGTTTTATCCAAATATCACCATCGGCGCAAGTGGAGGGGTGGAATCGTTACATTTCAACACCCTTTTTTCGTCCAACAGCTTAACGGGTTCTTTGATGCCCGCCATCAGCCTCCCGCTTTTTACGGGTGGCAGACTTGAAGGGAATCTGCAGCAAAAAATCGCCCTTTTTAACGAAGCGGTCTATAACTACAATAACGGCCTTTTGGAGGCTGTCAAAGAGGTCAGTACCGCTATTTTTGAGTTAAAAGCATTTTATGACCAGACTCAGGTGCAAAAAAAAGTCGTTGAAAATCGTTTGAACAAACAAAATCTGACACAAGAGCGTGTAGAAAAAGGGTTAGATACCGAGCTAAACTTCTACTACACCCTTATAGAAACTTTTGAGGAGAAAATCCGAAAAGCTAAATTGGAAAATTTCCGCTATGCAGCCCTTGTACGCCTTATGAAATCTCTGGGAGGCGGCTTTGAAACACACGAGCTCCCCGAACTTGTAAGGGGGGGAGAATGAGCGATCCCAATACGACACAAAATCTCGAGCCGGTTGATAACAAGAAAAGATACAGACTCATGATCGGGATTTTTGTCATTTTGGCTTCTATTGGCGCCGCCTGGTTTGTCTACTGGTTTAGCTATGGGAGATTCCATAAATACACAAATGATGCCTACGTAGCGGGAAATACGGTGATGATCACCGCCCAGGTGCCTGGTATCGTTACAACGATTTTTGTACAAGATGCGGACTTTGTCCAGAAAGGGACACCCCTTGTGCAGATTGATCCGACCGACCACCAAATTTATCTCGACCTCCTTCTGGATGAGTTGGGTAGAACAGTGCGTGAAATCGGACAGCTTTTTGCAAATGTGCAGATTGTGCGGGCGGATATTCATGCTAACACCGCTCTTTTATTGAAAAAAACCGAGGATTTTGAACGGAGAAAAGCTCTGGTTCCTTCCCTAAGCGTATCTTTGGAGGATTTTTCCCACGCCAAATACGACATGGAGAGTCAGGAGGCGGTTGTCCTCTCATTGGAAAAAAAACTCTTGGGTCTCCTTTCTCAAACAGAAAACACCACTATACAAACCCATCCAAAAGTCCTTGCCGCCAAACAACAGGTGTTGCAGGCCTACATCAATTTGAAAAGGTGCACCCTGTATGCTCCCGTTTCGGGTGTGGTTGCACAGCGGACTGTGCAAGTGGGAAAATGGGTGCAAGTCCCGCAACCCCTTCTCTCTGTTGTCCCCTTGGACCAGATGTGGATCGAGGCGAATTTCAAAGAGACGCAGCTGAGCAATGTGCGCGTCGGGCAACCGGTTAAAATCCTCTCCGATATGTACGGATATGGTGTCGAGTACCAGGGTGTCGTTGCCGGGGTCGGTGGAGGCACAGGGAGCGCCTTTTCGGTCCTTCCGGCCCAAAATGCGACAGGGAACTGGATCAAAATCGTGCAACGTGTACCGGTCCGGATCGAACTGCCTCCCGAAATGCTGCAGGAGTTCCCCTTAAGGGTTGGTCTGTCCATGGAGGTAACTGTGGATACAACACAAAACAAAGGGTCGATGACGCCCCAAGCTAGAGTTTTTTATGATCCCCGTTTCCGCACCGATATTTATGCCGACGAAGAGGCGGGCGGATACGAGCTTATTGAAAAAACCATACAAGCCAACCTCCCCCCTTTTACAAAAGAACTAGAACAAAATGACAGCTGAACGTGCTTTGGAAGCACCCTCAAATTACCTGGAGGGTTTATCTAGGATCCTCTCCATCTTGGCACTTTCCCTTACAACCTTTTTAATTGTACTGGATCTTTCTATTGCGAACGTTTCTATCCCCTACATTTCGGGAGATCTCGGTGTAGCAGTAGATCAGGGAACCTATGTGATTACCTCTTTTTCCGTTGGAAATGCTATTGCCCTCCCCATGACCGGATGGCTCACCGAAAGGATTGGAGCCGTCAAACTGATTGTCTACTCGATAATCGGTTTTGTGGTCTTTTCCACCTTTTGCGGTCTATCGGTAACCCTTCCGATGCTGGTGATGTGCCGCTTTTTTCAGGGTCTGCTTGCCGGACCCCTCGTTCCGTTGAGTCAAAGTCTACTCCTCTCATCGAATCCTCCAAATCAAAAATCGACTGTTTTGGGGATTTGGAGCACCGTTATTGTTGTGGGGCCTGTGATAGGCCCTATTTTAGGGGGGTGGATCACATTTAACTACTCTTGGCCCTGGATTTTTTTCATCAATATCCCTACAGGGATCCTCTCCGCCCTCATTTTATCCCTTACCATGCAGAGGTTTGAAACTCCTGTGAAATTTGCCCCTATGGACAAAGTCGGTTTCTTTCTTTTGGCATGTTCGGCCTCCTCCTTTCAATTTGTGTTAGATAAAGGGGAGCAATTTGATTGGCTCCGTTCCAATCTAATAGTCACGCTCTGCATCGTGTTTAGTGTCGGATACCTCTATTTTTTTTTATGGGAATACTTCAAAAGCAATCCGCTAGTCGACCTTTCCCTTTTTAAATTCAAAACCTACACGCTGGCAATTATATATCTCATCTTCATGTACTCAAGCTATTTTGGAGCGATCGTGATCGTCCCCCTTTGGCTTCAAGAAAGTATGGATTACAATTCCGTTTGGGCAGGGTTTGCCGTAGCGCCTCTCGGTATACCCCCCCTTTTTTTTAGCAAAATCGGCACCTGGGCTATGCAAAAATGGGGGAATCTTGTCTCGTTGGGAATCGCCCTGTTTTTTTTCTCCCTCTCAAGTTTTTATACGGCCTATTTTGCAACAAATGTGGATGTTTGGCACGTGATGTTTTCAAGATTGGTGATGGGTTTCGGGCTTGTGTTTTTTATCTCTGCGATTATCTCTTTAAGTGTGGAACAGATTCCTTTAGAAAAGCTCCCTAGCGCCACCGGATTTTTCCATTTTGTACGCACAATATGCTCCGGGGTCGGAACCTCACTTTTCCAAACTTTTTGGATACGGCGGCAATCATTCCACCATGAAAGGCTGGGTGAGTGGATCACCCCCTATTCAGCTAGTTACGAGGGTTTCAAAAATCAGCTAGGGGCATTGGGTCTTTCGGATACTGCAGTCCATGAAGCCACAAATGAGCTTGTCAATCAACAAAGCGCTATGATGTCTATCAACGATATCTTTTTTTTCATGGGTTGGGTTTTTCTCATCTTGCTGCTAGCGCTACCCCTTGGAAGAGCTTCTAAAAAAACTGGCGATCCGATCCCGAAATTCTAAAAGAAGAGCATGAAAAAAATCTTTGAATTTATTACTTAAAAATCTATTTTCATTTTTCAGTAAGCATTAGGTTTTCCCAATATGTTAAAAAAACTTTTTCCGAATGCCCTTTTTGGGTGTTTAACACTTTTTGCAGCCCAACAAAATACTAAGGCAGGGCAAAATTCAAAAACCCCTCAAGACGATACTCAAGAAACAGGGCATTTTTATGTGGGAGTTTTTGGAGGAGGCGGAGGATTTGGTGTCAGCAATTTTCGGCAGACGGGCACCATCTTTTATCCCGCTTCATCGGGAGGGACAACGGGTGTGACCGCCACCTCCGGTGGGCGCACTGCCGGTGCCGGCTTTGTCGGTTTGCAGCTCGGCTATTTGTGGCCTGAACTGAAAGATCAGAAGAAACCACAGAGCTGGGAATTAAAGATCGGGACCGAATTCGAGGGGTACTATATCGGAACGTCTCTAAAGCCCCTGCTGGGATCTAGAACTGTGACTGAAGAGAGATTCCAAGACAAATTCCCGATCAACGAAGGGACTTTGCTTGCAGGCGGCGTGCTCCATTTTTATGCCGAAGAGGGGAAAAGATTCCACCCCTTCGTTGGCGGTGCTGTCGGCGCAGCAGTTCTGACAGCCCACGATGCGACTTCGTTCCAACAGAGCCCGCCAGAACCCGGAATCAACCACTTCAATACCAACACGACAGCAACCGCCTGGTCATTCGCCGCGCAGGGGAAGATCGGGCTGATGTTTGATATCGATGAGCATTTTAAAGCGTTTGCTGAGTACAGGTTCCTCTATCTCACACCCGCCTCGTTCACATTCGGGAATACCAGATATTCCAACCACCCGGCAACAAGCAACTGGCGCGTCCGCTTTGGCAATATGTACATCAACCTAGGCGATGCCGGTATTGCCTACCATTTCTAAATTCCCTACCGAATACATATCAAGAGCCCTTTGAACGGAGGGCTTTTTCTTTGTAAAAAACGACAAGACACCCTGCGGCAAAAAATAGTAAGGACACTAGGTAGAGCCCATAGGTTGTCCTTAAACCAACTATAAAGCCACCTATAATAGGGGCCAATGTCAAAGCCAAAGAAAATAGGGTCAAAACGAGGCTCAAGACCCTTTGCCGGATCTCTTTGAAAAAACCAACATAGCCCACATGCTCCACATTAGACCAAACCAAAGATGCCGAGAGGGTTATTGTAGGCACAAGGAACCAAAACCAAAAAAGGTGCTCAATAAAAGGGATGCAAACCACCCCAATTGCCGCTAGGAATAGACCCCATCTCGCCAGTTTGGCTCCTGAAATTTTCCCCTGAAATTCGGGTCCAAAAAAAACAACTCCCAGAAACCAAAAAACGGCGATATAGGCAAATAGATCGCTCACCGTACTCCATCCCAATCCATAATTTTGTAACAAGAAACTGGGAAATGAGAAAAAAAGGAGGATCCATGCACTCAAGAAAATAAAGAATAGAGCCCAGAGGCGATGGTAACGCAAAAGTGTGAATAGAATCTGAAATTCGCCCAAGATCTCTTTAAGAAATGACCTTTGTCCCCTTTTATCCCTTTTTTTGGGGATATACAAAAGAAGAAACAAAAAATTGACCGCATAAAAAACAGCAAAAAATAGTGTGGGTGTCATCCAGCCCAAAAAAGAGGATTCCGTCAATTTAGCACCCGCGAGAGGACCTAAAAAAAAGCTCAGAGCCCCGATCCCTAACAGGTGGTTCAAAAGATGCGGGTGTGCCTCCTGGGGATGGGCATCCCACGATCTTATGAGCGACACTTTTGTGTTTGCAGCACCCAAACCGGTCAAAAACCTTCCTAAAAAAAAGAGTATGGCACTCTTTTGATAGATAGCCCCGGTCAATAAAACGTAGCCTAGAAAAGAGACGAGTGTCGTCGAAAGCAAAACCGCTCTATAGCCATAAAGCTCACACCCTTTTCGCACCAACGGGACACCTAAAAGCTGCGCCAGGCCAAAACATCCGATAAAACTTCCTGTAACAAACAGGGCTTCAAAAAGATCCGCCCGGCCAAAAAAACTGCTTGCAGAGCCGATAAATAGGATCGGAATTAATGGGATGAAAAGGCCAAAACCCATCATGTTGAGAACAAAATTAAAAAATAGGGGCAGGTACATCTGAGGCTTCTCTTTTTTACCCAAAAACAACAATCTTAGATCCATAGCTTTCACATATATACCTCAAATAGAAGGATTAAAAGTAAAATTTATCCTATTTGAAAAAAAGGGGGTTTTTAAGTGGAAAGTAACTCGATTCTTTAGTATAATATCCATGGAACACAAATTTATTTTTTAGAATATTTTAAGATTCCCCGGCTCTCTCCTCTACCGGATCCTGAATCTATTGCCCACAGGCAGAGCTCTAGAAAACAAGTTTAAAAAACCGGACAGGTTGCATCTCCCCCCCCCCTTTTTTTTCGTGTTCTGAAGAAACAGTATCCCTTTGAATTTGTAGGTGCATGATGAACGCAACAACCTTTTTTTTCCCGATTTCTGAACAAAACGATCTTTGTGCGCAAGGCCCTGCTCCAAAAAAAATTCGGATAGATCCGGACCTGCTACATTCCGTTCCAACGCCCCCTTTAACAAAAAAACCCCCTACCCCGGTGAATATCCAAACCGGTCTGAATGAAACCCGCTTTTTTTTAGACAACCAGGCGCCGGTGCGTATTGCTCAAGCGGCTTTAGGTACTTTATCGCCCGGTAAATTTTCGGACGATTTTGAACTTTTGGAAGAAAGTGATTTCAAGCGCTTTAGAAATTCCGATTATCTCTTGGAGCTACAGGAAAATCGGCTTGCCAATACCGTGTGCTCTATTTTGACCGATACCCCTGTTTCACAAGTCAAACAGGATCTTGCCGATCTTTTCCTCCCAAAATACTTCCGCATCCTTTTAACCGAGAGGATTCGTGATCTTGGGGGATGCAACCGTATCAATCCCAGTACAAAAGAGATCCTGAAGCCCTTTATCCGATTTTTTTTAAAAAAGCCTGACAATATTACCCCCACTTTTATCCTTAGGGACGTAAAAAAATGGATAGAAACTCAATTAGAAGCTTCGCCTTATAGAGAAGGGCGAAAATTTTTGCTCGAGTTGCTTGATGAATTTGAAGATTTTTTTTTAAAAGCCGAACAAAGGGTTTCGTCGCTTATCCAACCTTCTCTAGATCCAGACTCCCCTGATTTCCGTACCGGATGCAATTTTTGGGTCAGATTTTTAAGCGTTCGCCCTGAAATTGATGGTATTTTTGTCCATTTGTTTAAAGATAACCCCCTATTTTTAGAGCAGGTCAAGCTAGAAATGCAAGCCCTTGCTACCTCGGGAGCACTCGACAAATCCCTCTCTTTTCATCTTGCCGATACGTTTGTTGTCAGATCAGAAAACGAGGATTTTTTGCATCTTGTCATCAATGAATCGTTTGAAAAGATCCAATGCTTTATGTACGAACATCTTTCAAGAGATCCTTTGTGTGCAAAATGGTTCCCAAAAGCCCCCTTGACCCCTTTTCAACTAACCTCTTTGGACGCCCCACTCCCCGGACTTATGGGACTGTTTATACAAAAGGTTTTTTCTTCTTACAACCCGTACATTATACTTTTGAAAAAAAGGATTTTGATCGAGTTCGCGGCACTCAAAATGGAACCCCTCAAGCCTGACTGCACCTTATCGGAGTTTAGAAGTTCTTTCGAAGAAGCCCTCAACTCCTTTGCAATAAAAAAATGGAGTTTTGATGATCAGAAATTCCGTTGCATTCTGGATCCGGTAGAACTTTTCGATGCTGTCCTGATCGAACCTAGTCAAAATACCTTCGCTCTCTCCCGTCGATTCTGGTCCATACTTTTTACCCTGCAACCGGAGTGTACAAAGTATGCGGCAGTAAAAAAACTTAGCTCTCAGAGCAAGTTCTTGTTTCAAGATCCAACCTAGCGTCACCCTATACGAAAATAAAAGCTAAAATTGATATGTCCGCCACCATTTATTCAAATGCCGGGCCCCTACTATCCCAATCCCGACAGGATCTTAAACTATGATACCGCCAACTGGTTCCACACAATCATTAAGTCTTGAGAATTCGTCATCAAAACACCCCCAGGACTCAGAACAGGCCCGTACGGCTTCTGTCGCGTTGACCCATTTTCCTTTAATACCAAGCTTGCGCATGGATCCCTCGTTAAGATTAGAGAAACTCTTTAGCTATGAGAACGATTCATCGGCTCGCTCTACCCCTACCGATATAAACGAATTTATCCAGATCCACCGGATGGAGGACGCGTCTATAGATCTATTCTATCATGGAACCAAAGATCTTCTTTTGGAGTTGCCGGCCGCCTCGAGAGTCTATCTTTTTAAAAACTCCCAATTGTATCGAGAAAAGCATGAGCCACTTGAACCGGAGCATCTTTCAAAACTCTGTAGCCTCTTAAACCCTTACCTCATCGGCCGTGACGCTAAAGAAATCAACAGGATAATCTTTCATTTCCTTGAACACCCCAGTAAAGATTGGCAATGTTTGGATTGTGCATTGAAAATCATCAAAGCAGACTGCTTTAGCCGTACTTCCCCTTTGAAATTTTTAAGACTCTCTACCCTATTACATCAAAGATCTTGGGTCGATTTTGCCGAATTTGCAAAAAACTTTATGAATATCCCCGACTACACCGGCGACGAGTTGCTCTGTTTTTATAAAAATTTTGATTCTGAGGAGCGAAAACTCCTTTTATACGGGACCGATGCCCGGATTAGAAAGCACCTTTTTCGCTCGTCTGAGATAGAGAGCCAAAGAGAAGGGGTTGAGATTCTTTTGACCTGTGACCAACAAGAAATTGGCCGCTTTTACAACTCTACACGGTGGCTCTTCGACACTGGCATGCAAGAGCTGTTTTCCATCCCGTTGCTCTTTAACATCAAAACGGTTGCTAGTTCTTGCAAAAGTTTAAGCCATTCGCAAAATTCTATTTTCCCACCGGATTTATGTGTTGACAACCTCAGGTTTACACTCAAAAAAGTGCCCCTGTTACGTTTTATGCAAGTACCTGTGGTGAAACAGGATTTAAGGCCCACTCTATTGAGAGTCCACCACGCTCAAGAGATCGCATTAGTCCAATTCTTATTTGAAAATTTTACCTTACAACAGAATACCATCTTGAAAAAGATTCTCTCAGAGGACCTCTCGAACCTCCTGAAAAGTACGGAAAATATATTACATTCTAAAACAGAATCAGAAAAAGCGAAGCTGGATCAAATGGTGAACCCAATGCTGGAATACCGCTCAAACCATTCTAACGGCCCGAAACCCTTGTGCCAAGGAAGTCCCGAATACACTTTCTTAGAAGAAAACGGGTTTTTAATCGATCATGAAAACGGCAACCTACTCATCTTGGACAAAGAAAATATTTCCCATCCTGAGGCCCTTTTGCAATCTCTTTGTGAGAACCATTTATTATTCTTCGATGACTTTAGTGTCTACTTCATTCAACCGATACCTGAAGAGGCCGGCGGAAATTTAACGTACCCTATACCTCCCACCGTGGATCTAGGGGGACCTAAAAGAGAATTCTTCTATCTTCTCGTGAGGTCTTTGCTTAGCTCGCAAAATCCCCAAAGAATCCAAATTGATGATGAGGGATTTGTCGTTTTAGACGAAAAGATGCAACACAGTGCCCCTTTGCTATGCCGTCAATTCGGCCTTCTCATTTCAAGAATGGAGTGCCATCAGATCCCATTAGGAAAGCTTCTCAACGATAACACGTTCCGGCTCCTAAAATTTTTGAAAAAAAATCGAACAATGCCTCAAGGAGAGCTTTTGAGAAGCTTTGATCGGATCATACATGGTAACCGTCCCTTGAACAAAAAAAGCTGGACCCCGGAAGAACAGCAGGAGCTATGTAACCTGTTTGCCGCTGATACCAAAGAGGAGGTTACTGAAGCGGTAGAGTCATTTCTAGTCCGATCTCATAGTGGACGTGTAAGCGCCCTTAAAGAAATCATCCAATCATTCTCCCTCAATCAGCAGTTTCTTCTAAGGCAATCGTCGGTGCTAGAACTTAAAAGTAGATTTGAAGGGCAGGGAATCCGAGCTGACTTTGTAGATCTGTTTATTGATTTTTCCTCCAGCCATCCGGAGTGGAGAGCCCATTTATTTATAAAAAAGACGAAAGAATGGTTTGAAAAATCCTCAAGTGAGGAGTGCCAAACTTTGGTTAAGGCTATCACAGGTAATAATACCCTCGCTCTAGGACAAAAAATACACTTTAGATTCTTCACACAGCAAGAGAATAGAGAGGTTCATCAGGAAATAGATTCGCTCATCTCTACTTGTGCCCAATCGATCGACATTTTTCTAGATGACCCTAACCACCTCCCCAATTTTTTAAATCAGCTCTCTTGTTCCAAAAACCCCTTCAATGCCCTTTGAAGACAAAGACATTTAAAAAGGGTTTTTAAGGAAATAGAGTCGGAGATTTCCAAACTAAAAGAAAAATTGGGCTTAATTGTTCAATACCCTTTTTTTTGTATCGATCTGACATCTGCGGGTGGCAAGTTCCACCACACCGACTCTATCTTTTCATCAAACTTTTGCCCCACCTCTGTCTTGAAATTCCGGATCTTTTCCAGTCTTTGGCGTTGTTCTGTCAATAATCGGGTGCAAACTTCTGGATATTTGTACTCATAATAACTTAAAAAGCCCCCTGGCTTCATCATTTTAAGATATTTAAAAAACACCCCTTTCACAAAATCCAAAGAAAACTGGTTGAACGGAAGACTGCTGATAATCCCGTCATAGTCGCTCTCTTCGAAATCCTCTATCGATTTTTCATAAATCTTAATGTTGGGATTCTTATATTTGTTTTTGAGCAAACAACATAGGGCAGGATCGCGCTCCACAACATCTAAAGTATCTTTGGGCCCCAATTTCTTGATGATGGCATCGGTGACAGCCCCCGTACCGGCGCCAACCTCGAGGTATTTTTTGGGAGATCTAGACGGTGCAATTTGTGTCACAAGCTTTGAAGTCAAAGCATCGGAGCTTGGAAAAATGGAACCAATAGTTTCCGGGCTTTGAAAAAAGCGGATAAGGAATAGAAGTTTTTCCTGGAAAGCTTTGAAAATAAGAAAAAAAGGGAATTCCCTTTCTAATTTGCTTCGAATATACAAAATAATAACCTATTAAAATTAACTGAAATAAAATATAGCACCAGATGGAATAAATGCAGATTTATAAAAAATATTTTAAAATTTCAGGATGTTGATGTGGTGCTTTTTTGGGGGGACGTTTTAAATTTTATTAAGAGCTTACTCCTCCTGCCGTTCTAACATACTCCTATTCAATAGTTTCCCTATCACACAGATATAAAAAAATCTTTTTTTCATAACCCATCTATATAGTGGGGTTTATAATATTTTTTTTAAAGATTGTATTAAATTATATTTATTTTTTATAATATCCCCTAGAGATAAGGAACTATTATGATTTCCAATAGAAATCCATTAGACCCCCAAGCCCCTGTCGATTTTTTTAAGTTGGTAAAACCCTCCGCCGTTGTAAAAATACAACACCAGCCTAAAAAATTTCTCATCGATCCGAAGTCTGCTATTTTTAGCCAAAGTCCATCATCCACGACGAAGGTAGATTGGGCAAAGCTGAAAAAAATTTTCCCCTTTATCTCCAAAAATAAATCCATGGCTACAACCTTGTCAAATCTAGACAGACCCTCTTTTTTAGAAATTCTTACTTTTTTTAAGAATTCCCGGATGAAGAGTTCTCTCATCGTGGCAAGTTGTTTATTCGCTTCGAAACATTTGAATGTTAATGATTCCCGGTATTTTTGGCAGTATGGAGTGAGTGATTTGGTACATATACCTAAAGATAATGTCGCCTATTTTGGAGCGTTGGTAAGCAATAAACCGAAACCCTGGTACTGTTTATCTCCACAAAGTCTCTGTGCAAATGTAATAGCTGATGCACAGGGTAGGGCGCCTATTAGGACCTTAGGTGACCAAGTTTTAGATGAAACGCGAATGCAATTTTTACAATCGGCGATGTCCACGTTCGAAACGTGCCTCCTTACAGGGGCTTTAGTATCAAATACGCCAATAGATATTCGTCAAGATTGCCCCATTTTAGCAAAAGATGAAGGATTAAGAACCTTAATGGAATCTCGACAAGGGCGAGCTGCAATCTGTACGCATTTATCAAAACCGTCTGAAAACCCTTTCCAAACATTAAACTCCCGGAAAGTAGCGCTGGCATTTCAGGGGGCTACCGGAGTCGACGTTGCCGGCACTATACAACAGACTTTGAGAATTGCACACGTCAGTTGTCTCGTGCTCTTTATCTTTTTATGCATGATGTACTATCCAATCGTTGATACCAGATACCATCTCCCCCAAAGCGGGTCCCCTCCTTAACTTGCGGTGGGCAATATTTTTTTTTCTTGCATGGCTTAGTTATTGCCTAACAGGGCTAGTTAAGGAATCTATCTAACAGTAACGATTGCAAACTTAACCCATAATCCGTAAAGACCCCTTCGCGAAAAAATTCTATATGCACTCGTTCCCCTTCTATCTGCCGGTTTTTTTTGCATTTATAGAGTCCTTCATAAGATTTAGGTCCAATATAGCGAAATTAAAAATTTGAAATATGTAGTTGCAACGATCGAAATTATTTGTTAAATTATTTTGGTCATTTGGATTTTTTCTATGAAAGCATTTTTGAAACACCTTTTGTTATTTGGACCCCTATTCGCCCTTACCCTGCAAGCTGACCCCTTGATTGAGGAATCGATCCCTGTCATTGACATGGAGCTTTATGACAACCCTTTTAAAAGAGCTGCATTTATTGAGCAATTCACCGATGCCCTACACAAAATAGGATTTTGTGCGATCGTAAATACAAAAGTGAACATAGAGGCTCTGGAGTCCGGATACCAAGCATCCAGACAATTCTTCAAAAGTTCAAAAGAAAAAAAGTTGGAGATCTACGCCCCCCATCTTAATGGACAGCGGGGTCTTTCACTATCGGAAATTGCGCAGGGGAAAAATAAGTTTGATTACAAAGAATTCTTCCACGTTGGAAGAGATAAAAATCTCTGGCCCCGATGGATGGATTTACGCACCCCAACGGAAAATTTGATTCATCACCTCGATGAGTACAGTGAAAAGTTACAGGTAGCACTAAGTGTTTTCATGGAACAGCCGGAAGATTATCTAAAAAAGATGACCGAAAACGGCGAATGTATTTTAAGGTCTCTCTATTACCCTAAAAATCCCTCCCCCGGGCAGTTTTGGGCGGCAGCCCACACCGATATCGATCTTTTTACCATCCTCCCCATGTCCACTGAAGAGGGTCTAGAGGTCTTGCACGAGGGGAAATGGATCCGTGTTAAAGTCCCTAAAGATGCATTTATCATCAATTGTGGGGATATGCTCGAGAACTTGAGTAACGGATATTTCAAAAGCAGTGTCCACCGTGTTGTGTCGCAACCCGATAAAGAGCGGTTCTCGATTGTTTACTTTGTCCACCCAAAATATCGGGATCGTTTGGATCCTCTTCCTTCTTGTATTCGACTCACCGGAGGAATGCAACGCTTCCCTGATGCGGCCGGTCTAGATATGTTGGCCCATCGTCTTGTGGAGATCGGCTTAGCTTCAGAGGAGTTAAAGGCCTTCGATGCACAATCGGGTTACATGGAAAAGATCGAAGATCTTGTAGCAAGAGGGGTCGCTTCTCCTGCTGTGGAAAAAACCCATAACGTGTGGCAAAAAATACAAGCAAACAAGTCCCCCTAGCAAGTTTTAAAAAGGGGGCGCTCCTAGAATTGGTTCTCCGATAGAACTAGCAAGAGCTTCTTGGATCAGTCTTTCAGCTTCCCCTTTCCATGAGCCTGTTTGAAGAGCATCTATAAATTGCTGTTTCGAGGTTTTAATTAAGGTGTTGTCCACTTTTATGACCTGTTCGCTGAGGAATTTTCTAACCACTTGGATTACAATATGGATTTTTTCCTTTTGCGCCTCATTTTGCACAACCAAAATCTTGTCTGATATCCCTCTTCTTAAGAGCTGACTTAACGCTCGAGATTTTTGAAACTCTATAAATTCCACAACTTCGATTAGAGTCTCTTCAAGAATTTTCCTTGAGCTTGGACTAAAGCTAAAACCCTCTTGACTGATTTCAGCGCCACAATAAAAAGCCGTCAGCTCTAAAATAGATCTCAAAATAGCATACGACTGGCCCCAAGACTCCGGCGTAGCGAGGTAATACATCGCAAGCTCCTTCATGGGCATTTTGTGTGCATAATTCTTAAGAAATAGGGTTGTCAGATTCAAAACATTTACAGCACCAGCCTCTAAATGGAGCCCATCCATCGTCTCTAATGCGCTATCAAGATCTATATTTTTAATACGCTCGATCGTTTTAGCGCTAAATCCCCTATCGGATGCAAGCAACCCGTACCAGAAGAAAATGACTTCAGAGCTCAAATTATCGGGTAAAATACAACCGTGATCTATCGGGACAAGACCTGAAATTTGCTCTTGAGTTCCTTTGAGCAAAGCATTTCCTTTATGCCTGTCTGCATTTGCCAACCATAAATCAATAAAAACCATATCTTCTAAAAAAGGGACAACCTGATCTAAATTTTGTTTCTTAAGACTTTCAACAGAGCCCCCATTTTCCACGTATTGCTGTACGGAGCATTCCTTCAAATCCTCCCCGATGAATTTCTTCGAGGTAAGCTGCATCAAAACTGTAGGGGGGATCAAATCGGGAACAAGACGGTAGGCTAACACCTCTCTAAGCCCCGAAGTTCCCGGATTTACCCCTAATTTTGAGAGCGCCAGGTCGGGCCGTGGTGAGAAAAGCCCACCGGGCTCTTCATTTAGAGGCTTTACAACTGCCAGGCACTGAGTGCCGTCCTGAATAAAATACGAACCGCAAACCCCCTGAATCCCTAAATCTTGCGCCCGCACAATTTCTTTTTCGGCATCAAGATCACGTCGGGCGACTGTCAGCACACGCTCTATCCAATTTTGTAGAAATTGTGGAGGTCTAGAGCAAAGCAAAGAAAAGATTGGTTCTTTACAATTTCTCCTATCCGAAAGACAACCAAGATCCAAAGTCAATCCGCACCGTTGAGGTACCTGTAGGGCCATTTTTGATCTGACTTTCAACGGTAAAGAACAAAGCTTTTTTGAAACAGGGCCCGCTTCTGTCCTAAACTTCCAAGTTCCAGCTGTTTTACCGGTAGCGGTCTCGGGGGAGGTGGAGAAGCTTAAAACCCCCAATTCATCCTGGTGTGATGAAGTCAGTAAACATTGAAGGGCTGCTTCTTGAACGCGGATCTCATCGAGAGACCGGTTTTCGGCCGGTTCGTTTTCTTGGTTTAAGAACGGACCTAGGGGGGTTGATGGTTGCAAAGAATTCTCCTTAAAATTAAATTTTTTCAAAAAAATCCATAGGGACGGACCGGGTCAGAAGAACAACATGCCTTTTCCCGGCAAAAAAAAATTCCCCCAATCAAAACGATTCATAAATAATTTTTAAAAAATTGCCTTATTCACTATACCATAAATGCAAAAAAATTGTATTTTTTATCTTGGAAACTATTCGGTCAAAAAGGTAAAATTATCCCCTATGACACCTATGACAATCTCTTATGCGCCAGAAATGTCACCTATAGATGCCAGCGTAAACTGGATCTTGCACGGTGGAGATACACCGCATCCTTTGCCTCTTGCCGATTTGAAAACCCTATGCACTAGAGTTACTCATCTTTTGCCTGAAACCTCACCCGACGATCGGGCAATTTCTTGTTGGGCCTTGAGCTACCTCTCGTTTACGCATTCAACTCCAATGCTCCCTTACCTCCCCCCTAATTTGGATACCTCCCAACAGGCTCTTGTCAACCGGGTGCAGCGCCTCCCTCTAGTTGACTCGGAGCACGGCCCCCCGGTGGCGCTGGATGCGACAGCCTTTAGGCTCTGCTTTCTAGGAGAACTTGCAATCACTGAAGATCTATTTTTGGAAAATTTTAAAAACAGATTTTACTCAATGAGCTTACAAAATGTCCTTTATATCTTTGAAAGAGAACCTGCCCTAGCCGACTTTTTTAAATTAAGAACAAATCTCATAGATGAACTGAAAAAACCGTCCCAAACCATCTCACAACTCCTAAGTCATCGAGAATGGCTTCATACCTGGGATCCGGCCGACATCCTTTACGATCTGACCTGTTTAGGCCCCTATGCACTCAAAGAATTTTTTTTAGTCAGGCCCTCTTTAGTGCATCTGTTCATTGCAGATCTTTCAATACAAGAGGCAAACCAACTCCTACAGCTCTGTACCGAACTGGAAGCATACGATAAAAATCCCGACCTTGTTTGTGTGAAGCTTTTAGCGTTTTTAATCGAAAACGATTTTAAAGAGATAGACCCTTTTAATTTTGAAGAAAATGCCCAAAATTTACTGACCCTTTTAAACAACCATCCGATCGGAAGTACCCTTTTTTCTACTTGTTTTGAAAATAGTTGGTCTATGGCTGCCTTGCAGCTGGCCCAGTGGAAGCTACGCAATCCCGAAACCACTCTCAATCTCCCTGTTTCCGGGCTTTGCAAATTTGTCGTATTCGCAGAAAATTTTCAAAACTTACCGCTTAGTGCAAGAGCATCTCTTTTTAAACCTGCTGAAGCTTTTCCAATAGAAGAATTCCTAAGCCTCTCCAAAGGACAAAAATATTATTTTTTAAAGCACGGAATATTTTCTAAAAACCTTCTCCACTATTTTATCGAGCATGCGACCGATGAGCTCAAAAAAATCCTCGAAATTTTTGAAGCTGAACGGGGCGAATATGATTTAAGCCAAGAAGACCTAGAGGCATCCCTATTTATCTTCCTTGCAAACATCGAGGAGCACCCACTTTTAGATTTTTCCAAAATCTTAAAAAAATTGGGGCTCAATATCCCCCATTATCTGCACAAAAACCTGACAAAAGCCTCTAAATCTACCTGGGATCCTGACCAAGTGAGAATGTTCGCCCGATTTTCTCCCTATCTTACCCTTGAACAAAAGCTCCCTATTTTATTACTACGCTCGGCTAAAAATGATGATTTTCTTTTCGAAGCCCTGCAAAATTGCCAAATCGATGCAACCACGCAGGAATTTTTGGTGTTTCTGCACTTGTTGAACAGTTCAGAACTCCAAGAGACGGATCAGTTATTAGAGCTTCTATATAGAACGGCAATATCCGATGATGTGATTTTACTGTTATCACTAAATAAGCAATTTAAAAATCAATTCATCACCTTTGGGCAAGAATTTTTATCAAAAGCCCATGAACGGGGGCTTATCTCCTCTCTTACCCTTCTGGTGTGCGGACAGAACCTTCCGATGGAGCGGTTCTGCTTTTTGATAGCTCACGAGCTTACCCGGTTTTCTGTCCATACCATTTTGGATATTTCCATAGTGTTCAATCAAAAAAATGACACCGTCTGGCAACACCTGAATGCGCTATTAGCCACAGGCTTCGATGCCTACACCACCTTTTATTTGCAGTTGTTACGCGATTCTATTTTAGGGGATGGGCTGTTTGTGATGCTTCTCTTGAAATCCCCCCTTCAAGACTCCGCCCTTTTAAAAATTCTTACCCTGATCCCCCAAAATTTTATCCCGTTTTTTGCCCACTTTCTTCCTGAATCCAGACGAAAAATCTTGTTTGACCCCTTTTTTCAGAGAACTCTTCTGAAGGCTTTCCCCGAGCTGTCCCCACCGGTACAAAAATGGTTTACCGACAATTACCAGGATTGGATCCCATCCACTTTCCCCCCCTTAGATGCAATTCATGAAAAGTTAGCCTCAGCCGATCCTCAGGGATCCATGGTCGAAAAATCGGACATTTTAGAAGAGGTTGAATCAAAGCTACAAACGTATCTTTTGCGTCGTGAGGGGCTTTTGAAAACTATCGAAGATTTGCAAAAAGCAACCCCCTCATCCCCCCTTGCCGCCGTTTTAAAAACGGAGTTGGAGAAAAACGCACCCCGGATCGAAGCCTATAAAAATCTCCTTTCTAAAATCCACCTAGACCCAACCCTATGTTGCCCCTTAAGTGGCGCATTGCTGACAGAGCCGGTAAAAATACGTGACGACACGTCCGCTACGGTCTTCCAATATGCATTTCTTAGGAATTTACTGGGGAACAAAACAAAAGCTCAATGGCCACATGATCCCTCCCAAACCTTCACACCGGCAGATATCGAACCGCTCAAGGGAGAGGAGAAGGGGGAGCTTGAGTCGAGATTGCACCGGTTCGAGCTATCTATGGATGCCTTATTTGCACAATTTAGGGATGGTAGCCGTCCAAAAGAGGCAAAGCGTCAAAAAAGGGAATCCTAAGATTAAGTTCCCACCCTTATTGCCCGGGGGATCGCGTCCGAAAAAGGCGTTTGTCGTACCACAGGATCTATCTAAAGCCATAAACTTTAACGGGTTGCCATCCTAATATTGAAATTTAATTTTTTTCTATTTCTTTGTTTGCCAAAAAAAAATCCTCCTATTATATGTAAGATAATAAGGAGTTTTATTTATGTTCAAACTTAGAGATGTTTGTATGTTCGTTGCAGGTGCGGCATTTTTTCATATGGTTTCCCACATTCTTCTGCCTTTCTATGTCGATCTCCCCTACACAATCGGTTGCATTACCCTGACTTCCACTTTCAATAATGCCATCATTGTTGTGAGCGCGTTGGTCACGGCAGGCCTTTTGTATGTAGGTGTCAAGCTGAGAAGATAGTTTCTCTAAACAAGAGAAGTAAAACAAAAAAAGTCTTTTTTTGCGCTTGAAGCTAAAAGGCTTATTTCTTTACAAATCCGATCGATAGATACGGGCTTGCTCTCTAGAAAAAGGCCAAAAACCCTCTACGAACCCCTTTCCTGAAAAAAAGGGTTTCTTCTTTACAAATCCGATCGATAGATACGGGCTTGCTCTCTAGAAAAAGGCCAAAAACCCTCTACGAACCCCTTTCCTGAAAAAAAGGGTTTCTTCTTTATAAATCCGATCGATTGATACGGGCTTACTCTCTAGAAAAACACCAAAAACCCTCTACGAACCCCCGAAAAAAAGGGTTTTTTCTTGATAAATCCGATCGATAGATACGGGCTTACTCTCTAAGAAAACGCCAAAAACCCTCTACGAACCCCTTTCCTGAAAAAAAGGGTTTTTTCTTGATAAATCCGATCGATAGATACGGGCTTACTCTCTAGAAAAACGCCAAAAACCCTCTACGAACCCCTTTCCTGAAAAAAAGGGTTTTTTCTTGATAAATCCGATCGATAGATACGGGCTTACTCTCTAAGAAAACGCCAAAAACCCTCTACGAACCCCTTTCCTGAAAAAAAGGGTTTCGTAAATCCTTTTTCCTAGTAAAGTAGGTGGTTAAACAGGCATCCAACGGGGACTTTCTACGTGGCTAAGGTTTATTTCTATTATTCTGCAATGAATGCAGGAAAAAGTACAACCCTCTTGCAAGCGAGCTATAATTACATCGAAAGGGGAATGCAAACCCTTCTATTTGCTCCAAAGATCGATCTACGGTTCGAAAATACGGTAATCTATTCAAGAATTGGCCTCAAACAGAGCGCCACCCCATTTGATTCAGAGTTTAGTTTTTTGAGTTACGTGCAACATCAGTTAGAGCACACGCCAAATATCCGCTGTATTCTTATTGACGAAGCCCATTTTCTTAAAAAACAGCAGGTTGGAGAATTATTTGAAATTGCTTCGGACCTAGGTATTGCGGTTTTATGCTACGGCCTCAGGTCCGATTTCCTTGGAGAGCCGTTTGAAGGGAGCCGCTATCTATTGGCGTGGGCCGAGGAAATAGCCGAGATAAAAACGATCTGCAAGTGCGGAAAAAAAGGGACAATGAACTTACGCATCGATAAAGATGGCCAGCCGGTCACCCAAGGGGCCCAAATCCAGATCGGCGGGAACGAAAGTTATATTTCCCAATGTATGCGCTGCTTTAAAAAAGCGGTACCCTGCTTCAAAAAACCTCTAAAATTGGAGACCCTTTCATGACGAAAAAACTGATGCCGTACATCGTCTGTTTTTCGGCTGCCCTTTTTCTTGCTTATGAATTAATGCAGTTGCATATGATGAATGCGATAGCGCCTCTTCTCATGCAGGATCTGGGTTTAAACGCCACTAGTTTTGGGTATATCAGCGCCACCTATCTTTTAGCCGACGTGCTGTTTTTATTGCCTGCGGGGATGATCCTTGACCGCTTTGAGGTGCGAAAAGTCATCCTTGGAGCCCTTTTTCTGTGTGTGATGGGGACCTTCGGTTTCGCCTTGAGCACAAATATATGGACCGCTGCAATCTCCCATTTTTTCTCCGGTATCGGAAATGCTTTTTGCTTCTTAAGCTGTATGATTTTGGTAACTTTCTGGTTTGAAGAAAGGATGCAAGGACGGATCATGGGTTGGATCATCACCATCGGAATGCTTGGGGCCTGCGTTGCGCAAACCCCCTTCTCATTAGTTGCACAAACTTTTGGCTGGAGACAAGCCCTTTTTTACGATGCAATTTTCGGATTAGGTCTTTTAGGACTTCTCTTTTTCACAATCCGTTCAAAAAGCACCAGTGGAACTCCTCAACAGACAATCCCTTTAACCGATGCCCTCAAATCTGCCCTTAAAAACCGGATCACTCTTTCTGTCGGGCTGTACACCGCCTTTCTGAATTTGCCTTTAATGGTAATCAGCGCTGTTTTTGCCAGCCTGTTTCTAACCCAAATTCACGGATTTTCCCTAGCGCAGAGCGCTTTCATCGCAAGTATGATTCCGGTTGGCACCATTTTTGGATCCCCACTTTATGGAACGCTTACAGACCTGTTTGGAATGCGCCGTCGGTGGATGATGATCGGAGGTGTTTTGTCGAGCATTGTCATGTTGTTGATCCTGTTTGCCCCCTCGGTGCCCCCCTATTTCGCCCTTTTATTTTTCCTTCTCGGGCTTGTAACCTCCTCTCAAGTCCTCGGCTACCCTACAATCGCGGAGCACAGCCCGAAACAACTCCAGGGCACCTCTATGGGGATAGCTGCGGTGATTATTATGGGGCTCCCTATGCTGATCCAACCTTTAACCGGAACCCTTATGGATCTATTCTGGACCGGTTCGATCGGTGAAAATGGGAACCGCCTCTATCCCTTTGAAAGCTTTTTAGCTGCTTTTTGCGTCCTACCCCTCTTATTTCTGGCGGCCTCATTTCTTGTGAGAAGACCTTTTAATGGAGAAGAAACTGTCAAAAAAATTGTAGAAGCGTGACTTTTTAAGGAATTTTTCTTTGAAGATCAGGGGAATTTTGTTTCCCTCCCATCGAGATCTTTTTTTTCGATGCTTTTTTAAAAGGAAACCTTTATTGTACTTCATACAACTTTAAAAATTAGGGTATTTGCTTGAGTCTCTGGAAAAAAGTCCTTATCGGTCTGGTTTTGGGTATTGTTTTGGGATTTCTTCTCGGCGATTGGGCAGCTTATTTCAAACCCTTGGGCGATATTTTCATTCGTCTCATAAAAATGATCATCATTCCCCTTATCTTTTTCTCTATTGTGAGCGGGATAACAAATGTAAAAGATTCCAAAACGCTCGGCAGGCTGGGTATTAAGTCGATTTTAGCTTTTTTGGTGACCACATTTTTGGCCATCACAATCGGCCTTGTGATCGGATCTCTCTTCGAACCCGGCGCCGGTTTACAGCTCAATTTAGATAAATCTTTTCGCCCTGAAAGCGCCCCCGACCAAACAACGTTGCAATTTTTCAATTCTATTTTGAATATAGTGCCCGACAACGCCATCGGTGCGATGGCCCAGGGGACGATTTTGCAAGTGGTGTTTTTTGCCCTCTTTACCGGATTTACGATCAACACGATCAAAGGTGAAACCGCCGATAAGATATCCGATTTTTTTAGGGTTGTTTCCGCGATGGTTTTTCAGATGGTGCACCTCATCGTACAGCTCTCCCCCTTGGCCGCCTGTTTTTTAACAGCGTGGGTTGTGGGTAGCCAGGGAGCGGCAGTCCTACTGCTCCTTTTGAAACTGATCGGATGTGCTTACTTAGGTTTTTTTATCCAGTATTTCCTTTTTGGCGCTCTTATTTGGCTTACGACCGGGCTTTCCCCGATCCCTTTTTTTAAAAAAAGTTTCGAATATCAGATCATAGCTTTCTCCACATCAAGTAGTAAAGCTGCGCTCCCTACAACCATGCGGGTTGCCAAAGACAATCTGGGAATTTCCACCGTGAGCTCCTCTTTTGTATTACCGCTCGGCGCCTCGATCAACATGGTGGGAATTGCGATTTATATCAGCTTGGCCGCCCTCTTTTTTGCCCAAGCTTTGGGCAAGCCTCTGACAATGTCCGACTATCTTCTTATCGGTTTTACAGGTTCTTTGGGTTCGATTGGGGGTGCCGGAATCCCGAGTGGAACGATTGTGATGCTTCCTCTTGTCCTCGGAGCGATTGGACTGCCGATTGAAGGGATAGCCCTCATTTTGGGGATAGACCGGATTGTTGATATGATGCGCACAGCGATCAGCATCACAGGCGATGCCACGGTAGCTTTAATTGTGGATCACTCCGAAGGGCTTTTGAACCGCAATATCTACAACAGCTCCCACATCATCGAAAGCTGAAAGCGGCGCCCCTGTATGAACCATTTCTAAGGGTAATTTCCCGACACCGGCTTCATAGATAACAGATTATCGGCAAAAAATTTTTCAGGATTTATTTTCTATCGAGGCATTATTTTATCTAGAAAGATGCCAAAAAGAGGTCTGTTGCTTCTTTTTGTTTTAAAAGTCTATGATGAGCTTTAAAACAGCGGTAGTTGCATGTATGCAGGGCGAGTGGAAAACCGTTTCGTAATAGTTACAGGAGCTCAGCAGGGGATAGGATTTTCGATTGCAGAGCTTTTAGTAAAAGAGGGGGCATTTGTGATCCCAACAGATATAGATGACGGCAGGGGCGAAAAGGCCATCCAACGGCTCGGCAAAAAGCATGCCTTCTTTCTTCATCATGATGTATCTCAAGAAAAAGATTGGGAAAATGTTTTTGAGCAAGCGATCCAAATTATGGGACGAGTCGATATTCTTGTGAATACTGCCGGGATCAGCGGTTTATCAGAGGGTTTTGGACCGCAAAATCCAGAAGATCTCAGTTTAAATGATTTTAGAAAAGTCCAAACTATTAATACGGAAGGGAAATTCCTAGGTTGCCGGTATGCTATCAAGTTTATGAAAGGGCACGGAGGCAGCATAATCAATATTTCTTCACGCTCTGCAAATGTGGGTGTTCCCACTATGTACTCTTATGCTGCAACAAAAGCTGCCATAAAAAACCTCACAAAATCAGTAGCCCTTTGGTGCTGTGCAAAAAAATATCCCCTACGCTGCAAATCTATTCTCCCTGTAGCGATTCACACCCCTTTTTTAAGATCCGATGATTGGAGGAAAAGATCAAAAAAAAAGATTGCTAAACTCTCTGAAGAAATACCTCTGGGGCACATGGGGGAACCTTTAGATGTTGCGTATGCAGTCTTGTATCTGGCTTCCTGTGATTCAAAATTCATCACCGGAACAGAGATTGTGATCGACGGGGGTATTCTTGCCGGATCAAGCGCTTTGCCGGGAATCATTCAAACTAAGGAGTAAACATGAGCCGCATACACCCTAAAAATACTTACGATCCACAGGTACAGACCGTACTCGAGGGGATGAAAGAAAAAATGGGTTTTACACCAAATATTTTTAAGCTGATGGCCCATTCAAAGGCTTTTTTTGGTGGATTTATGAACCTCTCCAAAAGTTTTGAGAGCGGGAGACTTAGCCAAAAAGTACGCGAATCTATAGCCCTCTGTGTTGCCGGATTCAACCGTTGCGCCTACTGCACGGCTGCCCATTCTAAATTGGGGGCAGCGTGTCATATCTCCCCAAAAGAGATCGAACTCAATCTTAAAAGCAAAAGCGAAGAGGCGAAAATAGGGGCTCTTTTGGAATTTTGTCATAAAGTTTTAGAAAAACGGGGCCATTTGGAGGGAGCAGATCTTGAAAAAATGCTCCACCACGGCTGGGTCGAGGAGGATCTGATTGAAATTATCGGGGTAATCGCGCTCAATATCACCACAAACTACTTCAATAATACCTTTTTACCAACGGTCGATTTCTAAGCAACGCTCTTAAACGCAAACCCTTTTAAAAATTTCCCTAGCTGCAGCTCTCAAAGCTGCAGCTCCCCCCATCAGAAGGGTGCAGACAATACTTCTTATCTCCCTATAAGTTGTGTTTTATAAAAAATTTTAAATATTTTTGGATCCAGTCTCTTTCCCATCAAAAGCTACAGGATTTTCAAGAAATTGCTACTGCATCTCAAGCCCAAAATTAAAATCCAAAGGGTGGAAAACCCTTAGTATTTTTAGTGGTTCATTTGTTAGTCACTCGCTATAACGTCTTTAGATTTTAAAAAAATAATTATATTAAATTAAAAAATAGAATGTGTTAATTCCCCTACTATGCAACCCTCTTCCCCCGTTCGTGGTCCACAACCGGAGCATTCGCCTCAGCTAAGCTCTGATGGTGGGCAATCCCTAGCGGCTAAGGTAAGCGCCCTTTTTCAAAAAACCAAAGAATTTTTTCTATTTCCCTCTACAAAAGCACCTATAACAGCTGAAAAAGCCCCACCTGCACGTGAAATAACACGCGATTCCAGTTTTATAAGCGGTTGGTCATGTAAAGAAAAAGGGAATCAGCTCGTCTGGCAACAATATCTAAAAGACGATCTTTTAGTTATGATCAATGACAATCAGTTTCCCTCCATTCAACCCTATTCCGCAGACTTTAGAAAGTTGTCTGAGGATCAAATTACTATTTTAAAAAATTTAGGGTTCAGCTTTTCAACTGGTGGGTTCGTTTCACCAACTCTAGAGGGTCTAAGAGAGATCCTTGAAATGAAAGAATCTAAAGCCGGTTTTCCAAAAATACAAATCGTTGAAGTTGAGGATTTTCTCCCCGAAGATGAATTTTTAGATTTGGTTTTGAAGGGATGTTTCATCTGGACCAAACCGCCCGAGCTCATTCACGACGTATGGTTCCATATCATACCCCAACTCCTTAACTTTACTAAGGATCCCGCAGGTTATCAGGCACACATAAAGGTACGGAACGATTTAGTAAAAGGAATCCTTGTGCAACTTGCTGAAGCTGATGCTTATCCAGGACAATTTTTGGAAAATCTAAACCCTATTATCAAAGAGGTTGGTGGTAAGGAGATAGATACAGAGGCATGGTATCTAGTAAAAAGTTTGATAAAATATTCCTTGGGCGCTTATTTGGATGGTGAAACTTCTTTAATTTTAAAAGAGATCCCAAACATATCCAAAACATTAAAAATGTTGATAAATGGAATTGTTATGATTGTCCTAAACGAAACCGAAATCGAGAAGAAATGGCAAAAAGTTTGGTCTACCGTGCTAGGCTTCACGAAAAAAGACCTTTTGGAAGCAATCCCTAAAGAGAATTTTATTGCAACTATAAAAGCTCTCATACTAAAAACGATTCGAGCCGGCAAAATGCCCGGTCTGCCGAGCTAGGCTTTACGAAAGAAGAGCTTACGCATCCAATCCCTGAAAAGAATCTGATAGCAACTATAAGAGCTTTTCACCAAAAAGTGTTCAAGAAACTTTACCTCCAAGCCCTCTTTAGAGACCGAAATTACAGGAATCGAAGATTTAAAGTGGGTTGCTATCGGGATAAGAGGCGATCTTTGGATGTAAAGAGTTAGGAGAGTCTTGATCCCTATCGATTGTGTTTTTAGAGTTTTTCATAAAGAAATTTAGCAGAATCTATTTTTCTTTTTTTGCTTCATATGCGATAGATCCATATATGAGAAGAAAACCTGTTTTGCATATGAAATGGTTTAAAATTTTAGGAGTTGTCCTGATTTTATTGGGTATCTCCTTTTTTGTAGGTTCCAACTACATCCGCTCCCAGGTAGAGCAGGGAAAAACAAAAGTTCGAAAGGCACAATCGGCAGTCGACGCCACCAATTCTGCTGCATCGGTAGATCCAAACCTGTATCTTTTTAGCAGGGCAGCAACGGGGCCCGTACAGAAACAAATCAATGATGGAAAACGGGACATTGTCTTCTTCCAATCGATTGCAAAAAACCTGGATATCGCAGGATGGGCAGCTGTTGTAGTGGGGATAGGGGTTACTATCTGGGCCTTTTATAGAGACAAAAGGGGTTAAATAAGACAAGGATCCATGAGTTCCTTGTTTTTCCCCTTTTAGCATGAGGTAATTGTCCCTAACTGGATTATCTAGTCTTTAAGGAAAGCCTCCCCCCTCTTTAGCGGGAGTTTTTATCCGGGTTTTTGTACCCGGTGCCATTCTATCAAGTCAAAGTGCGGTACATGACTCGGTAGAACCACCCTTCAAATGTGGGGGGCCAAATATTCTTTCTACCGCTGGTGCGCTTGCCTTCATGTTCAATCCTTGGATCAAGGGAAAAATGATCCGGTCGGAGGATCCAAGGAGAAAATGGGGGTCTAATAATTCTTAAAAAATGACGGATATTTGGTCGGCTTAGCCCCTCATATCTCTTAAACTTTAGATACCCTACCTAACCGTAGTGCTCAGAGGAATCTCTACCTAAAACGATTCCCAAATGGCGCCTCTTTCGAAAAAAGATATCCGCCCGCCTCTTATTTTACTTTAACGCCTTGCACCAAATTTCTAGTTTTGTTTCTATCTGTATGAAGCGGGGAAGGGAATGGAACGATTTCATGATTTGGATGCAGATGAGATGCAAGTTCTCTTGCGAAAAGGGACCGAACGCCCCTACACAGGTGAATATGAAAACAGCGTTGAGAGCGGTGTGTATGTATGTAAACAATGTGATTCCCCCCTTTACCTTTCCCAAGATAAGTTCTCCTCCCACTGCGGTTGGCCCGCTTTTGACGATGCCATAGAGCTTGCGATCGAGAGAAAAACTGACCCGGATGGGAGGCGTACTGAAATTCTATGCAATAGATGTAAAGCACACTTGGGGCATGTTTTCTTAAATGAGGGATTTACCCCTAAAAACACCCGGCACTGCGTAAACTCCATTTCGTTACGTTTCATCCCCTTAAAAACTACCCATGGTTTGATGCGCGCCCTTTTTGCCGGCGGATGTTTTTGGGGTATGCAGTACTATTTCGATAAAATACCGGGCGTTGTGAAAACAACAGTTGGTTACATGGGAGGGAGAGTCGTTTTTCCAACCTACGAGGAAGTTTGCTCAAGAAATACCGGACACTACGAGGCGATCGAGGTGACCTTTGATCCCCAGAAAACCGATTTTGAAACACTCTGCAAATTCTTTTTTGAAATCCACGACCCCACCCAGGAGGATGGGCAAGGGCCTGATATCGGCTCGCAGTATAGATCCGCTATTTTCTACCTCTCTACACCCCAAAAAATGATGTCTTTAAGGCTGATGAAAGAACTAACCGATAAAGGATTCCAAATCAAAACAGATCTATTCCCCGCAACAACCTTTTATCCTGCAGAGGAGTACCACCAAAAGTATTACGAAAAAACTTCTAAAACCCCCTACTGCCATTTTAGGACCAAAAGATTTTAAAGTGCATCGTTTAGAAAATATTCTTTTTAAAAACCGGCTCCTTTATAAATCCCCCCAACCTATCCAAAAAAATTTACCAACCGCAAACTTCGGAACCTTCTCGTTTTAAATCTCTTATTACATCCAACAATGTTTTTGGAGCATTCCAGAATTCAGGATTTTCTCTGATCGTTCTCGAGTAGATCTCTTTTAATTGAAGTTTATTGAACAAAATCAGAGCTGCTGTTTGGTCATTTTTGAACCGATTGATTAGGATTCTGAAAACTTTATAGCTCTCTAAAGAAGTATCTATCCTATTTAACGGCATGTCCATATCAGCGATAATTTGAGAAAGAAGCCGTATCCTTTCCATCTCATTGGAAAATCTTCCCTGCACCACGCAAAAATCGGCTTTTGTGTCGACACTACCTTGATCAAATTGGGCTGTGAGACGAGTAAGGATCTGGAATGCTCTGTCTATATTTTCTGAAAGAGAACAGGAAGGTTTATGGATAAAGCTTACTAGATGATGGGCTAATTCTTTTTTTTCAGCCGGTATGTATTCTTCTCCTCTCTCCAGTATGCGTTGGCACGCTGACTTATATTTTTCGAGATTGATCCTTGCCTCGCCTTCACTTACAAGTTTAGTGCTCATCCCCAGGAGATCCAACGGCCCTTTTTGCAAAAGATACTGTCTCGAATGTTTGGATTCTAAAAGCTCAAAAGATTCCTCCATCCCGTAATGTTGCATAACACTCCGGATCTGCCAGTACTCCCAATCTATTTTCCTAATGTGAACACCATCAGATACCATTTCCTGAATTTGTTGAATCGCATGCACAACTTCTTTTTGTTCTTCCAAAGAAATTTCGGTTTTTGCTTTCCACTTTGGTTGCAACGCATCTAAAACGCGGTAACATTCAGGTAAGATTCCCTGCATCAAAATATGCTCAGTAACTCTGATTTCGAAAAACTCCTTTCTGAAAAAACCGTCTATCTTCCGTTCACATCTCTGTTTTTCGGTCTCTTTTAGAACAATCGAACGGTAGATCTCGACGATTTTTTCTCTACATTTATTGATTTTTTTTTCAAGTGAACGGGATTGCAAAGTTTGAAAGGCAATCGCCACAACCCCCCCCAGAGCAATAGAAAGAAACAGGTAGTCCAACCGTTTTGGACTGTCTGTAATAAGAAGGTCAGGCTCACTTTTAAAATTACAACTTCCAACTTGAGAACTACCGATGCTCATAAAAACCTGTTTGCGTTTCAAATAAATTTAGAGATAAATTCTAACTAGAATTAGATTACTTTAGAAAGACAAAACTAAGCGGTTATAAAAAAAAGCGGCCCTTAACTACCCTTTAGAAATGTATTTTAAAGAGTATACTGTTTTTTCGACCTTAAGAAGATTGAGGTAGAGGTACCCGTTTTTCTTTCTCTACCAATTGCCCGTCTTCCATTTCCAAGATTCTATCGGCGTAGGAAAATATCCTCGGATCGTGGGTCACAACGATGATCGCCCTGTCTTTATTCAGCACCTTTTTTTTCAAAATTTCCATCACCATATCGCCTGTTTTGTGATCCAAATAGGCTGTTGGCTCATCGCAAACAATCAATCTCGGTTCATGAATATACCCTCTGGCGATGGCAAGCCTTTGCTGCTGGCCCCCCGAAAGTTCTTTAGGACTTGTTTGCAGTTTGTCCGAAAGATCAAGCTCAGTCAAAAGGGTTTTTGCTCTGGTTTCTGCTTCGACACTCTCTATACCGTTCAGTAATAGCGGTACAGCAACATTCTCCGTTGCAGTGAGCATGGGGATCAAATTGAAGGACTGGAATACAAATCCGATATTTGTTTTTCGAAATCGAGTCTTCTCCTCTTCGTCCATAGCTCGATACTCCTTGCCGAATACATTGCATACCCCCTCTTCGTAGGGGAGAATGCCCGCTATAACGGAGATCAGAGTCGTTTTTCCGGAGCCGGAGGGGCCGACAATCAAAAGAAGTTCACCGGTGTTGACAACCAGATCCACACCCTTTACGGCATGCACCGCGTTTGCACCTGAACCGTACGTTTTAAAGAGTTTTTCACAGCGAATCGCCTCCATCTTTCCCCCTTTTTAACTTTTGAAAACGATGGAGGCGTCCATCTTTTCAATTTTTTTTAGCGACAGGAACGACGAGAGTGCCGATATCAGCCCCACGGCCGTCATCGAAGCTAAAAAAAGCCACCATGTCAGTACAAAAGAAAGTTCGCTGTTTTTGGACACAAATCCAAAAATGGAGGCGGCTCCGGTTCCGATTCCCCATCCGATTCCCCCCACCCAAAAAGATTGGAGCAAAATCATTTTTCTGAGCATCGTCATGGGTGCTCCCATCGCTCGAAATGTAGCAAAATAGCGGAGATTATCGAGTGTAAAATTATAAAATGTCTGACCGGCAATCGCTGTGCCTATGATAAAACCTAGTAGGACCGATATTCCGAAATTGATAGGGATCCCTGTGTATTTTAGATAATACGAGATCGTAAGCCAACGAAAATCTTCTCTGTCGAAAGCTTTGAGACCGGTCATATTGGTAATCGATCTAGCTAAATCTTTCGGGCTGATCCCCTCTTTAGCTTTGACCAATATGAAAGAGAGGAGCTTTCTTTCGTTCGGAGCATAATTGAGCGCCCTATTGTAAGTGGTGTAGACTGTAGGCTGGGATTGGAACGTTCTTGCCGCCTTACAAATCCCCACAACCTTGGCTCTTTTATCGTTGATCTCAATAACATCGCCATTAACCAAAGGTTGGCTGCGAACGGGAAAATCCAACGAGAGTTTATCATTAGCCCCAACGGTGTCAACGATAATAGCATCGGGATCCCTTAAAGAGATGATATCCCCCTCCAGCATGATAGGGGGGGCTCCTATCAAAGTGGCGCTATCGACACCGATCAGGTTGCAGTTTTGGTAATTGCCACTATTCAAACGGGCTTTTAAAATCCCTTTGTAAAGAGGCACCGCCCAAGCTACCCCATCAATCCCCCTGACCCTATACAGGCGTGTATCGCTCATTGGTTTAGTATCGTCAATAAACTGCACTTTATCATCCATGACCCAAACATCGGGTTGGGGTGTGTCGTAGATAAATCCTATCGTGCGCAACATCAGGCCTACAAAAATAGAGGCCTGCTGTACAATAATAAACGAGGCGAAGGAGAGCCCGGTGACGATACCGACATATTTAGCCCTGTCGTTGATCAACATCTTCAAAGCGTACCGAAACATTCCCACTCTCCGCCCAAAGATTTGTATAAAGCTATTAAGCTTTCCGAAAGGACCTGGTTGGCCTCAATCCACTCATACTCCACATTCAAGTAGTTCCACTCCTGGTTCAAAGCCTCTACTAAAGGGCTCAACCCGCTAGTAAAACGGCTCAAAGCAAGAGCCTGATTCTCCAAAAAATCTTTGTATTCCAACTCTAATGTGGCGATACGCCCCTGTTGTTGCATATAGGTGAATAGATTGTTCTCCACCTCCTCCAGGGCTTTGAGGACTACAGCTTGGTAAGCGTAAAAAACCTCTTTTTGTTCCGCTGCTTTGATTTGTACCTGAGATTGTATGCGACCAAAATTGATCAAGGGAAGTGCCAAACCAGGTGTGATGTCCCAGGAACTACTTTCGGGACGAAACCACTTAAAAAAGCGGCTGGCCTCCCACCCATACGAACCGCTCAAAGAAAAGGTGGGAAAAAAATCGGCTACTGCTGCAGCTGTCCGATGCGTTGCAGCAGCAAGCTCTCTTTCTTTTTTGCGGATGTCGGGCCGCCTTTGTAGAAGTTTTGACGGGATATTTAGAGGAATCAACCCCCGGGCCTTTAAAATATCCCCCTCCCCTTTGATTGTAAAAAATTCGGGTTGCTCCCCTGTGAGTACTGCCAACCTGTTCACCGCGTACTCCATCTGCATTTGCAAGGGGGGCACCTTCGCCTCCAAAGCGCGGATCTGGGCTCTTGTTAAGTAAAACAAATCCCAGGATTCCAGCCCCGATTTGGCTAAAGACCGATTGAGATCGTTGATGGTTTTTTTTACCTGAATTTGCCTCTTTAAATTTTCCCCTTTTTTTTCAAAAGCCCTGTAAAGGGTATAATTTCTCGCAACATCAGCTAGAACTGTAACCATAAGGGATATGTAGTCGTCTTTAGTGGCAATAAGATCGGCTTGGGCGGCAGCTTTTAAATTTCTTAATCTTCCAAAAAGATCAATTTCCCAATTCACGTCAAATCCCAATTGGAACAGATTTTGTATTCTTGGGCCTAGAAATGGTGAATCGAAAAGATTTTGGCTGGTTGCGTACCGGCTGAAAGTTCCGTTGAAATCCAGACTTGGAAACAGGTTCGCTGTCTGGATATTATAGTATGCGCGCACCTGGCGGATCCTTTCAAAGGCTTGCAACAGATCAAAATTATTTGCGAAGGCTTTTTCCACGAGGGTATCTAGAGTGGGATCCTTGAACTGTTTCCACCAGACGCACAAATTGACCGGCTCTGGGTCATTTGAGCCCATCTCTTTGTCGCTATTCTTATAGTCGGTTGCGACCTCAGTTTTTGGCGGATGGTATTTTGGTCCGACACTGCACCCGAAAGCAATCAGAAAAAAAATTGCTCTACATCTTTGCATCAGGGTACCTAGTATCGGCAGAAATGGCCTGGATATAAACATCCATCACCTGCCCCATGTACACAAAAGGGGTATCGCAGTCAAAACTGTAAATGACTACAAGAACACGCGTATCTACCCTCTCTGCATTGTCCCCGGTTAACGATCTTTTTGGGATCATGAGAGGTTCGGTGCGTACCCATTTCAAGGGGTATTTCAAGGAGCTGTTCCCCCTCACAAAAGCAACAGCACACGTATTGGATTGAAATCGCCATGCATCGTCTTCATCGATACTTACCCGCAAATGAAATGGGCATTTCGGACCGAATACAATTAGGCTCTCATTATTGAAAGGGTTGAGGTTGGCAGTTTCTCCCCTGTGAATGCTTTTTTGCAACACTTTGCCATCACAAGGGGCCTTCACAAATGACCTGTCGATATACGTCTTAGCTGTCCGGATTTTTGCCTCCGCTGCCTCCAAAGCCACCTCTGCCGCCTGTTTTCTGTAAAAAGTTTGGTTGTAACTGTTCAAGCTGATTGCCCGCTTATCGCTAAGTGCGTTGTAAAGGGATAGCTCGGTAGAAATATTTTCCAATTCGACCTGTGCCTTCTCTTTAGCAGCCATCGCCTCAACTAACTGTGCATCAAAAGTGCGTGTGTCCAGGTGGAATAGAAGATCCCCTTTTTTTACCTCGTCCCCAACCTCAACAAATACGTCCCATATGATCTCGTTGAACGGGGTGCCGATGTAGATATCATCCGTGGAGGCCTCTACGACTCCGCTCCCGGCGATCGTGTGCTTATATGGGGAGACGGAAGGGGGAAAAGGGATGGGTCTTAAAGGTGCTTTTTGAGCCCCAGCCACCATCGCTGCTACAGCCAACAAAACTCCTAACCCCGATGCAATCGGTAACCCGACACGTACAAACATACCCCTTGCTCTATCTTTTTTTTTTAAAAAACACAAGAGATTGATATTCAGTTTTTAAAACTAAAAAAGGGCCCGCTTCATAGTCCCTTAAAAACGTTGCCATTTAGGTGAAATTATCCGGGATGTAAATGGATTTTTAAAGCTTTACCGCCGATTCTTAGAGGCCAGCCGACCTTTTTTTTAAGGGAATAAAGGGCGATCTTGATTGATGAAAATACATAAATTATTATATAATATACCAATGATGCCACAAAGAACCGTATTTTCCGATCTTCAAAAAAATTACTTTGAGACCCAGTTCCATGAGCACCTTGAGAAAAAACAGGTGCGGCAGGATTGGCTTTATAATCTTATTTCAAGTAATACCGGGTCTGTTAGTCCCCATTTCCCTTTTAAGTACGATGAAAATAAAGCGACAAAAATTTCAAAATGGATAAAACCACAAAACAATAACAGGGCTGAAGGGGAATTTGTCGATCCCTCAAAACCAATTTATCTCATTTCGATCCCCACATCTACGCAGCCCAGACTCTACTCCCGAAATGAAAAACCTCCCCTGATCCAAAAAATCGAGAACCAGACAGCGCTCATTTTCAAAGAGGGTTTTTGGGAATCTGGGCAATCCAATATGGAAGAGGCAACATCCAGGCTCTTTTTGACCTTCGGGATGAATCAATTCAAGTCGATCGATCAAAGTTTAAACAACGCTTTTCGCGACCTTGTCGCCTCTTTTAAAGGCTTTGATGACAAGCATGTGGCCGCAACAGGGTTTTTTTGGAAAATCCCACTCATTTACAAACACAAAAAAAAGGCTTCCAGTCATCTTGATAAACCGAGACAGGCTTTCAAAATGGTCAAAATCCTTGATCCGAAAAAAGCTGCTCTTCTACGTGCTGAACTTGAGCTCGAAGATGGCAATAGATTGAAAAAATCGATTCATAAGAAGATCCCTTTTTGCAAAATACGACAAGCCTGCATGGACAGTCCGGCAACCCAAGAACTTGTTCTAAAAATCGAATCTTTAGCCCCCGATGCTATAAGCTATTTTCTAACTATGGATGATGATGCTGTATCCCTCAAAGCAAAAGAACAGGGGTACTTCACCATTTTAGACGCAATCATAGAGGATGAGATCGCGAATTGCAATTTCCCCTCCTTGATTTCTTTGGGCTATGGGTTCGGACAACAAGCCCAAAAACTCTCCAGAGTTGCAGCTCAAATCGATATGACCGTCCGAGCGGCGATGCATAAAACCTATCCCCTCTCGTGTTACATGCCGGAGCCTGGGGTCGCCTACTTTAGCGGTTATGGGGTTGAGGAACTAAAAGGTTTTTTAGACAATGCAACATTCGTCCCAGACGCCAACTCCCCTTCAAAAAAAATGGAGTCGCGTAGAATGATCAAAAGTCTCTTAAACCAAGGGATCTTGAATCCAAAAACGGCTCTCTTTGAAAACAAAGAGGCATTGATCACATCTGAGCCGGAACGGATGAAATTAGAAGCGATGAAGTTTGTCCCGACATATCCTGGAGATCTAAAAACTGTCCAGGGACTCAAACGGCTTAAAAGGGTCTCACAGAACCATTTTCAGAAAAGAAATTTTGTAAATAATCTCTACTTTGCCCTGCCCGAAAAATTCAAATCCTTCCAAGGAGCCCCCGGGGCCGCAGTGGGGCCGATATCTAAAGTTTTCGAGGTGTTCGATCCAATCCATTTTTTTAAGACCATTTTGAAAGAATTTCATTTTGATGAAAAAGAGGCTTTTGACACAGCTTTTGCCCTTTACCCCAGCTACATTAAATCGCTTTTGAGTCATGACGATTCCGATCTTTTCTTGAATAACAACTTAGGTCTCGACCCCTCACAAGTGCAACAACTCCTTTCTTTAGGAAGAGCCTCTTTAAAAAAAGCACATGAGGCCTACAGCCTCTATGAACGGAAGTTTGGCGTACGTTGGACAAACCTGGACAGAGCACGCGTCCAAGATGTCGTCCTAGCCGCTACAGGGGCCCTCTACGAGACACTTCTAACTATTTCAAATAAACAAACTTTTAATTAATTGTTAAAAATGATTTAATTACACAACAGATTAAATAAATTAAATTTATAAGACTTATGTGTATTTCTCAATTTCAAATAATTAGAAATTCGATAGGCGGAACGGTAGAACAGCTCCCTTTAAACCCCTCAGATTTAAGCAAAGAGATGATCCGTTCCGTTTACAGGGAAAAAAAGGAACTCTTCTTTGTTAGCGCTAGTGCCGGATTTTGTTTAGGAGCCACTAGAGTATTTCGCATGCCCCCAAATGCTGCATCTCTATTAAAGGTCACAGCTTTTAGTTTGGTATTCTTTAAGTTTTGTTCCTACATTTCAGAGGTCAATACTTTTGTTAATTACGCCAACAACGAACTCTTTTTAAAACCCAAATTTTAGTTAGACAATTATGATGCATTTCGAAATTCTAAGAAAATCCTTGAACGGAACCCTTTTCGATTACGATCTCAGTCGAGATTTTGTCCCATTGGTAATGCGCCCGAAACTTGTAGAGGCTAAGGATAACCTTTTTCTTACATTGGGTCTTGGGGCCATTTTAGCGATAGGGGCAAGAGTCGCATCGATGGAGCCTACAAAGAAAAAATTTGTCGATGGGGCCATTTGCATTATGGCCGTGTCCAGTTTCTATACCTTTTTATCTACGGCTCACAAGATGGCATCCCACATGCCTAAAAAAAGCGATTGAGCCCTTCATATAGGTGTCTTAAATCTGATCTAACCAAAAAAAAGGGCCCGAATTCGATTGGGGCCCTTTTTTTAACATCTCAGTAAATCCATGGACAAATCTTGTAGGGTACTTTTTTACAGTACGCATCCCAGTCTTCCTTGTACCTCAAGCGACATCTATGGTCGTTTCGGTTAGCCCTATCCACCAGTAACAGAACTAAGAAAGAGAAATAAAACCAGGGGAGCACTAAGGAAAAACCTGCCGGCAAAGTCCAGAAAAAGGTAGCCATAAGCTCGAGAACATATCTGAAGTTTCTCGAAATGCCCCATAGGCCGCCGGTGATGAGAGGATACACCTTGCCCTTATCCTCCCCCTCTTTCGAAGTCGCCTGTATGTAGGTTATCTGGGTAAGTTTCCCGTTTTTCTGGAACTGTTCCCTGAGCAACATTCTTTGAAAATCACACCAAAAATTCGCCATGATGGAGATCGCGCCAAGAATAAACAAAATAACCGCACCGATACTATTCAGGGTTTCAGGGAGACGAACTAAAAAGAGCGGAACCGAGGTGTAAATTACAGGGAGCCACACAAGACAACCCCAGCAGATGTAATACCCTGCGCGGTCATATGATATCGATGGAACGCATATACCCTTTTTCCCAAACAAAAAACTTAGTCACATACAAAAGCTGTAGACCCACGCTGACGATCATCGCATAGGTCAAACCACCTGCTTCGGCTTGTGTGTAAAGATAGCTGAGGATGACCAAGGGCCAACCCATCATACCAAAACGGCAATTCGTCCATTGCTTCAAATCTATCCCAAAAACACGGGGATAAAGCTCGGTACCCCAATAAAAATCAAAAATCAAGTTTCCTGTTTTACTGTGATCTGAGCTCGATGGGAAGTACATCCCTTTGATGTACAAAAAAGCACAAAAAATGAGGCCCAAAAGGTTCATAGAACCTATAAACTCCCCAAAATGGGCATAGAGCAACCCGGGATTGAAGAATGCGGTAAAATGTGTAAGTCCAAAAAAGGTCAGTAGGGTGATGATGAAGCATGCTACCCCGTTTTCTTTGTAAATAGGAACATTCCCTTTTCCCGTCCTTGGTCCAAAATAATTCTTGGCAGGCACAATCTTCATCAAAAGAATTTGAAATAGGGCAAAACAGGTAAGGACAAACCAGGAGAGACGAGATCCAAAAAATACGGGCCGGATAACATCGTATAGAACGTTTTTAGCCCCCTCTTTTTGGATAAAATCTAGTAATGCCGATAACGAACCATCCAGGTTTGTGGCGGTAAACCAAAAAAGAAAGGCAAATAGAGGGGTTGCTATCATGAGAAAAAGCGGGGCGATTGAATAGCGAAAAAAATGGAACATTTACAGAGATATCCTTACCTCCATCGAGGCGTTTTTTTGTGTGACAATTTTTGGATTGATTGCTGCTATTGGCTCTATGCAGATGAACGGACTCTTATCCAAACGATACAATTGAAACGACAGGTCGGGTTGCGCTTTTGCTTGAATCAAAAGGGACAAGGCGCCTCTTCTCACTTCAACTTCTGCGAACCCATCGCGACCTAATTTAGGGGAAAAGGTAAAATCGAGCGGCCTATCTAGAGGTATCTTTAAAACCCGATCTCCGAACCATTCGGGAGGGACCGACATTTTATTCAATTTGTCATAGTAAAACGGGGCTCCTGCCAGATCTGCCGTTTTCATCGCCGGATCTAGGGCATAGTAGGTATGCAAACCAACAACAACCGGGCTGGACGTGCTTTTTGCACTGTAGACAATACGGATTTCCCGCTCTAAAACCTCAGCTTCAAACTCCAGCTTAAAATCAAATCCCTCGATTTCAGCGAGGGTCAACCCCTCAATTTCATCGTGAGAGTCCAAAACAGCCTTGAACCGGCGTCCATCTTTCTTAAGGACTTTCCAAGGCACATATCTTGCTATTCCATGAGAAAATGGTTCTGCTTCGTTCCGAAACCGAAGCTTTTTTGAAAGACGGTTTAAAATTTCATCATTCAGGTAAGGAATTGAGTCTGTAGCTCTATGATGAAAATGGGGCCCGATTAAGGGGCCGAGTCCCCTTGAGCTTTCCAAAAACCGCTCTTTTGTAGATTGCTCGATCAATTCATGCCCTTCAATGACAAGGCTGACCATGTTCAAACCATGCTCAGGATCGAAAGTTGCTTTAATCCCCTTACCTTCAAGGACAATCATGTTGCTATCCTGCAAATTTCATCGATTTTTTTAGCTAAGATAAAATCATTGAGATGAAGTCCTTTGATTTTGTGCGTGTACAAGCGGACAAAAAGACGCCCCCATGAGAGCTCCATATCGGGATGGTGCCCCTGCATTTCAGCTACAAACGCTATCGCATTCAGGAGCTGAAGCGGTTTTGCAAAATCTTTGAAATGAAAGGTTTTTTCCAATGCATTTGCACCCTCAAGCACCCAACCGTCGAGTTGGGCTAAAAAGGGTTCTGCTTCGTTTCGATGCAGAGGTTTATCATTCGAGGAACAGGCTGTGCATTTCTTCGATTCTAGAAATTCTTTTCCCATAAAAAAGAAATCTCCCCTTGGCTTTTATATCGGTGATACCCGAAAAAAGAAATAGGGAGCAAGCCTTTTTTAAACTAAAAATGGGGCCTTTACAGCTAGAAATTCTTAGGAGCTGGGTTTTAAAACACCAATATCCAATAAAAATAAGCGAAGACCTTGATCGGTGAGCTGTAAAAGGCTGTACCCTTCTATATCCTCCCTGTCTACAAAAAAGAGCGGATTGTATCCATTTTCATCAACCAAAGGGAGCCTTTCGTGGTTTTTTGCGATCCAGTCTTTAAGGTCTTTGGAGGTGATGGTTTGGTAGATCTTCATCACACCTTTCCCGTCTAGAATCAGTTGTGGACTCATCGCTTCTTTAAGCTTATCGACCCAATAGGAGGGGGGTAGAGTTTCAAAATCTTTAGAAAAAAGACGTTTCCATCCCAATGCATGAATTTTACCACTGACAGCATCGCTCAAAAAGCCGGTATTTGCTGATGTAACTGCTGCAAATTCCCCGGTTTTTGTTCTTAGGAACGGTCTGGCGCTTAGGTGGATCCATTGCTGGAAATGGACATTATTGATCCCACCAAAAAATTTTTCAAAAAAAGAGGCGGAAAATTTTCCTCCCTTCGCTTCCATCGCCCTTAGCTTTTCGTTCAGCCATTCCCCCCTCACTTGAGACAGATGGGCATGAAATTTAGCCTCTATCCCCGCATCTTTAAAGGCCGGAAGCAATGAGGATATCTCGCCGATCCATCCGTCGCTACAGTAGTTTCCGATATCATCAAAAGATTTAATGAGCGGTTCCATCTCCTCTTTATTGAGCGTTGCCATGTAGCGCAAATATAGCCCCACGCAGTCGTCAAACAGATCCAATTTTAAGGGTACTAGGTCCGCTAACTTTCCATCCAGGTAGGCTTTTTTAAGTTTTTCAAAGCCTTCGCCTAAAAACCCTTGGAAACCATACTCTTCTACTTTGGATAAAAATCGTTGGATGACCTCCCCTTTTTTTGGTTTATTCAGACCGTCTTTGAGCTCCAACTCAAGAAACGGAGGGATCAAATGCACGGATCGAGTTTCAAATTGCAGAGTAGGAAGCGTCTGTTTCCTAACTACTTTTTGGGCATACTCCAAAGAGACGTTAGGTTTGGGAGTGAAAGTTTTTGGCAAGCTTAGATTGGCGACATCGACACCTTTCCCCCGGCTCTGTAAAAACCGGTTGCATCCATCAAAAATATCGACGCAATCTTCCAGCTTATCCAAGAGTGTAAAAAGGTTCTCCACCGGAATGGTAAAAAATTCATGCAGCCTTAAAAAAAATCCGAAAAAACGGATCGATTGATGGACCTGTACTGGCAATTTTTGATCCCGTTGCAATTGAGCTAAAAAAAGCCCTGTCAAAATTCCGGCAGCCCGCCGATAGGAGCGCAAACTACAAAGCGCTATTGCCGTAACGACCTGTAAACATCTAGAAAGACGAGCAGAAATACCTATGCCCTTGTTGACTCGAGCTTGAAATGGCCCTTGAGGCAAAAGCATATACCCAATAGAGGTCAGCTGGGTCCATTTCGTAATCTTTTGTCTATTTGTATTAAAAAAAGATTCCTTACCGGTTGAGGAGGATATCCAGTTCCAGTGCACCAAAAGGGAGTTGCAAATAACCGTTAGGACAGTAAAATGTTGCCCTCGGTCTAGTTGCCTCTGTTGCAAAAAGAGGTCGTTGAAGTATGTATGTCTGAATATACTTAAAGACTCGATCATGTTTTTCCCTCGGACTTTCTAGGGTTCTGATTTAAGGATTTTTTAAGAATTAAATTAAAATCGTTCTATTTTTCATCCCTACAACCGTTTATTTCAAGTATTTTGACCGGCAAGCTTTTGAACCAATTCCCGGGTGATCACAGGCTCAAGTCCTAATTCTCTTGCCTCTCCCCTGATTTTTTCTAAAAAAACGGGCTCGATAAAATGCTGCAGCACGTAAGCCCAGAATGCTTTTTTACACCCCTTATCACCTTTTGTTTGCAATTTGGAAGATTCTAAAACCGACTCAAACCTTTCCTGGCGCAGCATTCGGTAAAAAGACTTCAGCTTCTCAAAATTCTCCAGGCGCTCATGGGTCAAAGACTCCTCTTTTTTCAAGGCTTTGAGTTCCTCTTCTTTTCCTAGTATAGACGGGGCAGATGTCCTTTGGTTCGCAACCAGATCCACAGATCGCAAGCTAAGGATCTCTTGTTCCAAAGTGTGGATTTTATTTTGTCTATCGGTAATGGTAAATGTTTGGCTATGGTTGATGCAGCGCTTTAAAAGGTTCAATCCGGCTTGAGGCTGGGGTAGATCCTCCTCTTTTTGTCCGGATGACAATCTAAAGATGAGATCGATAGTCCCCTCATCCATCAAAGGGTGAGAAGGGTGTTTCAAAGCAAACTGAGACAAGATCAGTTTTGTTTCAGCTTCGGTCGATCCCTTGAGCCTTATAGGCTGGAAGCGGAGGCTAAAGGCTCTATTTTTTTCCACGTATTCCGCGTATTCCCTATCGGTAGTGATCCCTATCACATGGGGGAGCTCCCCCCCCTCATCCAACATGGTTTTCAACACATCGGCAAGCTTTTCCTCCCCTTTGGCTACCATGTGTATCTCGTCCAAAACCAGGATGATATTATCTCTGTGGGGTCCCATCCGTTCGCTAAGCGCTTTCAAAGGACTGACACTTGCCCAGCTTGGCTGCTTCTCAACCAAAACGGAGCTGTTGACATAAAAAACCCTCTTATCTTTGAGGTCGGGAATTTTTCCCTCTGCGACCGCCTTTGCAAAAGCGCGTACAGTGTGGGTCTTTCCAACTCTTGAAGGGCCTACCAGTATTGGATGCTTTCCGATTTTTAGAATATTTCCAATACTCTGAATCACCTCTACTCGTCCGAAAAATTCTTTATTTCCCTTCATTACATCAGCCGATAGATTTTCACATTTCGGTAGAAATGACGGAATCGGCTCCAGCTTGTCCCAAATCAGGCTCAACAAAATAAAAAATGTGGTAAACACGGTGTATCCAATTTTAAATGGAGCGCTCAGTAACTCGGAAAAAGTGGCTCTCAATATTGTAATCGTATTTACTTTTTGGCTTGCGCTCCACTCATGCTTTGGCGGCTCAAAAAAATCTTTTATCCCGAAAGCTTGCACCATATTGTCAATTTGCAGAACGATACCGGCTAAAAGGTCTTTGGTTTTTGTTTGTAATGAGGTTGAAGGGGGCAAAAGCGCCTGGTGGTAAATAGTGGCAAATTGCAGCTCTTTTTCAATAAATTCTTTTGCTTCCTCTATAGAAATATTTGTTTTGGTTCTTTCAACCAGTTTCTGTAGGGATTTTAAAAAATTTTTAGGATTTTGTATAGCCTCTTTCTCAAAATTTCTTGTGCAGTTTTGCTCAATAAGCTCCTGCGTTTTTTCAATCGAAGCGAGCCTTTCGGAGGTTGTTTTCTGGGATTGGGAAAACACGGAAGGCAAAAAAAGGTTTAACCCGTTCATCTTTAGAAACTCCCATAAAAAAATCAAAATAAGAGGGTATTTTAACAGATCCTTTGTTTAAATTAACCTACTATTTCCTTGATCCTACCTAAACAATCCATCCAAAAAAGGGTAAGGAGTTTAAGGTTTGTTTGTCTCTAATGACCCATTTAAGCTACACTCCGTTGCATGCTTGAAACACTTGCCGGAACGATCGATCAAATCGTCTTTCAAAATGAGGAAAACGGGTACACTGTCGCCCGACTGAAAAGCCCCGTTTTTAAAGAGCCTGTTGTAGTTGTTGGGAATATGATGCCGATAGCTTCCGGGGAGATTATCACGGCAACAGGGATGTGGAAGCATCACTCGTCGTTTGGAAGACAATTCGTAGTCGAAGCTTTTGAGGTCAGCCTTCCTAAAGATCTTAAAGGGATTGAACGCTATTTAGAGTCGGGAGTTATCAAAGGGATCGGATCCACGTACGCTAAGCGGATTGTGGAGTACTTTGGGACTAAAACCTTTGAAATCCTCGACAGACATATCGACCGTCTCGAGGAAGTAGAGGGGATCGGAAACAAAAGACTGGACAAAATCAAGGCCTCCTGGACTGAGCAAGGGGCAATAAGAAATGTAATGGTCTTCTTAAGAGGCCATAATGTGAGTTTGTCCTTGGCGCAAAAAATCTACCGCCGTTACAAAGAGCAAGCCCTAGAGGTGATCCAAAAAAACCCCTACCAGCTTGCACGAGATATCGCAGGGATTGGATTTAAAACTGCGGACGCGTTGGCGCAGGAAATCGGGATGGATAAGGAGTCCCCTGAAAGAATCGCATCCGCAATAGAACATATTCTTCGGGTTTTGAGTGAAGAGGGGCATTCGTGCTATCCGCTTAAAGGTCTGTTACAGCATGGGACAAACCTTTTGGAAGTAAGCCCAGACCTCATCGAAAAAGAGGTCCAGCCGCTGATTAATGAGAGGCGTTTAGTATCGCTCTTAATGCATGAAAAGGCTTCCGACTTTACCCTTTGGACGAAGCAGATGTTCGAAACTGAGATCGGGATTGTAGAAGAGCTGGAAAGGCTTACCACTCACCAGTGTGCGCTCCGCTCCGTCGATTGTGAAAAAGCGATCGCTTGGGTTGAGGCTCAGTTAGGGATCTCCTTTGCCCAAGAGCAGATAGTCGCGATTACCAAAAGTATGCAAGAGAAGGTCCACATCATCACCGGCGGACCCGGTACCGGTAAAAGCACGATTACAAAAGCGATTTTAGCTTTGTCGGAAAAAATCACCGGAAAAATCCTATTAGGGGCACCCACCGGCCGTGCAGCCAAACGATTGAGCGAGATCACAAAACGGAAGGCATCGACGATCCATAGCCTTTTGGAGATGGACTTCGTACAGGGAGGATTCAAGAGAAATAGGATAAATCCTCTTCAATGCGACCTATTGATCATCGATGAGGCCAGTATGGTCGACACGCAGCTCATGGGACATTTACTGAGGGCTGTCCCCTCCAAAGCACGCCTTTTGATCATTGGAGATATAGATCAGCTCCCGAGCGTGGGTCCTGGGACCGTTCTCAAAGATATGATCGAGTCGGAAACTATCCTTACGACTCGGCTCAAAGAGATCTTCCGCCAGGCCAAAGGGTCGAGAATCGTCCGCAACGCCCATAGGGTAAACCAGGGGCAGTTTCCTGAACTGGAAGAGGATCCCAAATCCGATTTTTGGTTTATTCCGCTAGAAAAGCCCGAAGATATCCTCGCAAAAATTTTAGAGCTTGTGACAAAAAAACTCCCTGAGGAGAGACACTTTCACCCGTTTGATGAGATTCAGGTTCTTTCCCCTATGAAAAAAGGGGTCTTGGGTACTTTGAATATCAATATAGCCCTACAGGATAAGTTGAATCCCTCCTTGAAAAGGGTCACTAAAATGGGGCGCACCTTTAGGTTGGGGGATAAAGTGATGCAGGTGCGTAATAACTACGATAAGCTAGTTTTTAACGGTGATGTGGGAAGAATCGTAGAAATTGACGAGCATGAAGAGGAGATTGTCGCCCTCTTTGATGGGCAAGAGGTCGTTTACAATTTCACCGAAATGGACGAGTTGATTCTTGCCTATGCGGTCAGCGTCCATAAATACCAAGGGAGCGAATGCCCCGTGATTTTGATGCCGATCCATACGAGTCATTTTAAACTGCTGGTAAAAAATCTTGTCTACACAGGGATCACCCGTGGAAAGAAACTTGTGATCCTTGTTGGATCGAAGCGCGCGATCGCAATCGCGGTAAAAAGCGTTTCCGTTGAAGAGCGATTCACAGGGCTGAAACACTTTTTAAGGGAAAATCTGAAAAAGACGACCCCTCCCTCGATGGAACTGAAACAAGAGTCCCTTTTTGAAGATCTCTTGGACTTGAAAATCTAGACTAGCCCCTGTCTTAAGTCTTTATTAAAGATCGCTCCCATTTTGGTTAGAAATATTGAAAATTTAACCCCGTAAGCACTAACCTTTTCTTTACAGGAGGTGGGGAATGCGTGCGGCGGTTATTTTTTCGGGTTGCGGCCATAAAGAGGGGACAGAAATCAACGAGGCGGTCTTATGCCTGCTTGCTCTTGAAAAAAGGGGTATCGATTGGGTGGGTTTTGCCCCCGAAGGGACATTTACGGCCCGCTCTTACATCAAAGGGAGAACTGAAAGGGGCGAAGAGCGTGATATCATCGATGAAGCAGCTAGGATAGCCCGGGGGAACGTACAACCGTTGAATGCATTAAATCCAGATCATTTTCATTACCTATGCCTTCCGGGAGGGCTTGGAGCTGCAAAGATTTTATCCAACTATAAGTCCAAAGGATTTGAGGGCGAGGTTATTGAAGAGTTGGCATCAAAGATACAAGCCTTCCACATGCAAAATAAACCGATAGTCGCCATTTGCATATCCCCCGCAGTAGTTGCTATCGCCCTAAAAAATCAAAAGGGGATCACAATCACTTTGGGTGAAGATACAACCTACAAAGAGAGTAGCAACTGGGTCACATTTAAGAGCTGTACAGCAGACGAATGCGTCGTAGACATAAAAAATCGGATCATCTCGACACCTGCATATATGATTGAAGAGGCGAATCGATTTCAAATAGCAATGGGGATCGACAAAGCGATTGAAGAGGCCTCTCAATTCCTCTAATAATATTTTTTAGATCAGCGGGACATGCCCCTTCAAAAAGGGGCGTTTGGCTAGCCGATCCTGCCGCCTGAAGGTGCAGAGGAGAAGGAAAGCATTTCAAAGACACCCTCTTCCATGACGGAAAGAATCATTCCATGACTCTCTATACCCATCATTTTTCTGGGTTTCAAATTCGCGACGATGGCTACTTTTTTTCCTACTAAAGCCGCTGAGTCTTGCACAAATTGCCTGACTCCAGAGAGGATCACCCTTTTTTCTCCGGCTACATCTAGAGTAAACTGCAAAAGCTTTTCGCTTTTTGGCACTGCCACGCACTCCAAAACCAAAGCAACACGTAAATCAACTTTTTCAAAATCGGAAAATTCGATCATCGGAGTTAGCTCTTTATGATGATCGGGCATCGGCGTGGTTTTGGCCGTCTGTAGCTGACAGGCTTCGGTGGGTTCGCTCATAGTTTCATCCTTAACGGGGGGTTCTAATTTTTGAAAGAGAGGGAGGGGAGGTTCCAATCTCTCAACTTCTATTGACATCGCCTGCGCCCTTGGGGGAACGACTGCATGCCCTAAAAATCCCCAAGCCTGTTTTGTGGCAACGGGTACAACAGGGCCCATTTGAGCCAAAAGGGCTTGGACAGCTTTCAAACAAACAGCTAAAATTGTTTCTAGTCTATTTTTTGCTAGAGGATCTTTAACAAGACTCCAGGGCTTTTGGTGGTCAAAATAGCGGTTGGATAGTTGGGCCATTTCAAGTAGGGTTTCCACAGCTTTTTTTATGGAAAAATTTTCATAATTTGCGGCACCGGTATCTAAAAGAGCCTCTATTTGGTTGAGGAATTCTTGGTCCCCTACCTCTAGAACCCCTACTTTAGGGACCGACCCTATCTTGGATTGGATGAAAGTTAGAGTACGATGGATAAAATTCCCTAATTTTCCAACGAGCTCCGAATTTACCCTGACAATCAGATCCTCAAAGGAAAAATCGCAGTCTTGGTGTTCAGGAGCTATAAGGCTCAAATAAAAACGGAGCTGGTCAGACGAGATCCAGCGGAGCATCGATTCAAGATCTAAGGAGTTGCCCGAAGATTTACTGAACTTCTCCCCTTTCAAGTTCAAAAACTCATTGACAACCAAATCATCTACTAATTTATACGGGGTATCTTGTCCCATAATCATGGCAGGAAATAACACAGAATGAAACGTGGTGTTGTCCTTACCGACAAACTGGACATACCGGGTTTTCGGATCGAGCCAATACTCATTTACGCACTCGGCTTGTAAATCATAGGTAGCACTGATGTAACCGATAGGTGCATCATACCAGACATACAAAACCTTACCCTTTGTCCCATCGATCGGGAGAGGGACACCCCAGTCCAAATCTCTAGTGATACAGCGTGGTTTGAGGTCTTCAATATATTGACGGCTGAAATTCATCGTCGCCGGCTTAAAATTTTTGGTCTCAAGCCACTTTTTAAGACGCTCTTTGAAAAGATCAAAACGAAAAAAATAGTGCTCGGTCTCTTTAAGCTCTAAAGGTTTCTTCGTCATCTTTGAAACAGGATTGAGAAGATCGGTAGCCTCAAAGCTAGCACCACACTTTGTACACTCATCCCCTCTTGCCTCATGGTATCCGCACTTGGGGCAGGTCCCCACAACGTAACGATCGGCTAAAAAACGCCCCTCGGCAGGGGAAAAGAGTTGGTGAATGGTCTTCTTTTCAATCCAACCATTGCGAAGATGCTCTTTAAAAATCGCCTGTGTCCTTTCAGCATGGTGGGGAAGACTGGTCCTTGAGTAGTGGCTAAAATCGATTCCCATGCGCGAAAACAACTTCTTATTGATCTTGTGAAAATGGTCCACTTGTTGTTGGGGGGTCCTTTTAGCCTCCTCCGCCTTAATGGTAATGGCGATGCCGTACTCGTCTGAACCGCAAATGAAAAGACTTTTTTCACCCTTGCCGACTAAATAGCGATGGTAAATATCCGCAGGCAGATAGGCACCGGCCAGATGGCCTACATGGATCTGCCCATTTGCATACGGCAAAGCGGCCGTGATCAATGTTTTGTTGTGTTGTCTCATAAGTGCATTCAGTGTAGAGTGTTCGGGCTTTTTTTGTTGATCAAAAAAATTTTAAATAGAACAGCTACTTATGAAAAAGATGGTTCAGCTTTACCTCTTTGCCGGCTCTGATCTCATGTCGGGCTTTGCCGATGAGAGATTGAGCTAATTTGAATAGATCTTTTGTGTCTACCAGAAAAGACTCGGTGGTCAATGGTTTATGATTTTTCATGAGATTGTATAAACTCCTTAACTGTTTTATAACATACTGTGAGATCATCATTGATGACCTGGGCATCGTAAAGATCCTTCTTGGCCATCTCGTAGGTTGCCCTTTCAATTCTCTGGTCGATCTCTTTTTCTGTATTCGAACCGCGCCGCATTAATCTTGATTTTAAAAGATCTAAACTTGGGGGAAGAATAAAAATGCTCATTATCGGGACACGGGCATTTTTTAAAGAGAGCATCCCATCTACATCAACAACAAACAAAAGGGGTTTCTTGGCCTTTTGTATCCGTTCCAACTTTGTACCGTAAAGATGGCCAAAGATCTCCTTGACCTCGACAAATTCCCCTCTCTTCGCCATTTGATGAAACTGTTCGTCGGACACGAAGTCATAATCGACGCCGTTGATCTCATTCGCTCGTTTTGGACGTGTGGTGCAAGAGACATTCCTTTCGCAAACACCCTGGCGTATCAGTTTCTCTGCCAATGTGGACTTGCCAACTCCGGAAGGACCTGAAAGGACAACATGAATCATAGTGTATCACCGATATGGTTAGGATCTAACATACCCAGATCCATCTGTTCAAGCAAATATTCCCTTGGAAGCGCCGATTTTTTTAGAAAAAGGCGCACCGGAGAAAAACTCCGACGGTGGACGGGGCTAACCCCATGCTCTTGAATCAGGTTTAAGTGCAATTTTGTTCCATACCCGTTGTGCTGAGAAAATTTCCACATCGGGAACTGTTTATCGAGTTCCAGCATCAATTTGTCTCTGGTCACCTTGGCAATAACGGATGCGGCAGCGATAGAAGCCGATTTTTTATCTCCATCAACAATAGCTTTGTAAGGGATGTCTATTTTTGGGCCCCTATTACCATCTATCAATACAAAATCGGGTTTGGGTTCTAGTTTCATAATGGCTTCCTGCATCCCAAGGAGAGTAGCCTGCAAAATATTTAAACGGTCTATCTCGGTGTGATCCAATACAGAAATGGAATAGTGAACAAAGGGATTTGTAGAAAGAATATCGTAGATTTGCTCGCGCTTTTCTTTGGTCAATTGCTTGCTGTCGTTCAGTCCCTCAAGTGAAAAGCGATCTGGTAATATACAAGCTGCTACGACAACGGGGCCGGCAAGCGGGCCACGGCCCACTTCGTCAACACCAGCAATTGTTAAAAAGCCAGCATCCCTGGCCTCGTTCTCGTAGGTATATAGAGACATCTACTTCGCTTTAGGGGCGATTTTATCCTTTACGCGCGCTTTAGCACCTGTTTTATGCTGAAGATAGTTCAGCTTGGCGCGACGCACTTTACCGAAACGCTTCACCTCTACAGAGATTTTTGGGCTGTGGACAAACATTGTACGTTGTGTTTTGTAACCGCCTGCGACTCTTAAAACGGTAAAAGTTTCAGAAATTCCGCGTCCTTTACGTCCGATAACGGTACCTTCGTAAACCTGGGTACGCTCTTTGTCCCCTTCTTTGATCTTTAGAAGAACTTTCACGGTATCGCCAGGAGCGAAGTTAGCCAATGTAGATTTTACATGCTCTTCGTTGATTTTATCAATGAGTTGATTCATAGTATTTTCTCAAAATTCAAGTCGGGTCGAACCCGAAGTGTCTTAGCTTTCCCCTCTTTTGCTCTCCACTCAGAGATCTTTTTATGATCTCCTTGGGTAAGAACTTCGGGCACTTTGACCCCACGAAAATCGTAAGGTCTTGTAAATTGGGGACAATCAAATCCCCCGTCGTTTGTATGAAACGAGTCTTGATACGCAGAAAATTCATCTCCAAGAACGCCCGGAATAAATCGGATCAGGGCATCCAAAACGATGAGAGCTGCTGGACAACCTGAGGTTAGCACCACATCACCGATGCTTACCTCCTCTGTTACATTGAGGTCTATGACCCTTTGGTCAATCCCCTCATAGTGGCCGCACAGCAAAACAAGATGCTCTTTCTTTGCCAATCGTTCAGCCATTTTCGCATCAAAGCGTTTTCCTTGAGGCGTCAGGTATACAATATGGGCTTCATTCGTGCGTACAAAATCGATTGCACTCTGCACCGGTTCAGGCATCATAACCATTCCCGGTCCACCACCATAGGGTCGATCGTCCACTTTGCGATGTTTATTATCGGCAAAATCACGGATATCAACCTGCTGAATGGTCACTAACCCCTTTTCCACCGCCCTTTTCAAAATACTTGTATTAAGAGGGCTTGTGAAGAAATCGGGAAAGAGCGAAAGAATGCTAATCTTCACGTTTCTTTTTTAACTGGTTTTCTCTTCTGTTGCGGATAAACTCCATAACTTCAGGGAAGCGGGTTTTAAATATATTTTCCACGCTTTCAGTGAGTTCGGCGCCAACGCTTACCCAGTACTGAACTCGCTCTTTATCAAATTGCGCTTTTAGGGAATCCTCCACCTGGTGTGGGTCATAGCTACCTAAATTTTCGATCAAACGCCCGTCTCTTGGAAAGCGGGTGTCCGCAGCAATCAAGCGAAACTTGGAGCAATTTCTGCGACCGGTTCGCGACAAACGGATTTTCACTGCCATAATTGGTTTATAGTCTCCTTAAAATGTTTAAGATTCTACAGTAAAACGGAAATAACAACCAGAGAAAAGAGGTTAAAAAAGGCCACCTAACCCTCCGAAGGATTTAAATTTCTTTTTTAACTGCGGGATATTTTTTGAAAACAGCTTCGCCTGCTTGAATCCTTTGACCAGTCGGTTGACATCCTCAATACCGGTCCCCGATCCTTTAGCGATCCGTTGCCGCCTCCCATGATCTATTTCCGTCTCTCCCTGCCTCTCTGTGGAGGTCATGGATAAAATAATTGCTTTGGCTTTTTTGGAATCTTTTTCAAAGTCCAAATCATCGGGCAAGTCGGGCATCCCGGGGATCATCTTCAATAACCCCTTCATCGGCCCTAACTTGCTCAATTTTGTCAACTGCTCAAGAAAATCTTTATACGTGAATGAGCCCTGTAATAATTTTTTTTCTAAATCGGGTTGGTCTTGGGGATCAAAGGTGTTCTCCACTTTTTTGACCAAATTAATCACATCCCCCATCCCCAGAATCCGATCTGCCATAGATGACGGATTGAAAACCTGGATATCCATGATCCCCTCTCCGATCCCCTCAAATTTCAACGGGCATTTTGTCACCTCTAAAATAGAGAGTGCAGCCCCGGCCCTTGCAGTTCCATCAAGCATCGTCAAAATGGAGCCGGTGATCGAGACGGCTTTATGGAATTCCACCGCAGTTTGCACCGCATCTTGCCCGGTCGCCGCAGAAGCGACAAATAGCACCTCGTCAGGATCCGTTATCTCTTTAATCTGCTGTATTTGCTCCATGAGCGGTTGATCTATATGCAGTCGACCTGCTGTGTCGATCAAAACGACATCGTGCTCATTTTTTCTTGCATGCTCCATGCCGGCCCTGACGACGCGTAGCGGATCTTTCTCGGTGAGATCCGAAAACACTGCGACCTGCGCTTTTTGACCCAGAATTTTCAGTTGTTCAATAGCAGCAGGCCTTTGCAAATCTGCCGCTATGATTAAGGGGCTTCTAAGAAATTTCTTCCCTTTCAATAAAACGGCGAGCTTCACGGCTTGTGTTGTTTTTCCCACACCTTGCAGCCCTACCAGCATCCAAACGGAAGGGTTCCTTTTCAAACTTAAAGAGGGCTCAGCGGAGCCCATCAACTGCACAAGTTCATCGTGGACAATTTTTACAAAATAATCTTTGGGTTGAATATGATGCTCGGCCGATGTGCCTAATGCCCGCTCTTTCACTTTTTTCACAAAAGAGCTCACGATAGGGTAGCTCACATCTGCGTCTAAAAGCGCTAAACGCACATTGCGCACCGCCTCTGAAACGTTATCCTCCGTGAGTTTTGTGACTCCGGTGAGTGAGGAAAAAATATTGCGGAATTTATCCGATAAACCTTGAAACATACCTTAGGATTCTAAAAGAGGTTGAGGGTGGAATACAAGCGAAAAAAATCGATTGTGTCCGCTGTAATCGTTCTCGACTTTTTTTAGAACATAATAGGGACGGTCAAAAATTTTCAAAATAGCGTCACCTTGAGAAAATCCGATCTCAAAATAGACATTGGCACGGGGGGTAAGCACTTTCGGCAAGTCCTCTGCCAATCTTCGATAGAAGTCTAACCCATCCTTGCCTCCGAATAAAGCGATCGGGGGTTCCTTAAGGGCGCTTAAGTCCAATAAATCGATCTCGTTAAGAGCAACATAGGGAGGGTTAGAAACCAATAGATCTACTAAAATATTGTTCTCAATCAAGGGCTCTAAAAGATCTCCTTGGAAAAAGGTAGCGTCGACATGATTTAATCGGATGTTTTTTTTCAACATTTCTAGAGCATCAGACGAGATATCCACAAAAAAGGCTTCGCTTTGTTTGAATACCATTTTCAGCGGGATGCCGATCGTACCGCATCCGCAACAGATATCTGCAAATTTTTTTGGAGGAGTATTTTTATGAAGCAGGGCAATTTTTTCGACTAAAATTTCGGTCTCCTGCCTAGGCTCCAAACATTTTTTTGGATCCACCAACAGTCGGCTATGGTAAAAGTCGATCTCTTTCATCAGTTGTTTCCTAAGTAGGTTGCGGTCCTTATTTTCAGATCCACCAGCAGTCGGCTATAGGTAAAATCGATCTCTTTCATCGGCAAAGCCCTAGATAGATTGGTTATCTTAGATAGCTTCGCTAAGAGCTCTTGCAGCCTCATCCGAGAGCAGTGCGTCTGTCACCTCGTTGAGATAGCCGTCCATCACCCGATCCAAATTGTACGAGGTGAAGTTGACTCGGTGATCGGTGAGACGGTTCTGGGGGAAATTGTAGGTGCGCACCCGCTCGGAGCGCTCTGCAGACCCTACTTGGTCCTGGCGCAGCTTTGCCCGTTCACTATCCCTCTCCTGGCGTTGTTTATCAAGCATGCGCGCTTTCAAAAGAGTCATCGCCTTAGCCCTGTTCTTTATCTGGGAGCGCTCCTCTTGGCAATAGACTACCATACCGCTCGGCAAGTGGGTGATCCTCACAGCGGAATCGGTTGTGTTGACGTGCTGTCCACCGGCGCCGGAGGATCTATAAGTGTCGATTTGCAGATCTTTTTCATTGATCTCAATCTCCTCCTCTTCATCAGGCTCGGGCATGATGGCAACCGTGATCGTCGAAGTATGGATACGACCTTGGGCCTCGGTTTTTGGCACCCGCTGTACGCGATGGGTACCTGATTCAAATTTCATATATTTGAAAACATTCTCCCCTTTAACCGAAAAAATAGCCTCTTTAAGCCCTCCCATATCCGCTTCTGAGATTGACATGGTCTGGAAACTCCATCCCTTGGAATCTGCATACATCCGGTACATGCGCACGCAATCGGCCACGAAAAGGGCCGCCTCTTCGCCACCCGTTCCGGCGCGTAGCTCGAGGATAACATTACGATGGTCATCAGGATCAGGAGGAACCAAGAGTTGCACCAACTCCTTTTCCAGAATAGGGATAGAGAGCTCGAGGCGGTCCACCTCTTCTCTCAGCATCAGCTTCATCTCGGGATCGGACTCGATCTCAAGAAGTTCTCGGCTTTCAAGGATCCCTTTGCGGGATGCAGAAAGGGTATCATGGGTCTGTTTAAGTTGAGAAAGCCGCGCATGTTCCGAGGAGAGTTTTTTGAATTCTCTCACATTTCGTGCTACCTGTTCGGTTGAAAGGAGCGCTTCCACTTCCTCTAAACGGTCCAAACGCTGTCGTACTTTATCTTCCAGACCCATAAATTCAGGGGTTTACGCCCCTTTTTTGCCGTACTTTTTCAAGAATTGCGCAGCTCTTCCGTACTGCGAACCTTTTTGTCCCTTATCTCCAAGATAAAAACTGTGGGAGTGGGAGCTTACAGCCAACTTTACTAAAGGATATTCTTTACCTTCATGTGTGCCGGTCAAATTTGATTTACGTGTGGAATTGACCACAAATTTATCCCCTGTCGTTTGGTCCTCAAATAGAACCGCACGGTATTCTGGGTGCTTACCTTCTTTCATGAGTGCCCTTTTTTGTTCTAAAAGGCTTTTATATTACTGAATGGATGTGGATAAAAACAAGTATTTTCGGTAAACTAAAGGTCTTAAAATCTTTTTAGGAAACTTTTGATAGGGTAACATGCACAAGTACATCCAAAGAATTCTTATAGCATCCATCGTCGTAAGCCTCCTGCCGACCCTCATGCGAGCATTTCATATCCATGCTCCTGTCCTCGAGTGGCTCTCCTTGTCAAGCAACGGAATCCGCGACTGGAAACTTTTTCAAATTTTTACTTTCCCTCTTTTGTTTTCTTTTGACATCAGGATGGATGCGTTTGCCCTCTTGGGACCGCTCTTCATGATCTTTGTCGCAAGGCTTGCAAATTTCTTTTTAGAGATGAGCGGAGCCAAAAACCTCTTTAAATTCTACTTGGGCTCCTCCCTTTTCACTTTCCTGGTCCTGTTTCAGTTGCACCTCTTCACCAAGGCTGAATTTATCTACTTTGGCCCCCAGCCCCTATTCTATGCTTTGATTGCCTACACTTTGTTTGTTTTACCGGAGATGGAGTTGCTCTTTTTTATTTTTCCGATGAAAGGGCGCACCTTTATCTGGATCGGCCTCTTGCTTCAGCTCTTATTTTCCATCGAGTCGAGCCAATACACCCCTTTCATAGCAACCATGAGCGGACTTGCTTACGGCTACTTGTACGGACTAAAAACCCTGAAGCGCCACTCCCCTTTTCTGTGGGCAACTAAATTAGAAAAAGGGATTTTTAAAATCTTTGACTTCTTTAGAGCACGCCAGAAATGTGTGATCGTCGATTTCAAGACAGGGCGTCAGATTCTGAAATAGATCTTCTTAAAAGAGCTAAGCTAGCCATAAGTCCGTGGTAGACCCCCTCCTCGTAGAGAAACTCGGGATCGTTTGAAAGGGCCGGAAAATCAAAAGGCTGGTAAAGCTCCTCTTCCGTGAACGGCGAAACCTTTTTCGCCCCTATCGCTAAAAGTTTTGTTTTCTGCCCCTCGATTGCGGTGGCTAATTCCTCCAGCAATTTATTCTCCATCATATGCATGCCTTTCTACCTTGTGCACTAAAAATTTATCCCATAATGAGGCATCGAATGCACCCCTCTTTTTCAAATAAAAGATTTTTTCAACTCTTGAGAGAGATAGTAGGCCCATCTCTTTTAACGTGGGCTCATAAACTGCGTAAAAAACACACCCTTTTAACCGAAAATTCCTGAGGTGCCGGTTCATAAAAAGGACGGCATCCATAATGGGTTCATCCGAATCGAATGATTTGACAAAACGGTTTCCAAAAAAAGTCCAGACTACATTTTTTTCTTGGGAGGCGTATCGATTAGAAAACTGGGCCCACTCATTCATCTTTGGCGCCTTAGTTTAAAAAATTTTTGAATGATCTCTCGACATTCTTCTTCAAGAACATGGGGAGTCACCTCCACTTGTAAAATTTGGCTAAGATCGACAACCCCTCCCAAGCATCCCCAACGGGGCTCAGACGCACCGTATACAATTTTTTTTATCCCTTTTTCAACAATCGCACCCAGGCACATCGGACAGGGCTCATGAGTACAATAAAGGACCGGGTCAAGAAAATTTTTAGATTCCAGTTGGGCAAGGGCAACCATTTCGGCATGATAGAGTTGGGACATATGCTCTTCACAACTATTGCATCCTTCAGCGATAATTTCCCCCGAGTCGACGATCACCGCCCCCACGGGAACCTCCCCTTTTTCAAAAGCTTTCTTTGCGGCCTCTAGAGCTAATCGCATAAACCCCTTATCAATGGTTGCTTTATTCACTTTGATATGTTAAAATCCTTGAGATTAGTCTTGACGGAGATGATTATACATGTCGCTAGATAAAGGCACAAAGCAAGAAGTCACAAAAAAGTTCCAATTACACGAAAAAGACACCGGATCGGCCGATGTTCAAATTGCGATCTTGACTGAAAAAATTGCTGAGCTCAACGAACACCTCAAAATCTATACAAAAGATCACGCAACACGTTTAGCCTTGATCAAAATGGTAGGGCAACGCAGAAAGCTGCTTGACTACTTGAATACAACGGATACAGCACGTTATACAAGCCTGATCACACGTCTCAAATTGAGAAAGTAGTTCCCTTTTTCGCTCTTTTTTTCTATACATCGGAAAAAAAGAGCGAGAAGTATTCTTGTCAGAAGACCGGGTCCATGGCGTAAGCCCTGCGGCAGACGCAACGCAAAAAATCAGACAGCAACAAGCGCAGCAAAATGCTGCCCAACTTGCCAATGAGATCATCCAGGATTCCTCTGAGGAGGATTTTCAGGATTGGTGCGACAATGCTTTCAATCCGATTGCAGCTAATAAATATGCCCAAGAGCTCTCAAAAAGGCTTCGCCCTCCCGAAAAAGAAAAATCTCAGGGCGCTAAAAATGAGAACGTCGACTATCGAATTGTTGAAGAGATAGCGCAAACAGCCGAAGATTTTTCCCGCAAAAATCCCGAATTCAATCTGCGGGCATTGATAGCTTTAAGTCAAATCATCACCGCAGAAGATTCGGTTGAAACGATCCTGGAAAAACTTTTTGCAAGTTATCCGGACGCCTATTTGGTGGACGAAGCTATCGAATTCCTCCTTAGAATCACCAAACAATCCAATTCCCTGTTCAACAAGCTTTTAGAGGCCAAAGCTCTATTGCAGCAAAACTTTGAAAGAGAAATTTTAATCGGAAGAAATATTTCCCAGGAAGCACGGGAGTTTTCGGAGAAAGGGCTTGGAAAGGCGACCGGTTTGAGGGAACTTTATAAATGGGTCACCGGGACAGAGCAGGAACCCCTAAAAGTCTTTGAGGATCTCGTAAAAAAATTCCCTTACGAACAAATGAAATCGGTCTTGGCATTTTTGCTCCACTCTTTAGGCTCTGACATAAAATCGAAGGGGCCTTCGATGGATCCTTTGGAACTGCAGAAGCTATTTGCAGAGACAAGGACCATGCAGGCTATTTTGGGAGTTTACCTTTTTTTTCTGGGGCGGATGACTTTTTTAGAAAGGCAGTTCGGTCGGTACGGACTACCTAAACCCGAAGATATCAATTTTGAAAAGCTGGCCCAAATTTTCGTCCTCTTTTTGGCTGAAAAATATCCGAGCATAGGTCGAGTTCTGCTAATGGCCAACCAACTCGGTATCAGCGACTCGGTGATTGCACAAGCAATCGTTTTTTCCAACTACCGTGACTCGATACGCTACGTTTCTCCAAGGTTATTTAAGAGTGAAAAGCAGCGCCAGGATCTTCTACAGGCGTTGGTCGATTGTGTGAGTGAATTGGATGAAAGGATCGAGGAAATGGAAGAGGAGGATGAACAATGAATTTCCAGACGCTGGTAGACGGTTTGGCCGAGTATTTCGGGATGGATTTGAAAATCGACCAGCACCGTTCAGTGCTCTTCGTATTGGATGGCTACATTAAAATGCAGCTGGAGTTCCACTCTTTCAAAGAGGCATTTTGTTTAATCATCCCTTTGGAACAGCTTTATCAAGGGATGCGTCGCGAGGAAGTTTTGAAAGCGGCACTAAAATCTAACCACACATTCCGCCCTAACGGTGGGCACTTCGGTTATGTGGAAAAAAAAGGGTATCTGCTCCTTTTTAGTTATGTACCGCTCCCTCTTGCTACAGTAGAAACGGTTGTCAATGAAATGGTGTTGCTAAGCCGGCAGGCAAAAAGCTGGCTTGAGGCGTTACATTCGGGGCAAAATGCTCCACAGGGTGCTTTTGATGCGCCTCAATTATCAAGAAGTTCCATTTTTAACAGTTTGCCCAAACGATGATCGGTATAGCCCTCCCCCTCTCTTTTTTACGGTCGAAGCAGAGTCAAGGAATCGGAGATCTGGAGGATCTTAAAACCCTGATCGACTGGTGTAGCTCTTTAAATATCGGTCTTATCCAGTTGCTACCTGTGATGGATACGGCAATTGAGAGTTCTCCTTATTCCTCGATATCGTCGGTTGCATTGCATCCTATCTATCTAAGGCTGCCCGCAACAACCCCTTTTTTAGAATACCTCAACGGACAAGATCGGGTTTGCTATCGAACGGTATATGAGGAGAAGATGCGCCTTTTGAAGAACCTCGAGCTCAAGCCGGTCCAATCCAATTTTCTTCAACAATTTCCTCAGCTTGAGGAATATGCTGTTTTTAAAGTCTTAAAAGAAGATACCGGTTATGCTCCCCTCTCCTCCTACCCCCTATCAAAAAAAAACCTAAAAGAAACTCTTGAGGAGGGGGGCCCTGCATTTTTGAAAAAAGTCGATTTCCATCTCCGGTTGCAACAGCATCTATTTCAAGAGTGGAAATCGCTTACGTCGTATGCAAAATCCAAGAACGTTCAATTGATGGGAGATCTCCCCATTTTGGTTTCCATGGAGAGTCACGAGGTTTTTTTCCATCCCGATCTTTTTGATTTGGATTTTGAGGTTGGTGCTCCGCCCGATTCTTTTGCCCCCAACGGACAGAATTGGGGCCATCCAATTTATAACTGGGATGCACATGAAAAAGAGAATTATCGGTTTTTCTTGAACCGACGGGACCTTTTAGCCCATTTTTTCGATTATTACCGGATCGATCATGCGATCGGATTTTTCACATTTTGGAAGATTCCTAGGGGAGAGAAAGGGAATAAAGGGTTTTTCAGCGAGGAGAACCCGAAAAAATATCTTCCGAAGGCTCAAAAACGGTTACGACTTCTTTTAAAAGATACTACCATCAAACCGATCGCAGAGGACCTTGGTACAAAACCTAAAGGTATGGACAAACTTTTAGAGGAGCTCAAAATCCCCGGAATAAAATTATTGCGTTGGGAGCCCGATACGGACGGGTATCCGGAAAACAGCCTTTCGACCATCTCTTTGCACGACACCTCCCTTTTAGCCTCCTGGTACCGTCAGGAAAACGGTGAACTAATAAACGACGAGGGGCGTTTTACCCTCCTGAAAGCGAGTCTTGAAACACCTTCAAAGCTGAAAGTGAATCTTTTGCAGGAGTATCTTGCTTTAGACCCCGGTTACCGCTTTTTGTACGACGAGATGGAACAAATCAATATCCCGTCGACGGTTCTTCCATCTAACTGGACAATCCGCATGGAACCCTACCTTGAGGATTTGAAAAAAAATACGGCCCTTGCAACAAAGATCCTTTCTTTGATAGAGTCAAATTATGCTCCTTAGGTCTTTGCTATTTTTATTTTTATCCATCACAAATAAAGAGAAAATAGACACTCTCTACCACAAAATAGATCCCTACTCTATTTCCAAGCAGCTTGCATTTTACGAATTGTACCCCGATACTGACATCGGCAAAAAAGCACTCAGAAGAGCCCTTGATCTGGTCAATATCCATCGCCCCCTTTCAGATCAGATCGATTGTAAAGTAAAAATACCCCCCTTCAATCCCAATTTGATTGTGAGCCTCTCCTCGCAACTTCCAAAAAAAGGGATCGAGAATATCACTACTGAAGAGCTTCTTACAATTCAAAAAATGGCCTCCCACTTGCACAACCGCAAACTCAAAGGATTCAGCGTACAAAATCTTCATGAGGCAGAAAAAATCGAAACCGACCAAATTGACTTGACCCGATTTCTCCTTCTTGAACTTGTGGAAGATCCAAAACAGCGCCTTTTTTATGAAGCTACTGTCGATTTAATGGCTCTAGAGATCCTTGCCCATTTACCCAAAGGGGCAACTCTTGAAGAAAAAATGGAGAAAATTTCGACCTATGTGTTCCATGAGATGGAATATAGATTCCCTCCCCAGTCCATTTGGGTCGAAGAGATCGATTCGTACACACTTTTGCCGACAATACTCGACAGCAGATTCGGTGTTTGCTTAGGAGTAAGCACTCTTTACTTAGCTCTAGCTCAACGGCTTGATCTTCCCTTAGTGCCGATCACACCTCCGGGGCATATATTCGTCCGGTTTGAGCACAAAGATAACGTAATCAATATTGAAACCACGGCCCGCGGTATCCATCTACCCGATTCCCACTATCTTTCGATCCAAACAAAATCTCTTAAGAGACGGGATATCCGCGAGGTTATTGGGCTCAACTTTATGAACCAAGGGGCTTTGTATTGGCAGCAGAATAACCACGAAAAAGCGATCCAGGCCTACACTGTCGCACAAAAATACATGGGCGAAGATCCCCTTTTATTAAGGTTTAAAGGGTTGCAACACCTTTTTCTTGGTCAAAAAGAGATAGCGTTTCAAATTTTTGAAAAAATTCGCAACGTTATCCTAGACGGCTCTACGTATCCTGACACACAAATTGACGACCTCATTTTGAACAATACCGATGCAGAGGGGCTCAAGCTTCTTTATGATAAAGGGGGGACAAAACGGAGTGATGTGGAAAAGCAGATAAAAATTCTAGAAAAAAAAATGGAGTCTTTTCCCAAGTTTCGAGACGGCCTTTTTCATCTGGCCGGCGCATGGCTAACACTCAATAGGACTAAAGAGGCCTATGAGGTGCTTTTAAAATATCACCAGATTGACCAAACAAATCCGGTTGTTGAGTACTATTTGGCAGCACTGGCATTAGAACGGCTATTGATAAATGAGGGGAAAATTCATCTCAAAAAATCTGAAGAACTCCTGAAGCAGCAGAACTACTCCCCACACGTTCTCAAAGATCTTTATCTTGCCTACAAAAAAGAAGACCCGACTTTTGATTTTTAAGACATCTAAATTTTCGTTTTCTGAAATAGTTTTAGATCCATTTTAGAAAATTTTTTCCAAAAATTATTTGCACTCAATAGATTTAATCCTTATTTGGAAGAAAAAAGGATGTTTTAAATGCTGAAAAAAATTTTGTTTTTTTCCCTCTTCTCTCTATTTTTACATGCAGAACCTCTAGTTCTTGTGGATGTCAAAGGACCAAGGCTTTTCTTTAAAGATGGATCCGTCTACCGCTTGACAAGAGAAAGTCAGGCCCGTTTTTCTGAAAAATCTTTAGGAGCCACCTTCGATGTCGTCCGGTTAACCAAAACGGATCGCAAAAGATCTTTCGATACGCAGATTAAAAATTCTGCCGGAACATTTCAAGCGCAAAGAGTCGCTGAAAAGACCGCTTGGAGACAGATCAATTTGATGAAAAAAAATGGTGTTGTGAAAAATGAAAAACCGATCAACCACTCAAGGCTCGTCGTGATCAGTCAAAATGACCGTCTTATCAAGTTGTCTGACGGAAGCGTCTTTGAAGCGCAAACACTTTTGCCCGAAAGAAAAATTGAAGGTGAAGAGGTTTCTATTGAACAAGTTGAATTTTATCAAATCAAAACAAAGCCCGGCGAAAAAATTCTTATGAAACAGATCAAGAGAAGCAAATCTTGATCCGTCCAGTATAGTAAGCTTCATTTTAAAAAATGGGTTTTCAACTGATCCGGTAAAGCTTTCATAAAAATTTACCTTTTGAAATACCGGTTTCACACTCTAGGGGCATATAAAATATGCCCCTATATTTATGAATTAGCCCTCGATTTAATATGAAAAGAACCTTATACTAGAGACTCTTGATCCTTAGATCCCCTCATGAGGAAATTTATCATGGACTACCCTTTTTCAGAATCTGTAATACGCCTTCTTAACCTCTCCTTTTTAAAGGCAAAAGAGGAGCAATTTACAGAGGTGAAAGACGCCCTTTTCTTCAAATATCTTCTTGAAGAAGGGGTAATTTTCAAAGCCTTGGTAAAAGAATTCGATCAAAGGCTTCCCCCCTACCTTGAGGCACTTGACGAAGAGATTAAAAAAACTCCAAGGTTCATTGGCGAAAAAAAAGAACCCAGACCCTCTGCCGATTTACAAACCCTCCTTTACAACGCAGAAAAAATTAAAGATGGGCTAAAAGATTCTTTTATAAGCGAACCCCATTTTCTTCCCCCCTTTCTTGAAAAATTTGGGATCGACGGCTCTATAGGAATCAAAGTCATTCAAGAATTTACATCAGGTAGATCTATGGACACACCTACAAGCGATCAATCGATCAAAGCTCTCGAAAAATATACAAAAAACCTTTCTGAACTTGCTTTGAAAGGGAAGTTGGATCCTGTCATTGGGAGAGAAGAAGAGATCTTGCGGACGATGCAGGTTCTTTGCAGGCGCACAAAAAATAATCCTGTCCTCATAGGTCAACCCGGAGTTGGTAAAACTGCTATTGCCGAGGGTTTGGCGGTTAAAATTGCCCAGAATGAAGTCCCTGACGCGATTAGGGGGAAAACAGTCATGGCGCTTGATCTTGGAGAACTCGTCGCCGGGACAAAATTCAGGGGTGAATTTGAGGAGCGGTTAAAAGCTGTGTTGAAGGAGATCGAGGCCAAGGAGGGCTCCATCATTCTTTTTATAGATGAGGTGCATACGCTAGTGGGAGCAGGCTCTGCGGAAGGGTCTATGGATGCTGCGAACCTTTTGAAACCGGCCCTTGCCCGAGGAGTTCTGCATGCCATCGGAGCAACAACTCTTAGCGAGTATCAAAAATATATCGAAAAAGATCCCGCTTTAGAGCGTAGATTCCAGCAAATTTTGGTAGAAGAGCCTTCCCAAGACGAAGCACTTGCTATTTTAAGGGGGCTGAAAGAGCGCTACGAGACTTACCACGGGGTACAAATTACCGAAGAGGCCCTACGCGCTGCAGTCCACTTGTCCTACCGTTACATCAATGAGCGTTTTTTACCCGACAAAGCGATCGATCTGATCGACGAAGCCGCAAGTTTGATCCGAATGCAAGTGGGCTCAACACCCCTCCCTATCGACCACGAACAACGAAAAATTGCCTCTTTGATGATTAAATTGGAAAATGTCAAAGGGATCAGGGCGGACGAGGAGATGATCGAACAACAGATCGAACAGCACAAACGGCGCCTGAAGGATCTATCAGACCAGTGGGCTTTAGAAAAAAAGTTTATCGATGAGATCCAGACCAAAAAAAATGAGATCGAAAAAATTCGATTCCAAGAAGAGCTCGCTGAAAGAAATTCCGACTACACCCAAGTTGCAAAACTGAGATACAAAGATCTCCCTGAATGCATCGAAAAAATGGAACAGTTGCAAAAAAACCTCCATGCACTCCCCTCCAGGCTCGTAAAGGAGGAGGTGGATGAGGCTTTGATCGCGCAAATAGTTGCCAAGATGACCGGGATTCCTTTAGAAAAAATGGTGGAAAAGGATAAAGAGTCTTTGTTGAAACTGGAGACAAGACTTCATGACCGTGTCGTTGGTCAGCCAGATGCGGTCCGATCGATTGCAGAGGCGATCCGTCGCAGCCGAAGTGGCCTTGCAGATCCGAAAAAACCGATCGGTTCTTTCCTTTTTATGGGGCCAACCGGGGTCGGAAAAACCGAACTTGCCAAAGCGCTTACATCTATTCTCTTTAATCAGGAGGAGGCCCTTATCCGCCTGGACATGTCAGAGTATATGGAGAAGCATAGCGTATCAAAATTGATAGGCTCTCCTCCGGGATACGTAGGATATGAAGAGGGGGGGCAGCTAACCGAAGCGATCCGTCGCCATCCCTACTCTGTTGTCTTACTTGACGAGATAGAAAAAGCGCACCATGATGTCTTCAATATCCTTTTACAGGTGCTCGATGACGGCAGGCTTACCGATAGTAAAGGGCGCGTTGTGAACTGTCGGAACACAGTTTTTATTCTAACCTCAAATATCGGTTCGGACAAAATCTTTGAGGAGATCGAAAAAAGGGGTGAGCTGAACAGTAAAGAATTGCATCGTATTTTGGAACCTATCTTGAGAAGCTACTTTAGACCCGAATTTTTAAATCGTCTAGATGTGATTATCCCCTTCCACCCGCTCCGTTTGATCGACATGGCAAAAATTGTCTTATTGCAGATGCACCAATTACAAAAACGTTTGGAAGAGAAAAAAATACAGCTCGATTTAACAAAAAATGCGATCGAATACCTCGCTGAAAAGGGGTATGACCCTATTTTTGGGGCAAGGCCTCTTAAAAGACTCATTCAGCAGGAGGTCGCGAATTTATTAGCCAACGAAATCCTTGCCGGGCATATAGGGGCTAAAAGCCATATCCGCCTGGACAGAAAAAATGGCGCCTTCACACTGGAGACAATCTAGTTTTTATGAAAGATCTCAAAAGAAAGCTTCTAGCCCCTTTATTATCTCTTTTTTTAGGGACAATCGGAAACAGTTTTTTCGGCACCTTGCTCTCTCTTGATCTTAAGGAGATAGGATTTTCGAACCTGGCGATTGGGGGAATTGTCTCGATCTACTATCTAGGGATGATGTTAGGTTCCTGGTTTTTGGAAAAAAGGGTCGCCCGTATCGGCTTTACAACCTCGTACCTCTTTTTAGTGCTGCTCAATATTTTATTCATAGCCCTTTTTCCCTTAAGCCAAGCATTAAGCTATTGGTATCTGATCCGTTTTTTCCTCGGTATCGTTTTAGGTGGAATTTTTGTTATTGTAGAGAGTTGGATCCTCCTTTTAGCCCCGCCCGAAAAGAAAGGGGAAGCGATGTCGTGGTATATGATTGGTCTGTATTCAGGTGCGTCTTTGGGGCAGATGATGCTTGGGGAAACCACAAGGCTCTACCCCTATAATATCCTTCTCCCTATCATCGCCTGTTTTATAGGGATGGCTGTGCTGTTTTTTCAAAAAAAAGGGGTGGATTTCAAGGAGACCGAGGATACGCCCGAGCTAACCACTAGGACAGTTTTAAAAGTTGCCCCCCTAGGCTTCTTTGGAAACCTTTTATCCGGCTCCACGCTGAGTGTTTTTTATGGACTTGTCCCTTTGTACGGAAAATCTTTAGCCCTTTCTACCCAGCAAATCGGCCTACTCATGGGGGTAACAATCGCCGGGGGGTTTATTGGCCAGTGGCCTATTGGAAAAATTTCAGATCTGTTTTCTAAAGATAAAGTGTTAATTTTCATATCCATTTCCCTATCTTTTGTTTCGATCCCAATGCTATTTGGAACGCAGCTTAATTTTTATTTTTTGTGCGTGGTGATGTTTATTTTTGGGATGTTGGCTTTCTCACTCTATCCTTTGGCGATCAATAGCCTTTGTGAAAAAATACCACTAAACCAGACGGTGAGCGGTGTCACAAAAGGGATTGTAGCGTACGGAATCGGTTGTGTTTTCGGCCCGATGGTCGCTCCATTCTTTATGGATTTGGAATTAAAAGAGGGTCTTTTTTTCTATTTTCTAATCAACACAGGATTTTTTGTCCTCTTTTTTGCAAGAAAGACACTCTTGATCCAAAAGACTTCTCAGTAGATCCCGTTCTAACTATGGTTTAAAGAAAACCTGGTATTTTATCATGACCGTGGGGGTTTCAAAAGGGGGGGGCATACGCCCCATTTTCTTTTGTAGAACAGGTTCCTCTCAAAGGCTTCTTCAATTTTATCCCTTAACTCAGGATCTTTTAGAGCTTCCTGGCAAACATATCGATGGATAGATCTGATTTTATTGAGACCAAGCGTTGTTAACTTTGATCCAAGTAGAATATGCCCCCCGAACAACAAAATATCGCTTCCGGCTTTTAAAGCATCAAGCGTGGCCCTTTCGATCGAAAGACCCGATTTTGTAACCGCTTGCATAGTCAAAGAGTCTGTAACAATAAGTCCTTTAAATCCCATTTTGCCTCTGATATATGTGTGCCATTTTTTTGACAAAGAAACAATCTTCTCGCTGTCAAAATCGGGAACTAAGATATGGGCGGTCATGATAGCATCCCCCTTTTTGCTCATCGAAAAAAAAGGGGCCAGATCCTCCTCCATGAGTCTTTCAAAAGGTTTATCGATCACCGGTATTTCATAGTGCGAATCAAGATCCACAGCACCGTGCCCCGGAAAATGCTTCAAAACCCCAAGAATACCACCCTTTTCAAAACCTCTTAAAAGTGCTGTTGCAACCCGCACAATCTCTACAGGATCCCGACAAATCGTACGCTGAAAAAGGACCTTGCACTCTTTATTTTCTAAATCGATCACAGGCGAAAAATTCATTCCGATTCCGACCTCTTTAAGCTCTAAAGCGATGTTTTTTCCTAAATGGGTTAGAGCCTTGTTGCTCAAGACACTCCAGGTAGAGGCGGGTGGAATCTTGGTAAAACCGATTGCACACCTTTGCACCCTCCCCCCCTCTTGATCTACAGCGATCCACCTAGGGATCCCTTTGTAAGATTGGATCTTTCTGCTCAAAACGGAAACGGAATCTTTATCTAAACGCCCGTTAGCGAAATTGTAGTAGATCACACCCCCTATAAAACACTCCTCTACAACTTTTTGGACCTCTCCCTCCCCCTTCTCCCCTTGAAAAGAGACCATCATGAGTTGGCCAACTTTTTCTTCCAAAGAATAGAGGGTGTGCCCCTCAAGAGAAAAGAATTGGAGCACAAAAAGAAAATTCAAAGGGAAATAGGGTTTAAACATAAAAACTCCTCAAAATGAGGAGTTTTTATACAGCACTACAATTTAAAACAAAAAGGAATTTTTTGATTTAAACGTTTGGAAAAATATCTCTAAATTGATCTTTTAAAGAGGATGGAACAATTTCATCAACACCGTTTTTGTCATACATCAAAAAATACATGCAAGAAAACATGATTCCTAAAGCCGGGCTGAAAAGAGCCACAACAAGGGCAATGGCGCAAACCAACGACCTTTTGAAGGAGAGGAAAGTCCTACCGAAGGATTCTTTTAAGGATTCGATTTTGTGGAATGTGAGCATCATTAAAATCGCTTTGACGATAAGGGCAATCGCCGAGTAGATCCCCCAGATAATATCAGCCAACAGGAGTACGAAGAAAAAAAGCCTTGCCGCCAGAGCGCTAAAAAAGCTCCCTTTTTCCTCTACAACAGCTTTTGGCGCTTGAGGGATAAAGAGTTGCTCCTCCTTTTGCCCCTGAAGTGTGCCGTGATCAAAGATGTTGTAAATCGCCATATCCCTCATCCTAATTTGAACTTGAGATCACAATACCAAACCGGGCCCATTTTGGTCATTGTTGCAACTTTGTTGATAAGTTTTGAACATCTTAACTCCCTTAATATCAATGTTTAAGCATCCGCATCGAGCTTTAGATTTTTTTCATCAACAATGTTTCCCCCTTTTTCCACAATCGCAGAGTCTTTTAGGCAAAAAGCGCCTAAAGTATAAAGAAAAAACGGAACCGCCGCTATGTTAAGTAACTGCCATCCTTTATCTAGAATTGTCGTAGGATAGCTTGTGGACCAGTATAAATCGGGAAATAGATAAAAAGAGATTAGGGTGATGAGACAAACCAAGAGCAAATGTTTCACCAAGCTTTTCAGCGGATAAGGGGCTTGAAGTTTCCATGCTAAATAGGCCCATTGCGCCCAAAAACTCAAAGAGGTGGTCAAAGCAATCGCCCATGAGCCGGCCGAAAAAACGAAAACCAGCAGGAAATTTAAAAAAGTATTCATCCCCACCGCCATGAAAGTGGCTTTCATTGGGGTTCTAAAATCCTGCGCTGCATAAAACGAGGGGGCTAAAAGCAAAATAAGGCCCGCGGGTACAAGCCCTATTGAATAGAATGCTAACGCCTGAGCCGTGTGGGTCACATCCGCATCTAAAAAAGCTCCCCTACCGTAGATCAGACTCACAAAAGGGGGTGCAGCAACAAAAAACAGTAGCGTGAATGGGGCTAAGAGTTTAAGGGTAATGCGCAGGCTTTTTTCAGTAAGATGATTGTATTTTGCAAAATTTTTTCCCTGGTAAGCACGTGCGAGTAATGGGGCGATCGCCTGGCTCACCGCAACACCGAATAGGGCCATCGGCACCTGCTCTAATTTAATCGCATAGCTTAAAAACGCAGCACCTTTCGGATCTGCCCATTTTGCAAACAGCAGATCGATAGCGCCATTGAGTTGTGTTGCTGCTACCCCGACCAAAGTTAGGAGCAATGGCTTCAAAAGCTGTTTCACTTCGGCGGAGAACGGGCGGATTTGGAACCAATCGGACAAACCTATTTTCAGACACTTTGCTGTTTTAGGCAGAAGGACAACCCATTGAAAGAAGAACGCCACCGAAATACAAAGGGCTATCCCTTTTAAAGCATAAGACTGCTCCTCGGATTTGAACAAAAAGCACCCACCCACCCAGATGAGATTAAAAATAGTCGGCGCCACAGAGGGGAGAAAAAAATGATTATGACATTGCAAAAAAGCCATGAAAAGGGCGTAAAAGACGATAAAAATCACCCCCGGCATCATAAAGCTCGCTATATGGCCAAAAAATATCAAACTTAAAAGGAATAGAGTTGGGACTAATAGGATCGCCAAAGACCAGAACAGATCTCGAAAAAACAGATCGGCTTTGTAGGGATCTTCCTGCCTATATCTTTCAAACATCGGAATAAATCCGTTACTTACCCCCCCTTCTCCCAAAAGGCGGCGGAAGATATTCGACCAGCGATAAGAGATAAAAAAATCACCAACAAGTGCGCTAGCCCCAAAGCAGGCTGACATGGAGAGTTCCCTTAAAAGCCCACCCAACCGGCTGATAAGTGTCCCCAAAAAAAAATGGACAGCTTGACGAATCATAGTCTCCTTAAAAAAATCTCTTCACAGCACTGAAGCTGCAAAAAAGCAAAGAGCTATTTTACCCTTTTTAGAATCGTGAATCCATGACTATTTGTGTAGTCTTCGAATTTCTCCCATTCCGGATGCAATAATAAAAATTCCTCGACCGCCTTGACTAAACCCTTTAAGTCTTTTCGAACCCAGGTTGGAGGGACATATCGCTCCAAATAATAATCGGGTTCATCCTCATATCCCCATGGAAAACCGGTGTGGAGAAGAGCTAGGTATTTCCCTGTTCTTGGGGCAAAGTGCTCGAGTTCTGCAATAAGTCTCCCATAGGTGTGAAAAGAATTTATATACACCATGTCTGCAAAGTCGATATTTTCATCCATATATTCCCCCTGCTGAAAAGAGAACTGGATATCGGGCAGTTTGAGCTTGTATATCTTTTTTTTCATGTCCTGTGGCGAGATACCCCTGTAGGAAACTACAGAAAATTTTTTCTTTTGGTTTAAGTTTTCGCTCAACCCTAAAACGATGCTGATGGAGCCCGCCCCCAGATCCCCCCCAACCTCGATAACGCTCTCGCACTCTTTGGCCAGATCCCTTAGTCTCGGCATAAATGGTGCGACCTCATTATAAAGGACATCTTCGCAACACAAGAAAGCGTACTCTTTTTCTAGAACAAAAAGCCTCCTTTCAAGCCCCCCCTGTAAAAAGTTGGTAGAGAAAACTAAAAAGAGAGCTAAGGAAAAATATTTCGTCATAAAACAATCAGACCCGCTTAAAAAAATTATGATCAATAACTTTTTCTTGTAAGAACGGTAAAGCCGTGGCAATTTGTGTAATGCTCTTGTAATTGCCATTCCGGATGCCTAGACAAGAAATCTTTCACTGCGATCAATAACCCTTTTTTTTTCGGATCAGCCCATTTCAAATTGGCTCTGTTTTCGTTTCCGTAAGAGTTCGGCTCATCTTCAAAACCCCATGGGGCGTCGGTATCATGCATCGCTATATATTTTCTTACTCTAGGGCTGAATTTTTCGAGCTCGAAAGAGAGCTGTGCGTAGGTGTGGAGCGAATCGATAAAAAGTAGATCTACATCCATCGGGTCAAAGAGCGCATCGTCACACTGAATGAACTCAATGTCAATCCCCTTGTCTTTACATGCGATGAAAGCTCGATGTATCAGATTCTCGGGAGGGTAGGACAAATCAACACCTACATAGACCTTTCTCGGTTTACCATTTTCAGCAAGACCTGCAAGGAGAGCAAAAGTGGACACCATATTTCTTACCCCTAATTCCAAAACGGAATCGGAATCTTTAGCCAGCCGCCTTAAATGCTTCAGATGCTGATGGATATCCCCGGGTTTTCTTTCATAACTTCTATAGATTGCATCCAGGTCCAGTCTCTTTGCATCCAGATCGTTTGATAAAAAAACAAGCCCTGAGAGCGCAAATATTTTTAAAAAAGCGCGCATTCTTCAACCTCAAATAAATTTCCTCAAAATAGTATTTCAATCTTAATTAAAAAATCAACTTTAGTATTAAATGCTTTGATAAAACCGCTAAGGCAGCTTCAAAATGTCCCTTCATCGAACAACCGGACGTTGTTGTTTGATCTCATCAAAAGCACGCGCAAGCTGTTCTAGAAGAGGTTCATTATGGCTATTTTCCTGCATTTTTTTGATGATCGCTTCCCTTTTTTTCAACCAGTTGCGCTCCAATATTTTTCGCACCGTCTCCATCATTAGATTTTCGGCCCGTTCGATAGGGATTTTTTTGGAGAGGACGGTATCTACATAAGGCTGGAGTTGTTCCGATTCTTTTGTAGATAAAACGGCCATCAGATCCCCTTTTAATTGCAGTAAAAGCTCGTAGAGCTGCTGCATTCCCGCATGAAATAGATCCTCTTTTTTTAAATTTCTCACCGCTATTTCTCTGGTCAACTCATGTGCCACAATCAACCAACGGACCAGATCCCCCTCTAAAATAAGATCAAAGTCTACAATTTCATCAGATTTTGAAGCATGTTCCACAAGTTTACAATCTTCTCTAATCTCTATAAAATCAACCGGGACATCAAATTGCTCTGCGATCCGCCGCTTTCCCTCATGGCGCATCACCGGGTCCGACCATCCGTTGACATAGTGGGTCATCTCTTTGATCACACCGCTTTTTACGGCCGGAAGCGAGAGATCTTTACCGCGCATGAGGAGAGTTCTTAAAAAATCGAGATAAGGGACCGACTTTTGCATAAGCTCTTCGAAGTGAGCTTTCCCTTTTTTTAGAATCACCGTGTCGGGATCTTCCCCTTTACCCAAAAGGACAACCATCACCTCGATTCCCTCTTTCAAGAAAAGCTGCCCCACTTTCAAAGCTGCCGTCTGCCCTGCAGCGTCTCCGTCGAATGCAATATAAGCCGTTTCTAACCCTAGATTTTTTGCTTGCTGCACATGCAGTTCACCAAATGCGGTCCCTTGACCTGCCAGGGTGAAATCAAATCCTTCATGAATCAAGCGCATCGCATCGATTTGCCCTTCAACGATGAGAGCTTTCTTTTCTTTAACGATCCTTCTTCTCGATTCATAGATTCCGAACAGGATCTGAGATTTTTTAAAAAGGGGTGTTTCTTTCGTATTGATGTACTTCGGTCCGTTGTCCCCCTCTTGGAATCTCCTCGCTGTAAACCCCAAAATATTTCCGTGCCAGTCTTTAATAGGTATGGTGATGCGGTCCATAAAAAAGGGAAGATTTCCTTTCCCTTTCATCGCTCCTGCTTCAAGCAAGGCGTGCAGATCCACCTTGAAATCGTGGACCCAAGCATCAAAAAATTGAGGATCTTTTGGGGCGAGCCCGATTTCAAAGAGGCGGATAAAAGAAAGATCGATCCCTCTATCATAAAGGTAGGCGAGGGCCCGCTGCCCTTGAGCAGTATGAAGAAGAGAAAAGTGGTAAAATCGTCCAAGCTCTTTCATAGCCTGTTTTAGCGGGAGGATGCTTGGCCCTTTTTGCACCTCTTCAACAAAACGGATTTCGACACCAAACCTCTCAGCGAGCATTTCCACAGCTTCCTTGAAGGGGATTTTGAGATGTTGCATAAGAAAACTTATAGAGTCTCCATGCGCACCGCAACCGAAACAGTGGTAATGCATATCTTTTCTTTGCACTACAAAAGAGGGGGTATGTTCAAAGTGGAAGGGGCAAAGAGCTTTCAAGGCCCCTTGCGCTTTTTGAAATTGCATATAGGGAGAAAGGACGTCGACGATGTCGACCTTTTTTTTCAGCTCATCGAGCATGGCAGGATCAAAAAGAGGCATCAATAATTCTCCCTTTTAGGAAGATACCCCATTTCATAAAAAGATAGATAGTGCTCTTCTTGCACAATGAGATGGTCGATCAATTGTATCCCGAATATTTGACCCGCCTCTCGAACGGCTTGTGTGTAAATAAGATCCTCCTTAGATGGGGCCAAAAGAGAGGTGGGATGGTTATGGACAAGGGCAAAATCTACAACATCTCCCACAAAACAGGATCTAAAAATATCTCTCATTTCACACCGTATCGCATCTCGACTGCCAACACTCACCGTCTCTGTAAAAAGCAGCTCTTTTTCGTTTCCACGACCGATCACCATGCAAAGTTCCGTCTTCAAGCCGATAAAATCTCCCTTGGACAATTCAAAAATATCATGCGGACTACAAATCCTCTTATTTTTTGCCTTTACGACTCTTCTTTTGGCCATTTCACGAAAAACCTCCCATAAAAAAGCTCTCGATTTAGGGAAATGGAACTCCTCAACAAGTTGTTTGGCAGAAACCGTCAAAAAAGAGCCCTGCCGCCCGACTCGCTCCAAATACTCCTTTTCAGATTCTGCTATTTCAGCATCCGATTTACCCTTCCAAAAAAGACCCCATAGTTGTGTATCGCTAAGTTGGCTAATCTCGCTGAAATCGACCCTTTTTTTCTTATGAACCAGTCCCGGATGGGGTGTTTTGTACACTTCATCCCCTTTTGTAAGGGAGCGCTTTGTATTCGAGGGCCTGTGGAATTTCTATAGTTAGGAGAATATCGTTTCCTTCGTATGTGGTATCCAAAACCCGCCCCTCTTTCATCAGCTCTGCCGCTACATGATAATGACTTTGGGGGATGCACAGCTCCATAACTTTTCTTAAAGACTGTATCTTCTCTATCATCAACAAAAAAAGCTCATCGTAACCCTGTCGTGTCAATGTAGAAATCACCACAGTACAAGGGTAAATATAGCGCAAATCATCGATGATCTTCGTGTCTTCCACCTTATCGGCTTTATTGATGACGGTGATGACCGGTTTATTTTTAGCACCAATCTCTTCTAAAACCCGAATCGATTCCGCTGCATGCTCCAGAGCTTCAGGGTGAGAGGCATCCACAACGTGAAGAAGTATATCGGTATACACCGACTCTTCCAGGGTGCTTCTAAATGCATCCACCAATTTATGCGGAAGTTTTCGGATGAAACCAACCGTATCGATCAGAAGAACATTTTGGTGATTGGGGAGCTGAAACCGCCTTGTGGTAGTGTCCAGCGTGGCAAAGAGCTTATCTTCAGATAAAACACCCGCATTCGTGAGACTGTTCAAAAGGCTCGATTTTCCCGCATTCGTATACCCTACAATTGCAAACGCCGGAATATAAGAGCGCATCCGTTGCTGCCTCTGCAGGGCGCGGTGGGCACGCACCTCTTTGATCTCCTGCTCGACCATAACCAGGCGACGATCCAAAATACGCCGGTCTATCTCGATCTGCTTCTCCCCCTCCCCTTTGAGGTATCCACCTCCTCCGCTCCCCCCCCCACCACCAGTGCGCTGGCGTGAAAGGTGTGTCCAAAGGCGTTTTAGGCGGGGCAGCTCATACCGAATTTTAGCCGATTCCACCTGGAGTCTTGCCTCCTTAGAGTGGGCCCTTTGGGCAAAAACCTCAATGATGAGACCCGTCCTGTCGATTACCGGTTTTTTTAGAATCTCCTCCATGTTACGCTGCTGATTTGGAGAGATCTCCTCATCAAAAATCATGCAATCAAAGCCCTCGGCCTGCATCCTTTGATGCACCTCCTCTACTTTCCCCTCCCCGATAAACGTAGCGGCCTCCACTTTTTTGATCGGGCAAGGCTCAAATCCAAACTCGGTAAAACCATAGGTTTCACCCAAGGCTTTGAGCTCTTCTAACGAATCCAGGCAAGCCTGTTTTGCGGATGCACTGCTATAGGGGCCTACAAGTAGGGCTTTTTTTAATGGGTCTGTCATACGCAACTCTTCGAAAGGGGTCTTAAGGATCTATCCATTTTTAAGAAAGATTGATCGCTATTTTCATCCCATCATACCCAAGTTGGACATTGGGAGGCAACCGCTTTGAAGCTTCGGGGTAATCGACTGAGTGGTCGAGATGGATAAAAAAAGTTTTTTCTGCCCCTGAGAGCATACTGAAATGGTGCGCCTCCTCAAAAGTAAAATGCGCTATAGATTCTCCATCCCGAATCGCCCCCAAAACTAGAGTTTTGATCCCCTTTAATTCTCTAATTAAACGGCTATCGTACTGCTTTATATCGGTCAAAAAGGCAAAATCACCCACTCTCAACCCCATCACCTGTGTGGGTCTGGAATGCCCCTCATTTTGTTGTGAGTAACAAAGTGTTTGTATCTTGAGCCCATAAAAATTGAGCTCCTCCCATTTTTTTATTTGCTTCAGGTACAATGACGGGTGTATTCCGATCGCTACGGGTTCAAGAAGATACCCCACCCTTTTTTTTAGGTCCAAAAACGTTGGACGATTTGCGTAAACGGGAATAGACTCTTTTCGATAGTCTGTGGCCCACTTCACATCATCGATACCTGCTATGTGATCAAAGTGGTTGTGCGTTACAAAAAGGGCATCAACTTTTTGAATTTTATTCTCCAAAAGCTGGTTTCGGATATCGGGACCTGCATCAATTAAAAGTTTTTTTCCCTCCACCTCTAAAAGACCCGCTACTCGTTGGCGCCGATTTTTTGGGTGAGTTTGTGTTCCAAGACAAACAGAACAATTGCAGCCAACTCGAGGAACACCGCACGATGTTCCCACACCTAATAGAGTAAATGTAGCTATAGTCATAACTTCCCATAGTACACCGCCTTGAATTTTTTTGTGAAACTGCTTCGAAAAAAAAATGTAAAAAAAGTTCGAGGGGCTGCTAAAAATTAAGCGTACGCGCTGACAATCTCTTTAGCATATAGAGCGTGGTACAAAAGCCCTTTCGATCCAAGGCCGGTTAAGGCAACTTGATTAGCTCCCAGGGAAACAATTTGAGGAAGCCGCTCTTGTTTTTTAGAATAGACCCTTGTCCCCTCATACACACCCAAAGGGCTCAAAAAGGCCACTTCGGGAAAAATTTCCCGATTGCGCTTAATTAACTCCTTCACCGCCCCTTCTTTGTCGCTAGGTAGATCTAAATTTGTCCTTTCATAGGTGGAACCCACGTGGTAAACGGCGGGATCGCTATCCAAAGCTACGTATCCTTTGTGGACTTTAGGGAGGCTAAAAATAGATTCCCCCCTTTGTACCTGCATAGCTTGCCCCCTAATCAATTGGAATTGGCCGGGAAGCTCTTTGTCTATCTCTTTACCGACCGCATAAAAAATCTGTTTGACCGTAGGCTCATAGGGAACTTTTTTTGGGACATATTGAACCCCCATAGATAAGACCAACGAATAGAGAGCCTCAAGATAGTCTCTGGAAAATACGTTCACCCCCTCTTTGACCAAAAATTCTCCCCCTTGGGTCCACTCGAAATACTGGGGATTTTGAACCCTTTTTTTTTCAAATACCACCCTTTGGTTAGCTGAGATGGGTGCGTGCAGCACACCCCCGTCTTTATAAACTTTTTTCCTCACATGGCAACTTGCCGCATCCAAAAGCTCTTTTGTCGCCTCCAACCCTTCGCTTGCTCTTTGCGATCTGGCTGCCAAACGTCCACCAATCGGCTCCAAAAGACCACTCGCCGCAGCGGAGGCAGATGCAAAAAGAGGATTGGGATCAAAAAGGGAGATTTTTGCACTAGGATACTTTTTCTTCAAGTGGTAGCAGATGGCAAGGCCCCCAAAACCTCTACCAGCAACAAAGTACTGATCCATTTTTGTAGATACGTATCTCACTTTCCTTCCCTTAAAAAGTAAAAACAGAATATCACAAGAGCGGTTATAGTAAAAGCCAAAGCAAAATAAGCAAAGGGCGTCAATTGAGATTTTTTAAAACTCTTTAGAAGTAAACTGTTGTTAAATTTTATTTTAATTTTACAAGAAATCCTTTTTTGACAATTAATTTTGTTGCTAGTAATAAAAAATTAATTATTTTTGAGATATTTTGTGGAAAAAAAAAGTACTGATGATTCTACAGAAGAAAAAAAAGAAAACGGGCAAACTCAGCCGGAAAACAATATAAATAACTATGATTCACCCCGCTATAGAAAGGGGAAAGAAGATACCTTCATCTCACCCGATGATCTAAATATTTTAATCCAGATTATCCGACCCAAAGAATGGCTAGGCCTCGGTTGTTTAGGGATTATGGTCCTCTTTTTTTTTATTTGGCTTTTCAAAGGGGAAATCGTTTCCGAAACTGATGGGAAGGGAATTGTTTTGACATCGGAAGGGTTACACTACATATACTCTAGAAACGAGGGATTGGTTCAATCGATGCCCATTTTCGAAGGGGAAATTGTAAGTAAAGATACGATAGCAGCTAAAATTTACGACAAAGACTACCTAAGTTCTTATAATGCCCAGTGTTCCAAAATAGCAGAGATCCAATTTTCTTTAGACCGAATGAACTCTCAAGAAAGCTCTTCAGAAGTGGAGGCCATTAGGCTGGAACTTGAACAACAAACACAAATTTTGAACGACTTAGAGGCTAACCCCCTTCTTATCCCTATTTTTTCCGAGGTGCGGGGCGAGGTTATAGCAAAATATGTTGGGCCCGGAGAATACATTTACGCTGGGAGTGAAATCTGCCTAGTTGACCCCCCCTTTACAAAAGGGGATGACATCCTGGTCTACGGATTTTTCGATATTACAAGTGGGCGAAAAATCCAAGTGGGGATGACGGCTTACATCTCCATGCAAAAATATTTGGACCCTGTTTATGGGAGCATAGTAGGTAAAGTTGTTTATGTGGATCCGTACCCGGGGACCTCTGAACGCTTTTTGAAATATTTAGCAAAAGATGAAGTTTTCCAAAAATTTATTGGTGATGAATATCCCAAATACAACTTAAGGATAGAAATACAAAAAGATCCTAATGATCCCTCCGGTTATCGATGGACCTCAAAAGAAGGTCCAAAAAATTTTCGCTTTACACCTGAATTTTGCAACATTCGGGTTCATATTTCGAAAAAACGTCCTTTAGATTTAATTTTTCCGGAATAGGAGTCTAGTTTGAGACCCTTTTTGAATTGGATTAAAGATTTATGCCGCCTGAAATTCTCCTCCCTCCAGTTAGGGATCAAAAGAGTGCGAACTCCGACTATTATTCAAATGCAAAATGTCGAATGTGGCGCTGCTGCTTTAGCTATTATTCTAGGATATTATAAATTGTTCGTCCCTTTAGCAGAACTAAGAATTACATGTGGTGTCACAAGGGATGGCACCTCAATAAAAGATATTGCGAATGCAGCCGAAACTTTTGGCCTTAAGACAGAAGGTCGAACGTATGAGATGGAGGATCTCGATAAAATTCCTCTGCCAAGCATAGTTTACTGGAATTTTAACCATTACCTTGTGTTCGAGGGAATGGATAAGAATTTTATCTATTTAAATGATCCGGCGGGGGGACCAAAAAGAGTCACGCACGAGGTATTCGATGAGGGGTTTACCGGTTATGTTCTCACTTTTGAACCCACGCCAAAATTTCAACCAAAGGGAGAACCTGATAGTTTTCAAAACTTATTGGTAAGGCGCTTAAAAGGATTTTATAAGCCGATTGTGTTTTTATCAATTTGCAAAACATTCCTTTTACTTCCCTGGTTTTTCATCCCGATTTCAATCCAGTTTTTTTATGACAAAGTCCTTACAACCTCAAATGCACAAGCGGGTTATTTGCTGATAGGACTATTGTTAGCTGTTTTTATTGTCACATTGTTATTGAATCTATTCGAATATAATATGATACAGAAATTATTCACTAAAATGACCATAACTTCCACGACCTCGTTTTTTTGGCATATCTTGAAGCTCCCCTTGCTTTTTTTTTCACAAAGATCTACCGGGGAGATTGCATGGAGATACACCCTAAACGAGATCGTATCTTCGGTGCTGTCCAGCCAATTTATCTACTTGACTATAAATATTCTTTTGCTGGTTTTTTACCTTTACATCATTTTCTTATTTAGTGGCTCAATAGGTATTTTAGCCTTGGTTTTGGGACTTTTAAATGTTTTTTTGTTTATTTTGATTAACCGCTCCCGCAATGATGCGTTCACAGCCATGCAACAGGAATACGGTAAAACTGTCGGTTACGCTTACAGCCTTTTAAGATCTATTGAGGGGATAAAATCGGCTGGGAATGAAATGACCTCGTTTGGGATTCTCAGCGGTTATTACGCAAAAATGACAAATGCGTCATTCAATACGCAATTCAAGACTCTTATCCTCACAATATTCCCCACTGTATCGTTGCAGGTTGGGAAGGCGGCTCTCTTAGCGATTGGTGCGCTACAGATCTTAAACGGGGAACTCACGGTTGGTATGCTCATCTCATTACAATCGTTTTTTTTATATTTAATGACCCCCATCGATAAATTAATGAATGTGTCTAGTCAATTACAGACGATGTTTATCGATATCAAAAGATTGAATGACGTGATGGACAATACACCTGAAACGTTATTTGAACGCCCCAAATGCCTCGAAAATGGGGCATCTCTAGAAAATTTAAAGGGATACGTTGAATTCATAGACGTTTCGTTCGGTTTCAGCAAAACAGAGGGGCCTAGAATAAAAAACATCAACCTTAAGTTAGAACCCGGTAAAAGAATCGGGCTTGTGGGGCCTGTTAGTTCAGGAAAAACAACAATAGCACGCCTAGCAGCAGGTTTATACCGTCCTTGGACAGGTCAAATTCTTTACGATGGTAAACCTATCGAGGAAATCCCCGATGAGGTTTTTAGATCCTCTATTTCGTTTGTAGATTCCTCTCTATTCTTTTTTGAAGAAACCATAAAAAATAATCTCACTTTTTGGGATGAGCTAGTGAGTGAGGAGGATCTGACGAAATCCTGTAAAGATGCTTGCATACACGACGTCATTATGAAAAGAGCCAAGGGCTACGAGAATGTGATTTGTGAAGGGGGCACAGTTTTTAGCGGAGGCCAACGACAAAGATTGGAAATTGCCCGGGGTTTAGCAAAGAACCCTACCGTTTTAATTACAGATGAGGTCTCCAGCGCTTTAGATTATAAAACTGAAGCCACAATAAGCCTCAATTTACGCAAAAGGGGTTGCGCCTCGATCATTATAGCCCAGAGGCTTGCTACCGTAAAAGATTGCGACGAAATTATTGTCCTTGATAAGGGCGAGATAGTCCAAAGAGGGACGCATCAGGAGCTGATGCTTCAAGGTGGATACTTCAAGGACTCTATCTTAGCTGAGGTCGTCGAATAAGTATGGGCGATCAAATGTTTCTATTTGAAAAATTGAAAAATTACAATCTTGAGGAGATTGCAATTGAGATAAATAAAAAAACTTTCTTTGATACGGAAGAGTGTTTTTGGCTCATAAAAGAGGGCAACGGCGGTATCTTTTTAACAGAATACATCCCCCAACCCGAAATAAAAGGGATTGAAAAGGGGCAGTTGAGATTTTTACGCCCCTTAAATCCCGGCGATCTTTTTTTTATAGCTACCGAAAGTCCGCACAAACATCAAGGATTGGCCCTTTTCAATTTTACCCCGATGAAGATTTTAAAATTGACCCGCGGTAAAATTGATGAAATCATTCGAAAAGAACCCCATCTTAATTTAGAGATCTTAAAGCTCATAAATCGGACAATTTTAAATTACAGAAGATTATTTACAAGAAAAGAGTCTTTCAAAAATAACGACCTTTTAATTGATTTTGAGCAGCCTGTAGAATTGGAGGCGAACCAGAGATTTGCTATCAAAAAAAAACCCCTATCAAAGAATTTGGAACATGAGCACTGGATGGAAATTGTTGAGGGGCGATTAGATCTTGACTCCTCTTACACTTTAGACTGGGACAAAAATATTCAAATCTATCCCTACCTAGATACCTGGAGCCTCATAGCTTTAGAAAAAACAAAACTCAAGCCTTTGCCCCCGGAAAAGGTTTTGCTGCACCCCGGAGCTTGGCACGCTTTCAACTGGATCCGTAATCGAGTTCTAGAAAGTGCCATAGATCACTATTTTCCAGGAAAGAAAAAGCTAGAGATAGAGACTCGAGAAAAAAAAATCGCACTCAAAAAGTACTCTATTACAAAAGGGCTAAAATCGTTCATTCCAGAAAAAAAAGATAGAAAAAGGGAACCTTTGGATAGTAAGGATGCTATATTCAAAGTTTGTAGCTGGATCGGACAAGAGATGGGTTTTACTTTCGAAAAACATTCTATCCCTGAAACTAATCCCTTTCTTGAGATGTGCGAAATTTGTGAAAAAAATGGGGTCCGCTACAGAGAGATCAAATTAGAGTATGGTTTTTGGTCCCATGATTGCCTCCCTATATTTGCCTTTACAAAAGAGGAAAAACCGGTAGCTCTTTTAAATAATAAAGGAAAAAAATATTTTTTACATGACCCCGAAACAGAAGAGAAGGAGCCCCTGTCAAATCCTGTCATCGATAGACTACAAGAGAAAGGGTACGCTTTTTACATTCCGTTCCCGGAACAGAATATGACGATTAAAGATATCTTGAGATTTTCATTTTCCGGAAATTTGAAAAGTTTTTACTACATTTTGTTTTTCGGAACTCTCGGTGGTATTCTTGCTGGAACGGTCCCCTTTTTAAATCAATTCCTTTTTACCAATGTGATCCAATTAGGGCATAAAAGTCAGTACCTAGAGGTCATTCTAGCCCTTTTTTTAATTATTTTAAGTGGAATGGTATTGAACATAATCAACGGACTCATTCTTATTCGGATGTCGACTCTTTTTTCTTTAAAAGTCGAGTCTGCAATATGGGATAGACTTCTAAAGCTCCCGGTAAACTTTTTCAAAAAATATTCTGTGGGGGATCTGATCCAAAGGGCCTCTTCCATGAGAGAGATACAAGAAAAGTTCAGTCAGTCCACATCGAACATTATTCTAACAGGATTCTTCTCTCTATTCTATTTTTTTGCTATGTATTACATCTATCCCAAATTGGCCTTAGTGGGTTTATGTATCGTTTTAGCAGTTGCCGCAATAAACTCTTTTCTTCTGTATCATAAAATATTGATCCAGAGAAAATTACTAGAATTGAGCGGCTTCATCAATAGCATAATTTCTCAAGTAATTTCCGGTATTTCTAAGATCAGATCGCATGGGGCGGAAGCCTACGCTTTTGAGTACTGGTGTCCATTTTTTTCTAGACAGCGGCTTCTATTTTCAAAATCTCTGATTTTAACAAACTCTGTAGAAATTCTTACAAATCTTGTCCCTATTGCCTCTTATTTAATATTTTTTGGGGTGATTACAAAATATCTCATCACGACTACTGATCATATTAGAGACTATATATTCACGATTGGGAAGCTTGTAGGTTTTTTTTCCGCTTATAGCCCCTTTTCTGTTGGGATCACAAATTTAGTTCAAATTCTCATGGATTTAGCTCAGGTCATTCCATTATGGGAGAGGGCACAGTGTATTTTAAAAGGGGAAATAGAGTCTGAAAAGGGTAAAATCAAGGTGGACGATCTTGAGGGTTTGGTGACTGTGGATAACGTCACCTTCAGCTACGGGGAGGGTTTACCAAATGTATTGGAAAATATCTCGCTCCAATTTTTACCGGGAGAATTTGTAGCTATAGTCGGAGCTTCGGGTTGTGGTAAATCGACTTTAGTCAGGATTCTTCTAGGTTTTGAGACGCCCCAGATAGGTACTGTTTTCTTCGATAATCAGGACATTCGAACTCTCAACAAAAGAGAACTGAGGCGTAAACTCGGGGTCGTGCTCCAAAATGGTTCCATTTTTACAGGTACTATCTATCAGAATATAGTTTGTGGTGGCCTCTACTCAAAAGAAGATGTGGAGAGGGCCGTGAAGTTGGCTAACCTAGAAGAAGATCTTAACAAAATGGGTATGGGATTGCATACTTTTTTGCAAAGTGATGCGCTCACATTAAGCAGCGGCGAGGCACAGCGGATTTTAATCGCAAGGGCCTTAATCGGTAAGCCTAGAATATTGATCCTAGACGAAGCCTCAAACTGCCTGGATGCACATTCTCAAGAAATTTTATCTAAAAATGTAGCCGAACTCAATATAACAAGAATTGTCATCGCCCACAGACTTAGCACAATCGTTGATGCAGACCGGATCTATGTAATGGATCAAGGGAAAGTTGTCGACTCAGGAAGATATACAGATTTGATTACTAAAGAGGGTCTGTTCAAAGATCTGGTTTTACAATCGAAAAAACAAAACTCTTACTAGCCTCTATTTTTTATAAAGGTCCACACCAGTTGAAAGGGATCGGCTAAAAAAAGCTACCCCTTCTTGTAGAAGTGTCTATAACTTTCAAGTCCAAAGTGAAAAAAGAACAGCACAAAAGGGGTTAAATAAAAGGTAAAGGGGATCAGTAGAAAAAGTCTTTGTAACGACAGGGCTACTATATTTTGAGTGATCCCGAAAAGTTCCATCGTGGCCCAATAGATACTCCCCAAAAAAAGAATTCCTAAAAGGAGGGGTATAGTCGCCATGGCAAAATTTTTCGCCATCGAAAGGGGGTTTTCTCTAACAGGATCCAAATCTACTTTGAGATCAAAAGCAAAAAAAGTGGAGCCGTAAAAAAGGATAAAAAAGGCACCGAGAGGGAGGAGGGACAAAACCATCATGAATGCAAAAGGGAGCATAGAAAAAAGGACCGCTATGATGGGCCCTGCATAGGGAACCCCCTGCAAAAGATAAAACAAACCCATCAGCACCCATAAAATAAGATGGGTCAAAATAAGTGGCAATGCGAGAAAAACGCCGTTCCACATCCGGTTCATCGATGCTTTGAAAATTTCTTTGTAGTCTATCGACTCCCCTTTCAACTCATGGTAGTAAAGGCGATGGATGAAAACTGACAAAGAACCCAAAAGCCCGAGACTCAAATAGACCGGAATTCCTATGGCCCCGAAAATCACCCAATCATGCGCCTGGTGAAGCAAAGCCAAAACAAAAACTGTGATCAGCGCAGCTAAAAGGAGGACCGGGTAAGCGAGAAAAGTTTTCTCCTTTTTTAAGGAGGCCCCTATTGCCCGTTTCACCATTTCTTCCGTTAGCATAGCAAATTCTACTCTCTTTTTTTATAAAAATAGTAGGGGTGGATCTCCAAGCATTTTCTTTGGCAAAACTCTATAAGCTGGGCCCCTATCCCAACAAGTCGTGCCAAAAAAAGGATCACGCTGTAGTAGCGGACCTCCTCAAATCCTCGATAAAAAAGGTATAGGCCCGAAAAGGCGTGGCTGTTGGGCACTCTCTTCATCTTTTGTCTTAGTAGCTCGGCTTTTTGAAACAAAGGCTCATCCATGAATCGCTCCTGAAGAGCCCGTTCAAAAAGGTCCGCCCTTGTATCAATTTTTACAAAAGGATACAGATCATACCCGTAAAAAATCTGCCCGTCTCGATCCATCGCCGTGATCTCTTCATCCATTGCATCTAGGTCAATATTTTGCAACTGCTTGAGAGCATTCTCCATCTCCTTGCCTACACGGGATGCGCCAAAAGCGAGCAGAGAACCCTGTATCGATTTATACGCGTCGCACCCGTTAGAGGCCAATGTCTTTGCCACAAAAGCGGGCGGGGAGCCCCCCCCCTCATCCAAATGGAGGGCAAAAAAGAGCGGATCGATCGGAAGCGGGCCAAAAAGGAGTTCCGCAATCTCTTTCATCGACCCCAAGATCACCTGGAGCTGATCAAAAAAGGTCTCTTTGCGCTCTTCAACACCTAAAATTTCTATTGCCTGATGGAGCTGCTCAAGGGGATCCAATTGGCGATCTATCCTATCGATCAGAACTTTTGTCTCCCCCTTCATGATGTGGACAGGAATCTGACCTAAAAACCTTTCAACCAATGCATCGGTGGGGATATCAATAAAATTCTCAACCGGTTCTCCAAAGTACATCAAGCCAAGATCGGGATCGACGTGGGATGTTGAGCAATATCCCATCGGTATGGAACGGGGCCCCTCCAAAAGGTGGTCTTCAGTTAGTTCGAAAAGAGTATCGTGCATGCGATCTGTCGCTCCTTTTTCATCTCATCTTCGGTTATCTGCAGCATCTGCTTTTCCTCCTGGGACAAAGGCAATTTTAAAATACCCTTTTTGTTGGAAAATGGAAACGAAAAAACAAGATCCTCATCGATCCCGTAAGGGTTTTTTTCACTGTAGATCGCTGCGCTATAGGTGCGCTCCTCTTTTGAGATCCAGTCTTCAAGGTGATCGACGATCGCTTTGGCCGCCGATGCCTGAGAAGATACCCCCCTAGCCTTTATCACCTCGGCCCCCCTTTTGCGCACAAATTCGAGAACCTCCGGCAAGGCTTGATGGACCAAAATTGTCGGAGAGTGGTTTCCAAAAACATATATCTCTTTTCTAGGGCCAAAAGAGAGCTCCATCGCACTTTTTGCCCTGTTTTGGTCCAGGCGCATCAAAGCTTGGATCTGATTTTTTAATTTGTAGTTCCCCCCCCGAATCAGCATCAAGGCATTTGTATTAGCCGGATTTCCCACAACCAGGGCTTTGACATGAGGATTTGCCGTTTCGGCCAGGATCTTCCCCTGACGAAGAAACGTGGCTGCATTTACTGTGATCAGGTCATTACGCTCCATCCCCGGCCCCCTGGGTTTTGCCCCAAGGAATATAACGACGTCCGCCCCCTGAAAAAGGGTTGCCTCGTCGGAGCCCGATTCTACTTTTTTTAAATGGGGATAACAAAAATCTTCTATCTCCATCTCTAGACCGCGCAACTGGGTCAATTTATCAGGAAGGTCCACAAGGGATAGTTCCATGGGCACTTTAAAACGCTCCAAAAGAAGCGGAATGAGGGCATAGCCAATTTGCCCTGCAGCGCCGGTAATCGCAATTTTCATGGATTCTAGAATGTAAGAAGCGGATAGAGACTGTCAATACTATCTTTTAGTACGAATTCCAACAAAAGGGGTGCAAACGTTTTTGATGACCGCCTCCCTTGCAACCCTCTTGTGCACCCCTTTAATGGGTTTCAAGCATCGCTTTCAAGTCCAAAACGAATTGCCACATGTTCTGGGCAAAAAGAGGTTTTTTTGGTATAGTTTTAGCATTCTGTATGAATGAAATTATTTTTACATTGCATTTAGGGACCTTGGTGTTTTTTGGGCTGGCTGCCCTAAGAATCGGCAAGGAGGCATTGATTGCTTTCTCCGCTCTGCAGGCGATCCTTGCCAACCTTTTTATTCAAAAACAGACCTACCTCTTCGGCCTTGAGGTGACGTGTACCGACGCGTACGCGATTTTGAGCCTTTTTTCTCTCAACCTTGTACAAGAATATTTTGGCAAAGATGCAGCAAATAAAGTGATCAAAATCAATTTTTTCCTCCTCTTAACTTTCGCCGTCATGGCAAAAATCCATCTTTTATACCCCCCTTCTCTGCATGACGAGTCCCACAACGCCTTCTTCACGATTCTCAACAATTCCCCCAGAACCCTCCTTGCCTCCTTCACAGTCTTTTTTTTAGTGCAAAAACTGGATGTACGGTTTTTTACAAAACTGCGCCAACATTTTTTCCCCCGCTCCCTCCCGTTTTCCATCCTTGCCTCGCTCTTCATCTCCCAAACAATCGACACGATCCTATTCTCTTACTTAGCCTTGTGGGGAATCGCCGGCTCTATTTGGGAGATCATTGCGATGAGCCTTGTGGTAAAATTTACTGTAATTTTATTTCTGACCCCTTTTTCCAAACTAGCTAAGCGCATGGTGCCCGTATGAGTGTATTTACAAATACGTTTTCTTTTGAAATTTTGCACCGCTCGAAGAAATCAAACGCCAGAGTGGGCAGGATCACTACACCGCACGGCTCTTTCATGACACCCGCCTTTGTAGGAGTGGGGACAAACGGAGCCTTAAAAGCGCTAGGGCATGATGAGGCGATCGAAGCGGGAATGGATCTGATGTTTGCCAACACCTACCATCTCATGGTCCAGCCAGGAGAGGATCTGATTCGGGAAATGGGGGGGATCCACCGCTTTAGCGGGAGGGACCGGCCGATCATCACCGACTCGGGTGGGTTCCAGGTTTTTAGTTTAGCCTATGGCTCGGTCGCATCGGAGCTGAAAAGCCAGGGGACGAAAAAACACTCCAACAGCGTGTTAAAAATCACTGAAGAGGGGGTGAAATTCCGCTCTTATAGGGATGGCAGGACGATTTTTTTAACTCCCGAAACTTCGATCGGCGCCCAAAAGAAAATAGGAGCCGATATCATGATCTCTTTTGATGAGCTCCCCCCCTACCACATCCCCAAGGAGGCGCTGCGCTCCTCATTTGAGAGAACCCACCGATGGGAAAAACGCTCTTTGGAACACCACAAACAAGACCCCTCAGACCAGGCCCTTTATTCGGTAGTACACGGAGGGATCGACCCCGACTTGCGTAAAAAAAGCTGCAAAATCCTTTCGTCGATGGATTTTGACGGGCATGCGGTTGGCGGTAGCTTGGGAAAAAATCGGGACGAGATGATTGAAATGCTTAGCTATACCATCCCTTGCCTGCCACCTGAAAAACCCGTCCACCTTTTAGGGATAGCCGACCTCCCGTCGCTTTACTCGTCGATCCCGCTCGGAATCGATAGTTTCGACAGTTCATACCCGACAAAAGCCGCCCGCCACGGTACCCTTTTGACCGAACAGGGTACCTTGCGGATTGTTTCGGGAGCCTACAAAGAGGACCCACGACCGATTGAGGAGGGGTGCCCCTGCAGGGCCTGCCGAACCGTCAGCCGCTCATTTTTACACCACCTATTCAAGGCGAATGAACTATTGGGGCTCTCATTGGCCAGCGCCCATAATCTTTCTTACATGATCCGCTTTATGGATCGAGTGAGACAAAAGATTATTTTAGACGCAGTTTAGAAGACCGTATTTGTAACTTTATTTAGATTTTTTCAAGGAATGACTACCCTTTTAACCCCCCTTAAGGTAACCTGATTTCATGATGATTTGGATGATCCCCTTTCTTTATGGCCTTTGGTCTTTGGCTTTCCCTATCGGAAAGGCTCTCGTGGCACATGCGGATCCAATTTTTACTGTAGCGGTTCGAATGCTTTTGGCTGCCCTTCTGCTTCTCGGTTGGCTTGGCTTAAGAAAGTCCCAATCGATCAAGCTTTCTTTCAAGGAGGTGGTTTCTACCTTTATCCTCTCTTTGTTCAGCATCTATTTTTGTAACATTTTTGAGTACTGGGGACTCAAGTATCTCTCCTCCGCAAAAACCTGCTTTATCTATAGCATGTCCCCTTTCTTTAGCGCCCTTTTGTCCTACATCCACTTTAAAGAAAGAATGACAATGTCTAAATGGATTGGCATGGTGATCGGCTTTATCGGGTTTTTGCCTGTATTGGCGCTTCAAGACGGCTCGGAGGATCTGTTGAAAATCAACACCTTCTTCTCCTGGCCCTCAATTGCGGTGATCGGAGCCTCTTTTTGCGGTGTTTATGGGTGGATTTTATTGAGATTGCTCGTCAAAGATCAACAAATGTGCCCGGTCAAAGTAAATGCTTATAGCATGCTATTTGGAGGCCTTCTTGCGCTCATCACCTCCTTTTTTATCGAGGTAAGCCCCCTTCAACAGTGGACAAATCTAGAGTTAAAGCCCTACATGGCTTGGATGATTTTGATTATCTTTATATCCAACATTATCTGCTTCAATCTTTATGGCTATCTCTTAAAACGTTTTTCGGCTACGCTTTTGTCCTTCTTTGGTCTATTAAGCCCGCTTTTTGCCTCACTAAACGCCTACCTCTTTTTTGGTGAGCCATTCCATCCGATCATTTTACTCAGTACCGCTCTAGTCTCATTTGGGTTGTTCATTGTCTACCGCATCGAGCTAAAACAGGGCTACGTCTTAGCCTCCAAATCCTCTCAAGCTGCCTCTTAAATACCTTCTATGGGAAGATACCTCGGGCAACATTTTTTGAATGACGAAGCGGTAATATCCCATGCAATTCAATCCATCCTTCCCCAGGAAAATGGGATTTTAGAGGTGGGTCCGGGTGGCATGGCACTTACAGAACATCTGATCAAACAGACTACGCCGATTCTCCTTATCGAGCGAGACGAAAAGCTCTTACCCTACATCGAGAAAAGGTTAAAAGCCCACCCCAACGCAAAAGTCATTCACCAAGATATTCTGGAGTATGACTTCCAAGAGGCGAGAAACCGGTTTAAGGGACCTTTTGGCCTCATCAGCAATCTCCCTTATCTCATTTCAACCCCTTTTTTAGAGAAGATTGCCCCATTATCACATCTTTTTACTAAAGTTCACCTCATGTTGCAAAAAGAGGTTGTAGAGAAGGTGATGGCACCAAACGGCAAAAACGGATCCAAGTTATCCCATCTTTTACGCATTCAGTATCACCTTGAGCCGGGAATTGTTGTGGCTAAAAAATCCTTCAACCCACCCCCAAAAGTCGATTCGCAGTTTTTAACACTCACACCTAAAAAACCCCTTTTGGAACCGTGCAAATGGGACGGGTTTCGTGAATTTTTGAACCTTGCATTCAACCACCGGAAACATACACTCCACTGGTTTGAAAAAAAGTACCATTTCAAGGCTATACACCCCTCTGATCGAAAAATTGAGGAGATCCCTACTTCAGAGCTCATCGAATCCTTTCTAGCGACTTAAAAAAAACCCTCTAAAATCAATCCAAACAGAATCCATCTGAAAGCGACAATCTATATAGGCCTATCTTGTTGGTCCGAAGCCCAACTCTATCTTGTAAATTTTTATTTGCGAAAAAAGGGGTAGTAACGTTTTAATTTATAAGAATCGGAGTAATCCCACCCGACCTAACTCAATCTCATGAAGTCTTGTTGTTGAATGATTTGGCTAATCCCCATTTTACACGTCTTAGGGCATTTGACTTTTCCAATCGGAAAAGCACTTGTAGCCTATGCAGATCCTATTTTCACTGTCGGCGTAAGAATGGTTTTGGCCGGTGGGCTCCTTCTGGGGGGGCTTTCAATACTAGGATCCAGATCGATTAAGATTTCATTTAAGGAGGCTATATCCGTATTTATCCTCTCTTTGTTTAGCATCTATTTTTGCAATCTTTTCGAGTATTGGACCTTAAAATACTCCTCCTCGGCTAAAAGCTGCTTTTTCTATAGCATGTCCCCCTGCGTAAGCGTAGTGATGTCTTGTAGCTTGTCCTTCACTCACTTCAAAGAGAAAATGACGATGCATAAATGGGTCGGGATGGCGACCGGTATTGTCGGTTTTTTACCTGTTTTAGCACTCCAAAACGGCTTAAATGATCCCTTCAAAATCGATGCCCTCTTCTCTTGGCCATCGATTGCAGCTCTTGTAGGTTCTTTTTGCGGAGTTTACGGCTGGATTTTATTGAGACAGCTTGTCAAAGATCAACAAATGTGCCCGCTCAAAATGAATGGTTACAGCATGCTTTTTGGAGGCCTTCTAGCGCTCATAACCTCCTTTTTTTTCGAGAAAAGCCTTCTTCAACAGTGGGCAAATCTCGAGATCAAACCATACTTCGGGTGGATGATTCTCATCATCTTTATATCAAATATTGTCTGCTCCAATCTGTATGGTTATCTTTTGAAACGATTTTCTGCGACCCTGATCTCCTTTTTTGACCTATTGAGTCCACTGTTTGCCTCTGTAAACGCCTACCTTTTCCTCAATGAGCCCTTCCACCCTATTATTCTACTCAGCACAGTTCTTGTCTTAATAGGGCTATTGGTTGTCTTTCGCATTGAGTCAAAACAGGGGTACGTCTTGGCTGCTTAGATATTCAAAGCCCTCTTTTTAAAAATTTTCTTATTCATGGAAAGCCATGGTTAATCTTTTTTGAAGATTGCTGGGGCTTACCCATCATTTATGGAAGAAACCATGGTAACATAGGATTTTTTAACTTTTTGATTTAAAATAGGATAGTAAAGGTAAGAATATTTAATGAGTTAAATTATAATAAAACTTATAATACGCCTGAAAAACAAAAGAGATATTTATGGCAGCTGTTACCCGTAATGTACATGCGGAATGTGATGAATTTTTAAGAAATAGCCCACACTTGAAACCCAAGTCAAAATTAAAAAATATTTTTGACTCGATCATGAACGGTTTAGCCTTTTTATCATCTTAATTATCATCGGCTGCTTCATCTTTGAAAGGCCGCTTGGTCCAATTATTTGCAAAACCAAAAGAGACATTCGATTTAGGTCTTACAAATGAAGATATTATTTCAGGTGCTTCCATTGATAGTCAGGCTTATACCCTAGCTGAGTCTAAAAGGCAGCGTATTAAACATGTTAGCACAGCTGGTATATTTGTCGCTGGAGCGGTTGGTGCTTGTTGGTTTATTAAAGATCTTGTCTCATGGTTCAAGCCGAGATCTTAAAGTCTAAACTTAAGGGGGATTTTTACAAAAATCCCCCTTTTTTATTTTCAAAAAAGCTTTCCTTTTTTTTAGTTACGGGTATTTTTTAAACTTGTGCTTACGAGTTTAAAACGGATATTCTTCAAAGCATGAGTGCAATTGTTTGGTTTCGTCAGGATCTCCGCTTGGAGGATCATTATCCGCTTTTGATGGCCTTGGCCACAAAGCGCAAACTGATTTTAGTTAATGTGTTGGAGGAGACAAAGCACTGGGCGATAGGTCGCGCCGCCTCCTGGTGGCTTGAGGAATCTTTAAAGGCATTTCAACAAAGTATCAAGGATAAGGGTGGCCATCTGATGATTTTTCATGGGGACACCAAAGATGTCTTCAAAAAATTGATCAAACAGCATGAAATAGAAGAGCTGTACTACGGCGCCAACTATGAGCCTGAACAGAGAAAAATTGAAAAAAAGATCGAATCACTCTGTAAAAGTTTTGGTGTAGCAGGTTACCATGTAAATTTTAAAATCTGTGCAGAAAATTTTTCAGTTCATTCACCTTTACACGTTTGACCCTATTTAGAAAACTTTAAAAAAAATTCATGTTTTATAGACATGTAAAATCTTAAAACAAAATAAGTAGATGATGATCAACTACAAAAAACTATAAATGACATTATTCATCTTCTCTTTGAAAATTTAAAAAGAGAAAGCCGATGGATCTGTATGCTTCAAGAACGCTTAGAGGGTTCATGAACAGATCTATGATCTTTTTGAAAAACTCAACTTGAAAGCGTTTAAAGATAGAACGCATGCAAATACCGGTAAGACTTATGAGGATCAAGCAAATAGAAAGCTAAGTGTTTATTTAAACTGCGTTGAAGAATATAACCCCCCGCAGTGAGATCGTTTATAGTTAGCACGGTCAATCAAGATAACCTACTTAGGCCCACCCCCCTCTCTTCTTGCGAATACCGAAGGTCGCAGAGCTTGCACTCATGCAAATAAATTGGCCCTTTTCCTCTTTTTTGAAGGGAGAAAAAAATTTAGACCCCAAGCAAAAAAAAGCCCTGTTCAGAACAGGGCTTTTTTATGGGGATGTCTAAACTTTAGATAAAAAAACTTAAAGTTGAGAGAACCAATGGATCTTAATCTTAAATTAGCAAGCTTTGCCCATCATAGAGGCTAAGATAGCTCCAGCAACCAAAGTTATACCGACCAAGCTACCTGCCAACAAGTCTCTTTGGAATTTCAAAAGAGCTCGATTAGAAAGTCCAGAAATTCGAGTTTTAAGCTGCTCTATTGTATCTTTGCTGAATCCATCTCTAACTTCATATATTGTTAATTTTTGTTTTGTACTTTTAAGTTCCGCTGTAAGACGTCTGTTACTTGAACTCAATTCTTCATTTTCGCCTTGAAGTTTTGAAAAAACTTCGCTGGCTTCAGCCCTCAAATCCTCAAATTCCGATTGAGCGTTGAATAGGGCCTTAGTTAATTCGGCGATTCGTTGATCTTGGTATAAGATTTGATTTTCAAGCGCATTTTGTATGTCGGAAACTCCGGTTTTTTCCGGGTCACCAGATAGTGTAGATAGTCCTGGTATGTCATTGAGCATATGTATTTCCCCCTAGGTTATTATAACACATAAATTTTATTTTTGTAAATAAATTTATTTACATGTATGCAATTGAATAGATGTCAGCGCGGCAGGGGTTCTTAAGGTTGTAACCCGTTTGTCGAGGGACCGAGACTAAAGGGCCTATTTATGTAACCCTTCCAATAAGCTAGATATCTGAGCCGTTTTCGAGGGACTAGAATCCTAAAAACATATGAAAATAGGTTCGGTATTCTCTGAAATGCTCTAAATCGATTAATAACTTATTTTCAATATTCAAAATATATTTTTTCTTCTTCTTTTTCCTTTTAAGCTCATCTTGGTTAACTATTTATATTGTATCATGAAATGTTTAAACTTGACCTCTGTAAACCATTTGAATTCCCCTTTAGAATTGCACTGTACTTGGACAACCAGCTTAAAGTACTGAGGCTGTTGGTCCCTTAGCCTATTCCCTCACGAGATATTTCTCTAAAAAGGGGAACCCTAGAACCTAGGTTAAATAAGAATCTCCCCCCTTACCCCTTTTTTTTAGCCGTTGAGTCCGTAAAATACAAAAAAAATTATTATTTTATCCCCCACAAACCCAACTAATTAGAACATTTTTGTAAATATTTATATAAAAATTAATTCAATAATAATTTAAAATTTATATCTTACAAGGAGAACAAACATGACACCTTCAATCCAAACCAGCAATCAAACCGATTCAACACCGTTATTAGAAAGAAACAGAGGATTAGCAGCCGATTCTAAAATCTATAAGCTAGCAAAATCATTTTTTACAAAAATTGGTGATTTCCTCTCAAGCTGTATGAGTTTTTGCATAGAGAGATTCAACGCATTTAAAGAGAAAGTTTCACCCTCCCACCAACAGCATGAAAGAAGGTTTGTTCGCCACTTAACTTTATTAGACGACGAAGGTACTGAGTTAACGGTATTTCAACCCGTAAACGCCGAATCTCAAAAAGCCGTAAACGCCGATGGGTTAGATTATTCTGAAGCTTTAGACGAAGATGGTACTAAGTCAACGGTATTTCAAGACGCCGTAAACGCCGAAGGGTTAAATTATTCTGGAGCTTTGGTCCCTTTTATAGATTTGGAACAACGCGTATTCGCGTCATTAATAAAAATTCTTAGTGATAAAGTTCATTTTGGAGAAATTCCAAAATTTCCATTTTCTGTAAATCAACAAATTAATCAGAGCCTACCAAACACATCTCCCCAATCTCAAGCTTTGGTCCTTTATGTGGATCCGATTAAACGCTTAATTGCGCCATTACTAGGCATCCTTAGAGCCCAAAGGCCTCCCTTTTATGATTTTCCTTACCAAATGGTCGTAGGTCAAAGTTTCTTACCAGCACCGCAAAATACTTCGTTTAAAAACATTAGACCTCCTAATTACCTAAATCAGGCACAAATTAGTAAAGGATAAAACCACAACTAATTGCTGAATACTTGAGATGGGTACCCTGACCAGTAATATTCTCTCGGTTTTATATTCCAAAAGCCCTCCTTACACAGGAGGGCTTTTTCATTATTTTTAAAGGAATAGGCACACATGTTAGGGAGGTTAGTCAGGGAAATTTAAGTCACTATAAATGATGTATTTAGGTTTGTATCCTTGCTCTTAAGATATTTCACTTATGGGGATAGATCTTTTATAAGATGGATCAAATCAAAACCGCAGCGAATCCATGGCACTTTACAGCGTCATAAGAAAAACTCCTTATGGGTAAATTTTCGGGGGACTCTTAAAGTTTTTGCTATCTTCCTACCCGCACTAACCTAATTTTATATTTCTAACCCATTCTAAATAAGCATTATACAATGTAATTAAGCGTAAACTACTTCCCCTCATAAAGTTAAAAAAAACTTTTAATATAAATAATTTTTATTATATAATTATACTATAAATTTAAAAAGGAGTTACAAATGACCACACAACCCAAAACACCTTTCGATTCTTTGGTCCAAACCATAGCAGTTTGGGAGAATAAATGTACGAGCCTAGGAAAGCAATTAACCGAATTAAAAGCCAGTAACACAGCAGTTTCAGCTCTGTTTGCAGAAGCAACGGCACAGAAGAAAGATTTACTTGCAGCGAACCAAGGTTATCAAGAACAGGTTACCCGTTTACAAGGACAGGTTACCCAGTTAGAGGTGGAACTCCACGCATCTCAAGCAACTAATGTTGCTCTTAACCTAGCAAAACTTGCTTCTGACCTAACAGCAGATGGTGCTTATGCACGCGCAGCAGTCGGGAAACTAGAATTTAGTACGGCTAATGCGCTCTTAGTAAGCGAGAACGACCGGCTATCTCAAAAAAATCAACAACTAGAAGCCGACGTTAAGAGACTTCAATTAGGTGTAGCTACATCTGTTTCTAATAAAGTTCTCCAGGATGTTTTATCTAAAGTTAAATCACAATTTGCAAACCCCTCAGTTGCAACACAAACCGAAGCTCCGGTATCAGCTACTGCAGTTGCAACACAAACCGAAGCTCCGGTATCAGCTACTGCAGTTGCAACACATACCGAAAGAACTATGGGGACAAAATTGGTCGCCGGCTCAGCTGTTATCCTCGTAGGATTAGGAGCTGTAATCGCGAAAAACCCTGCTGCCCAGGATACTTTCGTTAAGGTAGGTCAAGTTTTTGCCGGTTTTGTAACTAGAAGGGTCGCATCGGTTTCTACTTTGGTTGGAAAATTATTGAGTCCTAACGGATATGTTATTGATCTTGGAAAGATGCTTGAGCAATAAATTAGACCCGCTTTACTTCGTTTCTACTTCTTAGTTCTATCTCACGTCCCGCTTTTGCGGGACGTTCTTTTTACATCTTGCAATCAAATCACAAAAAGCCCCATTTTAAATGGATGAGTTCTATTGTTTGGTTTCGCCAGGATCTTCGACTTGAAGATCACTACCCTCTTTTATTAGCCATTGAGGCGGGACGCCCCCTGGTGCTTGTGTTTATTCTCGAAAAGACCAAACACTGGTCGATCGGTCGCGCATCCCAATGGTGGCTGGAGCAATCTTTACTGGCTTTTAAGGAGTCTATTGAGGCAAAGGGGGGATTCTTACACCTATTTCACGGGGAAACCGAAGAGATTCTGGAAACCCTGATACGAAAACATAAGGCTGAAGCCCTCTACTATGGTGCGAACTACGAGCCGGAAGAGAGAAAGATTGAAAGCAGGGTGGAAGCCCTTTGCAAACGATACGGTATTGCGTCCCACAAATTTCACCATAACCTCCTCTACAACCCTGAAACCGTCCTTACGAAGGAAGGGAAGCCCTACCAGGTTTATACCCCATTCTGGAATCGCACCCAACAATTTCAAGCCCCCGAAGAGCCGATGCCGGCGCCAAGATCTCTCTCCTGTTGCTTAAAAGGGGCTAGTGAGCCGATTTCAAAGCTCCATTTGACACAAACCTGGGATCTCCACCAAATACCCCTACTCTGGGAACCGGGAGAAAAAGGGGCGAAAAAGCGCCTTAAAACCTTCATCGATAAAGGTCGAGTGGAAGATTATGAGCATGATCGTAATTTTCCTGCGATCGACGGGAGTTCGAAATTATCACCCCACCTGCACCACGGTGAAATCAGCCCAAGGGTAGCCTGGCATAGCGCAAAGGCCTCATTAACATACCGCAAAGAACTCGTCTGGAGAGAGTTTGCCAAGCACCTGCTCTACCATTTTCCCCATACCACTGACCACCCTTTAAAACCCGAATTTGACGCTTTTCCCTGGCAAAAAAATGCCAAGCTCCTCAAAGCCTGGCAAAATGGCGAGACCGGCTTTCCTATCGTAGATGCCGGTATGAAAGAACTTAAGTATACCGGTTGGATGCATAACCGCGTTCGGATGATTGTCGGCTCGTTTTTGATCAAGGATCTCAGGATTCACTGGCTCGAGGGGGCGAAATGGTTCTGGGACTGCCTTGTGGACGCTGATCTAGCCTCCAATACACTTGGATGGCAGTGGGTCGGAGGGTGCGGTGCGGACGCGGCCCCCTTCTTCAGAATTTTCCACCCCGATCTTCAAGAGGCTAAATTTGATCCTACCCACGAGTACATCAAGAAATGGGTAAAAGAGCCTTCTAAGAGAATTGTAGATCATGCCGAAGCCCGCGATGAGGCGCTAAAAGCCTACCATTCAATTGTAGCCCACAGGAAAAAATAGTTTTTCCTTTTGGATCTAATGGAACCTAAGGTAAAAATAATATCCATTTGCCACTGAAGGGACATAATCGAAACCCAGAAGCATTTCTGTTGGGGTGATCGTTTTCGGGAAATAGAGCTCTTTGAGGGCTGTCAGAACGAATTCTTCAGGAAGCGCTGAAAAAAAAGGGGTACCTATCTCCACAAGATTTCGGTGATAATCGAGAAATTTCTGGAACCAGCTTAGTTTAGTATCGATTCCGAATACCGGCATCCTCAAATGCCTGCATTGTAACACGTCAATCCCCGTCAGTAAAAAAAGATCTCTCCTCGTATCTTCAAAAATGAACTGTGGCAACGGTGCGGCATCTTTATAAACTACCCCTTTTTGACGAATCATGTCAAAAAGGGGCTGTGGATTTTTTAGGGGGAAAACCGACGCATCAAGCCACAACAAATAGCGAAAACCCAGATTCCTTGCCTCTTCCAGCATGAACATCTTGAACGCATACGGTACACCTGCATACAGGATCTCTTTTTTCGTAGGATTGGGATATCCCCCCAACCTGTAGTAAACACTCCCCCTAAACCCGACCTCCTCGAGAGCTTTGATCAGGCTCAAAACATATTTTGGATAGACACGATCGTATGATGAGAACAGCACGATACAATCTTCCCCTCCACCATTCAGATTGACAACATTTTTTTTTGGGTAAAGCCCCTTTTTTTTTGAGATCATTGTCTGCCAAAGCCCCCTCTGCAGTCTGTTAAAAAAATCGTCCCGGGAAACCGGTTTTTGAAAATACCGGGCTAATTTTTGTTCCTTTCTCCATTGGATATCCACTTCTTCGGCTATGTTGTGTAAGCGCAATTTGTTTTGATATTCTTCCAGCTCCTCGTTTGTAGGATCCTCAGAAAGTTCAAAATCTACCACGAAGGGATTTTTAATACTCCTTGTAAAAAAGGAGTTCTGTGCAAAAATATCCGAATGGACGCATATTAATAGAAGTAAAATCTTTAGAAGATCCCTTTTAAATAGCGCCTCACATAAAAAAAAGGAATATTCGCTTATTGATGTTTCGATAAAACTTTCGGTGGAAATCGGCGAATACAGTCGAAAATCTCTATAAAAAAGACTCGCTAGTCCGTTTTGCATTGATCGAACGTATTTTCGAAACAGGGGTAATAATCTAGTCATCAAATTAATGCGCCCTTATAATAAATTTGCAGCCCATCTTTTTTGCATCGACGTACCCTTTATAATCTTTTTTACAGGACACCATTAAATTCTTCCTCTCTTTAAGGACGACTCCGTTTTTCAATAAAACTGCGGTCAGGACGTACTCCTCGGGGTTGACAGATAAAAACGGAGTTCCCATACGCACAAGGCTTTTATAATCCTCCAAAATTTTTTTAGTCCGTGGATCTTGTTTCGAGATTCCCATAATCCAACCGGCGACTTTCCTCTCTGGGGCGATACTACGACCAAGATAAGCGTCCAATTCTTTTTTTGCCAAAGGGAGTAGCCCTAGCGGATTAGCTTTGCCCGAATCGAAATAAAAACCCTCGTTCGCAATCTCTTCGAAAATCCCCTCTACTCCTGCTAAAGGCCAAGCTGATGTATCGAGCCATAAAACATTCTCGTAACCCATCATTAACGCCTCCTGGATAGCAAAAACCTTAAATGCATAAGGGACTCCCGCGTAGCGTATTTCATCCCCGGTCGGATTTGGGTACCCCCCGATTCGGTAGTAGATCCCCCCCTCAAAACCCACTTCCCTTAAAGCACCGACAAGTTCCGGTAAAATGTGTGGATACGGCCCATCGTAAGAACAAAAAAATACAATACAATCTCTTTTCTGTTCCCCTTTTAGATGAACGATTTTAGGATAGCAATTGTATTCATCGACAAAAAAATGCTGCATAAGCCCCTTTGAGCAGCGCAAGATAAAGTCTTGGACGCTGTAGGGTTCCTTTTTTGTGAACCAGCTTCCAACATCCCAATTCACCGGATAATTTTTAAGGATCAAGGGGGCTACGGATATTTCCTTCAACGCTCTTTCTACAGCCTCGTAATCCTCCTGCAATGGCTCGTTTTTGGTCTCTATCTCTATTTCGAAAGGATTCGCAAAGACCCCCAATAAAAACAAAAGTGTGTATAACATCTAAATTTTTCCGTTTCGGTGTGTCCCAATCAATGCGTGCGTATCAAAAAGCGAAACCCCTTTTGCCTCCCTTCGACAAGCCTTGTATCACTCTTTTTTGACGCAAGCATCAGATTTGGATGAAATTTCAAAGGGGGTGCATGCCTCGCGAAAAGGGCGGTCAGCAATGTCTCTTCAGGGGTCAATGATAGAAATGGTGTCCCTTTACGCACCATCGAATAAAAATCCTTAAATATCTCTTTTACATAGGGGAGATCCATTTTAAAACCTAATAACCATCCGGCAACGTGGGGTGCCTTTGAGAAATCCATATCAAACGTTTTTTCCAGAATGGCTCTCGTTTGAGGAATCAATAATTCTGTGTTCGGCCGCCCCCACTCAACCAGTATCCCCTCTTTTTCTATAGCTTCAAAGCAATAATCCAAGTTTTTGAGCGGCCAGGCGGAACAATCCAGCCATAATACCTTATTATAACCCAACTGATACGCCTCTAAGATCATGAACATTTTGAGCGCGTAAGGGACCGCAGCGTAACGGATTTCCTCCCCCGTGGGATTGGGGTATCCCCCTAAGCGATAATAAATAGCCCCCCCATACCCGATCTCTTTCAACCCTGCAATAAGGCTCTTAAGCAACTCCGGATACGTACGATCAAAAGAACACCCCAGCACAATACAATCCTGACTCCCCTCTTCACCTCGGAGATGGACCACCTCGGGGAATAAATTTTTTTCTCTAGAAATCAAAGTTTGCCTCGTAAAACAGGAGACGCGCCGATACAGATCGTTTTTCGAATAGGGGCATTTAGCGGGATAGACAGCGTCGATGAGCTCTTTAAACTCTTTTTTTCGAATCAGGCTCTGCACCTTCTCATAGTCTTCAAATGACAAAAAACTTTGCATCGGAAACTCTATTTCAAAAGGATTTGGCACCTCTGCAAAAACGGACAGGGTAAATAAAAATAAAAAAACCAATCGCATATGAATCTGATAAAGCACAATTACTGAGTTTTAGTGTTTCCTTAAAAAAAAATAATAACCGTTCTTCTTCGCGTCCACATAGTGGGAGTTGTCATCGGTGCTTGGGAGGATAATTTTTTGCAATCTCGCAGGCAGGTGGTTTTTGTACTTGTGGGCCAAAGCAGAAATCACATGTTCTTCAGGGTAACACGATAGAAACGGAGTACCTAGACGAACCATTTTATAATAATCCTCAATAAAATCTTGCACCCAGGGCAAATCCATCCTCAAACCGAAAACCTGCATGCTCACATGGTCAAAATTCCCGGGTTTATAGCCGGTTAAGTTGTGTAAAATCTCTTGAGTTTTTGGCAAAAGACCATTCTTTCTGAACTTCTTCCAGCTGACCAAAGCCCCTTCATTCTCAATTTTTCTAAAAAGGATATCTAAATTTTGCAAAGGATACACAGAAGCGTCCAACCACAAAACATTCTTATAGCCCCTTTGATAGGCTTCAATCATTGTAAAAATTTTGAAGGAGTAGGGGACGGCGACATACCTCACCTCCTCGCCGGTCGGATTTGGAAAGCCCCCTACGCGGTAGTAGATCGCCCCTTTATAACCGATCTCCTTCAATGATTCCACAAGGCTGTAAAGTAAGAGTTCGTATTTGGGATGGATTGGACAACTTAAAACAACACAATCGCGGCCCCCCCCATTCACCTGCAAGAGCTCTTTTTTTGGAAAATAGCCCGACTGCCTGTCGATCAAAGTCTGCACAGTCCCTCGCATCGACCTGCGATAAAAGTCCTCTTCTGTGTTATATTTTACCCCAAACAGCGAGGGTTCGGGATACATTTTAGAGACCTCTTTTTTTACATTTATTTTTGCAATCAGCGATTGAATACGCTCCAAATATTCGTACCCTTCCTCTTTTGAAGGTTCGATGTCCAGCAAAAAAGGGTTCGCTCTTAAAAAAACAGATACAAAACACAAGACAATTTTTTTCATTCTAGAGACTCTTTCAATGATCCCTTACAACAAACATATACCCCTCTTTTTTAGCCCTCCAATAATTTCCCCAGTCGTGGTCGTGGGTTTTTACAACCTTACCGTACCCATATTTTGGGGTAAAAACCGGATCGTGGAGTATAGGTATGTTCGCCTCAAATTTTTTCACAAGCGCAGAGATCACAAACTCCTCCGGATAACAGGAAATGAACGGGATCCCCACTTTGCACATATCGGTATAGTCCTTTAGAAACGAAGACACCCAAGGTCGGTCCATATCTAAGCCAAAAACCCACATCCGCACATGGGGTGCTTGGGATAAATCTACACGGGTCATAGCTTCGATTAAGTGGATTGTGGCAGGCAAAATAGCGCTTTTCGGATGGCTTCGGTGTAGGACAAACGCCCCTTGAGTTTCTAAAATTTGAAATAAGCTTTTTGGATTTTTGAAAGGAAAAAGCGCACTATCGAGCCAGATCACCCTGCTAAAACCCAAATTGTGAGCCTCCATCATCATAAAAATCTTGAAGGAGTAGGGGACGCCGGCCCATTTTGCCTCCGTCCCGGTTGGGTTGGGTACACCCCCTATCCTATAGTAGACGTGCCCGTCAAAACCAATCTCTTTAAGACCTTGGATCAGACTTTGAAGCAGATCCGGGTATTGCCTGTTAAAAGGGCAACCTATAACAAAACAGTTTCCCCCACCCCTATTGATTTTAACCAGCCTTGCCTCAGGAACCAGCCCTTTTTCGGTATCTACCAGCACCTGTTTTAGACACCTACCGATCCGATTTTCAAACTCGACTATCGGTTGGTAGCTCTCAAAAATCCCCCTTGCTGCAGGTTCAGGGTAGAAATTTTTCAAAGTTTCTTGTGTATCTACCTCTCTCAGAAGGTTTTGTATCTGCTCAACATCGGAAATTTCCAAATCTTTTTTGTCTTCGAAAAGAATTTCAAAGGGGTTAAGAAAAATTGAGAAAAAAGCATAAAAACTTAAAAATTTATTTGCCATATCCTGATCGCAAAACGCATCTTTGGTACAACAATACCTTTATAAAAGGTTGGAAATCAATCAGAAAAGTTTTCTGTATAGTTTTTTATAATATTTAATTATAATCTTTTCTCAAAGGAGAGAAATTTATGGTAAACGCCACATCTGGAGTGCACCCTTTTTCAAACGCTACAAACAACTTGCCGCAGCTCCCGTTTGCACCTCTTAAAACGACATTTTTTAATCCCTCGTCCTGTTTGTGGGGAAAAAACACAATCGCCAGTTCATTTCGCCCCACCCAACTATACCCCACCTTTTTTGCCATCCGCCCATTAGTAGAAGGGCCCGTCAAGAAATATCCAAGTCCTAAATCGGTGGGATTTTTTAGCGATATTCTCTATACCTACATCGAACCCAGTAAGATCCCAAGACAGTTTGCCTTCAAAATCAAAGCCATCTTGGCGTTTGCAGATTTTGTATACAAAAAATGCAACGGCAAGTCGGATTTTTGAAACCAATTAGGGTGCATGAAGCGACAAAAAGACGTATAGCTCAATTCCCTTTTGTCGCTTTGAACAGATGAAATCCTGCAAGAGTTAAAAAGGTTCCTAGGACCGCCATCAGAGCCATGGCCAAGATCGGCAATAACAAATTGATTGAAGCGCTATAGCCCATCAACAGGGAAGAGGCAAAAATAGCTATAGCTATCAAACTGCCCAAAACTCCCCTGACAGCCCCCGAATTTTTCTTTTCAACAAGAGCTAAAGCCAACTCGTTTCCGTTAAACAATGCAATACTACCAAAAATCGCAAACAGAGTAAACGGAACAAAGACCTCTTCAGGAGTCGAGGCCAGCAAGAAGGCTAAAGTTGCAAAAATAAGCCCAATAAAACTGAAGAAGTAGGCCAACCTTAATGAAAAAAACCGGCCTACCCAGGGGATGATCAAACTACCCGTTAAAACGGCTACAAGCCCTCCGTAGGCAAAAAACAGAGCAATCCAACTGTGTGTCACCTGAAAAGCCATCACCATCAATATTGGGATCGCTATAAATAGACTCTCTATATTTAAAATCATGAGAAAAAACGTCGCCGCCAAAAAAAGGATCTTTGGGTTCGATAGTATAGTTATCAGATTGTCATCAAGAGCCTTGGCTTCTTCAGACTTTTTTGGCCATGTTTTTTCAAGAAACAAAAGGGAAGCTCCCCCCATAAGGGCTAATAGATAAAAAGGTGTTCCGAGAAAAAATCCCTGGTTGCCTACAAAAAAAGGGCCAAAAACGGGACCTGCGACGGTCGCAAATAGGGAGACGCCCACCAAATAACCTATAGCCCTCACCTTCTTTTTCTGGTCCGATTCCAAGTCGTCAATCGCATTGTACAAAAGCTGGGCTCCACTTGATCCCAGACCCGTAACAAAACGGAAGAAAACAAGCATCCAAACATTCTCTATAGAAAAGAAATAGCCGACACCGAGATTACCCAGGATAAATAGGATCATAGTGATTTTCAAAGCCCATTTTTTCCCGAACCGGTCGCTCCATCTTCCGAGGACTAAAGAGCCCGAAAAAAGCCCTAAACCGTATATACCCAAAACCACCCCTAACAGGGTCGTGGGATCGACTATTAAATTCAAAGGATCGCGATACGGGGAACTAGGATCCAATATCTCCGGTGTAAAAAGGGGGATGACAACAAAAAAAGCCAAGTAATTCACCAAAGAATAAAACAAGTAGGCAAGTAAAGTCGATTTTTTCATAAAAATAGATTTAACTAGGAAAAGGAATTAACCTCAAGCCTCCGGTTAAAAGGGCGGATCAAGGGTAATCGTAAAGATCGTCCAAGTTTAGCGATCTTAAGTAGAGCATCTCGCGCTTTAGCTCCTCGATTTCAGCATCAAGTTTTGTGAGTTTTTCCACAAACTCTGCTTTGCTGACCCTGCCAAATCGGCTATTGAGCTTTTCTTTATCGAATTTTAAACGCATCATGGCAGTCTCCGCTTTAAGGATCCTCTCTTTGAGGGTCTGGACGTAGCACATCTTCTCCTCTTTGGACGGCCCCGCGATCTCGGTCCTTGAAGCGCACCCGATAAAAAAAATTAAAGGGAAAACAACCCCAAAAACACCGTTTTTTGTTAAGCTTTGAAACATGCTGCGATGGATACTCCTAATTCTATTCATTCCCCTTTTTGGATTTTCTTTTAAAGAAAAATATTCTAAAGGAGTCAAAGGGGATTTTGTTGTCTACAGACAGGGGCACCAAATCGTCTATATTTCAATTTACGATAAAACGGACAAGACACTCATCATCGAAGAGATCCACTCATTGGACTCCAATCCAAAATTGTCGTTAGACGCCGTTGCTGGCTGGGTGGAAAAAGGTGCTCTCAACGCAACCCAGTGGATTTTATATGAAATGCACACCGATACCGGTGAAATCCTGGAAGCCTACTGCCCCCCAAAAAAAGCCTTTATAAACTTTGACCAAGAGCCCCCGACACTGGCAAAACTTTACTTGATAAAATGGGATTTGATGCCGGACAATAGACGCAAGGTATCACCAAAAACAAAAAAGGTCTGGTCGCCACCGAAATCGGTCTCAAATAAACCCGTATTGGTTGAAAAATCGAGCTTATTTAGAAAATACTGGGATGATGACAACTCGCCTTTAAGCGGACTGAGGATCGACTTGCATTTCGACCCGACGGCAACCGAGACATTCCCTTATATGATCGACATCCAAAACAAAACCCACCCCCTCGCAAGATTTTTTCAACTGGACCAGGGGAATCATAGCAAAAGAGCGGCAAAATACTTTCCCCGCCGTTTTCCCGAATTTCAGCAGGGTATCCTCCAAAAAGGATCCAGCCTGGTCGCCACAATCTGTTGCCCTAAGGGGTTTGGCCCGTTCACCCTATCTTTAGAACAAGTGGGGGCTCAAACCTCACTCCCCTTGGAATTTACAGATGAAGTGAAGGGGGAAACCCACCATTTGAAAGCAAAAATTCCGAGAAACCTCCCTACGAAAGGGAAAAAATTCAGGCTTAGCATCAAAACTGCAGGGGTGCATCAGGGTAAATTTGACTCAATAGAGGTATTTGAGCTAAATTAAACCCTAATATGGCTTCATCTATAAAAAAATTTCGATCAAAGTTTCTTAGTATCTATCATAATTTTCAGAAAAAAAAGAGTGGAATTTCTCTAGATGATAGACTTTTAATGGAGGGACTGCTGAAAAGACTCCAATCCTCGATAGTCGAAAAAGATATCCCCTCCTCAAAAACGACTCTTGATGACCTTTTGCGAGCCGAAGAACGCATCTTCCCCCGTTCTAAGTTCTACCGGCATTTCAAAAGCCTTGGTTTAGATCTTTTTTTCATCGCCGTGATCATCGTCTTACGGCAAGTATGGTTCGAACCCTTCCAGATCCCGACGGGTTCTATGCGTCCGACGTTGAAGGAGCTGGACCGGTTGGTTGTATCTAAAAACCAGTTTAGTATCAATGTACCCCTAACTCCGGCCCACTTCTTTTTTGATCCAAATGAGGTCAAAAGGGGGGGGATTATCACCTTTACCGGTGAAAATATGGATATTGATGGGGTCAAGATGAAGTATTTTTATTTGTTTGACGGCTACAAGCAATACGTCAAGCGGATGATTGGCAAACCGGGCGACATCCTCTATTTTTACGGGGGGCGGATCTACGGTATTGACAAAGAGGGAAAGGAGATCACACATGAGTTCCGGTCATCCCCGTTCGAAAATCTGGAACATGTCCCGTTCATGCGTCTTGACGGAAAAGTGCGTTTGTTAAAAAATACACTTTACATCTACCAGTCAAGCATCCCCGTTGCGCGCGTTGATAGAACGGCTTGGGGCTCCTATCTGGGCCGGGTCATTTACACCAACCAACCCTCTCAAAAGCCTATTGAGCGTTATGCGGATCTTTTCGGCATGGGGCACTACGGGATGTTTAGAATTGAACGGGAGCAGGAGAAAATTTTACTTAAAATTTTTCACCATCCCGGTTTGAGCTTCGATAAAACCCGGCTGACGAGCCCGGGGATGGGACATCTGGAAAACCAGATTTCGGCACTACCTCTAGATGAAAACATGCTCCGTACTCTCTTTTCAAACTTGCAAACAAGCCGCTTTGTTGTAAAAAAAGGGATCGCTTTCCCGTGGGTTGCTGAAGGGGATGTGTCGCATCTTCTAGAGCACCGACCAGTGTTGAAAGGGGTTCCCGATGGGACCTACGAATTTTTTTATGGTAAGGGATATAAAATAGGGTTCCAAGGCTACACAACCGAGCTGGATACCTCGCACCCGCTCATGCAATTCCAGTTGGATCGAGCGATTGCTCTTATCAATCATGGGATAGAATTTGATCTCAGATTTGGACCCAATTCTCCATTTACGGGCCTTCTCCCCTCAAGGTACATCTATTTCAGAGATGCCGACCTGTTTGTAATGGGCAAGAAGTTTTTAGACCGTAGAGATACGAGATTGATGCAATTTGTCGATGCAGAAAAAACCCGGATGAAAGAGGACAAGAAATTTCAGGGTTTTATCGATCAGGGAGCTCCCCTACTCAAAGATGGCTCTTTGGACAAAGAGAAAATTTTGACCTACGGGCTTAAAGTCCCCGAAGGGAACTACTTTTGCCTTGGAGATAATCACGCGGTGAGCGCCGACTCAAGAGATTTTGGGTTTGTTCCGTCGGGCAATTTAAGGGGAGTACCCTCTTTTTTGGTGACTCCGTGGCCGGGTGGCATCAATCAAATTTCTTATGAGTACATCACCCACTCTCGGGTTGTAGTGTTGGCACTCATTTTCGGGATCTGGGGAATTCGGCATTTTTCTACCCGCTCAAGACGGGTATTTCCGGTACCGTTCAACTAAACGCCATCGCCATACAATTAAACAACGGTGCCATGCAGTTTAAGGCCGGTACCGTTCAACTAAGCACCGGCGGCCGTAATTTCTACCGGTTAAACAGAGTTCAAAGCCCGGTATTTAAGATCTTTCCCCAAGGGGGGAGATAGATCTATGCCTCTGTGTCAGGGTAAATCCGGTAGGAACCGCCCTCTGATGGATCAAAAGGGGCAAAAACCTCTAAAACAAGGGGTGGAGCGACTGCAGGGTCTAAAGGTTCCCTTGTTTCTAACGAGACCGCATGAAATCGGACCTTTTGCACCACTCCCTTCTGTCCCGTCCTTAGCTGAAGCTCTACAGGTTGATTGATATATTGCGTTCCGGGTGGTGTTAGGGCAATCAGGGATTGCATAGGTTTACCTGTAAAAAGAGTCTGGGTGCATATCCCCTCGAGGTAGCGGTTATGTTGAATGTCCGAAACCAGTTCGGGAACATGGGTAGAAAAAAATTCCCTGATCCCATTTGCCGCTTGTTCTGAAGGAAGAGTGCCATTACCGTCAATCTGAACTCTGATCCTAGGGGCATCGGTTTCTAAGGAAGTCCTATTGTATTCCCCGTGAAAAATCTCCTCGAGATCACATGTCTCAAGTGGTTTTTGGAAGGTTTTTTGGAAAGTCCAAAACCGTTCCAAATCCTCAGCGCGAGAGGTGTGGCGAGGCTCTTTATAAAGCTGTGGCGAATCTTGTGGATAGGTGAGACGCACTACAGGGTCTGTCTGTAGGGAGGCTATTTTTCCAGATATAGTCCAAAACCGTGCGGGTTCGGTTAATTTTTTTAAAATTACCGCAGCAGGTTCAGCCCAGCGACTGTTCACGCCAATTTTTTTTACCAAAATAGGGCGGCCCAAGAAAACGCTTTTTACGTAGGTTAAGAATCCAGGTTCTTCGATCTGACCGGTTGAAATCCCTAACAAAAGCATTTCAGTCAACCATTTTGTCCCTCCGCGATCCAGGTCATCTTTGCATGGATCAGTTGTAGCTACAAGGTTTACCCCACTCGATAAAAGCCGATCTTTTATCACCAACTTTTGAAGTTCGTAAAAAATAACCATAAAAGCAAGCCAGTCGTTTTGTCCAAATTGCTCCTGACAATCAAAGATTTCTTGGTGAATCCAATCGATATGTTCTTTAAAGTCCACATCTCTACAATTCTCTGGTACATGAATTCCCGTCTCGGTAAAAGGTGCACCCGATTTCAAGATAGTATCGAGCCTATCCATCAACATACTGGCCGGTTTCTCCTCCCCTTTAAACTCGGGAACCACATACGATTTTCCGGGTCGTGGGCTCATGCTTTGAATTATAATGTGAAAATTTGGACATTCCCGGGATAATCCGTGAAGTAAGGCTACACGCTCCGATTCGTCCCCAAATCTTTTTGAAGCGGCTGTTTGGTGTACAGTAAAAAGGATATGCTCATCTTGTTCACCCATGCGACGGACCAGCTCCCTAAAATTCGGGGCAATTTGATCATCAACCGTGGCCGTTTTGTAAACAATTTTTAACAAAGCGTTCAAATAGGTGCCCCCAATTGTAGGACAACCGGCTCTATATCTTGTGAGCACACGGCCGCTTGTTAAATGCTCTGTATTTACCACCATCGGAATATTTTCCATGGTGTAGTATTTAACACCGAGTTCACCCTCTAAACACTGCACCCAGAGAGCTGCAAGAGGCTTGCCTACCTCTCTAGGATCGGCCTTACCTATCGATTTATCCAGATCGATCACCCTTTTTGAAGCGTCTTGCAAAGAAATCGCCCCCTCCTCCCCTGTAAAGAGCTGCACCAACCCCTCTAAATGCCCCCCAAAGCTTGTCCCTAGCCATCTTGCTTTCAAAAGCTTGGTAAAAATTGGTTCCAGAGCAGGGTCCTCAAAAGGCGTCTTCTCTGATAAGAGAGACAGTTGATCTAAAATTCGAATAATTTCCTTGTAGTCATCTCTTGGAGAGACAATAAATGACTGCTCTGAGTCCAGTAAGACATTCAATCTTGAAAAAAGAACCTTGACCGGATTATCGTCTTCCAAAACCCTTAAAGCTTTTGTAAATTCCCATAGGGTAAGATCTTCCCTATTGTAGTTTCTGGTAGCCACAACCTCTTTTAGCGATTGGATCGCCATAGCGTATTTTACATCCTTAGAAGGATGGTTGGACTCGTGAAATACCTTTGTAACCACCTCTACAACTTGCCTTGAAATCGCTACGGGGTCGACAAAACTTTTCGAGGAGATATCCGCTAAAACCCCATGAAGGCTAGTTACCGCTTGCGTTACACTCTCTCCTCTTGGAGCATTCTCTTGCAAAATTTTTATAACCCTAAGGACAGTATTTGTAGCACAACCTCTCCAGTCTGAATCTCGCACGACTGAAAACGGTCTAAGGCAGCGAAAGGCGATATCACATGCAACCCTTTGAACAGTTCCCAAATGTTCTCGAATAGAACCTCTCCATTTCAGCGCCAGCTGAAGCGCCTGCAAATTCAAAAAATTCTTTTGCACTTCTACACCATCGACCAGCACAAAGCCGTCGTCGCTATCACTTTGAAGGAACTCAGCTGGATCTGCAAAATCATCATTTTCGGCAACACCTTGCCCTTGAGCCATGCTTAGGTCTGGCGGGTTTTGCCCTTCGAACGGATTTTGCCCGAGTAGCGAATTAAGGCTGCTGCCTGGTAGGGAATTTACAGGAGAGGTCATAAATAATGCTCCGCTAATCTTCATACAATAGGGTTCAAACTGACCCTATTTTACCAGAGAACTCAGAAACTCTCAATTAATATAAATATTTATATATTTATTTGGAGAATATTTTTGGAAAGAAGGGGGGAATTTCTTTTGTGTATTTAAAAAAGTTTTTATTACTACTCATGTGTTTTTCCAACAAAGAAACGCCGGAAACTTTTAAAAGCAAAATGGTCATCAATACTGGACTTAGCCAGCTTAAAAACCAGAAGGTAGGTAGAGAAAGAAAAAACATCCCCCACCAAAAAAGAAACTCTCCGAAGTAGTTTGGATGTCTAGAAAGACCCCAGAGCCCCTTATCAAGTATCTGGCCCTGATTTTTTGAATCCATCTTGAACTCTATAAGCTGCATATCGGCAACAGTCTCATAGACAAAGCCTATCACAGCGACGGCACAAGGTACCAATTTGAGCCAGTAGAATTCTAACGGAAAGGCCATCATGAAATTCAAAGGGAGAGCTACAATCAGCATCAAAAACCCTTGAAACCAGAAAATTTTAAAAAGGCTGCTTATGCGAAATCGGGGGTCATTTCCACGCATTTCCGCGTACCTTTTATCCTCTATTTTACCCCAATTTCTGTAAATGAGGTAACCGCAGAGACGAATAGCCCAAAAAAGGGCCAATAAAATAACAGATAACTGAAAAAGTGTTTTGTCTGGACTTCGTATGAATAGAACGCACGGTTGAAAAACGATCCCAAGACTCCACACGGCATCAACAATGGACACATCCCCCTTTTTCAAGCTCACTATCCAGAGTAGCGTGAGGAAAAAAAAGAGCAGGCCGACAGCCAATACCCAGCTTTCAATCATACGAGAACCTGTTTTTCGATCTCCATTTCACACTCTTCGACATCCTTCAATACAAGGTCTACTTTTACAGCAAGCACCTCCTGCTTGAAAAACTCAATATGCAAAGAAACGGCGTCTATTACATCTTGCGATCCGAGCACAGTCAGGTGAATCCTGTCTTGCACCTCCAGACCCTCTTCTTTACGCCGGGTATTCACCTTGTTGACAAGCTCACGAACAATCCCCTCTTGAACCAACTCTTTGGTAAGGGCTGTGTCTATCAAAGCAACAACTTTTCCAAATGAGGCCGCAACAAGCCCTTCTATGGGGTTGAGAACAACCTCGACATCGGTTTCACTCAAAGAAAAACTCTCCCCTTCCAAAGGTAAAACCACCTCTGAGCCCTCCAAAAGGGCTAAAATATCCTGCTGATCCAACTGCTGTATTTTTTTTGCTGCCTCTTGGACCTTGCTACCGAGGCGGGCCCCAAGACCCCTCCAGTTTGGCTTCAAAGTCAATTTAATCTTATTACCAGCCTCTGAAGCGATCACCATCTCTTTGATGTTCAGCTCTTCAAGGATCTGGTCTTGTCCACTCTCAAGCGCCTCGATAATACCGGGCTCTTTTGTGATCAGAGTGATGCGGCTGAGAGGCTGGCGAACTTTTAATTTATGCGATTTTCTCAATTGGTGCCCCAAATTGACAACTCGCTGTATGGTAGCGGTGCTCTCTTCCAGTTTCCGGTCGATCAAGGCGAGATCGGGCACAGGGATCAGATTTCCATGCACACTTTGAGGATCATTGAGTAGCCTCAATTCCTGATATAGCGCTTCCGTTAAAAACGGTGCGAACGGAGCCAAAAGGAGTATCACATCCTTCAATACCGAATAGAGAGTCTCAAATGCCTCGAGGCTCTCATCCCAAAAACGGTGCCGGGAGCGGCGGATATACCAATTTGTCAACTCATCCACAAACTGATAGATCGGGTCGATAGCCTTGTCCAAGGCGTACCCATCCATGGCGACGGTCACCTGTTGAATCAACCCCTCTTTTTTGGATACGATCCAGCGGTCAAGCGGATGGTTAGATTGTCGATTCTTTGGTTCAAATCCGGCAAGACCTGCATACGTTGCAAGGAATTGGTACGCATTTTTGAGAGGGATGAAAAGCTTGCGGACAATCTCTTCTACCCCCTTTTCGCTGAATCGAAGATCTTCGGCGCGCACGGCCTGGCTGTGTAATAGATAACATCGGATGCTGTCTGCTCCAAATTTTTGGATCACATCGTTCGGATCGGGATAGTTCTTCAATTTTTTCGACATTTTCTGACCGTCTTCGGCCAAAATAATACCGTTTACTATGATGTTTTTTGCAGCCGGCAGATCAAATAACGCAACCGACAAGACATTTAAGGTGTAAAACCAGCCTCTGGTCTGGTCCAGGCCCTCCCCGATGAAATCGGCCGGAAATCCGTTTTCAAAAGCCGATTTATTTTCAAACGGGTAATGCAGCTCGGCATAAGGCATAGAACCCGATTCAAACCAGCAATCAAATATATCTTTGATCCTGTGGTACTCTTTGCCGTTTTTATGGATCACAAGCTGATCAATAAAATGGCGGTGGATGTCATCGCCATTAAATCCGGTGTGCTCAGTAAGCTCTTTGAGGCTTGAAATAACGATCACCTCCCCATCTTTGGCACGCCAAATCGGGATAGGTGTGCCCCAGTAACGACTTCGGCTTATGGACCAATCTCTAGCCTGCTCTAGCCATTTCCCAAACCTTCCAGTCTGGATGTGCTCGGGTACCCAGTGGACCTTTTTGTTGTTTTCGATTAAGCGCTCTTTGATCGCTTCCACTTTCACAAACCAGGAGGAGACGGCACGATAGATCAAAGGTGTATCAGATCTCCAGCAAAAAGGGTAGCTGTGTTGGAAGGTTGTGTGGGAAAACACCCTCCCTTCCTCCTTCAAGCGTCTCAAAATCACCTTGTCCGCATCTTTGATGTACATCCCGCTAAAGTCTATAACGGCCTCGGTGAATGTCCCCTCTTCCGTAATGGGGCAAACCAGGGCGATATTCGCTTGTTTGCAAGCCTCGAAATCTTCTTCTCCAAAGGCGGGCGCCATGTGCACGATGCCGGTACCAGTCTCAGATGTCACAAATGTTTGCGCCAATACTTTGAAAGCATTGGGCTGGTTTTTGAAGTAGGGAAATAGCGGCTCATAGGTAAGTCCGGCAAGCTCCGCCCCTTTTCTTGTGCGGATGATCTCTGCCTCTTGTGGAAAGTGGTCGGCAACTTTGGCCTCTAAAAGGGTAAACCTCTTTCCCTCGTGCAACACAGTAGCGTAGTCAAATTCGGGGTGGACGGCAAGGGCCAAGTTGGACGGCAGAGTCCAGGGTGTTGTTGTCCATGCTAGAAAGACCCCCTCCTCCTCCTTGATAGAGAATTGGATCACAACTGAGGGGTCCTGCACCTCTTTATAATTCAGATTCGCCTCGAAATTCGAGAGCGGAGTTCCCAATTTCGTAGAAAATGGCATCACCTTGAACCCTTCGTAGATCAGCCCTTTTTGGTAGAGCTGTCCGAAAACCCACCAGACCGACTCCATGAAGGTCGTATCCATGGTTTTGTAGCCCCCTTCAAAGTCGACCCAGCGGCCCATTCTGAAAACGGTGTCCTTCCATTCATTGGTGTATTTTAGAACAATACCGCGGCAAGCTTCATTGAACCGATCGATCCCGTACTCTTCGATCGAAGAAGGGCCTCCCAGATTCAGCTCTTTTTCCATGGCAAATTCAATCGGCACTCCATGACAGTCCCAGCCGAAACGGCTTGGGGCATGACGCCCTTTCATCGTCTGGTAGCGTAAAACGGTATCTTTGATTGTTCCTGCAAGAAGGTGCCCATAGTGTGGCAAACCAGTAGCAAAAGGGGGCCCGTCATAAAAGCCGAACAGCTCGGCATCTTTGCGAGTTTCAAGGATTTTCTTATAGGTTTGCTGTTGTTGCCAGGTATCTAAAACATCCAATTCACTTAGCAATTTCTTCCCAAACATAGGCCTTCTTCAAGTAATATTAGGGTATTATGCCCAAAAGCAAGATATTAGCTCAATCCAAGATTTCTCCCTGAATCCCCCTCGCTCAATCGACCCCCTTCTCCTCGACCACCCCTGTTGCATTAAACGGCCAGGAAAAGCTTTTGAATTAGCAACCCCTAAAGTTTTAAAAGAAGAATGGGCTAAAAAGCTACCTCGACACTTAAGGTGTTTTGTGCTATAGTAATGAGTGGGGGCGTACTGGTTTCGACTTGGTAGTCGAGGTTCAGGTGGCATGCAGAGGACGTCGGTTGGCCTCTTTAATCATTCCGGCACAGCAGATAACTGCAAAACGTGAAGATGAAGCAGAAATGCTTCAACTCGCCGCTTAATACCTAACAGTAGTAAGTAGCCGATCTCCTTAGGTTGGACCAAGGATTTAAGATGAGATCGTTATAATCTTGGTACGGACACCACAGTTTCATCCTGTGGGTGGTGTTCAAGTTGCACAGGGTCGCTTTTTTTTGTTTTAGGTTGCTCAAGTTCCGCCGACAAAAAACAAGCGTAAAATGATAACTTGGGCTAAGCATGTAGTCATTTGGGGTGAAGCTATTGAGCACGAGAGTTCGATTCTCTCCGCCTCCAATCAATTTAAAGGCTTCGGTTTAACGACTGAAGCCTTTTGTTTTAAGTGACTTTCAATTATCCCACACGTTTTTTCTGTCCAACGTACCTTGCTCTCTCCCTCTAATGAAATAGAACCATCGGCGGCACAAAAGCAACTTTTAGCTCCTTTGATTGAACCAAGAAATCAATTTGACTACATGTCCATATTTCATCTACAAGAAAGAAAAGTTTTAATTAAGGAGAATTCATGGCAATAGAAGCAAAAAAACATACAAACTACCATTGGGGAGCTTGGGTTTGGATAAAGTGGAAAGCAGGTGCACCAGAAGATGCATGGTCTCAATGGAAACAAGCCAAAGAGGTTAAAGAGGCTTGGAGTACGTCAGGAGAATGGGATTGCGCACTTTGGGTTGATCTTGATAATCCAGATGCGGTAGAAAGATTTGTTTGGAAAGAAGTTCGGGGGAATAAGTGGGTGGAGAACACAGATACCCATTTGGCTAAAAAAATTTGGTAACACACATTCCATTTGAGCCTATCGTAACCATTTTGTTAATCTCAACAAAATGGTTATGACTTAAAGAAAATCCCCCTAGCCACCAGTGCGTGCTTACATAAATGAATACTCCGAATAACCCTGAACACGTTTTTTCCTCCCTATAAAGAGACAACCCCCTATATGCCGTAAACTGTCACCTAACCAGCGGCCAAGTAGGTCAAACTATGAAGTCTTTTCTTCATTCCAGACCAGTCGAAAGTTCTGAATGCGTCTCTCCGCCTCCATCTTTTTTAAGCCCGAGTTAACCTCGGGTTTTTTTATTAATCAATCCTTAAACAAGCTCTTTTTATGCTTCGATAGTTGGTTTGAAAGATAGATATAAAGTTGATTTTAATAGAGTTGCAAATAAAGCATGTACCCTTGGCAGGGTATATAATTTTAAATTCTATATGTCATTTATTTTGTACGATTTAGAAGTCAGCAAGGCATGAAAAAAAAAGTTTGCATTTGCAAGTTTACGCAATTTACCTATAATATCTTTAGAGTTTTTAACCTATACGGAGTCATTATGACAGCCAGTACATCTACACCCAGTGCAGACGCTTATAGATATGGGTGGGAAACATATGCAAATCAAGTTGTCTGTGAAATCCTCAAAATGAGTCATGAAGAACGTAAAGGATCTATAGATTCATTACGTCTTGCATGTGCATCAAAGGGACTCCCATGGGAGGAAGCGAAATCTATAATTCAATACCCTGGTGGAATTACTTTGAAAGAATTGGAATTGCGTGCCGCATTGCAAACGCGCTTCGATCCACTCTCTAGCGCTGTATTGCAATCACATTTTACACACTTTTATCAAAAAGGGCGGATAATCACCAAACTAGTAAAAGAAGCCGCGGTTGTCGACAGCAAGAAGGAACAACTGAATTGTAGCGAAAAGGCAAATAGGGTGATAGTCGATGAACTCGGCAAATCTTTACTAAGACAAGGCGTTCAGCCTCAGGTTCCCCCAGCTCCAGCAGAACAAAAAGTTTAAATTGGTGAGACTTTAATAATTATGTCGCCAGTGAGCTTCATCAAAAAATTCATGAAACCTTTATCATTCTTTCAACACCTTATGCTTGCTGTTTTGAATATAATTGGGCTGTTAATTATCTATCCATTTACTAAAAAATACCTACCTCAATCTTTTACTCTGATTACCAGCATTATTCCTATTACAGTAAACGTCGTAATATACTTTTTGTCTCGTCTAATAAATATAGCCAAGTCTTCCACACACCTATAGTGCTTTCTTGTTATATTTGCTAAATTATACGCAGTTTTTCTTTGAATAAAATTTTTCTGATTTTTTAAATTCTTCCAGTCAAAAGTTCTGAATGTGTCTCTTTGCCTCTAATTGGTTCGACACTTTTTGTAGTCCACCATCGTTTTAAACGGTTCAGCTACTTGTACTGAGAGATTACCATCTCTCAGTTGCAAGTTCTGAAACATCAAATTCAAAAGTTTAGGCTTTCTTCCGATAGTTATTGCTGTCCTGATAAATTGCAGCATCCCCAAGTTCATCTTCGATCGTGAGCAGCCGGTTGTATTTCGCTATCCTATCGGATCGGGATAGAGAACCGGTCTTGATTTGGCCTGCACGGGTACCTACGCAGATGTCCGCAATAATAGAGTCTTCTGTTTCTCCTGAACGATGAGAAATTACGGTGGTATATCCGTGCGCGCGGGCAAGTTCCATACAGTCCAACGTTTCTGTTAAAGTGCCTATCTGGTTCACCTTAATCAAAATCGAATTCGCTACACCTAAATCGATCCCTTTTTGCAGAAATTTGACATTAGTAACAAAGTTATCATCTCCTATTAGCTGAACTTTTTTGCCTAGCTTCCGAGTAAGCGCCTGCCATCCTTCCCAATCACTTTCCGCCATACCGTCCTCAATAGAATCGATTGGGTATTTCGCAGCAAGCTTGGTTAATCGATCCACCTGTTCTTCAGCAGACCATTCTTTGAAAGGCTGTTTTTTCAGCTTCTTTTTTGTCTCAAGGTATCGATAGGTCTTTGTGTCATAGAGATACGATCCTACTAGGTCCAAAGCAACGGAGACCTGCTCTCCTGGTTTATATCCCGCTTTTTCGATCGCTTTAATAATAATTTCGATTGCAGCTTCAGCAGAGGGTAAATCCGGTGCAAATCCCCCTTCGTCGCCGACCGTTGTCGAAAAACCAGCGTCTTCCAATAATTTTTTCAAAGTGTGAAAAATTTCCGATCCCCATCGAATTGCTTCAGCAAAGGTTGGCGCTCCGGTAGGTCGGATGAGAAACTCCTGATAGTCTAGCGAATTGTCGGCGTGGATTCCCCCGTTGATAATATTCATCATAGGACATGGTAGCACAAAAGTATCCGATTTCCCAATATAGCGATAGAGAGGCATTTTCACAGTAATTGCTGCGGCGCGCGCAGCCGCCAAAGAAACCCCTAGAATGGCATTCGCGCCAAATTTGGACTTGTTTTCGGTTCCGTCAGCGGCAATCAGCTTCTGATCCAACTTTCGCTGATCTAAAACCGATTCTCCAATTAGAAGCTCTGAAATAGGTCCGTGGATATTTTCTATAGCCTTCCTAACGCCCTTACCAAAATAGCGGTTTGGATCTTTATCTCGCAATTCAAGAGCCTCAAATTCTCCAGTTGAGGCCCCTGAAGGAATCGCCGCAGTCCCTACAATTTGTTGATCTGTATATACAGAAACTTGCAAAGTTGGATTGCCTCTGGAGTCTAAAATTTCAACAGCTTTGATTGAGACGATCCTTGACATAATTTCTCCAAAAAAAAATTGTTAGAAAAAATATTGTAGAAAAAAAGATATAAATAACAAATTTGAAAATCTCGGGATAGTATTTTATGGAAAAACGGGGCATGAAAGAGAGAATATCATCCTTACGATTCCATAAGGCCACTTGTCGAACGCTGTTAATCTGGTATTTTGGTGGATTACTCCACCACCTATCCACCACTTAAGAGAAAATGCGGTCATTATAGGCGATCGACATTTAGCTTAAGTCACTAAATAAAAAGAAATCCGGGTGATAGGATTTGAACCTCCTACCTCTTGCACCCCATGCAAGAGTCAATATCGCCTTGGATTGCCTCTAGAATCTAAAATTTCAACAGCTTTGATTGAGACGATCCTTGACGTAATTTTTCCTAAAAAACTCCTAGTCAAACTGAAAAAAATATTGCACTAATTAAAGAAGTATATTACGAAACATTCAAACAAAGAAAGAGTTTTTTTTTATGGAAATTTGGCTGTTAGGCACGTTTTGGTTTCTATTGGCTCTTGTAGCCGATTTTCTTTCGATTCGTTTGAAGATTGCCGTCGCTCTTTCAGAAATTCTCGTAGGTCTTTTGACCGCTTTTCTGATTGGCATTTGGCTTCCCGAGTACTCAAATTTTGGATCTGATGTCCCCTGGGTTCAATTCCTGGCCGGCGTTGGAGCGGTACTTCTGACCTTTTTGGCGGGAGCTGAACTCGACCCAGAAGCCATTAAGGGAAAAATTGGGGAAGTATTGCTGATTGGATTGGTAGGTTTCTTCGCCCCTTTTATCGGATGCGCCGCGATAGCCTATTACTTATTAGGATGGAGCTTATTGGCCAGTTTGCTTACAGGGGTGGCCCTTTCGACAACATCCGTCGCTGTGGTTTACGCAGTTATGTTAGAACTTGGACTCAATAAGACCCGTTTTGGAAAAACTGTTCTTGCAGCTTGTTTCGTGAATGATCTAGCTACTGTTTTAGCACTCGGATTTATTTTCTCGCCCTTTACCTGGAAATCAGTTGTTTTCATCGTCGTTGCTGTCATCGTTCTCATTATCCTACCCAAACTGACCCGATACACATTTGACCGCTGGGGGCACCGCCATTCAGAACAAGAAGCTAAATACCTATTTTTCTTTCTCTTTGGCCTTGGATACCTCGCTTATTGGTCGGGCAGCGAGCCGGTACTTCCTGCTTATCTTTTAGGGATGGTCGTCGCATCCATATTAGAAAAAGATCATCTCCTCGTAAAAAGGCTACGGGCGATCTCCTTTGGCCTATTAACACCCTTCTATTTTCTCCGGGCAGGTGCCTTTGTCTCCATCCCTGCCATCATAAAAGCCCCTCTCATGTTCCTCGCCCTCTTTGTAGCTAAAATGGTCACCAAAGGAGTTGGCGTCTACCCAGCAGCGAAACTTTCCAACTATCCGGAAAAGGACGCGATCTATACGACGTTACTTATGTCGACAGGACTCACCTTCGGGACAATTTCTGCTCTTTACGGATTATCCAACCAGATTATCGACCAAAACCAATATTCGGTGATTGTTGCTACAGTCATCGCAAGCGCAATTATTCCAACCCTGATCGCGAACGCTTTTTTCCTGCCCAAACATCATTTGGAGTCCAAGGGGAAAGAATACCCCGATCTGCCTCCTAGAGAAGACCAACCTAACTCGCGCTGAAAGTGCAACAAAATACCGCCCTCCCCTTTGGGGAGGCTGGATCACCAGACGCAGGCCTTGTCCCCCTCCTCATTATTGAGGAGATAAACTATAGTCCTAAAAAAGAAAGTTCGTGAGAAAACAAAAAAGCTCGATTCTGTTTTTTCGTGAACACTCACGGATTTTTTAAGGATATATTTAATATGACATCTTATAAATTGTCTCCCGCTACAACCGACGAAGCAGAAATGCTCAATCATAAAATTAATGCGTTTGTTGCTAGCCAAGTTTCATTTCACGGCGATACTGAAGTTTTGAAAGATTATGTTATCAAAGAAAATGACTTAATCATAGCTGGCATTAGAACTTGTTTTTATTTAGGTGAATGCTTGGCTATTAACGTACTTTTTGTGGATGAAAATTATCGAAATAAAGGATTAGGCGCTTTATTACTTAATCATGTTGAAGCTGATGCTAGAGCCATGGGAGCCAAGCTGGTCCATTTGGATACATTTAATCACCAAGCAAAAGATTTTTACCTAAAGCATGGTTATGAAATTTTCGGCGTTCTTGAGAATTGCCCTACTGGACAAAAACGTTACTTTTTAAAAAAGAATATTTTATAGACCAAATGAAAAAAACCCCTTTTTTGTCTAAAAACCAGCTAAAAAATAGCGGTCTGGTTCAAAGTTCCAGTTATGACTGAACTTTTGAAATTTCCGCGTAGTGACTTCACTCGTAGAAGTTTGAAGGAAAGTATTTTACGCTTAGGTGGCAAGTCAGCTAAAATGATTGGAATTTGCCAACCCCTAGACTGATAGATTTTTAGTCAAAAGTTCTGAACGCGTCTCTTCGCCCCCATCTTTTTAAGCTAAGGGTTACCTCCAGAGTTTTTATTGAGCAATCCGTCAACAAGCTCTTTTTATAGTAAGACGGTTGGTTTGGGTGAATCTTGACTTCTTATGTTCTATAGATGTAGACTAAGAGTATGATTCAGATCTGGTCAATTTCCTCGTCCGCTGTTTTTTCCAAGTTTAAGCGCTTTTTGGCGCTATAAACTCTCTTTACCCACACCTAAATTTTTCAAATATTTTTCGAATAAGGAATTAGTATGCGTACGGAAAAACTGGGGTTTTGGTCTTTGACCTCATTAGTCGCCGGGAGCCAGATAGGTACAGGAATTTTTTTATTGCCGGCAACATTAGTCCTCTACGGGTTTTGGGGGATTGGAAGTTGGTTCATTGCAGGAGCGGGGGCCCTTCTTCTCGCTTTCGTCTTTGGTAGCCTTGCGGCCGATAGACCTAAAACCGGTGGCCCCCACACATTTATCGAGGCAGCTTTTGGGGAGACTTTCGGGTTCTTTTCGGCTTGGTTGTATTGGATTATCTCGTGGTTCAGCTCCTCTTTAGTCGTAGTTTCCATCATCACATATTTGACCCCCCTGATCGGAGATCTCAATCCCTTGATAAATCTTGCGGCCAAGGTAAGCGTTTTGGCACTCGTCACCTGGTTAAATATTATGGGTGTAAAGTCTGCCGGTAGAACCGAGTTTATTTTAACTCTACTCAAACTTGTCCCACTAGTAATCGTCCCTTTTTTTGGGCTTTGGTACATAAATTTTGATACCTTACAATCAATAATCGAAGCGTCTAAAGGGGGGGTCAAAGTTATCAGCGAGGCTACACTTCTGACATTTTGGGGATTTATTGGTGTAGAATCGGCCACAACACCTGCCGAATCGGTGATAAACCCTAAAAAAAATATTCCACGCGCCCTTATTACAGGCACTCTTCTTGTGGCTTTTGTTTACACGTTCAGCAGCACAATCGTCATGGGGGTCGTCCCTGTCGAACAGTTAGCGCAGTCCAAAGCCCCTTTTGCCGCTGCAGGACAAATGATTTTTGGAGGAAATTGGCATTTATTGATTTCTATTGCGGCCTCCCTTGTTTGTCTTGGAACACTCAACGCTTGGGTTTTAACAAGCGGGCAAATCGCCCTCGGAGCCGCCCAGGACGGTCACCTGCCACGCCTTTTCATGAAGACCAATCGTCACGGAGTCTCTGTATGGGGTTTGACCGCCTCATCATTAGGAATTATTCCGGTATTAGTCCTCTCGATGCATCAGAATATCGCTTCTATTATCCACTTCACCATAGACATTTCTGTGACCGCATTTCTTCTGATTTATACCCTCTCGGTTCTAAGCTACATCAAGCTCTTTTGGCATAGAGATATCCAAACTAAATGCATCGGGGTGTCTGCCCTCGTATTTTGCTTTTTTATTCTTTTTACTGCTGGGCCTGTAGCAGTGACTCTTGCCCTTTTAATGGCTCTCACAGGGCTGCCCTTCTTTATCGTAAAAAAAAGGAAAGCCTCTTTCGCCTATTTCTCGAAAAGGGCGGATAATCACGAAACTAGTATCAGAAGCCACGATTGACGAGAGCAAGAAGGAACAACTGAATTGTAGCGAGAAGGCAAATAGGGTGATAATCGATGAACTCGGGAAATCTTTACTAAGACAAGACGTTCAGCATCGGGTTCCTCCAGCTCCAGCATAACAAAAAGTTTAAATTAGAGAGACTTAGATAGGTAAATAAATATGTCGTAAGCAACTTCAACTTCTCCTGTATTTGTTCATCTTGAGCAAGATGTATCATCGAGTTCTTCATCCGAGCCACAAAGTAAAGGGAGAGCGGTCTCGTTAATCGCAACTCAAAAAGATCGTGAAGAAAATTAAAAAATTTTTTTGTAACTTTGTTTTTTAGACGATTTTCATCAGTATGGACAGGTACCGCTTCTATTTTAAGAGCATACCCCCTCTGTTTTTCCAAGGTACTCGTACCATCACCGGGGAGCCCCGTTACCTTTCTGATTATAATAGTTCAATAAAATCGGGATATGCACCTTACTCCAATCAAAAGTTTTGAATGCGTCTCTTTGCCTCCCTCTTTTTTAAGGCTTAAAATTAGTTTATTAAGTATTTTTTATAAAAATTTTTTAAAAACCGGTTTTACCCAAACCCGTACCCGGAAAGGGTCTTAGACAAAGATTGCATCACCCAGGCCCGAAAACCCTTTTTATAGATTATCACATAGTCTGATGAGGAGACCTTTGCCTTGCGTTCAGTGTTAGCAGGGACAAAATTGCCAAATTTTTCCCCTAGGGTTTTGAATTTTTACAATAAATTATCACATAATAAATTGTTTTTAATGTATACTTTCCCCTTTGTGGAGGAAATTATGCTTTCTGTGGAAAACCGTGATCCGCTAACAGACAATTGTTTACAAACTCAAAACCCCTCATTTTTGGCAAAGGGAGCTCTTTTAGCCAAGAAAGTGGGCACCGTAGCACTCAAAGGTCTTGCAGCACTGGGTATAACAGCTGGTTGTATAGTAGGTTATGGAGTTGTTGGGGCTCTTTGTGGAGCTATCGCCCTACCCGCATTCATTGTTGTGGCCGCTGTTGTTTTATTGGTTGTAGGAATTATAGGTGGTGTGGGTGCAGTTCTAAGCGACCCCTCGATGATTGGTAAACTCCCAAAAGATCGCCCCACTCCCGATCCTACAGCAAAACCTAGGCTTTGGATTGCTACAAAAGCTTTCCTTTTGAAAACGGCAAAATTTGGATCCTATCTAGGTGGATTTTTAGGTGCCTGCGTTGGACTAAAAGTAGGAATTGAGCTCTCTTGGAATATCTTTGTAAAAAATAAACATGTAACTGACGAAAGCAACTCAAGTTCTATTCTAAAAGGGCTGCAATATATTGGAATTGGAGCAGGGGCTATTTTACTGGGACCCGCTATAGCAACTGGTGGATCTGTCAATATAGCCTCCCCCGGTGTGGGTGGTTTTAAAAACGGTATTCTCCCCTCCTTAAAGATTTAATTTGACGCTCTAAAAAATTAAAATGGGAAATTACTAACTCGGCATCCTTTTAATCAGATGTTATCTATAGTGCTTGATAGTCATAACACCTAATTTTTTTAAAAGAAAGCTTACTAAGCCAAAAAAAGTGGGCATCGTGGCCCGTAAAAGTCTTACATTTTTGGCTATCACGTTTGGTTGTATAATAAGTTTCTCGGTCGTTCGCGCTATTTTGGAGCTAATGCTCTTTTTCTAGTATTTATATATTTTCTGTCCTGTTCGTAACCTATTAATAATAAAGTGGAAACATAAGCAATTACTACATAAGGTTTAAAGACTTTAAGACTGCCATTTTAGCCATGAAATAAAAGG